>JAEAMF010000011.1_pt1 | contig 455939 bp, 398 predicted proteins | sample 8958721 | NCBI WGS metagenome assembly JAEAMF01 (sample SAMN16933255, study PRJNA681124) | bioreactor sludge metagenome | isolation source: anaerobic bioreactor treating anionic surfactant - SDBS | place: India: Bengaluru | collected 2019-02-28 | reverse complement strand
ATATTACGAATTATTTTTGTGAAAAACACCAACTATCTTTGACCACATTACCTTAAAAATAAACTATTTATTGATTTTCTTTCCAGAGCTGGGTAAAATGAATAAAATCTTCAACGCTTAATTCTTCAGCTCTTTTATCTAAAAATTCATGAGTTTTTAAAGCTTCAGGAATATTGAGAACTTTCCATGAGTTAGACAGTTTTTTCCTTCTCTGTCCGAAACCTGCCTTTATAATTTGCTTAAAAAGGACTTCATTTCCTGCAAGACCTTCTTTCGGATTTCTTGTCAGTTTTATTACACCGGATTTTACTTTCGGTGGCGGATTAAATACATTTTCGTGAACGGTGAAAAGGTATTTTACATCATAATAAGCCTGTACCAGAACGGAAAGTATTCCGTAATCTTTGGTTCTGGGAACAGCAGCAGTTCTTTCTGCAACTTCCTTTTGGAACATCCCTACCATTTCAGGAATTATTTCATAATGATCAATAATTTTAAATAAAATCTGAGACGAAATATTGTACGGGAAATTTCCGATAATAGCAATTTCTTCACCATTGAAAAAACTGAAATCCTGTTTCAGAAAATCTCCTACAAAAGTTTCTTCTGTTGTTTTAGCATAGTTTTTTTTAAGATAGTCTATAGATTCGGTATCAATTTCAGCCAGATAAATGTTTTGGTCTTTTTCCAGAAGATACTTTGTCAGTACGCCCATTCCGGGACCCACTTCCATTACGTTGTTGTAGTTTTCGTAGCTCAAGCCTTCTACAATGTTTTTTGCGATATTTTCATCGGTCAAAAAATGTTGACCCAGATGTTTTTTTGCTCTTACACTCAAAGTTTATTTATGATTTCGTTAACAATGATTTTCTCTTATTCGTTCCAAATTTCGGTAGAATTTTTCTATTTTAGCCAAAAATTTTAATATTAATGGCGAAATCTGTAGAAGAGTTTAATAAGAAAAGGCTTCGGTCTAGCAATATTACTGTTGTAATAAGTATTGCCCTTGTGTTATTTTTGTTGGGATTAATGGGGTTGATTTTGATTAATGCACAAAAATATTCCGATTATCTGAAGGAGCAACTTGTTGTAAATGCGTACTTTGACGAAAATTACGATGCTAAAGATTCTGTAAAGATCGTAAAGCAGGAAGCAGATGCGGTACAACAAATTCAAAAACTGGAATCTGTAAAACGAACTACTTATATTTCTAAAAAAATGGCTTCCGAAGAAGCTAAAAAAAGTTTGGGAGTAAACAGTGAAGCACTTTTTGAAGATGATATTTTCCCTGCTTCTGTAGAAATTGCATTAAAACCAGAATATACAGATTCTACCAAAATAGGTGCGGTTTTGTCTCAGATAAAATCTGTTCCGGGAATTGTAGATGTGAAAAACGATTCAGATTCTCAGAAAATTTATGACAAACTAAACAAAATTCTAAAATGGATTTTAGCTTTTTGTGTTCTTTTCTTAGTCTTGGCAATTGTTTTAATTAATAATTCGATCAGACTAAAAGTTTTCTCAAAAAGATTTATCATTAAAACCATGCAGCTTGTAGGTGCTAAAAGAAGATTTATCTTAACGCCGTTTATCAAAGAAGCGCTTGTTCTTGGTTTGTTGGGAGCGGTTTTGGCTCTTTTGGCATTATCTGGTCTTTGGTATTACTTTACAACTACGATTAAAACACCTTTCGTACAAGATACCAATCAATATGTTTGGCTTGTTATGTTAATATTCGGAGTGGGAATATTCATCACAATACTTAGTACAATTGTTGCAACATGGAGATTTTTGAGATCAAATGTTGACGACTTATATTATTCTTAAAATGAGCAAAAAAACAAATAAATTTTCCGCATCAGATTTTGGGACGGAAAGAGAAGTTTCAGAAAAACCTGCATTTTATTTCGGATCGCAGAATTATAAATGGATGCTTATCGGTCTTGCTTGCATCGTTGTAGGATTTCTTTTGATGATGGGTCCGGATGCAAATACTGTGGATGGCAAATTTGATCCTAATTCTTGGAATGACGATATTTTTTCTGTCAGAAGAATCAGGATTGCACCTTTATTAATTGTAATAGGCTTTGTAATTGAAGTGTATGCAATTTTAAAAAGAAAATAGATACTTTATACATAAAGATTAAGAAATTAAAAGATTTGAATACCATTTGAATCTTTTAGTCTTTTAATCTTTTAATTTTTAATAAATAAAAATGGATTTAATCAAAGCAATCATCATTGCGATTGTAGAAGGACTTACAGAATATTTACCGATTTCGTCAACAGCTCACATGGGTTTTGCCGCAAGTTTAATGGGTTTAGAAGAGACAGAATTTCTTAAAATGTTTCAGGTTTCTATACAGTTTGGAGCTATTTTATCTGTTGTTGTTGCGTATTGGAAAATGTTTTTCGATCTCAAAAATCTTCAGTTTTATTTCAAATTAGGCTTTGCTGTAATTCCAGCTTTGGTTTTAGGATATATTTTCGATGACAAAATAGAAGCTGTTTTGGGAAATCAGATTGCTATTTCCACAGTTTTGGTTTTAGGAGGTGTTGTGCTTTTGTTTGCAGACAAGTGGTTCAAAAATCCTGTTATTCATGATGAAAAAGAATTGTCTATCAAAAAAGCAGTAATCATTGGTTTTTGGCAGTGTCTTGCAATGATGCCTGGAACGAGTAGAAGTGCTGCATCCATTATTGGTGGAATGACGCAGGGTTTATCGAGAAAAGCAGCGGCAGAATTTTCTTTCTTTTTAGCAGTTCCTACCATGTTGGCGGTAACAGTTTATTCAGTTTTTGTAAAAACGTGGGGAAAAGAAACCGGAAATCCAATGAAAGGTTACGAGATGATTTTGTCTTCTCAGGATCACATCATGATTTTTGTAGTAGGAAATATTGTTGCATTTATTGTGGCTTTAATTGCGATAAAAGCATTCATAGGTGTTCTTAATAAATACGGTTTCAAACCTTGGGGTTGGTACAGAATCATTGTAGGGATTGCCTTGTTGGTTTATTTTTACTGGTTCAAATAATCATCGTTATCGATTTTTGGGCAGCTATTTCCGCCTTCCACTCCCGCTTTTTTTTCCTCCGCTGCGCTCCGGCAAAAAGAGCTCCGTTCAAGTCGGGCTGCAAGAGATTCAATGCATAAAGGCATAGAATTAATTTACTAAATAACTAATCAACTGATAACTTTTTAACTCAAGCAACTCAAAAATGACAGCAGAACAGCTTCTTGAAGGACATATTTTTCTTTTAGACAAACCTCTGGATTGGACTTCTTTTCAGGCAGTCAACAAAATGAAATACAAGCTTAAAAGTGAGTTTGGTCTTCCGAAAAAATTTAAAATTGGTCACGCAGGAACTTTAGATCCAAGAGCGACTGGTCTTTTGATTGTCTGCACAGGAAAATTCACGAAAAAAATTCCTAAAATACAAGACGCTCCCAAAGAATATTGGACGGAAATAAAAATCGGTGTGCAGACAGAATCTTATGACACCGAAAAACCTGAAATTCTTCAGCAGGATATTTCTCATATTACTGAAGATCTTGTAAAAAAAGCATTAGAAAAATTTCTAGGTGAAATAGAGCAGAAACCACCCATTTTTTCAGCAATAAAAATAGATGGAAAAAGAGCTTATGATATGGCAAGAGCAGGACAGGAAGTTGAAATGAAATCCCGAAAAACAACCATCAATTATATTAAAGATATTGAAATTAATTTTCCTTTGGTAAGTTTTACTGTAGGTTGCTCCAAAGGAACGTACATTCGCAGTCTTGCTCACGACATAGGAAAGGAACTGAAAGTAGGAGCGTATTTAACTCAACTAAGGCGAACCAAAATTGGTGATTACAGAATTGAAGATGCAACTTCAGATTTTCTGGAAAGCGAATACAAGTTTGAAAATTTATAATTTAGATCAGTTTTCAAATGTTATCAATTTCAGAGTTAAACTTTAAACACCAATTTCATTTATAAATTTAGACCAATGGAAAAAACACGTATCAATAAATATCTTTCGGAAGTTGGTTTCTGCTCAAGAAGAGCTGCAGATAAGCTTTTGGAAGAAGGCAGAATAACAATTAACGGTATTGTACCAGAATTGGGAACAAAAATCTCCGATGAAGATATTGTAGAAGTTGACGGAAAACCTATCAGAGAATCTCAAGAGAAACCAATTTACATTGCTTTCAACAAACCTGTAGGAATTGTGTGTACTACAGATACCAAAAGAGAAAGAGATAATATTATAGAGTATATTAACCATCCCAAAAGAATTTTTCCGATCGGAAGATTAGATAAGCCAAGTGAAGGTTTAATTCTTCTTACCAATGACGGAGATATTGTCAATAAAATTTTAAGAGCCCAAAATAATCACGAAAAAGAATATTTGGTAAGAGTAGATAAACCACTGAATACCAAATTTCTCGATAAAATGCGAAATGGTGTTCCTATTTTAGATACGGTTACCAAAAAATGTGAGGTAGAAAGAATAGATGACATGACTTTCCGTATTGTTCTTACGCAGGGATTAAACAGGCAGATCAGAAGAATGTGTGAGTATCTTGGTTACGAAGTAAAAAAGCTGAAACGTATCAGAATCATGAACATCAAGCTAGATCTTCCTTTAGGAAAATGGAGAGATCTAACTGAAGAAGAGCTTGCCGTGCTTAATGTTTCTTTAGATGGTTCTTCAAAGACGTACGATTGAAAATAATTTTTAAATAATTACACTTAGCTGTGAATTTTTAATCGTAAACTATAGAAAAGTTTTAGATATGAGATAATGTGTCACATCCAATGAAATTAATTCACTGTTAGTACACATATTTATTGCGTTCTAATATGTAATTAGCTATTTTTTAATATTTTAATGCTTTTTTATCAGGGAAAATGTTTTTATATTTGCGTCATAATAATTGAAAAATTATTAAAAAACACAATAAAATCTAACTGATGAAAAAAAAGTTCTATTTGATAGCAGTTTCTTGTCTGCTATTTATTTCTAAAACCAAAGCTCAAGTAGGGATAGGAACTACAACGGTAGAAAATGATTTGCTTCTTAAAGTGGTTTCCCCGAACAAAGGTGTTCTTATTCCAAATTTAAATATCCCTAATCTGAATTCTTCATCACCCGTTACGAATCCTGCTTTTGGATTATTGGCTTATAATAATGCTTCGGGAAAACAGGGGTTTAATTTTTGGGACGGAACCAGATGGGATGAGTTGGTAGACACTCAAAACATATATTCTGTTCTTGGATTAACAATTTCTTACAGCACTTCAAACTCTTCTCCGATAGATGTAAGTACATTATCTGGAGCAATTAATTATGCTGAAAATTCTTTACCAGGTACAATTTGGACAGAGGTTCCCGGACTTTCAAAAAACATTACTATTTCTCAAAACAACAATAGCGTTTTTGTAATTACTGAAGGTATGGTACAGGCTAATAACAGTTCTGTAAGTGCATCAAGTACTTTCACCTATGCAATTGGCGTTTTTGTAGACGGAAAATTGGCAGGAGTAAGAAATTATTCAACAAACTATGGAAGATCAAATCAGTATGATTTTTTCTCAATTAATACGGTGCTTAAAAATCTTAGTGTAGGAAATCATGTAATTAAAACCTATGTTACGATGAGAGTCAACAACTTCGCAAGTGCTACAGTCTGGAAATTTGGAGGTGCAGCATCTTCTTCTGTAAACAGTGATATGTCCAGAATCAATATGTTTATCAAGCTAACCGAAAAATCTTAATAATAGAAATGAAAAATACATATTTAAAATTCCTTTTTCTGATATTCGGAATGAATGTTTTTGCTCAAAATGGTTCGGTAGGGATAGGAACTTCAGTTCCTGATTCTTCTGCTATTTTGGATCTTACTTCCAGTAAAAAAGGACTTATGATTCCGAAGATTTCCCTTAATGAAAATAATGCTTCAGATTATAGTTTTATGGTTGCGAAGCCTACAGAATCTCTTTTGATATACAATACCAATGCAAGTTTTCCGGGAGGTAAAGGTTTGTATTATTGGGACGGTACGCAATGGGTCTTTTACTTTAACTCTGCTAATATTAATTTATTATTAGGGATTACAAAATACTATTCTAAAATTTATAATACGGGTGTTGCTACCAATAATTATCCTGCGGATGCTACTTCGGTAAATTCATTTGTAAATGGCAGTACATTGGCTTCACCGTGGGTGGAAATTACAGATTCTTCAGCTTTTGATATAACTATAGACAGACCAGAAAATAATACAATTATTACGTTTACCGGCATGTTACAATTGAATAATGCATCATCTAGTTCTGCGAGTGTTACTTATGGATTAGGAATATTTGTAGACGATAAACTTATTTCATCAAAATCCGCATCTATGAATGTAGACAACACATGTGCTTTTCAGGAGTTTACGATGACTGGAATTGTTGATGATCTTTCAGTAGGAACTCATAGCATCAAAGTCGCTGTGATGAACAGATCTAGTACTACAAGTACAACAATTTATTACGGACAAAAAGGAGTAAGCTGTACAAATATATCAAATGACGAGGCAAGAATCAGCGCAGTTGTCTTAGTTAACCAACCATTACCTTATTAAGTTATGAAAAAAAAATATACATTACTTACTCTAGTTTTAGTTTCAAATTTGTTTTTTTCGCAAATTGTGATGACGGATAGAGCGACACTTTTATTAGATAATACTGCTGTTTTAAAATTGGACTCCGATACAAAAGGTGTATTGCTTCCTCGAATTGGTTTAGATTCCAATTTAGATGTTACTACAGTTCCTTCTCCTCAGGACGGGAATATAGTATTTAATACCAATGCTACGACAAATTTGCCTCAAACAGTAGCATATTTTGATACTGGTAAATGGAATGCTTTATTTACGAAGGAGCAAATTCAATCAAAATTAGATTTAGTAAATACAAGTTCTGTGTCTTCTCCGGGAGGAATTGTTGTTACAGGTTTTACACCGGGAACAATCAGTTTGGGAACTGGTACTACAAACTGGACATCTTTGGGGATTACGGATTCTAAAAATTTTACCAGAGCCAATAATTCTTTTGCTTTTACATTAGAAGGTATGGCGCAGCTTGATAAAAGTTCTAACGAGTATTTTCAGTTTGCAATTGGAATTTTCGTAGATGATAAATTGGTAGTTGTAAGAAAATATCATAAACAAAATGAAGCGTTTACCTGCTCGTGGCACAAATTTGTACTGAATGGAGTGGTAAATAATCTTTCTGTAGGAAATCATGTTATAAAGGTGATGGCAAGAAATATATCTTCTACATCAAATTCTTCTACTCAAAGTATTGTTTATGGCGGAGTGGCGCAAAGTTCGAATACCGGAAATCCTCCCTGCGATAATATAAGCAATTTCTCAGCGAAAATTTCTTTAAGTACTACAATTGTAGAAACTCTCAATTAAAATCATATCATTAGAGTTTATTCTGTTAAAAATCGATTATTTGATAATGCGTTGAATTTCAGTTTAATAATAATATTTAAATATTGATTCTAAAGTATTGTTATAATTAAAAAAAATCGTACTTTTGCACTCACTTTTGTGAACGCACTTTAGGCGAAGTAAAACATTATCAATTAACAACTTCCATATTTTTCAGGAGTCACAGCAAAGCCAAAGTCTGTAAAAATAGGAATACAAATTTTATTAGAAAATGTCAAAAGAGACAAATTCAGCAGAGGTTATTCTTAACCAAAACGTAGCACCAGAACAATTTGACTGGGATTCTTTCGAATCTGGTCTTGATGCAGATGCTAGAAAAGAAAAAAGCGATCTTGAAGAAATCTATAACGGATCTCTTAGCAGCTTAAACGACAACGATGTAATCGTAGGTAAAGTTGTAAGATTGACTGACAAAGAAGCTATCGTAGACATCGATTTCAAATCTGAAGGTGTTATTTCTCTTAACGAATTCCGTTACAACCCAGGCCTAAAAGTAGGTGATGATGTGGAAGTAATGGTAGACAGAAGAGAAGACAAAACTGGTCAATTACAATTATCTCACAGAAAAGCTAGAACACTTAAAGCTTGGGATAGAGTAAACGAACTTCACGAAACTGGAGAAATCGTTAACGGTTTTGTTAAGTCTAGAACTAAAGGAGGTATGATCGTTGACGTTCACGGAATCGAAGCATTCTTACCAGGTTCTCAAATCGACGTTAAGCCAATTAAAGATTACGATCAGTTCGTAGGTAAAACTATGGAGTTCAAAGTTGTGAAAATCAACCCTGAGTTCAAAAACGTAGTTGTATCTCACAAAGCATTGATCGAAGCAGATATCGAAGGTCAGAAAAAAGAAATCATCGCTCAGCTTGAAAAAGGTCAGGTTCTTGAAGGTACTGTTAAGAATATTACTTCTTACGGTGTATTCGTAGATCTTGGTGGTGTAGACGGATTGATCCACATTACAGACCTTTCTTGGTCTAGAGTGAACCATCCATCTGAAATCTTAGAAGACGGACAAACTGTGAAAGTGGTTATCCTTGACTTTGATGACGAGAAAACTAGAATCCAATTGGGTATGAAGCAGTTAGAAGCTCATCCTTGGGATGCTCTTTCTGCTGACATGAAAGTTGGAGATAAAGTAAAAGGAAAAGTAGTCGTTCTTGCTGACTATGGTGCATTCGTAGAGATCGCTCCAGGTGTAGAAGGATTAATTCACGTTTCTGAAATGTCTTGGTCTACTCACTTGAGAAGCGCAGGAGATTTCGTAAAAGTAGGTGACGAAGTGGAAGCTGAAGTTCTTACTTTAGACAGAGAAGACAGAAAAATCTCTTTAGGTATGAAACAATTATCTAAAGATCCTTGGGAAAATATCGAAGCTAAATATCCAGTAGGTTCTGAGCACGTTGGAACTGTAAGAAACTTTACAAACTTCGGTGTATTCGTAGAATTGGAAGAAGGTATCGACGGATTAATTTATATCTCAGACCTTTCTTGGACTAAGAAAATCAAGCATCCATCAGAATTCTGTGCAGTTGGTGATAAATTGAATGTTGTAGTTCTTGAGCTAGACATCCAGGCTAGAAGATTATCTCTAGGTCACAAACAATTGACAGAAAACCCATGGGATAAATTTGAAACTAAATATGCTGAAGGAACTGTACACGCTGGTAAAGCGGTAGAAGTACACGATAAAGGTGCTTCTGTACAATTCGAAGATGCTGAAGTAGAAGCATTCTGCCCATCAAGATTATTAGAGAAGGAAGACGGATCTAAAATCAAAAAAGGTGATGATGCTCAGTTCAAAGTAATCGAATTTAACAAAGAATTCAAAAGAGTAGTAGTATCTCATACTGGTATCTTCAGAGACGAAGAAAAGAAAAATGTAAAAGAATCTAACAACAGATCTAATAATACATCTTCTTCTTCAAACAACGAAGAAAGATCGACTCTTGGTGATATCGATGTTTTAGCAGAACTTAAAAAGAAAATGGAAGGAGGTAAATAATCTCAAACCGTTTTTATAATATGAAGCCACTCTTAGGAGTGGCTTTTTTTGTCAGATATTTTTAATATAAACGTTTTATTGATCTAATTATCAAATCAATATTAATAAAAAAAACAAAATCACAATTACGGGATAATTTAGTTGTTGATTGATATGTTTTGATTTCTTTGTTAATATTATAAAATAATTAAATTTTTTATGTGATTATTTTATAAATTTGCGCTTTTAATAAGATAATGAAAAAAGTAACGCTTCCTCTCTTATTTGCAATATTCACAATATTGCCTGCTTCCAATTTATTTTCTCAGGAAAATGAAAAGCTTATAGATAATTATATAAAAGCAAAACAATTACGAGACTATAAAAAATCAGAGTTAACATCTTTCGTGATTGATAATGTAGATGTTTCTACTTCTTTAAAAGGAGATGTTGTCAAATTTCAGCAGACTTACAAAGGGTATCCTGTTTACAATTCTGTAGGGACAGCACTTATAAAAGATAGTAAAATCGAATATTATTCTGATAATTTCATAAAAGATTATACAGAATCTACAAACAGCATTGCAAGAATAAATCCGGCACAAGCTTTAAAGAAAATTTCTGTTGAATTAAATAAAATCGAAATTGCTGATTTTGCTATCTTAAATTTTTCGGCAAAATCACCAGATCATAAAAAATATGCTAAAAAAAGGCTGGTTTATGTAGAAGATAATAACATTCTGAAATTTGCCTACGAATTTTCTTTAAGAGAACCAAAGTCTCCCAATTTTTGGAATATTCTCATCGATGCAAATTCTGGTGAGATCATAAGAAAAGAAAACTTGAATTTATCATGTAGTTTTCATCCTGATGCATATGGTCATGACCATTCAAATGAAAATTTTATAGGACCGCTAAATAATATCAGTCAAAATTCTTCTTATCTTCTTCCTGACAATGCATCTTATAATGTTTTTGTATTACCAATAGAAGCTCCCACTTTTGGGTCGAGGTCTGTTATTACAAATCCTTGGATATTAGCTTCATCGCCTCAAGGTTGGCATTCTGACGGAACCAATCATTATACAATTACAAGAGGTAATAATGTTTATGCATATGAGGATACAGCAGATTTAGATGCTCCAGGATATTCTCCAGATGGTGGTGCAACGAGAAATTTTAATTTTCCTTTTAGTATAAATGGTGATTCTTTTTATAATCAAGATGCGTCCATTACTAATTTGTTTTATTTAAATAACAGAATTCATGATGTTTTCTACAAGTTTGGGTTTACAGAATCTGCAAGAAATTTTCAGCAAAATAATTTCGGCAACGGAGGGATTGGTAATGATTATGTAGAAGCAGAAGGTCAAGATGGAGGAGGTTTAAATAATGCTAATTTCGGAACCCCATCAGATGGTAATAAGCCTTACATGCAAATGTACTTATGGTCACCTGTTAACAGAAATTTCTTTTATAATGCTCCTTCTATTGCAGTTAACAGACAGCCTACAATGGGTACGGCTCAATTTGGACCTGCACTTACTGCAACAGGTGTTACAGCAAATGTTCAGTTAGCAAGTGTTATAACAGGTTGTACAGCTTTACCGGCAGGATCTTTAGCAGGAAAAATTGGTTTAATCGAAAGAGGAGGATCTACAAGTTGTACATTTAGTGTAAAAGTTAAGAATGCTCAAAATGCAGGAGCAGTTGCAGCAATCATTTACAATAATGCTACTGCAACCAATTTTCTTTCTGTAATGGGTGGAACAGATGCTACAGTAACAATTCCTTCTGTATTTATTGGAAATGCTGAAGGTGAATATATTAAAAGCCAACTTAGCGCTAATACTGTAGTAAACGTCACTCTCAAAGATGATCCTGCAACAGTAGTAACTCCTGATGGAAGTTTTGATAACGGTATAGTTACTCATGAATATGGTCATGGTATTTCAAATAGATTAACTGGTAACGGATCAACCTGTCTTGTTTCTTCACAAAGTAAAGAACAAATGGGAGAAGGATGGTCAGACTTTTTTGCTTTGATGTTAACAAATAAACCGGGAGACAATGCCTCAGTAGCTAGAGGTATCGGAACGTATGCAAATGGTCAGCCAACATCAGGTGGCGGAATAAGACCAGCAAGGTATTCGCCGGATTTTCTGGTTAATAGTTATACTTATGGTGATACAAACGGAATGGAATATAATAACGGATCTGCAATCGTACCGAATGTACATTCTATCGGTTTTATCTGGGCATCAATGCTTTGGGATCTGCATTGGGAATATGTAGCGAAATATGGTTATGCTTCTGATGTTACTGCAAATTCTACAAGTGGTAGCGCAAGAGTGCTTCAGTTAGTTACAAACGCTTTGAAGTTGCAGATTTGTAATCCTACTTTTGTTGATGGTAGAAATGCAATTTTATCTGCCGAACTAGCTACAACAGGAGGAGCAGACAGATGTATGATTTGGAGAACTTTTGCAAAAAGAGGGCTTGGTTTAAATGCATCTGCAGGATTAAAAACAAATATTAATGATCAGTCAGAAAATTATGATGTTCCTGCTGACTGCGTTTTATCTACTCAAGAGACATCATCTGTAAAGGATAATGCAATATCAATTTATCCAAATCCTGCAAAGAATGAATTCTTTATTAATTTCCCGAAGAATACTTTAGGAAAAGTAAATGTGGAGATTTATGATATGTCAGGAAAATTAGTTTCTACTGAAAACAAAATTTCACCAGATTCTAAAAAAGCAATTTCTACAAGCAATCTTGTGAATGGTACTTATTTAGTAAAGATAAATGGTATGGGAATAGATGCTACTTCAAAGGTAATTATCAATAAATAATAATTAACTTAAATGATTGTTCGCAATCAGTAAAGTTTTCAGCAGTATTTTTTGTCATTCTGAAAGAATCTCAATAAGCTGAAATAAAATAATTTAGATTCTTCCGGAATGACAAAGACTCTTGTTTTTTAAAATTAGTACTAAAACGAACATTCGTCAATTTAAATCAAATAATAAACCGTCTCATTTGTAAGACGGTTTTTTTATGATTAGAATAAAATTATAAATGTTTGATTATCAATATTTTTAATAATTAAAAAGACTTGTTTACTTCGTGCTGAAAATTCAGGATTATGTATAAAATCAGCAGTAATTTTCATTCAAACAAAAAGCCTAGATTCCTTTATTTAAAGCTTATTATTCCTACCGGAATAACAAACAAACCACAAAAAATAAGTTATTTCTAATTATAGATATTAATTAAAACTATGGAGATAATTCCATAAAATATTCTATTTTTATCAAATATTAATAATTAAAATCATGAATTGGACTTTTATTAATAAGAAAAAAGTAGTCAGTGTTAAAATATTGTTTTTACTTTTTATTTTCCTTCCTTTTATTGCTTTTTCTCAGCAGCAAAAAAGAATAATTACAGATTATTTCCAAACGAAACAAAGTCAGAATTTTAAAAAATCAGACTTATTAAATTTTGATATTGATAATGTAGATTATTCAAAATCTTTAGGAGGAGAAATTATTAAAATTCAACAAAAATTTAAAGGATATCCTGTTTATAATGGAGTAGGAACTACTTTGGTAAAAGAAAATAAGATTTTGTATTTTTCAGATTCTTTCGTGAAAAATTATAATCATTCAACATCAAATGTTCCGTTACTGAGCAAAGAATTTGCATTAAGAAAGATTGCTAATACTTTGCAAAATAAAGATTTAGAGAACTATCTTATTGTAGAAAGCACTTTATCAGAACCACATCACAATAAATATGCAACACAAAAATTAGTATTTGTAGAAGTAAATTCAGCCTTAAGACTTGCCTATCAGTTTTTTCTTACCGAACAAAAATCTTCAAACTCCTGGAATATTTTGGTTGATGCAAATACGGGAGAAATTATAAACAAAGATAATCTGAAATTGTCTTGCAGTTTTCATCCGGGAGCTTTTGGGCATGATCATTCCAGTGAAAGTTTAATTAAAATTCAAAACAAAGAAAGCAAATCATCTTATTTACTTTCTCCAGATAATGCCTCTTATAATATATTTCCTTTGCCAATTGAATCACCAACTTTTGGAAGCAGATCGGTTGTCAATAATCCCTGGATTTTAGCTTCATCTCCGGAAGGATGGCATTCAGACGGAAGTAATCATTATACGATAACCAGAGGAAATAATGTTTACGCTTATGAAGATTCTGCAAATTCAAATACACCGGGATATTCTCCAGACGGCGGAGTAAACCGGAATTTCAATTTTCCTTTTTCTATCAATGAAACGCCTGCTTTTAACCAAAATGCAGCAATTACCAATTTATTTTACATTAATAATAGAGTACATGATATTTTTTATCAATTCGGATTTACAGAATCTGCAAGAAATTTTCAACAGAATAATTTTGGCAAAGGCGGTTTAGGAAACGATTTTGTAGTTGCTGAAGCACAGGATTCTGAAGATATCAATAATGCAAATTTTACAACTCCTGCTGATGGAAGCAAACCTGTTATGCAAATGTATCTTTGGTCGCCTGTTAACAGATATTTTTTTTACAATGCTCCTTTATCAGCGGTTCCGCGTGTCCCGCAAGCTAATTCAGCTCAGTTCGGTCCGCAGCTTAACGGAATCGGAATAACGGGAGATATAGCTTTAGCTTCTGTAATTGATGGTTGTTCTGCATTACCTTTGGGATCTTTGTCAGGGAAAATCGGACTTATTGAAAGAGGAGGAAGTTCTTCCTGTACATTTGCTTTAAAAGTGAAAAATGCGCAAAATGCCGGTGCAGTGGCTGCAATTATTTATAACAATCCGACTGCTGTGAATTTTCCGTCTTCAATGGGTGGCACAGATTCTACAATTACCATTCCGTCTGTTTTAATTACCAATAGTGAAGGTGAATATATTAAAAATCAGTTGAATAACGGAATCACTGTCAATGTAACATTAAAAAGTGATCCAGCAACAGCAGTTACACCAGATGGAAGTTTTGATAACGGAATTATTACCCACGAATATGGACATGGAATATCCAACAGATTGACAGGAAACGGATACACCTGTCTTTTAAAATCCCAAAGTAAAGAGCAAATGGGTGAAGGTTGGTCAGATTTTTTTGCTTTAATGCTTACAAACAGTATCAATGACAATGCAAATGTGCCGAGAAGTATAGGAAGTTATGCAAGCGGACAGTCAACAGCAGGATTAGGATTCAGACCTGCAAAATATTCTCCTGATTTTTCTGTGAATAATTATACGTATGGAAGAACCAACGGTATGGAGTTTGAGGAAGATTCTAAAATTGTTCCAGATGTACATAGAATAGGATTTGTCTGGGCAACAATGCTTTGGGATCTGCATTGGCAATACGCTGCAAAATATGGATATTCTTCAGATGTTACTGCTAATATGAATAGTGGAAGTTCCCGTATTTTACAACTTGTTACAAACGCTTTAAAACTACAGGCTTGTAACCCAACTTTTATTGATGGTCGGAATGCCATATTGTCTGCGGAAATGCTTACTACAGGCGGAACAGACCGATGCATGATCTGGAATACTTTTGCAAAAAGAGGTTTGGGAATCAATGCTTCTGCAGGAAATAAAATTGATATTAATGATCAGGTTGAAGATTTTTCAATTCCTAAAGATTGTTTAGAAGGAAATTCAAATATAGCGATAGACAAAAGTAAAATTCAAATCTATCCTAATCCTGCCAGAGAAGAGTTTTTCATTTATTTAAAAGATAATACCATAGGAAATATATTTGTTCAGGTTTATGACATGACAGGAAAATTGGTGTTGTCTGAAAACAGATCTTCGCCAGATTCCAGAATTTCAATTTCTACAAAAGATTTTGAAAATGGTGTTTATGTGATAAAATTACAGGCTTTAGGCGTAGATCTTACCTCGAAAATAATAGTTAAAAAGTAATTTTGATAATATTTTTTTAAATAAATAGTTTAAAATCACCTCATAGATTTGAGGTGATTTTTATTAAGCCATAATTTAGAATCAACAAATTTTATATTGTATCTTTGCCGGCTGTAAAAAAGGTTATGGAGAAGAAGAATATTTTAAAAGGAGTTTTGTTGGTTGGGATTGGCGCAAGTATTTATGGGATGTTGGCAACATTTGTAAAGATGTCTTATAAAGAAGGTTTTACAACTTCAGAAGTTACAACTGCACAGTTTACGATAGGTTTTTTAGGTTTGTTGATTTTAAATTTTTTTCAGACAATTACCTCAAAAAAAGCTTTGTCATCACCGAGTACAAAAGAATTTAAAATGCTGATGTTGGCGGGAACTTCTCTTGGTTGTACCAGTCTTTTCTATTATATCAGTGTCCAATATATTAATGTATCTATAGCAATTGTTTTACTGATGCAGTCGGTTTGGTTTAGTGTGGTTGTAGAAGGTTTTATTACCAGAAAATTTCCAAATGCTAAAAAGATTATTGCAACTTTAATTGTTTTGATAGGAACTGTTTTAGCTACAAATCTCATTAATATGGAGGTGAAAATTGATTGGCATGGGATATTTTGGGGATTGTTGGCTGCAGCATCATTTACTGCCACAATGTTTACATCCAATACTTTAGCGACCAATCTTCCCGTCCTCAGAAAAAGTATCATTATGCTTTCGGGAGGATCTGTCATTATATTTTTATTTCTGTTTTTTGCTCAGATAGGTCCGCTTTATTTTGAAGGACTGAAATCTTTTTATTTAAATTTCACAGATAATACACAACACATTCGTCCGTTTGATTATTCAATTTTCTGGACGTATGGTTTTATCTTAGCACTCTTTGGAACCATCATTCCGCCGATTTTATTTAATCTTGGCTTTCCAAATACAGGTTTAGGATTGGGAAGTATTATATCATCATTAGAGCTTCCGGTTTCTGTTACAATGGCTTTTATATTATTGGGTGAACAGGTTCTTTTCATTCAGTGGATTGGAATTGTATTAATTCTTTTTGCGATTGTCTTGATGAATTTGCCTTCTAAAAAACAATTAAATAAAGTAGATTTATCATAAAAAATAATAATTAAACTAAAAATAACTCCATAAAACCGTTTCTTTTGATTCGGTTTTTTTAATTTTAATACATCAAATCAATTTATATGAATTATTCAAAAAGTCGTTTCTTCTTAATGCTTCTCTTATTTTCAGGTTCTGCTTTTTCACAGCTCAAGCCTTTAGATGCAACACTTTCCAATTATCAATATCCTTTTGAAGTTTATTTTAAAGAATTTAAATCTCAAAATCAAAGCTTAAAAATGGCATTTATGGATGTAAAACCTAGCAATCCAAATGGAAAAACCATTATGCTTCTTCATGGGAAAAACTTCAACGGCGCATATTGGGAAAAAACGGCAAAAGATTTAGCGAAAAACGGTTTCAGAGTGATTATTCCCGATCAGATAGGCTTTGGAAAATCATCAAAACCACAGTCATATCAGTTTTCATTTGCGCAGTTGGCTGATAATACAAAAGCTATTTTAGAAGATTTGAAAATTAATAAAATAATAGTTCTCGGTCATTCCATGGGAGGAATGCTTGCTTCCAGATTTGCTTTAATGTATCCCGAAACTGTTGAAAAGCTAATTCTTGAAAACCCGATTGGTTTAGAAGATTATAAAGTGTTGGCAAAATATCAGACTATTGATGAAGCGTATCAATCCGAACTGAAAAATACAGCGGAAAGTTATAAAAATTATCAGCTTAAATTTTATTACGATAACAAATGGAAGACAGAATATCAACCATGGCTGGATTTAATTGCAGGATGGACGCTACATAAAGATTATCCTCAAGTCTCTTGGAATGCTGCATTAACAAGTGATATGATTTTTAATCAGCCCGTTCTTTATGAATTTAAGAATATAAAAACACCCACTTTATTAATTATAGGAACACGCGACAGAACAGCTATCGCAAAAGATCGGGCTCCGAAAAAAAATCAACCGAAAATGGGACAGTATCAGGAATTGGGAAAGAAAACACAAAAGCAAATTGTTGGCTCAAAACTTATCGAACTTGACAATGTAGGACATCTTCCACATATCGAGGTCTATGATAAATTCTGGAATGCTTTTTACAATTTTATCAAATAGGATAGGAGCAGGAAGCTGGGTGCCGGAAGTTACAACCTTGAAAAATTTAATTACTTCTGTAATAATAAACCAAATAAAAATTCCCTCCTTTGGAGGGGTGGATAAATTTTCTTTGTAAATTTAGACGGGGTGGTTTAAAAAGAAGAATCTCGTTCTACATCAATTATAATTCCCCAAAAATAAAAAGAGACCGCTAAAATTAGCAGTCTCTTTTCGTATGTGTTGTTGTCTGAATTACTTCTTTTTGTAAGCAGCGTCTTTAATTCTCGCTTTCTTACCTCTAAGATCTCTGAAGTAGTAGATTCTTGATCTTCTAACTTTACCTCTTCTGTCAACTTCAATTTTTTGAAGAGCAGGCATGTTGATAGGGAAAACTCTTTCTACACCTACATCACCACTCATTTTTCTGATTGTAAAAGTCTTTGTAGAACCTGTTCCTCTCAATTGGATTACAGTTCCTTTAAAGAACTGAGTTCTTGTTTTTTGACCTTCCTTAATCTCGTAATACACAGTGATTGTATCACCAGCTTTGAATTCAGGGAATTCTTTTTTTGTAATGTACTTGTCTTGTACGTACTTTAATAAATCCATTATTAATAAAATAAAAAATGTTTAAGGCTACACAACGTTCACGGACTTCGTCAGAGGTTGAATAACAGATTGCAAAAATAAAATAATTTTTTCTGTTAGCCAACACATTATAAAACAATTTTCATAAATTTTATTTCAAATTCTCAAACTTAAAAAACATATAAACTTTTCAGCTCAATGATGGCGTGTCCTTTCACTCGGTCATTACGCGCTCGCTTCACTCGGTCATTACGCGCTCGCTTCACTCGGTCATTACGCGCTCGCTTCGCTCGCGCTCCATTTCCTCATTCAGGTCGGGCTGTCCGCTCTATCTTTTCTTTAGTTTCGGCGGCAAAGCCGCCGAAACTAAAGAAAAGGATGTCGCTTCCATCCCTCACGCAGAATACCGCCTTTCAAATCAAAAGATTAGAAAAATAAGAAAATTCCCAAAAAAATTGTAATTTCAGACCACAAAATTTTACGCAGTACAATGATAGATAAAAGAGTAAAAAATGCCAAAGAAGCCATCGAAGGAATTCAGAATGGGATGACTTTAATGTTGGGCGGTTTCGGTCTTTGCGGAATCCCGGAAAATTCAATCAATGCTTTGGTAGAAAGTGATGTAAAAGATCTTACCTGTATTTCAAACAACGCAGGGGTTGATGATTTCGGATTGGGATTATTGTTGCAGAAAAAGCAGATCAAAAAAATGATTTCTTCTTATGTGGGAGAAAATGCTGAATTCGAAAGACAGATGCTTTCCGGCGAATTAGAAGTTGAATTAACACCACAGGGAACGCTTGCTGAAAAATGCAGAGCTGCACAAGCCGGAATTCCAGCTTTTTATACACCTGCAGGTTTCGGAACCGAAGTGGCTGAAGGAAAAGAAGTAAAAGATTTCAAAGGAAAACCTCACATTTTAGAACATGCATACGAAGCAGATTATTCTATCGTGAAAGCATGGAAAGGAGATCATGCAGGAAACCTTATTTTTAAAGGATCTGCAAGAAATTTTAATCATCCAATGGCAGGAGCGGGTAAAATTACCATTGCTGAAGTAGAAGAACTGGTTGCTCCGGGACAATTAGATCCCAATCAGATTCACATCCCGGGAATTATGATTCAAAGAATCTTTCAGGGAGAGAAATTTGAAAAGAGAATCGAACAGCGAACTGTGAGAAAAAAGATATAAAAATTATCTGCAAAAAAGTAACAATATCTTTCGTGATCTTTGCTAAGTGGAGCGCCTTTGCCGATAAATTTTATTGTTTTAAAGAAACCGGCGAATTTCATTTGCGAACTTATAAAAAGGGTGATATTTAAAAAAGATCTTTGCGCCTTTTGCGTTTAAAAAAAGATGACAGTCAATTTTCAAATTGCTGCATCAAAAAAAAATCAAATTAAAACATATGTTAAGTAAAGAAGATATAGCAAAACGTATTTCCAGAGAAGTAAAAGACGGGTACTACGTTAATTTAGGAATTGGAATTCCAACTTTAGTTGCCAATTACGTCCCAGAAAATCTCAATGTAGAATTTCAGAGCGAAAACGGAGTTTTGGGAATGGGACCTTTTCCTTTTGAAGGGGAAGAAGATGCAGATGTTATCAATGCCGGAAAACAGACGATTACTATTTTAGATGGCGGTTCATTTTTCGATTCGGCTTTCAGTTTTGGGATGATCAGAAGTCAGAAAGTTGATCTTACAATTCTTGGAGCAATGGAAGTTTCAGAAAACGGAGACATCGCCAACTGGAAAATCCCCGGTAAAATGGTGAAAGGAATGGGAGGAGCGATGGATTTGGTAGCTTCAGCAGAAAACATCATCGTTGCGATGATGCACGTTAATAAAGCAGGAGAAAGCAAAATCCTGAAAAAATGTACACTGCCTTTAACGGGGGTAAACTGTGTCAAAAGAGTCGTTACTGAATTAGCGGTTTTAGATGTCACTCCGGCTGGTTTCAAACTTATCGAAAGAGCTCCGGGAATTACGGTAGATCACATCATCAAATCTACAGAAGCCGATTTAATCATTGAAGGAGAAATTCCTGAAATGCAGTTTTAAGTTGCTTTTTGGCAACTGGCTTATTGCTATTGGCTTAAAATGATTAAATTATATAAAAAAACCTTGTCACAGCGACAAGGTTTTTTTTGTATTTGATAATCGTTTGAGATAATAATTTACTTAAATATCTCTGATGTTTCTTAATCCATCTTAACACTTTAAAAATCTTAATGTTTTAAAAAAATGTTTATTATTTTTGATCCTGTGCCCCGAAAACCTTCTGCAAAACACTTGTAGTTCTCATTGCAGGCGTATTTCTGATACCGCTTTCTTTTTCAGCAACCATTTTAAAAACACCGTTGATGGTTTCATTGGTCACATATTCATTAAGATCTGTGGAAACAGCTTGTCCGGTTAAGGTATTATATTTAGAAATTAAATTTGTCCATACTTTATCGGCGCCTACTTTTCCTAAAGAAGCCTTTACTTTTGGCTGAAAAGCAGTAAATAACTGATTTTGAGTTTTTGTCTGAAGATAACCGGTTGCAGCATTATTACTTCCCAGTAAAATATTTTTTGCATCTGTAATTGTCATCGAAGTAATTGCCTTAGTGAAAATAGGAGCAGCCTCAACGACAGCATCTTCTGCAGCTCTGTTAAGCAGTTTTACACCCTGATCGGCTAAACTTCCCAATCCGAATGCACGAAGTTTAGTATCAATAACTCTTAATTTTTCAGGCATTAAGATTTTTACCGCCTCGTTTTTTAAGAAACCATCCGTTACGCCCAATTTTTTTACACCTTCTGTAACACCTAGAGATAAAGCTTCCTTCAAACCCGATGAAATTTGAGTTGATGTAAGACTCCCAAGATTAATGGGAGAATTTTTAGCCGGAGTGGTAGCCGTTGTAGTGGTAGTAGAAGTGGTTGTTGTCGTTTTTACAGGTTTATTAAGATCAATTCCTGTTTGATTTTTAACGGTGGATTTTATAGCATCAAAAATTTGTGCGTTTGCAGAAACAGAAAATAATAATCCACCAACTAATAAAATTGTTTTTCTCATCATTTATTTTTTATACAAAATTAGATGTTTTATGGCTTTATAAGTTAAATCATTCACTAAATTTTTCAGAAAAGAATTATATTCGCTAAACTCAAATCAAATTCGGAATGCAGCGTTTTTTACTTTTATTTTCAATATTACTTTCGGGAATATTCTTTTCCCAGACAAAACTCAATCTCATTCCTTATCCTCAGAAAATTGAGTTTCAGGAAGGTGAATTTACTATTCCTAAGAATTTTATATTAGATAAAAATTTGCCAAAACAGGAAACAGAATATTTCAAAAAGCATATAGATAAGAAACTGAGATTCAAATACGGGAAAAAAGACGATGAAGTTCAGTTGATATATTCTCCATTTCCACCTATATTGAGTCATTCACTTTCGAGTAGAATTCCGCCAAAAGAAAGATATACAATTCATATTTCTTCAAAACGCATTACGATTAATTCATATACAGAACAGGGATATTTTTTAGCACTTCAAACATTAATTCAGTTGTTTGAGCAATATAAAGATTTAGGGAAAATTCCTGCCTTGAAAATTCAAGACGAGCCAAAATTTGCTTGGCGAGGAATGCATTTAGATGTTTCACGTCATTTTTTTACAGTTGAAGAAGTAAAGCAGTATATTGATTATCTCGCCATGTATAAAATGAATACTTTTCATTGGCACTTAACAGACGATCAGGGTTGGAGAATTGAAATTAAAAAATACCCAAAACTTACGCAGGTTGGCTCAAAACGTAAAGAATCCATGATCGGAGCTTATGTTGATAATACCTTTGACGGAAAACCTTACGGTCCTTATTTTTATACTCAGGAACAGATTAAAGAAGTAGTAAAATATGCTACAGATCGCCACATTACGGTTGTTCCGGAAATTGAAATGCCGGGTCATGCTTTGGCTGCTTTATCGGCTTATCCTGAATTGGCTTGTACAAAAGGACCTTTCGAACCTGCTACAAAATGGGGTGTTTTTGATGATGTTTTTTGTCCGAAAGATGAAACTTTTATGTTTTTAGAAAATGTTTTAGATGAGGTAATTCAGCTTTTTCCATCACAATATATCCACATCGGTGGTGACGAATGTCCGAAAACAAGATGGAAAGAATGCGCGCATTGTCAGGAATTAATCAGAAAAAATAATCTGAAAGATGAACATGGTCTGCAAAGTTATTTTATCCAAAGAATTGAAAAATATGTCAATTCAAAAGGCAGAAAAATCATTGGTTGGGATGAAATTTTAGAAGGCGGTTTAGCACCAAACGCAGCCGTCATGAGCTGGACGGGTGTAAATGGTGGAATTGAAGCAGCAAAAACCAATCATTTTGCGGTAATGACTCCCGGTTCTTATTGTTATTTCGATCATTATCAGGGAGATCCTGCAACTGAGCCCAATGCTTTTGGTGGATTTACGCCTTTGGATAAAGTTTATTCTTACGATCCAATTCCGATTGAATTGAATGCGGAACAGGCAAAATATATTTTGGGAGTTCAGGCAAATTTGTGGACGGAATATATTTTAGATTTCAAGCAGGTTGAATACATGATTTTTCCAAGACTAATGGCACTTTCTGAAGTTGCTTGGGGAACTTCAGATCCAAAAAATTATAAAGAATTTGAAAACAGAGTGGTAGAGCATTTTAAAGTTTTAGATAAAATGAATGTAAACTACGCGAAAAGCATTTATAATATTTCAGGAAAAATTACTGCTGCAAATAAAGGTGTATTTTACGAACTTTCCACTTCACAAAATCCAAACGGAATAAGATATACTTTGGATGGAACAGATCCGACTAAAAACTCTCAGAGATATGAAAATTCGATTCCTGTTTCACAATCATTGACGGTAAAATCAGCATATTTTGAGAATGAAAAATTAAAATCGGCTATTTCTTCTCAATCGTTTTTTGTTTCTAAAACTACAGGAAAAAGTATTGTTTTAGAAGAGCAACCAAGTGAAAATTATTCGTTCGGAGGAGCATTTACTTTAGTTGACGGAATCATCGGGAATCAAAGACAATTAGGAAAAACATGGTTGGGTTTTCAGGGCAAAGATGTTGTGGCAATAATAGATTTCCGACAAAAAACTCCGTTTTCGGAAGTTTATTTCAACACTTTAGACAACAAAGGAAGCTGGATTCATTTGGCAAAATCTGCGCAGATTTTTATTTCTGATGACGGAACAGATTTCAAAATGATTAAGGAAATCGGAAAAGATGAAATTCTTTCCTTAAAGGGAAAAATAAAATTAAATGTAGGAAATCAGAATTCTAAATATCTTAAAATTAAAATAGAAAATGCAGGAATTATTCCTGCCGGAAATCCCGGAGCAGATTCAAAAGCATGGCTTTTTGTAGATGAAATCGGAGCAAATTAATTTTAACTAAAATCTAAAACCCACAACCTAAAAACTAATATAATATGTCTTCACGCAGAAAATTCATAAAAAATACAGCATTGGTATCTTCAGCATTATTGTTAAATCCTTTGGATTTGATTGCGAATGATATACCAGGAAACAGTAGAACTATAAATAAACCTATTGTACTTTCAACCTGGAATTTTGGTTTAAAAGCCAACGAAGAAGCTTGGGAAATTTTAAAAAAAGGCGGAAGAGCTTTGGATGCAGTGGAAAAAGGTGTGCGTTTGGTTGAAAATGATCCGATGGAAAGGAGCGTTGGCTACGGCGGTCGCCCCGACAGAGACGGAAGAGTGACTTTGGATGCCTGTATTATGGATGAAAACTACAATATCGGTTCGGTTGCAGCTTTAGAAAATATAAAAAATCCGATTTCTGTAGCAAGAGCCGTAATGGAAAAGACGCCTCATGTGATGCTTGTCGGTGACGGAGCTTTGCAGTTTGCGGTTTCTCAGGGTTTTAAAAAAGAAAACATTCTTACTGCAGAATCTGAAAAAGAATGGAAAGAGTGGCTGAAAGACAGCAAATATCAACCGATTGTTAATATTGAAAATCATGATACAATCGGAATGATTGCTTTGGATGCACAGGGAAATCTTTCCGGAGCGTGTACAACCAGCGGAATGGCTTTCAAAATGCACGGAAGAGTAGGAGATTCTCCCATTATTGGCGCAGGATTGTTTGTTGATAATGAGGTAGGTGCAGCGACGGCAACAGGTCATGGCGAAGAAGTCATCAGAACGGTGGGAACTCATTTGGTGGTTGAATTGATGCGACAAGGTAGAAATCCGCAACAGGCTTGTAAAGAAGCGGTTGAGAGAATCGTGAAAATTACTCAAAAAAGAAATAAAAATTTGAAAGATATTCAGGTTGGTTTTATTGCCATCAATAAAAAAGGAGAATATGGTTCATATTGTATTCAGGATGGGTTTAATTTTGCGGTTTATGACCAAAAAGGAAATCGTCTCGAAAAACCTGAATTTGCATTGAAATAGAGTGAAAAAATAATTGAATTTTAAATCATTAAGTTCATTAGTTTGTAAGTTTGATTAAATTATTATCAGGTGCTAAACTCAGATTTATCTGAATCTTAAAATTCTTATAATCTAATTTAACTTAATGTTTAAATTTTATAAATAAATAATCATAATAGATGTTCTTAGAAATTGCCACATTTGATATTACTTCTGCTGAAATTACCCTGAATTCTGTTGCCGACAGAATTGAATTTTGTGCAGACATCAGTTTAGGAGGAATTACACCAAATATTGAAGAGTTCAAATATTTAAAAGAGAAATACCTTACGCCAATTCACGTAATGATTCGTCCTGTTGGTGGAAATTTTTTGTACAGTAATCAGGAATTTCTGCAGATGCAGAATGATATTCAGGCTTTTTCAAAAGCTAATGCTGATGGTTTTGTGTTCGGAATTTTAGATGAAAATCACGAAGTTGATGTCGAGAAAAATAAAATTCTTGTTGATCTTGCCAATGGCAAACCCTGCGTTTTTCACAGAGCAATAGACAGAACCAAAAATATTTTTGAGTCAACAGAAAAAATCATTGAGTTAGGTTTTAAAGAAATTCTTACTTCAGGAGGAGAAAATTCTGCTTTAGACGGAAAAGAAAATTTAAAAAAACTGGTTGAAGATTATTCGGGTGACATTAAAATTTTAATTGGTGGGGGTGTTCGTTCAAATAATATTTCCGAACTGAAAAATGTAACTGGTGGAAATTACTTTCATTCTTCGGCTGTTTTGCCTTATGAAAGTTTTGCGAATACAGAAGAGATTAAAAATCTCAAATTTAATTTTTAAAGAATTGATTTTAAACGCAAAGTTTAATAAAAACATTCAAAACTTAGGAGCAAAGAATCATCAATAAATTGATTTAAGGCGTAAATATATTCACGCTTAAGCAACTTGTTTGCTATTCTTTGCATCTTAAAATGTTAAATAAAAATGATCTTTGCGTTACAAAGTAGCATTTAAACGCAAAGCTTAATAAAAATATTCAAAACATAAGGAGCAAAGAATAATCAATAAATTGATTTTATAAAGCGCATGTATTTTCACGCTTAAGCAACTTGTTTGCTATTCTTTTGCACTTAAAAATAGTTATGAAGAAAATAAGCTTTGCGTTTAAAAACTTCATATAAACGCAAAGCTTAATAGAGATAATTAAAATATAAGGAGCAAAGAATAATCTGTAAATTGATTTTATAAAGCGGCGCATGTATTTTCACGCTTAAGCAACTTGTTTGCTATTCTTTTGCACCTAAAAATAATTATGAAGAAAATATAAACTTTGCGTTTAAAACTGCATATAAATAAAAATAATTAAAATTTAAAAGAATGATATTTGCGTTAAAAAATAACATTTAAACGTAAACAAGCTTAGTTAAGTAAATATTAAACACAAACACAAATGACAGAAAACGAATTGTCCTATAAAATTATAGGTGCAGCATTAGAAGTGCATAAGACAATTGGAGTTGGTTTATTAGAAAATGCCTATGAGATTGCTTTAGTATACGAATTGAAAAAACTGGGTTTAAAAGTTGAAAATCAAATTTTATTACCTTTAAAATATAAAGAAGTATCCATTGATAACGCTTACAGAATAGATTTAATTGTTGAGAGTAAAGTAATTATTGAAATAAAATCAGTTTTAGATATTCATCCAATATTTTATTCTCAGGTTTTGACTTATTTAAAACTGACCAATATCAAACTTGGACTTCTCATCAATTTTAATACACCATTAATTAAAGACGGAATACATAGAATTGTAAATAAATTATAATGAATAGAATCTTATTTTTTCTTTTTTGTCTTATCCAAAATATAATCTTTGCTCAATCTTCTGAGCGGAATTTATCTTCTGAAAAATGGCAGTTCAAAAATGCAAAACATCAAAAATGGTTTATCGCAACAGTTCCGGGAACGGTTCATTTGGATTTAATGAATGACAAGATTATTCCTGATCCTTTCAAAGATGACAACGAGAAAAAAGTTCAGTGGATTGAAAATGAAGATTGGGATTATCAGACTACATTTAAAGCTTCATCTAAAGAATTAGAGAATCAGAATATTGAGTTGGTTTTTGATGGTTTGGATACATTTTCGGATATTTATTTAAATGAAAAATTGATTCAATCAACAGACAATATGTTCAGAAAATGGATAATTCCTGTTAAGAAGAATTTAAAAATTGGAGATAATTTATTGCAAATTAAATTCAAATCTGCGGTAAACGTTGGAAAATATTTAGCACAAAAAGTCCGTTTCACCACACCGGAATCTCCGAGAAGTTTTGTACGAAAAGCGCAGTACCAGTTTGGCTGGGATTGGGGACCGAGATTAGTTACCGCCGGAATCTGGAAAGATGTAAAGTTGAATTTTTGGAATAACGCCAAGTTTGAAAATGTAAAAATCGAACAGAAAAATATATCAAAAGAAGTTGCAAACTTAGTTTTCTATACTGAAGTTTTTGTTGAAAAAGAAGGGAAATATAATGTGAGTGTTAACAATAATTTCAAAGATTTTAATTTAAAAAAAGGAAAAAATTTAATAGAAATTCCATTTGATATTAAGTATCCAAAATTATGGCAACCAAATGGTCATGGAGTGGCTCATTCTTATCAATTTGCAATTTCTGTGTTTTATAACGATAAAATTCTTGATCAAAAACTTGTTGAAACAGGTCTGCGAACGGTAGAATTAATTCAGGAAAAAGACGAAAAAGGAAAATCATTTTATTTTAAAGTGAATGGAAATCCTCTGTATGCAAAAGGGGTGAATTGGATTCCCGGTGACAGTTTTTCGCCCAGAATGACCAAAGAAAAATATCATAAACTAATCAAAGATTGTAAAGAAGCCAATATGAATATGATTCGTGTTTGGGGTGGCGGAATTTACGAAGATGATGAATTTTACAAAGCCTGTGACGAAAACGGAATTCTCGTGTGGCAGGATTTTATGTTTGCAGGAAGTTTTTATCCATCCGATAAAAATTTCCAGAAAAATGTAGAAATAGAAGTCAAAGATCAGATCGAGAGATTACAAAATCATCCTTCTCTGGCTTTATGGTGCGGAAATAACGAAATAGATGAAGCAATTGTCAATTGGGGATATCAGAAGCAATTCAAATATTCCAAAGAAGATTCTTTACAGGTTTTGAAAGACTACAAAACTATTTTTCATGAAGTTATCCCGAATGCAATAAAAAAATATGCAACCGCAGACAGACAAATTTATTGGGAAAGTTCACCTTCTATTGGATGGGGACATAAAGAAAGTCTTACCGAAGGCGATTCTCATTATTGGGGAGTTTGGTGGGGCGAAGAACCTTTTGAAATTTACAACAAAAAAGTTCCAAGGTTTGCCTCTGAATACGGTTTTCAGGGAATGCCGACTTTAGAGACTACAAAATTTATGTTTTCAGGAAAAGCGGATTTAAGTTTAGAAAATCCAACTATAAAAGCTCATGAAAAACATTCCAGAGGTTGGGAAATTATTCAGAAATATATGGAAAGGGATTATAAAGTCCCGACTGATTTTGTAAAATATAATTACGTATCCCAATTGCTTCAGGCTCGTGGAATGCAGATTGCCATTGAAGCACACCGCCGTGCAAAACCTTATAATATGGGAACTTTGTATTGGCAGCTGAATGATTGTTGGCCAGTTGTTTCGTGGTCGTCGATTGATTATATGGGGAATTGGAAAGCTCTTCATTATCAGGTGAAAAGAAATTTTGAAAATCAAGTGATTTTAATTTCGGAAGATAAGATAGAACAAGATGAAATTTTAAACTTTTATGTAGTTAATGATAATTTAGAAAAGGTTGAAGATTTATATTTAGATTTTGATATTATGAAGTTTAATGGTGAGAAAAAAGGCTCGGGAGGATTAGCCGATTCTAGTACTATAGAGCCAAATGGAATATTAAAATTTCCTTTTTCACTTGAAGAAATTATAGGAGATTTGAACAAAAATGAAATTTATTTAGCAATTTCTGTTAAAGATAAAAGTGATAAAATTTTTGCTCAGGCTAATTATTTCTTCTCAAAACCAAAAGATTTAAAACTTCCAAAACCCAATATTCAAATTAAAAAAATATCCTCCACAGAAATCGAAGTTTCAACTGACGTTTTGGCAAAAGATGTTTACTTATTAGGAGATACTCATTTCAGCGATAATTTTTTTGATCTGTTGCCGAAAACTTCCAGAAGAATCAAATTATCTAAACCATCTAAAAATATCGAAGTAATGAGTTTGTGGGATACAATGAATCCGTAAATTTGCACCATATTAAGAAGTCATGATAAATTTTGTTTTGATCGCCGTTTGCATTCTCGCAGGAATGATCTTGAAAAAAACAAAATCTATTCATCCCGATGCGCACAAAGGCATCAATACTTGGATTATTTACTTTGCTTTACCAGCCGTTTCATTTAAATATCTCCCGAAAGTTAATTGGTCAGCCGAAATGCTGTTCCCTATCATTTCAACATTCATTATCGCTTTCGGAAGCTGGTTATTTTTTCTCATTTATAGCAAAAGAAGAGGATATTCAGGTAGATCAAGAAGCACATTAGAATTAATAAGCGGATATTGCAATACGTCATTCATCGGTTTTCCTCTTATTTCTGCATTTTATGGGGAAAGTTATTTAAGTATTGCGATTATTTGCGATCAGACGATGTTTTTTGCGCTTTCTACTTTAGGAATTATTGCCGCAGTAAAAGGTGGAAGCAAAACCGGAAAAGTAAATGCCCTATTTATTGTAAAAAGATTGCTCACTTTTCCGCCGCTCATTGGTTGCGTGGCTGCTTTAGTTTTATCACAATTTGTCGATTTTACAGTTGCAGAACCATTTTTTGATAAATTAGCAGCTACAGTGAGTCCGCTGGCTTTGTTTTCTGTTGGTTTACAGTTGAAATTCAATGGCTGGAAAAAGCTGATTCCGCAAATGTCTGCTTCTATGCTGTACAAACTAATAATAGCTCCGGCAATTATTTTAGCACTGGCTTTATTGGTCGGAATAAAAGGAGATATCGCAAAAATCACTGTTTTTGAAGCCGCAATGCCGACTGTTCTTACCGCAAGTATTATCGCAGAACAATTCAGATTAAACACAAAACTGACCAATTTAACCATCGGATTCAGCATTCTCGTAGGATTTTTTACGACAACGATTTGGTATCACATCATTGAGTTTTTCTTTTAATTTTTTCAGGAGCTTCATCCCGCTTTCCGCTCCAATCTTTTTTTGTCGTCTTCGCTCAGACAACAAAAAAAGGATTTCCTCTAAAATCGGGGCTAGGAATTTTGTGATAATTCTCAACATTTGCAATAACCATCACGTTTGTTATTTATTTTTAAATATTCAAATTAATCAGCGTTAAATTTTTCATTCTGGAGGAATTCAACACAGATATTTCAAATCTAATGGTGCTGAGATTTCTATGAAATGACAAAAAGCGCAAATAGTTACAATCTCCAATCTTTTTTGAATAAATAATTAAGAGAGTTTAGAATATTTACCTTGATAAAAAGTCTTACGATTTTTGCGTTTAAGTAAATTAAAATTTAATTTTACATTTTAATTTTCCCATTGCAATACGCCCAGATTATTTTACCGCTCAATTTAAAAGGAACTTTCACATATAAAGTTCCCGAAGAACTTGCTTCCAAGATTCAAAACGGAATGCGTGTTTTAGTACCATTTGGCGGAAAAAAAATCTACACCGGAATTGTCTTTGAACTTCACGATATAGCTCCGGAAAACTTTGTGGCAAAAGAAGTCATCAGTATTTTAGATGAATATCCGATTGTACCGGAACAGCAAATCAACTTCTGGAATTGGCTTTCCAACTATTATCTCTGTAATTTAGGCGAAATTTACCGTTTTGCTTTTCCGTCTTCTCTCAAACTGGAAAGTGAAACTTATCTCAAGCTAAAACCCAACGCAGTCATAGAATTTGAAAATCTGGATGTCAACGAGATGTATCTCATTCAGGCTTTAGAAGTTCGTCAGTTGATTAATTTAACTGATATTGAAGCATTTATACCAAAAAAAGAAATCATCAAAACCATCAATTCTCTTATTGATTTGCAATATATTGAGATTGATGAAAAGATCGCTGAAAAATATAAAGCTAAAGAAGTTGCTTACGTAAAAGTGAAAGATGAGGTTTTAAAGAATCAAAATCTTACCGAAATCCTTTTACAACTCAGCAGAGCAAAAAAGCAGAAAGAACTTTTCCTGAATATTATCGAAAAGCAAACTGAACATCCTGATTTACATATCAAAAAATCAGAATTATTTGAGGATGGATATTTTGGAAGTTCACATTTCAAAGCTTTGGCAGATAAAAATCTGGTGGAAGAATATTATCTTCAAAAAGACAGAATCGAAAGTTACGAAGGTGAAATTGAAGAAATCGAAGAACTTTCTGAAGCGCAAAAAGAAGCAAAAGCAGAAATTGATGAAGCTTTTGAAGAGAAGAAAAACGTTTTAATTCATGGGGTAACTTCTTCTGGAAAAACGCATTTGTATTTAGAGAAAATAGAAGAATGTGTAAACGAAGGGAAAAATGTTTTGTTTTTACTTCCCGAAATTTCTTTAACGAAGCAAATTACTCAAAGATTAGAAAAAAAATACGGTCGACAGCTTGGTTTTTATCATCAGAAATTGACTGATTTTGAGAAAGTTGAGGTTTGGCGAAGAATAAAAAACAATGATGTCAAAATTCTTATAGCTACCCGAAATGCTCTTTTCCTTCCTTATCAGAATTTAGGGTTGATTATTGTAGATGAAGAGCATGATTCTGCCTACAAACCACGAGAAGTTTCTCCGTTTTTTAATGCAAAAGATGCTGCTTTGGTTTTGGCAGGTTTTTATGATGCAAGAGTTATTTTGGGTTCTGCAACACCTTCTGTAGAAAGCTATTATCTGGCAAAGAAAGAAAAGTTGCATTATATTTTCCTCAAAGAAAGATTTGGGAATGTAGAATTGCCTGAATTTGAATTGATTAATTTTAAGGAAGCTCAGGATTCTAAAAAAGTTTCGGGAAATTTTTCTTTACAGTTGATTGATGAGATTAAGAAAACGCTGGACGAAAAAAATCAGGTGATTATTCTTCATAATCGTCGTGGCTACGCAAGTGTAATAGAATGTGAAACTTGTGGATACGTGAATTACTGCTCGAACTGTGATGTTGTTCTGACTTATCATAAAGCAGCCAACGAAATGAAATGTCATTATTGCGGACAGCGAGCTTCAAAACCCAGAACTTGCCCAAAATGTCATTCTGAAAATCTGAACGAAAGAGGAGTAGGTGTAGAGCAGATTCATGAAGAAGTTTCTAAGATTTTTCCTGAAAGCGAAGTGGATAGAATGGATGTAGATTCTATGCGTAAAAAATTTGCTTACGAAAAATTATACGAAAAAATAGAAGATCGCGAAACCGATATTGTTGTGGGAACACAAATGATTTCCAAGGGTTTAGATTTCGATCATATTGAGTTGGTAGCAATTCCGAAAGCGGATTCTATGTTATATGTACAGGACTTCAGAGCAGAAGAGCGTGCTTATCAATTAATTACTCAGGTTTCCGGCAGAGCAGGAAGAGTTTCAGGGAATGGAAAGGTTTTAATACAAACTTATAATCCCGATCATTCTGTTTTTCAGTTGATTAAAATGAATAATGTTTTTAAGATTTATAAATATTTTCTTACCGAAAGACAGAAGTTTCATTATCCGCCTTTCACCAAATTAATCATGATTGAGCTGAAGCATATTAAAGATGATAAAGTAAATCGTGCGTCTCAGTTTCTTGGCTCAATTTTAAGAAAATATCTCCCCGAAGACTGTATTCTCGGTCCGGAAAGAGCGCAGATTGCAAGATTGAATAATTTGTATCAGTTTCAGATTTTACTGAAGCTTCCACGAGGCAAAAACTATGAAAAATTTAAAAATATGGTTTTATTAAGTTTGAAAGAATTTGATGAAATTACTGCTTACCAAAGCATTAAAAAAGATGTTTTTGTAGATTTTTAACAATTTTTAACAAACTTTAAACGGTTTTAGTATACTTTCATAGACCTTATTATTACAATATTATCTACATTTGAACGTTTATTATGTGTTTGGATAAAAGCAAATGGTTTAACTTATCATATATTATGCCATCCAAAATATAACAAAAAGAAAAATTGATGATAAATTACAGAAAGTATATTTCAGGTATTACGGTTCTTGCCACTGGTTTTTTTCTAGCGCAATCTACCGTATCTACAGTTCTTTATTCTCCCAATTTCGACAATCAGAAAACAGGTTTAAATTTGCCTTCTCCGTCAGTTGCGATAGAAAAAGCTTTTTTATCACCTAAAGAACTTGTAGATGTAAGTCTAAACACAATGATGGCAGATCCTGTATTGAAAAATGCAACTTGGGGATTTGTAGTTTACGATCCGAAAACAAAGAAAGTAATTTCTTCTTACAACGAAAATACACCACTTGTTCCTGCTTCTACAACCAAGCTTCTGACGACAGAAACTGCTTTGAATCTTCTTGGCGAAAACTATCGTTGGATGACTCAGCTAGAATATTCTGGTGAAATTGACGAGAATGGAGTTTTAAATGGTAATCTTTATATTGTAGGAAGCGGCGATCCTTCTTTAGGGACAAATAAAGCAGGAGCTTGGAGCTATAAAGAGATTGTTTCAGATTTCATAAGCGGAATGTCTCGTGAAGGCATCAAAAAGGTAAATGGTAATATTATTATTCAGACAGCGCTTTTCAAAGGTAACATTTCGAGACTTCCGGAAAATGTTGTGTGGCTAGAAAACAATAATTACTATATTCCTGTTGGTACAACACGCGAGATCAACCCTGCCAATGAAAAACTGATCGTAAAGAAAGGTAACAATTCTACTCTTGATAAGAAATATTTCTACGTTTCGCCTTATGCAAACACAATGGTTTTTGCCGAGAAATATGAAGGAGACGGAATTTTAACAACAAAACTTCCAGATGCTCCCGCATTTTTGGCAAATACTTTTAGAGCAAGTCTGGTGAAAAGCGGAGTAGGTGTCACAGGAAAAGTAACTCCTAATATGACCGATGCAACATCAGGAAGAAAAATGATTTCTGTGTACAAATCTCCAACTTTGGCAGATATTATTTATTACACCAACCAAAGAAGTGATAATGGTTTGGCAGAAGCATTACTAAAAACTGTAGGTTTTCAGAAATTGGGAGATCAAACTACAGAATCTGGTAGAATTGTTGTCAATGAGCATTTGAAAGATGTCGCTTTTGATGTGGAAGGGTTAAATTATATGGATGGAAGCGGTTTGTCTAGAAGTAATAAGGTAACTCCGATTTCTCAGGTGAAATATTTGACCTCTTTAATGAACCAGAAATACTATAAAACTTATTTTGACTCTTTACCGATTGCAGGACAGTCAGGAACTTTGAAAAGTATGTTTGTAACTGAAGGGAACGGACAGATTTTCGCTAAAACCGGAACGCTGAATAAAGTAAAAGCTCTTGCGGGCTATATAAAGACAAACTCTGGCAGAACATTAGTTTTCTCTTTATTGGTGAACAATTATGCAGGTTCTGTTTCGCAGGTGAAAAGTAAAATGGAGAAAATTCTTCAGCCTGCTTTAGATCTTTAAGAATAATTTCATTCACATATAAACCTTTTAATCTCAGATTGAAAGGTTTTTTTTATCTTTATCATCTTAAAGTATTGATAATGAAATTATTTTGTTTTTAAAAAAAATTTGCATTAGATTTCAGCCATTTGATACGATAGTAAATAAATATAAATTCCATATGAAAAAATTTTATCTTTTATGTTTAAGTTTCTTAGCAATACAATCGTTTTTTGCGCAGGAAAATCTTGAAATGAAAGGATTAATGGCAAAAGAAATGAAGTCTTATCTTGCCAAAATGGGTATAGGAAATACCAATTCCAATACTCTAAACTATGATCTGCAATATCAGAGAATGGATGTTTCTATAAATCCTGCTGTAGCCCAAATTTCGGGTTCTGTGACTTCTCATTTTAAACCAACACAGGCAATGAGCAGCATTTATTTTGATTTGACGAATCAACTGACGGTTTCGCAGGTTACTTTTCATGGGCAGCCTTTAGTATTCCAACAATTATCAACCAAAGAAGTTAAAATTGATTTCACATCTTCTCTTCCTGCCAATGTTTTAGACTCATTGACAATACAATATAGCGGAACTCCTCCTACCAACAATAATGCGTTTTTTACAAGTACACAAGGCGGAAATTCCGTTCTTTCAACTTTAAATGAACCTTATGGCGCACAGGATTGGTTTCCTACTAAGCAAAGTTTAAACGACAAGATCGAAAGGTTTGATATAAAAGTAACCACACCATCACAATATAGTGTAGCATCCAATGGAAAATTGATGAGTGAAACAATCTTAGGAAACGGACAAAAATTAACTTTTTGGAGAACAAATTATCCCACAACTGCTTATCTGATTGCGCTTTCTATTACCAATTTTGTTAAGCTGAATGATACCATGGGAAATCCACCATTTCCTTTTGTAAATTATATTTATCCTGCAACAGCAGCCAATACTACAAGTATGGCAAATATTGAATGGACGAAAACTGTGATGAATACATTTGAAACTTATTTCGGGCTTTATCCTTTCAGAAACGAAAAATATGGTCACATGGAATTCACTGCAGGTGGCGGAATGGAGCATCAAACAATGTCTTCTATGGGAGGTTGGAGCAAACAGCTTATCGCTCACGAACTTGCCCATCAATGGTTTGGTGATAAAGTAACTTGCGGTGCATGGAATGATATTTGGCTCAATGAAGGTTTTGCTACTTTTGGGGAACACGTTGCTAATGAAAAGTTATTATTAACGAATACTCAGTTTTTAAGCTATCTTCTCAATGAAAAAAATGTTATTACAAGCGCACCGGGAGGAAGTGTATACGTTGCAGATGCTAATCTAGGAAGTATAGGAACTATTTTCAGCGGTAGATTATCTTATTCAAAAGGAGGATATGTTGTGAGAATGATTAAATGGATTTTGGGAGATGCGGTATTTTATCAGGCTTTGAAAGATTATCATACAAGACCAAATCTGGCTTACAATTATGTAAGAACTTCAGATCTAAATACTTCGCTATTACAATCAACAGGAAAAGATTTTACAGAATTTTTTAATGACTGGATTTACGGGCAGGGTTATCCAACCTACGACATACGCTGGAAACAGACCGGAAATACATTAACTTTCAAAGCTGCACAAACCCAAAGTCATTCTTCTGTAAGCTTTTTTGAAATGCCATTACCTATAAAAGTTAACGGAACAGGAGGTCAGGTTGCTTATTTAGCTTTAAATAACACCTCAAATAATCAATATTTTACAGAGTCGGTTTCATTTCCTGTTGCGAGTGTAGAATTTAATTATGAATACCAGATTTTAGAAAAAAACTCAACAGTTACCCAAGATAATGCGTTAAGTGTTTTAGATCTTTCTCAACAACAGTTTGCTTTGTATCCTAACCCTGCGAAAAACGAAATTAACGTTAAAGGAATCGATAAGTCAACAGATTTTGCCATTTATTTTATAGACGGAAAATTGGTTAAGAGAGGAACTTATCAGCCTGAGAAATCAATCAATATTTCAGAACTGGTTCCGGGAACGTATATTTTTAAAATTAACGATAAGAACGTGAAGTTTTTAAAGAAATAATTTTTACAGCATAAAGTAAAAACCTTCAGATTTTCTGAAGGTTTTTTGTTTAAAAATGGTTAAATGAAATTGGATAATAGGTGTATAAAGATCTTTCTGAGGAAAATATTAAATAAAGTAGTTCCATGGTAATATATTTAAGGTTAATAATTCACTAAATCTGAAAGCTTTTTTGTCTTTTAATGGCGCGATTGGCTTTTCTTCTGGCTTTTCTTACCTTAAAATCGAACCATTTTTCTTTGAATAAATTTCGCATCACATTATCAAAATTCTGGATCAGGACTAAGTTTTTAAAGACCCGCCATTTTTCCAGCCAGTTAGAAGGCAAAGCCCTTACAGAAACAGAATATCCTTCCGTTTCATACTGAATGTAATGCCACCATCCGGAAGGAATGTAAAGCGTTTCGCCGGGTTGTATAACAGCTTCATAACCGTTTATATATTTCAGTCCCGGAAATTCTTTGAAATCTGGCTCTTTAATATTGGTGATGGAATGAAAGTTATAAGGAAGTTTATACAGCAGATCCGACTGTTCCCACGGAAAAAGCCAGATTCGTTTAATGCCTTGAAACTGAGTTATGAAAACATGGGACATATCAATATCCACATGATTTCGGGTAACCGAACCTTCACCTCCGAAAAACATAAAAGGAAGCCATTTTATAATTTTTCCATTTGTAACATCATTGTAAATAATATCATTTTTTAATTCAGGTTTAATGCTTAATAAATTGAATAAAAAAAGACGGTGTTCGGTAGGAGAGGAAGTTATAAGATCCAGATATTCTGAAAAAGTACTCTGTCCGATTGGTTTACTGGCGATTCTGTCCAGAGATTCAATTTCACTTCCATAGATATTTACTTTATGTTCTCCTGCAATTTCTTTAAAATATTCGTAATTCCATTTTTCAAAAGCAGGACTTTCCGGAGCCGCAAAATCTTTTAAGATTACAGGCTTTGCAGGTTTTAGATAGGTTTTGATAAAATCCTCTGATGATATATTTTCAATTTTTTGTACTAGTGATAGTCGCATTTTCTGATTTTATTCAGCAAATATAGCAATTAGTCTACCAAAATTATAGACTATTAACAAAAGTATTATGATTTTGTACAGACATTTACAATAAAAAGGAGAAATCCTGTTACTTTGCCGCGATTTTATTAAATTAGCGCATCTTAAAAATTATTAGAAATGATCTCTAAAAAGTATCTTGAAAATTTACAGAACGAACTTCAGAATATTGAAAATGACGGACTTTACAAAAGAGAAAGAATCATCACTTCTCAGCAGAGTGCCGAAATAGAAGCCAACGGAAAAAAGCTACTGAACTTCTGTGCGAACAATTATCTGGGATTATCAAACCATCCGGAAGTGATGAAAGCTTCTCAGGAAATGATAGAATCTCACGGTTACGGAATGTCTTCGGTTCGTTTTATCTGCGGAACTCAAGATATCCATAAACAGCTGGAGCAGAAAATTGCAGACTTTTTAGGTCTTGAAGATACCATTTTGTATGCTGCCTGTTTTGATGCGAACGGTGGAGTTTTTGAACCTTTATTTACAGAAGAGGACGCGATTATTTCAGATGAACTGAACCACGCTTCCATTATCGATGGTGTTCGTCTGTGTAAAGCAGCGAGATACCGTTACAAAAACAACAATATGGAAGATCTGGAAGCTCAGTTAATTGCAGCTTCCGAAAAAAATCACCGTTTTAAAATCATTGTTACAGACGGCGTTTTCTCAATGGACGGAATTGTTGCAGATCTGAAAGGAGTTTGTGATCTTGCAGATAAATACAATGCTTTGGTAATGGTAGATGATTCTCATGCAACAGGTTTTATCGGAAAAACAGGTCGCGGAACGCACGAAGCCAACGAAGTGATGGGTAGAGTAGATATCATTACTTCTACGCTTGGAAAAGCTTTAGGAGGTGCTTTAGGCGGATTTACTTCCGGTAAAAAAGAAATCATTGATATGCTGAGACAGCGTTCAAGACCGTATTTGTTTTCAAATTCATTGGCTCCGGGAATCGTGGGAGCAGCTTTGAAGGTTTTGGACATGATTTCTGAAGATACTTCTCTTCGTGATAAAGTAATGGAAAATGCAGAATATTTCAGAGCGGAAATGAAATCTAAAGGTTTCGATATTCCGGATGGTGATGCTGCCATTGTTCCTGTAATGCTGTACGATGCGCCTTTGGCTCAGAAAATGGCTGAAAAGTTAATGGACGAAGGGATTTATGTAATCGGATTCTTCTATCCGGTGGTTCCGAAAGGAAAAGCGAGAATAAGAGTTCAGCTTTCTGCAGCACATACAAGAGAACATCTGGATAAAGCAATTGTGGCTTTTGAAAAAGTTGGAAGAGAATTAGGCGTAATTTCTTAAAAAATAAAAAGCCTCTACAATTGTAGAACAAAAACAGAATTTCTATATTTACGGAAATTCTGTTTTTTTATGATGAAAAATATTATACTCGCTCTGCTTTCAATTTTTGTTTTCATTTCATGTAAGACAAAGGAAATGAATCAATACAAGAAATTTCCCGATAAAACCCAGAAACGCCATGGAAAATGGAAAGAAGAATATTCTTCTGATCAAGGTGTTTTGATTGCGATTGGTAAGTATAAAAATGGCGAAAAAGTAGGAATCTGGAAAACAACTTTTGAAGATAAGCTTTACCAAAAAGATAAAATCAGAAAAAATGTTACAAAGACTAAACTTTATCATCCAAATGGTAAAATCATGGAAAAAGGTCAGTCGAAATTAGATATTTCTGATGCGGAAAGACATTGGTATTATTTCGGCGATTGGAAATATTTTGGTGAAAATGGAAATCTGAAGTATATAAAACGATACGCCGATGGTAAAAAAATCGACAGTATTTCTTTTCTGAAGTAAAGCTTGTGCAAATTTCTCCACTTTTTTCAATGAATATTTAAAATAAGTTAGAAATTCATATTTTCTAAAGGTTTTTAATTAAAAAATTCACTCACAAAATCATTATCTTTGCACACAAATTTTTACGATGCTCTATACCATCATTAAGGCGTTGCATATTATCTTCATGGTAAGTTATTTTGCGGGAATTTTTTATCTCGTGAGAATTTTTGTATACTATAAAGATACCGACGATTTTGCAGACGAGAAAAAGAAAATTCTGAGAGAACAATATATTTTCATGGCACGAAGATTATGGAATATTATTACCGTTCCTGCAGGTGTTATCATGACGGTTTGCGGTATTACCATGATTCTTTTGAATTTAGGACTAATGAAGATGCCTTGGTTTCATCTGAAACTGATTTTTTTGATTGGTTTAGCGTTCTTCCATTATTGGGCTTGGAGAAAGTTGCTTTTAATTAAAAAGCTAAACGGTGAAACGTTGTCTACTTCTAATGTGAAACTGAGACAGATTAACGAGATTGCTACATTCATCTTATTTCTGGTGGTTTTTACGGTAATTTTAAAATCTTCAGTAATAGAATATTGGTGGCAATTAATTACAGGATTTTTCGTTCTGGTATTTCTGATTATGATGACAGTTAAACTGGTGAATAAGAATAAGAAAAAATAATAAAAGTTATAAGTAATGAATTATTAGTTATAAGTTGATTGCACATTAAGTAAAACTTTCAACATAAAGCTGATAACTCATCACTCACAACTCATCACTCATAACTAAAAAGCATGATAGCAATTTTTAAAAAAGAACTTTGGAGTTACTTCGGAAACTGGAGCGCATGGGTAATTATTGCGGCTTTCAGTCTGATAATGACCTTGTTTTTGTTTTTTTTCGAAAACGATTCTAATATTTTCGACATCGGTTTGGCTTCTTTGCAAAGCTATTTCGTTTTGGTTCCGTGGCTTTTGATGTTTATCATTCCGGCATTGTCGATGAAAACATTTGCAGAAGAACAACAAACAGGAACGTTGAATTGGTTGTTTTCTCAACCTTTGAAAGTTTCAGAATTGGTTTTCGGGAAATTTTTATCAGTTTGGGTAGTAGGTATTTTATGTCTCATTCCTTCACTGATTTATCTTTATACAGTTTATGTTTTGGGCGTTCCCGAAGGAAATATCGATTTGGGAATGACGTTCGGAAGTTATTTCGGATTGATTATCCTGATTGCAACGTTTGCCGGAGTGGGAATTTTGGCATCTTCTCTTTCTCAAAACCAAATTATGGCTTATTTGCTTGGAGTTTTTATGTGTTTCATCATGTATTTCGGGATAGAGCAATTGGCAAGTTATAAGCTTTTAGGTGGTGCAGATTTTATTCTTCAGAATATAGGATTTTATCAGCATTTTATGGGATTTACAAGAGGTCTGATTGATTTTAAAGATGTCGCATATTTCGTTTTTGTTATTGGTCTTTCATTAGCATTATCCAATCATTTTATCAATAAAAAGAAGTAAAAATTATGAAGAAGATATCATTTAAATCTCCATTCGGAATTTTACTGTTTGTAATTTTGCCATTGAGCATCATTTTGATGTTTTCAGGAATTCGGTTGGATTTAACCAAGGAAAAACGTTATACACTTTCAGAAAGTACGGTTAAAGTTTTAGAGTCGATTAAGAAACCTGTAACAGTAGATGTTTATCTTGAAGGAGATTTTCCTGCAAGCTTCAAACAGTTGCAGAGCGAAACGAAATTTATGCTCGAAGAATTCAGAAAGATCAATCCTAAAATAGATTTTAAATTCATCGATCCCATTAAAACCAAAATGTCTCAGGATACTTTGATGGCAATGGGAATGCAGCCTTCTATTCTTCCGGATATTAAAGACGGTAAGGTTTCGCAGATTACGCTTTTTCCTTATGCAGTTGTAAAACACGGTCAGAACGGAGCTTCGATTCCTTTGGTGGTACAGCAGGCAAATATTAATGCAGATGAACAGCTTAGAAAATCAATCGAAAATTTAGAATATAATTTAGTCTCAAACATTAAAGCGGTTTCTACTAATAAAAGAAAAAAGGTTGGGATTCTGGTGAATCAGGATGAATTGAGACCCGAAGAATTTCAGGGTTTTATGAATCTTGCTTTAGAAAGTTATGATGCAGGTCCTATTATTCCTAAAAATAATGTAGAACTCACTTTGGCAGATTTACCATTACTAAAGCAGATGAGTGCTTTGGTGATTGCAAAGCCAAGAAAAGCATTTACAGATGGCGAAAAAGTGATTTTGGATCAGTTCATCATGAATGGCGGAAAAACACTTTGGATGATCGATGCCGTGAATGCCGAAATGGATACTTTAACGAGGTCTAAAAAAGTAATGCCATTCCCAGTTGACATCAACATGACCGATTTCTTTTTTAATTATGGTTTAAGAATCAATCCGGCTTTGGTGAAAGATGTAAAGAAATTTGCTTTGCTTAAACTGGTTACAGGTGAAGTGGGAGGAAATCCTCAATATACAAGTCTTCCGTGGCCGTATTTTCCTTTGGGAATTGCTGAAAACAACAATCCGATTACAAAAAATATCAACCCTGTAAAATTTGAATTTCCAACTTCTATCGATACTTTAGGCGGTAAGAAATTTAAAACCAATGTTCTTTTTGAATCGAGCGAAAGAACTTTATTAAAACAGGTTCCAAATTATGTACAACTCGAAGAAATTGCAAGTGTCGACAGTCTCGGACAAATGGAAAAACCAAGCACACCGAAGATTTTTGCAGTAGCTCTGGAAGGAAAATTTTCTTCAGCTTATGCATCAAGAATCGAAAGACAGTCTTATCCGGGTTTCAAAGCAACAAGTCCGGAAAATAAAATGATTGTCATTGCAGACGGTGATGTCGGAAGAAATAAAACGCACAAAGGCGAGCCTTTACCTCTCGGTGTAGATCGTTTAACAGATGAGCAGTTTGGTAATGAGCAGTTTCTGAGAAATGCTTTAGATTATCTTCTAGACGACAGTAATTTAATTGAACTTAGAAACAGAAACATCGAAGAACGTCTTCTGGACAGACACAGAATAAGTGATGAAAAGACAAACTGGCAATGGTTTAATCTCTTGCTTCCTCTTGTAATTATAGGACTTTTAGGAGGTTTGTTCTTCTGGCTAAGAAAAAAGAAATTTGGATAAAATAGAAAAGAGAAACTGATGAGGTTTCTCTTTTTTCATGAATGATAATCTGATTTGCAAATTTTGTAACTTGCCATACTTTAATTAAAAAAATGCTAAAAACAATTCAAATCATTGCTTTAATACAAGGACTTTTTGTTCTTTTTATTTTATATATTAACCGTAAAGACTATAAAAGAACGACTTTTTGGTTGTTGTTTGGTACCTTATTTTCTGTAGTATTGTTCATTATTGCTGACGATAAAAATAATCTAATCATTCAAAATACTGATTGGTTTCTTTTCGACAACACTCTCTTTGTAACATTTCTTTTTTTATTTTTCAGATATTATAGAAGTGAGAAAGAAAAATTTGAGAAATCAGATTTTCTTTTTTTTATACCTAATATTCTTTATTCAATGCTTGAGATTATTGAAATAAAGTCGCGCAAGGAAAATTTAACGGTTGAAATTTTTGAAGTTTTTTCAGAATTGATTTTTGTATGTTACTTATCTATAATTTTATATTCCGTTGTTACAGATAAAAGAAAAATTTGGCTGATTTATTTTATTAGTCCAATTGTTATTTTATTTGTTTTTTCATTTGTAAATGATATTTTAAAAATAATTGGACTTTCAGAATTGCCATTTTTTAGTGAACAAAATTTCAATTCGTATCTATTATTGATTGTTGCTTTTTTATTTTATTTTATTGCTTTTAAATTGTTTAATAATGCCAAAGAAATTTTACCAAAAACTGAAATTACAAAATATAAAAATTCCAAATTAAATGATGAAGTGATAAATAAATGCAAGTCAGATTTAATCAGATTAATGGAAAAAGATAAATTATATCTTAATGGAAAGTTATCCATACAAGATGTTTCTGAAAAACTAAGTATTCCACGACAATATATTTCAGAAGTTTTAAATGAGCATATGAACACTAATTTTCAAGATTTCATAAATGAATATCGGGTTGAAGAATTTATAAAAAGATTACAAAACGACCAAAATAATCATTTTACACTTTTAGGTATTGCAATAGATGTCGGTTTCAATTCAAAATCTTCTTTTAATGCTACATTCAAGAAATTTAAGGGTGTTACACCAACACAATTCAAGAAAAATATTTTGTAGCAAAAAACTATTAGTGCAAGTAAATCATATTGCACTACTTTTATTTTAAGAAAAAATAATCACTATCGATATTTGCAGCGTAATTAAAAATCTTAAATTATGTTGCAATTAAAATTAATTAAAAAGATATTCTTTTGTTTATTTTTAACTATTTCTACTTACTCAACTAAAGCACAAGTGAAAGATACACTTTCATTTGTAAAGTCAAAACGGATGTCTGATGATGACCTTATGAAAAAAAGAGAAGGAACATTCATAACAGGTTTACCTGACTTTTCATCAGATCCTGTTACAGGTTTTGGATTTGGTCTTAAAAGTAATGTTTATTGGAATGGCGAACGAACAAATCCACTTTTTGCATACACACCTTACTTAGCAAAACTAAAAGCTAATGCAGCATATTACACTTCAAACGCAAGAGAATTAATTTTATCTTTAGATGTGCCTTATTATAAAGGAACACGTTGGAGATTTAAAATTGATTTTAAGGCGCAACAAAATCCAGCAAACTTATATTTTGGCTCAACAGAATCAACATTGGATAAACTCCGATTGCCATCTGATGAAAACATTACTTTTTCAACTTATAAAGCATTTGACAAAGCAAGAAAAACGCTAAGACCAGGTGGAATTGGAGAAGGAAGTTTTGTAACAGATGCCTTGTCAAACCGATTTAGAGAAACAGAATATATGCTTAATTTAAAAGGAGATTACGCACTAGGAAATGGGAAATGGAGAATAATGGCTGGTTATGAAATTCAAAATTTAAGTTACAAAACTTTTGAAGGTGAAGAAGCAGATGCGATAAATCCAATGACAGGTGAAGAAACTACTTCTCCAAATGGATTTTCACTTTTACAAAGAGATTTCGAACAAGGAAAAATTTCTGGCTTAAATGGTGGTTGGATTTCAATTTTTCAAACCGCATTAATTTATGATACGAGAGATTTCGAACCTGACCCCACTAAAGGTTACTATTTTGAAATAGCAAATGAATATTCTAGCAAATATATTGGTTCACAATTTAACTTCAATAAGCTTTTTATTCAAGCAAGAGCATATCAAAAGTTACCTTTTGGAAAAAGAACCGTTATAGCTGGAAGATTTGGAGTTGGTAACATTTTTGGCTCTAACGCACCATTTTTCGAATTTCAAGACCAATGGAGTCCAGAAGGTAGCATCAATGCACTTGGTGGAAAGCAATCGTTGCGAGGTTATCGAGCAAATCGGTTTTTAGCACGTTCTATGTGGTTCACAAATGTTGAATTTAGATATAGAATTGCAGAAACTCAATTCGGTAAACAAAGATTAGCATTTGGTGTTGTACCATTTTTCGATGCAGGAACGGTTAGAGACGAATGGCAAAATCTAAGCTTTAAAAATATTCGGTATTCTTATGGTTTAGGAGCAAGAATTAGTTGGAATCAATCAACAGTTATATCGTTAGACTATGGAATCTCAAAAGAAGATAATTTATTTTATATAGGTATAGGTCAGGCATTTTAATTTTTAGTGTTTTTTTAACATATATTATTAATGACTTAGCCGAAAAGATTTTTTCATTTTCTTACCTTATGTTAATGACTCAGATCATAATTTTTTCCGAGTTTTGCAAAATCAAATAATAAAACAGCATAAAAATTGTTTTTAAAGGTAATACTTAATCAATAACAATATTAAATTCTTAAAAATGAAGAAAATTAGTGTAATCGCTTTAGCAGGAATGGGTTTACTTCTTGCATCTTGTGGAGATAAAAAATCTGATACTGCAACAGCAAGTCAGGAACAAACTGTTGCTGAAAAGCAAGGAGCTGTATTCGCAGTAGATGTAGCAGCTTCTAAAGTAAACTGGAAAGCTTTCCACAAAGGTGGTTTCGCGCCACGTTGGGGAACTCTCGCTGTTTCAACAGGAGAATTATCTGTTGCAGACAATCAGTTAACTTCAGGAGAATTCGTGATTGACATGAAATCAATTAAAGTAGATCCTGCTTCCGTAACAGAAAAAGATAAGAAATATACAGATCTTGAAGGTCATTTGAAGAATGAAGATTTCTTTAATGTAGAAAAATTCCCTACTGCTGATTTCAAAATCACTAAAGTGGAAGATCTTGCTGCAGGTGCTCAAAACGCTGTAGAAGGTGCAAACAAAACAGTAAGCGGAAATCTTACTTTGCTAGGAAAAACAATGAATGTAACTTTCCCTGCAAAAGTGGATATTGTAGACAAATCTGCAACTCTAAAAGCTCAATTCACAGTGAATCGTGCAGATTGGGGAATCAAATTCGGAACGGATGAAACAAATCCTGCAGAATGGATGATTAGCAAAGATATCGAGATCGGTATCGATGTAAAAGCTAACCAGAAATAAATTTTTTCTCCAAATATTTGAAAAGACATCTGCATTTTTGCGGATGTCTTTTTTTGTTTTTAATTAAAAAGAGAAACTATAAAGCTTTTTTCTGAAGTATTATTCTTAAAAAAGGATTGTGTACCATACAGCTTTACCTGTAATAAAATGAATCTGCTGTTGGTTGAGATTTCCAAATCTTAGGATATAATCAAAAAGTTCTTTCATACGGAAAAGTTAAGTAAAATCAGGTGTTTGTGATTTGTCATTTGGTAAAAAGTGGAGTCTGGTTTTATCTAAACTCAATTTAGTTTTGCTGATTTTATTTTTCTTGATGAAGAGCAATTTGAGCTTTCTGTAAATAAAAACGGGAAGCTTAAAGAATATTAATTCAAATAAAATTTCTGCTATTATTTCGATAATCATGTATGTTATACATCTTTTATAAAATCCTCATATTCATAATAAAACCTTTCAAAACCATCCATTTTCTCTACAAAGAATTCAAAAATTTCCTGCCATGTATTTTTATTGAAGATAGAAACGTTGTGCTTTTCAATCCAGATTTTACTGATTACTTTTCCGTTTTCCAGCGTGAAATGTTTTTCCTTGTGAAAATCTCCTACAAAATCTTTCAGAATATCTTCTAAAGACCAGATCTTGTTGTAGTAAGCAACTCTGTAAGCTTCATCTTTCATTTCTATATCCAGAGAAACTTCTGCTTTTTTATTATCAGCATTAAATTTAAATGAAAAATCTTTTACTTTGGTATCGTACAAAATCCATTTTCTTGGGAAAGACTTTCCAAAAGCCGTCCAAAATTCTTTTCTTAATTGCTGTGCTTCTTGTTTGCTGAACATAATGCAAATATAGTGATTCGGTCGGAAGTTGAAAGTTAGAAGTTGAACGCTGGAAGAGAGAAGTTAGAAGATAGAAGTTTACTGGCAAATGGTAAATTCGTGGTCTTTATTATCTCCAACTTCCCGATTCCAACTTCCCATCTCTATATCCAAACTTTTTCTTATTTTTGCTGTAATGCTGTCTAAGAAATCTCAATATGCTTTTAAAGCACTTTCATATCTTGTAGAAAAAAGAAATGAAGGTCCTGTTCTTATTTCCGAAATTGCTGAATATAAAAAAATACCATTAAAATTTCTTGAGAATATTTTATTGGAATTAAAAAAATCTGACATTCTCGACAGTAAAAAAGGAAAAGGGGGAGGTTATTTTCTAAAAGAAAGTCCGGAGAAAGTGAAGTTGGCTAAAATTATACGTTTGGTGAACGGACCAATCGCTATGCTTCCTTGTGTGAGCCTTAATTTTTATGAGAAATGTGAAAATTGTAATGAAGAACATTGTGGTCTGCACGATGTTTTAATAGAAGTTCGTGACGCATCACTTAGAATTTTAGAAGAAAAAACTTTATTGGATTTGATCGACTGATTTTAATCCTTTTTTTTGCTTAATAAGTCTACTTATTTGGTAGGGTAATAATTTTATCAGATATTTGCACAACTTCAAATGAATAAATTATGATTTCAAAAGAAGATGCAAATACTCTTAAAAGCCTTTCAGCAGAAGAAGGACTGAAATTTCTCTCAGGAAAATTCTCAGAAGGAATTGTTTTTTCTACATCACTTGGTCAGGAAGATCAGGTAATTACAGATATGATTTTCAAAAATCAATTGCCCATAAAAGTTTTCACATTAGACACTGGAAGACTTTTTTATGAGCATTACGATTTACTTTCAAAAAATAATTCACGGTATAAAACCAAAATAGAAGTCTATTTTCCAGATCCTTCAGATGTTGAGAAATATGTAAACGAAAAAGGGATCAATGCTTTTTATCATTCCGTAGAAAACAGAAAAGAATGCTGCCTTATCAGAAAAGTAAAACCTTTAAACCGTGCTTTGGAAAATGCAAAAGTCTGGATTACAGGATTACGTTCTGAGCAGTCGGAAAATCGCGAAAATATGCCAGTCATCGAATGGGATGAGGAACGTAAATTATTTAAATACAATCCATTAATCAATTGGAATTATCAAAATGTTTTAGATTATTTGGACGAAAATAACGTTCAGGAATTGTCTTTGCACAAAAAAGGTTTTATCAGTGTTGGTTGCCAACCTTGCACGAGAGCAATAGAAGAAGGCGAAAATCCGCGAGCCGGACGTTGGTGGTGGGAAAGTTCACAAAAAGAATGCGGTCTGCATACGCATTAATTCAAAAAAGTTAAACTAAAAAATGAGTACACATAAACTAGACTATCTGGAACAACTGGAAGCAGAAAGTATTTATATTATGCGCGAAATTGCTGCACAGTTTGAGAAACCTGCTTTGCTTTTCAGTGGTGGAAAAGATTCGATAACATTGGTTCATTTGGCTAAAAAGGCTTTTGCTCCGATGAAAATTCCGTTTCCTTTAGTACATATCGATACTGGACACAACTTTCCGGAAGCTTTACAATTCAGAGATTATTACGCTGAAAGTCTGGGTGCAGAATTAATCGTAAGAAAAGTTGAAGATACCATTAAAGCTAAAAATTTAACCGAACCAAAAGGAAAATTTGCATCCCGAAATTGGTTACAAACGCATACTTTATTAGATACGATTGAAGAATTTAAGTTTGATGCCTGTATTGGCGGAGCGAGAAGAGATGAAGAAAAAGCAAGAGCCAAAGAGCGTTTTTTCTCTGTTCGTGATGAATTCGGACAATGGGATCCGAAATTACAGCGTCCGGAATTGTGGAATATTTACAACGGAAGAATCAACAAAGGTGAAAATGTAAGAGTTTTCCCTATTTCAAACTGGACGGAACTTGATGTGTGGAATTATATTAAGAGAGAAAACATTCAGCTGCCATCGATCTATTTTGCTCATAACCGTGATGTGATTGAGTTTGAAGGACAGCTAATTGCTGTTTCTGACTTTATTCAGATTGATGAAAGTGATGAGATTATCAATAAAAAAGTACGTTACAGAACAGTAGGAGATATGACGTGTACTGCTGCAGTTGAAAGTTCTGCTGAGACTCTGGATGAGGTTGTTACAGAAATTACAGCTTCTAAAATTTCTGAAAGAGGAGAAACAAGAATCGACGACAAAGTAACCGAAGCGGCAATGGAAGACCGAAAAAAGGGAGGATATTTTTAGGTTGGAAGCTGGATGAAAGAATAAAGTTTTCAATATTATCCTTTGCCTCAACTTCAACCTTAGTTAAATTACTCATTACCAGTTATTCACTATTAATAAATATGGACATATTAAGATTTATCACGGCAGGAAGTGTAGACGATGGGAAAAGCACTCTCATCGGAAGGCTTCTGTACGACAGCAAAAATATATTGATTGATCAGCTTGAAGCTTTAGAAAAACAATCGAAAAATAAAAATGAAAACGGAATTGATCTTGCCATTCTTACCGATGGTTTAAGAGCCGAAAGAGAACAGGGAATCACTATTGATGTTGCGTACCGATATTTTTCGACGCCGAAAAGAAAATTCATCATTGCGGATGCTCCGGGACATATTCAGTATACCCGAAATATGATTACAGGAGCTTCAAATTCACAATTGATTGTCATTTTGATCGATGCAAGACAAGGCGTTATTGAGCAAACCAGAAGACATTCAATTATTGCTTCACTGTTGAAGATGAAGAATGTGGTGGTTGCAATTAATAAAATGGATTTGGTAGATTATTCTGAGAAAGTTTATGAGGATATCAAATCTCAATATCAATTGGTCGCAGAAAAATTGGGACTTGAAAATGTAAATTATTTCCCGATTTCGGCTTTTCATGGAGACAACATTGTGGAGAAGTCTTCAAAAACTGATTGGTATAAAGGTTCTGCGCTTTTAGATTTTCTCGAAACTGTAGAAATTTCTGAAAATAAAGATGTCGATCATCCAAGATTTCAGGTTCAATACGTCATTCGTCCGCAAACTGATGAGCTGCACGATTACAGAGGTTATGCAGGAGAAGTAATTTCCGGAGTTTATAAAAAAGGTGATGCAATTACGGTTCTTCCTCAAAATATTCAGACTAAAATTTCAAAAATTGAAACGGGAGGTAAAGAAGTAGATTCTGTTTTTACCAATCAACCCGCAGTTTTGCATATTGAAGACGATATCGACATCAGCAGAGGAGATTTTTTGGTAAAATCCGAAAATCTTCCGAAGGTTGAGAATGAGATTGAAGCTGTTGTTTGCTGGCTCGACAAAAAAGAATTAATAGAAGGAAACAAATATTTTATTCAGCATAAAAGTAAAACACTGAAAGCCATCATCAAAGAAATTGATTATAAAATAGACGTAAATACTTTAGAAAAAGCACCCGTTACTGAAAATATTAAACTTAACGAAGTCGTAAAAGTTCGTTTAAAAACGGCTTCACCTTTGGTTTTTGATAGTTTTGAGGAAAGCCAATCTACAGGAAACGCTATTTTGATTGATGAAACAAGTAATTCTACGGTAGGAGCTGTAATGATTTTATAATATGGTGACTTCCAGAAAAATTCAGATTAGGATCAATGTACTTCTTGTAACACTTCTGATTATAGCATCAGTTGTTCTTTTGCTTTATAATCTGGGTTATCTGGATGAGCTTCAGATTATTTTAGCAAAAGATAATTATCTTTTTTACTGGATGTTGTTGGTCGGTTTTTTAGCAGAAATTGTAGCCGGATCTATGGGAATGGGATATGGTGTTATTTGTACCACGACACTTTTGTTCCTGAACATTCCACCACATATTGTAAGCGCAAGTATACATTCAGCAGAAAGTTTCACCACTGCTGCAGGAAGTTTAAGCCATATAAAACTGAAAAACGTAAGCAAAAGTCTGGTGAAAAAATTGGCAATTCCTGCAATTTTTGGAGCTATTATTGGTGCATTGTGCCTTACTTATGTAGGTGAATATTATTCGAAAATTACAAAAACGATTATTGCATTTTACACTTTATATCTTGGTTTTCAGATTTTGTCGAATGCCTTCAAACCGAAACAGAATAAATCTTTAAAGAGGAAAACAAATTTAACGAGATTAGGCGCAGTCGGAGGATTTATTGATTCTTTTGCCGGTGGAGGATGGGGTCCTTTGGTTACAGGAACTTTAATTAAAAACAGTTTTACACCAAGATTTGCGGTGGGAAGTTCTACGGTTGCGAAGTTTATTTTAACGTTAACTGCAGCCATTACTTTTATTTTTACTTTGGGAATTCAGCATTGGAATATCATTCTCGGGCTTTTAATTGGAGGAATTGTTACGGCGCCGTTTTCGGCAATGCTTACTGCAAAACTTCCTGTGAAAAAGATGTTTATCGTTATCGGAATTTTAGTTATTGTGATGAGTTCTATTACCATTTACAAATCTGTTTTTTAATACATATTTATAAATCTGTAGAAAATATCATTGTTTAATCGTGAAATAAGCAGCGAAATTATTTTACATTTACAGCCTAAAAATTACACATGAATTTACATATAGTTGCGCTGTTCAAGTTTAACGAAAGTTATCTGATGGAAGCGGTTGAACTTTTTCAGACTTTGGTGAGAGAAACAAGAAAAGAGGAGGGTTGTCTTCAGTATGATTTAATAGAAGATAACGAGCAGAAAGGTACGTTTTTCATTGTCGAGCTTTGGGAAAGTGCAGAGCATCATCAACGTCATAATGGGACAGATCATCTTTTGAATTTCAGAAAAGACGCTTCAAAAATTATGACAAGCAGTGCTCAGGTTTACAAAGGTTTTAAGGTTTATTAAATTAAAAATAAACTTTAAATGTCAAAAATGCAAAGGCAGTTTCAAATGAATGAAACTGCCTTTTCTTAGAAAAAATAGAAAGTATTAATATTTAGAAAAAAATTATTTTACAATTAATTTTTTAGTCTCAGTCTGTCCTCCAAAAGTTATTTTTACCATATAGTTTCCAGATGGAAGATGAGATAAATTTAAATCCTGCTTGTAGAAACCTGCCTGATTGGTCAATTCAGATTGATGTACTTTTTTTCCGGTAAGATCATACACTTCTACATTACCTTTGTTGGTAACTTTTTCTTTAACATCATATAAAACGGTAACTCTTTTGTCTGAATTTGTAGGATTTGGGTAAATACCAAACGAAGCTTTTTTGCTTACTTCTGTAACATTCAAAACAGAAGTAATATTTTTATATTTAAAGTACATATTTCCTGTAGAAGATCCTCCGTTTTCTGTAAAATACATTCTATAATACGTATTTCCTTGCTTTATGTAATATACTACATCGCTGTAAACTCCAGTTGTTGGTTTCCAACTGTGCCCGATTGCGGTAATATTTCCGGAAAAAGCATTAGTTGCAGGTAAAGTTGTTGAAGTTGTTGCCTGAGTTTCCGGTTGTACTTTTGCAACGGTAATATTCGGACTCTGGATAACACCCGACATTCTGTATTTCATGGTTTGAGGGTTTCCTTGCTGGTCTACGTAAGGATAATCATTCCAGTATCTGGTAAACATCAAATCCCAATCTGCTTTTGACGGCTCCATGTTGGTTACTTTATTTTCGGTAGCAAAAGAAAAATAATTAAAAAAGGCATCGTCTGTTCCGTTTGCTAAAGTTTTTGTTTGTGTAGCTTCCCAGGTAGAAGTCGCAGCATTCCACTTAGAATATTTGAAAGTATAACCTCCGTAATAATCCTGTATCATAAACTTGATGTATGCTCCGGAAGCGTATTTCAGAACGAAAATCACATTTCCTACGATGTGATGATTGGCTATATTATATTCTCCCCATCCGTAAGTTGCAGATCCCTGCTCAAAAGCACCATTCTGGAGTGTTGTGGAAATATCCGGATTATAAAGCGGTGCACCCCAAGAAGAAATGTTTGAAATACTGATATTATCCCAATTGTTTGCGTTGTTTGATGCTTCGTAAACTTCTATATTCTGCGCATCGTTAATTCTTGTTCCGAAGCTCATTGCAGAATTTCTGAAGAAAGCAATATCCCAAGAATTTGCAGGTTGAGAAACAATAGCATTTGCGCTAAAATCAAAAAATACACGGTTTTGATAGTTGGCTCCTGTCGTTAAGCTTACATAAGTATATCCGTTTGCATCAGTTTGCGCGAGTACTGTGTTTTGGACAGACAAAGCAAATAAGGATGTTAAAAGTAATCTTGTTTTCATAACAGATAAATTTTAATTTTTATTATTTAGAATTATTCTACAAAACTAAATATTTATTTTTAATTATTCTAAATAAAATTTTATATTTGTCGAAAATATTTGAGTTTATGAAGAAGAAACTACTTTCAATTATGTCTTTATCAGCCATTTTTATGATGAATGCACAGGAAAAAGATTCTCTACATGAGAAGAAAATTGAAGAAGTGGTGATTACCGGACAATACGTTCAGCAGTCTATAAATAAATCGATTTATAAAGTTGAAGTAATAGATTCGGAACAGATAAAAAATATGGCGGTAACTTCTGTGGGAGAAGTTCTTAATCAAAATTTAAATATTCTCATAGAACCCAACAGTGGAAGTGGTGATTCTAATGCCAGAATTATGGGATTGGGAGGAGCTTATACAAAGGTTTTAATAGATAATATTCCCATTGTGAGCGATCAGGGAATGGGAAATCTGGTAGATCTGAGTAAAATTAACGTCAATAATATTGAGCGTATAGAAATTGTAAAAGGTGCAATGGGTGTAGAATACGGTAACAATGCAGTAGCAGGAGTTATCAATATCATTACTAAGAAAAAATATTCTCAAAAGGTAAATGCTACTCTTTCATTGCAGGAAGAAACAGTAGGTAAAGATTACGACTGGTTCAAAAAAGGCAACGGAAGACATGTGCAGTCTCTCAATTTAGGTTTTAGGCTTTCAGACAACTGGTCGGTTGCAGCAGATATTAATCATAATGATTTTCAGGGATATAAAGGTATTCTGAACGGTTACAAGTATTTTAATGAAAATAATGATAAGCAGAGAGGCTACGAATGGCTTCCTAAAGATCAGATCACGGCAAATGCATCGGTAAGATATTCTAAAAACAATACTTCATTTTTCTATAAAGTTAATTTCCTGAGTGAGAATATTAATTTCTACAATCAGGTCATCGAAGATCTTCCTTTAGGCGGCGGAAGCAGAACGTACATTGCCAATGACAGAGATTATTTTACCAAAAGATGGATTCATCAGTTTAATATTCAGACAAAATTGGGATCAAGAATCAATTATCTGGGAGATTTTTCTTACCAGACGCAGGAAAGGAAATCTCAGGATTACAGATACGATATTCCGAATAGAAATGTACTGTCCAAAGAAGATAAAACAACGTTTTATGATTCTAAAGTGTTCTATTCCAGAGGAATGTTTAGTAATTTTTTAGATAATGATCGATTTAACTTTCAGTTGGGTTACGAACTCGATCACACCAGTGGTTTTGCGGGATCATCTACTTTTCAATTTAATAATAACGGAATTAATATCGAAAGATCCATCTTTAGTTATGCTAATTTCTTATCTGCAGAATGGAAATTAAATGATCAGATTTCTCTTCGTCCCGGAACCAGATTGGCTTTAAGCGATACATTTGATCATCAGTATAATTACTCTTTAACGGCAAAATATTCCGCTTCAAAAAAGTCAGATCTTAGAGCTGTTTTTGGTTCTTCAAACAGATTTCCTACGTATGATGAATTGTATACCTATGTTGTAGATAATAATCATGACATCCGTGGAAATGAAAATCTGAAACCTGAAACAGGCTATTCTCTAGGATTGTTTTGGGATTATGCCAATGCCGCTTCTAATGCATGGAGATTTAATCTAAGCGTATCGGGAATGTATCTTGATGTAAAAGACAGAATCGAAAGCGTAATTGTAAGCACAAGTCCTTTAAAATATACTTTTTTAAACATCGATAACTACAGATCTTTATTGTTTGGAGGAGGTTTAAATGTAAGAAAAGGAGATTTAAGCTTAAATGCAGGAGTTTCTGTAATGGGAATTTCTCAGTCTCTGAATACAGGAACAGTAGTTTCTCCAAGCGATTATAATTTTTACACAGAAGCAAATTTCTCTGCCAATTATTCTTTACCGAAGGCAAAAACATTATTTGCTTTATACTACAAATACACAGGGGTTCAAAAACAGTTTACGCAAAAGGCAAGTCAAAACCCCGGTGCGGCTCCGGAATTTGTTTTAGGTGAAATTGAGGAGTTTAATATGATGAATCTTACCATCACACAACCTTTTTTCAAAAATCATCTGGAACTCACAGCAGGAATTAAAAATATTTTTGATGTTTCAACGGTAAAAAATACAATCATTACTGGCGGAGCTCACAATGCGGGATCGTCTAATCAGAATCTTTTCTACGGCAGAAGCTACTTTGCACGTCTTAACTACAATTTTTAAATAAATTATCATGAAAAAATTACTATTTGCTTTCGTATTACTGGCATCGTTTATCTCACAATCCTGTATTAATGACAATGAAGATCCTGTATCGGTTGCTCCGGTAGAAGGTGCAATTGCAGATCCTGCTGTAGGTGGTGCAACACAACCCAATCAGGTCTGGATTGATCTGAGTGATGTAGACAATCAGGGTAAACCAAGACAGACTTTGAATAAAAGGACGGATTGGGAATTTGCTCTGTATTCCGGAAATGAATTTAAGGTGATTCTTAATTCTTCTATTATGATGGCGGCAGGAAAAATCCCGAATGCAACAGATATTGATGCAGTTACCGAAACAAGTGTTTCTACATTAAAAAGCCAAGTTCAGGTGGCAAATTTTAATCCTTCTAATGTTGCTTATATTGATGATGTAGCAGGAAATTTTCCTTCAGGATATACCGCAATTGAAGAAATAAAAGCCAACAATTCTGAGAACGCAGTTTATCTGGTGAATATGGGAAAAGAAATTTACTCGGGTACTGTTCCCATAGGTTCTGTTACTACAGGAGGCGATGACAGAGGATGGATGAAAGTGCAGATCGTAAGATTCGGTACAGGTTATAAAGTAAAATATGCAGCATTGAATGCAACAACACACAAAGAATTAATTGTTTCAAAAAATCCTGCATACAATTATAATTTCATAAGTCTTAAAAATAATAAAGAACTCTTCATTCAGCCTGAAAAGAAAAAATGGGACATTGCTTTTACAGTATTTACCAATACGATTACAGGTGCGGGAAGTTACATCTATGCAGACTTTGTCACCCTGAATAATGTAGGCGGAGCATCTGCTTATGAAATAGTAGTGCCTTTTTCGGCTTCGGGAACAGAAGCTTACAATAATTTTAAATCATCAGATATTGTTGCGTCTAAATTGATAAGCAATGACCAGAGAATCATAGGTTCGAACTGGCGAAATCCTGTTGGAACGAACGGTTTAGAAGTGTACGGAGATCGTTTTTACGTGATAAAAGATGCAGAAGGATATTATTTCAAACTGAGATTTACCAGATTAACGAGTACTACCGGAGAACGTGGTTTCCCACAATTCGAGTACAAACCTTTATAAATAATCAAATAATAGTAAAACATGAAAAAATTCATCTTTACAGTTGCTGTACTTACAGCAGTTTATTCTTGCAAAAAAGAAACATCAAAACCCACCGAAAGTAAAACGGAAATTTCTTCTGAAAATTCTAAAACAAAGAACAAAATTGTTTCTCTGAATGGAGGAATTACGGAAATCATCAGTGCTTTAGGACATGAGAAAGAAATTGTAGCAACAGATGTTACCAGTACCTATCCCGAAACACTAAAAACTACGGCTAAAGATCTCGGTCATGTAAGATCAATGACGATAGAACCGATCATGGCAGTTTCTCCAAGTTTAATTTTGGCAACAGATAAAGACATTAATCCGGATCTTTTGAGTAAAATAAAATCTTCAGGAATCCACACGGAGCTTTTCAAACAGGAATTTTCGGTAGAAGGAACAAAAAAACTGATCGAGGAAGTGGCAAAAGCGGTCGGAAATACAGATTATCAAAAACTTAACGATAAAATAGATGCAGATTTAAAGCAGATTCAGCCTATTGCTAAAAAACCAAAAGTATTGTTCATCTACGCAAGAGGAAATATGATGATGGTTTCAGGAAAAAATACACCGATGGCAGCATTAATCAATCTTGCAGGCGGTGAAAATGCCATTAATGATTTTGAAGATTTCAAACCGTTAACTCCGGAAGCAGTGGTAAAAGCCAATCCTGATGTTTTATTCTTTTTCACAAGCGGTTTGCAAGGTTCTGGCGGAAACGAAGGAGTTCTGAAAATGCCTGGAGTTTCTCAAACCAATGCAGGAAAAAATAAGAAAATTATTGACATGGACGGCGGTTTGGTTTCAGGTTTCGGTCCGAGATTAGGTGAAGCAGCGGTTGCATTAAATAAACTTTTAGTTGAAAACACAAAATAAATTATACTTCTACCTTATTGCAAGTATCGTTTTTCTGATTTTATTAGCAATTGCGGCACTTCGTATTGGGGTTTATGATTTCAATGGAACTTCTCCGTTTATGGTTTTGGTAAAGTTTTTACGAGGCGATCCCGATTTAGAATTGAGTGATAAATATGTGATTTGGGATGTACGTTCAGCGCGAATTATCATGGCAATTTTTATAGGAAGTATGCTTGCTGTATCAGGAACGAGTTTGCAGGGATTGTTTAAAAATCCTTTGGCGACAGGTGAAGCAATTGGTTTAACATCGGGAGCGACATTACTTGCGGCAGTTGCTATCGTTTTGGGTGGTTATTTTAAACAATATCTTCCGGAAATGGTGCAGTTTTCTTTAACGGGTTTTTCAGCATTTATAGGTGCTTTACTTGCAATGATATTGGTTTACAAAATCTCAACCAATGCCGGAAAAACGAATGTCGTGATGATGCTGTTAAGTGGTGTTGCGATTACTTCCATCGGTTTTTCAGTCACAGGATTTCTTATTTACCTGTCACAGGATGAGCAGTTAAGAGATCTTACTTTCTGGAATATGGGAAGCCTCGCTGCCGCAACATGGACGAAAAATATAGTTTTAGCAGTGGTAATGGTGGTTTCATATTTCGTCTTGCTACCAAAAGGAAAAGCACTGAATGCAATGATGCTTGGTGAAAGAGATGCACAGCATTTGGGTATTAATGTCGAAAAATTAAAAAAACAGATTGTCATCATCGCATCTTTAATGGTAGGAACCTGTGTTGCATTTTCGGGAACGATTGGTTTCGTAGGTCTTATTGTACCGTATATTTTAAGGCTTTTATTTAAGTCTGATTATACTTTTATTTTGCCATTGTCAGCGGTTTTGGGAAGTATTTTACTTTTAATTGCAGATACCATAAGCAGAAGTATTGTAGCGCCATCAGAATTACCCATCGGGATTTTAACATCATTGATTGGCGGACCGATTTTCATTGCGATTTTAATCAAATTTAAAAAATCACTCTAATGTTAAAGGCAGATCAGATTCAATACAAACATAAAGAATTTTTTATTCTGGATGAGGTAAATGTTTCTTTGCAATACGGGGAGTTTTTAGCCATCGTTGGTCCGAACGGAGCAGGGAAATCAAGTCTTCTGAGCATTTTGGCCAACGAAATAAAGCAGGAAAAACAAAAGATTTTATTTAAAGATAAAAACATCAGAGATTGGGAAATTCGGGAATTATCGATGCATAAAGCCAAATTTTCACAGCACAATTCCAATGAAATTCCTTTGCAGGTAAAAGATGTTGTGATGATGGGGCGATATCCTTATTTCGATTCCCAACCCAGAAAAGAAGATTTTGAAGCGATGAATAAACATCTTTATGAAACCGATGTTTATCACTTAAAAGACAGAGATTACAGCACTTTATCGGGCGGTGAAAAACAGCGGGTACATCTTTCCAGAGTAATGGCGCAGGTAGAAAACGAAATTCAGAAAAAGTTGATTTTTTTAGATGAACCTTTGAATAATCTTGATGTAAAACACCAGTATAAAGCTTTGGAAATCATTAAAAAATTTACACAAAACCATAATTCGGCAATTGTTGTTTTGCACGATCTCAATTTGGCAGCACAGTTTGCAGATAAAATTTTACTGATGAAATCGGGTAAAGTTTCTGCATACGGAACTCCGGAAGAGGTTTTTACTGCTGAAAATATTAGCAATGCATATAATTTCCCGTGTACCATTTTTGAAAACCCAGTAAACGCAAACCCGATGATTGTTTTTGGATAAAAACCAGAGATGAAACAATAACAAAAAATACACAGTTTTAACCATAAAAAAATAAAATATATGAGCACATTAGTAAACGATTTAAAAGAAAAATGGGAAGCTTTGAAAGCAGAAAACCCGCATTTGAGAATCAGAAATGCTGCCGCAGAACTTAAGGTAAGTGAAGCAGAACTTTTGCTTACCAATGTAGGAGAGGAAGTTACTATTTTGAAACCTGAATTTGCCAAAATCTTATCCGAAGTTGAAAAACTGGGAAAAGTAATGGCTTTAACGAGAAATGACGAATGTGTACACGAGAGAAAAGGAATATACCAGAACGGTGATTTCAGTAGTCCTCATGCGCAGCTTTTCGTGGGTGAAGATATTGATTTGAGAATCTTCATGAATCACTGGAAATTTGCTTTCGCCGTTGTGGAAGGAGATAAAAAAAGTCTTCAGTTTTTCGGAAAAGACGGTTTGGCGCTTCACAAAATCTATTTAACAAAAAACAGTGACGAAAATGCTTTCGATGCAATTGTAGAAAAATTTAAAGCAGAAAATCATGCTGAAATTTTTGAATTTGAGTCAGTTGCTCCTAAAGTGAACGAAAAAGCAGATTCAGAAATCGATATTGAAGGTTTCCAGAAAGCCTGGACAGAACTGAAAGATACGCATGATTTTTTCATGATGACAAGAAAATTTGGGGTTTCAAGAACTCAGGCTTTGAGATTGGCTCCGAAAGGTTTTGCTACAAAGATTGAAACTTCAAAAGTCGTAAATGTTTTGGAAGATGCTTCTGAAAACAATCTTCCCATCATGATTTTTGTGGGAAATCGAGGTATTATACAAATTCATACCGGTGAAGTGAAAAAAACAATGTGGCATCAGCAGTGGTTTAATGTAATGGATCCTGATTTTAACCTGCATTTGGATGTTACGAAAATAGCTGAAGCATGGATCGTGAAAAAGCCAACCGAAGATGGAGAAGTTACCGCGATTGAAGTATTCAATAAAGAAGGAGATTTTATCGTTCAGTTTTTCGGGAAAAGAAAACCCGGAATTCCTGAATTGCAGGAATGGAAAGATCTTGTCGCTCAATTAGAAAAGTAGTAGTTAGATAATTTGATTGAGGCCGTTTTGTTTTTTAAATTCAAAGCGGTCTTTTTTGTTAAAAAAAAAGCATTTTCTTAGAAATAATCATCAAGTTTGTCATTCCGTAGGAATCTAAATGGACTTTGTATATCATTGTCGAGTTTCCTGCGGAATGACAAACTAAATGTATATTTTTACTAAATTTAGTAGTATCAATCTTTGCTTTAAATTAAATAGATTAAAAAATGAAAAACATATTTCTCTCAATATTTCTTACCGGGTTTTATACTTTGAAGGCGCAAAATTATAAAGCCTATCAGTTTTACGATCAAAAAGGAAAAGAAATAAAAACCGATAAATTAGTCAGAGAACTTGCTAAATATGACGTCGTTTTCTTTGGTGAAAATCATAATAATTCGATCAATCACTGGCTTCAGCTGAAAATTACGGAAGCTTTATACGAAAAGAAAAATGGACAGCTTATTTTGGGAGCCGAAATGTTTGAAAGAGACAATCAGGCTCAGTTAGATCAATATGTAGAAGGAAAAATTGATGCTAAAACCTTGAAAGATTCGGCAAGATTGTGGAATAACTTTTCGACAGATTACAAACCTTTGGTAGATTTTGCTAAAAATAAAAAACTGAAGTTTATTGCCACCAATATTCCGCGAAGATATGCTTCTCAGACTGCAAAAGAAGGTATTGAATCTTTGAATGCATTACCTGAAAAAGACAAAGTCAACATGGCAGAACTTCCGATCAAGGTAACTTTAGAAACTCCTGGTTATCCGGAAATGAAAACTATGATGGGAGAACATGCAGACGGAACTAAAGTAATGAATTTTATCTCTGCACAAGCAATAAAAGACGCTACAATGGCAGAATCTATCTTGAAAAACTACGAATCAGGAAAAACTTTTATCCATTATAACGGGAATTTTCACAGCAAAGAGTTTGGCGGAATTTACTGGTACATCAGACAAAAAAATCCGAATCTGAAAATGGCGGTAATTTCTGTTTTTGAATCTGAAAATCCTGAATTAAAAGTTCCTGAAAAAGAATATATTCCAACGAATTTTAATTTAATTATTCCGGCGGATATGACGAAAACATATTAAAATTTTTGAAAATTGTAATATCCCCTCTCTTTATCATCCCGTAGAAATCTCGACACAGTATTAGAGATACAATATTATTCTCGCTTAGATCCTTTCAGGATGACAAACGGAGCGCTGAAAAGTTATTATTAATTACGGACATTTATTATTATAAATAATTGCTTAGATTCTTGCAAAATGACAAACTTTGTGTTTTAAAAAACATCTTTATCTTTGTTCAACATTCTCAGAAAATGAAAAAAATACCCATTCTCTTCATTCTTTTCATCAGTTTCATGAACGCTCAAAAACTGACTTCAAAAGAAATTTCTATTATCAATCAGGGAGATATTAAAACATTATTGCCGATTTTTCAGACAACAGATTCTCATCAACACACCATTTTATTGGGTCAGTCGAAAGAAATTGATCCTAAAGATCCCAATACTGCAATTTTGGTTGCAAGAATGAAAGAATCTCTTTTATCAACGGATGGCGGAGTAGGAATTGCCGCGCCACAAGTCGGAATCAACCGAAAAGTAATCTGGGTTCAGCGTTTTGATAAAGAAGGAGAACCTTTGGAATATTTCATAAATCCTGTTATCACGTGGAAATCTGAATTGCAAAATCTCGGTCCTGAAGGAGATTTGTCGATTCCTGATTTCAGAGATCAGTTTTACAGAAGCAAAGTCATTCAACTACAATATGTAGATTTAAAAGGTCAAAAATATTCAGAAATCGTGGAAGGTTTTACCGCAGTTATTTTTCAGCACGAAATTGATCATCTTTTCGGGATTTTAATTTCAGATAAAAAGAAAAATGAAACGAATGATGAGTATATAAAAGTGGATGCTTATAAGAGAGGTGATTCTTTGGGCAGATAAATATTTAAGTAATAAATGTGTTTATTACTTTTTTTATTCTCCAATTTCCATTTTTTTCTTTTTCAAGAAGATAGCCAAAGCCGATCCCAAAGACCGATTTATAATATATTACCTCAATATAAACATAATTCTTATCAAAATATACAGGATTTGAAAATTGATATTGCTCTATTCGTTGATCAATCTCTTTAATATTTGCAATTTTAATATTTGAATTGATCTTAGTATCAATATTTAGAGAATCAAAGATATAGGAATTTTGTCTTAATAAATTTAACGAATCAGATTTTCTGTTTTTGAATTTAGTTCCTTTCAAATCTAGTAAATGGATAATGTTTTTATTAAAAAAAGGAGGAGGTCCTGGTTCTTCTCCTAAAATTTCTTTTTGACTTGGAACATAAATTTTTAATTTTTGAAGTTTGGGGTTTATTAGAAATTGATGTTTCTTGCTAAAAGCATTTCTTTCAGATTCATTTTTTAATACCGAATTTAAAATTCTGTTTAATTCTATTTTTTCGATTATTGTATTCTTAGTACAACCAACTAAAACCAATGAAATAATTAAAATAAGTATTTTTTTCATCATTAAAGATTTTTAAAATAAACTTACATATAAAATTTGAAAATACTGAACTAAACAAAAAAATCTGCTTCAAGAAAAGCAGATTTATATCATTTAAAGAAAAGAATTCTTAGTTGTTGGTTACTGAAAGTTTTACTTCCATATTATTTCTTGTCGCATTAGAATAAGGACAAATTTCGTGAGCTTTTTCGGTAAGTGATTGTGCTTCTTCAAGAGAAACTCCCGGAATATTCACAGCTAATTCTGCCGCTAATCCGAAACCACCGTTCTCAATTTGTCCGATGCTTACTTTTGCTTCTACAGAAGTCTCTCCTGTTTGTATTTTAGACTTACTGATAACCAGATTCAGTGCGCTGTCGAAACATGCAGAATATCCTGCTGCGAAAAGCATTTCGGGATTGGTAAATTCGTCATTGCTTCCGCCTAAAGCTTTTGGCATTCTTACTTCAAGATCCAGAACTCCGTTTTCACTTTTTACGTGTCCGTTTCTTCCGCCTGTTGCGGTAACGTTGGTTGTATATAATGTTTTCATTTTATTTTTGAATTTTATTTAAAATTTTCTGAACTGTTTCTTTTAGTTCCATAAGATCTTCTGTTGAAAGATTCAGTTTTTCCTGCATTTTAGAAGGAATTTTGCAAGCATCCTGCTGTAGTTTTTTACCTGCTTCATCCAGAAAAACTTCAACTACTCTTTCATCTTCCTTTTTTCTTTTTCGATTGATAAAGCCTTTTGCTTCAAGCCTTTTCAGAAGGGGTGTTAAAGTTCCGCTGTCGAGGTGAAGTTTTTCGCCGATTTGATTGACGGTTAATCCATCCTTTTCCCAAAGCACCATCATCACCAAATATTGCGGATAAGTAATACCAATCTCATCAAGAAACGGGCGGTACAAACCGGTAATTTCTTTGGAGATAACATAAAGCGGAAAACATAGCTGATTTCCTAACTTAGGAGGATTGTGATTTTCCATAATTCAATAATCAGATTGGGGCGAAAACATTATTTTCTGATGATAAATTCTTCCATCGGAATTCTTACTTTCTTCATGTGAGAAAGATAGTCGTTTTCGATGTCTCTGTAACCAAGATATAAAAGCGTTACACTTTTAAGTCCCAACTCTCTTAATCCTAAAATTTCATCTACCACATCATTGCTGAAACCTTCTGCCGGAGTAGAATCTACCTTTAATTCTGCTGCTTGAGCCATTGCCAAACCAAGAGCAATATATGTTTGTCTTGCGGTATGTGCAAAATGCTCTTCAGGAGTCTGAGCTCCATAGATTTCCTTGATTTTATCTGTATAGCTGCTGAATCTTCCTCGAGGTAAATCTCTTACATCAGTGTGATGATCATACACTTTATCAATTTTTTCGTTGGAATAACTGTCCCACGCTGCAAATACCAAAACCTGAGAACAATCTCTCATCACTTCCGGGTTCAGTGCACCTTTTACCATTTTTTCCTTTAATTCCTGATTTTCCACCACAATTACACGGAAAGGTTGTAATCCTGATGAAGTAGGAGCCAATCTTGCAGCTTCTAAAATTTTGTTTACATCTTCTTCAGATACTTTTTTTGTTGAATCGTATGCTTTTACAGCATGTCTCCAGTTTAAATCTTCTATTAACGACATTGTTTATTTTTTTATTGATTAATTATTTTATTCTAAAAATGGTTGAATCAAATTAACAATACAAAGATACGGAACAATTAAATTGTGTGCAATTTAATTTTGTGAAATATGTTTTAGATGAAATCAATAAAGCTTAAACAAAAAAAATGACTCTCTATTAGAAAATCATTATTCAATTAGTATATTTAAAATAACAAATGCATGTTTTTAGTCGTCATACGAAAGAATAAGAATCTTTTGTCATTGATTTCGGCGAATCTTAGATTTCTGTATCAACCTACATGATTTTATTTTAATAAGTTGAGATTCTTTAAGAATGCCAAAAAATACTGCTGAAAACTAAATGATTTTGATTACGGCTTATAAAAATGTCGAACTATTTGCTCACCAAGTCCGCCTCAAAAACATCTGCAAAATGCTTTTGAATTTTCGTTTTAATATCTTCCATTTCTTCAGGTGTCAAATCTCTTTCCAATTCTCTTTTCAAAGAAGTTACCTGTTTATCTTTAATTCCACATGGGATAATGTATTCAAAATATCGCATATCGGTGTTTACATTAAGAGCAAAACCGTGCAAAGTTACCCAGCGTGAAGCTTTTACGCCCATTGCGCAGATTTTTCTGGCGTAAGGTTTCCCCACATCCAGCCAAACTCCTGTTTCTCCCGGAGAACGTTCACCTTGTAAACCGTATTCTGCAATAGTCCGGATAATCACTTCTTCCAGATTTCTCATATATTTATGAATGTCTGTAAAGAAGTTTTCAAGGTCTAAAATAGGGTAGCCAACAATTTGTCCGAAACCGTGATAGGTAATATCTCCGCCACGGTTTACTTTTACAAAAGTGGCTTCAATTTCTTTCAGTTTATCAATTCCGGCAAGCATATTTTCTTCGTGTCCGCTTTTTCCCAAAGTATACACATGAGGATGTTCTACCAAAAGAAAATGATTGGGTGTTGTAAGATGCTCTTCAGCAGGTAAATCACGGTTTTTGATTTTGATATCGATGATTTCTTTCATCAGTTTTTCCTGATAATCCCAAGAAGATTGATAATCTTTGATTCCTAAATCTTCAAATTCTACTACTTTATTCTGATGTGTGTTCATACCGTTTATTGACAGACAAATTTAGTGAATTTTATGCTTTTACAGAATTTATAAAATCTATAGCATTCATCCTCCAATCTTTATTCTGAAGCAAAACATTGACGAAAGCCGTGCCTATGATTCCGCCGTCTGCTTTTTCGGTCACGTTTTCAAAATCTTCTTTAGATTTGATTCCAAAACCGATCATAACAGGATTTTTAAGAGGTAAAGCATGAATTCTGTTCAGATAATCTTCGTTTTTTAAAGTAGTGTTTTCGCTTCCTGTTGTGGAAGATGAACTCACGGCATATAAAAATCCTGAACTTAAAGAATCTAGATACAATATTCTTTTATCCGAAGTTTCTGGAGTAATTAAAAAAGTGAAATTTAGATGGTATTGCTTTAAGATTTTCTGATAATTCTGTTCAAATTCAATAGGTGGGAGATCAGGAATAATTAATCCCGTAACGCCGCTTTCCGAACATTCTCTACAGAAGTTTTCAAAACCGAAACTCAAAACAGGATTAATATATCCCATTAAAATAATAGGAATGTTGATCTCATTTTTTACTGACTTCAATTGTGAGAAGAGTTTTTCAATAGTCATTCCGTTTTTCAAAGCTAATTCATGAGCTTTTTGAATAACGGGTCCGTCTGCAACAGGATCAGAATAAGGCATCCCGATTTCCATCATATCGGCACCGGAATCCTGAATGAGTTTTATAATTTCTGCCGTGTCTTCCAGTTGAGGAATTCCGGCAGTGAAGTAAATATTGAGCTTTTTTTGAAGTTGGGAGCTGGAATTTGGGAGTTTGATGCTTTCTGAATTCATAATTTAATAAATTTAAGTTGACAAATTTTTATTTTTAAAGGAACTAAACTTCCGTCTTCGGACTTTCATCTTCCAGCACTTTCAGATACGTTTCCATATCCTTATCGCCACGACCACTGAGACAGATGACCACGATGTCATTTTCATTAAATTTCTTTTTTTCTAAAACCGCCAAAGCATGAGCGCTCTCCAAAGCCGGAATAATACCTTCAATTTTTGTCAGATCAAATGCAGAGTTCAAAGCTTCTTCGTCTGTAATGCTGAAAAATTCTGCACGGTTTTGGGTAAATAAATTTGCATGAAAAGGCCCGATTCCCGGATAATCTAATCCCGCAGAAATAGAGTGAGGCTCAATTACCTGTCCGTCATTGGTCTGCATCACCAAGCTTTTACTTCCGTGCAAAACGCCTAAAGTTCCCAGAAAAGTTGTCGCTGCAGATTTTCCCGATTCTACACCTAAACCTCCTGCTTCAGCTGCAATGATCTTCACCTCTTTTTCATCTACAAAATGATAAAATGTTCCGGCTGCATTGCTTCCACCACCTACACAGGCAATCACATAATCAGGATTTTCTCTTCCGATCTGTGCGTGAAGTTGCTCTTTAATCTCTTTTGAAATAACACTTTGAAATCTCGCTACCAAATCCGGAAAAGGATGGGGTCCTACAACGCTTCCGATGACATAATGAGTGGTCATAGAATTGTTAATCCAGTCTCTTAATGCTTCATTTACAGCGTCTTTTAATGTTTTTGAACCTGAAGTTGCCGGAATTACTGTTGCGCCCAACATTTTCATCCTTCCTACATTCGGAGCCTGTCTTGCAATATCGACTTCTCCCATATAAACAATACATTCTAAACCTAATAAAGCGCAAGCTGTAGCTGTTGCCACGCCGTGTTGTCCTGCTCCGGTTTCTGCGATGATTCTGTTTTTGCCGAGACGTTTTGCCAATAAGACCTGTCCCAATGCATTGTTGATCTTGTGCGCTCCGGTGTGATTGAGATCTTCTCTTTTTAAATAGATTTGGGTATTGTATTTTTCGCTTAAATTTTTTGCAAAATAGAGTGGAGTAGCACGGCCTACATAATTTTTCAATAAATCTTGGTATTCTTTCTGAAATTCTTCAGATTCTATAATTTCAAGATAGTTATTTTGTAGTTCTTCTACATTCGGATATAGCATTTCCGGTACGAAAGCACCGCCAAACTCGCCGTAATATCCGTTTTGATCTGGATTTTTATAATTTTTCATATAATTTTTTTATTTTTTCTACATCTTTAATTCCGGGTTCTGTTTCAAATTTTGAATTAACATCTAATGCAAATGGTTGTTGAATTAAATTATTAGTTTCGTCAACATTTTCTAAAGAAATTCCGCCGCTTAGAAAATAAGGCTTATTAATTTTTAACTGATTTAAAATTTTCCAGTCAAAAGTATTTCCAGTTCCGCCAAAGGCTTTGGAGTCGGTATCGAACAGGAGATAGTTGTTGGCTGTTGGTTGTCGGTTGATGGTGTTTTGTAGTTCTTCAATGGTTTGATTTCCGATTCTAATTACTTTTATAATTTGAATTTTTTCACTTAAACTTTTCCTTAACCTTAAAATATATTCGTCATTTTCGTCTCCGTGAAGCTGAATTAAATTCAAATCTGATTTTTCTGAAATCTCAACAATGTTTTCTATTGTTTCGTTTACAAAAACTCCCACTTTTCCACTGTGATTTATTTTTGAAATATCATCCAAAGTCAAATGGTTTAAAACAAATCTTGGTGATTTTTCGTAAAATATAAAGCCTAGAAAATCAATTTTTAATGCCACTAATTCACGAATTTGGCTGAGTTGCGTTAAACCGCAGACTTTGAGTTTTGGCTGATTGTTTTGGTCTTTTTGTTGAGTAATTTCAGTCATTGCTAAATTAGTAATCTGTTATTTTATTAAACTGGAAACGAATTCTTTAAACTTATTTCCAGGGTTTTCATTTTTCATAAAATATTCTCCCATCAAAAATCCGTTAAACCCTTTTTCTTTTAAAAAATTGAAATCTTCTTCATTGTAAATTCCACTTTCTGCGATGGATAAAATATCATACGGAAGCTGATTTTTAAGATTCACAGAATGCTGCAGATCGACTTTAAAATCTTTTAAATTCCGGTTGTTGATTCCCACAAAATCAATGTTTTTGTTAATGTGCAAAAGCTCTTCCTCGGTATGAATTTCTAATAAAACTTCTAAATCTAATTGGTGAGCAAGCTCAGTAAACTCAGAAACCTGATTGGATGAAAGACAGGCTGCAATCAATAAAATAACATCCGCACCCATGCTTTTTGCTTCAAAAAACTGATATTCATCAATCATAAAATCTTTTCGCAAAATGGGAATGTTTACAGGTTTTCTTACACTCAGAATATCATCAAAACTTCCTCCGAAAAAATCCTGATCCGTTAAAATAGAAACAGCACTTGCCCCGAATTTTTCGTATTCTGAAACAACTTCCAAAGGAGAAACCTTGTCATTAATGATTCCTTTGCTTGGAGATTTTCTTTTGAATTCGGAGATAATTCCGGATTTTGACGCTATGGTTTCTTTTAAAGAATATGTTTTTCTACCGAAAAATTCAGAATCTTTAAGCTGTTGAAGAGAAATTTTAGATTTTGAATCTAGTATTTCCTGTTTTTTTCTTTCGATGATAGTATCTAAAATGTTCATTGTTCAATCGTGATTTTGATTTTTGATAAATCGTTTATTTGGACTGTCTTTCCCAACTTTAAAAACTGGAATTTCTATTGATAACGACATTGCGACCCGGCTTGAGCGGAACTCCTTTTGCGAAGCAAAAGAGTGGGAGCGGAAGACGGAAATTGTCGCCAGTAATAATTGTTTTACGTTATCTGTCAATTAGAAGATTCAGACTATTCAAAGCTTTACCGCTTTCCAGACTTTCTTTGGCAAGTGATAAACAATCCTCATAAGAACCCCATTTTTTGGTCTGATGAAGTGCAACAGCAGCATTTGCTAGAACAACGGCATTTTGATCTTCAGAACCAGCTCCTTCTAAAATATTTCTAAATATTTTGGCAGATTGCTTGGCAGAAACACCGCCTAAAATATTTTGAGGATCAACAGGATTGAAACCCAAATCTTTTGAAGAATAAATGGTTTCTCCGTCTTTTGTGATGATTTTGCTGTCTGCAGTTAAGCTGATTTCATCGTATCCATCCAATCCGTGAACAATTGTAAATTCACGATTGTCTTTTTGAAGGAGATACTGGTAAATTCTCGCAATTTCTAAATTGTAAACTCCTATTACCGAAAACTGCGGTTTTGCAGGATTCACCAACGGACCCAGTAAATTGAAAAACGTTCGCAGTCCTAATGATTTTCTTAATGCACCTACAGATTGCAAAGCAGGATGAAAGTAAGGAGCGTGCAAAAAGCAGATATTGGCTTTTTCTAAATCTTCATTCAGACTGGCTGAATCGTTGCGAAACTGATACCCCAATTCTTCTAAGACATTTGAAGAACCTGTAATTGCAGATGCACCATAATTACCGTGTTTGGTTACTTTTTGTCCGGCTCCTGCAATCACAAAACTTGCAAGAGTAGAAATATTAATGGTGTTTTTACCGTCACCGCCTGTTCCTACAATATCTAAAGCATCACTTGCATCGATATCTACGGGAACAGCCATTTTCAAGAGAGCCTGTCGGAAACCGTCAAGTTCGTTTAGGGTGATGTTCCGCATTAGAAAAACACTTATAAATGCTGTAACTTCTGCCGTGTTGAATTTATTTTGAGCAATCTCAATCATAATCGCCTTAGCTTCAGATTTTGACAAAGTATGATGATTGAAAAGGTATTCTAGTATTTCTTTCATAAGGGTTTATTTTTAATGTGAAATTTCACAGATAATAAGATTGTGATCTGATATTTTTCTGTCCGTTTCGATCATTTTTGTACTGTATTTTTTATCTTTCAAAAATTCTTTACTTACAACGGTATGAATTGCGCTGTCTTTATTATTTTCAGTAAGTATTTCTAAGTTTTTATCAATGAAGAAATTTTTAGTTTCATCAATGACTTTCTTGCTTGGATACTTCCAACCCGAAAATGAAATATTGAAATCTCCTGCGAAGCAAATATTACCTGACAGGTTTTCAATGTCTTCTTTCTGATATTTTAAATCATTTTCGAAATGAAAATCTTTTCCTCCAAAGCTTCCAATAATGCTACCATAAACTATTAGTTCACCAAAACGTGTTTCCACTAATCCGCAAATACTTGTAAAAGAATCGTAAGTTGAAATCTGTTTTTTGAAAGGAAATTTGGAGAAAATACTGACTCTGTTTTCGCCTTCAAAATACTTTTGATTATCATGCAAGGAAGGCAAAGCATTGGTATGTAAACTAAAATATTTTTCTCCAAAATCTAAACATAGATTGCTTTCTGTTAAAACAATAATATCAGGATTTTCAGAATGAATTAAACTCTTAATTTTTTCTGTTTTTGTAGTTTGATTTTTCTTGGGTCGTTCAAGATTCCAACTTAAGATTTTCATAACATGTATTAGTTAATCAAAAAGAAAATTTTTAATAATCATTTCTCCTTCAGGTGTTAAAATGCTTTCGGGATGAAACTGAACACCGTGTACATCGTAAGTTTTATGCTGCAGTGCCATGATCATTCCGTCATTATCGACTGCTGTAATTTCTAATTCTTCCGGGAAATTTTCATTATTTACAGCCCAACTGTGGTATCTTCCTACTTCAATTTCTTCGGGGAGATTTCTGAATAATTTTACATTTTCTCTGGTTGTTTTAGACGAAGTTGCTACTCCGTGATAAATCTCTGAAAGATTGATTAAATTTCCTCCAAAAGCTTCCGCAATCGCCTGTTGACCAAGACAAACTCCCAAAATACTTTTTGTGGGTGCATATTTTTTAATTAAATCCAATAAAATTCCGGCTTCTTCAGGAATTCCCGGTCCCGGTGAAAGAATTATTTTATCATATTTTTCAATTTCTTCTAAAGAGATTTCGTCATTACGATAAACATCTACTTTTTGATCTGTAATTCTTTCAATCATTTGAACGAGATTATAAGTAAAACTATCGTAGTTATCAAAGACTAATATTTTAGTTGATGGTTGTTGGTTATCGGTTGTTGGTTTTATAGTGTCTGTCATTTTGTTTCTTTTTAATAATTAATTGGCAACTAATTTCTCGGCCTTTTCCACCGCTTTTTTGAGAGCATTCAGTTTGTTGTTAACTTCTTCCAACTCGTTTTCGGGAATCGATTTTGCAACCAGTCCTGCTCCTGCCTGATAATATAATGTATTGTTTTTGCTCAGAAAAGTTCTTATCATAATTGCCTGATTACAGTCGCCATTTAAACCGATCATTCCGATGCAGCCACCATAATAACCGCGGGAATCTTTTTCGTACTCATCAATAAGCTGAAGAGCTTTGTATTTTGGCGCTCCGCTTAAAGTTCCCTGCGGAAAAGTGGAAGAAACAACTTCGAAAGGATTGATGTCTTCTTCCAGATCTGCCGTCACTTCGCTCACCATGTGAATAACGTGAGAAAAAAGCTGAATTTCTTTTAGTTTGGTAACCGTTACATTTTTTCCCATTTTCCCCAAATCATTTCGGGCGAGATCTACAAGCATTGTGTGTTCTGCATTTTCTTTCGGGTCTTTTTTTAGAGCTTCCGCAGAAAGCAGATCCGTCTCAAAATCATTAGTTCTTTTGAAAGTTCCTGCAATTGGGTGAATTACGGCTTTGTTGTTTTTTATAATCAACTGACTTTCAGGGCTTGATCCGAATAATTTATAATTGCCATAATCGAAAAAGAAAAGATAAGGTGAAGGATTGATATTTCTTAAAGCACGATACACATTAAACTCGTCTCCTTTAAATTTTTGCTCAAATCTTCTGCTTAAAACCAATTGGAAAACATCGCCTCTCATACTGTGTTTTTGAGCCAATTTTACCAATTCCAGATATTCTTCGTCACTAAGATTAGACGTTTCTTCATCTATTTTTTCAAATGGAAAAACGATGGAATTTTTATTTTTAATTAAATTTTCCAGTGTGTAAGATTCAGATTTTACCCCTTCAATTTCGTTTTCTATCAAATGCATTTCATCATTATAATGATTAATCGCAATCACATATTGATACAATCTGTAACGAAGAATTGGGATTTCTACTTCTTTACTTTGCGGTTTGAAATCTATTTTTTCAAAAAGCGGTATCGCATCAAAACTTGTATAGCCAAATAAACTTTGAGCTGTTTCTTCTATTTTGTCCTGCGTTTTTTCGCACACAAATACTTTTGAAAAATCATTCAACAAATCGGTTACTTTTATATTGTCTAGAGATTTTTTCTCTGGATTTTCATTCGGAAATTTTACTTCAAACTCATGAAGGTTCTTGATCTCAATTCCTGCAATTGCATTAATGGCTATGAATGAAAAATTATTGTCCGTACTTTTAATATCAGAACTTTCGAGTAAAATAGTATCTCTGAATTTATCGCGAATCTGCAGATAAATATTCATGGGTGTCTGTAGATCGCCTAACGATTTTCTCGAGGTAGTTTTTATATTGATTTTGTTGCTAAACATTGTAATGATTTTTTAAAATAATGGACAAAAAAAAGACTTCAACGCAATCGTCAAAGTCTTATATGTTTTTCTATAAAATTCAGGTTGTAAGTTAACAACATGACAATAGCATCAGACCCGACGAAGAGTTTGAATGCCACCACCAAAAATTGTTAACTGAATTATTCATACAGCAAATGTAAAACTTTTTTTAATATTAAAAATGAAAAAGTAAAAAATATTTTTTGTTTCTTAAAATTGGTTGATTTACGATTTTAAAAAATGCTTTAAATCGCGTATTTAAAAGTTTATTTTTATATTTTTGTCATCAAATTTAAAAACAAAGAAATCGCACTGCGCTTTCATTAACAATTAAAAAATATATGAAAAAAGTATTAGCTATCGCATTTATCGGAACTTTATTTGTAGCGAGTTGTTCAAAAAAAGCTGACAAATCTTTACAGGACAGTAATGTTATGCTGGAAGAGCCTGCTGCTACAACAGTGGTAACAGATTCTACTGCTAAAACAGACAGTACTCCTGCTGCAATCCCGGCTCCGTCGCCATCTACAGATTCTACAGCTACAAAATAATGAAAAAACTGTTTTTGACAGGAATGGTAAGTTTGCTTATTATTTCCTGTTCCAAAAAAGAAAATTCAGAAATACAGCCATCATCTGATGTTTCTACGCCTGTTACGGAAAATGTTTCCGGACAGAGTTTAATAGAAGCATCAGATTGTATGTCGTGTCACAATGCAGATGAACGAATGATAGGACCTTCATACAAAGAAATTGCTGAGAAATATTCTGAAAAAGATATTGAAATGTTGGCTTCAAAAATCATAGAAGGCGGAAGCGGAGTGTGGGGAAATGTTGCGATGCAGCCTCATCCGCAGATTTCAAAAGCTGACGCAAAAAAAATGGTGGAGTATATTCTAAGTCAGAAAGTTTCAAAATAACCGTCAAGTTTGTTTTTTTTAGATCAAATTTTTAAATTGAAAACATTTAGATGACTGCTGAAAAATCAAATCTGCATCCGAGAAATCTGCATCGTAATTCTTACGATTTTGATGAACTTATTTCTTATGTTCCGGATTTGAAACAGTATGTTTTTTTGAATGCTTATCAAACTTCTACCATCAATTTCAGCATTCCTAAAGCTGTTAAGTTGCTGAACAAAGCTCTGTTATTAAAGTATTATGGCGTCAAAAATTGGGATATTCCGGACGGAAACCTTTGTCCGCCAATTCCTGGAAGAGCAGATTATGTACATTATCTTGCAGATTTACTGGCTGAACATTCTAATGAAATCCCAAAAGGTTTAGCAGTAAAAGGTCTGGATATAGGAACAGGAGCAAATCTTGTTTATCCTTTAATTTCGCATCAAACTTACGGCTGGGAAATCACAGGAAGTGATATTAATAAGAGTTCGCTTGAAAATGCTCAAAAAGTTTTGGATGATAATCCAGATTTTTCATCAAATATTCATTTGAAATTCCAGCCAGATCCTAATTTTATATTCAAAAATATTGTTCATTCTGGGGATAAATTCACTTTTTCAATGTGCAATCCGCCTTTCCACGATTCTGAAGAATCTGCAATAAAAGGAAATCTCAGGAAAACAAAAAATCTTAAAAAATCTAAGAATCCGAAAACTAATCTTAATTTCAGCGGACAACAATCTGAATTGTGGTGCGAAGGAGGTGAGTTGGCTTTTATCTCAAAAATGATTGATGAAAGCGTTCTGTATTCTTCTCAAATTCTTTGGTTTACGTGTCTGGTTTCCAAAAAAGAAAATCTTTTTAAACTGACCTCACTTCTAAAAAAAGCAAAAGCAATCGAAGTGAGAACCATAGATATGGCTCAAGGTCAGAAAATCAGCAGAATTTTGGCTTGGACGTTTATTTCTCAAAATAAAAGAAGTAATTTTTAAGTTTTTTTCTATTTGGGCAGCTTTATCCGCCTTCCACTCCCAATCTTTTGTTCGTCGTTCCTCCTCACAAAAGGATTTCCGTTCAAGTCGGGCTGCAGTTTTGTGATATGTAGAAGTCTATTCAAAGTTTGTCATTTCGTAGGAATTTAGATTATATATCATAAAACTTTGTTGAGATTCCTACGGAATCACAAACTCCTGTTATAAAAATTATCATTAAAATTTAACTTCCATAAACCTATAAAATTCACTATTTTTGCAATTCGAAAAAAAATCGAATTATAATGCAATTATCAGAACAGGAAATCATTAGAAGAGAAAAGCTGAACAAGCTTGTTGAAATGGGAATCAATGCATTCCCGGCAGAAGAATACACGGTTACAGATACTACAGAATCTATAAAACAGAATTTTTCTGAAAGTAAACAGGTGAAGATTGCGGGAAGACTTATGTCTCGCAGAATTCAGGGAAAGGCTTCTTTTGCTGAGTTGCAGGATTCTACAGGTAAAATTCAGGTGTACTTCAACAGAGACGAAATCTGTACTGGAGAAGATAAAACTTTGTATAATGACGTTTACAAACACCTTTTAGATATTGGTGATATTATCGGTATAGAAGGAGAATTGTTCACTACTCAGGTTGGTGAAATGACGGTTTTGGTGAAAAATTTTACTTTGCTTACCAAATCTCTTCGTCCGCTTCCACAAGCGAAAACTGACGAAAATGGAGTAGTGCATGATGCATTTAACGATCCGGAAATGAGATATAGACAGCGTTATGTAGATTTAACGGTGAATCCTCAGGTGAAAGAAATTTTTGTGAAAAGAACAAAACTGTTCAATGCCATGAGAACTTTCTTCAACGATGCAGGATATTTTGAAGTTGAAACGCCAATTTTGCAGTCAATTCCAGGTGGAGCTGCGGCAAGACCATTTATTACGCATCACAATGCTTTAGATATTCCATTATATTTAAGAATTGCAAACGAACTATATCTGAAAAGACTAATCGTTGGTGGGTTTGATGGTGTTTACGAATTCTCGAAAAACTTCAGAAATGAAGGGATGGACAGAACGCATAACCCGGAATTTACAGCAATGGAAATTTATGTAGCTTACAAAGACTACAACTGGATGATGGATTTTACAGAGAAATTGCTGGAATTCTGTGCAACTTCTGTAAACGGAAATGCAGAATCAACTTTCGGAGAACATACAATCAGTTGGAAAGCTCCTTATCCAAGAGTTTCTATGACAGAAGCGATCCAGAAATATACAGGTTTTGATATTACGGGAAAATCTGAACAGGAATTGTTCGACTTCGCAAAATCTATTGGGATTGATGTCAATGAAACGATGGGAAAAGGAAAATTGATCGACGAAATTTTTGGTGAGAAATGTGAAGGGAACTTTATTCAGCCGACTTTTATTACCGATTATCCGATTGAAATGTCACCTTTAACGAAAAAACACAGAAGTAAAGAAGGTCTTACAGAGCGTTTTGAATTGATGGTTTGTGGTAAAGAAATTGCCAATGCTTATTCGGAATTAAATGACCCTATTGATCAGAGAGAACGTTTTGAGGAGCAATTGAAATTAGCTGAAAAAGGAGATGATGAAGCAACTGGATTTATTGATGAAGATTTCCTGAGAGCTTTGGAATACGGAATGCCACCAACTTCCGGTTTAGGAATTGGTATGGACAGATTGATTATGTTTTTAACCAATAATCCTTCAATTCAGGAAGTATTATTCTTCCCTCAAATGCGACCTGAAAAAGCAGTGCCGCAGATTGAATTGGGAGAAGATGAACATTTGATTCTTGATATTTTAAAATCAGGCGAGCAAATCGCTTTATCTGAAGTGAAAACTTTAAGCAAATTATCCGGTAAAAAATGGGATAAAGCATCAAAAACTTTAACGAAAGGAAACTTGGTAAAAGTTGAGAAAATTGATGATAATGTTTTGATGAAACTTGTTTAAGATTTACAGTTAATTAAACTACAAAATAAATTCCTGAAAAATTCTTTCAGGAATTTTTATTTCTCACAAACTACAAATAAATATTTCTCGTTTTAAAGAAAAAGACTAATGAAAATCTTTGTAATTATTCTATTGTTTTTCATTTCAATTAAAGTAGATGCACAAATGCTCGCTTCTGTTTATTTTAAAAATAACAGTTACGAAATTAGTAAAGAATCTAAAACAAAGCTAGATAGTTTGTCTCAGCTGAAAAGCAATCTCACATTCAGAATTTTTGGAAACTGCGATCCTTCTGGGAATATAGAACTCAACAAAAAATTATCTGAAAACCGTGCAAATGCAGTCAGTGAATATTTAAAAAATAAGATTGGGAGTAATATTAAATTAGGAAATGCAGTGGGTTTAGGAATCGAAAAACAAATTAATGATAACAGTACAGAAGAGCTGAGAGAGAAAAACAGAAGAGTAGATATTTTTATTGAAAAAGCATTCGCTAAAGGAGAAAAAATTTCAAGAAAAATATTGCCGAGTTTTTTGAGTACAAAAATCGCTCAGATGAAAGTAAAAGATACATTTTCTCTTCCTGATGTCAATTTTATTGGAGGTCGTCATGTTTGGCTTCCAAGCGGGAATTATAATCTTTTGAGGCTTTTAAAAATATTAAAAGAAAATCCCTCACTTGAAGTAGAGCTTCAAGGTCATATTTGCTGTGACTACGATAATTTTGATGGTGAAGATGCCGATTTGGGAACTTTCAACTTATCATGGACGAGAGCCAATGCAATTAAAGAATTTTTACTGAAACAGGGAATTGAATCAACCAGAATAAAAGTGAGCGGATTGGGACATCTCAATCCCGTCATTTATCCAGAAATCACAGAATCAGACAGAATGAAAAACCGAAGAGTAGAATTGGTTTTGCTAAAGAAATAATTCTCAATCTAACTTTTTTGAGGCTTTTGTGAATGAAAACATCAAATAAAACAAAAACGGTAAAATAAATAATGAACCCAACATTAAAGCCCATCCTAAAGCGGTAATTGTTTTTGGTGCTGCAATATGTTTCAATAAAGAAAGGTGTTCTCCGTTTCCTAGTAAAATGATATCAGGATTGTGTTGATACGTTGCTGCCACTAAAATCATAATCATCTGAAAACCGGCTAAAGCTCTTACCGGAAGAAGTTTTTTATTGTTCATAGCTTTTAAGATTAAACCTAAAGCAACGGTAGCAAATGTAACTGCCATAACGCCCAAAGGTTTTGAAAATACCCATTTCACCAAAGGAATACCAGAAAAATAAGCAGTTGCAAAAACCAATATTCCTGTAATAACCACAAAAATCATGGTTTGATGAGATTTTTTGATCATTAAATTGAGTTCCAGTCGGTCATTTGTTTCTCTTAACGAAAAAATAGAAGCTAGATAAGCGCAAAGTGCCACTACAAAAAAGCCAACAGAAACGCCAAACCAATTGAGCCAACTGAAAATATATAAATCTAAAAATGTAGTTGCATCCGGATTGATAGATTGCGAAACAGTGGCAGCTCCTATCAATCCTAAAAAAAACGGTGTTAATAAGCTCGCATAATAAAATATCTGGGTATAAATAATTTGCCAATCGTCTTTCACGGCATCATAATGTCTGAAAGTAAATGCCGTTCCTCTCGCAATAATCCCTAAAAGCATTAAAACTAAAGGAATATGAAGATAAGTTGACATCGTGGTGTAAATTTCAGGAAAACCTACGAAGAGAATTACAATAGCAATAATCAGCCACATATGATTGGCTTCCCATACAGGAGCAATAGATTCGTACATTATTTTTTCGGTGTACTTTCTGTTTTTCTTTTTGGTCATGAGTTCTACAATTCCTGCTCCGAAATCAGCTCCGCCTAAAATTAAATACAGACATATGGAAAGCCATAGAAAACCAATTACAACGTAGATCATGATTTTTTGTTTTTAAGATTAAACTGCTCATCGGTAGAATCGTAGAGTTGAGGAACCATCTGAATTTGTCTTCTCAGGAGAAAGATAATAATTAATGATAATGAAATAAAAATTGCTGTGAAAAAATAAAAAGAATACTGAATTCCCGGCATCGGTGTCACGGCATCTGCAGTTCTCATGATTCCGTAAATAATCCACGGTTGTCTGCCGACTTCAGTTACCGTCCATCCTGCTTCAAGAGCAATATATCCAAAAGGTGTTGCAAAAAAGAATGTTTTTAAGAACCAGTTTTTTGTCAGCCATTGTTTTTTGAAAAAGAAGGCATACAGATACAGACTTCCTATGCAAATCATTACAACTCCGAAGAAAATCATTATCTGAAAAGAGTAGTGTACCACAGCAATAGGCGGCCATTCATCTCTTGGGAAATCATTTAAACCTTTTACTTCTGCATTAAAATCATTGCTTACCAGAAAACTTAATACTTTCGGAATTTTTATAGCATAATTAATCTCACCCTTTTCTTCATCAGGAATTCCTCCCAGAACGAAAGCTGCACCTTTTTCAGTTTCAAAATGAGCCTCCATTGCTGCTAATTTTATAGGCTGTCTTTCGGCGACAGATTTTGCAGCAACATCACCGCTTAACGGAGCACCGAAAGCACCAATAAGTGCAAAAGCAGCAGCAATTCTAAACGCTTTGGTGTGAAATTCAACATTCTTTTTTCTCATGATTAAATAAGCATGAACTCCCGCAACTGCAAATCCTGTAGCGCAAAAAGCAGCAAACGTCATGTGTAAGGCCTGCGGAAACCAAGCTTCGTTGAACATCGCTTTGATAGGGTCTATGTTTACATATTCTCCATTGATATAATCGAAACCCGCAGGTGAATTCATCCACGCATTGGCTGCGACAACTAAAATTCCTGAGGCTAATCCGCTTAAGCCGATTAAAAATCCGCAAAACCAATGAAACCATTTATTAAATTTATCCCAACCGTAGAGAAAAAAACCGATGGCGATGGCTTCTATAAAAAAGGCTGTTCCTTCAAGAGAAAATGGCATTCCGAATATAGGACCTGCATGTTTCATAAATCCCGGCCAGAGTAATCCTAATTCAAAAGAAAGCATCGTCCCGGAAACTGCTCCGGTTGCAAAAAGAATGGCAACACCTTTGCTCCACGCTTTGGTAAGACCTTTATATATTTCGTTTCCGGTTTTCAGATATTTCCAGTGTGCAAAAGCCATCAAAAATGGCATTACCATACCTACACACGCAAATATTATGTGAAAGCCAAGCGAAAGTGCCATTTGTGCGCGTGCTGCAATGAAATCGTCCATAAATTTTATTTTACCTCATTAAAGTTAAGGATAAATCTCTGAGCTAAAATATGATTTAAAACATCCTTGGAAATCAGTATTTTCATCTTAACTTTGGTAGTTTTTTATTCTTGAAAACAGCTTGTTTTAACTAAGAAACCAAACTATTTTTTGATACATTTTGTCTTTCATAAGTCGAAAAAAATCACGATATTTGTAGGTCTTTGCATTAAGCAAATATTTCAATTTTATATGAGTCAAAAACAATATACAGCTAGTAGTATCCAGGCATTAGAAGGCATGGAACACGTTCGATTAAGACCATCTATGTACATTGGTGATGTAGGAGTAAGAGGTCTTCATCATTTGGTTTATGAAGTAGTGGATAACTCTATTGACGAAGCTCTTGCAGGGCATTGCGATACAATTTTAGTAACCATTCATCAGGGAGAAAGTATTTCTGTAAAAGATAATGGTAGAGGAATACCTGTAGATTTCCACGAGAAAGAGCAAAAATCTGCACTTGAAGTGGTAATGACAAAAATTGGAGCCGGAGGAAAATTTGATAAAGATTCTTATAAAGTTTCCGGTGGTCTTCATGGAGTAGGTGTATCGTGTGTGAATGCACTTTCTACCTTATTGATCGCAACGGTAAGCCGTGATGGTAAATTGTATCAGCAGAAATATTCTGAAGGTAAAGCGCTTACGGAAGTTGAGGAAATAGGAACTACAGACGAAAGAGGAACGGAAGTTTTCTTTCAGCCGGACGGAACTATATTTCAGGAATTAGTATATAATTATGATACTTTAGCGGCAAGATTAAGAGAGCTATCTTTCTTAAATAAAGGAATCACCATTACTTTGGTTGATGAAAGAGAACCGAATGAAGACGGATCTTTCCCTTCTGAGATTTTTCATTCTGAAGGTGGTTTAAAAGAATTTGTAGAATTCATTGACGGTAATCGTGAGTCTATCATGGAAAACGTAATTTTCATGGAAGGTGAAAGAGAAAATATTCCTATTGAAGTTGCCATGCGTTACAACACTTCATTTAGTGAAAATCTGCATTCTTACGTAAATAATATCAATACTCACGAAGGAGGAACGCACCTTGCTGGTTTCAGACGTGCTTTAACGAGAACGTTGAAAAAATATGCAGATGATCTGGGAATTCCTGCTAAAGAAAAAGTGGAAATTACTGGAGATGACTTCCGTGAAGGCTTAACGGCTGTAGTTTCTGTAAAAGTAATGGAACCTCAGTTTGAAGGACAGACTAAAACAAAATTAGGAAACTCTGAAGTTTCAGGAGCTGTTGATAAAATTGTAGGCGAAATGTTGACCAACTTCTTGGAAGAAAATCCAAACGAAGCAAAACTTATTGTACAGAAAGTTGTTTTGGCTGCAAAAGCAAGACAGGCTGCAAAGAAAGCTCGTGAAATGGTTCAGAGAAAATCTCCAATGGGAGGTTCTGGTCTTCCTGGAAAATTATCTGACTGTTCTTCCAAAGATCCAGCTGAATCTGAATTGTTCCTTGTAGAGGGAGATTCCGCAGGTGGAACTGCAAAGCAGGGTAGAGACAGACATTTTCAGGCAATTCTTCCTTTAAGAGGTAAGATTCTGAATGTTGAAAAATCTATGCTTCATAAAGTTTATGATAACGAAGAGATCAAGAATATTTATACCGCTTTAGGAGTTTCTGTAGGAACTGAAGAAGACAGTAAAGCTCTGAATTTGGCTAAATTAAGATACCATAAAGTAGTGATCATGACCGATGCCGATATTGATGGTTCTCACATTTCTACCTTGATTCTTACTTTCTTCTTTAGATTCATGAAAGAAATGATCGAAAACGGTTATATTTATATTGCACAACCTCCTTTATATCTATTGAAGAAAGGAAACAAAAAAGTATATGCTTATAACGAGAAAGAACGTGAAGAATTGACTTTAGAAATGGCTCCAGATGGAAAAGGTGTTGAAGTTCAGCGTTATAAAGGTCTTGGGGAAATGAATCCTGAACAGCTTTGGGAAACTACATTAAACCCTGAACACAGAATATTGAAGCAGGTAACTATTGACAATGCTGTAGAAGCAGATAATGTTTTCTCAATGTTGATGGGCGATGAGGTTCCACCAAGAAGAGAATTTATCGAAAAGAATGCAAAATATGCGAAGATTGATGTTTAATCATCTTCTAAAATATAATTTTAAAGACTTCATTTTTAATGGAGTCTTTTTTTTTGAGTTTGAAAACTAACAAACCTCATATTCATGAAAATTATTTAACGTTTTATTAAGAATTTTTCTATTTTTGGGGAAATTAAAATACCATGATGAAATTTCTTTGCATTGGTGCTTTTTCTTTAGCATCATTATATTATTCGCAAAGCTATCCGGTTTCAGAAATTGCTGAAAATCTTAAGAAAAATGCCAGTGCAGTCATACGAAATGAAAGTACAGTTGTAGAAATCAATAAAATTGATGAAATTGTTTATAAAAACCTTTCTGTAATTACTATTTTAAATAAAGATGCAATAAGTTATTCTATTCCTAAAATTTTTTATGAAAAAGGAGATGTAATTTCAAATGTAAAAGTGACTATATTTGATGACAAGGGCGCTAAAATGAAAAGTTTCTCAAAAAGCGATTTTTCAGATATGGCAGCCAATTCTCAGGGAACTTTCTATTCCGATAACAGAGTGATGGCTTTGCCATACACACCGACATCATTTCCTTATACAGTAGAGTTCAGCTACGAGCAGAAAGATCAAAATACTGTTTTTATTCCGGATTTTACACCATTCGATTCGTATAATATTTCTCTACAGAAGAGCAGTTTTAAAGTCATCAATAAATCTGGGATTAATCTTCGTTCAAAAACTTACGATTCACCATTTCAATATGCTGCTGTACAAGCACAGGATAACGGAAATGAAAAATTGTATACGTATCAAAATATTCCTGCAATCGATTATGCAGAATTGGTTCCCAATCCGCAGAAAATTTTACCAAAGGTGAGTTTCTCTCTAGATCAGTTTAATTTAGTCGGGAAAAAAGGAAACATTACTTCTTGGAAAGATTTCGGACTTTGGTATCATAATAATCTCTTGACGCCCGTATCAGTTTCTACACCACAAATAAAATCTGAAATTGCCGCACTTCATCTTTCAGGAAGTACAGAAGAAAAGGTAAAAAAAATCTATCAGTACATGCAGAGCAAAACCCGATATATTTTTGTGGCTTTAGGAATTGGCGGTTGGCAACCGATGATGCCGGATGAAGTTCAGAAAAAAGGTTATGGAGATTGTAAAGGACTCAGCAATTACATGAAAACTCTTTTGGATGAAGCCGGAATTCCGTCTTATTATGCGATTATTAATTCAAATTCTTCACCGATAAGCTTTGATGTAGATTTTCCTAAAATGGCAGGAAATCATGTAATCTTAGTAATTCCTACCGAAAAAGGAAACATTTGGTTAGAAAATACATCTCAGGATATAGCTTTCAATCATTTAAGTTACAGTACGACAGATAGAAATGTATTAGCAGTAAAATCTACAGGAATTGATATTATGGAAACTCCTTCTTATACTTCACAGCAAAGCAAGGAGAAGCAAGTGCTTACTGTTCAGATCAATCCGGATAAAACAATCACAGGCAAAGGAAAATTTTCTTACACTGGGAATCAGTATGATTTTAATTTATTTTATGTTTCACTTTCACAGAAAGAAAAAAATGATGCTGTAAAATCTAAGTTTTCCCATTTGAATTTTGAAAATGTGGAAATGAATAATTTCACCAACAATAAAGATCTTGCTTCTATTGATTTTGATTTGAATTTTAAAGCTTCGAATTATTCTAAAGCGATGGGAGACAGTTTTATTTTCAGAGCAGTTCCTATTTATTCTTCAGGCTTCTATCATACTGATGAAAATCGTCAACTTCCCTTTGAAAACAGATTTTCTTATGAAGATGACTATGAAATCGAATATCAAATTCCTACAAATTATGTGGTTGAAGAAATGCCGCAAAACGGACTTATAACATCAGATTTCGGAACTTATCTTATCTCATTTCTGAAAAAAGAGGATAAAATTATTGTCAAAAGAAGTGTAAATATTAAAAAAGGCATTTATTCTAAAGAAAAATACAATGAGTATGTTAATTTCAGAAAAAAAATAATAAGTGCCGATAATTCAAAAATTCTAATATCCAAAAAATCATAATAATGAACAAAATACTTTTTGTTGTTTGCGCAAGTGCAATAAGTTCAGCAACATTTGCGCAGAAACATGAGTTTCTTAAAATGCCGAAATTCACGATTGAAGATTTAAAAAAAGCAAAATCGAATATCGATGAGAAAGCTCCTGCCGAAATTCTTTACCGTTCGATACATTATCGTGTAGATCCTTATAACGGACAATTAATAAAGCAATATGCCTATAGAGTAAAAATCTACGACAAAGATAAATCTGAAAGTTGGCTAAATCTTGAAATTCCTATTCGTGAAAATAGTGCAGGAAGCAGAGAAACGCTCAATTCTGTAAAAGCTTATGTTTACAATCTTGAAAATGAAAAAATAGAGGAAACTAAAGTTGATAAAAGTTCAAAATTCAAATCGAAAGAAAATAAATATACCACCGTAAATAAATATGCTTTCCCGAATATCAAAAATGGATCGGTGATTGAGTATCAATACGAGGTTGTTTCACCTTTTTTGTATGAAATTCCGATGATTTATCTGGAATTAGATACTCCGTCAATGTATTCAGAATATGTATTGGATGCACCTACAAACATGTCTTACAACATTGATTTTACAGGGAGCTTAAAACCAAAACATCAAAAAATAGGAGAAGAGTATTTATACGGTGCAGATTCTAAAACATATAGATTTGCTTATGAAAATGTAAAAGCCTTCAAAGGAGAAAAGTATGTAAAGAATAATGATAATTATAGAACTAAGATTCGTGCAGAACTGCACTCTACGTTTTCTAACAATGGCTTAAAAACCTATAGTTCTACTTGGGAAGACATCAGAAAAAATCTGTGGGAAGATGAAAATTTTGGTTTGCAGTACAAAAAAGACAGACTTGTAAAAGATTTGCTTCCTAAAAATATTTCTGAAGAAAAAGATGAGCTGAAAAAGGCAAATTCTATTTTTGATTTCGTAAAAAATACTTATACATGGAACCAAACTGTAGGTATCTATACCGAAAATGGTCTTAAAGAACTGTCAAAAACCAAGACAGGAAATACGGGTGATCTTAATCTGATGTTGATTAACATGTTGCGCAGTGAAAATTTAAAAGCGTATCCTATTTTAATTTCTACTGTAGGAAACGGTCATGTAAATCTTACCTTTCCAAATGTAGCAAACTTTAATTATGTAATTGCGGCTGTAGAAATTAATAAGAATGTCTACTTATATGACGCGACTTCAAAACAGTCAAAAGAAGGAATTCTTCCGAGCAGAGTCTGGAATAATAACGGTCTTTTTTTGAGAGATGATAAAGCTGAGGTGATTTCTCTTAATAACATTAAAACAAGCTATTCTACCCATACTACAAAAGCAAAAATAAATCCAGATGGTACCGTAACAGGACAATATCAGGATCAGGATGAAGGTTTATTCGCTTTGAATGCAAAGGAAAATTTTGATGAAAATCCGGATAAGTATAAAAAACAGTACAAAGAAAATTTCTCGGTAGACTTTTCTAATATTAGTTCAAGAGTTTTAGACACGGGAGAATTCAGATCTACCATGAATTTTGAATCGAGTAATTTGATTGACGATCTTGGAAAAAGAAAAATAATCAATCCTCTTTTGTTTTTGCATCAGACAAGCAATGATTTTGATCAGCAGGAAGAAAGAAAATATATGATAGATTTTGTTTCGCCGATTAGCAAAACTAAAATTGTAGAAATAGAAATCCCTGAAGGATACGACGTTGCAGATTTACCGAAAAGCAAAAAAATCGTAACAGAAGACAAAGAGATCAGTTATTCTTACACAGTAGAAAAAAAAGACAATAAAATTCTTACGGTTTCTACGTATGAGATTGCAAGTGCAGATTATCCTAAAGAATATTATCCTGCATTCAAACAAATCTGGAAAGTAATTTCCGATAGTGAAAATCAGGTGATGAGTCTTATCAAAAAATAGATAATCAAAAATTAATTTAAATATTTAAAAACCATTCATCTTTTTGAATGGTTTTTGCATTGTTAAGAGAAATAATTAATTATGAAAAAAACATTGTCGATTCTGGTATTTTCTACATTATTTGCCGTTACATCTTGTAAAAAAACAGATTCTCAAAATAATTCTCAATCTAATACATCTGAAGTAAAAGAAACGGAGAAATTTGTTGTAGATTCTGTTAAATTAAGTGATTCTGTAAAGATTAACAATTTATTATCGTTAAAATATGAATCTAAAATGCTTGTTTTTCCTTCTGTTAAAAACAAAACTCTTTTAGACAGCATTTATTTTGATAAAAAAGGAATAACAGATTTTTCAAAACAGGGATTACAGACCTTTTTAGATAAAGATAAAAATGAATATTTCGCTTCTGTAAAAGGAAAAGATAATGACTGGATTGCAGATATTCAGCGTCCTCAGAATTGGGATACAGGATATTTCATGAAACTGAAATCAAATACAAATGATTTTCTGCAGATAGAGTATATGTTTTCTTCTTATGAAGGTGGAGCGCATGGAAATTATGGATTTTCTGAAAGAGTTTTTGATTTGAAAAATAATAAAAAACTTACCTTAAAAGATATTACCACAATGCCAAAAGCAAGACTGGAAGCTCTTTTAATGAAAAATATCAACACTATTCCAAGTGGAACTACAGATTCTCAGGGAACCGTAAAAAATTCTGATATGCTTTTGCTGAAAGCAATTCCTGCAAATGAAAACTTCTATTTTGATGAGAAAAATTTGTATTTCCATTACAGTCCATACGAAATTGCAGCTTTTGCAGCAGGTGACATTGTAATTCCTGTTTCTTGGGAAGAACTGAAAGGAACACTTACTCCGCAATTTAAAGAAAGAATGAAAATTAACTAATATAATGCTTCCAAATCAGGAAGCATTTTTTATTTTTGTGACAATGGAAAAAGTAGCTTTTATTATCAATCCTTTTTCGGCGAAAAAGAATTATCAGCCATTTCTTAATGAGCTCAAAAAGAAAGTCGAAAATCCGTTATATTACATCTCAGAATCTATTCAGGGAACAGATGAGTTCATCCAGAAACATTTTTCTGATACAGATATTTTTGTTGCAATCGGCGGTGACGGAACGATTTCCACTGTGGCTCAAAATCTTATTAATACAGAAAAAATTCTCGCAATTTTTCCGGCAGGTTCAGGAAATGGTTTTTCCAACGAAACACAGTTCAGTAAAAATTTAGATGAACTTTTAGAGAAATTAAATCAGAGAAAATCGAGAAAAATAGATACTTTTACAGTGAACGGAAAGCTTTCTATCAATGTTTCAGGAACAGGATTTGACGGAAAAGTGGTAAAAGAATTTGAAAAAACAAGTCGGGGTTTTAAAAATTACATTAAGGTTTCCCTCAAAACATTTTTCAGCTACAAACCGATTAAACTGAAATTTTTTGATGAAAGATACCAAAACTATAATGGGAAATATCTCATGATAAATATTGCAAATACCCGTCAATTTGGTAACAATGCCTACATTGCGCCTATGGCGAGTAAAAGTGACGGTTTGGTAGATATGGTTTTGGTAAAAAAATTTCCATTAACGTATTCTGCGCTTTTTGCATTCAGGATGTTTACAAAAAAACTGAAAGATGATGATTATGTAACATATCTTCCAGTATCAGAAATAGAATTCAAAGTCAATACAAAAAACTGGCATCTTGATGGAGAATTCAATAAAATAAAATCACCGATTCATATCAAAGTACAACCGTCAAGTCTTACTATTCTTATCTAATTTATCAAAATAATAGATGGGTTTAGAATCTATTTTCTTTTCTCTATTTTCTTTAATCCATTTTCTTTAATCTATTTTAGGAGCTACTTCCCGCTTTCCGCTGCAATCTTTTTTTTTCAAAAAAGGATTTCCACTTCAATCGGGGCTAGGATTTTCGTCTTCATTAGAAAATCTTGTCCAAGTAATACGCAAAGTTTGTCATTCCGCAGGAATCTAAACTATGTTTTTATGCGATCCTGAAATTCCTCCGGAATGACAATTCCGATAGATCTTTTAGTAAATAAATTCGTAAATCAGACTTCCAACTTCTTCTCCACTTCATTCGGATGATCCAAAGTATATTGCAACTGCTTTTTATCCAATTGCTTTTCCCAATTCGCAACTACTACGGTTGCAACAGAATTTCCTATAACATTCGTTAAAGCTCTACATTCACTCATAAATTTATCAATTCCTAAGATCAAAGTCATTCCTGCAATCGGAATTTCAGGAACTACAGCAAGAGTTGCTGCTAAAGTTACAAATCCTGCTCCGGTAACTCCTGCAGCACCTTTTGAACTCAGCATCGCAACCAGAAGAAGCATCAGTTGCTTTTCGAGAGAAAGATCAATATTCAGAGCCTGAGCAATGAAGAGTGAGGCTAAAGTCATGTAAATATTCGTTCCGTCCAGATTAAAAGAATATCCTGTCGGAACAACCAATCCTACAATCGCCTTTGAGCAACCTGCTTTTTCAAGCTTTTCCATAATTCCAGGAAGCGCAGATTCTGATGAGCTTGTTCCTAAAACCAAAAGAAGTTCTTCTTTCAGATAATACATGAGTTTAAATATATTAAAACCATTGTACCATGCAACAGCTCCCAAAACTAAAACGACAAACAGGGCAGAAGTAATGTAAAATGTTCCTACCAGAAAAATTAAATTCCATACAGAAGCAAGTCCGTATTTTCCTATGGTAAAAGCCATTGCTCCGAAAGCACCGATTGGAGCGAGTTTCATCAGCATATGAACAATTTTGAAAATCGGTGTCGCCAAGTCCTGTAGAAAATCTGTGATCCTTTGACTTTTCTCTTTCGTTAAAACCAGTGCAACTCCCATTAAAATAGCAACCAAAAGAACCTGAAGTATATTATCTCCAACCAACGGACTGAATAAAGTCTCAGGAATAATATTCATGATAAATCCGGTGAGTGTCGTATCATGAGCTTTTTGCTGATACTGGGAAATGTCTCCTGAAAGAGTTGCAGGGTCAATGTTTAAGCCTGATCCGGGATGTAAAATATTGCCAACAACCAATCCGATAATTAAAGCCAAAGTAGAAAATGTGAAGAAATAAATCATAGCTTTTGTAGCGATTCTTCCTACTTTTTTCAGATCGGTCATGTGGGCGATTCCTAAAGTAAGGGTGATGAAAATTACCGGAGCGATAATCATTTTCACCAATTTAATAAAACCGTCGCCCAATGGTTTCATTTTTTCACCCAATTCAGGATAAAATCTTCCTAAAAGAATTCCTGCGATGATGGCGATGATGACCTGAAAATAAAGTTGCTGATAGAATTTTTTTGCTTTCAAAGCGTAAGTATTTAAAATACGAAAAGTAAGAAAATTACTTGGGAAAATAGTTTAGATGTAGCAAAAGTTTCGGCGGGGCTGTAAGTCCCGCCGAAACTAAATTTTAAACTTTCTTGTCATTCTGACGGAGCAAGAATCTAAACAAAAGAAATTATTCCTTAATTATATTTTCATTTATTCAGTATGAAATAGTTATTCAACTGCCACAGAATCGTCACCTCGACCATCTGCAACAGCGTGAATGTTTCCATTATCATCAATCAAAATAATTTCTGTTCTTCCGATTTGTCCCCATATTTCAGCTTTGTAGCCTAGTTTTTCCATATCTTTTATAGTTGTTTCAGGAAAGTTTTTCTCAAAAGCAACCGTTTCCGGTAACCATTGATGATGGAATTTTGGAGCGTTCACTGAAATATTGGCATTCAGTTTAAAATCTATTACATTGACGATCGACTGATAAACAGATGTCGGGATTGTAGTTCCACCAGGAGTTCCGACAATCATATAAGGTTTCCCATTTTTCAAAACAATAGTAGGCGTCATTGATGACAGCATTCTTTTATTCGGCTGAATAGCGTTTGCTTCTCCACCAACCGCGCCAAACATATTAGGAACACCTGGTTTTATGGAAAAATCATCCATTTCATTGTTAAGGAAAAAACCGGCACCGGAAACAACCACTTTACTTCCGTACAATCCGTTTAGAGTAGTTGTTACAGCAGCAGCATTTCCATCTTTATCAATAACTGAAATATGAGTGGTTTCTGTAGATTCTTTAGGTTGTTTAATGATTTTTCCGACTTGTGAACTAGGGGTAGCTTTATCAAAACTAAAATTTTTCCATCTGTTTTTTAAATAATCGTCGGAAATCAGGAAGTTGGTTTTATCATTAATAAAATCCGGATCACCCATGTATTCTGCTCTGTCTGCAAACGCTCTTCTTTCTGCTTCTGTCATGATCTGAACAGCCTGTGTAGAATTCTGCTGATATTTTTCCAGATTTTCAAAGCCAGACATTTTCAGCATTTGAGCCAATAAAATACTTCCACTTGAAGGCAAAGGCATTGATACGATCTGATTTCCTTTATAATCAAATTCTAATGCTTTTCTTTCGGCAACTTTATAGTTTTTTAAATCTTCAAGCGTAATGATTCCGTTTCCTTTTTTCATTTCAGCGACCAGAAGTTCGGCAGTTTTACCTTCATAAAAACCTTTCATACCCAATTTTTGAATTTGCTTCAGGGTTTCTGCTAATTCTTTTTGAACTAAAATATCCCCAGCTTTCCATGCTGCATCTTTTACAAAAGCATTTGACGTAGAATTATGTTTCTGAAAATGCTGTTTGTTGTTGTTCAATAAATTAGCTTCCTGTTCAGTAACAGCAAATCCCTTTTCTGCTAAATCAATTGCCGGCTGAATGATTTGATCCATAGGAAGTTTACAATATTTTAAGGTAGCAAAAAATCCTGCTACACTTCCCGGAATTCCTACCGCAAGTCTTCCGTTTTGAGATAGATCTGTATTGGCATTTCCCTTTTTGTCCAGATACATATCTCTTGAAGCTTTTTTGGGAGCGGTTTCGCGATAATCTAAGGTAAATTTTTCGCCATTATTTTTTACACCAACTAAAAAACCACCACCTCCAATGTTTCCTGCTTGAGGATAGACTACAGCCAGAGCGTATTGTGTTGCAACAATTGCGTCATAGGCATTTCCTCCCATCTTCAGAATTTTTGCTCCGGCTTCACTGGCAAGAGGATGAGCAGAAACTACAGCTCCTTTATTTTTTACTTTAACTTCCTTTACAATGTTGATGTCTGTATATTGGGCATTATAAAGTGCTGAAGCTAAGAGGGTAGTAAATAACAATTTTTTCATTTAAGTTGTCTTTTATTTTAATAAAATTATTTTGGATTGTTTTTTGAGAGCTAAATAAGAGGTCTCCTGACAAAAATTATACCCAAATTTACAATTTTGTTTTCTTGTAGTAGTCAAAATCTCTATTTTTGCTTTTACTCATCTAATAAAAAATTAAAATGGAATCCTTCACGGAAAAAATTCTCATTACAGGAGCTTTGGGGCAGATTGGCACAGAGCTTACCAATAGACTTGTAGAAATTCATGGAGCTGAAAATGTAGTCGCTTCGGGACTCGACAGATGGCAAAAAGACCTTACTTCTGCAGGATATTATGAAAGAATGGATGTTACTAATACGCAATTAGTAAGACAGGTCATCAAAGATTACGATATCTCGACAGTTTATCATTTGGCTTCGTTGTTATCCGGAACTTCTGAAAAACAACCGGTTTTCGCATGGAAACTGAATCTTGAACCTCTCCTTCATTTTTGTGAAATGGCAAAAGAAGGTTTGCTGAAAAAGATTTTCTGGCCAAGTTCTATAGCCGTATTTGGAAAGGGTATTCCTAAACATGATGTTGGACAGGATGTAGTTTTAAATCCTACAACTGTTTACGGAATTTCTAAAATGTCGGGTGAAAAATGGTGTGAATATTACTTTGATAAATATGGTGTAGATGTAAGAAGTATAAGATACCCTGGTTTGATCTCTTGGAAAACTCCTGCAGGTGGTGGAACTACGGATTATGCAGTAGAGATTTTTTATGAAGCGGTAGAAGAGGGGAAATATACAAGTTTTATTTCTGAAGATACTGCAATGCCAATGTTGTATATGGATGATGCGATCAACGCAACTTTGAAATTAATGGAAGCTCCGAAAGAAAATTTAACGGTAAGATCTTCTTATAATTTGGGAGGGATGTCTTTCACTCCAAAAGAATTGGCGGCAGAAATTAAGAAAGAAATTCCTGAATTTGAAATTGATTATAAACCAGATTTCAGACAGGCAATTGCAGATTCTTGGCCGTCATCAATTGATGATTCTGTAGCAAAAAAAGATTGGAATCTATCTTATGATTTCGGAATTTCTGAAATGTCTAAAGACATGATTAAGAATTTAAAAGTAAAATTAAATAAGAATTAATTATATAAATTTTTACTTTAAATAAATATTTTTTTAACTATTGATTATCAATAAAATATAAAATTTATATAAAATTTAATTTAAATGATATTATTAACCTTTAACGTCGTAAATATCGAATCTGAAAATAAGAAAAGTTTTCAAATGAATGCTGAAGAAAGGTTAGGAATCACAGAATCTAATACGAAATCTATTCTGAGAATTTTAGACATTTATGAAACTAAAGCAAGTTTTTTTATTGAAATTTCAATCGTTGAAAATTTCAAAAATCTGATTAAAGCAATTTCTGCTCAAGGGCATGAAATTGCTTTTTACAATAAAAATTCTTCAGCTTCACAAATTGAAGCAGTCAAAAAAACAACTGAAGATTTTCTCGAAAAACAAATTAGAGGGATCCGGCAAAAGGAATTTAAAATTGGTGAGACCGATTTGAAATTAATGGGATTTCATTATATTTCAAATATCGATCATGCAGATATTTTGTTTCCTTTTAAGCGATTAAAAAGAGATTCTGCTATTACAGAAGAAAACGGAATGAGTATAGTTCCCGAAAGTATTTCTCCTTACAGCCAGCTTCCGTATAACGATTTTGTATTTCAGGTTTTACCCATGAAATACTATCAGAATATGGTTTTTGAAACGCTGAAAAATGATGATTTTGTATTGGTTTACTTAGATTCCTGGCAGTTTACAGACTTAGAGAAATATCAATTTAAAGTACCATTTTACCGCCGTTATAATACTGGGAAAAAAATGGAAGATAAATTGGAGGAATTTCTAACTTGGATCAATAAAAACGAAATGGCGACTTCCAGAATGAAGGATTATATTTTTTAATCGTTTAAACTTTACCCTTATTTTCTTCTAAAAACTCAATGATAGCTTCGTTTGCCATTCTTTCAATGTCACCTTTTACATTTCTGTCTTTGTAATGAGAAAGCGCATATTGCTGAATATTTTTTGCCAAAAAATTTAAGTATTCCTTTCCTTGATTTTTATACTCATTGATTTCAATTTTACTTAGTTGAATCATCATAGTGAAACCCACAAATGAGTAATTGCAGTTTACATCAATATAATAGTTGTCGTTTTCGTTTAGAAAAAACCACGCTTTATCTTCGGAATCAATTATTTTCATTAAAGATTAAATTAATACTATTATGAAAGTTCCAAAAGCGTAATCTCTGGCAAAACTCCAACTCTTCCAGGATAACCCAAAACTCCAAAACCGCGGTTTACATAAAGTAATTTACCTTCGCTTTCATACAAATCTGCCCATTTTGGGTATTTGTATTGTACAGGTGACCATTTAATGTTTTTTAAGTCTAATCCAAACTGCATTCCGTGAGTGTGACCGGAAAGTGTAAGACTGATGTCTGCAGGATGTTTTTTAACCACATAATCGAAATGAGTAGGATCATGACTCATTAATATTTTTGCAGCGTTTTGAGGTATATTTTCTAATGCTTTGTCGATCTTGCCAAATTGTGGAAAAGGCTTTAATCCCCAGTTTTCAACCCCTAAAATATATAATTTTTCTCCGTTTCTGTCGATTGCACGGTTTTCGTTCATCAACATTTCAAAACCAGCCTGTCTTTCGTACTCAATTAGGTTTTCTAAATTTACCTTTTTTGCTTTTGGTGATTCCCAGGTTACATAATCTCCGTAATCATGGTTTCCGAGAACGGCAAATTTTCCGTCTTTCGCTTTAATTTTAGAAAAAAGTGGAATAAAGGGTTTGAATTCTTCTGAAACATTATTCACCATGTCTCCTGTAAATAAAACTAAATCAGCGTTTTGCTCATTAATTAAATCAATTGCATGTTGCAATTTGCTAGGATCGGCGAAACTTCCGCTGTGAACGTCTGAAATCTGAATGATTTTGTATCCTTTAAAGCTTTGCGGAAGGTTTTTAATCTTTACTTTTACTTTTCTTACTTTGTGTCTGTATTTTCCGAAAGTAATTCCGTCAATGAATAAAGCAGAAAGCACGCCTCCTAAACCGAGTCCCATAATGCTCAAAAACTTTCTTCTTTCTGGGAAAAAATTTTCTGTTGGTCTCGTTAAGCCGATTAAATATCCTCCTGTTCTGAAAATATCATCAATTAATAAAAATAAAACAATGAAGATTTTAGGTAAGATTAGAACCAAAAATAATGAGATCATAATCTGAGCTTTCATTGTACTTCTGTCTGATCTTTGAAAATGAGAAACTTCATACGCGAAAAATCCGTAGACAGCTAAAGATAAAATACAATAGCCTGCCTTTATCCAGGAATTATCTGTTAAAGTTCTTATTGCCTGATAAATATAGATTTCTAAGAACAGAAAAAGTGCGGCTATAATTAAAAAATTTCGTTGCATAACTGTGTTTTAAAAAAGCACAAAAGAAATCTCCTTTGTGCTTCAAATATTTTTTAAATTATTTTAAATCTTATGGAAATTTATAAACGATCGCATTGATATTCATTCCGGCTCCAACAGAAGTCATGACAATGTTCCCTTTTTCTTTAAACGTTTGACCATCCATTTTTCCTTTAATTATTAAATCGAACATGGTAGGAATGGTTGCCACAGAAGAATTTCCGAATTCCTGAATCGTCATTGGGGAAATTGCGTGATCGTAATTTTTTACATCATACAATTTGTGAAGTCTTTCGATCATCGCATAATCCATTTTTGCATTCGCCTGATGAATTAAAATTTTATCGATGTCTTCAATTGAAAGTCCTGCGTTGTCAATTGTTTCTTTGATAGCTGCAGGAACGTTTTTCAGTGCATATTCGTAGATTTTTCTTCCCATCATTCTGATGTAAAGTTTCTCGTCATCGAAATCTTTGTTGATGGAAGCGCCATTTCTCAGATATTCTAATTCCGGACCGTTGTCGCATATAGTATTGTGGGAAATAATTCCTACGTTTTCTTCATCGGTAGCTTTTACAACCACTGCACCGGCTCCGTCTGCAAAAATCATTTTGTTTCTGTCGTATGGATCTGTAACACGGCTTAGAGTTTCTGCGCCTACTACCAAAATTGTTTTAGCAACTTTTGCTTTAATGAGATTGTTGGCTAAGATCATGGCTTCTACCCAACCCGGACAACCGAAAATCATATCATAGGTAATACATTTTTTATTTTTTATCCCTAAATGATTTTTTACTCTTCCTGCCATATTGGGCATAAAGTTGGCGACACCGTTTGTACCTACTTCCCCGAAATTACTTGCATAAATGATATAATCTAACTCTTCGCCATCTACTTTTGCATCTTCCAGAGCCACTTTTGCTGCTTCGTAACCTATTTGTGAGTTTGAAGTGTCGTCTTCAATGTATCTTCTGTTTTCAATTTCTGTAATTTCTACAAATTTTGATATGATTTCTTCTGTTGGCTTATCTATTTTTTCGCCTTCATCGGTATAGAATTCAGAATTTAGAAAATAATCTCTACCAATAACTCTGCTGGGAATGTAAGATCCAGAACCAATAATGATCGTATTCGGCATTCGTTTAAATAATTTTTTAAAGACGCAAAGTTAATAATTAATATTAATAAGAAAGAATTAAAAATATTATTAAATTTGCAAAAATTGTGCTTTACAATCTATGAAAAACAATCCATCTTTAAAAGGACTACTCATTGCCCTTACAGTTTTTATATTTGCCTTTGCTGTTTATTACTTTTTCCTTGCCAAGAAAAACTATTATCTTGTAGATAATCCTACTCCTGAAACATACTATTACAAAATTAATAATGGTGCAGAAGGGATTATTTCTGGTGGACAGTATGTAAATGTTGACCTTAAAAAAGGAAAAAATTCAATAAAAGTTTTTGATAAGAATAAGAAGTTATTGTACGATTCTGCTTTTGAAGTAAATAAAATAAGAGGTCTCATAAATATTGCTCATAAGGATTATTACATTAATCGTCAATATTATGGGTACAATCTTAAAAAAGATTCATTACTTTTGGCATTGGATAAAACAATTATTGATGGGAAACCATATTTTGGAGGGGCAAAACGCTTCAATAAGCTTTATACAGAAGATTTTTACTATAATGTAGATGAAGATTATGATAAGCTGATAAAGAACATTGATAAAGTAGAATCCCGATCAAAAATATTCAGAAAACAAGATTACCTTAACTATTATAAAGAATATTACAAGTTTTGACAAACGATATCAACAAAGTAACCCCTTACAATTCTGAGGCTACGAAAAAAAGTCAGGTAGAGGATATGTTCGACAACATAGCTCCTAAATACGATTTGCTGAATCATGCTTTATCTATGAAAATAGATGTGCTGTGGAGAAATAAGCTTGTTGGCATGATGAAACAAGATGCTCCGCAGGAAGTGCTTGATGTGGCTACAGGAACAGGAGATTTGGCAATTGCTGTAGAAAAAGGAACCAATGCGAAAGTAGTAGGTTTAGATTTATCGCAACAAATGTTAAATGTTGGCGTTATTAAAATAAAAAAACTTAAATTAGACGGCAAAATTTCTATGCAGAAAGGCGATGCAGAAAATTTACCTTTCGAGGACAATAGATTTGATGCTGTTTCCGTTGCATTTGGAGTAAGAAATTTTGAAAACCTTACCAAAGGTTTGGCAGAATTGAGAAGAGTGGTGAAAGAAAACAAAAGTGTTTATATTCTTGAGTTTTCAAAAGTAGAAGGCTTTTTGGGTCCGTTTTATATGTTTTATTTTAAAAATATATTGCCGGCAATCGGAAGAATGATTTCTAAAGATGACAGAGCTTATACTTATCTGCCGGATTCTGTAAATGTTTTTCCGTATGGAGAGAAAATGAGACAAATACTTTTAGATACAGGATTCAAAAAAGTAGAATATAAAAAATTAAGTTTAGGTATAGCCACAATTTATAAAGCAACAAAATAACCTATGAATAAATTTCTATTAAAAGCTCTGGTTTTAGCCTCAGTTAGCGTTGCAACTTTTGCAGATGCGCAATTTAGAACTCGTAACAGGATGGATAATCTGGAAGATTTTGACCAGCAAAAATTCAGCTGGGGTTTCTTTTTAAACGGAAATAGACTAGACTATCGCATTGTTCTTCACCCAAGATACGGGATGAACGGAAACCAAAACCTTGTTACTTCTAAAGAAAGTTACAGCTTCGGAGCAGGTCTTATCACTAAATTCAGATTGAATGATTATTTAGATGTAAGAGTAGAACCAGGTTTACAGTTTGCACAAAGACAATTGATCTTTAATACGCAATCTAACGATATTTATCAAAACGGTAATCCTCAAAATCCGCCATTTGTTCCTATTGCTTTAACAGAAAAAGACAGAGTAAGAGATATCAAATCTACTTTGGTAGATGTTCCTGTTTTGTTAGAACTGCATGGTGAAAGATGGTATAACTCAAGACCATATATTGCAGCAGGTGTAAATTATATTGTGAATTTACAATCTAATTCTGATTCGGCAGACGATAATCAACAACAGGTTTTCAGATCTACAACACACAATTTTGCATGGTCTGCAGAAATGGGAATTCAATTTTATTTTAATAAATTTAAATTAACTCCTGCCATCAGAGGAACATTCTTCATGAATAATGAAATGGTTGCTGATAATGCTTCTACGCCACCATATTGGTCTGCAGCAGTTTCTACTTTGCAAACAAGAGCAGTAATGTTTGTATTGAAATTTGAATAATAATAAAAAATTAATATAGAAAGGAGGTGCTTTGGCATCTCCTTTTTTGTTTTTAGTCAAAATATAGAGACTTTTATTTTTGTTAGTCTTATTATTTTCATATTTTTGCTATTAGTTAGAATATTTAGAAACCTGAAATGCTTCAAGAATTAGAAAATAATTTTTCAGAATTAGAAAAAAAGATATTGAGTCTTCATAAAAGTTATCAAAATCTTTCCGAAAAATTATCAGAATTGAATAAAGAGCATGAAGAGCTGAAGATGAAATATGATGAGGAGCGCAAGAAAAATCAGGTCTTAGCAGAAGAACAGAAAAATATAAAATTGTATTCGGCAATATCAGGAAATCCTGAACACAACAGACTCATGAAAAACCACATCAACAGATTGGTAAAAGAAGTAGACTTTTGTATTGCCCAGCTTCAAAACAGTGGATTATAATGGAGGTAAGGAGAATAACCATCAACATTGCAGGAAGAGTATATCCGCTGAATGTTCCGGCTGCAGAGGAAGAAACTCTGCGCAAAGTGGGGAAGCAGATTGAAAATATGATTAAAGATTTTGAACAGAATTTTGATGTAAGAGATAAACAGGATGCTTTGGCAATGTGTGCCCTTAAATTGGGAACCAATGCAGAAGTAGTATCCCTCAACTACGAAAAAAATATAAATTCTACCAACGAAAGATTAGCTAAAATTAATCAGACGTTGAATGAAATTGGAAAATAAATTTTTCCGCAAAAGCTGCCTACAGTAATTCTAACACATTAAGGTAAACTCAACACTAAACAATTAATGTTCGAAAGTCTTTTCAATGGCGTGCTGCTTTACGCAGATTACAGAGAGAAGGAATCAGATCAAATCGTGGAGATCAGGAGTTTACTCTAAATCACTGGATTATTGTAGGCTTTTTTATTTTAAATTTAGACAATTAAAACTCAATATATATATGACAACAGCCATAATAGTCGGCGTTATTTGTTTAGTAATAGGTGCTGTTTTAGGAATGGTATTTTCTAAAAGCTCCTTGAATGCTAAAGGCAAATTTATTATAGATGATGCAACCAAGAATGCCGAAAATCTTATAGAAAAAGCTACCGTACAAGCCGAATCCATAAAGAAAGAAAAAAATCTTCAGGCTAAGGAAAAATTTCTTGAACTGAAATCTCAGCATGATGCAGATATTCAGGCTCGTGAAAAGAAAATGCAGGAAGCTGAAAAAAGAACAAAAGACAAAGAAAATAAACTCAATGACGAGCTTAGCAAAGCCGGAAAATTAGAGAAAGATCTTGACAGACAAATTGCAGATTATGCAAGAAAAACTGAAATTTTAGAAAAGAAACAGCAGGAACTTGATTCTGCAACTGCTAAAAAAGTTGAAATGCTTGAGAAAATTTCAAATTATACAGCAGAAGAAGCAAAGGCAGAATTGGTAGAAACCATGAAAGCTGAAGCAAAAACAAGAGCTCAGGCGCACGTTCAGAGCATTATGGAAGAAGCTCAACTGAATGCAAAAAGCGAGGCAAGAAAAATTGTTATTCAGACGATTCAGAGAATTGGTACAGAACAGGCGATTGAAAATTCAGTTTCTGTATTTAACATCGAATCAGACGAGGTAAAAGGTAGAATTATCGGTAGAGAAGGTAGAAACATCCGTGCTTTGGAAGCAATGACTGGTGTAGAAATCATTGTTGATGATACTCCGGAAGCAATTCTTCTTTCATGCTTCGATCCTGTAAGAAGAGAGATCGCAAGATTATCACTTCACAGATTGGTAACAGACGGTAGAATTCACCCTGCAAGAATTGAAGAAGTTGTAGAAAAAACAAGAAAAATGATCGAAGAAGAGATCATTGAAGTAGGGAAGAGAACCATTATTGATTTAGGAATTCATGGTTTACACCCGGAATTGGTGAAAATTGTCGGTAGAATGAAATATCGTTCTTCTTACGGTCAGAACTTATTACAGCACTCAAGAGAAGTGGCAAACATTGCTGCGACAATGGCTGCTGAATTGGGATTAAACGTAAAAATGGCTAAAAGAGCAGGTCTTTTACACGATATTGGTAAAGTTCCTGAGCAGGAATCTGAACTTCCTCATGCTTTATTGGGAATGCAATGGGCAGAGAAATATGGTGAAAATCCTGAAGTAATTAATGCAATCGGAGCTCACCACGACGAGGTGGAAATGACATCTTTATTATCTCCGATTATTCAGGTTGCCGATGCGATTTCGGGAGCAAGACCTGGAGCAAGACGTCAGGTTTTAGAATCTTATATCCAGAGATTAAAAGATCTTGAAGCTGCTGCTTTAAGCTTTGAAGGCGTTTCTAGTGCTTATGCAATTCAAGCGGGTAGAGAATTGAGAGTAATGGTAGAAAGCGGAAAAGTAAATGACGAAATCGCTTCCCAACTTTCTTATGATATTTCTGAGAAAATTCAAAATGAACTTACTTATCCGGGACAGGTGAGAGTAACGGTAATCAGAGAAACGAGAGCTGTAAATATCGCAAGATAATTCAGGTCTTCTAACATAAACTAAATCCTTTCAGAGAAATTTGAAAGGATTTTTTTATTTCTTTTATTGCGTTATTGATTATTATAAATTTTATTTATTGTTAATTGCGTGTTATAATTTAAAGTATTTTGAAAATATTTCACTCATAGTTTGAAAGTGTTGATTTTTATTATTAAATTTGGAATACTAACTTAAAACCAAATTATTATGTTAAATGGAAATTTAAAAAACGCTAAAAAACTAAACAAAGCTGACTTAAAAGACATCGTAGGTGGTATCAACAAAAACGGAAATCCTGATTTATCGCTTTGCGGATGCAGTTGTTCAGGTGCTGTTACTGGACCTTTCTACTGCTCATCTTATATAGGTTGTCCGCAGGTATATACTTGTGATGATGCTTTAGCTGTATAATTAAATTGCACACAAATAAAGCAACAAATAGATTAAAAAAGTCTTCCATAGTTGGAAGACTTTTATTTTTTTTACAAATCTCTTATTGAAAGAAATAATGATTCCTATCAATATATTTTTTACTGATTAAAATGCTATCAAAAATATCATTATCGCTCGAATCCTGTTCCAGAAACCAATATTCTAAACCTGCTTTTTTTCTTGCTTTAAATATGTTTTCAAAATCTATAATGCCGTTTCCTACTTCAGCGAAGTCTTTGGTGTCTTTTCTCATATCTTTTACGTGCCACAAAGGAAATCTTCCGGGATAATTATTAAAATATTCTATAGCATCAAGTCCTGCTTTTGTAATCCAATATAAATCTAATTCCATTTTAACCAGATTCGGCGAAGTGTTTTTTAGAATAAAATCATATATCAATTGTTCTTCATCAAATTTTTCAAACTCAAAATCATGATTATGATATGCAAACTGAATTCCGGATCTGGCTGTAATTTCTCCTGACTTATTCAATAAATCAGGAAGTTTTTTATATTTCTCTATCGTTCTTTCCTCAGGAAGCAGATAAGAGCAGACAAGATATTTTGCTCCTATAAAATCGAGGTCTTCAACAGTTTTCTCCAAATTATTAAGCAATGTTCCCTTTTCTTGATTTATCACTCCGGTTTGGTGATGAGAACTGATTACCTTTAAACCTGTATTTTTTAAAATAGTCTGAAATTCATTCTTGTTTTTACCAAAAAAAGTTCCGTTGTAGCCATAAATTTCTAAATCTTTAAAGCCTAATTCAGCAATTCTTTCAAAAGCTTTTTCTGGATTTTCTGAAATTGCGTTTCTAATAGTATAAACTTGTATTGCTAATCGTTTATCTTTACCTATAGATTGCGAAACTCCGCAAGAATATAAACCTAAAAAACCTAAAGATGACAGTTTCAAAAAATCAATTCGTTGCATGATTTTTATTTAAAGAAAGGTTTCATTTCGTCTTCTATCTCTGTTCTCAGTTCCATCAGGCGTTTTGCATACATTTCCTGTTGCTTCTCTTCATTGGTTTCCGGAATCCATTTTGGGACAGGTAGTTTCTTTCCATTTTCATCCACTGCTACAAATACGATAATGCAGTGCGTTTTTTTATCAAAAGTTGGCTGTTTCAGGTTTCTGGAAAATACATTGATGGATATATGCATACTTGAAGAACCTGTATAAATTACCTGTGCTTCCACTTTTACAATTTCTCCGATTTTTATAGGTTCATAAAATCTTATTCCACCGACATACACCGTCACCGAATAATTTCCGCTCCATGTTGTTGCACATGCATATCCCGCTTGGTCAATCCATTTCATTACGCTTCCGCCATGTACGTTTCCTCCGTAATTAACATCTGAAGGTTCTGATATAAATTGAAAAGTAACAGGTTTGTTATCCATTTTTTTTAATATTTCATTAAAGATATTTAATTATTTTGAAAAAGTGAGATTTAATTCGTGTTTTAAGGTTTTAAAGTGTTATATTGTCAAAATGTTCAATTCAGAACTTCGATAAATAAAAATTATAAATTATAATAGATGAAAAAAGTATTTTATCTTAATAGTTGCGACACCTGCAGAAAAATTTTAGCAAAATTTGATCTGAGAGATTGGGAGATGCGAGAAATAAAAAAAGAGCCTATCACACAAGAAGAGGTGGAAGCAATGTACAAAATTACCAATTCTTATGAAGATTTGTTTAGTAAAAAATCTACCCAAATAAAATTGAGAGAGCTTGATCTGAAAACTATGGGAGAAGATGATTTCAAAGAAATGCTTTTAGATCATTATACTTTCCTGAAACGTCCGGTTTTTCTTACAGATACAGAGATTTTCATAGGAAATGATAAGAAAAATATTGAGAATTTAAGAGCACATTTCAACGGAAATAATTAATGTCTGTCTCTTATCAAAAGCCAAAAACCACAGAGTAATTCTGTGGTTTTTTATGTTTAAATGATTCAGGAAAAATGAATTATCTTTTTAAATGTAAATCAAATATTAAACAAAAGGCATTTTTACTACTTTCGCAGGAATATTTTTATTTCTTACCTGAATAAAAATTTCAGATCCCAATTTAAAATGCGGTTTATCGACATAAGCGATTCCCAAACCGATTTTTTTCATAGGAGACTGCGTTCCTGAGGTTACTTTACCAATCACGTTACCTTCTGCATCTACAACTGGATAATCGTGTCTTGGTACACCTTTATCAGTCAACTCAAAACCAACCAATTTTCTGGTGACACCTTCTTCTTTTTGTTTTGCGAAAATTTCTTTCGATACAAAATCTTTATCAAATTTTGTGATCCAGCCCAATCCTGCTTCGATAGGAGAGGTTGTGTCATCAATGTCCATACCGTACAAGCAGAATCCTTTTTCAAGTCTTAGTGTATCTCTTGCAGCCAGTCCGCAAGGAATGATTCCTTCACTTGTACCTGCTTCAATGATCGCGTCCCAAAGCTGTTCTGCGTTTTCATTTTTAAAGTAAATCTCAAAACCACCGCTTCCAGTATAACCTGTGTTTGAGATAATCACGTCATTAATTCCAGCTACTGCACCCACTGTAAAATGGTAATAAGGAATGTCAGAAAGGTTGGTTTCTGTCAGTTTCTGAAGAATTTCAGTTGCTTTCGGACCCTGAACTGCCAAAAGAGACATCTCATCGGAAGCATTAGTCATCTTTGCTCCGAAAGTATTGTGTTTTGAAATATGATCCCAGTCTTTATCGATGTTTGAAGCATTTACAACTACAAAATATTTATCATCTTCCATTTTGTAAACGATAAGGTCGTCTACAATTCCGCCATTTTCATTTGGAAGACAAGAATATTGGGCTTTTCCGTTTTCCAGAGCATCCACATTGTTTGTGGTTACAAATTGTAAAAGTTCTTTAGAACCTGCACCTTCAATGAAAAACTGTCCCATGTGAGATACGTCAAATAATCCCGCTTTTTCTCTTACTGCAAAGTGTTCTTCCGTCACTCCGGAATATTGTACAGGCATATCAAATCCTGCAAAAGGTACCATTTTCGCTCCCAAAGAAACGTGTTTGTCGTACAAGGCTGTTTTCTTCATGTTTACTTTTTATTTTTTTATTTTAAAACTATCAAAAGTTTCGTTAAAAACCTTCATATAATTTCCGTTCCAGTATTTTTGTTGGCAATTGATGCTTACAATGTACATTTCTTTATTTTTCTGAAATACTTTGGTAAGCCAGAAGAGTTTTTCTTTTTCATCGAAATATTCATAAAAATATTCTGTGAAACCTCTTTTGCTACTATTGCTTTTTATTTTTTTCTCGTCATCAGAAGAATTGTAAAGCGCGAGAATAAATTTTTTTGTTTCCTCTTTCGGTAATTCCAGATCATGATATTCTGAGATGGTGATAGCCCCAATCTGATTACTGGGGAAAATGTTTACAATACCTTCATCATTGGTTATTTTCCAAGTATTTGGCATTGTTATCTGATAATTTTCGCTTTCAAAAACTTCCGTATCAGATTTTTGGGCAAAAAGACTCAGAGAGAATAGGATAGCAAAAAGAAATAGTGTTTTTTTCATGTTGTGTTCTAAAAATTGTGTTTGTATTCTTCTAAAATGATTTTAAACCATTCTGTAAATTTTTCAGGGGTTTCGGTAATTTCCCTATTCAGATCTTGCATAGAAATGTAACGCACTTCCTGTACTTCATTTTTATTTAGATGAAAGTCTTCATTGTAAATTCCGGTAAAAACATGATCTAATTCATGTTCCCAAAGTCCACCACCAACATCTGCTTTGTAGATAAAATTAAATTTTTCTGAAAGTTCAGTCTCAATTCCCAATTCTTCTTTCAGTCTTCTTTTTGCTCCTTCTTCGTAGGTTTCACCTGCGCGAGGATGCGAACAAACTGCATTCGTCCATTGATTTGGAGAGTGGTATTTTTGTGATGCACGCTGCTGTAAGAGCATTTCGCCTTTATCATTAAATAAAAAAACAGAAAATGCACGATGTAGCAAACCGCTGATATGAGCTTGTTGCTTTTCCATAACCCCCAATACTTTATCCTCCGGATTTACTAAAACTACATATTCTTCCATTCCTACAAATTTAAGTTTAAATCATGATTTCGTAAAATATTTGTTTAAAATTTTTAATATTTATGAAATATTGGCTTTTTATTAAGTAAAAAAAAGACTTCATATTTGTGAATAATGTAATAGAATGATGTTTTTTATTTGCTTAAAATAAATTTTATGTTAAAATTTTAACATAAACTAAGATTAATATAGCTGTTTGTCTGATAATGTGTAACTTTGCACCTTAAAAATTTAAAAGATGGAACTTGATTATATTGAACATATAAGTCCGATTTTGAAAGACGGAGTTAAAAATTATTTAATAGATATTGACGGAACAATTACGGATGATGTTCCGAATGAAGAGCCTGAAAGAATGGTGACCTGTTTGCCTTATCCTGATGCTTTGGAGACCGTAAACAAGTGGTATGACGAAGGTCATCAGATTTGCTTTTTCACATCACGAACAGAAAATTTGAAGCAAATTACCATTGATTGGTTAGATAAACATGGTTTCAAATATCACAGTGTATTGTGCGGAAAACCAAGAGGTGGAAATTACCACTGGATTGATAATCACTTGGTGCGTGCAACAAGATACAAAGGTAAATTTACAGATTTGGTTGAAAAACAAGTAACCATTGAAGTTTTTAAAGATTAAAATCTAATTAAAGATTTAAAAGTTAAGAGATTAAAGTATGCGACTTACGATTTTTTAATTTTTAAATCTTTCAATTTTTAAATAGTAAATCATATTTATGAAAGTTTTAGCAAATGACGGCTTAGATCAATCTGGTATTGAGGCATTAGCAGAAAAAGGGTTTGAGGTAATTACTAAAAAAGTTCCTCAGGAATTTTTGGTTGATTATATTAACGAACACAAGATCAGAACTATTCTGGTAAGAAGTGCAACGCAGGTAAGAAAAGATATTATAGATAATTGTCCGTCAATAGAAATCATTGGCAGAGGTGGAGTAGGAATGGATAATATTGATGTAGACTATGCAAGAGAAAAAGGAATTCACGTAATTAATACGCCTTCTGCTTCTTCAGAATCTGTTGCCGAATTGGTTTTTGCCCATTTATTTTCAGGTGCAAGATTTTTGCAGGATTCAAACAGAAAAATGCCTTTGGTAGGAGATACAGAATTTGCTTCTCTTAAGAAAGCGTATGCAGGAGGTATTGAATTGAGAGGAAAAACCATCGGAATTGTAGGAATGGGAAGAATAGGACAGGAAGTAGCAAGAATTGCTCTAGGTCTTGGAATGAGAGTCATTGCTGCCGATAATAATGTAGGAAAAGCAAGTATTAAAGTTAAGTTCTACAATAATCAATTCATTAATGTAGATATAGAAACAGAGCCATTGCAGGATGTATTGAAGCATTCGGATTTTATTACCCTTCACGTTCCGGCTCAGAAAGGTGGTTTTATGATCGGAAAAAATGAATTCGAGATCATGAAAGATGGCGTAGCAATCGTAAACTGCTCAAGAGGTGGTGTAATTGACGAAGCTGCTTTGGTGGAGGCTTTAGATTCCGGTAAGGTAAAGTTTGCAGGTCTTGATGTTTTCATCAATGAGCCAACTCCATCAAAAGAAATTTTGAGCCATTCTAAGATTTCTTTGACTCCGCATACAGGAGCAGCAACTTTAGAAGCGCAAGACAGAATAGGACTTTCTTTGGCTGAGCAGATTTCAAGTATTTTGCAGATTCAGTAAAAAATATAATTATTTATAAAAAATCCGCCATAAGTTGATCTTGTGGCGGATTTTATTCTTATAATACGTTATATTATTTTTTCTTCAATTCATCACGTATTTCTGCAAGCAATTGTTCTGTTGCAGTTGGTGCTGCAGGAGCTGCGGGAGTTTCAGCTTCGGTTTTTCTCATTTTGTTGATTGTTTTTACCAAGATAAATACAACCAAAGCCAAAAGAATGAAGTTAATAGCAACCGTGATAAAGTTACCGTAAGCAAAAATTGCAGCATCAGGAGCAAGTTCTTTTGCTTTTGCCAATGTAGATCCTGCCGGAATATTTTCTGCACCTTTCCCCATTGCAAAATAAATGCTGCTGAAATCTGGTTTTCCAACAAGAGCGGCAACAATTGGCATTATTAAATCATCTATTACACTCGTTACAATTTTTCCAAAAGCACCGCCAATAATAACACCGACAGCTAAATCGAATGCATTTCCTTTAATGGCAAATTCTTTAAATTCTTTTACAAATCCCATAATTTATATTTTTTTAATGTTTATCACAAAAATATAATTTTAAAGTAATAATATTTAGTTTTTTCCTGATTTTTTTACTTGAATAATGGTATATTTTTTACATAATAATGATTACTTTTAATGAAAATCATTTTTAATGAAAATACTGACAGCAGAAAACATCAGATCAGCAGATGAATTTACGATAAAAAATAAACCTATTTCTTCAATTCAATTAATGGAAAACGCAGCTTCATCCTGTGCAGAGTGGATATTTCAAAACTGCAAACATCATGATACATTTACTGTTTTTTGTGGAAATGGAAATAATGGAGGAGATGGCTTTGCAATAGCAAGAATGCTGTATCTGAAACGATTTGATGTAGATGTTTTTATTGATTTTTCTAATGAAAAAAGATCTCGTGATGCTGAGATTAATTACAGTCGACTAAAAGAAATTTCTGGAATTGAAATCAAGGATTTTAATGATTTTGATTTGCATAAAATAAATGATGAAACGGTTATCATTGATGCACTTTTCGGAACAGGTTTATCACGAAAACTAGAAGGAAATTATGCTAAGTTAATTAATCAGTTAAATGATCTTAAGCAAAGAAAAATTTCAATTGATATTCCTTCAGGATTGTTTGCTGATGTCATGTCAGAGGAGGATCAAACCGTTTTCAAAGCAGATTATACCTTAACCTTTCAATTCTGGAAACGAAGCTTTCTGCATCCAGAAACAGGAAAATTTGCCGGAAAAGTAATTGTTTTAGATATCGATTTAAGCAAAGAATTTATAAAAAAAGTAGCGACAGATTATTTCGTAATAGATGATGAAATTATAAAAAATGCTTTTAAAGAAAGAACAGATTTTTCGCATAAAGGTTCTTATGGAAAAGCAATTATTGTTGGAGGAAGTTATGGAAAAATAGGTGCAGCAGTTTTAGCAACAAAATCCACTTTGAAAACCGGAGCAGGACTTACTTTTACAATTGCTCCCGACTGTGGATACGAAATCCTGCAAACCACAAATCCTGAAGCCATGTTTATTTATGGAGGAGAAAAATATGTGGAAGAAATTCCATTACAGGAAGATGCTGTTTACGGAATTGGTCCCGGTTTGGATAAAGATATTTCTACAAAAAAAGCTCTTTTAGAATTTTTAAAACAAGTTTCCGAGCCATTACTTTTAGATGCAGATGCTTTAAATGTTATTTCTGAGAATAAAGAAAACATCAATTTAATTCCTGAAAATTCGGTTATTACTCCGCATCCTAAAGAGTTTGAAAGACTATTTGGAAATACGGAAGATTCGTTTCAAAGATTAGAATTGGCGAGAAAGAAAGCAAAAGAATATCAGATTTTCATTGTTTTAAAAGATCATCACACACAGATTATTAATCCTGAAGGAAAGGTTTATTATAATATTACAGGAAATTCAGGTTTGGCAAAAGGCGGGAGCGGTGATATTTTGACAGGGATTATTACCTCGCTTTTAGCTCAGAAATATTCTCCACAAGATGCATGTATTTTAGGAGTCTGGATGCATGGGAAAGCTGCGGATTTTGCTGCTGAAAAATTTTCTAAAGAAGCAATGCTTCCTACAGATGTTATCGATGAGTTGAGAAATGTGTTTCTTTATTTCAACAAAAAAGCCACAACCGAGTTGTGACTTTTAACTATATTTTTTAAAATTTCTTAGAATGTTTTATCGGCTTCAGGAGCTATTTTATTGTTTTTAGAATAAAACATAATGATTAATCCTGCAAGCATAAAAGGGATTGACAGAACTTGTCCGGTATTTAAACCTGCAAAAGAAATAAATTCGTCTCCTTGTGGTTCTTTTAAGAATTCTACAGAAAATCTGATTGCCCAAAGAAGGAAAAAGAATAAACCAAACAACCATCCCTGTTGATATTTTTTGGCAGTTTTTCTATACAGAACCCATAGAATTACAAATAAAGTAACGTAACCTGCAGCTTCAAATAACTGAGTAGGATAACGCGGAACAGTTACTCCATATTCACTGCTTTGTTGCGGGAAAAGTAAAGCAAAAGGCGAAGTAGGATCTATTGGTTTACCGATAATTTCAGAATTGAAAAAGTTTCCCATTCTTACAAATGCACCTCCAATTGCTACTACAATACCCAATCTGTCGAAAACCCAAAGCGGATTCTTTTTAATAATCTTATAAGAATAATAAAGTGTTGTTACAATTACAGCAAGCGTTGCTCCGTGACTTGCAAGACCTGCAAAACCGGTGAATTTTAATCCGTTTTTGGTGCTTATAGGTAAAAATACGCTCCAGAAATCTTCTTTGAATAATTCTGGCTGATAAAAAATAACGTGACCCAATCTTGCTCCCAAAATAGTTCCGATCAACGTCCAAGTGAAGAATGGTTCTACAAATTTTGTATCAACACCATCTATTGTATACATTTTCGTCATCAGGAAATATCCTATTCCGAATGCGAAGATGAACATTAAACTATAAAAATGCAGCGTTATTGGTCCCAGATGAATTCCTGTAGAAGGATCCCAGATTTTAAAAGGAGTTTCTAAATCAACTTTGTCAGTAGATTTTATGGGAGTTGAAGATTTTACTGCATATTTGAAAGCTTCAATATTATCTTCGGTTACTTTAATATTCTCAATCAATTTAAAATCCTTATCAAGAAACTGATAGTTTTGATTTTTAAATTTGTCTAAAATGAAAGAACTGTTCACAAAGTGTGAAACTTCTACATTTGATTTGTTTAAAATGACCAAAGTATTTTGGTTGGTTTTTAGGTTTGCAAAAGAATCCAGCTCGATAAGCTCGGAAGTTGCAAAAATTTTAACAGGAATTTCTGTGGAATTTACTTTTAAAGTTCCTTCAGATAATTCTACGGGGTTATTTTGTGCAAAAAAACATTGTGTAGTTATCGCAAATATAAAAAGGTAAATTCTGAAAAAAAGATTGCTCATTTTATTTTTTATAGTTCGTTATAGATAATTTATTTTTTGGGTGGAACAGGATCATAACCGCTTCCTCCCCACGGATGACACTTTGCAATTCTTTTTACACCCAGCCAAAATCCTTTAAAAATACCATGCGTTTGGAGAGATTCAACCATATAATGAGAACAGGTTGGCTCATAACGACAATTTTTCGGTAGTAATGGCGAAATAAACCATTGGTAAAATTTAATTAAAATTACCAAAGGTGATGTAATGATTTTATTAATTGTAAGTTTCAAAACAATGCAAAAATAGGGTAAAAAATTGAAAATTAGTTTAAATTTGTTATAAGTTTCAGAGTCATAAATAGGTGTTTGTCGGATTATTCGAAGCGTTTATCGAGTTTAAATTTTATCGGTATAAAACGATCCTATTTTTTTGGACCTCTGTTGAAATTTCAATTTTAAATTAAATCATAAAAGTTTGAGTCAAAATACGCCTTTAGCCGAAAGAATGAGACCGAAAAATCTGGACGAAGTTTTGGGACAAGAGCATCTTACAGGTGAAAAAGGAACCATAAGAAAAATGCTGGAGAATGACACCCTGAATTCTCTCATACTTTGGGGACCTCCCGGAACAGGAAAAACTACGATTGCGGAAATTATTTCTGAAAAATCCGGGCGTAAGTTTTTTAAGCTCTCGGCAGTTTCATCGGGTGTTAAAGATGTGCGTGATGTCATTGATGAAGCCAAAAAGCAAAATTTATTTTCAGGAAAATCTCCAATTCTTTTTATCGACGAAATTCACCGTTTTAATAAATCTCAACAGGATTCTTTACTTCATGCTGTAGAAAAAGGCTGGATTGTTTTAATTGGAGCAACAACTGAGAATCCGAGTTTTGAGGTGGTTTCGGCTTTGCTTTCAAGAAGTCAGGTGTATATTTTGAAAGCTTTGTCGCACGAAAAATTGGAGGAATTAATTGATATTGCGCTTGAAAGATTTAATAAAGATGAAAAAACCGATTTTACAATTAAAGAAAAACAGGCTTTCATACAATATTCTGGCGGAGACGGGAGAAAACTGATCAATTCTGTGGAATTGGTTCTCAGTCAGTTCATCAAATCAGAAATTAAAGAAATTTCTAATGATGAAGTGATGGAGGTTCTTCAGGAAACGATGGCGCTGTATGATAAAAATGGTGAGCAACATTATGATATTATTTCGGCTTTCATCAAATCTATGCGTGGTGGCGATCCGAATGGAGCTGTTTATTGGCTCGCAAGAATGATTGCAGGAGGAGAAGATATAAAATTTATTGCCCGAAGAATGTTGATTTTGGCTTCCGAAGATATTGGTCTGGCAAATCCGAATGCTTTGGTAATTGCAAACAATTGTTTTCAGGCGATCAATGTGATCGGAAATCCGGAAGCAAGAATTTTGTTGAGCGAAACGGCAATTTATCTTGCGGTTTCTCCGAAAAGTAATTCGGCTTACATGGCAATTAATGATGCTTTAGCTTTTGTGAAAAAAACTGGAAATCTGCCTGTTCCGTTACATTTAAGAAACGCTCCGACTAAACTAATGAAAGATCTGGATTATGGGAAAGAATATAAATATGCTCATTCTTACGAAGGAAATTTTGTCAATCAGGATTTTTTACCGGAAGAAATCAATGAGGTGAAATTTTATGAACCCGGAAATAATGCAACCGAAAAGAAAATATACGAAGAGCTCAAGAAAAAGTGGAGTGGTAAATATTAAAAAAACGGATATTCAAAGTTGAGTATCCGTTTTCGTATTTAGAAAGTATAAAATTATTTTTTGATGGTAGTAATAACCAAAGCTTTTTTACCGTCAACAGTCTGTACTTTGGTATCGGCAATCATATCTGCAAAGATTTTTGTTTCAGGATCTTTAAATTCGTAACCCTCAATAAAAACTGAAGCATCCTTCGGAAGACCATTTTGAGCATTGTAGTTTCCTAAAGTCATAAAATCTAAAGTTCCGAAATCTTTTTTGAATTTTACTTCTGCCAATCCGTTTTCAGCAAGATAATCGTATTTTTTAAGATTTTGAGGAAGGTTTGTTTTTGCTTTAAAAACATTTACGCTCTGAACAAATTCTTTTTTCGCATCAAACATAGCTACAGTTCCTACAGCATCGTTACAGATTGCAAATTTTACGGTTGGGTTTTTTTGAGCAAATAAGGTTGCAGATGCAAAAATCAATAAAGAGTATAGAATTTTTTTCATATGTAAATAATTATTATTTTAAGGTCATAATCTATCGCCAAATTTTCAGTTAAAATTAATGCGATTTCATAATCACAAATATAAGTGTTAAAAACGTGATAAATATACTTATTTTTTATAAATCGTCAATAGAAAATTGAGATAATTTAAAAAATAATGACAGATAATAGATTTTATTAGCATTTCTATAGATTCTTTTGCGGTGTCTGTTCTTTTTTATCAACAAGATTTTTAATTAAATTTTTCAGTCGCTGAAACATAAATGAGCTTAAAAGCAAAATTATTCCTAAAATAATAAAAGCGATGATTCTTGAAACATTATCCATTTGCCAAACGTCATAAGCATACAATTTAAAAATCATAATTCCGAGCAGCATAAAACCGATTTTATTGAGTTCCGGTAGATCTTTTTTCAACCCAAAATAAATAAACAGACAAGCTAAAACTGCCCAAATTATCGGTAAGTACAACATACTGAAATGATTTTGAAGCGTATAAATTTGATCGGTGTTATAAGCGTTTATTAATATATAAGAACGATACAACTCAAAGCTGAATGATAAAACAATAATCAAAGAAATAGCCCAAAACGATATATGAACTTTAATAAATTCTGATTTTGGAATTATTTTTAAAATTAAATAGATAAAGAGTGGAACATACAACAAATGAACAAGAAAAAAATAAGAACCTATCTTCTTGCTAATAATTTCTGTTGCGACCTGTGAAGTTAGAATATGTAAAAAAAGAAATAATAGAAATAAGTAAATCATTCCTGTCTGAAAACTTTTACTGATGTTTAGTTTTTTGCCTAAAAGAACTAATATAAAGATATAATAGATTGTAAACAAAAAGCCAATTATAAAGTTGAGTACTAAACTTTTCCCTGAAATGTGATAAATAATTTCAAATAAAACCGAAAAGTAGATTACCGCAAAACATAAGATTTTGAATGCGTTTTCATAAAATTCCAATTCAGATTTTTCTTCATCAGAATCTTTTTTCAGTAACATTAAATTCACAAAACAGCTTCCGATTACAACCAGACTTGTTCCAAAAACAGGATTGAAAATGATAGATAAAGAATCTGCATCAAGATATTTCGTCCATGTCAGCATTTGCGAAATGATCACCAACGGAAACAGAATATAAAAGAAAATCTTGAAAACTCTTCGATCAGTTTTTTTCCATATATAAAGAAGAACAGTTGCCTCAATCGCCCAAATACTTGTAATAAGATGCGTTTTCAATTCAAGCGCAAAAGCAAGCGTAATCAAACTGATGATGATGCTTGAAAAAACTGAATAGTTGATTCCGAAATCTTTTTTCTTATGTTCTCTGTACCAACCAATGGTATTGATACAAGCAAAAATAACAGCAAAAACTGAGGCAGGAAACAACTGCATTTCGTTGAAAATATAAACTAAGCCCGCAACAGCCGAAAAATTAATCAAGATGAGCATTAAAATATCAAACTGCTGCAATAAATTTTGTTTGAAATAATTTTGTAATGCAAAAGCATAAAAAATAAGATAAGTAATCACATAAAACGGAATAGCCGTCGATTCAGGATTTTCTGTCGTCCAGAAAAAAAGATAGATGGAAGTAAATATAAAAGAAATCCAGCCGATACTTTTCCATTGTTTTAAGTAAGCAATAGTGAGCATTCCCAAATTCAGAACAGATAAATAAGTAAAGAGAAAAAGGTAATTGCTTTGTCCTGTACTGATCATTAAAGGGGCTAAAAATCCACCAAAAAGCGAGAAAATAATTAAAATTTCACTTTTATAATAGTAAGACATCGCAATGGAAGCAATTGTTATCAAGCAGGTAATTAAAAATCCTGTGTTTTGCGAAAAAATATGATACTCACGGAAAGCAATGGTAGTCGTGAAATAAAGCACCGAAATTCCGCCTCCCATGATAATGGATGAAAAAACGAGATAATTTTTTCTGAGAAAATGCCCGATTCCTAAAATAGTTATTCCAGTAATAAAACCTATTCCTGCTCTGGAGGTTTCGCCAATCCAGTTTTTGTCGATGGCATATTTTACGAAATAGCCTATCCCTAAAACTAATGTGAAAATACCAATGATTGTAAGTGCATTCTGCTTCAAAAAATCAAAAACAGGAGTAAGCCAGTCTTTTTGTGGTGCTGGTTCTTCAAATTCTTCTGTTGATGTTTTTACATTTTGAAATGCGATTTTCTCATTGAAAGTATGAATTGGCTGATTACTGATATTTGTATCTTCAGACTCTTCAAGTGTTGAAACGATAGTTTTTTTAGACAAATCTGCAATCTGCTTTTCTAAAAGATCAATACGCTTACTTAGTTTATTATAAACCACAATAAGAAGTATAATTAATATAACAACGATTGTAAAGACAGAATTCATAGATGAGATTTGTTACCAAATATAGGAATTTGTAAAGTGGGTTTTAAAAAAAATCCGCTGACTGATTTTACAGCAGCGGAATTATATATTTAATTTTCCTTCCAGTTTTCTTCAATCAATTTCATCAAAAAATCGGGACATTTAATGACTTTGTTGGTTTCGGCATTCAGAAAGAACAGAGTAGTAGAGGCTTCTGTAATTTTTATTTTTTCTTCATTATAAATTTCGTATTCAAATTCTATTCTCACCCCAGGAATTTTTTTTACATACGTATGAATTTCTAATTTTTGATCGTACAAAGCTGGTTTTAAATACTTAATATTGTAATCAGAAACTGGTAGCCAGATTCCTAGTTTTTCTATCTCGTCATACGAAATTCCTATGCTTCTGAAAAGTTCTACCCGTCCCAATTCAAAATATGCAGCGTAGTTGCCGTAGTACACGTATTTCATAGGGTCTGTTTCTGCGTAACGTACTCTTATTGAGTGAGTTGTGTGTATCATGTTGAGGTTTAAGTTATACATACAAATATATTTTTTAATAATCAATACTTGCAATATTTTTTTTTAAAGTTTAAATATGTGACCTTTGTCTTCCCAATAAAAACAAATAACTAAAGAATTAATCAGGGCATAAAAAATGGACGAAAATTTAATGATGATTTGGCAGAAGTGCCTTCAGTTTATGCGAGATAATCTTAACGCGGCTGAAGACAATTCTGATCTAAAAAAGCTTGAAAAATCTTTTGACTTACTGTTTGATAAAGTGCAGCCAATTTCATTGGTTGACAACAATCTTACGCTAATGGTTCCGAGTGATTTTTACAAAGAATATATCGAAGATAATTATTTGTCGTTGCTTTCTGCTGCCCTGAAGAAAAACATCGGTAAAGGCGTTAAACTTTGGTATTCTGTAATGGAAAATAAACCAAGCGGTTTAGAAAAACCCGTTACCATGAATATGAAGGGCAAAACCGTTCCTACACCAAAAATGCAGGAAACGATGCCTCAGGGTTTTTCATCCAATATTGTTAATCCTTTTGTTGTTCCGGGAATCAAAAAAGTAAATATAGATTCTAATCTGAAAGCAGATTTTTCTTTTGATAACTATGTAGAAGGGGAGAGTAACAAATTTGCCTCTACGGTAGCAAGATCAATTGCAAAAAGACCGGGTGCGACTGCTTTCAACCCTTTGTTTTTATATGGAGGTTATGGTGTTGGTAAAACGCATTTAGGTCAAGCTGTTGGTCTGGAAGTGAAAAGCCAGTTTCCGGATAAAGTAGTTCTTTATCTTTCTTCAGAAAAATTTATCCAGCAGTTTATTTCTGCTGCGAAAGCTCATAAACAAACAGAATTCGCCAACTTTTACCAAATGGTGGATGTTCTGATTATTGATGATATTCAGTTCTTATCCGGTAAATCGGCAACTCAGGACAGTTTCTTCCATATTTTTGATTATTTACATCAGAATGGAAAACAGATTATCCTTACTTCAGATAAAGCTCCTGTTGATATTATGGATATTCAGGACAGAATTGTTTCCCGTTTCAAATGGGGACTTTCTGCAGAGATCAAATCTCCGGATTTGGATACCCGTAAAAGAATTATCGTTGATAAACTCAGCAGAGACGGAATTGTTCTTACAGAAGATATGTTGGATTTTCTTGCTGCAGAAGCAAAAACCAACGTAAGAGAATTGATCGGTGTTATCAATTCGGTAATTGCATATTCTACGATTTATAAATCTGATTTGAGTCTTGAATTATTAAAAGAAACAATCAATAAGATTGCTTCGAATCAGAAAAAAATCATCAATATTCCTTATATTCAGGAAGTTGTATGCGAGTATTTCGGAATCAAAAGAGAGCAGCTTTTATCTAAAACAAGAAAAAGAGAAATCGCTTTACCAAGACAGTTAGCAATGTATTTTGCTAAAGAATTTACAAATGCAACTTTTACCAAAATCGGTGAAGAAATGGGAGGTAAAGATCACTCGACAGTAATGTACGCTTGTGATACGATAAAAGATGTTTCTAAAATCGATAAGGAAGTTAAAAAATACGTAAAAGAGCTTACAGAGAAGATAAAGCATTAATCTGTAAACAAAAATGATAGAAAAGTGGAGAATAGTTTTGTTCTCCATTTTTTATTTAATTTTGTCATCTGAAAAAAATATTTAATTCTAAATTTTATTTCAATGAAAATACTGATGGTTTGTCTTGGGAATATATGCAGAAGTCCGCTTGCAGAAGGAATTTTGAAATCTAAACTGTCTGATAATTTTTTTGTGGATTCTGTAGGTACAATTTCTATGCACGAAGGTGAAAATCCTGATAAAAGAGCGGTGAAAACTGCTGCCAATCATGGTATTGATATTTCAAAGCAAAAATCACGACCTATTCGTTTATTAGATTTAGAAAATTTCGACAAAATCTATTGTATGGATTTAAAGAATTTTGAAGACGTAATTTCAATGACTAAAAATCAAGAGCAACGAAAGAAAGTTAGTCTGTTTTTAGAAGAAGCAGGTAATCACCAAGACTGTGAAGTTCCTGATCCTTATTGGGGCGATATGAGCGATTTCGAAAATGTATTTCAGTTATTGGATATTGCCTGCAACAAGATTTCGCGTCAACTTCAGCAGCAATTGATCAACGATAAAATATAATTTCATTTTCTACACATACTCACTTATAATTTAAAATCAATGCTTTTTTTACTTCCTGCTTATCTTTCAGAAAATACATCAATCAGTCATTTTTCTCCGGTGATTAGAGAATACATTATGCAGACTGATTATTTTTTCGTTGAGAATGAAAAAACAGCAAGAAAAGTCATTAAATTTTTTGCTCCTGAGAAAAAACAGTCAGATCTGAAGCTTTTCCTTTTGGATAAATATACCGAAAACTCCGACATCAAAGAAGCTCAGGACAGAATGCTGAACGGTCAGGATTTTGGCTTGTTGTCTGAAGCAGGACTTCCGTGTATTGCCGATCCCGGAAATCTTATTGTAAAATGGTGTCATGAGAAAAATATCAGAGTAATTCCTATTTCAGGACCTTCATCCATTATTTTAGCTTTAATTTCCAGCGGATTTAATGGTCAGGAATTTACCTTTAATGGGTATCTTCCGATAGAAAAAGGGGAGAAGAAAAAGAAAATTCAATATTTAGAGAGCGAATTACAGAAAACGGGTTACACGCAGATTTTCATGGAAACACCCTATAGAAATAATGCGCTTTTCGACGATTTGATCAAATTTCTTTCACCCAATACAAAGTTGTGTATCGCTGCAAACATCAACGATTCTGAACATGAATTTATAAAAACACGAAGCATTAAAGACTGGCAAAAAAATAAACCCGAACTGCACAAAATTCCTGCTGTGTTTGTTTTAGGAAAATAATTTTTTTAACTGTCAATTATCCAGAGGCAATTTTAACAGCCATTAACGAATTGTAGCATCATTATTGTCTATACATAATAATAACATTTAAAAAATAATATTATGTCTGACAAAAAATTAGCAGGTCTTTGGATAGATTCTCACAAAGCGGTTGTAGTAAAAAATCATGATGCTCAGAATGCATTCAAATTTTTTCTTTGCAGTCCGGTAAAAGCAACTATTCAACACGGTAATTCCAGCGAAAATGCAGGAAATAATGCTGAACAAACCAATAAAATCAAGTTTTTCAAAGAAGTAGAGCATTTGCTTACCAATTCTCAGGAAGTTCTTATTACAGGTCCAGGAACTATTCAGGAAGAGCTTAAACACTATCTTCATGATACAGCTCAGTTTAAAGATCTGAAAATAACATTAGAAACTTCTCAGCAAATGTCTGACGAACAGGTTTTGGAAACTGTGAAAACACATTTCAATGCTTAATTAACTAACAATAAACAAAAATCCGAATATCAAACGATGTTCGGATTTTTTATTTCCTTATTATTTTCTTTTTCGGTTTCTCCACTTCTTCCATACATAAATCAAGACAGGAATGAGTAATAAAAATGGCCAAAATAAATGTTGATTTTTTAATCATAACTTAAAAATTAATAGCAATTTTGTCATTCCGCAGGAATCTAAACTGCTTTATTTTCTGTATGTTGAGATTCCTACAGGAATGACAAACAGACTTTTAAAACCAATTGAGTTAATCGGCGAATTTTATTTGCGAACCTTAAAAGCATTTAATAATCCAAAATCTTTATTTGTTCTAACATTAAAATTTAACATTATGAATAAAAGTGAAGAATACCTATTAAATTATTTTAGAATTTTCTTTTTTTAATCAAAGTTTTCATTAAAACTGATCATCAATTTAAAATAATAATTAATATTTTTATGGAATGAAAAGAAGTCTTTTAGTATTTATATTGTCTCCGTTTTTAATTTTTGCTCAGGAAACTCCAAAACTGACGGATGAAATGGCGGTAAAACTATCGGAAAAACCGCTTCATTGCATCAATCAGGAATATCCTAATAAAACGGCGCATATCATCAACACAGCAGATGAAGTTTCTCTGAGTCCGAAAGATCTGCATCCCAGTTTTTATGGCTGTTTCGATTGGCATTCGTCTGTTCACGGACATTGGATGTTGGTTCGATTACTGAAAACAAAACCCAATTTGTCTGTTGCAAAAGACATTGAAAATATGCTGGACAATTCTTTTAAAAAAGAAAACCTCCAGACTGAAGCAGATTATTTCACAAAATATCAGTTGACAACAACTTTCGAGAGAACATACGGATGGGCTTGGCTGTTGAAATTAGATGAAGAACTGATGATATGGGATCATCCGAAAGCTAAAATTTGGCATCAGAATTTGAAACCCTTAACGGATAAAATTCTTGCATCATGGAAAACTTATTTGCCGAAACAAACCTATCCCAACAGAACGGGAGTGCATCCAAACACAGCATTTGCAATGGTTTTTGCGTTAGATTGGGCAAGAGCTGCAAAAGATAAAGATTTTGAAAATCAGTTGACAGAAAAAGCAAAATATTTTTATCTGAATAATACGAAAACTCCAGCTTATCTGGAACCAGATGGTTCAGATTTCTTCTCGCCAAGTTTAGAAATTGCTGATCTTATGCGAAGAGTTCTTCCGCAAAAAGAGTTCGTGCAGTGGTTTAATCAATTTTACGAAAAAAGAAGTTTAGAAAATATCGAAAAAATTCCTGTGGTAAGTGATCTGAGCGATTACCAAACCGTTCATTTAGTAGGTTTATCTTTTACAAAAGCGTGGTGCATGAAGGGGATTGCAAAATCTCTTCCCAATAATCACCCGATAAAAAAAGAATTTTTAAAAACTACAGATGTATTTTTGGCAAACGGTTTACCATTACTTTTTCAGGGGAATTACGGAGGAGATCATTGGTTAGCAAGTTTTGCGGTGTATGCCTTGGAAGATTAATTAATATCTGATTCCCAGTTTTTTGAAAATAAAACTTAAAAGCCAGATCGGTCCGATCAGAAGAAACTGCAAATCTTTTAGAAATGACGGTTTTTTGCCTTCAATTTTATGTCCTAAAAACTGTAGAATCCAAGTAATTATAAAAATAGCAAGATAAACGATCCAAGAATTTTGCCCAAAATGAATATTCACTGCGTACGCAAAATGTTCCATCAGAAGCATTGCAAAAATCATGATAAACCCAATAAAAAGGGATAATCTCAGATAAAATAAAGTAACAAGTGCAATAGCAATTAAGCTAACCAAACTGATGCATCCAAAATATAAGGCACAAAAATGGGGTGAAGGTATCAATGAAATAAATCCTAATATCGTCCAGAAAATCAGCGGAACACAAATCCAGTGAATCATTTTGTTGGTTGAATTTCTGTGACTTTCAGCATATTCTGCGAAAAGTAAGTCGATCTTTCTCATAAATTTGAATTTGGTTTGCTAAAATAATAAATTTTTGCAATCGGAATCAGATTAATTTCAAAGCCAGTAATAATTTCAAATTATTGTTAATGATATTCAGTAAGTGGATAATTTAAAGATATTCTCTACATTTGCTTTTTAATCTACACATGATGAAAAATATTTTATTATTCTTATTCCTCAGTTTTTCGTTTTTTTCCTATTCGCAGGATAATTATGTAAATTCCATTACAAAAAAACAGCAGTTTTTGAATCTTTCCGGGAAGCCTCTTACAGATAAGTTTACCAATATGAAATCTGTAAAAGTAGTGTATGACTACAATGCGAAAAAGCTGTATTTCTTCAATAGCATAAGATATACTTATCATTACGATTTTTGTTTGCAGGTTTTGGGTTTTCGTGAAGAAATAGGAGAGTTTAATAAAGAGTCTTATAACCCGACCAACCAAAGAACATATCTTCTTGCCAACATCAATTATCTGCAAAATTCTGATGATTGGGTTATGGAATTAGCTGCTTCTGATGAAATGAATGCAGGATTGATTAATTTCTTTTATAAAGAAGTTCAGAAGAATGTTTTTTTTAAAGATAAGCTGAAATTTTATCTCAATTCTCCGCACGTTATCAGTTTAAATTCAAAAAAAGAGCTGAAAATCCCGACAGTTTTCTCTGATTTTATTTTTAAAAGAATTACGGAACAGTCGATTGAAAATACTTCCAATGTTGGAATCTTAAAAAAATACGACTTACAGAAAAAGGAAGATTTTAATCCTAAGTCTGATGAAATCATTATTATCAATACCACGCCCGAATTTATTCCTTCGGTTCGGGGAATTATCATTACCGAATTGCAGACGCCATTGAGTCATTTGGTTTTGTTGGCAAAAAACCGAAATATTCCAGTGTATGTTGACACTAAAGTCTGGGATAAAGAATCTGTAAATCTGCTTTTGGGAAAGAAAGTAGAATTGATTACGAAAGAAAATTCTTATTCTCTGAAAACAACTCAAAAATCAATTCCTGCAAAAAAAGCGATTAAAGAAATTGTTTTAAAAAGAGATCTGAAAGTAACAGATTTAGTTGATCTGGAAACTTCTATGCCTTTAGATATTGTTAATTCTATTGGCTCAAAAGCTACAAATCTTGGGCTTTTAAAACAAATTCAAAAGGAAATGAAGTCTTTCAAAACTCCGGAATATGCTTTTGCAATCCCTTTTTATTATTTTGATCAGCACATTAAAGAAAATCATCTTCAGGATAAAATCAATGCATTGTATGCGATTCCCAAAGATTCTGTAAAACTTCTGGAGAAAGAATTAAAAGCTTTCAGAAAAAAAGTGAAAAATACAAAAGTAAACCCTGAATTGCTGAATAAAATAAATGAGAAACTCAACGCACAAAATGATTTTAAAAATTTCAGATTCCGTTCTTCTACCAATGCTGAAGATATGGAAGGTTTCAACGGTGCTGGTTTGTACGACTCTAAATCAGCCATTCTCGGTGATGCCGAAAAAACTGTTGAGAAAGCGATCTTAGATGTATGGTCGAGCTTTTGGAATTTCCGTGCGTTTCAGGAGCGGGATCTATTTGGGATTAATCATGAAAGTTGTGCAATGGGAGTTTTGGTACACCGTTCTTTTCCTGATGAAAAAGCAAATGGAGTTTTGGTTACCAAAAATATGTATCGCGATAAGTATGATGGTGTTACAGTCAATGTTCAGCTAGGTGAAGAATCTGTTGTAAAACCAGAGTCGGGAGTGACTTGTGATGAATTTTACTGTCATAATTTCAACGGGTTTGGTTCTTTTGTGGTAGATTATCGCTCAACTTCCAGTCTTAACAACGGAAAGCCTATTTTGACGGAAACTGAAATTAAGAAACTGTTTAACATCTCTCCAACGTTAGAAAGAAGACTGAATCAGCTTTGGCAAAAGCGAAAAATGTCTAAAGCATATTATCCTTTAGATATTGAGTTTAAATATTTGGGAGACGACAAAAAGCTGTACATAAAACAGGCAAGAGCTTATATGGATTAGTTTTTTGATTTTAAACGCAAAGATTTATTTAGGATAATTTTGATGTAAGGAGCAAAAATAGAATCGATAAATTGATTTTAATTAAGCTTAAAAATATTTACAATAATAAATTTATGCTGAAACCTTTAAAATCACAATATTGCTATTCAGATTAATTGTCTTAATGCTGTAACTGAAGTTTTTGAGTTTTGTCTTTTCAGTAAGTAATTTTCTGCGATCTTCTTCTTCCAACTGAAGGAAATCTAGTGACGAGATAATTTCTATTGAATTTTTCTCTGATACAATTGGCGATTTCTTTTCTAAATAGTTCAGAATAAGATAAATAATTACAATAGTGATGTTGATCCCCAATAAAATGGTGAGATTTTCTATAGGTAAAAGTCCGTCTAATAAAGAAAGAGTAATTGATACAAAAAGAAATACAATGGTTTGAATATTAAAAGTTTCTGTTCTGAATCTTAGAATCGAAAAAACTGCAAACAAGCCAAATCCCGCACCGAGACTGTATTCTGCTTTTGTAAAAACCAAACTCATAAAAAATGTGCAGACACTGATTAATCCTAATAAAGGATGAAGTCTGATATTTCGGTTTCGGTTTGAAAAATAATAGAGGGTGAAAATAGATATGCACAATATCAATAAGCGTTCAAAAATATCCTGTAATTCCAAAATCGTGTTTTAATTTCTGGCAAATATACAATTTAGAATGAAAGTGAGGATAAAATAAATCCAACTGACAATTAGCTGATAATATTGAAATAAAAAAGAAAACACAAATTCTCAACAGAGTAATTTGTGTTTCTAATATAATTAAAGCTTAAAAATTTTTAGTTTCTGAAGAATTGCCTTATATCTGCAGAATCAAAAGTATAATCGGAAGAATTTTCAGATTTATCTAATTTTTTACTGATCGTTAATGCCCATAAAACCAACTCCTTGCAGAAATTTTTATCTTCTTTGCTCAGCTCAGAAGCATTTTCTTCTACTAAAACCGTTAAAGGTGCTATATTGTTAAGCTTGCTGTAGAATTCTTCATCTGTATCGGTATAATTAAGTTGGAGATGATTTTTATTAAACCATTTAATCAAATCGGTGTAAGGCGTTTTAATTTCTTCTTTTTCAAGCTTCGGAATTCTTGGAAACAGACTTTCAAACTGCGTCATCACAGCCTGATCGATTAAAATTTTGGCAACATAATCTGCACCTTCTTGTTCGCCTTCGTAAACCAGCTCAATTTTTCCTGTAATTGAAGGAATAACTGACATAAAATCTAATAAACGAACCGTTGTATTCTTAGCATCTGTTTCAATTAACCGGAGTTTTGCAGCAGCAATCAGGTTTTCCATTGCACTGATGGTTAATCTTGCACTTACGCCACTTTTAGCATCTACAAATTCGCTGTCTCGTGCGGCAAAAGCCACTTCTTCCAAAAGATTTCTTGCTAAATCAGGAATTGTAATCTGCTCTTTATCTTCTTTAGAAATCGCAGCTTCCTGTTCGGTAATTTGACGAGCCAAAGCAATCGTCTTCGGATAATGCGTGAAAATCTGAGACCCAATTCTGTCTTTCAACGGGGTTACAATACTTCCACGGTTGGTGTAATCTTCAGGATTTGCCGTAAATACAAACTGAATATCTAAAGGCATTCTCAACTGAAATCCACGAATCTGAATGTCGCCTTCCTGCAAAATATTGAAAAGCGATACCTGAATTCTTGCCTGCAAATCAGGTAATTCATTCAGTACAAAAATACATCGGTTGGCTCTGGGAATCATTCCATAATGTAAAACACGCTCATCAGAATAAGGTAGTTTTAAGGTAGCCGCTTTAATGGGATCAATATCACCAATTAAATCGGCAACGTTTACATCCGGAGTTGCCAGTTTTTCAAAGAAACGATTTGAACGGTGAACCCAGGAAATCGGAGTTTCGTCTCCCAATTCTGCAATCAGATCTCTTGCAAATTTTGAAATCGGCTGAAACGGACTGTCGTTAATTTCTGAACCTTTTACAATTGGCATATATTCGTCCAAAAGATTCACCATACTTCTTGCAATACGGGTTTTTGCCTGTCCGCGCAAACCTAAAAGATTGATGTGATGTCCCGCCAAAATTGCTTTTTTCAATTGCGGAACTACAGAATCTTCATATCCCCAAAGTCCTTCAAAAACAGGTTCTTTTGCTTTAATTTTTGCAATTAAATTAGCCTGAATTTCCTGATTGATTGTTTTATCTGTGTAACCTGACTGTTTTAATTCTTTAAATGTTGTATCGTTTTTCATTTGTTTTAATGATGTTGTTTTTATTGGTTAGATGTTGGAAGATGGAGGATGGAAGTCAAAACTAATTGAAAACTCAAAAGATGGTTTTACTATGGAATTTTTAAAAATATTGATTTTTCAATTTCCTAAACACCCAGCTTCCATCTTCCCGCATCAAACTATATCCTTTTAATCCTGTTTTTCTCGTAATCTTCAAAAATCATTTGTCCTAAACCGGAAAGCCCTGTAAGAAAAGCTTTTCCTTTGTTTTGGGCGGTAAAAGCATTTACAAATTTTCTGAGATAAGGATCTTGTGCAATCATAAAAGTCGTGATCGGAATTTTCAACTTTCTGGCTTGTGCAGCTTTGTTGAGACATTGCGTTACGATCATTTCGTCCAATCCGTTGCTGTTCATATAAAATTCTCCGGTTGGCAATTTGATGCAGCTTGGCTTTCCGTCGGTAATCATAAAAATCTGCTTATTGGTATTTCTTTTTCTGCGGAGAATATCCATTGCCAATTCCAATCCTGCAACAGTATTGGTGTGATAAGGACCAACCTGCAAATAAGGTAGATCTTTAATTTTAATTGGCCAGGCTTCGTTTCCGAATACGATAATGTCGATAGAATCTTTGGGATATTTTCGGTGAATAAGTTCCACCAAAGCCATTGCGACTTTTTTCGCTGGTGTTATTCTGTCTTCTCCGTATAAAATCATCGAATGACTGATGTCGATCATCAAAACCGTGCTCATCTGAGCTTTATGTTTGGTTTCTTCTACTATGAGATCGTCTTCTGTAAGACGCAAATCTGATATTCCGTTGTTGATCTGTGCATTTTTCAGACTTTCGGTCATATTTACTGTTGAAAGATCATCGCCATATTGGAAATTTCGGTTTTCGCCATCACGTTCGTCTCCAATTCCCACTTTATTGGTTCTGTGGTTTCCGACGCCGCTTTTTTTCAGCTTTCCGAAAATCTGGTCGAGAGCAAACTCCCGAAGAGCAGCTTCAAGTTTTGCCGTCAGAATATTTTTGCCTTTTCCGGTTCCTGTATTTCCGTCTTCAGAATCGTCTTCTTTCTTGATATAGCCTCGCTTGATTAAATCTTTTTCAAAATCTTCGAGTGTATATTCGTCGGTAAAAATATCGTATTCTTTATCAAGCATATCGAGCCATTCAAAAGCTTCCTCAATATCACCGGAAGTGTGGGTAAGAAGATCTTTAAACACATCGAAAACACGGTCGAAATTTGAAATTTCTTCCGGAATGTGTTTGCTGAATGTAAAACCCTGTTGAAAATTAAATTGTTTATCTGTCATGAGATGAATCTCGTTTTTAGAATAGACAAGTTAGGGAAATTTTGCAGGAATGTGATTGCTTTAAAAATAGAAAATTTGGATGACGATGATTGTTAATATATCAGATTAAATCAATTTTTAAATTTAATTGTAGTTGTTTTAGTAATTTAGAGTTCTACAAAATCCTCAGTTTCTCTGATAAAAATTACATTATACTGATTAGGTAAATACCAACTAAGAAATTGAAGTAAAGACTGAAAATTTTCTTCTTTATAGTTTAAGAATTGTTCTGGTACGATATTAAAAGCTAATGTCAAACTGTTATTATCTACCCACCAAATTAATGCTGTCTTCACATTCTCCAGATTGAAAGTAAATAAAAAATTTCTAATATTCTTTCTTGCAATTTCGGGTAAAAATTTTTCTGATGGTTGTCCAATTCTCGCTTCACGATTATGTATATATTTATCAGTAACTTTTCCTGCGAATGGTTGTGAAATTTCTCCTGAATAAAACATTCCATTAATTGAATAATTCAAAAGATCACCGTAACTAAAAATCCAGTCAGATTTTTCTTTCGTTTCGGATATTGAAATCCCAACACCATTTTCTAAACAAGTATTCACATAAAATTCAAGATTATTTGAATTGTCTTGATTATCCAAACTAAGATTTAAGTAATGCATTCCAATTTCATCTTCAATATTTTCAGGATTTAGTTTTGTGAAACTGTGTCGCTTTAAAGCTTGATTAAATTCTAATATCCAAGAGTGGTCTCTTTGATTAAATGGTGTTAGAAATAAATCTTTAATATCGATATCATTTAATTTGACAATACTCTCCGAAGATCTTTTCTTAAATATCTTGAATATACTCATGATGACTAATTAATTTTATATTATTCAGGTATAAATATATTCAAATTTGTTCACTGATCAAATTGTCTTATATAAACCCTTATCTTTGTCTCAATACAATTCAGCATGAAAGACTTAATGGGATGCGCAATCTGGGATTATTTTAAAAACCAAAATCCTGAAGATTTGCAGACAGAAACTTCAATTTCCGAACTCGATGAACTTCCGGTAGACTATCTTTTCAGAGATTTTGAAGAGATGAATATTATCGAGCAAAAAGCTTTGAAATTATCTCAAGGAAAAGTTTTGGATATTGGAGCAGGAGCGGGTTCGCATTCGCTTTATCTTCAGAATGAAAGAAATCTTAACGTTACGGCTTTAGATATCTCTCCAAAATCAATTGAAGTTTGTCAGTTAAGAGGAATTAAAAATGTAGTCGTTCAGAATATGCTTGAATTTTCGGGAGAAACTTTCGATACGATTCTTTTATTAATGAACGGAACCGGAATTTTTCAAAGCCTGAATGTAATTGATGTTTATCTCAAGAAACTTCATTCATTAGTACATAAAAACGGACAGATTTTAATTGACAGCACTGATATTCTGTATATGTTTGATCAGGATGAAGATGGAGGAGTGCTGATTCCTGCATCGGGATATTACGGGGAATTAGATTATGTTGTTCATTACAAAGGTGAATCTGAAGATCCTATAAAATGGCTTTATCTTGATTTTAATACGCTAAAAAATGCTGCTGAAAATAATGGTTTTAAAATTGAAAAAGTGATGCAGGAGGAAGATTCTTATCTGGCGAAACTGACAAAAAAGTAAAGAGACGTACATGTTGCACGTCTCTTTGTGGTAATTATTTTATAAAAATATATTTCAAATAATCCTGAACTCCATCACTATTGTAATCATAATTATCAGGAGCTAATAAAACAAAATTGGATTTTGATAGTTCTAATATATTGGCTGTAATATTTTCTACTTTAAGGGTATTGTCGGTCTGATTATAAATATAATCCCGGGTACTTGATTTTAAAACGCACTCACTGTTGATCATATTATAATCGTTTGTTATGTATTTATTGCCGGTAGTATATTCATAACTGCTTTTTTGCTTGCAATCGTCGGGCAAATATTCTTTTAAAACGGTTGTCTTATCCGTTCCGGATATCACTATTGTGTTAGCCATTTTCCATTTACCAATAAGATTGTTTTCTGACTGAATTTCTTCATTATCAGAATTACAAGAAAGTAATAACAAAGAGATACATGGTAAGATTATTTTTTTCATAGTTATATATTATCCTATTTCAACACCGTTTTCTACTTTCTCATCCGGAGTTACGAAAGATAGCTTTCCGTCTGGTTTTGTTGTTAATAATAACATTCCCTGAGATTCAATTCCTCTGATTTTTCTCGGAGCAAGATTTAATAAAATCATTACCTGCTTTCCAATTACTTCTTCTGCGGTAAAGCTTTCTGCAATTCCTGAAACTACAGTTCTTACGTCAACACCTGTATCAACAGTTAGTTTCAATAATTTATCTGCTTTTTCTACCTTTTCAGCAGTTAAAATAGTTGCAGTTCTTAAATCTATTTTTGTAAAATCATCAAAAGCAATTTCTTCTTTCATAGGATTGGCTTTAGGATTGGTTTTTTTGTTATTTTGTTTTGTGTTTTCGAGCTTTTGAATTTGTGCTTCGATGACGTCATCTTCGATTTTTGAGAAAAGAAGAGAAGATTCGTTGATTTTATGTCCGGTTTCTATCAATATCGATTTTGTTTCAACTTCATTCCAGTCAGTTTTTTGAACATTAAACATAATCAATAATTTTTCTGAACTGAAAGGCATAAATGGTTCGCACAATTGCGCTAAACCAACTGCAATCTGAGCTCCTACAAATAAAGACTGTGCTGCTTTCTCAGGATTATCTTTTATGGTTTTCCAAGGCTCTTCTGCCTGAAGATACTGGTTTCCGAAACGCGCTAAATTCATTAAAGACGATAAAGAATTTCTAAATTCATAGTTTTCTAAAAATCCTGAAATTTCTTTTGCTGCTTTATTGATTTCCTGTAATTCCGGACTATTTGTATTGCCTGCAGGAACTACACCATCGTAATATTTATGAATTAAAACAGCAACTCTATTGATGAAGTTTCCGAAAATTCCAACTAACTCAGAATTGTTTTTAGTCTGAAAGTCCTTCCATGTAAAATTGTTATCCTTTGTTTCCGGCGCCGATGAAAGCAATGCATAACGTAAAACATCTTGTTGTCCAGGGAAATCTTCTACATATTCGTGAGCCCAAACTGCCCAGTTTCTTGACGTAGAAATTTTATCATTTTCAAGATTCAAAAATTCAAAAGCGGGAACGTTTGCAGGCATTTTAAAATCTCCATGCGCTTTCATCATCGCAGGAAAAATAATACAATGGAATACAATATTATCTTTACCAATGAAATGCACTAAATCTGATTCTTCACTTTGCCAATAATCTTTCCAGTCTTTTCCGTTTTTTTCTGCCCATTCTTTTGTAAAAGAAATGTACCCAATAGGAGCGTCAAACCAAACATACAAAACTTTTCCGTCTGCATTAGGAAGCGGAACAGGAACTCCCCAGTTCAAGTCTCTGGTCATGGCACGGGGTTTTAAACCATCATTCAGCCATGATTTTACCTGTCCGTATACGTTGGTTTTCCAGTCGTCTTTATGTCCTTCAATGATCCATTCGTTTAAGAAATCTTCATATTCGTTTAATGGAAGATACCAGTTTTTGGTTTCCTTTAAAATAGGAACATTTCCGCTCAACATTGATTTTGGATTAATCAATTCTGATGGCGAAAGTGTAGTGCCACATTTCTCACATTGATCTCCGTAAGCATTTTCATTACCACAATTTGGGCAGGTTCCTACAATGTATCGATCTGCTAAAAATTCACCTGCTTGCTCGTCAAAATATTGCTCGGAAACTTCTTCAGTAAATTTCCCTTTCTCATACAAGACTTTAAAAAAATCCTGACTGGTTTCCCGATGTTTTACAGAAGTTGTTCTGGAATATTCATCAAAAGAAATTCCTAAATCCTGAAAAGATTTTTTGATGATTTCGTGGTACTTATCTACAATATCCTGTGGTGTAACGCCTTCTTTTTTTGCTCTTATGGTGATGGGAATTCCGTGTTCGTCACTTCCGCAGATGAAAGCAACCTCTTTTCCTGATCTTCTCTGAAATCTTGCGTACACATCAGCAGGAATGTAAACACCCGCCAAATGCCCTATATGAACCGGTCCGTTTGCGTAGGGCAAAGCAGCGGTGATCATCTTTTTGTTTGACATTTATAGTAAAGTTTTAAGATTGCAAAGATAAAGATTATTTGGTTAAGTAATTTTTCATCATTATGAAAACCTTATGTGGTACAATATACTCGTTTCATCAGATAATTAGTTAAACGGAAGTTTAATTTTTAATGTATGTCAAGAATGTATTATGCAATGAATAATTTCAATTAATTATCTGTAAATAAAGTAATTAATTAATATTGATGCTTCAATTTACAATAATTTAACTAAATTTAATGTAATATTATCATAATTATAATTTTTTTTTATATTGCAACACTGCTTTGGCAGTTTTTAAACAAAAAAGAAAACTATATAAAAATAATATTTGTGAAAAATTTTACAACAGTATTAAAAATTGCACCTGCATTTTTATTGGCAAGTTCCATGATGCATGCGCAAATAAAAGACTCTACAACTAACGAGAAAGCGATTGAAGAGGTTGTGTTAGTGGGTTTCGGAGCAAAAAAGAAATCTGATTTAACAGGATCTGTAACTGCTGTTTCTGAAAAAGATTTCAATAAAGGGGCAATTGTTTCCGCCGATCAACTGATACAAGGAAAAGCTCCCGGAGTTAGAATAACTAACAATGGAGGTTCACCGGACTCTAATCCTAATATTAGAATTCGTGGAGGATCATCTTTAAGTGCATCAAATAATCCTTTAATTGTAATTGATGGTATTCCTTTAGATTCTACAAATCCTGCTGGAATTCAAAATCCATTAGCTCTTGTAAATCCTAATGACATTGAGTCTTTTTCAATTCTTAAAGATGCATCTGCTACAGCAATTTATGGAGCGAGAGCTTCTAATGGTGTAATATTAATTAAGACGAAATCAGGAGGAGGGAAACTAAAGATGAGTTTCAATACAAACGTTTCAATAGGAGAGGTAACAAAGTATATAGATGTAATGGATTCTGGACAATTTGTTGACTTTGTTAAAAATTATTTTCCAAATGATGTATGGAAATTAGGAGTCGGTGGAAGTCCTAATAATCCTACAGTTATGGGGAAAATATACGATACTAATTGGCAGGACGTAGTGTACAGAACATCAATATCAACTGATAATAACTTTAGTGCTTCAGGAAATTTATTTAAAACACTTCCAGTTAGATTATCTTTAGGATATAACAGAACAGAAGGTGTTGTGAGAAATGATGATTTGGAACGTTATTCTGCCAATCTACGTCTTACACCAACGTTTTTTGATAAACATTTGAAGGTTGATATTAATGCTAAAGGATTTAAGGTTGATAAAAATACTGTAGATGCCGGAGGAGCAATAGGTTCAGCACTATCTAGAAATCCAACTTTACCAGTTTATACAAATGATGTATGGGGACAATCTGGTCCTAATTACTTTGGAGGTTATTATCAAAATTATTACGTAGATCAAACAGGAAAAAATAATATTACTTATGATTCCAATCCATTAGGTTTACTTGAGCAAAGACATAGACCAGAAAATACAATGCGATTTTTAGGAAATATTGAACTTGATTATAAGTTTCATTTTCTTCCTGACTTAAGGGCGGTTGTAAACATGGGAATTGAATCCTCAAGAACCAAAATTCGTGAGACATATGATCAAAATGCAAGGAACTCTGTGATTAATTTGGTTTACAATTCTCTGAATGATGTTCTTTATAATCCTGGTTTAGCTTATGCTGAAAATCAGTTTACCAATAATAGGAATTTAGATGCTTATTTAGTTTATAATAAAAAAATTAATGATTTCTTTACTAACTTCTTAATTCAGGGAGGATATACATTCCAGGATTTCAAATATGATGGTAATAAAGAGCAATTTTATGCAGATCCTACAGGAACGGGTATTCGTATTCCACAACCAAATAGAGCTAACCCTACCTTTGGATATTTCAATCACCTAAATCTTCAATCTTTCTTTGCCAGAACAAATATTGATATTAAAAACAAGTATTTATTTACTGCTTCATTTAGAGCTGATGCTTCATCACTTTTCGATGGTTTTGATAATCAATGGGGATACTTTCCTTCTGCTGCTTTTGCATGGAAAATGCAGGAAGAAGAATTTTTGAAAAACTCATCTGTGATAAAAGAATTAAAGCTTAGAATAGGATGGGGGCAAACAGGGCAGCAAGATATTACCCAGATTGCTGGAGGTTTCTATCCTTCAAGACCACTTTTTTCATTAGGGTCTGAAAATGCGCAATATCTCCCAGGATTTAATATTTATTCTGCATTAGCATTTAACCAGAATTTAAAATGGGAAACTACAACAAGTTGGAATGTTGGTTTTGATTTTAGTTTATTTAGAAACAACATCATTTCTGGAAGTATTGATTTATATGATAGAAAGTCAACTGATTTGTTGTTAAAAGCCCCGGTTCCTCCTGGACAAGGATTGACAAATGAATTTTCGGATAATGTCGGCTCATTGAGAAATAGAGGTATTGAAATGAATCTTAATGTTAACCCGATTAAAACAGAAAATGTTAATTGGAATGTATTTGGAAACTTCTCTTATAATAAAGGTGAGATACTTGAATTAAAGTATTATGATAGAATCTCTGCTGGAGGCGACCTACCTGTAGGAACAGGTGTTAAAATTGCTTACCATGTAGTAGGTCTTCAGCCATATTCTGGTTGGATGTTCCAACAGGTATACGATAACAATGGTAATCCAATAGCAGATACATTTGTTGATAGAAATGGTGACGGTATTATTACTAATGATGATCGTTATGATGCTCAGATGATACCGAACTTTACTTATGGATTTGGTACAACTTTAAATTATAAAAAATGGGATTTGACTGCAAACTTCAGAGGTCAGATTGGAGGTAAAGTTTATGATGGAAGACATGTTGCACAAGGCTTCATAAATCAGATAAAACCATCCAATTCAGAGCATTTAAATAATGCATTAGATTTTTATGATGGAAGATCATCCACCAATCTTATTCAGCCTACTGATAATATGTTTTTCTCAGATTACTTTTTACATGATGCATCATTCTTAAGATTAGATAACATAACTTTAGGTTACAACATTGAAAAGATATTTGGAAATAAACTTAATTTAAGAGTTTACGGATCTGTAAATAATGCCTTTATAATTACAAAGTATAAAGGACAGGATCCTGAAAATTTCGGAGGAGTTGATAATAATTTTTATCCTAGACCAAGAATATATACCGTAGGATTTAACTTTAATTTTTAATCTAAACTATAATGAAAAAAATAAAAATATATAGTCTATTAGCAGTAGCTAGCTTGTTTTTTGCCTCGTGCACAAACGAATTGGAGACAGAACCAAAATATGAACTTACCTTAGAAGAGCTTCTGATTAGAGATCCCAATGCTGTGGAAGGTCTGCTTTCTAGAATGTATTCTACCTTCGCCTTATCAAGCGTATCGGGTCCTGGAGATTCAGATATTGCTGGTGCAAATGCTGGTGAATCACCGTTTATTAGAGGTCTTGTTAATCTTAATGATTTTACTGCAGACGGAATGAAGAACAGATGGGGTGATAACGGATTGGATCAGCTTACCACTACTTCCGGTTGGAATTCAAACAATAAGTTCTTCAAGTATGTATATGACAGAATTTATTATACAATTCCTCAGACTACAAATCTTATTCTTATTCTTAAACAGAAAGTTGATGTTGCAAACGAAGATCAATATGTTAGTGAATTACGTTTTTTGAGAGCACTTTCTTATTATTATTTAATAGATTTTTTTGGAAAAGGTCCTCTAGTTAATGATCAGACATATGGTTCTGCAACGCCTTTACCAGAAGCTTCGAGAGCGGAACTGTTTACATTCGTAGAATCTGAGTTGAAAGATATAGAGTCTAAAATAGCTCCTACAAATAGTTATGGTAGAGCAAATCAGGCTGTTGTTCAAATGTTGTTGGCAAAACTATATTTAAATGCTGAAGTTTATACAGGAACTGCAAGATATAATGATGCCGGAACATATGCTTCTAAGGTTATAGCAAATGGTGGATATCAGCTAGAATCTAATTTTGTTAAGAATTTCAGAGCAGACAACAATTTGTCAAAAGAAATTATTTTTCCTTTAATAGCAGATGCAACATCATCTCAAAGCTTTGGTAATACTACTTATATAGTTAATGGAAATTTGAATTCTATAACTATGAACTTGGCAACTTATGGTGCGGCTGAAGGTTGGGGTGGACATCGTGCTACAAAATCATGGTATGGTCTTTTTGGTTCAAATGCTACTTCGCTTGCTGCAAGTACAGATGTTAGAGCAAAGCAATTTTGGTTAACCGGTCACAATTTTGAAATGAGTGATTATAAGGAGTGGACAGATGGATACCCATCAATTAAATTCTCTAATAAAAATACTGATGGGTCAGGAGGTGTAACAGCTTTTTCATCAACAGATTTTCCATTATTCAGACTTGCAGATACTTATCTTATCTATGCAGAATGTGCATTAAGAGGAGCTTCAACGGCAAATATTGCACAAGGTCTTACTTACGTTAATCAGGTGAGAGTACGATCAAATGCTTCTGCTCTTCCAACGATAACGCTACAAAATATATTGGATGAAAGAGGTAGAGAATTAGGACTTGAAGGCGTAAGAAGACAGGATTTAATTCGATATGGACGATTTACAGGTGCAACATATTTATGGCCATGGAAAGGTGGTGCTGTAAATGGAACTTCTATTTCTTCAAATTACAACGTATTTCCTATTCCTGCTTCGGCACTTCAGGCAAATCCTAATTTGACACAAAATTCTGGCTTTTAAAAAAAATAACAATGAAAAACATATTTAAAATATTTCTTCTAGGAATAATTACTACGTTTATTATTTCTTGTGAAGGGGATGATGAAAAATTAGTATTGAATAATTCATCACAGAGTAGTATTTCTGCAGATAAAACGGCTGTAGTTTTAAATGAAACAATAGCAGATCAGGCAGCTGTTACTTTTACATATAAAAATCCAACGTTTAGTCCGTCTGTTCAGTTTACAAACATGGTAGAATTTGCTGTTGCAGGAACAAACTTTAAGCCAAGTACAACTAGAGAAGTACCTATGGATCAGAGTACATTTTCTTTGACACATTTGCAATTAAACAATATTTTAGCTGACCTGAATGTTACACCGAATTCATCGAAATCAATTGAAGTAAGATTGAAATCAAGCGTTAACACCGTTACTTCTTTTTATTCTAATGTTTTGACTTTAAGCATGACTGGTTATATGCCAAATCCAGACCTAGTTTATCCAAAGATAAATGTTCCGGGAGGTTACGCAGGAGCAGCAGGTTATGCGGATTGGACTCCATCTAATGCACCAAATTTATTCTCACCAGAAAAAAATAGTCAATACAGAGGCTTCATTTACGTAACCAATCCTAATAGCGAATACAAATTCACAATCAATCAAGATTGGGCAGGAGATAAAGGTGATGATGGTACTTTGACAGGGAAACTTGTTGAGAGCGGTGAGCAAAACATTAAAGCTGCTTTAGCGGGTACATACTATATAAAAGTTAATTGGACTGCAAATACATACTCTTCTGTTCTTGCGAATTTTGGAGTAATTGGAGACGCAACTCCGACAGGATGGAATTCAGATACAGATTTTGTATATAATCCTACAACTAAAACATTTGTAATTAATTCAATAGCACTGAATAATACAGGAGTTTTCAAATTCAGAGCTAATGACGACTGGGCAATGAAATTTCAGCCTGCTAACGGAGATCAAACTCTGGTTTCAGGAACTGGTGTACAATCATATATGAGTTCAGAAGGAACCGTAACTGGGGATCCTGCTTATAAAGTTGCAACTGCTGGTAATTATAAAATTGAATTAGACTTGCACAACTCAGCTTATTATAAGCTAACTGTTACAAAATTGTAAAAATATACTTTATTTAACAGCAAAACTGTTGCTTTACAGCAGCAGTTTTTTTATTTTTAATGTTTATATAATAATCAATATGAAGAAAATGACAATCGGAGCATTTTTGCTCTCAATGATGTTTGGAGTTACCAATGCACAATCTTTAAAATCACCTGACGGAAAATTTGAAATGGATTTCCAACTAAAGCAGGGAGTACCATATTATAATCTTAAATACAATGGTAAAACGGTAGTTGAAGATTCTAAATTAGGTTTAAGAATTTTTAAAGATTCTTCTATAAAATTTGCTTCAGAAATTGCAAAACCAGAAGATGCTAAATTCGATTTAAACAGCGGATTTACAAAAATTGCAGAAAAAACAGATTCAAAAAACGAAACGTGGCAACCTGTTTTAGGAGAAAAGAAAAATTATATCAACCACTATAATGAATTAGCTGTTACGCTTAATCAGGCTGAAACAGAGAGAAGCATTGTTGTAAAGTTCAGATTATTCAATGATGGGCTTGGTTTTAGATACGAGTTTCCTCAGCAGAAAAATTTGAATTATTTTGTAATTCGTGAGGAAGATTCTGAAATAGATTTTCCTACCGATATGAAAGCTTGGTGGATTGTCGCAGATTATGATTCTCAGGAATATCAATATCAAGAAACGAAAGTTTCAGAAATTCCGGGAAGATGGGCAAAAGCAGCAGATGCAAATGCGTCGCAAACTTTAATAAAAAATGCAGTACAGTCTCCTTTAATGCTTAAAAAAGAAGGAAAAGAACCTTTATACATCAATGTAGCAGAAGCAGCCGTTTTAGATTATCCGGCTTCACATCTCGAAGTAGATGCACAGAATTTTAAATTCAAAACTCACCTTACAGCCGACAGACAGGGAGCAAAAGGGTATATGCAGACTCCGATGGTAACACCTTGGAGAACAATTATCGTAGCGCCGAAAGCAGAAGATGTTATGGATTCTAAAATGATTTTTAATCTCAACGAACCTACTAAATATACCGATACATCTTACATCAAACCTACAAAATATATGGGAGTTTGGTGGGAAATGATTATTGGGAAATCTCAATGGGCTTACGGACAACCAGAGTCTAATGTACGTCTTGGTGAAACAGATTTTTCAAAACTTAAACCAAACGGTAATCATGGTGCGAATAATACAAAAGTGAAAGATTATATCGACTTTGCTTCTGAAAATGGTTTTCAGGGACTTCTTATTGAAGGCTGGAACATCGGTTGGGAAGATTGGTTTGGTCGTTCAAAAGAATATGTTTTTGATTTTATTACACCTTACCCAGATTTCGACATCAAAATGCTGAACGATTATGCACATTCTAAAGGAATTGATTTGATCATGCACCACGAAACGTCAGGTTCTGCAACCAATTACGAAAGATGGGCAGACAAAGCTTTTCAGTTAATGAATAAATATGGCTACAAATCTGTAAAAACTGGTTATGTTGGAGATATTATTCCTAGAGGAGAACATCATTATTCGCAATGGATGATCAACCATTACTACAGAATAGCCGAAAAAGCAAATGAATATAAAGTGATGGTGAATTCACACGAATCTGTTCGTCCTACAGGAGAAAGCCGTACTTATCCAAATTATATTTCCGCAGAGGCAGCTCGTGGAACGGAGTATGAAGCATTTGGAGGAAACAATCCGGATCATCAGACGATTCTTCCGTTTACAAGATGGATGGGAGGTTCTATGGATTATACACCGGGAATTTTCCAGACAAAATTAGATTACTATTTCCCTGGAGATAAACGTTTTGTAAAAACTACTTTAGCAAAACAGTTGGCTCTTTATGTAACCATGTACATGCCGCTTCAGATGGCTGCCGATTTACCGGAGAATTATAAAAAACATATGGATGCTTTCCAGTTTATCAAAGATGTTGCAGCAGATTGGGACGATACAAAAATTTTATCGGCTGAGCCGGGAGATTACGTAGTAACAGCAAGAAAAGCAAAAGGAACAGAAAATTGGTTTGTTGGCGGAATTACCGACGAAAACAAACGTGAGTACACCGTAGATTTTTCGTTCTTGGATAAGGGAAAAAAATATGAAGCTGTAATTTATGAAGATGGTAAAGATGCAGATTACATCAACAATCCTCAGAGCTACAACATTTACAAAAAAGAGATTACAAGTAAGTCTAAAATTCCTTTCAAAATGGTGAGAAGTGGAGGTTTTGCAATCTCTATCAAACCTTTGAAGTGATCTTTAATAAAACAATAAAACCTTATGGGATTTCCTGTAAGGTTTTTTTAACCTATATCTTATGTTGAAAAAAATACTTATTCCCATTAAGATGCCATATTGGTGGCAGGATCTGTTGTTTGCTGTTCCAAGAATAGTTTGCGGATATTTACTGACAAGTGATTTCGGTGCTGCCAAATTCGGTTTGCCGTGGTCTCCCGTAGACAATAATTTGAAATTTTTTGAAGTGGCTTTTTGGTTTCCGAATGATGTCGCAGAATATGGTGGTATTTTCGCCATGTTTCCTGCGTTTTTTGCATGGATGGGAGCTTTCAGTGAAGCTGTGGGAGGTATTTTTTTGTTATTGGGATTGTTCACAAGACCATTTTCACTTCTTATTTTCTTTACGATGTTTGTTGCCGTATTTTTTCAGCAATTCAACCAAGGAACTTGGAATATGTTGCCGGCAATGGGAATCATGTGGGTAAGTTTATTTTACAGCATTTTAGGTTCAGGAAGATTTGGTATAGATTATTTAATTGCTAAAAAGAATGATTAAATGAAAAAAATATTGTTTCTAATAATTTCTTGTTTGCTGTTGGTGAGTTGTGTACAAAAAGCTTACAAGCAAACGGTAATTTATACAGTCAAAGTTCCAAATTCTAATAACATCACATCTGTTGGTGTAAGAGGAGATAATAAACCTTTAAGTTGGGATCAGGATACCCAGCTTTCGAAAATAGACGGCGACAATTTGTATCAGGTAAAAATAACCTACATCACTGGATATAAATTCGCAGAAGTGAAATTTACCATAAATGGAGAATATGAACTTCAGAATATGCCAAATAGAAAAGTAGAATTTAATGATTCTGGAATTACTTATTATAATGCTGTTTTTAATCAGGAAAAAAAATAGATCATTAATTTTTATCAACACTAAATTTTAAAAAATGAAAAAAATATATACAATTTTTGCGTTGTCGGCAGCTTCAATAGCTTTCGCTCAGATTCAAAAAGTAGAACCTGCATTTTGGTGGAAAGGAATGAAAAATCCGGAACTTCAGATTCTGGTGTACGGAAAAGATATTGCTAAAAACGAAATTGAGCTTTCAGATGGTGTTCAGATTAAGGACATTCAGAAAGTTGAAAATCAGAACTATGTTTTTGTAACCGTCAATACCAATGAAATTAATGTTCCGAAGTTTAAAATCAATATTAAAAACGGAAAGAAAAATATAAGTTCTTACACTTATGAATTAAAGCAAAGAAATCCTGATTCTTCAAACAGGGAATCCTATTCTTCCAAAGACGTGATGTATCTCATCATGCCTGATCGTTTCGCAAATGGCGATGAGAAAAACGATTCTAGCCCGAATTTAACCGAAAAAGTGAACCGAAATCTTCCTAACGGCAGACATGGAGGAGATCTGCGTGGAGTCATCAACAATTTAGATTATATTCAGAACCTTGGAGCAACAGCAGTCTGGCTTACTCCGGTTAATGAGGACAACGAAAAAGTATATTCCTACCACGGATATGCACAGACCGATTTATACAAGATCGATCAGCGTTACGGAACCAACGAAGAATATAAAGAGCTTTCTCAGAAATTAAATCAAAGAAAAATGAAGCTCGTGATGGATTATGTAACCAATCATTGGGGAGTTTCGCACTGGATGATCAAAGATCTGCCTACAAAAGACTGGATTCACTGGTTCAGTGATGGAGAAAATGGTTTTAAACGTTCCAACTATAAAACAACCACTCAGTTTGATACAAATGCTTCTGAGGTAGATAAAAAATTAGCTTTGGACGGATGGTTTGATACAACAATGCCCGATATTAATCAGAAAAATCCTTTGGTTTTAAAATATTTAACACAGAATGCAATCTGGTGGATTGAATATGCCGAATTGGGCGGTTTTCGTGTAGATACCTATCCTTACAACGACAAGGACGCCATGGCAAAATGGGCAAAAGCCATTACAGATGAATATCCTAATTTCAATATTGTAGGAGAAGCATGGCTGTATTCCAGCGCACATATCGCAGCATGGCAAAAAGATTCTAAAATAGGAGAGGCAGCAAATTATAATTCAAATCTTCCTTCTGTAATGGACTTTACGTTATATTCTGATCTGCCGAAAGCCTTGAAAGAAAAAGACGGTTGGGATTCCGGAATGGTAAAATTATACAATGTTTTTACCAGCGATTTCCTGTACCCGAATATCAATAACCTTTTGGTGTTTTTTGAAAATCACGATACCGAAAGATTTAACGAAGTTTTCAATGGAAATCCTGCGGAATATAAACTTGCTATGACCTTAATATCAACAGTTCGCGGAATTCCACAGCTATATTATGGTTCTGAAGTGGGAATGCGCGGCGACAAAAACAAAGGGGGCGATGCAGACATCAGAAGAGATTTTCCAGGCGGCTGGAAATCAGATAAGACCAATGCTTTCAATCCTTCATCTCAGACTCCTGAACAAAAAGAATTTTACGATTTTACCCAGAAGTTGCTGAACTGGAGAAAAGGAAAAGAAGTTATTCATACAGGAAAAACCAAAAATTTCGTTCCGCAGAATAATGTTTTTGTGTATTTTAGATACAACGAAAAAGAAAGCGTAATGGTCATTTTAAATAACAATGATGCCGAACAAACGATCGACGTGAAGCATTTCGCAGAATCTCTGAACGGTTTTTCAAAAGGGAAAGACATCATTTCCGGCAAAGAATTTCTGGTAAAGGACAATTTTAAAATTCCTGCAAAATCATCGATGGTTATTGAATTGAATTAAAACTAAGTTTCACAATTAAAATCTTTGTGATCTTACCTAAGTGAATTGTTTATGCTGAGCTTGTCGAAGTACCTTTGCGAACTTAAAGACAGTTAGTAGTTAAAAAGAAAACTTTGAGCTCTTTGCGTTAAAAAATAAAATTAAAGGTTTATAATTAAAAATGAAAAAAACAACAATATTCTTTACATTCATCCTATTTGTATTGAGTTTTACATCCATTTCTGCTCAGTCAAAATTCGATAAAGAAAAAACAGAAATCGGAACCATGCTCGACGGATTTAATGTCGCGGCAGCAAAGGCAGATTTTAACACTTACTTTAATTATTTTGCCGATGAATCTGTTTTTATCGGGACAGATGCTACAGAAGTCTGGGACAAAAAAGCCTTTATGGTTTGGGCAAAACCCTATTTCGATAAAAAGAAAACATGGAATTTTACTTCCCTGAAAAGAAATATCTACTTCAGCAAAGACGAAAAACTTGCTTGGTTTGATGAATTACTAGATACCCAGATGAAAATCTGCCGTGGTTCAGGAGTGGTGGAAAAAATCAACGGAGTTTGGAAGGTTAAACAATATGTACTTTCTATGACGGTTCCCAATGAAGTTGTTGACAAAGTAGTTGGCGAAAAAACGGCAATTGAAGATGAATTAATTCAAAAATTAAAAACTAAATAATGAAAAAAAATATCGGTGGCTCATTAGAAAGGAGAAAAAAACCGAATCTTTCTATGCTTCAAATTATTAATATGAGCATGGGATTTTTAGGAATTCAGATGGCTTTTGGTTTACAAAACGGAAATGCAAGCCGGATTTTGGCAAATTTCGGAGCCGATGTTCATGAGTTGTCATGGTTTTGGTTGGTTGCACCTATTACAGGATTGATAGTTCAGCCGATTATCGGTCACATGGGAGACAACACTTGGAGTCCGCTTGGAAGAAGAAAACCATATTTTTTAATTGGTGCAGTTTTGTGTGCAATTGGTTTGGTAATGCTTCCCAATGCAGCTTCGGCAACACAAATGATGGCAGCAAATGTTCTGTTGTTAGCTGTGATTTTTCTCGCAATGATGGATGCCTCTATTAATGTTGCAATGGAACCTTTCCGTGCCTTGGTGGGAGATATGCTTCCAAAACATCAGGGAACAATAGGGTTTTCTGTACAAACCATTCTCATTGGAATCGGTGCGGTAATCGGATCCGAATTACCCAACTGGTTAACAAAACTTGGAGTTTCAAATGATGCTCCGCAAGGTTTTGTTGCAGATAACGTGATTTTTGCTTTTTATATCGGCGCAGCAGTTTTAATTTTGTCAATTCTATATACAATTTTCACTACAAGAGAATATTCACCAGAAGAGTTTGCCGCTTTTGATGATGGAAAAGAAATTGTACAAGAGCATTCAAAGTTTTCAGATATTTTCAAAGATTTTGCAAATGTTCCTGCACAGATGAAAAAGCTGGGAATCGTACAATTTTTCTCTTGGTTTGCTTTGTTTACGATGTGGGTTTTTACAACAAGTGCTTTGGCGACACATCATTTCGGGCTTTCTCCGGAAGATACACATTCAGCTGAATTTAACAAAGCAGGAGATTTAACGGGACATTTATTCGGAAGATATAATCTGTATGCTGTTTTCTTCGCATTTGCTTTAACCCCAATTGCCAAATTTATAGGTAAAAAGCAAACGCACGCTTTGGCTTTGGCTTGTGGAGGTTTGGGATTAATTTCCATGTACTTCATAAAAGATATTGATAATTTATGGATTTCCATGGTGGGATTAGGTTTTGCCTGGGCAAGTATTTTAGCAATGCCTTATGCAATGTTAATAGATTCAATTCCGCAAAAGAAAATGGGCGTTTACATGGGGATTTTCAACTTTTTTATTGTCATTCCTCAAATCATCAATGGTTTATTTGGAGGTCCGATTGTAACCGAAATTTTTGGGAATCAAGCAATGGACTATGTTGTTGTAGGAGGAGTTTGTATGTTGTTGGGTGCTATTTTAACAATGGTTTTTATTAAATCTGAAGATGATACGCCAAAAGAAATTGAAGAAGAAATTAAGCAGGTACATTTTTAGGTTAGATCTAAATCAGTTTTTGATAATATTCAAATTTTTATCATCATATCAATAGAAGCGGACTTTAGTCCGCTTTTTAGTTATAGTAATGGTTTTAACCAAAACTTAATAATCTTTAAATATGTTTATTTGTAATTTTAATGAATAAAACATACTATGAAATTTAATTTTAGCAATTTATTTAAAATAAATGTAGAAAAGGAAAGCCTAGATAATGATGAGCAAGTTGATAGTTTAGGATTTACAAAAACTGAATTGGAAGAATATGACAAAAATGTAAATTTCTACTACACAAACATTGTTAACTCGTTAATTCTCTATACTTACAATGTGGAACAATTATACGAAATGGCTCCTATTTTAATAGATCCTTTAACAGAGCTATATGAGGAGCTTGATTATGCCTTTTTGCCTGTTCTTTTTGAAACCGTTTTTAGAAATAAATTAATAAATGAAAATTATAAAGAAGAACTTTTAAATTTTAAAGTAGAAGTTGATCAAATTCCTGTCGAACTTTGGGATTGGGAAATTTTAGATACTAATGAAGTATGGTACAAAATAAGAATTGATGCTGAAAATTTATTAGATAAGCTCAATATAAAAACGAGAATTTTTAATACAGATTTTACAACTATAATTTTTAAGAAATAAAAGAGAATTATTTTAAAATAGATTTAACTTTATTTTTATAAAAAGCTTTCTTACCTTACATCAACACTTTCCGCTCTTACTGTATGTAAATTTGTATCATAAATAAAAAATATCTACAATATGAAAACAGTATATCACAAAGCAGATTCCAGAGGTCACGCAGATCACGGTTGGTTAAATTCTTACCATACATTCAGTTTTGCAGGTTATCAAAACAGAGAAAGATCAAACTTCGGAGTTTTAAGAGTATTAAATGACGACACCGTTTCTCAGGGAATGGGTTTTGGAACGCATCCCCACAAAAACATGGAAATTATTTCAATTCCTTTAGAAGGTGATTTGGAGCATAAAGATTCTATGGGTACAACTGCTGTTATTAAGAAAGGTGAAATTCAGGTAATGAGTGCAGGAACCGGAATAATGCACAGCGAATACAATAAAAATAAAGATGAAGCCGTAAAATTTTTACAAATCTGGGTTTTTCCAAGAGAAGAAAATGTAGAACCGAGATACGACCAGAAAAGTATAAAAGATGGTGAAAAAATAAACGGATTCCAACAGATTTTATCTCCGGATAAAAATGATGACGGAGTTTGGATTCATCAAGATGCTTGGTTTAATTTAGCCAATTTTACCAAAGGAAACGGTAAAAATTATACGATAAACAAAACAGGAAACGGAGTTTATGCTTTTGTTTTGAAGGGGAGTGCAAAAATTGGTGACAGAGTTTTAAATGAAAAAGACGGTTTAGGAATTTGGGACACTCAAAGTTTCAATATCGAAGCGGTAGAAGACACTGAAATCCTATTAATGGAAGTTCCGATGGATTTACCGGCATATCTAAAATAAAGCATTAATTTTGCATCTTCAAAATCTTGGTTCAAAAATCCCCCTCCTTTGGAGGGGTGGCGAAAATTCAAAGAATTTTTGACGGGGTGGTTAAATCTCAATTTCAATTATATAATTAAATTTTAAACCAATATAATAAGCAATGAAAATTCTAGCAATAGCAGGAAGCAATTCCGATACATCAATCAACAGACAGTTAGTAACTTATGCAACAACACTATTCGAAAACGCAGAAGTGGAAATCGTTGATATGAACGATTTTGAAATGCCGATTTACAAACATCAAAGAGAAGTTGAAAGCGGAGTTCCACAGCAGGCAAATGATTTTGCATCAAAAATTGACAATGCAGACATACTTTTAGTTTCGCTTTCAGAACACAACGGAACGTATTCTACAGCATTTAAAAATGTTTTCGACTGGACTTCCAGAATCAAGCAGAGAGCAGTATGGAACGAAAAACCGATGTTGTTAATGGCTACAGCTCCCGGTGGAAGAGGTGGTTTAGGTGTTTTAGAAGCAGCCGAAAAACGTTTTCCTTTGCATGGAGGGAATATTGTAGATACTTTCACGCTTCCTTTCTTCAATGATAATTTTGATAAAGAAAATCAGAAAATTTCTAATGAAGAAAAAGACAGCGAGTTAAGAGAAAAAGTAAGCAAGATTTCTAGCCTTGAAACAATCTTAGAAAAATAGCATTTGAATATTAACTTAAAATTAATATCTTTGCAAAAAGAAAAAGAGATGAAATTTCAATCCACTTTCAAAGAATGTTTTTCAATTAATGGAAATACTGTGGACTCTGAAATTCTGAGATAAAACAACAGCCGATAATCTAACAAGATTGTCGGCTTTTTTATTTTCTTTAAATGAGCTAAAAGTAAATGTGAAAAGATAAAAGATAACGGTCTGTAATCTGAAATCTTGCATCTAAAATCTAATATAATAATGAGCAACACGTACAAATCTGCAGGAGTAGACAAAGAAGAAGGATACAAAACGGTAGATAAAATCAAAAAAGCGGTTGGCGAAACCCATAATTCAAATGTTTTGAATCATTTAGGAAGTTTCGGTGCTTTCTATGAGATTGGAGGTTACAAAAATCCGGTTTTAGTGTCAGGAACTGATGGTGTAGGAACAAAGCTGAAAGTAGCTTTAGATTCAAAGAGATATGATTCTATTGGAGTAGACTGTTTCGCAATGTGTGCCAATGATATTCTTTGTCATGGTGCAAAACCACTGTTTTTTCTGGATTATCTGGCTTGTGGAAAATTAGATTCCGAGATTGCTGCTGAGATTGTTTTGGGAATGGTAGCTGCATGTAAAGACAATAATTGCGCGTTAATTGGTGGAGAGACTGCCGAAATGCCTGGAATGTATAAGCCTGGAGATTATGATGTTGCTGGTTTTTGTGTAGGAATTGTAGAAAAAGACCAGATTATTGATGGGTCAAAAATCAAATCAGGAGATAAAATTATTGCATTGCCAAGTTCTGGTTTTCACTCAAACGGATTTTCTCTGGTAAGAAAAATATTCCCGAATTTTGAAGAAGAATTTGAAGGAAAACCTTTGTACGAAACACTTTTAGTACCTACAAGATTATATTATAAAGATATTCACAGAGTGATAGAAGAAGTACAGGTTGCAGGTATTGCTCACATTACAGGAGGCGGTCTGTATGAGAATATTCCGAGAATCATCGGTGAAGGATTATGTGCTTCAATAGATGTTTCAAAAATTCAGATTCCTAGTGTAATGCTGGAGCTGGAAAAAAGAGGGAACATCGCTCGTGAAGAAATGTTCGGAACCTTCAACATGGGAGTAGGGATGATTATCGTAGTCGATCCGGAACATTCTGAAAAAGTACTTCATCTTTTAGATGATGCTTACGAAATCGGAGAAATCACAGAAGGAAGCGAGAAAATAGATTTAAAATTTTAGGAGCTTAATCCCGCTTTCCGCTATATCTTTTGTTTCGCTGCGCTGCACAAAAGGATGTCGCTGCAATCGGGGCTAGTTAATAACAGTCAAAGCCTTGTCAAGGTTAAACCTTGACAAGGCTCACAAAATAAAAATGAAAAACTTAGTTATACTCGTTTCAGGTTCAGGAACCAATCTTCAGAGAATTATCGATACTGTTGAGAACGGAGAAATCCAAAATGCGAAAGTATCTTTAGTGGTTGCCGACAGAGAATGTTACGGTCTCGAAAGAGCAAAAAATCATAACATAGAAGCTGTGTTAATTCCGAGAGGAAAAAATTTCAGCAGTGAGTTGGGTAAAATTATCCCTGAAAACACAAACCTGATTGTTTTGGCAGGATTTTTATCAATACTAAAACCTGAGTTCTGCGAAAACTGGGAAAATAAGATCATCAATATTCATCCGGCTTTACTACCAAAATACGGCGGAAAAGGAATGTGGGGACATCACGTTCACAACGCAGTAATAGAAGCTAAAGAAAAAGAAAGCGGAGCAACAGTACATTTTGTAACCGTAGGAATCGACGAAGGAGAAGCAATCCTCCAAAAATCATTCGAGGTCACAGAAAATGACACTCCTGAAACATTGGCAGAAAAAGTTCATAAAATTGAATATGAAATTTTCCCAATAGCAATAAACAAAATATTAGGCAACTAAAAGTCACCCAGTTTGTCATTCCGTAGGAATCTAAGCACAGCAGAGATGCTTTCAGCATGACAAACAGAATGTAAACAGTTTAGTATTAGAGATGTCATGCTCAGCCTGTCGAAGCATTTCAAGATAAAAAAGACACACTTAGATAAAAAAAATAATTTCGAAAGTAAAAAATCTAAGTAAAAAAGTAAGATCGGAGGTGAAAGAACCGATCAACAGTTTGAAATAACTGTAAAAAGTAAAAATTGAAGTAAAAATGAGTGAAAATCGCAGTCTTTGCGATTTTCGCTTCAAAAAATGAAAAATCTATGAGCAAGAGAGTTTTGATCAGTGTTTCTGACAAAAGCGGATTAACAGAGTTCGCACAGTTTTTAGAATCCCAGAATTATGAATTGATTTCTACAGGAGGGACGTTCAAACATTTGAAAGACGCTGGTTTAAATCCGATTCAGATTGATGAAGTGACAGATTTCCCTGAAATGTTGGATGGAAGAGTGAAAACTTTGCACCCGAAAGTTCACGGTGGTTTATTGGCAGTTCGTTCCAACGAAGAACACATGAATACCGTTCAGGAACACGGAATTGGCTTAATCGATATGGTGATTGTGAATTTGTATCCGTTCTTCGAAAATGTAAATAAAGACATTTCGTTACACGAAAAAGTAGAATTTATCGACATCGGAGGTCCTTCTATGCTTCGTTCAGCTGCTAAAAATTTCGATTCGGTTACTGTAATTACAGATGTAGAAGATTACGTAAAAGTAAAATCTGAAATGCAGCAAAACGGTGATACTTTTCTTGAAACCCGTAAAAAATTGGCAGGAAAAGTATTCAATCTTACTTCAGCTTACGATGCGGCAATCTCAAGAATGCTTTTAGAGGAAGATTATCCAACTTATTTAAGTGCATCTTACAAGAAAGTAGCAGATTTAAGATACGGTGAAAATCCACACCAAACAGCAGCTTATTATGCTTCAACTTTTGAAAACGGAGCGATGAAAGATTTCGAGCAGTTGGGAGGTAAAGAGTTGTCTTTCAATAATCTTCGTGATATGGATCTTTGCTGGAAGGTAGTTACTGAATTTAAAGAAGAAATGGCTTGTTGTGCCGTAAAACATTCTACACCTTGCGGAGTAGCAATCGGAACTTCGGCTTTAGAAACGTATCAAAAAACTTTTGAGTGCGATCCGATCTCTATTTTTGGAGGAATCGTTGCTGCCAACTTCAAAATTGACGCTGCAACTGCTGAAGAATTGAACAAAACATTCCTCGAAATTGTAATGGCTCCGGAATTTGATGAGGATGCTTTGGAAGTTTTAAGAAAAAAGAAAAATTTAAGAATTATAAAGATCTCTAATCCCGTTTCTGACAAACAAACTTGGGTGAAAGTAGACGGTGGAATTTTGGTGCAGGATAACGACAGTATTTTCTCAGACGACATTAAAACGGTTACTGAAACTCAACCAACTGAAGAGCAGAAAAAGGCTTTATTGTTCTCTCAGAGAGTGGTAAAATACGTAAAATCAAACGCAATCGTTGTTTCAAACGGAATCCAGGCTTTCGGAATTGGCGGCGGACAGGTGAATAGAATCTGGGCAACGCAACAGGCAATTGAAAGAGCGAAAGAGAAATTCACAGGAGATTTGGTTTTAGCTTCGGATGCATTTTTCCCTTTCCGTGATGTGGTAGATTTCTGCGCTCAGGAAGGTATTACGGCAATTATTCAACCTGGAGGAAGTGTAAAAGATCAGGAAAGTATAGACGCGGCCAACGAACACAAAATCCCAATGATGTTCACGGGTGTAAGACATTTCTTTCATTAAAATTGAATTAAAATAGTAATTTGAGATTGTATTTATAGCATTCAAAATTATATATTTGTAAATTAGACTAGATAATTAAATAAAGTATGAGAATATTAATCATAGGTGAAGGTGGAAGAGAGTCTGCATTGGCAGCAAAACTTCAAAAAGACGTTAGAGTTACTAAAATGTTTTTTGCAAACGGTAACGCATCTACAGATGCAATCGGGCAAAACGTTCACATGTCAGAGATCAAAGAATTAAGAGATTTTGCTATCAAAGAAAAGGTAGATCTTACAATCGTTGGTCCGGAAGCACCTTTGGTAGCTGGTTTGAAGGACGAATTTAAAAAACATGGTCTTAAAGTTTTTGGTCCGAATCAAAAAGTGGCAAGTCTGGAAGGAAGTAAGGCTTTCTCGAAGAAATTTATGCAGACCTATGATATTAAAACGGCAAAAGCTGTAGTATTTGATTCATACAACGAGGCTAAAGAATACGTACAGAAGCATGAATATCCGTTGGTAATTAAAGCAAGCGGTTTAGCAGGCGGAAAAGGAGTTGTTATCTGTGATACAGTAGAAGAAGCTGAAGCGACGATTCACGATTTTATGATCCGTAGAATTTACGGTGATGCGGGAATCCGTTTAGTTATCGAAGAATTTTTACAAGGTTTTGAAGCATCTATCATTGCATTCTCAAACGGTGAAAAACTATTCCCATGTATTCCGGTAAAAGATTATAAAAAAGCTGGCAACGGTGATAAAGGTCCAAATACAGGAGGAATGGGTTCTGTGGCTCCAAGTCCAGAATTTACGGCAGAACATTCGGCAGATTTTGAAAAGAATATTTTAGCTCCTACCATTACAGGTCTTAAAGCGGAAGGTTTCAGTTTCAAAGGAATTATTTTCTTCGGATTAATGGTTACCAAAAACGGAACTTATCTGTTAGAGTATAATATGAGATTCGGAGATCCTGAAACTCAGGTATTGATGGCATTGATGGAAAATAATCTTCTGGACGTTATTATGGACTGTATGAACGGAAAAGATATTGAGCTTAAATTCAAAGACGAAAAAGCAGTTTGTCTGGTAATGTGTTCCGGAGGATATCCGAGAAATATTGAGCTTGGCTTTGAAATTTTGGGAGAAGATAAAGTGAAACACAGCCAATTATTATACGCAGGTGCAATCAAAAAAGGAAATAAAGTAGTTTCTAACGGAGGCAGAGTTCTTAACATTATTGCAACTGGTGCTACGTATGATGAAGCCCGCAAAAAAGTTTATGAAGATGCACTTCCCGTACATTTTGATTACAGTTTCTACAGAGAAGACATCGGTAAATTTTAAATAAAAATCATAAAAAAAGATTTGGAAATTTTCCAAGTCTTTTTTTGTAAAGAATTTAATAGCAGTAAGCTTTACGCTATAGGCGACAAGCTTTAAAACTCACAAATAGCCTACTGCTTAAAGCCTATAGCCTAAAGTATTAATAAATTTAAAAATGAACAACGGTATTATCATATTAGATTTTGGTTCTCAATACAATCAGCTTATCGGAAGAAGAATCCGTGAGATGGGTGTTTATTCTGAAATCTTACCCTTCAATACATCTTTAGCAACAATTTTAGAAAAACAGCCAAAAGGAATTATCCTTTCTGGAGGACCAAGTTCTGTGAATGCAGAAAATGCGCATTTGATTGAAAAAGAATTATATGATCAGGGAATTCCCGTGTTGGGAATTTGCTACGGGATGCAGCTTACTGCACATCTTTTAGGCGGAAAAGTACATAAAGGTGTAAAAGGTGAGTACGGAAAAGCGCATCTTGAAATTGTAAAAGAATCTTCTTTATTACAAGGCGTTACCAATAATTCTGTGGTTTGGATGAGCCATTTCGACGAAGTGGGAGAATTGCCTGAAGGTTTTGAATTGAATGCAAAATCAGGCGTAATTGCTTCGATTTCCAATGAAGATAAAAAGATCTATTGTGTACAGTTTCACCCGGAAGTTTCTCACACAGAAGAAGGCGGAAAAATGCTTGAAAACTTTGTTTTCGGAATCTGTAATTCTGAGAAAAACTGGAAATTGACCAATTATATTGATAAAACGGTAGAAGAGATCCGTGAGAAAGTAGGAGATAATAAGGTAATTCTCGGTCTTTCGGGAGGTGTAGATTCTTCTGTTGCTGCGGTATTAATTCATAAAGCAATCGGAGATCAGCTTCAGTGTATTTTTGTTGATACTGGACTTTTACGAAAGGATGAAGATGTAAAAGTAATGCAGAACTACGGAGAGCATTTCCATATGAACATCAAATTGGTAGATGCTAAAGAAAGATTCTTATCAAAATTAGCCGGAATTGATGATCCTGAAACAAAAAGAAAGATCATCGGGAACGAATTTATTCACGTTTTCGACGAAGAATCTCATAAAATTGAAGGGGCAAAATTTTTAGCTCAGGGAACAATTTATCCTGATGTTATCGAAAGTCAGTCGGTAAACGGACCTTCTGCAGTGATAAAATCTCACCACAATGTAGGCGGACTTCCGGAAGAAATGGAATTTGAACTGCTTGAACCATTGAGAGAACTCTTTAAAGATGAAGTAAGAAAAGTGGGTGAAGAGTTAGGTATTCCTCATCATTTGGTTCACAGACATCCTTTTCCTGGTCCTGGTTTGGGGATTAGAATTTTAGGAGCTGTAGATGCTGAAAAAGTGAAAATCCTTCAGGAAGCAGATGATATTTTTATCGAAGAATTATACAAAAATGATTTGTATGACAAAGTTTCTCAGGCATTTGTTGTTCTACTTCCTGTAAAATCTGTCGGAGTAATGGGCGATGAAAGAACATACGAATATACAGCTGTAGTTCGTTCTGCTAACACCATCGACTTTATGACAGCAACCTGGAGCAGACTTCCTTACGAGTTTTTGGATACTGTATCGAGCAGAATCATTAATGAAGTGAGAGGAATCAACAGAGTAGCGTACGATATTTCAAGCAAACCACCTGCAACAATTGAGTGGGAGTAATTTTGATTTGAATTTTAAATATAAATCCCGTTTTCTAGCGGGATTTTTTATTTTTATAAGTTTAAAAAAGGTATAATTTTCTAAATTTGCTCAATGAAAATAGCTTATCTCGGTCCACAAGCGAGTTTTACACAATTAGCAGCATCACAGATTTTTCCGGATGAAGAACTTATTCCGCAGTCAAGTATTCTTGATTGCTTCAATGCTGTGAAAAATAATGAAGCAGATAAAGCAGTCGTTCCATTAGAAAATTCTATTGAAGGTACAGTTTCTATGACGCTCGATTATCTTTATGATTTTGATGTTTTTATAGAAACCGAATTGGTAATGCCCATTGCACATCATCTGATGATTCATCCCGACAATGAAAGTTTTGAGAAAATAATTTCTCATCCGCAGGCTTTAGCGCAGACTTTTCATTTCAGATATGATCATTATAAAGATATTCCTTCACAGGATTATAATTCTACAGCAGCATCAGCAAAATTGGTTTCTGAAAATCCCACAGAAAAATGGGCTGCAGTTGCCAATCTATATTCTGCAAAATTATATGGCTTAAAAATTATCCATGAAAATATTCAGGATTTTGAACAGAATCACACCAAGTTTATTGTGATTTCAAAAGAAAAATCGATTTTGAGACTTCCTTTACCTAAAACATCTGAAAAAACTTCTTTATTAATTACCCTTCCTGAAGATCATGCAGGAGGTCTTCATCAGGTGCTTTCTGTATTTGCGTGGCGAAAAATGAATCTCTCAAAAATAGAAAGCCGCACATTGAAAACTGGTTTGGGAAATTATTTTTTCTTCATCAATGTTGCGAGCGAATGGCATCCTACATTATCTCAAAATGCGATTGATGAAATTATTTCTTTGGGATCAAACGTTAAATTTTTAGGACATTATGATGAATATATTTTTAGTGAATAGATATAATTAAATGAAAGAGAACAGATCAAAGATAGAAGACTTACAATCTGTCATCAATATTCATAAACATATCTTATTTTTTTTTAATGAAAATGATTTTTAGATATGAAGCAAAAAAAGAAGGAACTCAAATTGGGTTCCTTCTTTTTTATGAGTAATAAATTGATTATTCTTCCTCTTCTTCGTCGTATTTTGCCAACTCTTCATCACACCATTTGAATGCAGCTTCTACAACTTTTGTAGCTTCATCCGCCATAGTTTCTTCATCGTCGCCTTCTAAGTCATCTAACCATTCAACTTCCTCTTCCTCAACATTCAAGATGAATCTTGGATATTCTGTATGTACTACAAATAAATCTTCAGGAAATTCCGAATTGTCTGCTAATAAAAACTTTGGTAATTTCATTTTTTTAATGTTTAAACTTTCTCAAAGATATATAAAATTATTGATATTTATTCTTGTCGATTTTAATTTTTTGCAAAACTTTATGATAAGTTAACGTCTTTCTTTTTAATGTGTCAGAAGGTTTAAAAGTGACATCAATATTAGAATTTACGGTACTTATGAGCTCTGCAATTTGTATGTTTTCGAGATCTTCTTCGTTCTTTAAATAATATAAAATCGGTGTTTTATCAAGTTTTTCATCTTTCAAGAATTTTGTTATTTCTTTTCGGTTTTCCAGATAATTACCTTTGGAAAGTATGGTAAATAATAACCCTGAACAGAGACTTAATAGTCCTATTACATAAACTTTAATGCCAAAATTTTCAAACATTTTCTTAAAATATAACAGCCAGATCATGAAAGAAAACGGCGCTAGTAATCTGTAATCTAAAGGCGTAATAGCATAAAAGTATTGTATAAAATAGGAACAGATAATTCCAAAAACTCCTACAATGAGGACAAATTTTTCTGTTTCGTTTAATTTTTTGCTTGAAAATAAATAAATCATCAAGATAATATTGATAATTCCAATTCCGTAGATGGCATAATTTATTTTTCCGCCTGATGGATTTGAAATATGAATAAACGGATTAAATGTTGTTGCCAATCCCTGTGCTAATTCTTTAAGCAGTTTGGAGGTAGGGTAAAGTCCGATTTCCAGAAAAGTATTGACATAATCTGAATTAAAGTAATCAATAAACAGAAATTTGTACCCAACGATAAAACTCAATCCTATTAATGCAGAAACAATAAAAATCTTTGAATATTCTTTCTTCCAAAATAATAAACCAAAAAATCCGGTTGCTCCGATAAAGAAAAGCGAGCTGTATCGTATGTTGTAAAGCGCAATTAAAGAAACGGAAAGATAAAAGATTGCTTTAAAACCTGTTAATTTTTTATTTATTATTTGATATGAACAATACGTAAAGAGGAAAACAAAAGGTAAAATTAAAGCTTCACTCATCGTGAACGCAAATATGGAGAGAAAGCTGAATAAAGAACACAGAACAATGGTTTCCTTTAAAAAGAAATTCTTTCTCCATGCAAAATAAATAATAAAAAGTAAGGATAAAAGTCCAACAATTTTACTGCTCCAGAACTCATCTGTACCAAAAAATGTAAAGAATTTTATAAAAAGCGGATATCCAACTGGTGTTGTGGTGTTATCAATTTCCGGAAAAACATGAGCAAATCTCATATATCGTATAGAATCTGGGTTGGTTCTTCCTTTTTCGTTGAGCAGAAAACGCAAAATGGTCATCACTACAGTAATGATGACCATTGATATTTGGATATATTTTTCTTTAAATTTTATCAATGTTGCAGTTATTAGGTTTGAATTGATGCTATTCAGCATTCAAATTTATAACTTATAACGCACAACTTAAAAATTATTTTGAAAACATTTTTGCCACTTTCTCTGCTTTTTTACTTTCAGAATAGTCATAAAAACCTTCTCCAGATTTTACACCTAATTTCCCTGCCATTACCATATTGACCAAGAGAGGATTTGGAGCGTACTTAGGATTCTTGAAACCGTCGTACATTACATTTAAGATTGCCAAACAAACGTCTAGACCAATGAAATCTGCTAATTGTAGTGGTCCCATTGGATGAGCCATTCCTAACTTCATTACGGTGTCAATCTCTTCAACTCCGGCAACTCCGTTGTATAAAGTTTCAATCGATTCGTTGATCATCGGCATCAGAATTCTATTAGCAACAAAACCCGGATAATCGTTCACCTCAACCGGAACTTTCCCCAAAGTTTTGCTCATAGTATAGATAGAATCGAAAGTTTCTTTAGAAGTAGAGTAGCCTTTGATGATTTCTACTAATTTCATAATCGGAACAGGATTCATAAAGTGCATCCCGATTACTTTGTCTGCTCTTTTGGTTGCGGCAGCAATTTTAGTAATAGAAATAGATGATGTATTGGTTGATAGTATACAGTTTTCCGGTGCAAACTCATCCATCTGTGCAAAGATCTTCAGTTTAAGATCCTGATTTTCTGTAGCAGCTTCTACTACAAGATCGGCATTGGTAACTGCATCTTTCAGCTCAGTAAAAGTTGTAATGTTTCCTAAAGTTTCAGATTTTTGTTCTTCGGTAAGGTTTCCCTTTGCAATTATTCTGTCGAGATTGGTAGTGATGGTTTTTATACCTCTGTCTAAAGCGTCTTGAGATACATCTACCAAATTTACACTAAAACCGCTTTGTGCGAAAGTATGTGCAATACCATTTCCCATGGTTCCGGCCCCGATAACTACAATGTTTTTGATCATTTTTCCTTATTTAAGTTTAGAATTATTTTTATAGATAATTAAGTTTTTAATTTTTGCTAAATCTCCTTTAGTAACTGTTTGGGTTTCCTGAAAATTCACCGTTCCGTCACTGTTTTCTTTTCTTTTAATGTTTTGAGAAGAAATTGCAGACTGTAATCCTTTTACAAAATTGGTCTTTTGACTTTGGGATAGCTGACTTATACTGATATACAGATTAAATTCACCTTCTCTTCCCAATCCTTGCTGTTGAAGGATTTCAAAAGGTTTTGTTTTGTTTTTTTTCTGAAACTGATTGATGTAATTTATTACAGGATCTGTAGACGGAGTTCCGCAACAAATACTTGAATAGCCAATTTCAATATAATTTTCATTTTTCTGTGCAAAAACAAAAGTGCTGCAAAATATAGAAAGTGTTAAGATTAAATTTTTCATATCTCAAATTTTTAATTGTCATTAAATTATTACATTAATCAATGGCAATTTGTAAGCCTAAAAATAAGCTTTAAAATTTACTTATTAAAATTTTCATAAACAACTTTGGCAATTTCTGCAACCATCTTCGTATTCGTCTCTTCGCTTTCCATAGAATCAGATACCAGAACACTTAACGCAATGTGTTTACGATTAGGAAGAGTAATAATTCCTATATCATTTTCAGCAATAGTTAAACCTTCTTCGTTTTTTCCTGAAGAACCTGTTCTATGTGCAACAGGAGTTTCTTTCGGTAGAAGAGCTACTATTTTATTAGCACCAGTTGTTGTTTCAAGCATTGTTTTCATTAAAAATGAGGTTGAACGCTTAGAAATAATTTTCTTGTCGTAGAAATTTTTCAAAAGTTGGTTTAAAGAATTAGTAGTACTTGTATTTAAATAATGAAATTCATACCCTTCATGCATTTTGCTTTCATCTGCTTTAATGGTAAAATCTTTAACTTTCATTTTATCCATAAATTTTTGTACAGATTGTGTTCCTCCGGCTAAACGTATAAGCAAATCTGTCGTATTATTATCACTTTGTGAAACCATATATTGTAATAGCTCTTCAAGAGTTATTTCTACGTTTCCGTTGGGATATTTTTTTCTGAAGGGACTCCATGTATCTTCATGTAGATCTGCTTTTTTTACTAAAATCTTTTGCTTTAAACTTAATTTTTTTTGATCAACTAAGTTTAAAATCGTTAAAGCTATATGGAATTTAAAGACACTAAGTAAAGGAAGCTTTTTATCACCATTGATGCTAAGTTTTATATTATCTTCAAAAGAATGTACAGAAACAGCTACCGTCGCATTTTTGTCTTTTGTAATTGAATTAATTTTCTGTTCCAGAACAGATTTCTGCGAAAATATAATTCCTGAAATCAGTAGAAAGAATAAGCTTATTTTTTTCATATTTTTTGTTTTAAAAAATCCCTTTTAGAAAGTAAAAGGGATTTGCAATTTAAGATTTTTTCTTATTTCACTTCAAAATATTTCAGGTTAACCCCATTGTTTTCAAAATAAATTCTGATTTTGTTTTCTACTTTTCTAAGGTTAATTCCTTTAGCAGAAACAGTTTGCCAATTTTCGTTTCCTCCTGTTGACTTCATTGCGACGGTTGTAATTTGTTTACCCGAAGCATCTTCAATCCTTATTTTAGCATCATTTTCACTAGAATATTTGATGTCAAAAGTATACGCTTTATCAGATTTGGAATTAATGGTGTATTGCAGCCATTCTCCGGTTTCAGTTTTACCTACGTAATATTCATTATCTTCTGATTTATAAATATCCACACCATCATTTCTCATCTGATTTCCCGAGTTCCATTCTGATCTTTTTGAGGGATCACTTACCCAAAGATTGATGAAATCTTTATCTTCATAAGCAATGCCCATTTTTCCCAAATCATATTCTGCAGCAAAAATTTTTCCCGGAATCTGATGATTTTTGAAAGGTTTTGAAGTGTTTTCTTTTGTCTGTCTGAACATGGCATCGATGACGTCATGTTTAATTTCTACATTGCTGAATTTATAATTTTCTGCAATCTGCATCAGTGCTTTTCTTGCGAATTCCTTTGATGGTTTTTGACCTCCGTTTTTCCAGTAATCCAGTAATTTCTGATATTCAGGAGTGATTTTCACATTGGTAATTCCTGCAATATTGTCGATTTTTTTCATGGGCCAAAATGCGTAGCCGATGTTGTGTTTGTCAAGAAGCTGAATGAGTTCTGTAAACCAGACATTAGAATTTTCTCCTGTTTCGCCCAGCCAAATCGGTATATTGTGTTTATCTCTTAGATCTAATACAAATTTCAGTGTTTCATCATTGTTGTAATTCCAGTATTTATGAAAACTAAATGCTAAATTGTTATCCCAAATAGGAATTAATCCATTGTAATTATTTCCCCAAGCATTTCCTTCAATAAAAATAATGTGTTTTTTATCAACAGTACGAATGGCTTCTGTAATTTCTTTTTGCAATTTCCAGAGCGGAGCATTTGAGGTTTCATCCGTACCGTTTGGATTTTTTCCTGTGAAATTAATATTCGGTTCGTTAATTAAATCATAACCACCGATCCATGGAGAATCTATATATCTTTCTGCTAGTTTTTTCCAGAGTGCAATAGTTTTTTTCTGATTTTCCTCGCTTACCCAAAGCGAAGGTTTAGATTTATCATTATCTGAAATATTGACATCATTTCCTTGTCCACCCGGAGCAGCGTGCAGATCGAGAATGAGATAAATTTTATTGTCTGTACACCATTTCAGAAGATCATCAGTCATTTTAAAACCTTCTTGCAGCCATGTATTTTGTCCTTTTTTAGGTTCTTTTTCAATAGGTAAAGTATAGAGATTATAATGCATCGGAAGTCTTACAGAATTAAATCCTGACCTGGATAAAAAATCAATATCCTGTCTTGTTATTCCGTTTTTCAGATAAGCTTTATAGAATTGGTTCATTCCGTCTACACCTATCAGTTCAGCAATTTTCTCTTTAATTTTATATTGCGGACCTGCAAAATCTGCAGTTTTCAGCATATAACCTTCCTGCAACATCCATCCTCCCAAACCCAGACCTCTGAGCTGAATATTTTCACCTTTTTCATTGACGATTTTCTTTCCTTCTGTTTTTAGTAATTGTGATGTCCCAAATTGAGACAATAAAAGTGTGGATAATAGGATGGCTCTTTTCATATTTTAATTATTAATAAGATTTAATGGAAAATTTTAAGTTGAAATATTTAAGAATAAACAAATATATTTAAAAATTATCAAATGAAAATCATTTATATTTTTGAATTTCCTTTAGAAAATTTGTTTGAAGTTATTTGACTTTTATAACAAAAAAACGGACTTTAGTCCGTTTTGTATGTTTTATAATTCGTGAAAAGTTTTAGAATATATATATTGTCATCTCGCAGAGATTTCAATATTGCATTAGAAAATAATTAAAAAAATGGTGTAGATCCTTTCAGGATGACAAACTGAGTATTTGTTCTCGTATTCTAATGAATATTACTATATTCAAATACCCATTTTGTCATTCCGAAGGGATCTCAACATAGCATTAAGAAATGATTTATAAAAATGATTTAAATGCTTTTATGATGAAACGTTACATTTGCCCTTATTCTATAAATTGTTCTGTCAAACGCACGATTAGAAATTAAGAAATAAGTTTCATAATCTCCAAAGCTACTTTCAAAGCTTCTGTTCCGTCTTCCAAAGAAACTTCTACATTTTTATCTTCCAAAATTGCATCTGCAAATGAATTAAGCTCGTCTAAAATAGCATTGTTCGGCTGAATATTCGGATATTCGAATAAAATCTGATTTTTTTCACCTTCTGCATTTTCAATAATCATATCAAAAGGAGTAGGGTTTTCGGGAGCGTCTTTCATTCGGATAACCTCGGCTTTCTTCTCTAAGAAATCTACAGAAACATAAGCGTCTTTCTGGAAGAACCTGCTTTTTCTCATTGCTTTCATCGAGATTCTGGAAGTTGTTAAATTGGCAACACATCCGTTTTCAAATTCAATCCTTGCATTGGTAATATCCGGAGTTTTGCTGACTACACAAACACCGCTTGCATGAATATTTTTCACTTTAGATTTTACAACGCTCAGCAAAATATCAAGATCGTGAATCATTAAGTCTAAAACTACAGAAACATCGGTTCCACGAGGATTGAATTCTGCCAAACGGTGAATCTCGATAAACATAGGATTTTGAATGTAATCTTTTGCCCCGATAAAAGCAGGATTGTATCTTTCAACGTGCCCAACTTGGGCTTTAATACTGTGTTCCCGACATTTATGAAGAATTTCCTGAGCCTGCTCAAGTGTTTGTGTTACAGGTTTTTCGATGAAAAAATGAAGACCTTTATCAATCGCTTTCAGCGCATAATCGTAATGGTAGATAGTAGGAGTTACAATATCAAGCATATCAATCTGATCCAGCAATTCGTCAAGATTTTCAAAATATTTATATCCGAATTCTGCTTCCAGTTTTTTACCGTTCTCTATATCTTTGTCATGAAAACCTATTAAGTTGTATTTATCTGACTGATTTAGAAGTTTTAAATGTATTTTTCCCAAATGTCCGGCGCCTACCAAACCTGCTTTTAACATAGCTTTTTAATTTTTGTAAATATAATAATTTGTTGTCGGTTGTCGGTTGACGGTTGTCAGAAATTTAAAAACGATCAGTCAACGGCTGTTAAGAAATCACAAAATTTCTTATTTTTGTGACATGCAGGATTCATTTGTACATAAAGGTAAAAGAAAGATTTTGGTAGAATATCTTCGTCAGAGAATCGGGATTTCTGATGAAAATGTACTTTCGGCTATGAACGAAGTTCCAAGACATCTTTTTATGGAAAGTATTTTCGAAGATTTCGCCTATGAAGACCGAGCTTTTCCTATTTTGTCACATCAAACAATTTCGCATCCTTCAACTGTTGCAGAGCAATCTGAACTGTTGCAGTTAAAACCGGGTGAGAAAGTTCTTGAAATAGGAACGGGATGCGGTTATCAGACTGCTGTTTTACTGGCAATGAAAGGTTTGGTGTATACTATTGAAAGACAGAAAGATCTGTTTGATTTTTCTAAGAAAAAATTCAGGGAACTTCATCTTCATCCTAAATTTCAGAGTTTTGGTGATGGTTTTGCAGGATTACCCACTTTTGCTCCTTTTGATAAAATTATTGTGACTTGCGGAGCTTCGGTTTTACCAACAGAATTATTAAAACAGTTAAAAGTTGGCGGGAAAATGGTGATTCCTTTGGGACAGACAGATGAGCAGGTTCTCTACAGATTTACTAAAATATCTTTAACGGAAATTGAAAAAGAAGAATTTGGGGCATATAAATTTGTTCCCATGCTGAATAACACCAATCAATAGATTTATTTAAATTTTCTTAGTATTATTTAATTTTAAATCCTGTTTGTCATTCCGTAGGAATCTCAACAAAGTTTTATAATTTAACTTCAAGAAATAAGCATAGTTTCCTACTGAATGACGTACATTTTAGAAATTCTTTTAAATTAAATTTAAAAACATGAATTCCGAAATTCAAAATTACAACGACAAACAATCTGATTCAGATAAAGAAATTTGCCAATTGCTTTCAAAAATTATTGATGACGAATTAAAAGATTCAGAAAATAAAATCTGGCACAGTCATCCAGTTTGGTTTTTAGATGGAAATCCGACCGTCGGTTTTAGTAAACAGAAAAAAGGAATCCGTCTCATGTTTTGGAGTGGGAAAGCTTTTGATGAAAAAAAATTAAATATCGAAGGTGGAAAATTTCAGGATGCGTCAATATTTTTCAATGATAAAAATGAAATTGACGAGAATGACCTTAAAAGGTGGCTTGAGAAATCTAAAGAAATCCAATGGGATTATAAAGATATTGTGAAAAGAAGAGGTGAATTAGTAAGACTAAAATAACTTTTTCGGAATAAAAATTGAATTCATTATCATAAGCAACCTCACTTTGTAACAGGAGTGAGGTTTTTTATTGGACTAATTTAATCAAAATAAAATGAAAGTATTTATTAACAAAAGAATTCCGGAGATAGGAATGCGGATGCTGGAAGAAGCAGGTTTGGAAGTGATAATTCCCAAAGAAGACGATCTTCAACAGGAAGAATGGCTAAAGTATTGCCAAAATGCTGATATGATTCTTAATGTAGGGCAAAACAAATATGAAAAAGATTTTTTCGAGCAATGTCCGAATGTAAAAGCGATTGCACTGTATTCTGTGGGTTTTGATCATGTAAATATTGACGAAGCTAATAAAAGAAAGATTCCTGTGGGAAATACACCGGATGTTTTAAGTAAAGCTACTTCTGATGTGGCATTTTTGCTGATGCAGACTGTTGCAAGAAGGGCGAGCTATTATTTTGAAAAGGTAAAATCTGGAAATTGGGGAAGTTTTGATCCTTTACACGCTTTGGGGCAGGAATTGTACGGGAAAACTTTAGGTATTTTCGGTTTGGGAAGAATAGGTTTTGAAATGGCTGAAAAATGTAAAAAAGCTTTTGATATGAATATTATTTACCACAACCGAAACCGAAATGAAGAAGCTGAAGATACTCTTGATGCAAAATATGCTTCTTTTGATGATTTGGTAAAGAGGTCGGATGTTTTAAGTATTCATGCGAATTTTACAGATGAAGAAACAGATCTTTTTAATGCTTCAGTTTTCAGAAAGATGAAGCCTGATTCTATTTTTATCAATACGGCAAGAGGCGGATTTCATAACCAGAAAGATCTTTACAATGCGCTTATTGAAAAAGAAATTTGGGGAGCGGGATTGGATGTTACAAATCCCGAACCTGTTGAAGATTATGATCCTATTTTAGGGCTTTCAAATGTTTGTATTTTGCCTCATATTGGCTCAGCAACTGTAGAAGCAAGAAACGGAATGGCTAAACTTGCAGCCGAAAATCTTATCGCTTTTTCTAAGGGTGAAAAAATGCCGCATTGTGCGAATCCCGAAGTTTATGATTAACAACAAAACGTTGGAATCATTTTTGTCTTATAAAAAATAACAATAAAATATACTATTATGGCAACACATGACAATACAGAAGAGCAGGAAAGAAAACTAAATGAGATGGATTACAATCCGGGAGAAGATATTTTCAATAGGGAAGAACATATTCCTTTGGATGGTGATGGTAATCCGATTACTAATCCTAATCATGTAAATGACGAAATGCCTTATGGTTTGGATATTCCGGGAGCAGAAGATGATGATAATCTTGAGCAAATTACAGATCAGCTTCCCGATGAAGAAAATGATTTTTACAGTATCAGTGATAATGAAGATGACCGCGAAGAAGAAAATGATGATATAATAAGCTGATTGTAAATTGAATAAAATTAATTAAAGCTGCCTTTTTTAAGGTAGCTTTTTTTATTTAAATTAATTATTAATAACATAACAATAAATATTTATTATTGCTTTTATTGTAATTAAAAAGTATTAGTTTTGATAAGAATTAGTTTGTAATTTGTTTTTATTTAAAAATATATTAATTTTTCAATTATATATGAAAAAATATTTATCAGTTTTATTATTGTTTATCGGTGTTTTTTTCTTTTCTCAAATTCCTCTTGGAGTGAAAATAAAAGATATTTCAGGAAATGAAAACTTTCTTGTAAGCTGTACCAATAATCTTGATGCCAACGGATGTTTGCAGCTACAGTTAGAATACCCTGTTTTAAAAGCTACCACATCATATAATTTAACTTCTGAAGTGTATAATCCGGCGATTCCTCTAAATCAGGGAACGACTTTAAATGCTAATTTTGATGATCTTTTTGCTGCAAAACTGGATCTTCCGTTTTCTTTTTGCTTTTTTAATCAGAATTTCAATGCTTTAGTTGTTGGTTCCAACGGAATGGTAACTTTTGATCTCAGTCAGCTCGGGAATATCAATTATCCCAATGTTTTCTGGCAAAATCCAAATCCAAGTCTCCCAAAAAATTCGATTTTCGGAACGTATCACGATATGGTTTTTGCTACAGGAGATTCTTCTGAGATTTATTATTCAACGATAGGAACTGCGCCTTACCGAAAATTTGTCGTTAATTTTTACGATGGGAGAGTTGCAGGATGTACAGACCGCTCATCTTCTCAAATCGTTTTGCACGAGACTACAAATATTGTTGAAGTTTTTGTAGATAAAAAATTAACACCATGTCCTACAAGAAAGTTCGAAAATGCATTAGTCGGAATAATGAATAATGACGGAACGCTCGGTTATTCTCCATCTACAAGAAATACCGGAAATTGGGAAGCTTTGCAGGAAGCTTATAAATTTACACCTTCAGGAAATGCTATTCAGCCGGAAGTAGAATGGACAAATTCAGCTGGACAAGCAGTTGCAACCGGAATACAAACCACGATTTGCCCAACACAGAATGATATTTATACGGCTACTGTAAAATTTAATGTCTGCGGAAATAGTTTTCTGAATTTTACGGATGATTTTATTTTAGATTTTGATCCAAGTTATCCTGTAGCCAAAAACTATACTCAGAGTTTTTGCGGGAATTCTCCTGTAAGTCTTAATCTTAATAGTTTCAGACCCAATCTTACGTCACAAAATCCTTCCAATTTTAATTTCAGTTATCACAGTACTTTGCAGGAAGCACAGTCTGCTCAGAATGCTTTATCGGCAACGTATATTCTTAATTCTAATGCTGTTTTCTATGTGAGAATTCAAAATCCGAATATTCCTACGTGTTACAGAGTAGCGGTTCTTACTTTAAATTTTCTAAGTAAAAACCTTCTCAAAAATACAGTTGAAATTTGTGACACGAATAATAACGGAGTAGAAAACGGATATGATTTAACTCTTTTAAATAATCAGATCTTACCGGCAGGAACAACAGGAATTACCTATTTTCTCACTCAGGCAAATGCACAGAATAATACTAATTCTGTTGTTACAGCAAATATTTCAGCTTCCACTCAAATTTGGGTAAGATTGCAGGATGCAAATTGTGTATATGTTTTAGGACCGGTGAATTTTCAGTTGAAGCCCGGAGTCAATGCAAATCTTACGATCAATTATCCGTACACAATGTGTGACATTAATGCAGATAATAACGAGCTTTTTGCTTTTGATTTAAATCTGGGACCGCTTATTTCAACTCAGTCAGGAGCAACTTTTACTGCGTATAATTCTTACAACGAAGCTTACAGCGGTACAGGAACTGTTTTAGAAACAATAAAAAAAGGCATTTATCAGATTTTTATCAGAGTAGAAATTCCGGGAGGCTGTTTTGCAGTGGTGCAGGTGAATATGGATGTAACGTTTACGGAAATTAAAGTGAATGAAAAGAATGAATATATTTGTTTTAACGGAACTGATGATATAAGTTTTAATTTGCAGACACTTTCTGGCAATATGCTTGTTCTGCCAACAACGGTTCCTGTAATAGAGTTTTATGGTAATTACATAGATGCAGAACTTGAAACTAATCCTATTTCTCCCAATCAGACTATTACAACCAACGGAGATTTTGTAACAAAGACTTACTATGTGCGTTTTGAAGAATCCAATACATGTTATACAATCAGACCTTTAAGTGTTCATTTGGTGCATCCTGTAGCGGTGAGTTCAAACTTCAGCATTTGCGATTTTAATAATGATAATACAGAAAGTGTTTCTCTAAACTCTTTTTCGGGAGCAATTATTGGCAGTCAGAATGCAACCGTTTTATTTTATCTGAATCAGACAGATGCTCAATCCGGAAATAATCCCGTTACTACAGCAAATATTACAGGAACAACACAGCTTTTTGTGAGAATTACCTCTTACAACTGTACAAAGATTTATCCGGTTAATTTTACACTCGTGGCAACTCCTGCGGTAAATTCGGTAGTCAATATTGCTTTAAATAATATTTGCGATAACAATAATGATGGGATTGAGATCTATAATCTTACACTTTCCCAGCCTCAGATTTATAACGGTACTTCAGGTGTTACATTTACCTACTATACCTCATATAATGCTGCAAATCATACTTTTTCGGGTGAAATTACTGATCCTGCACAATTTCCTGTACAGGGAAGTACAACAGTCTTTGTAAAAGTGAAGTTTAATAATAGTGATTGTTTTTCTGCTTCTCAGTTAAATATACAGATGACATTTTTACCGGTAGTGGTTCTTAGCAATGCAGTGATCAATACCTGTGATGAAGATTTTAATCTGAGCGAAACTTTTCAGTTAAATAATGCGGTTTCTCAATTGTTTATCCCTTCTCAAAATACGTATGCACTTTCTGATATGAATATTTCATATTATCTTACTGCTGCAGATGCGAATGCAGGAAATACGGCAAATCAAATAGGAAATACCTATACTGCCAATATTTCCACAGTACAGGTTTGGGCAAGATTTCAGTCGAAAACTACAGGATGCTTTTCTGTAGCTCCAATTCAGTTGAATACTTATTTTCCGCCAAAAGCGATTAATTCTACGATTACAATTTGTGACGAAAATTTAGACGGAAGTTATGAAGTTAATTTGCTCAACTACACCAATTTGTATGTAGATATTGCAAATACAATGAATACATTTAGTTTTTATCTTACCCAACAGGATGCTCAGAACAATATAAATGCAATTCCGAATCCTCAAAACTTTACAGCTCAACCATTTCCTGCTCAGATTTGGGTGAAAGTTCAGAATATTCCTGGTTGTGATGATATTGCAACTATCAATTTTATATTTGGAAATAAAGTTGTTCTTCAGAATTCCGGACCATTTCAGTTGGGTGTTTGCGACGTTGGAAATGACGGTATTGAAACTGTCAATTTAACACAGTTTCAGCAACAGATTTATTCAGGAATCAATGCTACATTTACCTATTATCCATCGTTAGCGGATTTAAATTCAGCAACTAATGCAATCAGTAATCCGTCTAATTATTCATTTAATCAGAGTACGGGTTCAGGTACAGTTTATATTAAAGTAAGCGTTCCGGGGTTTTGTCCGGAAATGGCAACGATCAATATTTCACTGAAACCGACACCGTTCTTTGATATTCCAACTTTGTATTTTTGTCCGAACGAAAGCCTGAGTTATACTCTGAAAGTGGAAGGTTATCAGATTATAAGTTATGTATGGACGAATCCTTCCGGTCAGGTAATTTCAAATACAGATACTGTAACAGGAATTACAGCTTTGGGAACGTACAGTGTAACGGTAACGGCTGTGAATGGCTGTACTTATACCGATACTTTTGAAGTGAAACATTATGATGTTCCTGTCATTCAGCAATTGGTAGCCAATGGAAATACGTATACGGTAACTGCAACCGGATCGCAGACCATTTTATATTCTATTGACGGCGTTATATGGCAATCTTCTAATGTTTTTTATAATTTACCAACAGGAATTACCACTTTTTATGTAAAATATGCTGAAGGTAAATGTATTGTAAAGCAAGACGGTTTGGTTTTAGACATTAAAAATACCATTACACCAAACGGCGATGGGATAAATGATAAATGGATTGTAAGAGATCTTCATGTTTTTGGAAGCAGAATGACGAATGTAAAAGTCTTTGATCGCTATCAATACCTGATTTTTGAGCAAAATACCAATACTCAGATCATTTGGGACGGAATGATTGCGGGAAGACCAATACCGACTGCGAGTTATTGGTATGTGATTACTGTTCCGGATGGAAGAACCTTTACAGGCTGGATTTTGGTAAAGAATAATAATTAATCATAAATAATAAACGATAACAAAAACCTCATTGATTTTCAGTGAGGTTTTGTTATGTTTAAAAGTAATTCTAAATTCTATTTAAAATAATCAACAGCAGAAAAATTCCCCTCCTTTGGAGGGGTGGCGAAAATTCAAAGAATTTTTGACGGGGTGGTTTTAAAGTTATATCAAACATCAGGATTTTATTGTTCTACACTCTCAAACCACCCCGTCTAAATTTTCTCTGAAAATTTATCCACCCCTCCAAAGGAAGGGAATTCTTTAGTTTTCGTTATTATATATTTTTCAAATTCCATATCTTTAAAACTTTAAAAATTAAAACCCCACGATGAAAAAGCTTTTTACAAAATATCTTTTCTTTGTATTTCTTCTTCCGGTTTTAGTAATAGTAATAGTTTGCCTTTTCGGGACAAGAGTAGAAGTTGAAACTTATGGTATGAATAGAAGAATAAGTTATTGGGGAATTGATATTAATGGAATTTTGAGCAATCCAATTTATACCATATGGACTTTTTATCTATCATATGCGATATATCTTTTGGGCTATTTTATAGTTTTCTTATTGCAAAGACATACAAATCTTCATTATTCTATAATGAATCTCATTGTATTTACTATAAACTTCTTTTTGATAAGTAAGACTCCAGAAAATAGAATTCTAATTCCATTGACATTGACTGGTTTTATAATTTTCATTTTTAATATCTTTAAAACCACAAAAATCTAATAATAATCAACCTTAATAATCAACTATAAATGACTTTCAAGGAACAGATACAGCAGGGAATTCCCAACGAATTACCTCAGCCGAAACCATACGACACCAATATCAATCATGCTCCTAAACGTAAAGAAATCTTAACGGAAGAAGAGAAAATATTAGCTTTAAAAAATTCTTTACGTTATTTTGAACCGAAATTTCATGCAGAATTATTGCCTGAATTTAAGGAAGAATTAGAGAAATACGGCAGAATTTATATGTACCGTTTTCGTCCGGATTACGAAATGAAAGCAAGAGATATTGCCGACTATCCCGGAAAATCTGAACAGGCAAAAGCGATTATGCTCATGATTCAAAACAATCTGGATTATGCTGTGGCACAACATCCTCACGAACTGATTACTTATGGTGGAAATGGAGGTGTTTTCTCCAACTGGGCGCAATATCTTTTAACCATGAAATATCTGTCGGAAATGACAGACGAACAAACGTTGACGATGTATTCCGGTCATCCGATGGGATTGTTTCCTTCGCATAAAGATGCACCAAGAGTGGTGGTGACAAACGGAATGGTGATTCCTAACTATTCTAAACCCGATAATTGGGAAAAATTCAATGCGTTGGGTGTTTCGCAGTACGGACAAATGACGGCAGGAAGTTATATGTACATCGGTCCGCAGGGAATTGTACACGGAACGACGATTACCGTTTTGAATGCTTTCAGAAAAATAAATAAAGAACCAAAAGGCGGATTGTTTGTCACTTCAGGGTTAGGCGGAATGTCCGGAGCTCAGCCAAAAGCAGGAAATATTGCAGGTTGTGTTACCGTTTGTGCGGAAGTGAATCCGAAAATTACCAAAATCCGTCACGATCAGAAATGGGTGAACGAAATCCACGAAAATCTGGATGAATTGGTAGAAAGAGTGAAAAAAGCGCAGGAAAATAAAGAAGCGGTTTCTCTGGCTTATCTTGGAAACATCGTTGAGGTTTGGGAAAAATTTGATCAGGAAAATTTAAGAATTGATATCGGATCAGACCAGACTTCACTTCACAATCCTTGGGCGGGAGGTTATTATCCTGCCGGACAAAGTTTTGAAGAATCCAACAAAATGATGGCAGAAAATCCGGAACTGTTCAAAGAAAAAGTTCAGGAGACTTTGAAAAGACACGCTGCAGCCATCAATAAACATACAGAAAAAGGAACGTATTTCTTTGATTACGGAAACGCATTTCTGTTGGAAGCTTCACGTGCAGGAGCCGATGTAATGTCAGATCATCCGACGTTGGGAAGAGAGTTCAAATTCCCTTCTTACGTTCAGGATATTATGGGACCGATGTGTTTTGATTATGGTTTCGGACCGTTCCGTTGGGTTTGCGCAAGCGGAAAACCGGAAGATTTACAGAAAACGGATGAAATTGCTTGTCAGGTTTTAGAGGAAATGATTAAAACATCACCCGAAGAAATTCAGCAGCAGATGAAAGATAATATTCAGTGGATCAAAGGCGCACAGGAAAATAATCTGGTTGTGGGTTCTCAGGCGAGAATTTTATATGCCGATGCAGAAGGACGAATGAAAATCGCTGAAGCCTTCAACAAAGCCATTGCCAACGGAGAAATCGGTGCGGTGATTTTGGGAAGAGATCATCACGATGTTTCGGGGACAGATTCGCCATACAGAGAGACTTCCAATATTTATGATGGTTCCAGATTTACGGCAGATATGGCGATTCATAATGTGATTGGCGACAGTTTCCGTGGGGCAACATGGGTTTCTATTCACAACGGAGGCGGAGTAGGATGGGGCGAAGTGATCAACGGTGGTTTTGGGATGTTACTGGATGGAAGCGATGATGCCGAAAGAAGATTAAAATCAATGCTGTTCTGGGATGTGAATAATGGAATTTCAAGACGAAGCTGGGCAAGAAATGAAGGCGCTGTTTTCGCGATTAAAAGAGCCATGGAAGCTGAGCCGAATTTGAAGGTGACATTGCCGAATTTTGTGGATGAGAATCTCTTTTAATTTGAAAATTTGAGAATGAGTTAATTTGAAAATGCTTAAACATTCATTCACTTCGAGAAGCTTTTGATGTATAAGATATGAAACCTGCTGTGAGGCAGGTTTTTTGTTTTGATAATTTCACTGATTGCAAGTCCGAAAGATAAATATTACATTACAGATCAGATTTACTATATGTGTCTGTTGAAGAAGATGAATCAGAAAATATCTGTATTATTTTGATGCTTTTGTTTTCTTCTATAAAAGTAATTTTTTCATCAAGTGTATCGTTTCTCCATCTCCCATCAATTGTTGCCCAATAAATTCTATCTCCATCAAACTTAATTCTAGATTCAAATTTTTGTGAATCAGAAGGTCTGATGTAAGAAATATAATAGATGTCATCTGCTTTTTCTGCTTTCATGATTTTTGGTGATTGCCCCATTATCGATGAAATAGTAAATTTCGCAAGCTCTTCATTAGTAAATTCTTTTAGCTGACCTTTGGTTTCTTTTATATTTTCATTTTCGATTGTCTGTGACTCAACTTTTAATATATTTTTAGATTTATTTTCACAACCAATTAAGGAAATCGACAGAACTAAAAACAATAATCTTTTCATCTTAAACATTTGAATTAATTTTTAAATGTACAACATCTGGTTATAAAAGAATTATGGTTTTCCATAATGTGAAAATTTCTTAATAATAGTTAGAATATAATTTAAAAAAGTATCAAGAAGTTTTTTCCTTATCTAAAAATACAAATTATTTATTCCCCTTCACTGTCACGCCGATAGAAACCACAGGTTTGGTAAACTGGCTTCCGTTGGCAATATCTCCATTACCGAAAACAAACTGATAGCCGGCTCTTGTGGTAAGATATATAGCGACATCTTCTTTTCTGAAACTACCGAGTTTTAGCGAAAAATCTACGCCGCCCTGTACATTAAAAAAGAGATCACGGTTGAGATTTCTTGGAACTTCGTTTTGATTTTCCAACCAGATGCCGTCGACTTCGCTGTAAGAGTTTTCCGTTGTTTTGTCGTCGGGATTAATGAGACTTAAAAAATATCCTCCTGCTGAAAAATAGGTACTGAAGAAAAATTTGTCGCTATTGATCATATCATTTTGAACGAGAAAATTTAGTACCGTATGATTAGATCGTGTTCTATTGGCTAAATATCCGAAATTTCCAGAATGATTCTCGTGGGTAAAACTCAGTGTACCACCCAACGAAACACGATCACTTACATAGTTTCTTGCATTGATGTGTAAAGCAGGTTGATACTGTCGGATTGCAGGTTGCCATTCTATTCCTCCATAAAATGCAATCTTGTTTTTCTGTGCCAAAAAAAAGTTTCCGCTCAATAGAAACGACAGAATATAAAGTGCTTTTTTCATAACAAAAATTTTAAGGTTCTACAGATAAAATGAAAATTTTTCTGGGAAAAATATTCACTCTTTATATTTAAGACTTGAAATTTTTGAAAAAGTTGCCTTGTTTTGTAAGATTTTAGGGTAAATAATAAAAACCTGCTGTGAGGCAGGTTTTTGTTTGATTTATAGTTATAAAACATTTTACTCATAATACCAATAAAAGAATATTTCATCTCTGTCGGTACAAATCTGATCAATTGTCTCATTATATCCAGAGTTTTTAAGCTCAAACTCGTCAATGATTTTTCGGATCTCAGGCTCATATTTTTTTTCTTTAGTCTTCAGGTATTTTTCACACAGACACTTTGCAATATCCATTTTAGTATTATGATCAGTAAATCTGTCATATTCTCTTTCGAAAATGGTTGTTTTATATTCTTGTGTACAATCAAGAACAACCATTTTTCTCGAAAATTCAGGATTAATAACTCTTAATATTAAAAATATCAAAAAAACAATTCCGAAAATTATAAAAAAGCTCTTTGTTTTCATATGCTCCCAAGATTTTTCACTAAATAAAGCAGATCTTTCATCTGATGTTTATACTTACGGATTGTTAATTGTATTTTGTTTCCTTTCATACTCTTGTATTTGCAATTCAAAACTTTCATTTTCATCAGGTGGTTGTGATAAAGTTGAACTTCCTTTATGAGCTTTTTGAATATAATTTTCAGGAGGTTTTGGTAATGCATTCTTACAATGTTCCGAGCAAATATTTGCCAACAAAGGCAATACATCGGTTCCTACCCAGAGTGAAATCCATAATTGATTGGTCTCATCATAAGTCATTTTTTTCCTGCAAACACTACAATTTACAGTTTCGCCGGAATAACGGACAGGATTCTGACTTAAATCGGGAAAGCTCATTCTGTTTTTATAGTTGCCGTAGAGCGCTCTTGTACTCACTGCGCTGTCTTTTAAATTTTTACATTCAGTGATTTCATAAGGAAACCAATGTAAACTGTAGGAAGTATAAGGAACGAAATTCTCCAGAGATTCCATCTGTCCGATTTCAGGAGGGATGCGTTTGAGCTTGCTTCCATAGAGCGAGACTTTTTTTACTTTCTTGAGTTTTGAAATCGTTTCCGGAAGCGTATAAATCTGTGAAAAAAGCTCATATCCGAGTTCGTTCGCAGGAGAAAATTCTTCGCTTCCATCTTCGGCAACCCGATCAATATAATCGCAAAGTTTTTTCCATGCTGCAGAATTTTTATCCTGAACATTATTCTCTATTTTCTTTATTCTGTTGTTCATGCAGCTTATAGTTTTATACCCCTTTTCAAATATAGAAAATTTGAGAGTATTTATGAATATAAAAAAACCTGCCCTAAAGCAGGTTTTATTTTGTGATAATGCCGGTCTATAATTTTCTTTGTGTTTTTAATCTATGCTCAAAGATTGCAAATTGTAGGGAATTAATTTACTTTCAGTTCAATAGGATTGTATTGTTCATACAATTTTCTTGAATTTCTGTTAAGCTGTCTTATAGTTTCGGGGTCTGCATTATCCAAAATTTCTGAAAAATCGGTGTCTGCGAAAGAATCTTTTCTCCACTGATATACTTTTTCTTTTTTAGCAGGTTTTACATTCTTGTATAGATTTGCAAATGGGCAAACTCCTTTTCTTTTCTTAAAGCTGTAGAGTTTGTAGTGGAAATCATCTTTGTCATCATACAATTCTACAATAAGACCGGGAAGATTATTAAATTTATAAGGTCCGAAGTTTAACGGGATTTTAGGATTGAAAAATGCAATCCAGTTTCTTCCGTATTTGGTGGCAACTGCTTTCTGGCAATTAGTATTTCCTATTTTCTTAAATTCATTTACTAATTTCCAGTTTAGATTATTAGGTTCCTCATAAGAAACATATCCTCTTGAAATAGGTGTTGTAACGTATATTTTGGCAGAAGTAGTGCCAATATTTTCAGGATACTCACACTCAAATTTGAAAAAAGTTGTCATGTCTGCAAGAGCATTTCCTGTTTCTTTTATTTTTTTGTGATAGATTAAAGAATCTTGTACATAGATATTCATACTTTTAAAGTAAGATTCTTTATCATTCATCAGCAGAATAAAAGTGGTTCGTTCACTTTTCGCATTGGGCAGATTACTGCTTTTATAATCTAATGTATATCCCGCTTGATATTCCGAATAAAAACTTTTTTGAGCTTTTACCGAAAAAATATAAAAAGTGAGAATGAATAATAATATTTTTTTCATAAACAAAGAAAAGACTATTTTGAGAAAACAAAATGAATATCCGTAATGAGTAATAACTTAGTTTCTGGCAGTCTGTTTGTCATCTCGTAGGAATCAACATATTGAAATTAAGGGTTTTGATTTTTACAGAAATCGAAGATTCCACAAAGTTAAAGACAAAATTACTGCTGATTTAGAATTATGACCAAACGGACATTCATTGAATAAAATAGTTGTTTTTTTTAATGATTAACTCGTATAAAAAGTTATTGCTGATGGAACTGTTCCGCAAGCGCTGTAATTAAGCTGCTTTAAAGTATGAGTTAATGTTGCTCTAGTAACACTTGCAGCATAATCGTTACTAATTTGAAAAACCATACCACAAGAGGTTCTGAACGGAAATGCACTTGCTATACTACCAATAGCGACAGCGCCGATAACGAATAATTTTTTCATAATTGATATTTTTTTATAATTACAGGGCAAAGGTAAATTTCATACATCAAATCTGCAATTCTGTATAAAATAAATTATTCCTCAAAAAATAAATTATTCGTACTTTCGCTTTATTAAAAAACATACTATGAATGTAAAGGGTAAACTTATAAGAGAAGCAAGAATGAAAAAAGATTTCTCGCAAGAATATTTGGCAAATGTTTTAGGTATTTCGCAATCGCAGTATTCTAAGCTTGAAAACGGCGATGTAAGCTTTGATATTCAAAAACTCGGACAGCTTTTAGACGAGCTTGAGCTTAATCCTTTGGAGATTATTGAGTTTTCTGAAAAACAAAAGCTGATTATTAATACCCATAATTCGCATAACGCAATTGTGAACAATTCGGGAGAAATTAATTCTCCGCTGATTCAGAATGATGTAGAAGCAATTCGTAAAATTGTTCAGGAGGAATTGTCTAAGAAAAAGTAAAAGATATTTGTTTGAAATAAAGAAAACCTGCTGTGAGGCAGGTTTTTGTTTTATAGTAAACGAGATTATAATCCGTTTTTTATTTTTCATCTGCATATATAATTTTTGAAGTCAATTACTGATTAAAATAGATCAAATAATTAATATAGCATTAATAAAATCATTTTTACTATCTTATTAAAGTTACATTGGTTTTGCACTTCCCCATCCTCGGTTTGGAAATACTTCTTTATTTGTTGTGTAAGAAAGAGTGTTTTTTGATACGTGAGTGCTATATATTGTAGCTCTAGGTAAATTTCTTTTGATGCAATTTATCACCGCTTTTCTAGGATGTTTTACATTACCTGCAGCTGATGCTATATACATATTTGAATTAAATTTCTTTAGCCAAGTAGAACTCACATTTCGTCTACTACCATGATGTGGTAATTGTACTAAATTAATGTTGTTTGTAGTGAAACCATTTTCAACCATACTATCAAATGAGTCTACACCCGCATCTGCTGTTAGAATATATCTTCTTCCAGAACTATCTGTAAGTTGCAGAACTGTACTTGTTAAATTTTCTGGAGAAGCATCATTTATTTCATCAACAATTGTACATGGGCTAGTAATCTCATCATCATAAACTGTTGGTGCTTTCTTTGAAAAATCTACTCGTTTTAGAAAATCAATATTGGTAAATTGTTGAACTTTTTCTTCATAAAAGCTTTTGCTTGGAGATAAAATTTTAATATCATTACTTCTTATAATATTTACGTCACTTAATGCTCTGAATCGTTTTATAGAATATTTTTCACATAATTCATTTAATTTGTAAACCTTTTCAAAACTTTCATATAAGTGTATAATATCAGCATCTTCCTTCGCTAAATATGAGTTTTTAATTTTATCTTTTAATTCAGAACTTATATGCTCAACAGGATCATTGTAAATTGCAAAATTCATTTCGTTTCCAATAAGTTCAATAACTTCTATCAGTCCATTTATGTGATCTGTATGTGGATGGCTATTTAAAAAACCAATAGTTTTACTTGTCATTAAATGTGGTTTTATATAAGTATTATAATGGTTTACTATTTTTTCACCATTTCCATTACTCCCACCATCTATAAAAATGACAATATCATGTACATTTGGATTTCTAGCCCAAACAATTATCGCATCACCATCTCCAACGTATAAAAAATCAATTACAAAATCCATATTTTTTAAGTATTAGCGTCAATTCGTTTAGTTATATAGTTTGTTTGCTTTTTATAAGCAAATAAATAAATTAGAGATACCCCAATTATTAGTATATATTTTTGAACTTCAATATCAATATTAAGAAAATGTAAATCTAAAAAGTGAAAAAATTTAGTACTAATAATCAGTAAAGTTGTAGTGAATAGAACTCGAAATTTATTACTTGTCTCTACTAGCACATCAAGTTTACTATCCTTTCTGTAAGCTTCTACAAATTTTTTGTAATCTCTGAATTTTATAAACTTTAACCTTTTTAATAATGGCTCAATAATAACCGATGATATTCGACTAATTGTTAAGCCTATAAAATAATATAAGAATCCAGCAAGAAGAATATTATCTTGTTCTATTTTATACTTAGTAAAATAATTTAGTAAAACAACAAACAAGATTCCAGGAAGGAGATTGTTAAATAAGTTATAAGAAGAAATTTTGTTCAAAAGATCATTCATATTTACAATTATTTGAATTGCAAACAAATGTATAAAAACTAAACAGAGGATATTCTCCGTATTTTTACGGAAATTATCAAAAGAACAATTAATCTAAAATAACATCAATTTAATTTTACAACGTACCTAATCCGACAACCTGCTATTCGCAGGAACTCAAAAACACTCTTAAAACAAACCTCATGCATCTGCATTTTGTTTAAAACAGTCTTGTTTGTAACTTTCTGCAATTGCATGAAGTCTCCCACAAGTTGCGAGGAACTTCCTGCAACTGCATTTTATTTCCCGCAAAATGTTTTAAACTAAATGCAGAATTATTTATATTTGTTTTCAGTAATTAATGAATATCTGTAACGAGTAATGACTTAGTTTTCAGCAGTCTGTTTGTCATTCCGTAGGAATCTCAATACACTGAAAATTAAGCAGTTTAGATTCCTACGGAATGACAAAATCAGTAGTTTACATTCCTGCAGAAATCGAAGACTCGAAGAAGTCAAAGATAAAATTACTGCTGATTTTAGCATGATGATAAAAACGGATATTCATAAAATAATTAATGAATATCTATAATGAGTAATGACTTAGTTTTCAGCAGTCTGTTTGTCATTTCGTAGGAATCTCAATACATTGAAAATTAAGCAGTTTAGATTCCTTCAGAATGACAAAATCAGTAGTTTACATTCCTGCGGAAATCGAAGACTCGAAGAAGTCAAAGGTAAAATTACTGCTGATTTTAGCATGATGATCAAAAACTGATACTCATAAAATAATTAATGAATACCTGTAATGAGTAATGACTTAGTTTTCAGCCGTCTGTTTGTCATTCCGTAGGAATCTCAATATACTGAAAATTAAGCAGTTTAGATTCCTTCGGAATGACAAAATCAGTAGTTTATATTCCTACAGAAATCGAAGACTCGAAGAAGTCAAAGGTAAAATTACTGCTGATTTTAGCATGATGATCAGAAACGGATATTCATTAAGTAATTAAAATATTTTTAACAAACAAAAACACATTTTTCGATGAAAATTTCATTAGTGAGATTGAGCACTAAAGATCTTGCGACTTTAGCTCAGAGAATTATTTCCAACAGTCAGTCAGGCAAATATCCTGTCATTACCGATCATCCTCTTACCACAACTTTGCAAAACTCTTACACCGAGTACGACCAGGTTTACACCAAACAAATTTACAGCGGAAAAGGAAAAGACGTAGCTGCCGCAGATCACGAAAGGGATGTCGCTTACAACAATCTGAAAGCATTTCTAAACGGTTACCGAAAGCTGTCTTCCGCACCCAATTATCAGTTGGCGGAAGATTTGTACGGCATCTTCAAAACCTTTGGTCTGAATCTGGATCGTTTAAGTTATTCTTCACAAACCGCACAGATGAAAAAGCTGATCGAAGAACTGGAAACTCCCGAAAACACACAGAAAATAACAGCTCTTTCCTTAAGTACCGCTTTTGCAGATATGAAAACGAAACACGAAGATTTTGAAGTACAGTTTGCCGATCAGGCAGAAGCCAACGCAGACCTCCGACAAATGACGAGTGCAAGTGCCATTCGCAAAGATCTTGAGAAAAACCTGAAAACGTACCTCGGTCTTTTAACGGCAATGAAAAACGTTCCCGGTTGGCAATTGCTCTACAGCGATATGAATGAGCTGGTAAAAGCAGCGAAAAAATCGGAAGTAAAGAAGGGTGAAAAGCCATCATAAATAATGACTCAGCAGATCGCTGAGTTTTTTGTAAAGCAAATGAAATTATGCACTGTGTTGAGCGCTCCGTTTGTCATTTATAAGATAAGTAAGGATAAGCGCTCTGTTTGTCATCCTGAAAGGATCTAAGCTGAAATTTTCCAATAAAATCTCTAATATTATGTTGAGATCCCTGCGGGATGACAAAGAGAATGTAAAATATGACAAGGTGTGTTTGTGAGAGAGTAGTATTTATAAGAATCAAGAATAAGCGCTCTGTTTGTCATCCTGAAAGGATCTAAACTCGAATCTTTCTAATCATTTATAATACTACGTTGGGCTCTCTACAGGATGACAAAGAGAATGTAAAATATGACAAGGTGTGTTTGTGAGAGAGTAGTATTTATAAGAATCAAGGATAAGCGCTCTGTTTGTCATCCTGAAAGGATCTAAGCGGTAATTTTTCTATTTGCATCTCTAATACTATGTTGAGATCCCTACGGGATGACAAAGAGAGTGGATTAGCCTTACAATATGACAAAGTTGGTGTTTGTGATAAGATAGAGTAGTATTTATAAGAATCAAGAATCAGCGCTCTGTTTGTCATCCTGAAAGGATCTAAGCGGTATTTTTTTCATGCAATATCTCTAATACTATGTTTAGATCCCTGCGGGATGACAAAGAGAATGTAAAATATGACAAGGTGTGTTTGTGAGAGAGTAGTATTTATAAGAATCAAGAATAAGCGCTCTGTTTGTCATCCTGAAAGGATCTAAGCGGTAATTTTTCCAATAAAATCTCTAATACTATGTTTGAGATCCCTGCGGGATGACAAAGAGAATGGATTAGTATTACGACATGACAGTGTGTGTTTGTTTATGATTAATATGTATAAGAATAAAAGAATAAGCGCTATGTTTGTCATCCTGAAAGGATCTAAGTTGAAATTTTCCAATAAAATCTCTAATACTATGTTGAGATCCCTGCGGGATGACAAAGAGAATGGATTAGCCTTACAATATGACAAAGTTGGTGTTTGTGATAAGATAGAGTAGTATTTATAAGAATCAAGAATAAGCGCTCTGTTTGTCATCCTGAAAGGATCTAAACTCGAATCTTTCCAATACTACGTTGGGATCTCTACAGGATGACAAAGTGTACAAAAAACATTACTTAAGATTTTGTAGAAATTAATATATTAGCTCAAATAACAACACAAATAATGATGGAATTTACAGAAGGAGTATACACATTTTATGTTTATATTCTCACTAATAAAAACAGAACTGTTCTCTATACAGGAGTTACCAACAATCTATATAAAAGATTACAACAACATAAAACAAGGTCAGATCCAAAATCCTTTACGGCAAAATATAACGTAGAATTTTTGGTTTACTATGAAAAGTTTGGCTGGATTCATGAGGCAATCGAACGGGAAAAAGAAATAAAAAATTTATCCCGAATTAAAAAATTAGAACTGATTAGAATTCAGAATCCAAACATGGATGTTTTAGATGATCTGTTTCGACTGGAGTTTTAATGATTCTTGTGTGAAGGAATTTTTTATAATTAATTTTATCATGCGATGTTGAGATCCCTACGGGATGACAAAGTGTGTGTATGAATAATGTATATAAGAATAAAAAAATCAGCGCACTGTTTGTCATCCTGAAAGGATCTAAGCTGAAATTTTTCCAATAAAATATCTAATACTATGTTTAGATCCCTACGGGATAACAAAGTGTGTGTTTGTGTGAGCGTGATATATATAAGATAAGTAAAATTAAGCATAAAGTTTGTCATCCTGAAAGGATCTAAACTCGAATCTTTCCAATAAAATCTCTAATACCACGTTGAGATCCCTACGGGATAACAAAGTGTGTGTTTGTGTGAGCGTGATATATATAAGATAAGTAAAATTAAGCATAAAGTTTGTCATCCTGAAAGGATCTAAATTCGAATCTTTCCACTTTACAATTCTAATATTATGTCGATATCCCTACGGGATGACAAAGAGAATGGATTAGCCTTACAATATGACAAAGTGAACAGATTAATATTACGAATGACAAACTCTGAAATTAAAATGATATTTTTGAAGTATGAAATTACTGACCGCTAAACGGATAAAAAGTTCATGGCGGTTATGGGACGATCATAAAAATCTCGTTGGAGAAAGAGTGTTTGTTTCTTTTTTATGGAGTCATAAACAGCTGAAAATAAAAGGAGAAAATTATAGTATCAAGAACGTTGGTGTTTTCGCAGGTGAAATTCATTATTATAATGAAAACGAAAGATTAATGATAAAGATTGATTGTGTACATCAAAGAATATTTTACTACGGTCATTCAGTTACAGAAATTTATTGTTTGAAATCAAAATCATGGTCAAAGAATACCTTATTATGCAAATTGGAGAATGATGAGGTGATTATGAGATTTAATTATAGATGGTCATTTTTTAAACAAACCTATGAGATTGAGATTGAAAATGATTGTAACAACAACTTGCTGATCTTAGCATTCATGGATTATAATCTGAGAAATTTTGAAGATTAATAAAGAATAAAAATGTCAAAAGTCGTCGATACATTTTTTACAAAAATCTACCCGAATTGACGATAAATAATAGAAAAATATGAAAAAACTAGGAATCATCGGTTGCGGCTGGTTGGGAAATCATTTGGCAGAACGTTTATCAAATCAATATGAAATCTTTGCAACCACAACTACCGCATCAAAAATTGCTGCTTTGGAAGCTAAAGGATATACTGCAACTTTAGTCAGTTTTCCTGACGAACCGAATCCCGAAATGCAGGAATGGGACATTGCATCAAAGCTGGATGCGATTATAATTGCAGTTCCATTTTCGGGATTGCGGGGATCAAAGATTCCTATGACCGGGAAACGTGAGAACCTGCTTCGTTTTATCGGAGATTTTAAGGGACAGATTTTTTATACAAGTTCGACAGGTGTTTATCCGGACACTGAAAAAGAATTTACAGAAGACGATCTGCCTGCAAACGAAATCGAAAGTGAAAGTTTTATACTTGAAAAATTTCCTCAGACCAATATTTTGAGATTGGGCGGTTTGATGGGCGGTGAGAGGTTGCTGAAGAATTATAACATATCCAATGTAGATCAACCTGTAAATCATATTCATTATGCAGATATTTGTTCAGTCGTAGAAAAAATGCTTAATAATCGATCTCAATCTAAAGTTTATAATGTTGTAGCGCCAATTCATCCGAACAAAGAAGAAGTCATCAACGCTCAGAAAGGATTGCCTTTTGAAGGCGAAAGAACCACCATCGGAAGAATTATTTCACCTGAAAAATTAATCAAAGAACTGGATTTTGAATTTCAATATCCTGATCCGAGGTATTTTCATATTTAAAATGTTTCCAACCTTTTCTCTAAATCCTGCATCTCTATATAAAAAGGAAATATGAAAATTATTATACCAAAACCATGTCATGAGAATTGGGAAACAATGACTCCCGAACAAAAAGGAAGATTCTGTTCTGTGTGTTCAAAAACCGTAAGAGATTTTACAGATACTTCAGATGAAGAAATTATGAAAACGTTTTCAAATTCTTCAGAAGATATTTGTGGTAAATTTTATGAATCTCAAATCAATAGAGACTTGCAGTATTCTTATATCAATTCTTTGTTTACAAAATTTGCAGTTGGTTTTATTATAACCACAGGAGGATTTATCTCTGTAAATGCGCAAAATTCTGATTCTGAGAAAAATACGAATATTAAAGGGGAAGTTGCTCCGTCAATCAATGGAATTAAAAAAGATACAGCTAATTACAAAAATCTTATTTTGGGAGGAATTCGTTCGGTGAAAATTGATGATTACAGACCATTATATGTTTTGGATGGAAAAATCATTGACGGAAATCAATTCACAGAAATTGATCCGAAGTCTATAAAAACAATGAATATTCTGAAGGGTACTTCTGCGACTTCAGTATATGGAGAGAAAGGCAAAAATGGAGTGATTTTGATAACGAGTAAAAAGAAAAAGAGAAAATTTCAAAGATGATATTAATTTTGAAATAATTAAACTATTCTGCTGATAGTTTTTAATGGAGCGAAATTTTATTATATTTGTCTCATATAATGATACTCAAATTATAAAATAATGATAGCTGAAATAGAAAAATATATAGAAATTCAAAATAATATTGATGAGATTCTGAAAAATTCTCCGTTTAAAATGTCATATATTATTGAAAAATCAGGAATTAAGAAACCGACTTTTTTTAAAAAACTAAAGGAAAAAAGATTTACTCCGGAAGAACTTTTGGTAATTTCAAAAACAATTGAACCTAAACAATGGAGAAGTGAAACGAAAGAAGAGATCTTAGAATCCTTGAATCGTTCGGAAGAAGACTTTAAAAATGGAAGAGTACACGATTTTGAAGAAGTTATAGAAGAAGCGAGGTTACGATTAGAAAAATACAGAAATGAAAGTAAAATTCTCTGATGAATCTCTTTTAGATTTAAGGAATATTGAAGATTATCTACTTGAAAACTGGAATACAAAAATTTACGAAGATTTTCTAACCAAACTTGATGAAACTATAAAAATAATTTGTGGAGGTAATGTGGTTTTTCAAAAATATGAAAATACTGTATATCACAAAATATTAATTACAAAACACAATACTCTTATATATAGTATTGATCATGATGTCTTGAAAATTGTTAAGATTCTCCAAAACTTTCAAAATCCAGACGATAATTACGATTCTCTAAAATAATAATCAACTATCCACTCAGCAATCGCTGAGTTTTTATTTTCTAAATATCATATTAAATTTCATTCAAAAAGCTTTTAAATAGAGCAAATCTATGAATTTGCTATTCCGAAAGTCAATCTTTAGCTCTACATTTATTCTTTCAAATTTTCAAACTATTAAAAAGAAAAAATTATGAGTTCAGAAAACACAGCATCATTTAAGGAAATATTTAAATCTGAAAACGAAATCCCCGAAGAATATAAAATTGAAGAAATTCACCAGAGAGTTTATCTTTTAAACGGCGAATTGGTAGAGTGGAATGGAGAAGTTACCGAAGTTTATTCACCAGTCTGCATTCCGACAGAAAATGGTCTGGAAAGAAAACTTTTGGGAAGTATTCCGAATATTGGTCCGAATGAAGCGATAAATGTTTTGGAAGTCTGCGTAAAAGCTTATGATAATGGTTTGGGAGAATGGCCAACCATGTCGGTGGAAGGAAGAATCAAATGCATGCAAAAATTTGTTTTTCTGATGATTCAGCAGCGTGATTTAATCATTAAATTGTTGATGTGGGAAATCGGCAAAACTCTGCCGGATTCTACCAAAGAATTTGACAGAACGGTAGATTACATCAACCAGACTATCGATGCATTGAAGGATCTTGACAGGGAATCTTCTCGTTTTCAGCAGGCGGAAGGTACGATTGCTCAAATCAGAAGAGCTCCGCTTGGAGTGGTTTTAAGTATGGGACCTTTCAATTATCCTTTAAATGAAATTTTTACAACGCTAATTCCGGCATTGATAATGGGAAATACTATTTTGTTTAAACTTCCCAAACATGGTGTTTTAGCACATTATCCTTTGTTGAACGCATTTAAAGAAGCTTTCCCGAAAGGAACGGTCAATACATTATACGGAAAAGGTTCGGAAATCATCACGCCTATTATGGAGAGCGGAAAAGTGAATGTTTTGGCGTTCATCGGTTCAAGTAAAGTTGCCAACGGATTGAAGAAACTGCATCCGAAGGTAAACAGATTAAGAGCAATTTTGAGTTTAGATGCAAAAAATGCAGCCATCGTTACCAAACATGCCAATCTGGATGTTGCGGTAAGCGAATGTATTTTGGGAGCGCTTTCTTTTAACGGACAACGTTGTACCGCTTTAAAATTAATTTTTGTTCAGAAAGAAGTAGCTGAAGAATTTACTCAAAAGTTAACCGAAGCGGTTTCTGCAATGAAAGCAGGACTTCCGTGGGAAAAAGATGTGAAAATTACTCCGCTTCCGGAAGTGAATAAACCTCCTTATCTGAAAGAATGTATTGATGATGCATTATCGAAAGGTGCAAAAGTTCTTAATGAAAATGGCGGTTATAATGAAGAATCTTTCGTTTTTCCTGCAGTTGTATATCCGGTAAACAGCGATATGAAACTGTATCATGAGGAGCAGTTTGGTCCGGTAATTCCTGTTGTGCCGTTTGAGGATATTGAAGAGCCGATAGAATATCAGGTTAATGCAAACCACGGAATGCAGGTAAGTATTTTCAGTGAAGATCCGATGGAAGTTTCAAAATTAATTGATCCTTTTGTGAATCTGGTAAGCCGTGTGAATATTAATTGTCAGGCTCAACGAGGTCCGGATGTTTTCCCTTTCACAGGAAGAAAAGACAGTGCAGAAGGTACGCTTTCTGTGTTTGATGCACTTCGTTCGTTCTCGATTCGTTCTTTGGTGGCGGCAAAATCTACAGAATCTAACAAAAACTTACTCAATACTATTGTGAGAGATCACGATTCTAATTTTCTGAGTACAGATTATTTGTTTTAATATGAAATCATGAAACTTAAAAACCTGCTGAAAAGCAGGTTTTTTCTATTTATTGGTGAGAATTTTTTCTAAACATTCTACAATTTCTTTTTCTACAATTTCTTCATTTAAGTTTTCAAGAGTGTAGGTTTGCTCTCTCATGGCGGCATTTCCTGTCCCGTTTTGGAAAATAGTATCCAGATGTACTCCGACTTTTTTATAATATTTATCTGCAGTAAACATAATGTGCGGAAACTTATTATTAGTATAGAAATTTGAATTCACATTTCGTGAGATTTGCAGTTTGATATTCGGTTGAGCATTAATGCCGGTTCCGTTCTTGCTTTCTTCATTCTGCATAATTTTGCATCCATATCCGTTTTGTCTCAGTATTTTTCTAAACTCCTGCATTTTCGGATCGATGAGGTTTTTACATATTGTTTTAAAACTTTCTACAAAAAGATCTTCTTCGCTTTTTTTCTTTTCCTGACTTTCTTTCAGCTTCTGTTCTTCCGTTCTTAAGTTTGAAAACAAAGAATTAAGCTTATCTATATTTTCTTCTTTCATGCGATCTTGTATTTTCCGAATTGTTTTAAAGGTTTATGAATTTACATTTTCTAAATATTGTTAAACTTTTATCAAATATAAATAAAATCAGATTTCTAAAGAAAAGAAAACTAATGATAAGAAATATATCTTCGAATCGAAATTGAAAAAATATATTTACCATTTTTGGAAGAAAATTATAATATCTTGTAAATGAAAATCTTCATCAATTAAAATAAATTTCGGGCTGCCTTTAGGCAGCCCGAAACACAAAAACATTTCTAAGAAATGTTTATTAATTTGTAGTAAGGAAATTTTCTAAAATGCTGTTTAGTTGGTCTGCGTGAGTAACGTTTAATCCGTGAGGAGCGCCTTCAATAACGACAAATTCATTATTGGATATTCCTTCTGCAGCTTGTCTTCCAGCGGTGTCAATTGGAACAATCTGATCATCATCACCATGTACGATTAGTGTTTTTACATTTACGTTAGATAGTTCCGGACGGAAATCAGTATTTGCCCAGCTTTCTGCACATTTAATAGTTGCGATAGGCGATGCACATGATGCAATGCTCCAGTCATAATCCAATTGAGCCTGACTTACCGTCTGGGAAAGTAGTCCATAATTATAAAAGTTTTTATGGAAGGTCTCAAGGAAAGTAACACGATTTTTTTTCAGATTCTCCATAATTTCGTTCAGACCATCCTGCGGAACTCCATTTGGATTGTCTTCCTTTTGTTTTACTATAGGAATGATAGAAGAAATAAGCGCAACTTTGTCTATGTTTTCGGATCCGTAATTGGTAAGATATCTTACTACTTCACCACCACCCATTGAAAATCCGAAAAGAATAACATTTTTTAATTCTAGTTCGGTAATCAATTCATGAAGATCCGCAGTCAATCCATCATAATCATAGCCATCTGCGGTGGGAGAAGATTTTCCAAAACCTCTTCTGTCATAGCTGATTACTCGATAACCTAATTCTAAAAGAACAGGAACCTGTGCTTCCCAAGATTTTCCGCTAAGCGGCCATCCGTGAATTAAAATAATAGGTTGTCCGTGACCAAAGTCTTCATAATAAAGCTGGTAATTTTTTTCGTTTTGTTTGGTAGTGTAAGGCATACTATTGAATTTTTAATATTAATATTTGCTATTTTTAAACAAATTGTACGCCATAAAAATATTATAAAACAAAATTGAATTAATTTATATTTAAATTTTTTAAGCACATTCAAAATTTTTATTTCAATATTTTCAAAGATATCATGTATCATAACAGAGAATCTTTATCAAATGAACGAATGATTTATTTTACAAAATCTGTAACAAAATATTTGAAATACAACTAACTCTATAGAGTTGAAAGCAATGACCTCAATAGAACAGGAATTTTTACAGAAAATCGAAAAACATAAGGGAATCATTTTTAAGATTTCCAAAATGTATATGGATAACAAAGACGACCGTGAAGATCTTTTTCAGGAGATCACGTATCAGGTTTGGAAAGCGTATTCAGGTTTTAGGGGAGACAGCCAGTTTTCAACGTGGCTTTACAGAATTGCTTTAAATACAGCTATTGTATTTTTAAAATCTGAGAAAAAAAGAAGTTTCATCGAGAATGAAGATTTTACAGATTATAAAATTATTCAGGATGAATATGATCTAGAAAAGGAAGAAAAAATGGCTGTAATGTACAATGCAATCAATCAGCTCAATCCCATCGATAAAGCTTTTATATTCTATTATCTGGAAGATTTTTCAGGTAAAGAAATTGCCGAACAGATGGGAATTTCCGAGGGAAATGTACGGGTAAAAATGAACCGCGCAAAAAATAAACTGAAAGATATCTTACACGCAAAATAAATTTTAACTTAAAAAATATAAAAATGAATATAGACGATCTAAAAAATACATGGAATGATGATGTTTCCTACAACACACCGGAAATCAGCATCGAACACAAAAATAAAATCAATCTTCCACTTGAGAAAATAAGAAAAAATATGCGAATGGAATTTTGGTCTACAATTGGAATCTTAATTTTTGGTTTCGCAGTTGTATGGATTCCCGTTCCGGAAGCTCCGTTTAAATTTAAATTTTATCTTACTGTGTTGCTTTTTTCAATGGTAATCATTATTTCATTTTTCTTCAGTAAGTTTTTTAAACTTTATAGAGATATTGGAAATCCGATGATGAAAACGTATGATTCTTTGAAAGATTTAATGCATCAGTTTGATCTTAATAAGCAGTACTATCTTTCTTTCATGCTTTCGTTTGTGCCGTTTTTAGTTTGCGAACTTATTATTGTTATTGAGTTTCTTCCTCATCGTAAACCATTAGGTAATTTGCAGACTGCAACAACAGTTATTTCTACACTTGCGGTAGGACTTTTCGGGCTTTTTTTTATAGGAAAATACTGGTACAGAATTTTTTATGGAAAATACGTACAACAAATAGAAAATCTTATTAACGAGCTTAAAAAATAGATAGGATGTTTGTGTTTAGTTTCGGGGCGGGCTGAAAGCCCGCCCCGAAACTAAACAGTTACTGCGTATAATAAGCAGGAAATTCTCTTACAATTGAATATAAATCTCGCCATTCATAATAATCCGGACTTACAGAACTTACATTCTCAAAGCCTTCACTATCAAAAAGTTTCTTGGTTCTTGTTACATGAAAATATTGTGAAACAACAATTATACTTTTGAATTTTTCTTTCGATCTCATTTTTAAAGTGTTTTCTACGGTTAATCTTGTGTTGTTTCCCAAATTATCAACAATAATCAACGAATCAGGAACTCCTTTTTGCATCAGAAATTCCTTCATTTTATTGCCTTCATAATATCCTTCTTTACCGAAACCGCCACTTACCAAAATCTTTTTTACACGATTACTTTTATAAAGTTTCAGTCCGCTTTCCAGACGTTGTTTCAGTCTTTCAGATAAAGTGCCATCTTCATTTACTTTACTTCCCAAAATAACGGCAATGTCTGCTTTTTGCTGACGATCAGATAAACCATCAATAACAATATAAATTGTATGAGCTAAAAACCAGACAACAATTAAAAAAGAAAAATACTTTAAAGCTTTGAATAAGATTTTCATCAGTCCGCAATTTTTTTATTTTCTCTTTCTTTTTCAATTTTTGCTTTTACCCAATCTAGCTGTACATCTTTTTTATCAAGAATATCCTGCATGTTTTGAGTGATTTTTACATCAGGAACAACACCTTTTTGAGTGTTTGTAAAATCACTATTGGGCTGTACGAGAAGTAAACCAATGGGTAATTCTATTTTTGAGTTTGGCAGTTTTTGATAAGAATAAAATCCGGCAACAGTTCCGTCATTTGCACCGCCAGTTTCTTCACCTATCAATGTTACTCTTTTGTCATGTTTTAATTTAGATGAAATAATAGATGATGCAGAAAAACTTCCGCCATTAATTAAAACAAATACCTTTCCTGTGAAAGCATCTTTCTTAGGCTTTGTAGATTTGCTTTCTTTCATTTTGTAATAAGCAATGCCGTCTTTTCCTTTATAGCTACTGAATATCTGTGAGAAAAAATATCCGGGATAGAGTAATGTTTTTATAATAAATTGAAGCGGACTTGATTGTCTGAAATAATTGGTTTTTAATGGAGTTGTAGTAGAAGTCAATTGTGATGGTTTAATCAGAATAAATGGTTCTGGAGCAAGATAAGAATAGAGATTGTTGATCTCGGAAAGTGAACCACCGTAATTGTTTCTGACGTCTAAGATTAAATATGAAGATGCTGCATTTTTTAATTTTTCAAAAGATTCTTTATAAAATCGGTCTGAAAAGCTCTTAGAAAAACTTTGGATTTTCATGTAAGCAATAGTGCTGTCTTTATCCAAAAATTTAAAGTTTCTGTTGTAAGAACTTGTAAAAGCTACATAATCGTTTACTTTTTTTTCTTCTGTTCGCTTTTTTTCGATTTTCTCTTTTTCTAATTCTTCTTTGTCTTTAGATTCTCTCTTCAGGTTGACTATTTTTCTTTCATTATTAAACAATGTTTCCACTTTTGCACTGTCTAAAATTCCTTTTTCGGCAACATAAAAATTGAAGAAAACATCTTTCATAAAATAATTATGAAACGTTGTATTGTAACCGTCACTGCTTATCAATGGTCGATATTTTTTCATATAATCTGAAATTGGAACATTATTAATACTCAAAATTTCTGTTCCGGGTTTTATATGTTCTACAGAATCTTTGTTTTCTGTAATATACAAACGGTCATTCTCAACATAATATTCAAAACGCCCGAAAAGTCCTTTTTTATTCTTTAACGCTTTAATTTCTTTTTTGCTGAATCTTTTCATAGGAATTCCGAGAGACAAATGTCCTTCACGAATCTTTGCAATTACAGGTTGCAGTTTAAAATAAAATTCAATTGGTGTAAGCGGTTTGTTGATGGTAGTTTTAAGACTGTCAAATTTAAAGTAGAGTTCATTTTTAGAAATATACCAGTAGAGTTTCGGGTGCATTTCTTTTAATTTCTTATAAGTGAAATCTACGTCTTCACGAAGTTTTTCAGGCGAAACTAAGGCAGTTCTTTGTTTATTATACTTTTCAACGGAAGTGCATGATGCGAGATTAAGCACGAAAATGATAATTAAAATATATTTCAAGTTCAATTTTTTTTAAAGAACGAATTTAAAAAACTTTACATTGATAGAAATAAAAAAAGTAAAATTGAATTTCATGCGTCATAACCTAAGTAACAAAACTTAAAGAAAGTTTTATACATTTGAATCTCCGAAAATTTTAAAATGATCTACATTATCTTATTAGTTGCATTTATTGCTGTATTAACTTTTATCATCACTTCACAGCCGGTTTTCGGTGCAGCCTCTACAGGAAAACGTCTTGAAAGAATCTTACAATCTGAAAATTATAAAAATAAACAATTTCAGAATCAAAGTTTTACACCACAATTTGCGGAAGGATACAGTATGCCAAAAGTAATGTATGATTTCTTTTTTAAGAAAAAAGATCCGTTATTAAAACCTCAGAATGCAGTCCCGGCGATTCACACCGATTTAAAAAATCTGCCAAAAACCGAAGATGTTTTTATTTGGATGGGGCATTCTTCTTATTATATTCAGATCGATGGAGTTTCTTTTTTAGTAGATCCTGTTTTAAGTAATTATGGGTCGCCTTTCAAGTTTTTCAATAAAGCTTTTGCAGGTTCAGATCTTTTTAAGCCGGAAGATATTCCGAATATCGATTATTTGGTAATCACGCATGATCATTACGATCATTTAGATTATCCTACCGTAAAAGCCATTCGCTCAAAAGTTGGAAAAGTAATTTTGCCTTTGGGAGTGGGAGCACATTTTGAAAAATGGGGTTACAGTGAAAATCAGCTTTTGGAAGAAGAGTGGGGAACTTCTCTTGCCCTTAAAGATAACATCAAAATTACTTTTACGCCTGCAAGACATTTCTCAGGCAGAAAATTTAGCCGAAACAATACACTTTGGACGTCTTATGTTCTCGAAACCCGCAATAAAAAACTGTTTTTAGGAGGTGACAGCGGTTTTGATACTCATTTTAAAGTGATCGGCGAAAAATACGGTCCATTTGATTACGCTATTCTGGAAAACGGACAGTATAATGAAGCATGGAGATATATTCATGCGTTGCCGGAAGATGTTATTCAGGCAAGTTTAGATGTTCGTGCAAAAAATATTATTCCTGTACATTCAGGTAAGTTTGCGCTTGCTCTTCACCCATGGAATGAACCTCTACAAAAGGTAACGGCTTTAGGAAAAGCAAACAATCTCAATATTCTTACACCAAAAATTGGTGAAGTTCTGGATCTGAATAACAGTAATAATCAATTTCAAAATTGGTGGGAAGATTAACTTAATCGTGCCAAATTCCTTTATATCTTTTAGGATGATTTTCGAGCTGTTGTCTTACAAAATCGCATTCAGGATCAATCATTAAATCTTTTTCTTCTGCAAAACGAACTAATTCGTCCAATAGCATTTTGGCATATCCTTTACCTTCAAGTTTTTCATCAATCTTGGTGTAGTGTACATTCATCAGTCTTCCATCTACGGCAATAGACATATATCCCACTTTTTTATCGTCTAATAAAATCTGTAGCTCGTCTTGATAAGGTGTTATATTAAAAGTTATATTTTCCATAATTCTGATTTTTTGGTGAAAACTCTTTTTAAAATTACGAATTTTAATTTTTATAAATAAGATTTAAGAATAATGTGAAGTTTATTTATAATGATTTAAATTAATAGCTTTTGATTTTTAATCTGAAAACAAGATATTTTAGATTTCAAAATCTAATTAATCTGTATTTTTATAATTGTTTTTGTCAATACTTCATTTTGGGTTTTCTGTGTGATGATGTGCTAAAAAAGACCGACTTTTGTACCTCTTTTTTATCAATCTAATGAAGTGTATTTCTAATGAAAACTCTAAAAGAAAAAAATAAATTTATTGCTACGATATTAGCTTTTGCTGTTATACCGATGTCTGGTTTGGCAACAGATATTTATCTTCCTTCAATGCCGAGTATGGCAACAGAACTTAATCTTCCAGAAAGCAGTATTCAGCTTACACTTTCTATATTTTTAATCAGTTATGGTCTTACGCAGTTTTTTGCAGGAAGTATTGTAGATTCTTTTGGGAGATTTCGAGTTTCTGCGGTTTCTCTGGCTCTGTTTGTCGTGAGCTTTTTGGTGACGGCTTTTACCAAAGATATTTTTGTAATTTATGCAATGCGTGTTTTGCAGGGTATTTTGTCAGGTTTTGCAGTCGTTGCAAAACGTGCTTTTTTTGTTGACGTTTACGAAGGCGAAAAGCGAAAACATTACCTCAGTATTATGACGATTGTTTGGTCAGTCGGTCCTATCATCGCTCCTTTCATTGGTGGTTATCTTCAGAAACTTTTCGGATGGCAGTCAAATTTCTATGTTTTGGCAGGGTACAGTCTTGTTTTACTGATTTTAGAACTGTTATTTTCCGGTGAAACTTTAAAAATCAAAAAACCTTTTCATTTTGATTATGTTTTAAAAGAATATGCATTCATGTTCAGAACCAAAGATTTTTTCTACGGAATGTTGATGTGCGGAGTGAGCTATGCAATGGTGATTTTCTTTAATCTTTGCGGAGCGTTTATTATTGAACACAAAATGGGCTATTCTGAAGTTGTTGCAGGTTACGTTTCTCTGATTCTCGGTTTTGCGTGGATGACGGGCGGTTTTATCGGGAAGGCTTTAATTAAAAAAGCATTTCTTCCTAAAATTCGTTATGCCAATTTCATTCAGATATTTTTGATTCTGATGATGATTTTGTTTTCTTACTTCATTAATAATATTTATTCTTTAGTTGCTTTTGCTTTTGTAATTCATGTTACGGCAGGTTTTATTTTTAATAATTATTTTGCGTACTGCATCGGTAGATTTCCAGATTCTGCAGGAATTGCGGGTGGTTTGACGGGTGGCGTTGCTTTTATCATCACTTCAGCAATCAGCTATGGAATTGTCGCTATCATTAAACCCGAAATTCAGCTTAAAGTTGCAGAAGGATATTTTGTATTGGGAATTTTAGGACTGATTATTTTAAGTATTACTAAATTGAGAAAAGCGCATGTTTGATTATAAAAAAATCCCCAAGAGTTTTAACTATTGGGGATTTAATTATGTAATTTTTTTATTTATTAAAAACTTCAATCATTACATTTTCAGGGACTACATTTGAATAATCATAACTCTGAACATTGAGTTGGGTAGTCGAACTTACACAAACCACTTTGTTGTTGTAGCTAAATACTTTGTAAGGGAATTTTTTAGTATTAATAGTCTGGGTTTTAGTATAGGTGTTGATGTTGTAAAACTCAATTGCTTTAGACATATTTCCTGCAATGATACTGTTACTGTCAAAATCGAAACTAGTTAATTTAGAGTTTCCAGAAGGCAAATTATTCTGATAAATCATTTGAGAATTATATACAGAACCTGAACTGGATGTTATTACTCTTCCATCAGGAAATGTCTCAAAAATTCTGTAATTAAGAGGATAATCTCCGTGATAGATATCATCCTGATGATTTACGTAATTCCCATTAAGATCAAAATTATATAAATCCAGATCTATTGGTGTTATATTCTGAGTAATGGTGTATAATTTAACCGATGTTCCAACCGACTTTTTCATCCTTCCAGTATTATAATAAAGCTGAGGTGATTGAGAAATTATAGTATTTGTAGTTCTACTTGCTGATTTAATTACGCTGTTATTACTATTGCTTGAAGAACCGTAAAGTATACCATTATGATAAACGGTACTTATGAGCGGCATTCCGAAATTCACCTGAGCTTTCAATGTCAGGTCATTACCATCATAAATGTCTACCCAACCATCATTTCTGGGAACATATAGTTCCACACTTCCATTATATGTTCCAATATCAGAGTAGCCTAAAGTTGCATTTGTGCTAATCTGATGAGTAACTGTTCCTGAATTTACATCGTAAAGTGCAATTTTTCCGTCTGTATCCAAAAGATACAATTTCCCAGTATTTTTATCAAACTGAGCATCGAATGTTTTTAGGTTAAGAAGTTTGATGTCTGGTCTTTCTACCTTAACGATATTACTTTTTACCTGTTCGCCATTTGTTTTGATTCCTATTATTTGGTATTCAAAGTAAGCATTGAAAGGTACAATAGATGTATACGAAAATTGCGTGGGTCCAACTGTTAAAAGCTCAGTCTGCGGACCATTCTGCGAGTCACTTCTAACAATTTTATATTGCATATAAGTATTATCGCCAGCAAGAGTCCAGCTCAAACTAACCGTCTCAGCAGAATCATTATAACTTGAAGTCAAATTTATTTTATTTTCAATAACAGGAGGCGTTACCACAACTTCTGTTATATCGTCATTAGAACTACCGCAAGAATATATTACTAAACATGCAGACAGAATCAAAAATATCTTTTTCATAATTTAAATTCCGTCAATAATTTCATTTAATACGGTACTTGGTCTCATTGCCTCATACGTTTTGTAAGTATCTGTTTTGTAATAACCATCAATATTTTGAGGTTTTCCTTGAGCACCAATTAATTCAGCATTGATTACTTCTTCATTTTCCTGCATTGCTTCTGCAACCGGAGCAAACTGTTCAGCTAAATCAGCGTCCGCAGTCTGGTTTGCCAAAGCTTCTGCCCAATACATAGCCAGATAGAAGTGAGAACCTCTGTTATCAATTTGTCCAACTTTTCTTGCAGGAGATTTATCTGTTGCTAAGAATTTAGCGTTTGCTTCATCCAAAGCATCTGCCAAAACCTGAGCTTTTGTATTATTCTGAGTTTGTGCCAAATGCTCTAAAGAAGCCTGTAAAGCTAAAAATTCACCCAAAGAATCCCATCTTAAATAACCTTCTTCTAAGAACTGCTCAACGTGCTTTGGAGCAGAACCTCCCGCTCCGGTCTCAAATAAACCACCACCGTTCATCAATGGAACGATAGAAAGCATTTTAGCCGAAGTTCCAAGTTCAAGAATTGGGAAAAGATCCGTTAAATAATCTCTCAAAACGTTTCCTGAAACAGAAATTGTATCTTTTCCTTCTCTTGCTCTTTTCAACGTTTCCGTCATTGCGTCTTTTACATCAAGAATTTTGATATCCAATCCGTTGGTATGGTGATCAGCTAAATATTTTTCAACTTTTTTGATCATTTCTCTGTCATGAGCTCTTCCTTTATCTAACCAGAAAATTGCCGGTGTATCAGAAAGTCTTGCTCTGTTTACTGCTAATTTTACCCAGTCCTGAATTGGAGCATCTTTCGTTTGGCACATTCTGAAAATATCTCCAGCCTCAACTTTTTGAGAAAGAAGAACGTTTCCGTTTTCATCCTGAACTTCAATTGTTCCTTCAGCCGTTGCCTGGAAAGTTTTGTCGTGAGAACCGTATTCTTCAGCTTTTTGAGCCATCAATCCAACATTCGGAACAGAACCCATTGTTGTAGGGTCTAATTTTCCGTGCGCTTTCATATCATCAATAACTGATTGATAAAAACCTGCATAAGAACGATCCGGAATGATACAAACGGTATCTTCTTCGTTTCCGTCTTTGTTCCACATTTTACCGCCCCCTCTTACCAAAGCAGCCATAGAAGCATCAACAATAATATCAGAAGGAACATGGAAATTAGTAATCCCTTTATCTGAATTTACCATTGCCACTCTTGGTCCGTTTGCCAAAGCAGCTTCAATATCAGCTTTGATCTCAGCTTCCTGAGCATTTCCTTTTATTTTATCAAAAAGATCTGCAAGACCGTTGTTTGGATTTACGTCTAAAGCTTTAAATGTTTCAGCATATTTAGCAAAAACATCTTTGAAGAAAGTTTCAACAATAGCTCCAAAAACAATTGGATCAGAGATTTTCATCATCGTTGCTTTCAAGTGGGCAGAAAGAAGTACGTTTCTGTTCTTAGCTTCCTCAATAGCTTCCTGAACGAAAGATTTTAAAGAATTTAAATTCATTACCGAAGAATCAATCACTTCACCAGCCAAAAGATTTGCATAATCTTTTAATAAAGTTTCTGCACCATCATTTCCTTTGAAAACGATTTTATATTTTGTAGCATTTTCAAGAGTAACAGAAGTTTCGGTTCCGTAGAAATCTCCAGTGTTCATGTGAGCTACATCAGTTTTGCTGTCAGAAGCCCAATCTCCCATTCTGTGTGGGTTTGTTTTTGCGTAGTTTTTAACGGCTTTTGGGGCACGTCTGTCAGAATTTCCTTCTCTTAACACAGGATTTACAGCACTTCCCAATACTTTTGCATATTTAGCTTTGATTGCTTTTTCCTCGTCATTTTTGGGTTCAGCCGGATAATCAGGAACTGCAAAACCTTTAGATTGCAATTCAGCAATTGCAGCATCTAATTGTGGTGCAGAAGCAGAAATGTTAGGTAATTTGATAATATTCGCATCAGGTTGAGTTGCCAATTCACCTAACTGAGCTAAAGCATCATCAATTTTCTGATCATCTTTTAAAAACTCAGGGAAGTTTGCTAAAATTCTTCCTGCCAAAGAAATATCTGGAACGGCGATTTCAATGTTTGCTGGTTTTGTAAACGCTTTTACAATCGGTAAAAACGAGTGCGTTGCCAACATTGGAGCCTCATCTGTAAGTGTGTAATAGATTTTTGATTTTTCTGACATTATACTGTTATTTATTATTTAAAGTTTTAGTTTCACAAATTTAGTTAAAATTTAATTTTTTTCACTTTAATAATCAATGAGATTTTCCACTTTAAGAATTATTTAACCTTTGTCACAAACAAAATCAAGTGAAAATTAAATAAATTTGATAAAATTAAATTTATAAACTATGTCTACAATTACATTTAAAGGAAACCCGATTCATACAATAGGAAGTTTGCCGGAAATAGGAAAAGATGCTCAGGAATTTACAATGGTATCCTCAGATTTATCCGAAAAAAATCTTGCAGATTTTACAGGAAAAAGAGTGGTACTGAATATTTTTCCAAGTATTGATACCGGAATTTGTGCAGCTTCAGCAAGAAAATTCAATGAGGAAGCATCAAGCCTTGATAATACAGTTGTGATTAACGTTTCCAGAGATCTACCTTTCGCTTTGTCTAGATTTTGCGCTGCCGAAGGTCTGAATAATGTAGAAACCTTATCAGATTTCAGAGGAAATTTTGGTGAAGATTATGGAGTGACTATTACAGATTCTCCTTTCAAAGGTTTGCTGAGCAGAGCGGTTGTTGTTTTAGACGAAAAAGGTAAAGTAATCTACACAGAACAGGTTCCGGAAATAGGACAAGAGCCTAATTATGAAGCAGCAACAGCATCTTTGAAATAAATAGAGCTATTTCTCATCAATTTAAATCATTCTATTAGTTTAATAGAATGATTTTTTTATTTTTGTGAGTAAATGCAATAACCGACAATTGAAAAATAAATTTACCACTTTAGCTATTATCAGTGTTTTCTTTCTCGGAAATACAATTTTTAAAGCTCAAGATTCTAAGGAGATTTTGGAGTTGAAGGGCAAATTGGCTTCAGCAAAAAATGACAAAGAAAAACACCTGAAAATTTTATTAATTATCGATGAATATAGTAAACAAGGAAAATTGGATAGTATGCTTGTTTACAATAATGAGGCAATACTGAATGCTAAAAAGATGAATGATAAAGAGGAAATGGGTAGACTTTACCTTTTTCTATCTCAAATCTATTTACAAAAAGCAGATATTGTAAACTACGAGAAACATGTAAATGAAGCTGAAAATTTATTATCCGATTCCAAAAATTATAACAATATTGGATTTCTGAATTTTTCTATTGCTGGATTAAATGCCATAAAAAAGAATCATGCAAAAGCAACAACATATTACAAAAAAAACATCCAGCTTTTTGAAGAGGGAAAAAAAATAGATCGAAAATATATAATGTTGGGCTACCAAGGTTTGTTTGCTTCCAACATTATTCAATCTAATTTTACTGATGGATATATTGCTTCTAATAAATACATTGATTTCGTAAAAAAATACGAGCCTGATCAATTACCTACTGCATTTATGTTATTGGGCAGCTTTTATTCTAGTGCAAAAGATTATTCAAAAGCAATAAATGCTTACACTAATAGCATTGCTCATTCTAAAAATGAACAGTTTTCTTATCTCAATAAGGCATTTTTAGGTTTATGCTATTCTGAAATTAAACAATTAGACTCAGCGAAATTATATACCAACCAAGCCTATGAATATTTTAAAAATGGAAATAATGCAATAGCTTTAGGAAGTATATACTACAGTTATGCTACCATTTATAAGCAAGAAAATAAATTGGAATTGGCAGAAGAATATATGAAAAAAGCTTTAGCCATAGCACCAGAAAAAGACATTGCTAATTCTAAACTTTCCTATCAGTCGAAACTTAATGAAATTATCCTAGAGCAATTAAGCCAAAACTATAACGGCAATGAAACTGAAAGAAAAGCTAAATTAGAATCGTTACTGCAAAATTTAAAAGAAATTTCTGAGAAAATAAGAAAGACAGATACTTTTTTGAGTCAGGAATTAGAAATTACCAATTATGAAAATCTTTCAAAGGTCTACGAAATCCTTGGTAACTATGAACAAGCATTAGTATATCATAAAAAATATATAGAAAAAAAGGAAAAAACATATGGTTTGGACAAAATGAAAGAATTTTCAAAAGCTCAGTCCAACTATGAGTTAAATGAACAAAAAGCCCTCATAAAACTTCAAGAAGAAACTAAACGGATACAACTTCAAAAAGAAATAGAACTGAAAGCACTCCGTTTTGAATTTGAAAAGAAACAAGCAGCTGCCAAAACCGCAGAAGAACGTGAAAGACTATTGTTGGAAGAAGATGCAAAGCGCAAAGAAATAGAACTTACTTACACTTACCAAAGAAAGGCAGCAGAACAAAAATATATTCAGGAAAGAAAATTTGCAAAGACCGTCCAAGAGAAAAAAGATGCAATTGCCAAGGCAGAATTAGAGAATTCAAAAACGCAGAAAAATATGTGGGCAATTGGCGCTGGTTTATCAATTTTATTACTAGGATTTGCGGGATATTCTTACAATCAAAAACGTAAAGACAATAAAAAAATAGCTGAAGAAAAACAAAAATCAGACGATTTGTTACTCAATATTCTTCCTTATGAAGTTGCCGAAGAACTGAAAGAAAAAGGAAAAACAAGCGCAAAACATTTCGATGAAGTTTCGGTTCTTTTTACAGATTTTGTCAATTTTACTGCTAATTCTGAGAGAATCGGCGTTCAGGAAGTTCTTAATGAATTGAATATCTGTTTCACAGAGTTCGACAGAATCATGGACAAATATGGTCTGGAAAAGATAAAAACCATTGGAGATGCGTATTTAGCTGTAAGTGGTTTGCCGGTTTCTAATGATCTGCACGCAAAAAATGCAGTGAATGCAGGTTTGGAAATTCTTTCTTATATTCAGCAAAGAAAAAAAGATAATCCGAATGCTTTGGATATCAGAATAGGAATTCATTCGGGACCTGTGATTGCAGGAATTGTTGGGGTTAAAAAATTTGCTTACGATATTTGGGGAGACACGGTAAATACAGCAGCAAGAATGGAACAAAACAGTTCTTCTGGCAGAGTAAATATTTCTGATGCAACTTATCAATTAATAAAAGACGATTTTACTTTTGAGCATCGAGGAAGAATAGAAACTAAAGGTAAAGGAGCAATGGATATGTATTTTGTAAATCAACTTTAAAAATTAACTAAGGTGAGAAAAAATCTACTCTTTAAATTTCTATTTTCTATATTGGTTGTATTCCAAACTTTCTCTTTTGCCCAAAATTCTTTTGAGAAACCCAGACTTTTTACTGAAAAAGAAATTAAATCTGGTGCCAAAATTGAAGAAGAGAGTAAGTTTTATATAGGAGACAATCCTGCTTTCGGTTCACCGAAATTCGATGACTCTTCATGGAAGCATGTCAATTTTAATTCTAAAAAAGTTTATTCCTGGAAAAAATTAGGTTCAGGAAAAAGCTCTAAAGAAGATCAGATTTATTGGGTTCGTTACTATTTTAAAATAGATTCTGCATCACTTAATGAATCATTATGTTTTGACATCACCCAGCTTGGTGCTTCTGAAATTTATCTGAACGGAAAAAAGATACAAAGCATAGGGAAAATTGGCAATACAAAATCTAGAGAGTATAAAATGAAAGAAAAAATTCCAACCATATTTTCTTTCAGTAATACAGATGTCAATGTATTAGCCTTAAGATTTTTACCATTTGTTTCAACTAAAAAAAAGACCGTTAACTTAAGTCCTTTTGCCATAAGTGTAGAGCTTGTTTCTGCAAATACGTTTATAAAAAATAAAGTAGAATTGTGGAAAGAATTTAATTTCTACAGTATGCTGATCTGCGGAATATTCGGTGCATTAGGTTTTATCCATCTGTTACTGTTTGTTTTTTATAGAAAAGCTATTTACAATCTTTATTTTTCTACTTATAACTTTTCAATTTCTTTAATGAGCTATCTGATTCTGCTCTTTTCTGAAATAACTGATCCTTCAATTCTTGATACTTACACTTTTCTTTCATTTCTTGCAATGATGGTTTTCGGAATTTCTCTTACAGGTTTTGTCAATACATTATTTGGAAGAACTAAAAAAAGACTGAAAGTAATGTTGATTATCTCTGCTTTTATTTTTATTCTTTATTATTTCAGTGCGACATCTGCGGCTAGCTTGGCATTTTTTTATCTTGCTTTTGTTGCTTTTGAGTCCTTTTATCTAATAGTGAGAGCCATGATCAGAAGAGAGAAATCAGCTTTTATTGTAGGAGGAGGGGTTTTGGTATTCTTTCTTTTTATCGTGATGTCTATACTTTTCATGTTTTTAAATAAAACCAATACGATTGACATTAATAAAGTTTTTGGAGATGATTTTATTGGGTATGTTCTGATTTTTATATTTATTAGTTTTCCGGTTTCTATCTCCGCTTATTTAGCATGGCAATTTGCTTCAACCAATTTAAGTCTGGTAAAACAGCTCGATGAAGTGAATCGACTTTCTGATATTAATTTAAAACAGGAGCAGGAGAAACAGCAGATTCTTCAGAATCAGAACGATTTGCTTGAAAAACAGGTTGACGAAAGAACCTTCGAATTGCAAAAAGAAAAGCAGAAAACAGAAAATTTACTTCTCAATATTCTTCCTCATGAAGTAGCTGAAGAACTAAAAGAAAACGGAAGCTCTGAAGCGAAATATTATGATGAGGTTACTGTTTTATTTACCGATTTTGTTAATTTTACGCAGAGTTCAGAGAAAATGGGAGCCGAGAAAATGTTGGTTGAGCTCAATGAATGTTTTACCGCTTTCGATATGATCATGGAAAAACATGGTTTAGAAAAGATAAAAACCATTGGTGATGCTTATTTGGCAGTTTGTGGTTTGCCTTTAAAAAATGAATGTCACGCCTATCAGACTACTTTGGCCGCTTTAGATATTATTGAATTTATTGAAGAACGAAAAAAATCAAATCCAAATGCTTTAGATATAAGAATCGGAATTAATTCAGGATCTTTGATTGCAGGAATAGTGGGTGTAAAAAAATTCGCTTATGATATTTGGGGAGACACTGTAAATACGGCAGCGAGAATGGAACAGAACAGCGCAAAAGGAAAAATAAATATTTCTGAATCTACTTATCAGTTGGTAAAAGACAAAATAGTTTGTGAATACAGAGGTAAAATTCACACCAAAGGAAAAGGCGATATGGATATGTATTTTGCATTGGAAACTAAAAAGGATGACAAAATTTCTTAAATTAAAATTAATTTAAAATCTCTGTGGTCTTTGCTAAGTGAAATCGAAGATTCGACGAAGTCAAACACCTTTGCGAACTTAAAAACGGTTAGTAGTAAAAAATCTTTGCGAACTTTGCGTTTAAATTCTGCAGCATTAAAAAGATTCAACTTATAAACACATTTTCTATTTTAAATATGGAATACGAAAAATTAAATAAAATAATATTAGAAAGACTCAAGGAAAACCTCCCTGAGCATTTGTCTTATCACAGTGTGATGCATGTAAAAGACGTTATTGATTCGGTAGAAAAAATTGCAAAATCTGAAAAAGTGAATGAAGAAGATTTACTTTTGCTGAAAACGGCAGCTTTATTTCACGATACAGGATTTCTATACGGCTCAAAAGATCACGAGGAAAAGTCTTGCGAAATTGCTAAAGAATATCTTTCAGATTACGGATATTCCGAATCGCAGATAGAGAAAATCAAAGGGATGATCATGGCGACAAAAATTCCCCAAACGCCTCATAATCATTTGGAACAGATTTTAGCAGATGCAGATTTAGATTATTTGGGTAGAGACGATTTCTTTGTGATCGGTGATAAACTGTTCGAAGAACTTTCAATGTTCGGAATCGTAAATTCTGAGCGCGATTGGAATCTTTTGCAGGAGAAATTCCTTGAAAGTCATCATTATTTTACCACAACGGCAATCAGCAGCAGAAATCAGAAAAAACAGGATAACCTGAATATCATTAAAACAAAACTAAAAAACTACTGATCACCTTATGAGCTCAGCAACCAAACATGGCCCGCTATTTACCGTTTCAGATATTATTTATCTGGTTTTAGGAGTGATTTCTGCGAGTTTTGCTTTAAAATCTTTTCTCGTTCCCAACCACTTTTTAGATGGAGGCGTTACCGGAATATCACTTTTATTACACGAAGTTTATCATTGGAATCTTGGCGTAATTTTACTGGTTTTAAATATTCCTTTCATCGTTTTAGCATATTTCCAGATCGGTAAACATTTTGCTATCCGGAGTTTTTTGACCATTTTATTAATCATTATAACCATCTATGCTGTTCCTTTTCCTGAATTGACACACGATAAACTTTTAGTCGCCATGTTCGGCGGATTTTTCATGGGAATCGGAATCGGTTTATCCATGAGAGGTGGCGGAACGTTCGACGGAATGGAGGTTTTAGCATTATTAACATTCAAAAAAAGCAGTTTCAGTATTACTGAAATTATTTTAGGAATGAACATCATCATCTTCTTGATTGCTGCAGTTTTCTTAAAAGCAGAAATCGCTTTGTATGCAATTATGACATATCTCGTTGCAAGTCAGATTACTAAATATGTGATTGAGGGAATTGAAGCTTACACAGGAGTGACCATAGTTTCTGGAAATAGCGAAGAAATCAAAAAAGCTTTGGTTTTAACGATGAATAAAGGAATCACCGTTTATAGAGGAGAAAGAGGTTTTATGAAAGAATCTTTCGAGCAAAGTAGTGACGCAGATATTATTTTCACCATTGTAACTCGTTTAGAAGTCAGAAAATTACAGAATATCGTTCGTGCAATCGATCCTAAAGCATTTATTTTTACACAAACCGTAAGAGAACCTCAAGGCGGAATTGTAAAAGAAATTATAAAGCATTAAAGTTTTTAATATTTATGCTTGAAGCCTTATGAAATTTGTTCGTAAGGCTTTATTTTTGTCTTAACCTAAACCTAAAACCAAAATGAAACGTTCCGGAACTGCAACTTTACCATTACATTACGGAAAAGTCCCGCCTTGGCTGTACGAAAGAATGGCTTTACTGGGGCGTTCTATTGTAGAAGTAATGTTGACGGATTACGGAAAAGATGAGGTTTTGAAAAGATTGGCAGATCCTTTTTGGTTTCAAAGTTTTGGTGCAGTAATGGGGATGGATTGGCATTCTTCCGGGATAACAACTTCGGTAATGGGCGCTTTAAAACGCAGCATCAATCCAAATTCGAAAGAACTGGGAATTTATATCTGTGGTGGAAAAGGAAGATTTTCAAAAGAAACTCCGAATGAACTTCTTGTTATTGCCGATAAAACAGGATTGAACGGAAACGATCTTGTTCGGGCAAGTAAACTGTCTGCAAAAGTAGATAATACGGCAATTCAAGATGGCTATCAATTGTATCTTCATAATTTTATTGTATCAGATGAAGGAAACTGGGCAGTTGTACAACAAGGCATGAACGATGCAGACGGAACAGCAAGACGCTATCATTGGCATTCTGAAAATATGGAATCTTTTGTTGATGAACCTCACAAAGGAATTCAGGGTGTCAATCGGGGACAGATTCTTAACTTAACTGCAAATGAAGCTCAAAAAAGCAGAGAAGGAATTTTAGAAATTTCTCACACCAATTCAGAAAAGATCATGCAGGATTTTGCGAATTTAATTTTACCTGCCCATCACGATGTACGCGCTTCTGATGTAGATCTTAAAAAACTGGGAACGCTCTTGTATATGACGAGAGAAAATCAGCCCGAAAACTTCGAAGAATTGCTTTTGCTGAAAGGAGTAGGACCGCGTACTTTACAAAGTCTAGCTTTGGTAAGCGAGGTTATTCATGGTGCGCCTTCAAGATTTCGGGATCCTGCAAGGTTTTCTTTTGCTCATGGCGGGAAAGACGGGCATCCTTTTCCTGTTCCCATCAATGTTTATGACGAAACGATTGGGATTTTACAGAAAGGAATCGAAAAATCAAAATTGGGAAATTCGGATAAATTAAAGTCAATTAATAAACTTCATACCATGATTTCAAAAGCGGAGAAAAATTTTACTCCAGATTTCAATATCAATGACGTAATTGAAGAAGAACGGCAAAGTTCATGGAGATTTGGAGGAAAAACTGTTTTTGGTGACGCCGAAAAACCATCTCCATCAAAGCCAATACAGCTTTCTTTGTTTTAGCTTTTCACTTAAATTCAGATTAATAAAATTCTTTATTAATATTGATCAGTAATTCCAATAATAATTTTAATTTTAAAAGCCTAAACCAAAACATTCTTTTCATGACCAGTAAAATCTTTGATGTATATTCAGATTTTCCGTTCTTTTTCGAAGAGGAACTTTCGGAAATATGTCTGGCTCACGAAAAAATGATTTTTCAAAAGGGAGATTTTATTCTTGAAGAAGGTAAAACTGCCAATGAATATTATATTTTGGAGAAAGGTCTTGCAAGATCTTTTGTTAACGATTTTAACGGAAATGATGTCACAACGCATTTTTTTGTTGAAAAAGAAGTAGTGATAGACGTTTCTTCACTCTTCCAAAGAATTCCGACTCAGGAAAACATTGTCTGCATTACAGATTGTGAATGCTGGAAGTTGGATTTTGAAGTCTTTCAGGAATTATTTCACAGAATCCCAAATCTTCGCGAATGGGGAAGAGCATGGATGTCGCAGGAACTTTTCAGGTACAAACAGCGTTCTGTAGAAATGTTTACGCTTTCGGCTACCAAACGTTATCTCAATCTTTTACAGGAAAAAAATCAGGTTGTACAATTTGCTCCGCTCAAACAAATAGCTTCTTATCTGGGAGTTACAGATACTTCGCTTAGCAGAATCCGCAAAGAACTGGTTTCTCATCCTAATAAAAAATAAATCTTGTCTTATGACAAGTTGGTTTTCGCAGTCATTGGGTAATTTTGGTTAAAGGTTTACCATTAAAATTACAAAAATGAAAATCAATCAAATTTACGTCAATCTTCCGGTAAAAGATATTCCGAAAACCAAACTATTCTGGACTAATCTGGGATTCGCTGTCAATGAACAGATTTCAGATGAAAGAGCAGTATGTATAATCTTAAATGACAACATATTCGTCATGTTTATAACCGAAGAATATTTCCAGACATTTTCTGAAAGACCGGTTCCGAAAGGTGATACTACGCAGGTTTTGGTAGCAATTAGCTTAAACAGTCGGGAAGAAGTTGATCAAATAGTCAATAAGGCGGTAGAAAATGGTGCAACACAGCATGAAGAACCGCAGGATTATGGATGGATGTATCACAATTCATTCTGGGATATCAACGGTCATGGCTGGAATGTTACTTTCACAGACATTTCTCAAATGCCTTCTCAACCATAAAAATTCATTTTATCACTTAAATTAAATGGTATGGATACACCAAAATCATCAAAATTAAAAATCATTATTCCCGCCTTTCGAGGTCACAGCCAAAGTTTTCTTATGGTTCTTGACGGAATAACAGAATAAGATGCACTCAAAAGAATTGACGGCAAAACCAACCATATTATTTGGATGGTAGGCAATTTTCTCGATATGCGTTATGCAATGGGAAATGTACTCGGATTAAAAAAAGAATTTGAGTTTAAAGATTTTTTCTTTCAGGGGAAAGCTTTAGATGAAAACTTTAAATATCCTACTTTAAAACAACTTAAAGATAATTTTCATGAAATTTCACCATTGGTTTATCAAAAACTACTTGAAGCTTCAAACGAGGAATTAGATAAAGCTTTTCCGATGGGAATGAATATAGATTTTTTCCCGGAGAACGTTCTCAATTTTGTGGGGATGTGCATTGGTCGTGAAGATTATCTGTGCGGACAAATGGGATTAATGCGAAAAATTCTCGGTTACGAAGGAATGAAGTACGACTTTGATATGAATATGAAATATTAGATTAAAGATTAAAGATTAAAGATTAAAGATTAAAGATTAAAGATTAAAGATTAAAGATTAAATTCAACTAAACAACTAACCTAATCATGGCAAAATTAAATCCTTACCTCAATTTTGATGGTAAAGCAGAAGAAGCATTTACCTTTTACAAATCCGTTTTCGGTGGAGAATTTGTTGGTGAAATTTATAGAATGGGAAATGCACCCGGAACAGAAAATTTATCAGATGAAGAGAAAAACAGAGTGATGCACATTGCTTTACCAATCGGTGGAGATTTGCTGATGGCTTCAGATATTGTTCCAAGTTTCGGACAGACTCTTACGGTTGGAAACAGTAATTATGTTTCAGTTTTTCCTGATTCTAGAGAAAATGCAGAAAAAATATTCAAAGGTCTTTCCGAAGGCGGAAATATAGAAATGCCTCTTGAAGATCAGTTTTGGGGAGACTATTTTGGCAGCTTTCAGGATAAATACGGCGTTTATTGGATGGTGAATTATAATGAAGAATATACAAAATAGCTTTATATTGTACATACAAAATAGGCAGCCAATTTCTGGCTGTCTTTACAATTAATAAAATTAAAAAAATGGATCCAATTACAATAGATATTACAATTTTAGCACCTGTCGAAAAAGTTTGGGATTATTTTAATACGCCGGAACATGTTACACAATGGAACTTTGCTCACGAAACATGGCAATGTCCACATTCTGAGAATGATCTTCGGGTAGGAGGGAAATTCAATCACAGAATGGAAGCTAAAGACGGAAGTTTCGGATTTGACTTTGAGGGAATTTATGATGAAGTCATTCCAAATGAAAAAATAAAATATCATTTGGAAGACGGGAGAAATGTTGAAGTAATTTTTAATAAAATCGATGAAAATACAACTAAGGTGACAGAGATTTTCGATCCCGAAAAGCAAAACTCTGCAGAAATGCAACGAGACGGATGGTACGCAATTTTGAATAATTTCCATAAGTACGTGGAAAATAATTAATAGACTATTTCTTCGTCATAATCAATCTAATCTTAATGGCGCAGACTTTACATCCTGATTATTCATTTAATCAGGCCCTAAAAAACGATTTTCGAAAGGTATTCTTACTTCCCGTGCAAGACGGTCTCTGGAGGTGGAAAAGATTAATAGTTTGGTTCAGCTTGCAGATTATTCCGAAAAAGAGATCATGCAGTTTCAGGGTTTTGGAAAAAAAACAATAACAAAACTGAAACAATATATGAAAGAGAACAACAGATCTTTCAATTCTCAAATTGTAAATAAAAATTATGAATAACAATATTTTCCCATGTCTTTGGTATGACGGTGATGCAAAAGAGTCTGCAGATTTTTACTGTCAGGTTTTTGGCGGAACAATTACCACAGATACTCCGGTTGTTTTAAATATAGAACTTTTTGGTCAGAAATTAATGCTTCTGAATGGAGGCCCTCAGTTTAAAAAAAATGCTTCCGTTTCTTTTATGGTGCTTTGCGAAACTGAAGAAGAGGTAGAAAAATACTGGTCGCCGCTTTCAGAAAATGGGTTGGTTTTAATGGAACTTGGTGAATATCCTTGGAGTAAAAAATATGGCTGGGTTCGTGATCGTTTTGGGGTTACTTGGCAAGTTTATTTAGGTGAAAAACAAGGTGAACAAAAAATTATTCCTACGTTGATGTTTATCCATAAAAATAACGGAAAAGCAATGGAAGCCATGGAATTATATACCAGAGTTTTCCCAAATTCTAAAATAGGAAACGTTCTTAAATATGGCGATGGAGTAGGTAATGAAAGCCACGAAATTCCTGAAAATGTGCAGCATGCTCATATTGAAATTGATAATTATTCTTTTTTCTGTATGGATAATTCTTACGATCATGAGTTCGATTTTAATGAAGGTATTTCTATAGTTGTAATGACCGATAATCAGGAACAAACCGATCACTTGTGGAATTCTCTTACAAAAGATGGAGGAAGAGAAAGTATGTGTGGCTGGCTGAAAGATAAATTTGGAATGAGTTGGCAAATTGTTCCGAAAAAACTAATTCAGCTTATGAATGATCCTCATCAGGAAAAAGCTCAAAAAGTAGTTCAGGCGATGATGAAAATGCAGAAAATTGTGATCTCAGATTTAGAGGAAGCCTATAATTCTTAAAAGAGTTTCGGCTTGCTGTTTGTATTATTTGGGGAACGATTTGAATATGAAGACACAAAATAAATCACATTCTATTTCAAATAACAGAAGAAATTGTTCATATTAACTGTGTAAATTTCGTTAACGAATAATTTAAAACATCATCAAAATAAAAAATATGGAAACTTTAGAATACCAAATAAAGATAAATGCGCAACCTGAAGAAATATGGACGGTTTTGTGGAGCGATATTTCTTATCAGCAATGGACTTCTGCTTTTACGAAAGGCTCTTTTTACGAAGGAACATTGGAGGAAGGAAGTACTGTTAAATTTTTAGATCCAAACAACAACGGAATGTACAGCCGAGTTGAAAAACATATTCCTAATAAGGAAATGACATTTTTGCATTTAGGTGACATTTTTGACGGCGTAGAAACTCAACAAGATTGGGGAAATGCTACAGAATCTTATCTTTTAGAAGAAACTGAAGACGAAACAATTCTTACCGTAAGAATCAATACTTCTGAAGAGTTTAAAGATTTTTTTGAAGAGAAATTTCCTAATGCTTTAAAAAATGTGAAACATTTGGCTGAAAATCAGCTTTAATATTGGTTGTCAGATTAAAGAAAAATCAACCCAAAAAATAAATTACTATGGAAACATTATCTTATGAAACCGTCATCAACGCATCAAAAGAAAAAGTTTGGGATGCGCTTTGGGAAGCAGAAAATTATGGAGAATGGACTCAGTTTTTCACAGCAGGTTCTCAAATGAAATCTGACTGGAAGGTAAATGGTAGAACTTATTTTACGAATGCTGAAGGTGAAGGTATGGTTTCTACCATCGACAGTTTAGAGAAACCCGATCAGATTATTTTTAAACATCTGGGAATGGTAGATAAAAACGGAAATGAAGACACCGAAAGCATGGAAATTAAACAGTGGAGCGGCTGCTTTGAAAAATATTTCCTTATTGATTATGACGGAAGAACAAAACTTCATGTAGAAGTACAGACCGAAAAAAGCTGGGAAGAACACATGAACAATGGTTTTACTAAAGGTTTGGAGCTTGTGAAAAAAATGGCAGAAACTAAAAATTAAGTCTGTAGCAGTTGACATTAATTATCAACGATTAATCATTTTTAAAATCAGATTAATAAAAAACAACGGGAAGTAATTTTGCTTTCCGTTTTCTGTTTTACTGAGAGTCCTAAAATACGATTATTGCAGTAAAAACTGAAAAGTCAAAAAAAATCTTTACATTCATTAAAGTAAAACAAAAAGTACAATCGTCATAGCAATATGGAGATTGCCGAAAACATAACAATGCCACAAAAGGAAAAGGAAAACATGATTTCTCAAACCGTATCAAGTTACGGCGGAAAACTGATGTCTTTCATTCGTCCTAAAGTGAAAAATACCGAAGATGCAGAAGATATTTTGCAGGAAGTTTGGTATCAGTTCAGCAGCCTTACAAATCTCTCGGAAATCGTTAATATCGGAGGTTGGTTATATCGTGTAACTTCTAATAAAATTATCGATAAATACAGGAAAAAGAAAACCGAAAATCTCGAAGATTTTGTATACGAAGATGAAGACGGTAGTTTTTCAATAAAAGACATCCTTCTTCTTGATGAAAGTGCAGGTCCCGATATTAAAATGTTTCAGGATGAGATATGGAAAAAGCTTTTCGAAGCTCTCGATGAACTTCCCGAAAAACAGAGATTGGTATATGTTGATAACGAGCTGAATGATAAAACACTACAGGAAATTGCAGATGAGCAGGGTGAAAATATAAAAACAATAATCAGTAGGAAAAATTATGCGGTGAAGCATTTAAGGAGCAGATTGAAACAATTGTATGAAGATTTAAATAATTAGAAATAGATAAAATGAACAATAAATATAAAAAAAGCTGGTGGTTTTGTCTGGTGCTTTGTCCACCGATCATCTTTTTAGGAGTTACATGGATTGTAATGACTCTATGGAATTGCCTTCTTCCTGAAATTTTAGGCGTAAAGTCGATCAGTTTTTGGCAGGCAATGGGAATTCTGGTTCTGAGCAAAATACTTTTTGGTGGTTTTCATGGGAAATTCGGACAGGGAATGCGAGATATGAAAGAAAAACATTTGCAGCACAAAATGGAAGGAATGTCTGATGAGGAAAAGGAAAAGTTTAAAGAAATATGGAAGCAAAAATGCTCAGGCGGATTCTTTAATAAAAATAACGAATAATTTAATTTTAAAAGAAGTAGTAAAATTAAAGAAGATTCGTCTCTATATACAATCAGAAGTAGTAAAATTTAAAATTTAAGAAAATGAAAAATTCAGTATTAAAAGGTGTTTTAGGAGTACTTGCCGTTGCAGGAGTTGCAGTGGTTGCCAAAAAAGTAATTGAAAGAAAAAGATTTGTACGAGGTATTTTTGATGAATACGGAATCAGAGAAAAATCTCCTTTCGGATTGGCAGATAAAATCAGAGAAATGGACGAAGAGCAGTATCAGGAAATGAAGGGGAAGTTCAGAAAAGAATTTGCATCAAGATGTTGCAAAAAAGAAAAAGCTTTCGAAGCATAAATTTTTATAACTAGATTAAATTGTTAGTTTCGGCGCGGGAAGCAAAGCTTCCCGCGCCGATTATTTTTATATTAATTATCCAAAGATCTTTAAACTAAAACAACTTTGATCTTTTTAAACAATCAATTCAAAAAAATGTTTCCCTTACTTTAGTAAAAACTTCTTCTAACAAAAGATATTTTCAATAGAAAAATCATAGTTAGCATTACGTTAAAAGAGCTTGCTTCGGTCACCCACAATCACAAAAACATCTGTAAAAATAGAAGAAGAAAGAAAATAAAATTCTTATTTTTGTACTTCATTATATGAAAGACTACTATTACTTTCTCGGGGTTTCTCCAGATGCTTCCTACGAAGACATCAAAAAATCTTACAGAAAACTGTCGCTGAAATATCACCCGGATAAAAATGAAAATGACGATTTTTTTGCAGATCGTTTTCGTGAAATTCAGGAAGCTTATGAAATATTAAGCGATGAGGTTAAGAGAAAATCCTATGATCAGAATCTGGAAAGTCATCAGAAAACTTTCAGATATCATGTTCCGCCATCCATCAAAACTTTTACAGCCAATAAAATTAAGGTGAAAAAAGGAGAGGAGATCATCATTACATGGCAAACCCAAAACGCTGACGTGGTGAAAGTTTTACCTTTCGGATTAGAAAAGCCTTACGGCGAAAGAATATTTAAAATTACCGAATTTAAAAACGGGAAATTTCAACTTTTACTTCATGTAACCAATTCGTTGTTACACAAAACAATCGTTCAGGGAATTACAATTACCGAGATATTTGAGAACGATGGCGAAAAATTCAGAGACAAAGCAGAAGAACTCTTTAAATCGCAGCCAAGAACAGTAATCAATCCGAAAGGTCAGCCGAAAATTTTCAGGTTGATTTTAGGACTTTTCATTTTGGCTTTGGCACTATATTTTTTGGTGTCAAATTTTAGCTGATTAGGCTAATTTTTTTCTTCCCGGGCATTTTTTACATCTTTTTCCTTTTTTAAACTTTTTACAGCAGGATTTTTTTTCGCAGAACATTTCTTCATTTTTGAAAGAAAATGCCGGAGCCAATGGCGGTACTTTAAATGGAGTGATGATATTCATACTGCAAATATATTAATTTAGAATAAATATAATTAATAAAATTTAAAATTTCTTTACTGATTGTTATCAAGTGTTTTACAATATCTTTTAAGTCATAATTTTTCTTTTAGATAAAAATTTAAACTCAATTATTGCGATAGAAGATTTAAATAAACCTTAGTTTGTTACTGATTATATGTATAGGAAAGATTAAGATCATTAACTTTACAATTAATTCCAAAAAGCTAATTTCAATCAGCTGTATTGGTTGTACAATCATTTAAAAAAACGTAATTTTACCCATCTTTTTTACAAACAAAATCTAATATATAAAATGAATACAGAACAGTTTGTGAGCCGTCACATTTCCTTAAGTGAAGCCGATAAAGAGGCGATGCTGGAAAAAATTGGCGTTTCAAGTATCGAAGAACTAATTTCTCAAACCATCCCTTCTTCTATCCGTTTAGAAAAGGATCTTGAAATCTCAGAACCGCTTTCAGAATATGAAATGCTTAATTATTCGAAAGAATTGGCATCTAAGAATACTGATTATACAAGCTATATTGGTTTTGGATATCACAACACTTTGCTACCATCGGCAATTCAAAGAAATATCTTTGAAAATCCGAGTTGGTATACTGCTTATACGCCGTATCAGGCTGAGATTGCTCAGGGAAGACTTGAAGCGCTCTTAAATTATCAAACTGTGGTGTGTGATCTTACAGGTTTTGCTTTGGCAAATGCATCTCTGCTGGATGAATCTACGGCTGCTGCAGAAGCAATGCACATGTTTTTTAACAACAGAACGAAAGATCAGAAAAAAGCAGGAGCCAATAAGTTTTTTGTTTCGGATCTGGTTTTACCGCAAACCGTTTCTGTTTTAAGAACTAAAGCTGAAGGTTTAGAAATTGAAATCGTAGAAGGTGATCACAAAACGCATCAGTTTGATGAATCCTACTATGGAGTTTTACTGCAATATCCAGGTAAAAACGGAATCGTTTTAGACTACACTGAAGATATTGTAGAATACAAAAAGTTAGACTTGCAAGTTGTTGTAGCTTGTGATCCTATGGCTTTGGTTAAATTGAAATCTCCTGCATCTATGGGAGCTGACTGTGCTGTTGGTACTTCACAGAGATTTGGTATTCCATTAGGTTATGGTGGTCCACATGCTGCATTTTTCTCTTGTAAAGAAGATTATAAAAGAGATATTCCGGGTAGAATTATCGGGGTTTCTCAGGATATGTACGGAAAACGTGCATTAAGAATGGCTTTACAAACCAGAGAACAGCACATTAAAAGAGAAAGAGCAACATCAAACATCTGTACGGCTCAGGTTCTTTTGGCTGTAATGGCGGGAATGTACGCTGTTTATCACGGTCCGAAAGGATTAAATTATATTGCAGATCAAATTCACTTTAAAGCAAATGCTTTGAAAGGAGGTCTTAAAGCTTTAGGATATAACACTGTAGAAGAACCTATTTTCGATACGGTGAAAATCGTAATGAGTGAGGATGAGAAAGCAAGGTTGATGAGAATGATGCTTGATCATAAGTTAAACTTAAACTACTTCACAGAAGGTGTGGTAAGTATTGCAATCAACGAAAGTACAACATTGGATAAATTAAATTATCTCATGGCTTCTTTTGCTCAGTTTAAGGATAAGCAGACTTTCAAATTAGAAATAAAAGAAGGATACAGCATTCCTGAAGAAAATCTTAGAAAAGACGAAATTCTTACGGAAGAAGTATTCAACAAATACCATACAGAGACAGAATTGATGCGTTATATCAAACGTCTTGAAAGAAAAGATTTATCATTGACCCACTCAATGATTTCTTTAGGTTCTTGTACAATGAAACTGAATGCTGCTACTCAGATGTTGCCACTTTCTTGGGCAGATTGGGGAAGCGTTCATCCTTTTGTACCAGTAAATCAGGCAGGAGGTTATCAGGAAATGATCAAAGAACTAGAAAAAGATCTTTCTGAAATTACAGGTTTTGCAGGTACTTCACTTCAGCCAAACTCAGGAGCGCAAGGAGAATATGCAGGTTTGATGGTGATCAGACAATATCATATCTCAAGAGGTGAAGGTCACAGAAATGTGGTGTTGATTCCTCAGTCTGCACACGGAACAAATCCGGCTTCTGCAGCAATGGCAGGAATGAAGATTGTTGTCGTTAAAAACCTTGAAAGCGGAGAAATTGATTTCGAAGATTTCAAAGCTAAAGCAGAAGCTAATTCTGAGAATTTATCTGCGGTAATGATTACTTATCCGTCTACTTACGGTTTCTTCGATGCCAATATTAAAGAAATTACACAGTTGGTACACGATCATGGTGGACAGGTTTATATGGATGGAGCCAACATGAATGCTCAGGTAGGATATACAAGTCCTGGAAACATTGGAGCAGACGTTTGTCACCTTAATCTTCACAAAACTTTCGCTATTCCTCACGGAGGAGGCGGTCCTGGAGTGGGTCCTATCTGTGTTGCAAAACACTTAGTTCCTTTCCTTCCTACGAATGCAAACATTAAAGTAGGTACCAATGAAGCTATTGAAGGTATTTCTGCAGCACCTTACGGTTCTGGTTTAATTTTAAATATCTCTCATTCTTACATTAAAATGTTGGGAACTTCAGGTCTGAAGAAAGCAACGGAACACGCGATTTTAAATGCAAATTATTTAAAAGAAATTTTAGCTGAGCATTTCCCTATTTTATATTCAAACACTGAAGGTAGAGTAGCGCACGAATGTATCGTAGATTTCCGTCAGTTCAAATCTTTAGGAATTGAAGTGGCTGATGTTGCGAAGAGATTGATGGATTATGGTTTCCATGCTCCAACGGTTTCTTTCCCTGTTGCCGGAACATTGATGATAGAGCCTACAGAGTCTGAAAGCAAATCTGAAATCGACCGTTTTGCAGAAGCGCTTATCGCTATCAAACATGAGATCGATGAGATTGCCAATGGTGAAGCAGATCAGGCAAACAACGTTTTGAAAAACGCTCCTCACACAGAGCAGTTGGTTATCTCTGATTCTTGGGATAAACCATACAGCAGAGAAAAAGCAGCTTATCCTTTGGATTGGGTAAGAGATCACAAATTCTTTGCAACTGTTTCAAGAGTTGATGAAGCTTATGGAGACAGAAACTTAGTTTGTACTTGTGAGCCGATTGAAGCTTATATGTAATTAAAAAGTTTTTAGATATTATAAATCCCTTTCAGTGATGAGAGGGATTTTTTATGGTGGAAAATTAATTTGAATTGATTTAACGTTTTGCAGCTTGGGAAAGTGGCGGGCAAATCGAAGCTGAAACTTTCAACAAAGAATACAAATTTTAATCGAAGCACAAAAGTGAACTGATGACGTTCCGCCCGCTATTGCCAAACCCTTGTTATCTGAAGGGATTTTTTTAGTCAATTCTGAAAGTTAAATGATTATCATCTGGTTTATTATCATTATTTACTGCATTTTTTGGTGGATCTAACCAAATTTCTTTGTTAAGTACAAATTTGAATAGATAAGTTCTTCCTGTTTTAAAATCACTTTTCGGAACTTTCAATTCATACTTATGATTCCTTTTTTTAATAAGCTGATATTTTGGATTATTTGGATTCCAATCATTAAAATCACCAGCAACACCAATAGATTTTATGAGTTTAAAATCTAATTTTTTATTAAGTTCATAAGAAAAAATAATGTCGTTACTTTTCATTTTATACCCTTCGGTTTTTTTAGATTTTTGATTCGTTAAATCTTCAGCAAGCGTTAAAGTTGCGTATTTTAAATCACCGAAAGTTTTATCTGGAACATTAGTGTTAACTATGAAACAAATACCCAAATTAATCTCAGGAAAAACAGAAAATAAAGTTTGCGTTCCATAAGCTCCGCCGTGTTTATATCCAAATATTCCTTTATCTGTTATCTCTAAACTATCCCAAAAATATCCATACCAATAATTTTCGCTTTGTTTTATATTTCTCTGCGATTCTTTTACGATTTTATTCTTTGAAAGTTCATATTGTAAAAGTTTCGTCAAATCACTCATTGTAGATTTTAGCTTCCCAGATGCTCCCCATAAATTATTTGAAATATTCGGCATCAAAATATTTTTATCATTATATGCATTTGCTAACACTTCATTTTCCGCCAATTCGAATTTTGTATGATTCATTTTTAAAGGCAAAAGAAATTCTTCTTTTACTAAAGTCTGAAAATCTTTTTGATAAATATTCTCCAACATAAATCCCGTTAATTCAAGACTTAAATTACTGTATTTATGTTTCTTTCCAGGAATGGTATCTAATTTTACTTTTTTTAAATCTTCAAAAAATTGTTTTTTTGAATACTCGCGATTTATTTTTTCCGATAAAAATTCGTTTTGGTCATTTTTTTGAGCCCAAATTGCAGATTCATCAGGTAAACCTCTAGGCAAAGCGGTTTCATAAGTAATTAAGTCTTTAATTTTTATGTGAACTCCGTTGTATTCTAAATTTGGATAAGCGCGTTTCAGATATTTGCGAATATCATCTTCTAAATTAACCTTTCCCTCTAAAACAGCTTTTGCAAGTAAACTTCCGGTTATTATCTTTGTTACAGAAGCAATTTCATAGTATGTATTATTATCTGGTTTGTTAGATTTTCCTTTGTCAATTTCGCCATAATGTTTTGTGTAGATTTTTCCATCTTTTACAATTCCAACTGAAACTGAATTTGATTTAGAATTTTTCAAAAGATTTTGAGCATCTTGATCAATTATATCAAAAATGCTTTTTCCGCTAATCAAATTATTTTGGGCAGAAGAAGTAAGAAAAATTGTCAGTAAGAAAAACGAAAAAAATTGTTTCATAAAGTTTAGTGCAAAATTTAGTTAATGCTTGCAGATAACGTTTCAGGGCTTTGGTTCGGACGGGAAATCGAAGCACAATAAAGTTTAATTGAAAAATTACTGTTGAGCTTTGCAGTTTCGCCCCACTATCGCGAAACTCTTATTAGCTGCGGTTATTTTAGATAATCAAAAGTGTTTTCAAGTTTAAATTTTGGACTTCTTTTTAAAAAGTCCATAAAGAATGCAGTATGAGTTCCACCCATTAATATAAAAATCTTGTCATTTTTTCCAATAGGAATCTGGTTGAGATTAGAGAACATAACTAAATTTCTATGATAAAATTTTCCTGCCTCGTCTGCTCCTTCGGAATTATTCTTACTTGAATTATATAATAACAAATCAGCATTAAAGTTTATAAGACTTTCTAAATATTGAGGATGATTATTTAATTTGAATAAATCATAAAAAGGAATTCCTTTCTCTGGATTTTTCGCATCATTTTCATCACTTAATGAAGCATATTTATCTAATGTTGTAGTATCTACACTATTTATAACATTTATATTGTAGTTATACCCTTCTTTAAAGTCAATTCCATAAATCTTTGTTGCTCCGCTAAGTCTTCCAACTTCATAAGCTAACAATTCTATTTCATCTGGCTTTACAAATTTTTTCTTTGGATTTTTTAGATACTCTAAATATGAAATTTGTCTTATACTGTCATTTTTAGGTAAATCTTCGATAACAATTATTGTTGGCTTAAATTCTGCCAATATTTTAGCTAATTTTTTAATTTCTTGCTGATTTTTCTTGTCGTTTTCATCAAAGTCTGTAGAGTTTGCATCAGAAGTTTCTCCCATATGAAATGTTGCTACATTTAATACAGGAATTGCATCGTCAAATTTAGTTTTATAAATATTCTGTTTTTCATAACGCACATTTTGTGCAAAAAGATTTAGTGTTATCACAAAAAATAAGAATGTCAAAAGTTGTTTCATTTCTATGCAGGTTTATTTTTATAATCGCAGCTAACGGTTTCGGGCTTTGCGAAGTGGCGGATTTAGAAGCATTTACTTTCAATTTAGTACCGAACCCGACATTTTGTCAAACTGCTGTTAGAGGCAGGCATTTTTCAGTCAATTTTTAATGTTAGATTATTATCAGGTGTTCCGTCAATATTTTTTGCTTTATAAGGCGTAGTTAACCAATTAATTTTGTTCATCACAAACTTAAAAGTATATATTTTTCCTTTCTCAAATTGTGACTTTGGTACAGACAATTCAAAAGCATTTTCATCTTTTTTGAGCATCTGAAATGATTGGTTGTCTGGATTCCAATCATTAAATGAGCCAGCTACCGAAATACTTTTAATGAATTGAGGATTCTGATTCTTATTTTGCTTATATGAAAATATTACTTTGTCTTTTTCAATTCTATAACCATAATTTTCTTTTGTGATTTTTGGTTGTGTTACTATGTCTTTATTGTTGGCTTCTTCTGACAATAAAAAAGGGTCTGCTAATTTTGGGTCAATCAATTGAGCAATGTGATTTATAACTTGATACTGAATTGGAAAATTAGGGTATTTGTATCCATTGTACATAAGAATAATAGATACATTATTGTCAGGAAAGATTTTATACGCACTTACATTACCGCCTGAAAATCCCGCTGACAAAATATTGTTCATATTATTAACTTCCCATCCGTAGCCAAAAATATCTTCCTTATTATTAAACGGAAAAAGTTTCCACATCATTTTTTTTGTATTCTCTTTTAAAAAAATATTTTTATTAAGATTAATACTCCACTGCAAGAAAGCTGGAAGTGTAATGGCTATTCCATTAGCAGAATGAGCTCTTAAACCTCCAATATGTGTTGATTTTTCATATTGTTTTTTGGTTTCATTATAATTATATTTTTGAACCCGATTTGGAATTCTTTCATTTGAATTGGACGAAAATAAAACTTCATTTTGTGAATTTGAAAATTGATTTTCCAAAACAAAATCTTCAAATGTTTGTCCTGATATTTTTTCAATAATCATAGTGAGTAACAAAAAATTGGTTTGATTGTAACTGTAATGATCGCCTGCTTGAAATTCCATTTTTTCTTTTGATAACCGTTCAATTACCTCATTGTTAGTTGCATTAACGGAAATATCATCAAAGCGAACAATATCAGGAATACCTGATGAGTGTGATAAAAGGTTTTTTATTTTAACATCCTGCCATTCTGTTGGAAGATTGTTAATGTGCTTTGAAATTTTATCTTCTAATGACAATTGTCCTTTTTCAATAAGTTGAAAAATACAAACAGTTGAAATTAGTTTAGTAGTAGAATAAATTCTGAAAAGTGAATTTGAGTCCACTTTTTTATCGTCTTCAATTATTCCAATTCCATAATATTGTTGAAAAATTATTTTGTTATTTTTTATTATTCCTACAGCTAAACCAGGCACTTCATTTACCTTAATAACTACTTTCAAATAATTATCAACCGATTTAGAAATCCCAATTTTTTGTTTGTTATTCTGTTGTGCAAAAGCTGAAAAGCTTAAAAATACTAAAAATATAAATAGTACTTTGTTCATATTGTCTTGTCGTGATTTTTTTAGGATGATTGTCTAAGCTTGCCACTATTAACGTTTTGCAGCTTGGCGAAGTGGCGGAATTAGAAGCACAAATGTTCAGTTTTGCACAAAAGTTCAATCGAAGAACTGCCGTTCAATTTAGCACTGAACCCGCCATTTTGCCAAACTGCTGTTGTGCGTTCGTTTTTTTACACTATATTTTTTCCAATTTTAGTTATTGTTACCTCATTTCCTGTTATTTCTACACAGCCTATTGTCTGTAATTTTTCAATTGTCTTTATTACTTCAATTTCAGTTAGGATTTTTTTATAGTGTTCTTTTATACTCCAAATATTTGTAATCCCTTTATTGATATAGTTTATGAAACGTAATATAGTGTCGTCTCTATGTGTAATACCATTTTTGAAATAGATTTCGTATGTGTAATCTTCTTCTAATGCCTTTTGATTTGTTTTTAAACTGTCAATAAGATTTGAAATTTTGTTATGCTCATTATTAAATTTGTCTGCCAATTCATATTCAGTTCCATTGTATTCTACCTTATATGTTTTAACAAATCTTTTCATTTGGTCGTCAATTAATGGCTTAACATAACTTTCTAATTTCTGATTTAGAGCTTGCTTTAGATTTTCATTAAGATCCAATATATCCGATTTTTTAAGTATAATCACATTTATAAACTCTTCATTTAATCGACTTTCTACCTTATGTTTTATAAATGGTGAAATAGTAAAACTTTCAAAGTTTGAGCAATAACCAATATTTATATATTCATCATTTTTTGATAAATACATTGTAACTCCATCGTCATATGGTTCAGCATTTATTATTCGCTTGTTTCTTTCTCTTTTTAAGTGGCAAGGGTAACAGACTTCTTTAGGAAGATAATCACTGTCAGTTGAAATAATTGGAGTTTTGCATTCTTCACATTTTGGTGATAATTTATATTCCCACCAATTTGGACAGTCTCTCGACCATTCGTCTGGAGAAGGAAAGTAAAGTTCAATACCGTATTTATCAATATACTCATTTGCGATTTTTTTTGCTTCAATTGCCATTGCTTCTGTTGACTCAAAATTTTTGTATTCTAATTCAATAATTTCTTTTGTTCTATAAGTATTGCTTTCTTTAAATACAATTTCAATAGTTAAACCAATATAATCATAATCTGAATTCCATAAGCATTGGATTGCTACTGGTTTATTTTGTTCTCTATTAAACATTTTCTTAATTATCTTTTAAAACAAAATCGTTAGTTTAAAATGACGCACAACTTTTGTCTTCACGCATTGCGTCAATCCAAACTATAATCAAATATAAAGAAATGTCTTCCGAAAACGATTGATTTGTTATAATCGATTTTCAATTAATTCAAACATAAGAGAAAAAAATACAATAAAGCCAATCTAAGCTTAATGTATTTCTTCATTTTATTGTGATAATAATCTAAATAATAAAGCAGAATGGAGTTTACTTTTTTCGATGTAATATCATAATTTACTGATTTGTAATCGTTCAGCAGGATTGTGCAGGATGCTCATTTTTAGCTTTGTAGGTAGTTTAGTTTAAACAAAAATTTAATATTCATGAAAAATAAAAATTTACTGTTTAAGCAAACACTCAGTTCTTTGCTGTTTTGTGGGTTAGCGTTTTCCACGGCAGATTTAAATGCTCAGACATTGGCATTTCCGGAAGCTACAGGTTTCGGGAGATTTACGACAGGAGCAAGAGGAGTAGCAAATCCTCAAATCTATTTAGTGACTAATTTAAACGATAGCGGTGCAGGTTCTTTCCGAGATGCAGTGAGTCAGCCGGGAAGATTCGTGATCTTTAAAGTAGGCGGAATTGTTAATTTACAGTCTGTAGTTGCTGTTGCAGCCAATACAACGATTGCCGGACAAACTGCGCCGGGAGAAGGGATTTTATTTTTAGGACCAAGAGTTTCTTTTACAGGGGCAAACAATACCATTGCACGATATATGAGAATCCGTTATGGCGGAACATCCCAAAATCAGGATGCATCTGGAATTGCCAACGGCGCCAATATCATTTTAGATCACATGACTTTTACCTGGGGAACCGATGAAGTTTTTTCTGTTAACTGGGACAACAACGGTACTGCTCCGGATAATATTACGATTCAGAATTCAATTATCGGACAGGGAATGCACCGTCACAATCATTCTGCAGGAGGATTGATGCAACCGCCACCGGGAGGAAAAATCAGCCTGATTGGTAATTTATATATCTGTAACAAAACCAGAAATAATAAGATAAAGGGCATCAATGAATTTGTAAATAATGTAGTATACAATTGGGGAAATTATGGTAATACCTATGGTCATACTCAATCGGGTGAAGCTTACATCATGGGTGGAGATTCATCAGGAGCTTCGTATGCGAATATTATCAATAATTATTTTATCGGAGGTCCCAATACAAGTAGTACAGTTTCTACACCGTTCAGTGTAGGAAATGCCAACTTCAATCTATATGGTTCAGGAAATTATTTTGATAACAATAAAAACGGTATTTTGGATGGAACTTTGGTTCCTCAGGATTTAACAGGTTATCCTGTCGGAGATATTACAGCCATACAACCGACCTCTTACGATTATCCGATGAAAAACCCGACCTTAACTGCTCAAGGTGCATTTGATCAGATTGTTTCAGCTGTCGGAGCTTCTTATCCGAGACGGGATCAGGTAGATCAATTGATGATTTCTGATCTGTCATCAAAAGGAACTGCAGCAACGTATGTTTATGTACAGTCGGATTTAACTACTCAGTTCGGATTTACAAATGGTGGTGCTGGTCACGTTTACGGCGCTCCTGCTCCTCTTGATACAGACAACGACGGAATGCCGGATGCGTGGGAAACTGCAAACGGACTCAACCCTAATCTTGCTGATGCTTTGAATGTAAGTACGACTCATTCACCATATCTTAATATTGAGGTTTATATCAATAGTTTACCCAATACTGCACCACCGGATTTTGTAATTCCTCCAACCAATTTAAATTTTACTAACGCTCTTACTTCCGGAACTCCCGCTGCAAGTTCATTAACAGTCAACTGGAATGATAATGCCACAAATGAAACCAATTATTTATTGGAACGCTCACTTAACGGTACAGCATTTTCAGTGATTGCAACTTTACCAGCAAATACTACAAGCTATAATGAAACAGGTTTAACGCCGAACACTTCTTATTACTACAGAGTAAAAGCAGTAAATACTACAGATTCTTCGGTTTATACAGCCAATGCAACCATTGTTACGCCACCTGTTCCTTCTGCACCTACACAGGCAACCAATCCGACTCCCGCAAACAATAATACAAATGTAGAATTGAACAGTGGTAGTCTGCTTTTAAAATGGACAGGTAGCACAAACACAACCAATCATACAGTGTTTTTCGGAACAGATCCGCAAAATTTAACCAGTGTAGCTACAACACCGTATTCTGCAACACCATCGTATCAGCTTACTAACCTGAATACCGCAACCAATTATTACTGGAGAATAGATTCTTCTAACACATTGGGATCTGTAACAGGAAATGTATGGAATTTCCGTGCAATTACTCCAAGTCTTGTAGGAAACTGGCCATTCTCTGAAGCTCCATCTTCCGGTGAACAGATTGCCGATGTTACTTCTTATGCCAATAACGGAACGCTGAATGTAGCTTACGATAACGGAAATGTAAGAGTTCCGGGGAAAGAAAACTTTGCTCTTGATCTCGCAACTGCTCCCAATACTCCATACATTGCAAGTATTCCGCATCAGGATCAGATTTTATTCAATACCAATTCTTTTACCGTTTCGTACTGGATGAAAGCTCCTTCAACGATGATTCCATCTTCTTCTGCAACCAGTCTGTATGTTTTGTGTAAAGGTTCTATTACTAAAAATCTTACGACAGGTGCAACAGGGAAACGTTTTAATGTAGAAATTAAAGGTGGTCAGTTAAGGTTTGCCATTGATGATGATATTACTAAAAAGGAAATCACTTCTCCAATTGCAAATTATTTTACCAACAACTGGGTGCATGTAGTGATCCAGAGAGATGTTACTGCTCACAAAATGAGAATGTACAGAAATGGCATTTTAGCAGCTGAAGGAGACGAAACCGCTGTAACGGGAATTGGTGAAGCAAGTGATTTCATCATCGGAAACATCGGTGAGCTTGAATTTCAGGCAACAGCCAATGCTTCAGCTCCTTACAAAGGTGTGTTCGACGAACTTAAAATGTACAATTATGCTTTAACTTCCACAGAAATATCTGCTTTATACAATCAGGCAGTTTTGGGGAATTCAGAATTCAGCATCAGCAAAAATGTAGGAACAGTCTATCCGAATCCTGTGAAAGATCAGCTATTCATTCAGCTTCCTGAATATAAAAAATCCAGCTTAACGGCAACTGTAATGGATATGACAGGAAAGATAATTCTAAAAGAAAAGCTGAATACTAAAGTAAACGGACAATTTAATCTAAATTTTGCAGGTAGAAAAGCATCAGGAAATTATATTCTGAATGTTTCCGGAGACAACCTGAACAGCAACTTTAAAATAATCGTTCAGTAAAATACTACAATACACTTAGTTTTTTTTCATATTACATTAGAAGAATCCTTTCAATTTTTTGAAAGGGTTTTTTGTTTCTTTTTTGTATTGATCTAATGTAATTTACGTAAAAAAACAATTTTTATCTCTATGCCAAATGAAAAAAGCCAAAGTTCTCACTTCAGCTTCGATAATATTAAAACCATTTAAATTTCTATCCAGTAATTTTCAAAGACTGTATCAATCCATTATTGAACTCAAAATGGTATTTTAAAATGGCAGGACTTCCGGGGAATGTTCCTGAGATTTCTGCTGAGAGAATGTTTTTTTTTTCGTCGTAGTTTAAAGGTTTCATGATGGTTTTGTATTCGTTGTTGGCTTCGGAAATCCAGTTTTCTATTTCAGGTTTTCCATTATAAGTTTTGCCTTCATCAAATACGACGGCATTGTCTGTAAAACATTCTGCATAAGAGTGACTGTCGTATTGGTTTTGTGCGTTTACTAATGCTGTTATAATGTTGGGTAAGTTCATTTTGTTTGTTTTAAATTGTTGTTGTGTTGTTTTAATTTTTATAGTTAAAAAAATGTTTTGAAATTTATACTGTCTCTAAACTTAGTTAGCAGTTTCCCAATATATTTTTCTCGGCTCTGCTCCGAAAATAAACGAATTAATATGAGTTCTTAAAGTTGTAATTTTCCTCTATCATCTATCATCTATCATCTATCATCTATCATCTATCATCTATCATCTATCATTCATCATTTAAACCATCACTCTTTAAACTGTAGGAATCGTTCCGCCGTCAATCACATACTCTGTTCCTGTAAGATAACTTGCTCTTGGTGAGACAAGAAAGCCAACAAGTTCTGCAACTTCTTCTGGTTTTGCAGGTCTTCCGAATGGAATTCCACCAAGAGCCGTCATAACACTTTTTGTAGCTTCTTCTATGGTTGAATTGTTACTTTCTGCTATGCGTTCCATCATTCTTCCAGACGATTCAGTCATGATCCAGCCGGGTGAAACAGTTAGTACACGAACACCTTTCGGAGCAACTTCGTTGGATAAACTTTTGCTGTAATTGAGGAGTCCTGCTTTTGCCGCAGCGTAGGGAAGTGTGCTTTCATACAATGGTAACTTTGCCTGAATAGAAGCGATGTGAATAATAACGCCCATTTTTCTTTCAATCATCTGCGGTAAAAAACCACGGTCTAACCTTACAGGTGAAAGAAGATTGGTCTGTAAAGATTGAAGCCAGTCTTCATCCTTTAAAACAGAAAAACCGCCACCTTTGGTTTCGGAACCACCGAAATTGTTAATAAGAATATCAAGTTTTCCGAATTGATTTAATATTTCTTCTACAATTTTTTGTGTTCCCTGCGCCGTACTTAAATCGGCAGAAATAAAATGAAAATTGGTGTTTTCTTCTTCGGGAGGATTTCTTGCTGTGATGATAACCGTGGCTCCTGCATGATGAAGCCTTTCTGCAATAGCTTTTCCCGCTCCTTTTGTTCCTCCTGTAACCAGAGCGATTTTGCTTTTAAGTTCGTTGTTGAAATTGGTTTGGTTTTCCATTTTGTTAATTCTTTGGTACAAATTTCTGAAGTATTACCTTTTCCGGCAATAACGGAAAACCGAATGGCATAGGAATAATTTTTTCCCCTATTGTACATTTTGGTACATTGGGCTAATTTTACAGTATGCATGAGAGAAAAATTCCCCTGAACTTAAACTGCGGTCTCGACCTGATTGGTGAGGTGCTTTATGGTAAATGGAAAATCCGTTTGCTTTGGTTTATTAATGAAGGTCATCTGCGACCAAGCGAACTGCAAAGGAAAATTCCCGATGCTTCAAGACGTGTTCTGAATATTCAACTGAAAGAACTGGAGGAACACGAATTGGTTTCAAAGAAAATTTATGCTCAGGTTCCGCCCAAAGTGGAGTATTTTCTCACAGATTTTGGGAAAACGCTTATTCCTGTGATTTCAGCATTAGGAAATTGGGGTGATGAACATGAAGAAAGGTTGCGAAAAGTGATTCTGGCTAGAATGGGGAAGGAGAGTGAGTGAATTATTTTCGCTGCTTCAGATAATTTAATAAATCGATAATATGTTGCTGCGTATGACTTGAAAATATTAGCTGAAAATACCAAAGTCCATTATTTTGACTGTTATTTTCCATTCTCCATTTAATTTGTAAAAGATCAAGAATAATATCTGATAAATCATCTATTGCATCGCCAATTGCCATGTTATCTTTATTATTAATATCCATAAGGTCAAAAGCAATAGTGTAATATCCAATATCCGGGAAATTACTTTCTATATTTTTTCTGATATTTACATATTTAATGTCATCATATTCCTCAAAATCAGTGTTGTCATACTCGTACTGAATTTCAAAATATAAACTGTAAATACTGATCAGAGATTTCTCCAGCACCAGATTTCTTTCATCTTTACTGATTTCAATATTTTGTTCGAGTCCGAATTTTACGATCTGGTTTATTGTCCGGATTAATTGTTTTGTCATTGTTTAATTCGATTATAAGAAATGTTTCTTTTCTGCATTTTTGCACAATCAGTCAGCTAAAATTCTGTAATCAAAAATTTCTTTTCTGTTTTTTAGAATGGAATCGAATGGAACAGGTTTGAAACGGTTTTCTTTTGGATAATATTCAAAATCATTATAATAGATCTCCAAAATCTTTTTTTTAATTTCTTTGTCATGATTTTGAAGATATTTTTCACAAAGACAAAGTGCTAATTCCTTTTTTGCAGATTCAAATCTCCATTGGTTTCCGATCATATTATTGCCGTATATTTCTTTTTCTTTTTTCTTATCCAGAACATCATATTTTATAATACAAGATTTAAATCTTACTTCTCCTGTATATTTTTTATTACAAGAAGACAGTGTTAAAAGAAAAATTAGGAGACAAATTGATTTCATCTTACACCTTCCAATTTCTCAATCAAATTCCCCTTCACCAACGTAAAAGCATAATCTTTCGCTTCAGCAAATGAAATCTCATATTTTCTTTCGATATTTCTTAAATCTTCCGGGAATTTTGCGAGAAGATTATAATAAAAATAATCCAGAAATTCTTTTGAGGGCATTTCGTATTTTATCTTGAGCTGAAAACGGCGGATAATGGCGGTGTCAATAATTTCTGCATGATTGGTTGCGCAAAGTAAAAGGGCATTTTCAGGATAATAATCAATGAGCTGAATTAATGTATTCACCAGTCTTCGCATTTCTCCTACATCTTTATCGTCACTTCCGCGGGCTTTTCCTATCTGATCGAGTTCGTCCAGGAAAAGAACTGATCGTTCCCGTGCAGCTTTATCAAAAATCATTTTGATGTTTTGTGAAGTTTCACCAATTCTTGAGGAAACAATATTGCTTAAATTCAGGATGATGATATTTTTACCCAAAGTATTCGCAATAGCTTTTGCAGTCATCGTTTTTCCGCAGCCGGAACTTCCTTCCAGAAGGATTTTATTGTTGACAGGAAGTCCGTATTCTATAAGTTCTTTTGCGTAGGTTTGTTCTTTGATGAGCTGTACAAGCTGCTGTTTATTTTCGGGTTCAAGAAAAACATCATCGAGCGTTACTTCTTCTTTATCCTGAATGATGAGGTTGTACAGATTCATTTTTAGCTTTGTTTACATTGAATTTTCAATCACAAAGATAATTCTTTAGAATCTTTTTACTGTTTTTATTGTAAGCTGAAATTGAATATTGAAACGAATTTTTTAAGATAATTTTCATCCGAAAAATCGATGAAAAATTCTTTTTGCCAATCCTGAGTTTTCGTGGCTTGTTTGTTTTCGGGAAAATCCCAGTCCGGATAAACTCTGAAACCTCTTTTTCCTTCTTTGGACAAAGTGGTGAGAATATGTTTTTGTGATAAAATATTTTTAGGAAATAAGAAAAAACCTGATTTTTCATCAAAATCACAGGCAATGATATAAAAATCAAAAGTATCTTCTTGGTTAAATGGTTCGGTTTGTCTGCTTTCCGGATTTCTCTTCCATAAAGTTACAAACTGTCCGATTTTTTTAGGGGTGATTTTAGCTTTTCTAAACTTGATATTGAAATGACTGATCTGGAAATTGTAACCCAAATATTCTTCACATTCAGAATCTTGCTGAAGCTGAGAAATGATCAAGTGAAGTTTAGAAAAAACTGAAGTTTGAAGATGCTGTAGATCTCTGATCATTTTGTTTTATGTTTTCCGTGCTCTTTTACTCCTGTTGAGTAAAAGAGCGACAGTCAGTTGAGACTGCAAACATAAATTTTAAAACTGATAAATGTGTTTTATTGTCTAATTATTTTTTTAATAATAATTAGTTGTTTTCTCTCTTTACCGTTGCGATATAAGAAGAAACTAAAACTGCACATGTTGCTACTCCGACGATTGCGATCATAATTTTTGAATTTTTATTAATATTAATATTTATTGTGAATTTTATAATTGCAATATTACGGCTTTTTATCAAAATTCCAAATGAATTAATTATGATGTATATCAGTGTTTTAGCGGAAATATTTAATGATTTATTAAAATTAAAATGAACTAAAATTTCAAAAAATGTCATTAATTTTATTGTTTAAATCGCAAAATAATATCGATTTGTTAATAATTGTGTAATGAAGATTTAATAATTGACAAATCAAATAAGTTATAATGACTTGCATAACGATAGCGAAACTGGTGCTTAAAAACGCTAAGATTAATATAATTTCTGATCATTTTTACAGAAAAAACTGGTGCGTTTACTTTTTCCTGTATCTTTTTTAATAATTTCTTCGCCACAAATCGGGCAGTTTTTCTGATGATAAATTTGAAAATGTTTATTTAAAACGTTGGCTTTTTTCCATTTTTTGAAGTCGAAACCATAATTCCTTGCTTCTGCTATAATCTCTTTTAACTTTTTTGGAGGTAGATTTCCGATCAGATTTTCAGGATGAATTCCTACTCTGAACAATGCCTCATTTTTGATAATGTTTCCGACTCCGGAGAAAATCTCCTGATTCATCAACGCATCACAGATCATCATTTTAGGAGTTGCTTTTAAGGTCTTTTCAGTTTTTTCGGGATTCCATTGATCGCTCATAATGTCAGTTTCCCAATCGATTTTCTTGAGATAACTTTCATCAATAACCTTTACAACGCAAGTGTAGAAATACATTCCTTTATCTTTAAAGGTTAATCCCAATTTTAACGTGTCAATATCTTTTCTTTTATACAGACTGTAAGAACCAAACATCATCAGATGAACTTTAAAAATAATGGTATCGAAAATAAGATACGTCTGCTTTCCGAAAATTTTTATATCACGAAGAGCTTCTCCTTTGATTTTGGAATTTTCAGGAATTTCGCTTCCGCTTACCTCAATTACTTTTTCATCTACAAATTTTTGCAGATCTTCTTTCATGAGAACAATCGTTGGACCTTCAGGCATAATTTTGTTTTCAACAAAAACTCAAATATTATTCCTTTAAAAGTAAAATTTGAATTAATTTTGGAAAATGATGAATTTGAACCAGATTTTTACCAGTCAGCGTACTGGTAACAATCCGAATACTGTTGCTTCAAGAACAGATTTTCAGAGAGATTTTGACCGTATTATATTTTCGTCTGCATTCCGAAGACTGCAGAACAAAACCCAGGTTTTTCCGCTTCCGGGAAGTGTATTTGTACATAACCGATTGACGCATTCATTAGAAGTTTCTTCTGTGGGACGCAGTTTGGGAAGTGTGATCGGAGAATTTATAGCAGACAATTATAAAAGTGATCTTACCGAAGAATCTAAAAATTTTTACAATCATAATTTAGGAAATGTAATTGCAGCGGCATGTCTTTGTCATGACGTGGGAAACCCTGCATTCGGACATTCGGGAGAAGATGCTATTGCGAGTTATTTTGACCGGAATGAAAATGATCTGAAGCCCAAATTTAATGATAAAGAATGGGCAGATTTGGTTAATTTTGAAGGAAATGCAAATGCAATACGTGTTTTAGCACAACAGCAAAACGGAAAAGATGCAGGAGGAACTCAGCTTACTTTTGCCACTTTAGCAAGCATTGCCAAATATCCCTGTGAAGCAATCGCAAAGAAAAAAGGAATTATCCATAGAAAGAAGTTCGGCTTTTTTCAGAACGAAAAAGAGATTTTTCTTGAAATCGCAAAGGGAACCAATTTAATCTCAGAAAGCGAAGAACCTTATATCTTTAAAAGGCATCCTTTCGTTTGGCTGGTAGAAGCTGCGGATGATATTTGCTATAATATTATCGACATGGAAGACGCACACAGATTGGGTATTGTTTCAACGGCAGACTGTCAAAATCTGTTTTTTGAACTGGTGAAATCTGAAACAGATGATGTTGACAGAGTAAAAAGAAAGCTGGATTCTATAGGAAATGACAACGAAAAGATTTCTTATCTGAGAGCAAAAGTGATCAATGCTTTGATTAATAAATCAATTTCTATGTATAAGCAGAATTTCGATAAAATTCTTGAAGGAAACCTTGATAAAGCTTTGCTTGATATTTATAAAAGTGAAAATAAGGCTCTACAGGATATTGAAAGCTTTTCAGTGGAAAAAATATATAATCATAAAGCTGTGGTAGAAATCGAAAATGCCGGTTACAATGTTATGTATGAACTTCTTGATCATTTTATCCCGTCTATTTTGAAGTCTGAAGATCAAATTAAATCTTACGATACCAAAGCTTTAAAACTGATTCCGAAGCAGTTTATTTATGAAAAGGGGAGTGATTATCAAAAGGTTTTGGGTGTTATCGATTTTGTTTCCGGAATGACGGATAACTATGCAACTGATCTTTACCGTAAAATAAAAGGAATCGATATCGGAATGACGATGTAATTTATGAATTTAAATTTCAGTTATCGTTCAAAAAATTGTACCTTATCACCTAATTAAAATAAAAACTCTATGGTGTATTTAGGTATTTTGGTCTTTTTTGGACTTGTTACATTATTCGCTTCTTTTTTCACGGTAAAGCAGGAATCTGCTGCGGTGGTTGAAAGATTAGGTAAATTTTTAAAAGTAAGTCACGCAGGTTTACATCTTAAAATTCCTTTTTTGGATCAGATTTCAAAACGTCTGAATCTCAGAATTCAGCAGTTAGATGTTATTATTGATACGAAAACTTTGGATAATGTTTTCATTAAAATGAAAGTTTCCGTACAGTATCAGGTAATCCGAGAAAATGTAAAAGATGCATATTATCGTTTGGAAAATCCTGAAAATCAGATTACTTCTTATGTGTTTGATGTAGTGCGTGCAGAAGTTCCGAAAACAAAATTAGACGATGTTTTTGTAAGGAAAGATGATATTGCAATCGCTGTGAAAAGTGAGCTGCAGGAAGCGATGCAAAGTTATGGTTACGACATTATCAAAGCATTGGTAACAGATATTGATCCGGATGAACAAGTAAAACATGCCATGAACAGAATTAACGCGGCAGAACGCGAAAAAACCGCTGCCGAATATGAATCTGAAGCGCAGAGAATAAGAATTGTTGCGGTGGCAAAAGCTGAAGCAGAATCTAAAAAACTTCAGGGACAAGGTATTGCCGACCAAAGAAGAGAGATTGCAAAAGGTCTGGAAGAATCTGTAAAAATGCTGAATGCAGCCAATATCAATGCGCAGGAAGCTTCTGCATTAATTGTAGTGACGCAGCATTACGATACATTACAGTCGATTGGTGCCAACAACAGAAGTAATTTGGTTTTACTTCCAAATTCTCCTACCGCTGCAAGTTCAATGTTGAATGATCTCGTGGTTTCTATGGCAGCAACTCAGAAAATGGATGAATTTACAAAAACTCAACTTCCGAATCTGCCGAAGAACAGAGGCGGTCATCATGAAGAACTTTAAAATACAAATCCCTTTCAAAAAAAATTGAAAGGGATTTTTTTATTTCTTGGTTTTAGAAACCTGTTTTATTAATGTGTATTTAATTGAAGAACCGTCCATCGGAGGATTCTCGATTTTCTCGGTTTTTACTTTCAGCACATATTCAAATCCCGGTTCATAAGTGAATCCTTCGATGTTGCTGTAGAAATTTTCCCACTGATCAGTTTCTTTTTCTTTTACCTGCAAACATTTCATAGGAGCGACTCCTGTACAATCAACAGTCTGTGATGCAATAATAATGGTTTTTTGGTCTCCGGATGATGAATTGGGCATTGGTTTGCACTGTATCATTATCAAAAGAACAGCTATTGGAAAGATGGATACAACAGTTTTTAAAATACTTTTCATAAAATTAATTTTAGGTTCATCAAATTGAATTTGATAAAATTTAATTTAAAATACTAATTTACTATTTATCAATTAAAAGGATTAAGATATATTATAATTTAGTTTTTCAATATTCAAATATAATGATTCTATGAAAAATCAAATGCCTAAAAACCTCTTGAATTATTTCCAATAACTCCAGTTCAGTCCATCGAAAATTGCAATAGAATTACTTAATGTATCATAGCACATCATTCCTTGATAAGGGCTTTTTACTTTTGTAGCCGGATCTTTGATATGAGGAAGAACAAGTGCTTTATTCGGTGATTCAAGAATTAAAGTTCCTTCAGCGTTGCTGGTGGAAGAACCAATAATAACGCCTTTGCCAGTCTCAGTGCCACTGCTTGGAATAATTCCGGTAACAGTTCCTGTATCTGTCATATCAATCCAATTACCATTTTCAAACATTCTTACTTTCATCATTTGTCTATCGAAAAGAAATGTTCCGTTTTGAGGATTGTTGCTTGAAGGAGTTACTGCAGTAAAAGTGGGAGAGATTGTAACTGTGGGTAACGTAATACCACGAAAATTTGAGGTTTCAGTATCGCCTGAAGAATCTGTAGCAGTTTCTCCGCCAAATTCCAGAATCGAACTTATACTTGTTATATTGGATTTTCCTATAGCAACCTGAGCATTGATCAAATTACCCGCTAAAAAAAGGAGTAAGATATATTGTTTCATGTGTTCTTTAATTTTAGTCGTTGCAGGTTCTTTTAATACAGTTCCATGTAGTTCCGTTGAAGAGTTTGGTACACGCAGAAGCAATGTCATAAATAATCATTCCTTTTCTGGGATTAGTAATAACACCGGAATTGGCAACTCTGGTAATAACCATTCCTTTTGATAGTGATTCCAAAGCTAAATGTCCGTTAGGTATTCCTCCTTCTGTTTTTGTTGGTCCTAAAGGCCAGCTTCTATATCTTGCAGACTGAGTAGAAATTCCTATTTGTGTATATCCGTCCGGAGTTCCTGCAAGTCCAGGTTTCATACAGTAATCAACATTAATAGTTATTGATGCAGGATTGCTTATTAAATTCGCATTATCCCGAATGGTGTAGTTGACAACCGAAGCAGTGTTAAAAAAATTCTGAACAGGTACAAAGGTCAATATTCCGATATTGTCAACACTCCAACTACCTTGTCCGCTCATTGTAAAACCTTTTACATTTCCATTAGTTGAAGTAATGTTCGTTGCTCCGGATGGTGGAATCAGGTTAATAGTTGAAGAAATCAATGATCCGGAATTAAGATCATAATCATTGCTGATAATGCTGAATATTTTGCTTTGATTTTTATGAGCCGAAACTACATCATTAGTTGCTACCGGTGGCTGATTGATTCCAAAATTATTTCCCATTGAAGTTCCGTTTGCCAAAAGTACCGGAAATGAATTGCTAAAAGTGCCATTAGAATTCCCAACTATTGAAAAACCTGAAGGTACAACCAATTCAATACTATATGGACCCTGATAAGTATTTGTATTGATATTATCAAAGAAATAAAATCCTGTAGAGCTTGTTGTCGTTGTTCTTATCTCAGTTCCGTTATTGTAAAGTTTTACTGTTGCTCCAGAATAACCAGTACCGTCGGGAGTTCCCGCATTGTTATCATTGTAAACAGTACCTGCAATACTTGCTGCAAAAGTGATTGATTCTTCATTGTACGCTCCGATAAATGCTAGATCGGAAGTACCGGAAAATGACTGTATCAGTTTTACAGCCTGTCCATAATTGGATGAAGTTAATCCAAATTCAGACCAATCAGCTGCAAGAACACGAATATCACGGCTGCAGCCTGAAGAAACGCCTGCATTGTAAGCAGGAGGCGTTACATTGGCATTATAAAATTTCCAACACGCACTTCCTATACTCGGAACTGTGCTAAATGCAACCGAATATACGGTTCCAACCATATTTCCGTTGGCGTCCTGAAAATAGAAAGTATCATTAGCACTGGAAGGGGAGCCCATCTGAGTGAAAATAAGATCCGGAATTCCGTCTCCTATCGATGCAGGGACAATACCCATTGTGTTTAAACTAATGCTTGAACCTTGCGGAATATTAAAAATTGCGGAGCCTAATCCAAGACCATTCAGTCCATCCGAAAGATACTCCACCATATTGTTGTGCACCGGAACAGGTGAGACGTTTCCGTTTCCTCCGAAAGCCTGTCCGACTCCGATAAATGTACTTGTACCCGGATTTGGGATGTTATAAATTGGTAAGGAAATAAAAGTTCCTGTTTGAAAATTTACACCTGCAGTAACCAATGCTGCATCATTTACTCCAGTAGAGTAGGTTATCGGATTATGTACTGTACCCGTACCATCTGCATCCCAGGTAAAACCGAGAAGATTATGTTGGTTATTAGGTTGCACGGAACTAAAGCTATCCCAAAAGCCATTAAAATCTGAATAGATTCTTGAAACTGCACGTTGTGCATTGGCAGATAGTGAAACGGTAATTCCTGCTAGTACAAACATTTTTCTCATCATCACTTAAGTTAATATTTGTAACAGGTTGCGAAATTAAGAAAAAATAAGTAAATAAAATTGTTGTTTTTGTTGTATATTTTGTTTTTGTAAAAAATATCGCAAAAATATCTAAGTTTTTATGATTATTCTAATATTTTTATATACCATGTTGTGAATCGTAAATATCTGTTTTAGAATTAATTAAAAATCTTACCATTCAGAAATAAGAATTTTAAAATAATTTGAACAATAATGTAATTTACAATAAGGGTATATGATGAAACATCATCTGCTTCACTCACAAAATTGTAATTCAGTTTTTAATTATTGAATTCTGTTAGGATTTGAACAGCCTATTAAAACAAAAAAAGGAAAAACCACTTTTATAAGTGGTTTTTCCTTTAAGTGACTTCGGAGGGATTCGAACCCCCAACCCTTGGAGCCGAAATCCAATATTCTATCCAGTTGAACTACGAAGCCAATTTTTATAAGTAATGAGTAATTAATTATAAGTAATGCAAATATTGCTTATTACCGATTACTCATTACCTGTATTTTTAGAATGTAATCTTCACACCGCCTAAAATCTGCGCGCCAAGAACTTTGTATCCTTTATACGTTTGATATTTTGAGCTGAGTAAATTATTACCGAGTGCAAAAATACTGAAATTTTTGTGAACTTTGTACTCTGCAGACAAGTTTAAATCTACATAACCACCAACTTTATCATTGGTATCTTCAGTAGACTGAAATATCACTGATGGATTTCCTACGCCTTCAAGCGCATAAGAATTTGTAGTTCTGTCACTTGCAAAGATTCCTTTGAAGCCTAAAGACAGCTTTTTCTCTAGCATTGTATATTTTGCCCCGATTCCTCCTGTAAGCAAAGGAACGTTATAAATGTTATCATAATTCTTCAAATCATATTTTAAGAATCTTACATCGGCATCAACAGTTAGATTTTCTAAAGGAAAATACTGTAAACTACCTTTAATATCGCTCACATTTCCATCATCATAAATGGCAGAAAATGTATTGGCAAAATCGTAAGGTGCACGATCCAAATTGAACTCATTTGTAAACAGATCATTGGCTTTGAAGAACATAATATTTCTCATCTTTCCAAAACCTGCAGAAACATCATACTTAAACATTTCATCAATATCACCTCTCAGACCTGCATAGAAATGGTATTGTGTCTCTGTAGGCCTCAATATTTGATCTGAAACCAGAAATGGATTTTCCTGTAATAATTCGCTGTACGTATTCAGTTTCAGACCTCCGTCAACTCCACCGTAAAATTTAAATTCTTTTGAAGCTGCCACCTGAAATTCTGCCTGTGGAAACCAATATGTTTTATTGTTTTTTAATTCTTCAGCTAAAGTTAAACTTGAATTTCTAGCATTTAAAAAAGAAAATGAAGAACCCAACATCAAATAAGATTCACCTTTAGCAAAAGTCACCTTCGGAGCAATACTTCCATTGAAAAATGTTGACGAATTTTCGTTTAATAAAGCAAAATCGGTTTTTACAGTTTCCAATCCCAAACCTAAATCAGCATTTAAAACAACTCCGCTTTTGCCTAATTCTACAGCGTGTTTTGAAAGATTTGCCAAGATGGAAGCCTGATTTTCTTTCGCATCAAAATGATCGCTCAAAAATGAAGATTTTACTCTCACATCATTTAAAATTTCATTTGAATAAAAATCATAATAGCCGTTTACTTTAAACTGATTCACTTTCTGCCTCAAATCTACATCCGCAGAAGGAGTCAACGCATAAATTCCGTAATAATTGTAATTATCCAAACCATATTCAGCGTTTACATTGATCTTTCCTTTCTCTCCATAAGAATTAAGAAAAGCGCCTAAAGTTGCCGAACTTTGATTTGAATCCCAATCGTAAACTTTCTTCAAACCGTTCGTAGAAAGCACATGAACATCTGCTCCAACTTCGATTTTATTCTCAAGCGTTTTAGAAATATTGGCATCCGCTAAAATCTTACCGTAATTTCCCATTCCGAACTGGAAATAGTTATTCTGTGCCGTTCCGTCAAACTTTGGAGCTACATCTTCACCCTGAATGGTAGAAGTTTTAAAATCTGAAACCGCAGGAACATCTGTAATATTATATTTTACAGGATTGGCAGATTTTTCTTCCGGCGGATAGTTTTTTATGATTTCTACTGAGGTTTTCTTCTTCTCAATTTTCTTTACTTCCGGTTCTCTTTTCTTATTAAGAATCAGTTTTTCCTCTTTGATCTGAGAAAACGCCACCGACGAAATTCCCAGAAATAATATAGATAATATTTGAATTTTCTTGTTCATATATGTTGTATTAATGTATAAAGTAAAAAGTATTAATGATTAAATTTTATCAACACATTTTACATGAATACGACAGTACATTTTACTTTTTAATCTGCTTTTTAACTTCCTTCGCTTCCGCTACAATTTCAGGGAAATCTGCATAGTTTGAAATGATCTGATCGCAAGTATAACTAGCCTGATAATTATCTTTCAGACCGATATAATTTTTCGCCATCAAAACCAATGCTTTTGCGCCCCAATAATCTTCTGAAGCATAATTATTTGCTAATTTAAAGATAGTTTCATTAGAGGATTTGAAAGCTTTTCCCTTATTTTGATAGAATGCTTTTGCGTAAAGAGCTTCTGCGGCAACTTCGGTATTAGAAGACTTTTCAAGCGAAGTATAAGCAGTCTGCGCGTCTTTATCTTTCCCTGAATTCATAAGACTTCTCGCCTTGATTACTTTTGCAGTTTCAATAACTGCCGCAGAGTTTTTATTATTGGCAATTACAGCATTCGCTAATTTTTCAGCTTCTGAGAAATTCTTTTCCTCCGCATACATTTTCATCAACTCAACATTAGCATAATTTTTAACGTTGATGTTGGAAGAATTTTTAATATTTTCTAAATATTTTTTAGCTTCAGCAGAATTTCTCTGAGCGATATAAATTTGGGCAACTCTTGTTGCTGCATCATCCTGATAATCATTCTGAATGTTTGCTATTTCCTGTAAAACCAATAGTGCTTTTGTAGGATTATTTGTTTGATAATAACTTTCTCCCAATTCGTATTTTGCCTGATAAAGACCTTCTCCGGTTGGATTCTGCGTTAAATATTTCTCGTAATAAGAAATTGCATTTTTGTAATCTTTTTTGGTGAAATACTGTTTTCCTGTTGATAAATTGATTTCGTCAATCTCAGAAGCATCGATATTGACACCTACATTTCTCGCAAAATCAGCATAACCTGAAACATCACCGTTTTTGGTGAAAACAGGTTTTGCTGCCTGAACAATTTTCTGTGCATAAGCTGTATTTCTGTATTGTTCTCCAAGAGATTTTAATTCAGATAACGCTTTATCATTTTGATTTTGATCGATGTAATTCTGTGCCCTGTAAATGGAAGCATTGGCAACTAAATCTTTATCCGAAGAAGATTTAATCACTTTTCCGAAGAAATCATTAGAATTGGCAAAATCAGATTGTGCAGCATAAGCAACCCCGATTTCATATTGTGCATCGTCAATATATTCTGAAGCAGGATATTTAGAAATTAACAACTTTAAGTTGTTTATTTTTGCTGCATTATCATCTTTAAATCCTAAAGCCAAAGCTTTTTGGTATAAAGTATAATCTGTAGCATCTTCATTTTTATCATAAATCGCAATTGCCTGATCGAGATCATTATTCGCATAATTAATATCTGCTAAACGAAGCTCCGCATCATTCTTAAATTCCGGTTTCGGGTTTTTTAGATATTGCGTAAAATATTGTTCAGCCTGATCGAATTTTTTAGATTTAAAATAAGCATATCCCAAATCGTAAGGCAACTGTTGCTTTTCCGGGAAGGTTTCGTTAGTCAATTTTTCGTAACGAACGATTGCAGAAGGATAATTTCCTTTCTGATAATACACCTGTCCGAGCCAATATAAAGCTCTGCTGTGGAATTCTTTATTTAAATCAAATTCTAAGCTTCTTAAGAAATATTTTTCAGCTTCGTCAAAATTACCTTTGTTAAATTCTTCAGTTCCCAAAAGATAAGAAACTTCCTGATCTACTTTATCGGTTTCAGGAGTAGAGTTTGGTAATTTATCAATTGCATTCAATGTTTCTTTAAAGTTACCAGAATACAGATAAGATTTTACCAAAAGAGATCTCATTTCTGCATTTTTAGCGCCATTCGGGTTTTCAGTAATATAATTTTGAATTACGGTTGTAGGGCTTTCAAACGGATTTCCAATATCGTAACCCAATTTTGCGTACTGTTCATGAGCTAATTTTTTCACACTTGCATCATAATCCATCTGATAAGACGACCTGAATGCAGAAAGTGCTTCCTGCTTCTTATCAACCGCTAAATAGGCATTTCCTAACTGATAATAAGCATTTTGAGCCAATGCAGAATTGCTGTTAATTAACTGGTTATAATAAGAAACCGCTTCATCATATTTTTTAAGTTGAGCTGCAACAAATCCCATTTCGTACAAATCATTCTCTGAAGGATTTTGCTGAACACTCAGATAATCTTTCAAATGCGGATAAGCAGAATTGTAATCATTCTTCATGAAATAACTTTCACCAATGATTTTATGAACCTCTGCTTTATAAGATTCTGAAATATCTTCATTCAATAAAGCCGTTCCTTCAGAAATTGCCTTACCATAATCTTTATCGTTGTAATGCATCTGTACGTAATACGGACGCACCAGTTTTGAAAATTTCGGCTGATCTTTTACTGTATCGAAATATTGAAAAGCCTGATCATTCTGTCTTTTTGAATAAAATAAGTGACCCAACATATAAGCAATGTCGCCTTTTTGGGATTCGTCTGCTGTTTTATAAGCTTCTTCCAGCGCATCAATTGCACCTTTAGAATCGCCCGTCATAAATTTAGCATACCCTAATTTCAGAATATACTGCGTATTTTCTTCGCGGGTTAACTGATATTGGTTGACTTTTTTCAGAGTTTTCAAAGCTTCCTTAAAATCTTTTTTAGCCAGATAATAATCTGCCAAAGGAAGATTTGCCTGCGCGAAATAGGCAGAGTTCGGATATTCTTTCATAAAAGCTGTTAAGCCTTCTTCTGCATGATTTTTTTGAAGAATTACGCCGATTACGTTATCAAAAAACTGTGCCGCCTCTTTTTTAGATTGCTCCAGATTCTGATTATAGAAATATTGGCGAGCATATTCATATTGTGAAGCGTTGTATATTTTGGTCTGATAAAGATTTTGAGCTAAGCCGAATCTATAGTTTTCTTTTTGAGTAAAGTACTGTGACTGTTGCGCCTCGGAAATCCCGAAATAGAAAACAGCCGCCGCTAAAAGTATTTTTTTTGATTTCATTAATATCAAATTTTAAAATGGGTAGATCTTCAAATTTAAGACCATTTATTTTAAATTTGAGATAAGTTTTTATCCACAAATTATCAACGAAAATATCGAAAAGATATTGCATAAACAAGTGTTTTTACATAATGTTAGTTTGTGGATTATTTTTTAATACTTATTAACTTTTTAGTAAGATTAATTAAGAAAATATTAATTATTTGATAGAAATAATTACATTTGTTTTTTTCAACTTCTATATAATTATTGAATGAATCAACTTTTCAGACGAAAAAACTACTCAGCGACAGATACTTCCACGAATCTTTTACGGGTTTTAGGAACTTGGGACATCGTATTTTTTGGTATTGCAGCTATTATCGGAGCGGGAAGTTTCAGCAGTTTGGGTGAAGCCGTTTTCAGAGGCGGTCCTGGTGTTATTTTACTTTACTTAATCTGTGGTTTTGCCTGCGGTTTTACAGCGCTTTGTTATGCAGAATTTGCCAGCAGAATTCCTACAGCCGGCTCGGCTTATACTTATGCGTATGCAAGTTTTGGAGAATTAATTGCCTGGATAATCGGTTGGGCTTTGATTATGGAATATTCTTTCGGGAATATCTATGTTGCCTTTTCGTGGTCAGATTATTTCACCAGTTTCCTCGGAAGACTCAATATGCATATTCCGGAATATCTTACCTGTAGTTATACCGAAGCACATAAAGCTTTTTTAAAAGGTTCTGAGAATAAAGAACTCATTAAAGCATGGACAAACGCTCCGTTGTTGGGAAGTCTGAAATTGATTGTTGATATTCCTGCATTGGTTATTAATGGCTTAATAACGTGGTTATGTTATGTAGGTTTAAAGGAGAGTAAAAACTTCAACAATTCTTTAGTTATATTAAAGTTAGCAGTAATTGTACTCGTCATCTTAGTTGGTTTTTCTTACATCAATACCGATAATTGGACGCCTCTGAATCCTGAAACAGGAGTTACTTCTTTCATGCCGAATGGTTTTGCAGGCGTAATGAGTGCCGTTTCGGGAGTTTTCTTTGCGTATATTGGTTTTGATGCATTGAGTGTACTTTCTGAAGAAACAAAAGATCCGCAGAAAACACTTCCGAAAGGGATGATTATTTCTCTTGCTCTTTGCACCGTAATCTATATCATTTTAACATTAGTTCTTACAGGAATGGTAGATTACAGAAAATTTGACGGGGTGGGAGATCCGCTGTCATTTATATTTGAAAAAACCAATGCCAATGTTGCATGGATGGAATTGGTGGTTTCTTTTGTAGCAATTGTTGCTATTACAACGGTTCTTTTGGTTTTTCAGATGGGACAGCCGAGAATTTGGTATGCAATGAGCCGTGACGGATTGATGCCTCAAAAATTCCAGAACGTGCACCCGAAATATAAAACACCTTCTTTTGCTACGGTTGTTACGGGTCTTGTAGTGGGTATTCCTATTATTTTTACAGATAAAAGTTTCATTCTGGATTTCACAAGTATTGGGACGATCTTCGCTTTTGTTTTGGTTTGTGCGGGAGTTTTACTGCTTCCTGCTAAAGAAAAAATCAAAGGAAGATTTCACCTTCCATACATCAACGGAAAGATTATTTTTCCAGTGATTTTCATTAGTGCTTTGGTAGGTTTTTATTATTTCCAGCCTGCGTTTTTTGAAAATCTTATGGATTGGAAAGATCCTAATGAAGGAGAGTTCAGAGCTTCGATTTTCTTTTTTATTATTGTGAACCTTATTCTGTGCGTGGTTGCTTTTGTTAAAAATTTGTCTTTAATTCCACTAATAGGTTTAAGTTCTTGCTTATATCTCCTTACCGGAATGAGCCATGAAAACTGGTTCTGGTTCGGATTGTGGCTGGTTTTAGGTTTAGTTATTTATTTCTGCTACGGATACAGAAACAGTAAGCTGAAAAATACTTAATTGACTGATGAAAAACATTATCTGTTTGCTGTTTTTATTCCTGATTGGGTGCAACAAATCCGAATATAGTAAAAATGTAGTTACAGAAAATTCAGCAGCAAAAAAAGTTTCTTACAACGATTTTTTGCAATCAGTTAAAAATAAATCTGAAACAGAAAAGAAAAATTACTTCTTCACCTTTATTAATTATGATGTTCCCAATTATTGGATGGGTACACCTTGGTCATTTAACGGAACAACAAGAAATCCGCAACAAGAAAGCATTGCATGCGGATATTTTGTCACCAATACACTTTCTGATTTTGGATTTAACATCAATAGAACGTATTTAGCTCAGCAGGCTTCATCTGTGATGATTAAAAAGCTTTGCAAAGACATACAACATTTCACGAAAAGGCAGGATTTGGAACATTATATCCTAAAGAAAAACAAAAACCAAGTCTATATTGTTGGATTAGATTTTCATACAGGTTTTATCACCAGAGAAAATAAAGACATTTATTTCATTCATTCCAGCTACATCAAAAGTAAAGGAGTTGTGAAAGAATTAACAGCCACTTCTCCAGCGTTGAATGCTTCCAAAACTTTCATGATAGGAACTTTAAATTATTAATTAAACTTTAAGTTTTAACTCATAATGATTTGGCGAAATTATTGCTAAAGTTTTTCTAAGAACTTTAAAATACAAACGCCATGTCTGAAAGAATAAAAACTTACAATAAATTTTACGAATTTTATCTTGAAGAGCACAGAAAATTAGGCACAAGAATTTTCCATTTTACCGGGATTTTATTTGTTTTTGCTGTGATAGGTTTTGTAATTTACACAGGAAAAGAAAGATTTCTCTGGTATATCCCTATTTTCGGATATGGTTTTGCGTGGCTCAGTCATGCATTTATAGAAAGAAACAGACCTGCAACTTTTAAATATCCGCTTTGGTCTTTAATTTCAGATTTTAAGCTTTTTTTTGAGCTTTTAATAGGGAAACAAAAGTTCAGACCAAAAGAAAAAACTGAGGCATGATTATTAATTTATAACTACAGATGTTAAATTGTTCTAAGTGATACCATTCAGTTAAAATATATGGAATCAAATATTTAAAAAAAATATAATGAATCAGCTGAGTTTATTTGATTCCGAAGAATTTTACGAATTTCCAAAAGATCTTTTGGAATACAAAGAAAATTTTCTGAATAAAGAAGAAGCTAACTGGCTTTTAAAACATTTATTACATACTGCGCCTTGGGAACAGCGTACTCAGAAAATGTATGACAAAAACGTTTTAACACCTCGGTTGACAGCTTGGTACGGTGATGATAATAAATCTTATGAATCTGCAGATAATAATACATCAAATACAAACCTTTGGACTCCGGAGTTATTATCCTTAAAAAATAAAATCGAACAGGAATTCGGTTATCATTTTAATGGAGTTCTTCTCAATCTTTATCGCGACCATAATGATTCTGTTGCATGGCACAGAGATAAAGAAAGTCGGTATGGAAAACGTCCCGTTATTGCTTCTGTCAGTTTAGGACAAACCAGAAATTTTGATTTTAGAAAAAAAGATCATCATCAAAGCAAATACAGTCTTCCATTACCTCATGGATCGTTGCTTATCATGAAAGGCGATCTTCAGGAGAATTGGGAACATAGGATTGCTAAATCAACAACAGTAATGAAAGAACGAATTAACCTGACATTTCGTTTATTGAATTCATTATAGTATAATTTCTTTTATTAGACATTTTGACCACATAATAAGTTGTCGAATTAAATATTTTTGTTGGCTTAATTTATGCATTGAATCATACCATGTTTCGGAATGTAAAAGTTATCAACAGCCTTTTTCCGATTCCTCTTTTTTGAGAAATATAATTGAGTTATCGTTGGATAATAATATTGATTTCTTGACATTACTATCAGTTTAAAATATTAATTAAAAAATATAAAAATGAGCAAAAAAGTTTTATTCGTGTTAACGAGTCACGACGAATTGGGAAATACAGGTGAAAAAACGGGTTTCTGGACAGAAGAACTAGCTGCGCCTTATTATGCATTATCTGATAAAGAAGTAGACATTACATTGGCATCTCCAAAAGGTGGACTTCCGCCAATTGATCCTAAAAGTGAAGATCCGTCGTCTCAAACGGATGCTACACGCAGAATGGATAATGACGAAGTATTGAAGGATAAACTAAAAAATACACACAAACTGTCGGATGTGAAAAGTGAAGATTTTGATGCTGTGTTTTATCCGGGTGGTCACGGTCCTTTGTGGGATTTGGCTGAAGATAAAGTTTCTCAACAATTGATCGCTGATTTTTATACAAACGAAAAACCTGTTGCGTTTGTATGTCACGCTCCAGGTGTTTTGAAAGACGTTAAAATAGACGGAGAATATCTTGTAAATGGTAAAAATGTTACAGGATTTACAAATTCTGAAGAAGAAGCAGTACAACTTACGGATGTTGTTCCTTTTCTGGTTGAAGATATGCTGAAAAAGAATGGCGGTTCATATAGTAAAATCGAAGATTGGAGTCCGTATGCGGTGGTTGACGGAAGATTGATTACAGGACAAAATCCTGCCTCTTCTGAAAAAGTAGCAGAAGAATTATTGAAACTTATCTAAGGTATTAAAAAATCTTATAAGAAAAAGCGGCATTTGCCGCTTTTTTTGTTTTATATATGTTCTCCAAAACGCTTTTCTTTCATTAAAAATAATTAAAATTTTAGATATTGTTTTTAATTGCAATTAATTGAAAATTAGAATTTCGTTAAGTATTTTAGTTTCCTCTGTATGTAGAGTATCCATAAGCAGAAAGAGTAATGGGAACATGATAATGAGAGGAGTCTTTGATTTCGAAAACAACTTCTATAAAAGGGTAAAAGCTTTCTGTATTGTTCTTCTTAAAATATTCGCTGGTATAGTAAGTCAGTCTGTAAATTCCTTTGTTTGATGTGTTTGACGCTAAAAAGTCTGTAACTCTGCCATTTTTATCAGTATCTTTTTCATCAATAAACGTCCAGATATTCGATTGTTTGGTATATTTCTTTAATTTAATTTTTACTCCCGATACAGGAATTCCTTTAGATACATCCAATATGTGACTGGAGAGTTGAAAATTGTTTTTCTGAGCATAAATTCCTGCTGAACACAGTGCCAAAAGAAATGTAATCATTAATGTTTTCATATTTTTTATTTTTCTTAATTAATTTTTTGTTGTTATTCCATATTCGGGGATGGCTGCAGCTCTTGCAATAAGATCGTCATTTTCCGGACTTCCACCACCTGCAACGCCAATACTTCCGATAATTTCCCCTTTGAAATAAATGGGAATTCCGCCACTTAGTAATAATAAATCAGAGACTGTATTCAGGTTTCGGGTTTCTGTTGTCTTATCGGCATTTCGCAATAACAGAAGAGTAGATGTTTTGGTAGATAATGCAGTGAAAGCTTTCTTTCTTGCTGCATCAGTATTATGAGGTCCAACCATATCATCTTTCAAAAGCAAAACAGTAGTTCCTGATGCATCCAAAATTGCCTATGAAACTTTTTTATCCATTTTGGAGGCCATAGACAGTACACGTTCTGACATTTCCCAAGCAGCATTAAGTGTTAAGGTTTTTGTAGTTTTTACATACTCCTCAATTTTTAAAAGCGGTTTTGTCTCCTCATTTTTGTTCTGACCGTAATACATGCAGGAACTTAGTATAATAACAAGAATCTGTAATTTCATATTTACTTTTCTGCAAAGTTATATACCATAGAAAGGAAAAACGTTGCTCCAGGTCAACGTTTTTAAAGCTTAGATTTTATTCTGCTTAGTGTAGAAGGGGATAAGCCTAAATAGGATGCTGCCATTTTATTGGAAACTCTGAGTAAAACTTTTGGCTGATGCTGAATGATCCATTTTACTTTTTCCATTGCATCAAATCCCTGAAAACCATAGATGCGCTTTTGAGCTACAATAAAACCAAGTTCCAGTATTTCGAGATATATTTTAGCAAAACTTGGAAATCTTTCAGTAAGAGAATAGAAATCTTTTCTCGAAATATAAAGCAATTCAGACTTTTCAATGGTCTGCAGATATTCCTGAGCTGGCTTTTGATCGATAAAACTCGGCAGAGCTGTCGCAAAGCTTCCTTCAAAAGCAAAAAATCTTGAGTTTTCTGTTCCGTCTTTATTGGTTGTAAATAATCTGATGCAGCCTTTATTGATGAAATAGTAATTTTTGCATACATGATCATAATCAATAAGAATTTCATTTCTTACCGTCGTCAAGCTTTTGAAGCAGGATGTAATTTCTTTAAGAGTTTCGGGCGGAAAGTCAGCTTTACTTAGCAGGAATTTTTCAAGTGTATCAAACATATGACGGAAAGGTAAATTTTTAGTTTAAAGTATTATTAATGAATTTTTCTTCAGATAAGTTTCCAAATCATATCCATAGTTTGTAACGTTCTTTATCATTAACGATAAAAGAATATTCGAAATTAAATTTAAATTGATTATAAAGATACTTAATCATTTCATGAATTTTCAAAATGTTTCATTTTAAATGATGTAGATCGTTGTTTTATCTTCATAAAAAAACAGTTAAGCTAAGTGATGAATAAAAACAGTGATTTTGTGGATTGGAAATTAATTCAATTAAAACCTGTTAATGGTATGGTGGTTGCAAGATGTAAAGTACACTAATTTAAATATATTATTATGGACAACAGTAAAACAGTATCTACGTTGAACGATCTTTTGCAAATTACTAATGACAGAATTCAGGGATTCGATAAAGTCGAAGACAAAGTTTGGGATTCTTACGGACCTTTGAAAAACGATTACGATCAAATGGTAAGAGAGTCGCAAGAAATGAAATCTGATCTTTTAAGTTTAATTCAGTCAAAAGGTGGTGAACCGAATGATACTTCAACAGTTGCAGGTGCGCTGCACAGAACATGGATTGATGTAAAAAATTCTTTAACAGGTGACAACAATGAATCTACACTGGAAAATGTAGTTTTCGGAGAAAAAGCAGCTATAGATGCTTATCAGGAAGCTTTGGAAAGCGGAAATTTATGTCCGGAAAGTACGGTAAAAGTAGCAGATCAGTTGCTAAAAATCAAATCATCTTACAGAAAATTTGAAAATCTTGAAGAGTCAGTCGACTAATCATTTTTAAATAGAAAAACACCTGAAGAAATAAATCTTCAGGTGTTTTTTTATGTATTTGCAATATTCTGAAAATTCTATTAAACAAAACCTAATCTCTTGATTTATGAATATTAATATTATAAAATATATTGATAATTTGATTTTAATAATTCTTGTAAATAATTGTATTAAAATTAAATACAGTATTTAAATAAAATTAACTTTAAGTATTGACGATCTTCTGAATCTGCTGTAAAAGCTGATCAATATCAAAAGGTTTGGCAATAAAATCGTCAGGTTCGCAGGCATCTTTTATTTGAGTTAACTGAGCATGTGCACTCATAATAATCACCGGAATACCTTCATTGATATTATTGTTTTTAATTTCTTTACACAAATCTATTCCGGATCCATCAGGTAGCATAACATCGAACAAATAGAGGTCAGGAATTTCATCTTTTTTACGTTTTTGAAATTCTGAAACGTTTGCGAAAGAATGAACAGTATAATTTTCTGATCTTAAAAAAATCTCCAGAACTTCTCTGATGGAGTCATCATCTTCTACCAAAAATATTTTTCTCATACCCTGATCTTGCAATTATAGAACCAAGAAATATTTCTGATACTATTTTTATTGAAAATCAACTAACTAATACGATAAGAATAACTGAAATTAAACTAAAGTGGCAGAGTGAACCAAAATTCGCTGCCGTTCCCAAAGTCACTTTCAACACCAATTTTTCCGCCGTGGTTCTTGATAATATCTGCACTTATATAAAGACCAAGACCCAAACCTGTGAATTTTTGTCCCTGATAATCGGTTCTGTAATATCTTTCAAACAGATGTATTAATTTTTCCTTCGGAATTCCTGGACCTTTATCTTTTACAGTGATCTTCACTTCCTGATCGTTTAGTTTTTCAATTTTTATTATAATTTCATCAGAATCTGGTGCATATTTTATAGCATTGGTAATCAAATTAGTCATTACCTGTCCTATCTGCTGATTATCTGCTTCTACGATTAAACTGTCATCACCCTCAATAGTTATGTTCAGATCAGAGTTTTGTATATGGGTTGAACAGCAGTCATCAAAAAGCTCCGAAAGTGCGAAAGGCTGTTTATTAAGCTTAAAATGTCCCTGATCTATACGACTTGTATCAAGAAGATCTGTAATAAGATGCGAAAGTTTCTCCAGACTTTTAATAGATTGATCTACCAACCGAGCTCTTACATCCACCGAAAGTTTTTCATGTGATCTCTGCAACAGTTGCAGCGAGGCTTTAAGTGCTGTAACTGGTGTTTTTAGTTCATGGCTTGCAATACTGATAAAATCATCTTTTCCCTGTGTAATCATTCGTCTTGCGGTAACATCCATAAATGTTCCTATTCCTCCCGTGAGATTCCCTTCTGTATCAAATATAGGTGCTGCGTTAATTGAAATATAAATACGTTCTTTGTTTGGTAGCTGAACACAAATTTCATGATCATGTACAGGTTTCCGCGTTGTCATCATAATGGTCATAGGATGTTCTTCCGATGGAAGAGGTGTACCGTCAATTCTCAGATTTTGCCATTTAGGGTCATCATAGGTTCTGTCTTTGATGTGGCTTTCAGACAACCCTAAAATATGCTGTGCCATAGGATTTGCATAAACCATTTGTCCATTAGCATCGATTACACCAACACCTTCCGCCATTGTTTCAAGAATTCCCTGAAGACGCTCCTCACTTTTTCGGAGTACTTCTTCCAATTCAATTTTTTCTGCGATCGTTTTGTCTCTCTCCTGAATTGCCAATACCTGTGGCGAAACATCAACCGCCATATTGATAACGCCTGTTACTTTTCCGTTTTCAATAAAAGGTGTATAATTAAAATTAAAAAATCCTTGTTCCAAATTTCCATTTCTGTTCAGCATGATAGGATTCGATATTTCTGAATGAGCAATACCTTCTTGAAAGGTTTTTACCAACATTTCTGCAGCTTGTTGACCATCGAATTCCGGCAGTTCATCAAAAAGTTGCTTTCCGATAATGCTTTTGTCTCTTCCCAGTAGTTCAAGCATTGGTTTATTGATCATAGTAATAATAAAGTTATTACCTTTTACCAATAACATCGCAACTGGAGCCTGAGCAATCAGGTTAATGAAGCTGGTCTCACTATCAGAGATTTTCGTATTAAGTAATATGATCGTGTCATTGAGCTCTCTGAGTTCTTTATTATGTTGTTCCAGGCTTTTTTTTGAAGTGTTGAGATCCGATATGTAATCTTTAAAACCTTTGTTATCAGACAAAAGATCGGTATTTTCCTTTTTTAATTCCTGATTAAAAGTTTCAATTAACTGATGAGCTTCTCCCAACTGTTCGTTGGTTATCTCATATTCTTCATTCATCGCTGCCAATTCCTCATTGGTTTTCTGAAATTCTTCATTCAGGGTATGAAGCTCTTCGTTTGCAGCTTTCAGATTTTCATTGATCAGTTGTTCATTCTCCTCTTTTTTACGGACTAATTCCAACGCTTTGACTCTTTCTGATACATCGGTTGCCGTATGAAGAATACAATAAATGTCCCCATCCTTGAAAATCGGTTTGTAAATAAAGTCAAAATATGAGGTAACAAATATGCCGTCAATTTCCAGTTTAGTTGCTGTATTACGAGCTTCATACGTTTCGCCAGTAAGCCAAATTTTCTTCAGTATATCTGTAAAAGGTTGTTTTTTAAACTCAGGAACAGCATCTTCAAGCTTTTTTCCAAGCAGAGATTCATCTTTTCCCCATAACTTCAACATAGCATTGTTTGCAAATTGAATAGTAAGATCAATCCCGGTATAAATGGCAGTACCATCGTTGGACTGTTTGAGAATATCTAATAGTCCTTCGGTACCCAAGGAGGAAAAAAAATTGGTCATTTACTAATATGATGTGATTATTATAATAATGTAATGGTGACAAATCTACGATAATGATACGGCATAACAAAAGACTTAAAAAAATACATTATTGAATATAAGTATTACAGTCATACGTATTTGCTTAATCTATCTCTTCATATTTTTATGGATATTAACGAATTGAGAATAAGAATAGATTAGACTTATTATAAAGATGATATTAAATTAAGATTGTGGCTTAAATTCATTAATAAAAAATATTGATATTTTAGAAAATATGACAGTTACATATAAATTATTTTTAAAATTATAGGTTAATCGTTTAACCAAAACTTAATGTTGTTTCTAAAATATTTAATAATTTATTAATCTCATATTTCTTTCTATTTATTAAATCATTGATTTTCATTTATTTAAAATTAAATTTTTAAATAAATGAAAATTTGCCAAATTACACTTTTTTCTGAATTGACCAAAAGAAATCAACTATTGTTTTTTTAATTTATTATTAAATACTTTGCATTGTAAATCAGACCTATGAAAAGAGCATCCATTAAAGATATTGCCAGAATTGCCGGAGTTTCCGTGGCAACTGTATCTTATGTTCTTAATAAGAAGGAAGGACAGAGAATCAGTGAAGAAACAAAGAAAAAAATTTTTGAAATTGCTGAAACGATTAACTATGTTCCCAATAAAATTGCCAAAAGTTTGCAGAATAATAAGAGCAAACTACTGGGTTTGATAGTTGCTGATATTTCCAACGATTTTTACTCCAGTATTGCAAGACATCTGGAAGATAAAGCTTTAAAACTCGGATATACTTTAATTATCGGAAGCTCAGACGAAAATCCTGAAAAGTTTGCAAAACTAACAGAACTTTTCTCTCAACAACAGGTCGATGGGATGATTGTTGCACCAGTTGCAGGATCTGAGGAAGTATTGCAGAGATTGGTAGATAAAAGTTACCCTTTGGTTACTATTGACCGTTATTTGAAGGGAATAAATTTGCCGGGAGTTATATTAAATAACCGTGAGATTGCTGAAAATACAACCAATTTTATTTTAGAAAAAGACTTTGATCAGATAATCTACATCGGGTACGATACAAAATTACCTCATTTGTTAGATCGACAATATGGTTTTGAAGCAAGTGTAAAGGAATCAGGTAAAGATATAGTGACTCACAATATTCTTGTAGGGCTAGAAAACATTTCAGAAGAAATTCAGGCAAAGCTGAAAATTGTTTTAGGCGAAAATCCTAAAAATACAGCACTTTATTTTTCAAGTAATAAACTCGCTGTTGCAGGTTTATCTTATTTACAGAAGACCAACATTAAAGTTCCGGAAGATGTTTCTGTTCTTGCCTTTGATGAGACAGAAGCGTATCAATTGTTTCCTGCAGAAATTACCTACGTGAAACAGCCTTTGGAGGAAATGGCACATGAAGCAGTTCAGTTATTAGATATGCAAATCAGCCAATATTCAAAGACGGCAAAGAAAATTACGCTTTCCGGAGAACTTATCATTAAAAATTCAACCAAATAATATTTTTTTAATTATTAACTTAAACGTTTAACCAATATGAAAAATAATAAAAATTCTTATGTAGTCTGTTTCGGAGAAATCTTATGGGATATTTTCCCGTCGGGAATCAAAGCAGGTGGTGCGCCTTTTAATGTTGCGTACAATCTCAATAAAATGGGAGCTGATGTGAAAATGATCAGCAAAGTCGGAAATGATACACTGGGAAATGACCTGCTCAATCAAATTAAAAACTGGGATATTTCTACAGATTTTATTCAGATTGATGATGAAAAACCTACAGGAACTGTTATTGCCAATTTTGATGAACACGGAGAAGCTCATTACGATATTGTGACTGATGTTGCGTGGGATCATATCGAGATTTCTGAAGATCAAAAAGATTTAGTAAAAAAATCTGAAGCTTTTGTTTTCGGAAGCCTTTCTGCAAGAGATCCCAAATCCAGAAAAACACTTTTAAGTCTTCTTGACACAGCAAAACTTAAAATTTTTGATGTCAATTTCAGACCTCCGTTTATTGATGTGGAATTAATTAAGCAACTTCTTCATAAAGCGGACATCGTGAAAATGAATAAAGCAGAAATGAGACAGATTATGCAGTTTTTCAGCGAAGAGTATAAAAGTGAAGACGAATCTGCAGCACTTATTCAAAATCATTTCAACATCAATGAAATTGTTTTAACCAAAGGAAGCAAAGGCGCAAGATATTTCATTGGTGACAGAAATTACGGTTTTTCAGCAGTTCCGATTGAGATTGCCGATACTGTAGGAAGCGGAGATTCTTTTCTTGCAGGATTTTTATCAAAAAGAATTGAGGGAAAATCTCCTGAAGAAATTATGAAGCAGGCTGTTTCTTTAGGCGCATTTATTACTTCAAAATCAGGCGCTTGTCCGGATTATACATACGAAGAATTTAAGATATTTCGAGAAAAACATTATTGTCAAACTATTAAAAAATCAATATGATGAATACTTCAAAATTTACAGAAAAGAAATACTATGTTGTACTGGCATTTGTGATTTCCTTATTTTTCTTTTGGGCGATCGCTTTAACGATGGGCGATGTTCTGAATAAGCATTTTCAAAATGTTTTAAAAATATCTAAATCAGAATCCGGTCTTGTACAGCTTTCAATTTTCGGAGCGTATGCTTTAATGGGAATTCCTGCGGGATTGTTTATGAAAAGATTTGGTTACAAAAAGGGTGTTATTTTAGGATTGGCATTATTTGCATTGGGATCCTTTCTTTTTATTCCGGCAGCGAATCAAATGTCATTTAATTTTTTCAGAATAGCACTTTTTGTTCTGGCAATGGGAATGGCAACTTTAGAAACTGTGGCGCATCCTTTCGTTGCAGCGTTGGGAAATGAAAAAACAAGTGATCAGAGAGTAAATTTTGCTCAGTCTTTCAATGGTTTAGGAGCGATTATCGGTCCGCTTCTGGGAGGTTATTTTATCTTCGGAAAATCAGGTTTAGATGATAATTCTCTGGATTCTGTAAAAGATTTGTACACCTGGATTGGTGTGGTTATTCTCACCATCACGATTATTTTTTCTTTCATTAAAGTTCCGAGTCTTAAAGATCCTCACGCAGAAGATATTCAGATTTCTGAAAAAGAAAATGGAGTAGATGTTTCAGTTTCAGATCCGCACGCACCACTTTGGAAACAGAGACATTTTATATTTGCCGTGATTGCACAGTTTTTCAACATTGCTGCACAAGGCGGAACGTGGGCATATTTTATTAATTATGGCGTAGAAAAAATGAATCTTCCGGAAATCGAGGCATCTTATTATTTTTCATTAAGTATGGCAATGATGATGATCGGGCGTTTCGTAGGAACATTTTTGATGAGATTTATCGCTCCCAATAAACTTCTTGCCATCTTTACGGCTTGTAATATTATTCTTTGTTTAATCATCTCCCAAAGTTTCGGATGGGCATCTTTTATCAGTTTAATTTTATTAAATCTATTCCTAAGTGTAATGTATCCTACTATTTTCAGTCTTGGATTGAAGCGTTTAGGCAACAAAGTTCCACAAGCTTCATCATTTTTGGTCATGGCGATGTTTGGAGGAGCCGTTTTCCCTCCGTTGATGGGGAAAATAGCAGAAACTGATATTGCACACGCTTATCTTTTACCAATTATCTGTTATGTAGTAATCTTATTATTTGCTCTAAAATTCTATAAGCCAAAAACATTTAAATAAAATGAAAAACCTTAATGTTTTTAAGTGCAGCTTTTGGTTTTTACTCATCATAAGCCAGATTTTCCACGCACAGATTGTAATTACCAACAAAGATTTTTCCTTTGGAACAACGGGCAGAATAGGAGTAGGATATTCTCCCAATGCAGATGGAAAAACCGGACGGCAACTGAATCTTAATAATCAGGGCTCTTTGGGAGGAAGAATGGATCAGGGAGATTATGTTGATTTTTTACCGGCTTTTCATTTCAGACCTGTTGTCAACGGCGACAGTGCGAAAGCTATTAAAATTGATATGCAGGCGAGATTAAGTTTTTATTCGGGCGGCACTTTTTTGGGAAATGTAGATTCAAAATCCAACCAGGGAATGATCATTGCCTTGCCTGAAGCTTTTGTAGAAGCCAGAAATATTATGGGAAGCGATTGGGATGTTTGGGCAGGATCGCGATGGCTGAGATATGATGACGTTCATATTGCAGATTATTTTTACTTTGATGACCATTCCGCAACAGGATGGGGTTTCAGACATAAAAATACCAGATTCTCAATGTTCTTTCCGGCAGCGATTGATACTGCAGCAAGTAATTCAACACCTTATTCTTACACCAATGTCATCAGCGGATCAAAGAATTTGATTTACAGACAAAGAGAGGTTTTCGTTTTGGAACAGATTATTCCGTTCAAAAATAAAATTCACAGTTTAAAACTTCTTGCGGAGTTCCATAACGTAGATCAATCTGGAAAGAACTCAATGGAACAATATCCATCTGATCAGGGTTGGGTTTTTGGAGCTAAATTCAATTCTAATTTAAAAACAAAAATTGCAGGTTCATTCAATCAAATATCAGTAAGATACGGAAGCGGGATCGCCAATGGAGGAGACAGCGGAAATACCCAAACGTGGCGAACTTACGGCGCTCCTGATGAAGTAACGAAAACCTACAAAGGTGCGTATTCACTGACTGCGGTTGAACATATTTTATTAAATCTATCAAATAAATGGTCTGTCAATGCTTACGGTGTTTTTACAATGAGCAAAGGCGGGTCAAATAGCGACAACAAAGCCGTAGATTATTACCAGAGAGAAATTTTCAATAAAAAATCGGAATTTAATACAGGTTTGAGAGCGACTTATTATTTCAACAATTGGTTTCATATTCTTTCAGAATTGCATTTTGCAACCAGAAAAGACGGAAATCAAAATCCAGCATCAATGACAAAATTGGTATTGGCTCCAACGATTGCTCCAACGGCGGAGAGAAGTGTTTGGGCAAGACCGCACATTCGTTTTATCGCAGAAATTTCAAGATATAATGACGAGGCAATGAACCGTTTGTATTCACCATTTTTGCAGCAATCTGGAGCTAAAAGATTCGGAACTTACTTTGGTGTTAGAACAGAATGGTGGATTTTCTAATTAAAATTTAAAAATAAAAAAATGAAAGTAAAATTTGGAGCATCATTACTGTCTTGGATTACACCAAAATGGACTCCCGAAGCAGGAAAATATGCGATAGAAAAAACAGCCAGTGCAGGTTTTGATTTAATTGAAATTCTCTTACCGACTTCTATGGAATTTAATTCTAAGGACGTCAAACAACAATTGAAAGACAATAATCTTGACGTTGTCTGCTCTTTAAATCTTCCCAAAGAAGCGCATATTGTTTTTTATCCGAAAGTTGCAGAAAAGCTGATAAAACAGGCAATTGACAAAACATCAGAACTGGAAACTGATTTTCTTGGTGGCGTTCTTCACGGCGGAATCGGTGTTTTTTCCGGGAATCCTTTGAATGAATCTGAATCTGAAACCATCGTTGAAGTCTGGAGCAAAATCGCAGATTATGCCAAAGGAAAAGGTGTAAATATAGGAATCGAGCCCATCAACCGATATGAATCTTATGTGTGCAATACAGCAGAAAATGTGTTGCATTTGATTAACAAAACAGGAAAAGATAATTTATTTCTTCACCTCGATACGTTTCATATGAATATTGAAGAAAACAATTTTTACGATCCAATTATTCTTGCCGGCAAAAAGCTGAAACACGTTCACATCACAGAATCTCACCGAGGAATGTTGGGTGAAGGAACCGTCAATTGGGACGAACTTTTTAATGCTTTAAAAGAAATCAACTTTGAAGGAAACTTGGTTCTGGAAAACTTTTCATCTTCCATTCCCGGAATGCAGCAGATGGTTTCTCTTTGGCAAAAATCGCCTTATAATGCAGAAGAATTGGCTCTCGGAAGTTTAAAATTCTTGAAAAAGTATATTTAATTATCGCTATGAACTTGAAGTTTAAGATTTCTAATTCAAATATAAAAGATGTAGTTTCATAGGGAAATCGAAGACTTAATGAAGTCAGTGACAAAGACTCTTGTTTTTTTGTTATAACTAAAAACGGACATTCGTTAAAAGATTTTATATAAAAAAATCCGGAAAGTAATCTTCCAGATTTTTTTTTGCTTATAATTCTTATATTTTACAATTAACCAGCCATAGATTGATCTGTCTGTCGTAAATTTATAATGTTATTGTTGATGGACTTGGCAATTCTCGCCCCGGCTGTATCACAAAAATCAAGACCTGAATAATCGGGATTTAAACCACCAATAAAAGGAACTGCCATAATGTATAAGTTCTGAACAATAGCACCATAAGAATCTAATGATTGGAAATGGTCATTGATTTCTAATCCGCTTACATTGAGGTAGTAATTGTCATTAAATCCTTTATAAACTTTAGGATCGTTATCTTTTATAAGTTTTAATGCTTCTTCATTATCTTTGAATCTGATATAAGCACTGCTGATCTGTTCAGACTCCGAAAGTCCTGAAAATGGCATATCTTTCCGCTCCAAAGGTCGCTGACCGATTGCATCGATAAACATTTCGTAGTACTGTTCGATTTTGTTTCCTTCGTTGGAAAGATAATGATAAGTTCCACCTTTTTCAAGGTGAGGTTCAACATGGCTGTCTTTATTAACCTGTGTAAGATTAATGAGACCGGCATCATATAATGCCATCAGTTCATGATACGATGATTGTGGAAGAGAGGCAATAATAACAGTAATCAGCGGCATGAGTGTTTTTTTCAATCTTAGCATATCTTCTGCAGAAAAATGTTTTGCAGGATAATTCATAGAATAACTGAATGCTGCCAAAGTCTCTTTCCAACTGATGCTGCTTCGTCTTGCGATTGATTTTTCTGCTTCATTATATTCTGATCGGAAGAGGGTAAAGCTATCAAGTTCTTTTCTAAGACTCATCATTTCCGATACAAATTCTTCAATACTGAGATTTTTTATTTTATCATAAAACTCAGGATCTCTCTGCTGAAGTGGTCTTTTAAAATTCTGCTCGAAAACATAATCCAAATGTATAAATCCGCTATTGTTTTTTTTATACTCATAGATTTCATCCAATGACATCGACCAGTTGCTGGAATACGCATCGTCTTCTGAATGAAATCTCAGTGCAGGCAAGAAACCACCTGTAGAAAACATATCGATGGCAAAGTTTTTTGAATTTTCATTAAGCTTATACATCAAATTTCCTTTATCATTGGTAATAAATTGACCATTAACACGAGCCAGTGTTTTTACCGCATCTACTGCTGTAAGTGAAGTTCCTCGTATTGCTACTTTGAAATTGGTTGCATGAGAAAATTTATAAGGCGGATAAGGAGAATCGTACCATCCCTCCAAAGTATCTTCAAAAGATTTTGACCAGTGATGACCTGTACACAATACAATCATATCTGTAATAGTCTTTTCATTACCTGTGATAATGTGGTACTTTTTTGTATCATCAACCTTAATATCTTCAACAGGACAGTTGAGCTTATAAAATATATCAATGCCTAATTCTTTAGCTTTTTTGATGTAATATTTAAATGAAAACTCCAGATAATTGCCCAAAACCAATCTTGGTAAAACCTGAAAAGTATTGAAGCTGCCGTCTTTATAAAAATCAGGGAAATCCTGTGGTGGATGTTTTTTTGTGTATTCTTCAAAACTGATGTCAAATTCTGGTAATTCGTTTGACGAAACGTTGGCAATATGTTCCTTACAAGAACCTTCGGAACCATAAGGCATCCCGCAACCGAGTCTGTTGTTTTTCTCGAAGATGTGGATTTTTTTTAACGGTAATTTTTGATCTATTATATTTTTCAACAATAATAAAGCAGCAGGACCACCACCGATGATAGCCAGACTTCCAATGTTGTTTTTGTTCATAGTAATGTTGTGATTTTGTTTTTATAACCAAATAGTATACCCATTTATCTTTTATAAAAATTTATAACAAAATAAATTTGAACGTATTCAGATTATGATCATGAATGCTAAAATAAAATGACCACATCAAATGTGGTCAGATATTTAGATTATTTTTAGTTGATATTAAGGTTGTCCGTTTCCTCCTGCTGAACCATAAATCTGTCCTGTTGCAAAACTCGCATTATTATCAGCAAGTTGCACAAAAATAGATGCTAATTCTGCAGGCTGACCTGGTCTTCCCAAAGGTGTATCATCTCCGAATTTTACAAGATTTTCCTGAGTTTGTCCGCCACTTACTTCAAGAGCTGTCCACACCGGTCCTGGTGCAACACCATTTACTCTTATTCCTTTCGGACCCAACTGTTTCGCCAAGGACTTTACATAGCTTGTTGTAGCAGCTTTGGTTTGAGCATAATCATACAGATCTTTTGAAGGATCATAAGCCTGAACCGAAGAAAGTCCAATAATACTTGAGCCTGGTTTCAGGTGTGGTAACGCAGCTTTTGTAATCCAGAAAGGTGCATAGATATTGGTCTTCATCGTTCTGTCAAAGGCTTCTGTAGAAATATCAAGTATTGATTCATTACTTTTTTGATGACCTGCATTATTTACCAGAATATCAATTCCGCCAAGTCTGGAAACCGCTTCCGAAACAAGTCTTTTGCAAAATTCTTCATCTCTTATATCTCCGGGAATTGCTGCTGCAATTCTTCCTTCTCTTTCGATAAGTTCTATAACCTGTCTTGCATCTTCTTCTTCCTCAGGAAGATAATTAATAGCTACATCTGCACCTTCTCTTGCAAATGCAATTGCAGCGGCTCTTCCTATTCCGGAATCTCCTCCTGTCACCAATGCTTTTCTTCCTTTTAATCTTCCAGATCCTACATAGCTTTCTTCGCCATGATCTGGTACAGGTTCCATTTTGGATGCTAATCCCGGAAATGGCTGGAATTGTTTGTTAAACGGTGGTTTAGGATGCTTTGTAGTGGGATCTTCAAGGTTTGTCTGATTTTCTGATGAAGAATTCTCATCAGGAGTAATCATCTGTGTCAGCTTTTCGATAGCTTCTCTTCTGCTTATTTGCTCTTCCATAATATAATAATGATTTGATGGTGTTATTTTCCAGTCATTCTTATACAATCCTCATTCCAATTTAATGATCATAGAAATAGAGTGTGGAAAAATTTCTTCTTTTATAATCAATGATAACCATAATCTATTAATCATAAATATTCAGACAGAAGAATAACTTTTTTAATTATTTTTGAGGATAATTCATCATCATTTTAAGACTCTTAATAGCTGAACAAAAAGGAATTAAGTCTATATTTTTGTTTATTTGTATAAGCGATGTTATACACCAAAAAAATAGTGTTTTTGAGCATTATTCTGCAATCAGTGATTAAGGTAAGTTTCTAATTTAAAATCTTTAAAAACATCAACCTGAATTGCTATTTTAAGAAAGTTTGAAAATTGATTGGCTTTAAAATCATAAGCTTAATAAGTTTTAGTAATATCGTCATTACTTTTCTGAATGTCCGTTTTTAATCATAACGCTAAAATCAGCAGTCATTTTGTCATTCAATAGGAATCTCAACACACTGAAAATAAAGCAGTTTAGATTCCTACGGAATGACAAAAAACTGTTAAAAACTAAATTATTACTAATTACGGACATTCATATTATTTTTTACTATTTAGTGACTTCCTGTAATTATGATTATTAAAGTTTTGGTAAATAATGGAGAATTATTGCTTCTGGTAAACAGGCATTTTATTAGTTAATTTTATGAATTTTCCATGTCTTTAATATTCTTTTTCCATGTAAGGAAAAGATTCAGCACTTTAATAATTTTAAAGATGAATATAAAGACAAAGAATGAAATAAGCGTCGTATAAATAGAGTAGTTCGGGAAAAACACATACTGAACAATAAATGTCACGATATTCAGAACAACAAAAATTAAGGTAATTCTTTTGTGAGACAGTCCCAACTGTAAAAGATGATGATGAATGTGCGATTTATCCGCCTTGAATGGCGATTTCCCCCGCGAAATTCGATCCGCATACACTCTCACAGAATCAATTACAGGAATTGTGAATACAAAAAGAATAAAGAAAATACCGTAAGGAAACTCTTCCGAACCTCTGTCGAATTTCGTAATATAAATTCCAAGGCAAATCAACAAATATCCCAGAAATAAAGAACCCGAATTTCCCAGAAAAATTTTGTTCTTCAAAGAAAAATTATACCGTAAAAAAGCAGCAATACTTCCCACGAAAAGCAGTCCTATTCTTGCCAGTCCGAAATGTCCTTCAATTAAAGCAATAACGAAAAACAAAGCAAAACCTACTCCTGCAACACTTCCTGCCAAACCGTCAATTCCGTCAATTAAATTAAAAGCATTTACTGCCGTTGTAATAATAAGTACCGTAAGAATATACTGAAAATAAACATTCATTTCATGGATTCCGAAAAGTCCGTAAAGAGACGTAATCCGGATGCCTGAAGTAGCAATAATCACGCTCACACAAATCTGGATTCCCAACTTGTAGATCGCTCTGATGTCTGTTTTATCATCCAGCGTTCCCACAAAAAGCATAATGTAGGAAGTAATGATGATCGGAAGAATATCTTTCCAGCTTTTGTCATCAGAAATCCATAAAAGCAAAAAAACAACAAGCCCGATCACAAGACCTCCGATCAGCGGAATAGCAGTCTGGTGCACTTTTCTTGCATTGGGAACATCCACCAGCTTAATTTTCTGGGCAACCATTCTCATGAGCGGAATGACGCACATCGAAAGGATGAATGCAAGAATTCCGTATATAGAAAGTTCTACAAAGTTTTTCATAGCCTCGTTTTTTAGCAGTTTATTTAGAGTTGTTGAATAGTTTGATGTGCTTAAGATGCTCTACATTGTACTTTTCCAGAATTGCCTCATCAATTTCAGAGATTCTGGGCATAACATTGGTCTTTTCACTAATAGTAAAGGTTTCTTCGATAAGCTGACTGTATTTTTTTGCGATTCTTTTCCAGGTATATCTTTTTTCCGCTATTTTCTTCATTGTTCCGGCGCAGAGTTCCAAATCTTCTTTGCTTACCTCCTCCAGAATACTTCTAAGCTCATTTTCATCCGAAAAATAAAAAGCCTGATTCTCGGTTGTTGTTCTGTTGTAAGAAACGCCGTTGCTGATGATCGGCAGACCTAAAAACATGGCTTCCACAAGCGAAGGATTGGTTCCTCCCGCAGAATGCCCGTGAATGTAAAGAGAAGCATTTCCGCGGATCAGATCAATAGTTTCCTGTTCGTAAATAGGATCGAGCAGAAGAATATTTTTAAATCCTGAATACTGCTCTTTCAGATTTGTTCCGTACTCGCTGTTTTTCCAGTTTCCGACTAAAACCAACTTGCGCTCAGGAAGCGTGCTGAATACTTTTAAAATTGTATGGACATGATTTTCAGGTTCAATTCTGCATACTTTTACCGCATATTCTTCATTCAGGAAAGGGTATTTTTCAAGATTTTCAGCAGACGGAACACGGTTTATTTTCGTGTGATCCGCTCCGTATTCAATAACGCGGCTTATTGTTTTATAGCGTACAGAAGTATAATCCTGAATCGATTCGTTATCCGAAATATCAATATGAGAAAACTTTACCGCCAGTTTTTCCGCCCACCAAAGATATAATTTTGCAGGAACAGACCATTTGTCTCTTTTCCATTCAATTCCGTCGATGGAAATAATAATTCTTTTATTGGTGAATAATTTTACTAATGGTAAAAGCCACGCTCCGGCAACGCCTAAAATAAGAAGAACATCACTTCGGAATAATGCATGAAAAATAGACCATGTATCGTAAGGAATACTCTGGATTCCGTTGGCGTCTAAAGGAAGATACTTCAGTTTTGCCCCTTTCCAGCTTTCGATTCTCTCTTCCTTGCTGTATTTTTTTGAAGAACAGTATACCGTAAAATCATACGTATCGGAAAGCTCTTCCACAAGGTGAGCCGTTAAGGTTTCGAAGCCTCCGTATTTCGCAGGCAGACCTACCGTTCCTATAATTGCTACTTTTGTCTTCATAATTATTTTATTTTAACATATTATGACTATTTGTGTTCCAAATTGTGCAAAATAATGTAACGTAATGAAAATGTGTTAATTATAATTTATTAGAAGTGTGCTGGATTTCCATAATCTGGAAAATGGATTATAAATTGGAAATTATATCCAGAGATTTTCTCTCAAAATACGCCTCGGAAAACAGAAGACTTTTCTCGTAAGAAGCCTCACTGAAGGATTTGTAGACCGATGGATCGTTCAAAATGTAGTTTAATTTTTCAGAAAGTTCATTTGTGTGTTTAGAATCGATTAAAAAACCGTTTTTATTATCTTCAACCAGTTCTGTAACGCCTCCTACAGGCGCGACGATCGCAGGTAAGCCGTAACGCATTCCTTCCAGAATCGTAAGTCCGAATGTTTCCACCCAAAGATCGGGATGAGACAGGTTAAGAATCACGCTGGCTTCCTGATAAAAAGGATGCGTATCCGTTTGGGTAGGATAAATTATAAGCTGTTTCGGAATTTCCTTTCCTTTAAAATATTCCTGAATTTCCTTTTCCGTGGCATTAACCACAAGTTTGAAAGTGTAAGAAGGATTTTTTTTGGCTAATTCCAGAAATTCGTCCACTCCTTTGTAAACTTTTAAAGAACAGATCATTAAAACCACAGGGATTTCTTTTTCCACATTTCGGAAACGGTCTGCTTTCTCGGCAAAATCGCTTTCCAGAACATTGTACAGCAATTCCTGATTGTTAATTAAAGATTCCTGTTTCAGAAGATATTCCGAAACAAAAACAATTTTAGCGGCAGTCATTTTTGCCGTTCCGAAAAGAAAATTTTTAAATAGTTTCGGCTTTACCGAAGTTTCGTGGATATGATAAATAATTTTACACCCTCTCAGTTTTCCTGCAATTGCCGCCCCGAAAGGCAAAACCGTGTTGATGTAAACCAGATCACTTTTTTTCAGGAAAAAGAGCAATTTAATCATCAGGAAAAACTGACTCAGAAAGAAATTAAGAATTCTTACCAGCGCATTGGATGAAAAGCGATACCAGAACAGATGATTTTTCACCTTGGGAATATCAGACAAAAAACCCTTTCTTCCGCCTGAAGTAAAAAGATGCGCATCCATCCCGTTTTTTGTCCAGGATTTCAGAAGCTGCATCAGAACTTTCGGGCTTCCGCTGTAATCATTCAGAAGATGAACAGAGACAATTCTTTTCATGGCTAAATTTGGTTATAGATTGTATTGAGATGATCGCCTCTTTTTTCCCAGGAAAATCGGTCAAGATAATGTTTTCTGGCTTCAATGCTCATTTTTTGCTGAAGATCTTTGTCTGAAAATAACTTCATCAAAGAATCACTCAATTCAGTTACCGTTTGATCATATTCCTGCTGTGGAACAGTAAAACCGCATTTTTCGGTAATAAATTCTCCGGGACCTTCATTTTGAAGACAGACAACCGGAAGTCCGAAAGAAAGTGCTTCCGGAACCACCATTCCCGCTCCTTCATGAGACGGAAAAAGAAAAACCGAAGCCTGTTCATACATTTTCATCAGTTCTCTGCGGTCGATCCATTCAATAATTTCAATATAATTCTCAGCGTTATTTTGCTGAATTAAATCTTTGTAAAACTGCTTTTGTTCGCCGGTTCCCACCAAAATTAACTTGCATTTCGATTTTTCTTCTTCAGAAAGCCGACTGATAAATTGAATGAATGAACGAATCGTGAGATCAAAACCTTTTAACGGAACAAATCTTCCTACGCTGATTATGGCAAAATCTGATTTTACCGTCACTTCATCTTTTTGATAAAAATCTTCCGAAGCAACCGAAGGATAAAGCGAATAATGATCTTTTTTAACTTTAAGTTTATCCGGAACTCCGCTGTTCATGCACCAGATGTGATTGGAATGCTTCACGGTTTTTTTTAGAGAAGGCGAAAGTTTCCAGAAAAAATTTTTCACCATCCAGGTTAAACGGTCTTTAAGGAAATATTTTTGGGAATAATCTTTCAGATATTGTTTAGGAATGAGAGGATGATGTCCTACAGGTCCCCAAACCAAAGGCTTTTTTAATTTCCATAAAAAACTTGGCGTCCAGTCGTTATGAAAATTCACATTGTGGGCAATGTCAAAATCCACCTTCTGTTTTTTTACAAATGAAACAATGCCTTGTTGCCATAGATAATAATACAGAAGCGCACCGCGACTTCCTTTTTTCCAGAAACGCATCCAGTAGGGAAGATCAAAATAAAGGAAATTCATGTTCTGGTACAACGGATCTGGATTTTCCTTCATGTATTTTTCAATATGTGTTTTATTGTTTTCTCTCGTTACAACAAAAACTTTACGGAATCTGGCGATCTGATACACAAAATTCCATCCCATCGCATCTTCCGATCCTTTATACGGATTGATGGCGTAGCACGTTGCGAGTATCGTCTGATTGGTTTTCATGGGTTCTTGTTTTTAAAAGTTTAGCGGGAATTCCGCCGATGATGCTGTTGTCCGGAAAAGATTTCGTAATCACACTTCCTGCCGCCAGAATACATCCGTCTCCGATTTCCACACCGTCCAGAATCGTTACTTTACTTCCGATCCAGCAGTTTTTTCCAATTTTTATTCCTTTTCTGTTAACGCCCTGAAGCCGGATTGACGTTTCAGGATCTTCATAATTATGATTTTCGGGGTGACAGCTCAGATATTGTCCTACAATACATTCGTCTCCGATTTCCAGACCTCCGGAACCGCCCAGATAAGCAAATTCTCCGATCCCGACATTATTTCCTATTTTTATTTTTTCTCCGATATTGTTAAAAGAGGTGGAAACAATCACTCTGCTGAAAGCGCCTATCGATACATTGTCTCCAAATTCAATTCCGTGTTTTGCAAGGGCAGAAACATACACATCATTTCCCAGACGCAGAAACTTTCCCCATTTTATTTTAGAAACATTAAAGAAACTTACTCTTCTGCCTAAAAGCATTCCTTTGGGATTTCTGAAAGAGAGAAGCATCCTGAAACCTCTGATGATGCTCCAGAGCTGGATCCAGATAAACTGCAGAACCGCTCCGGAGTTCAAATCATCATCTATGGTAAAGTAGGGACTTCTTAGTTTTATAATTTTTACGACAAGCTTTTTCATCTCTCTGTGATTATTGTGTTCATGATCGTTCCTAATGTCACATCAAGATCATTGTTTTCGATTGCTAAGTACTTCACTCTCTGGTTCTTTCTTTCCAGTTTAGAGAAAAGGGAACTGTATTCTGAAGTAAGGTCACAAATCGAATGATACGAAAGTTCTTTTTTTCTACTAAGTATTTTTTCAGGCGCAGCATACAGGAAGAAGTTGAATTCCGGCTTCATCAGGAAATGATATCCTGTCTCCGTTAAGGATTTCGGAAGCTGAATGTTGCTTCTTCTTGCATCGGCAATAAAATCGAAATAATACCTGTCGTATAAAACTATTTTTCCCCTCAAAACATATTTTGTGTAAATAACAAATTGTCCTAAAATATAATCTGTATAATAATATCCGAATCGTAATAAGGAAGAAAGGGAGTTTTTGTTGTTTCCCTGTCTGGGTAAAGAATTCACCGCGTCCTCATGTGCTTTTTCCTTTCCTTTTGTCCATACACTCAGAATAGGAAGCAGGGAAGGTCTGTGTCTCAGTATTTTTACAGGTCTTCTGTAACGTTTTTCAATAAGTTCGGAAACTTCCGAGATCACGGTAGATTTTCCGGCTCCGTCTACACCGCTGAATGTGATGATGAATCCTTTTTCTGCAAATGAATCTTTTAAATAATGAACAATATTTTTAAAATAACTGAATCCTCTGTTTTCGTTTTTCATTTTCAGGGTTTTAATGGTAAGTTCTCTGTCGGTTATTTTGTTTGATTTTAAATGTTCTGAGGTAAACTGCTTATATCCTGCAGGAATTTCTGCATTGTTCAGGCTGTAAAACAGATCAATAAATCGGGCAGTGTCTTTTTCTGAAACTTTATAGACGCCAAATCTGTTTTTTCTTCTGTTTTCAAGGATTTTTGAAACCTCCATGATCTGTATATGCTTCCATTTTACCTGATGAATAAGATCCAGATTAAGAATTTCGTTTTGAAGCGTAACGATTCTTACCGTCTGCATAAAAGATTTTTTCACCGTTGAAACTTTCTGTACGAGACTGTGTCCGGATAAATAACTGACTAATTTCTGGGCGTTATCAGAAGAAATAATCAGATCAATATCAGAATTCAGTTTCAGTTTTTCAGGTTCTTCGTTGTGAAATTTCAAAGCCGCATAATCGGTATGGTAAAGCGCATCGAAAATATCTAAAATGACCAGTTCTCTTTCGGTAGAATAGTTTTTAAGAATGATATTTAAAGCTTCGTTCCAAGTTTGTAACAGCCAGTGAATCTGCATATGCCATTCTTCCTGTGCTGCATAAATGGTAAGGTAAGACAACGTGTTCGTCAGAAGATAATACTTCAAATATTTCAGGAGGTCTTCCTCGCTGAACCGGAATGTCATTTTATTTTTTTCTGTAATCTCTGCATAAATTTCTTTCCAGCTTTTTTTCTGGATTAAAATTCCGTTTTGAATAATAAAATGAAAGAAATCAAATGCTTTCGGTTTTTCTGTGGAAGATAATTCCCAGTCATAAACAGCAAGCTTTTCATCCTTTACATAACAGTTCCACGAGGTAAAATCTCCCTGGGAAAACGCCACTTCGATGTTTTCCTGTTCATCAATATGTTTCAGAATCGTGTTTATTTTTCGTGTAATATTTTTAGGAATCCTTTCATCTTCAATTTTTGAAAATTGTATTCTTAAATTCCTGAAATAATTCCAATCAGATATTTTCGTCTGTCTGTTGTGGTGTGCAGAAATTGCCATCACTGCATCGGCATGAATCTTAGTAAAAGAATTCTTACGAACTCCGCTATTTGAAATATCGGATAGCTGAATGATGTTTTCGTTAAGCATCAATGCATTCGGAACTTCTAATTTACTTCTAGAAATGATCTTACTGAGAATTTTGTTTTCTGTAGCAATCAGCTTTTTAGCAGAATCTGTTTCAGCGATCTTGTAAAAATATCCTCCGCTGAACAGAAGTGCCTTATTGTTTGGACCAACAGTTCCTGTAAAAATTGCCCAGTCGTTTTCGATATTAAAAACCGGCTGACTGTTTTTTACATAATAAAGAACCTCTTTCTTAAAAACAATTTTCTGTAAACGCAGTGCAAAAACCGTTTTTACCAATACTTCGAAAAGTTTTGCTTTCGGTGTGGCTGCATTGTAAAATTTTAGAAATAAAGGATTTGATGAATCTGAGTTCCAAAACCACCTTACTGCTCCGTCAGGATTTTTGATGTACGAAAAAGAGATTTTCTTGCTGTTCTCTTCCTGTTTTGTAAACAATTTGTACCCTGTATTTCTAAATAATGTTTTCATGATGATTATTGATATACCAAAATAGTATAAAAATATCTGCCAAAAAATTAAAATACTGATAATTAATTAGTTATGAATTTTTTAATTGAATTTAAATTCCAAAATATGGAAAAAATACTGTTCTGTGGAAATTTAGTCCGGCAGTAACTCCGGTCTTTTTTTCTTAAGAATGATTTTCTGCAACCTTGTAAGATGATTGTTGTTGCGGAATGCAATGGAAAATATAATGATCTGATAGAACATGATCCCATAATTACTCTCCCCGAAGATTCCAAATTCTGTAAAGGAATTGATCACGATAGGAATAAGAATCCCGATGAGCATCAGTTTCAGTTCCTTCTGTTCAGACAATATGGATTTTACAGTAAAAAATACCTGAAAAAGAACAATGGTAAACCCGATAAATCCAAGATTCATGAGAACCTGCATAAAAGTATTGTGCGTCATTTTTCCCGGATACGTATGGGCGCTCTGGAAAAACTCTTTGTAATCGATCCTCATAAAGCCAAAACCTAAAAGCGGTTCTCTGGGTAAACCTTCCGTAATTAAAGCCTGCCAAAACGGAAGCCTTCCTGTAAGACTCATGATTTCTTCCAGCCTTTCCTGATCGCCGCCTTTCAGAATAACCGTATATACCGCGAAAGGAGCAACCATGGCAACAAGCGCAATAATGGCAAATTTCAGGGTTTTCTGTTTGGTCTGGTTGATGTGGAAAAAGACAATCAGCAAAACGCCGATCAGCGAAGATCGTGATCCGGTCATGAATAAAGCATACAAAATGACAAGAATTTTTATGATGGTCCAGACTTTCTTTTTAAAGCGGTACAGATCAAAAATAAGACATGCAGAACCCACTCCGGCAAGCATTCCAAGTTCGTTGGGATTCATCATTGTTCCGCCCAGTCTGGCTTCTTCGCCACCGTCTGTAAGCCGGAAAAATACATCGGGATTAATCCACATTCCGATGACAAAAACCAGTTGCAGAACGAAAACGGTGTTTCCCAGAAGATGATACAGTCTGATGTTGTGACCTTCGAAATAAACGTCTAAAATTTTCAGACTTTTTACGAAAAAATATGCAAAAACAAAGCTCTGAAAGGTCATAAACCATTGCAAAGCGCTGAATCCCGGATTGGTACTCCAGGAAAATGATATAAAGCCTAAAATTAAATAGCAGATGTATAAAATCGGCGAAAATATGTTTTTGTATTCTAAAGAATTAATGCTTCCGTATCTGATGATTTTCCGGTACAACAGAATAGAAGAGATCATCACGCCCATTCTTCCGACTACTTTGATGGCTCGTGTAATGTTTACATTTTCACTCCACGTAAAAAAACACGCCACCATAAGCAGCAGAATAATAAACAGCTGATTGTTGAGCTTTTTAAGAAATTGCTGATGATGAAGAGGTAACGTTTCCATTTCAGCAGTTGTAGAGTTTGGTATTCATTTCATCAAGAATCTTGTTCCAGTCAAACGCTTCTTCTACCATTTTTACCGCATTTCCGCAGATCTTTTCATAGTTCTGCCGATCTTTCCAGATTTTGGAAACGTCGAAAAATGCTTTGGTAAGGAGTGTTGTCTGAGGCGACGGAATATTGATTCCCGCATTGTATTGTTCAACAAGATAGCCAATGTTGGTGTTTTTGGTAACAATACAGGGTTTCCCGAAATTTGCGGCTTCGATTACGGAAACCGGCAATCCTTCGTTTCTTGAGGGATGTACAAAAACATCCATTTTTTTCAGCAGATCGTTTTTTTCTTCACCGAATTTACTTCCGAAAAGGATTGTTTTATCCTCAATTCCCAATGATTTTATCTTTTGGTGAAGATCCGCTTTTTCGTCGCTGTCGCCAATAATCCACAATTCAGAATAAGGATCCGCTTTTGAAAATTCAGCAAAACTTTCGACAAGCAGATCCAGACCTTTTGTGTACATATCCAGCCGTCCGACAAACCCGAAGATCAGATTTTCCTTTTGAGAACCGAAAGAAAAATCATCTTTTATTCTTTCAAAACCATAAGGAATCAAAGTACCTTTCCGGGTCGGAAAAATCGACTGTAAACCCTCCATTTCGCTTTCGCCAATGCAGTGAATTTTTGATGCGTTTTTGATAACGGTTTTTTCAAATAGTTCAAAGTACACTTTTTTGGTAATCATGCTTTTCTGCATTGCGACTGCATTGTACGCACCATGTGGCGTAATGATATATATAAAATTGTGTTTTCTTAAAAATCTGCTTAAAGACGAAAATACAGGAATCCATCCGCCGTGCAGATGAAAAACAGTAGATTCTTCGCTGTTTATAATTTCTTTCTGAAGATCTTCAGGAATGGAAAAAGGATTTTTTTTACGTTTAAAAATCTTCGTTTTAAAGTTTCTTCCGGGATAATTGATCTCCGTGTTTTTAGAAATTCCCCATACTTCTACATCCAGATTATTTTCGACCTGTTTGGTCGCAATGTTGTACACGACTTTATTCACACCGTTCATCTTTTCAGGATTTGCTTTTCCCAATATCAAATGTACTATGCCCATACCGAAATCTGTTTTCTGTTAAGTAAAATTTTCCAGTACACGATCATTAAAATCTGGTTGATTACAAGACCAGTAACTGCGCCGTAAAGTGCTCCGTATTTCAGTAAAAAATGAAAACTGAGTAATGAAAATACAAACGAAATGCAGTATCCTGTAAAAAAAGCTTTATTCTGCTCCAGAACTCTTATGGAAAGTCGGGTAGGATAGCTGTATAAAATCACGATATATAAAACTGAAACCAGTTTAATCACAAAACCATACTGTTGATATTGTTCTCCGCCCAATAACGTAATTAAAGGTTCTGAAAAAATAAAGAAACCGATGATCAGAATTCCTAAAACAATCATTCCTTTCGACATACTGAAAAGCAGGGATTTTTTTTCTTCTTTTTTGTCCTGATAATGAAACTGGGCTGTTTTCGGAAGATAATAATTTTCAACGGTCTGAAGAATGACATTAATAACCCCGAAAAATGACTGAACCAGCCTTAACGCTCCCAAAGCATTAATTCCAAGGTAAATTCCGGCAACGAGCGTGAAAAAATTACTGGAAAACCACTGAACGATTGAAGCGCTTAAAAGCCACTTTCCTTCTGTGAAATGATAATGAAAAAGGGAAGTATTTTTTAAACTGAATTCTGCATTTTTCAAACAATACCAAATTCCGGGAATACAAGCCATGGCGTTGACAATGGCAATAATCAGAAGACTTTTTCTTAAATTCAGATTGTTTTCAAACCAGATTAAAGGAAAAGCAAGAAGAAAAATGCTGTCGATAAAAAGCACCAGTTGTATGCGGTCTATCGTAAGCAGAACTTTTCTCAGGAAATCCTGAAAAACATACGCTGATGCAAAAATAATGATCGCCGGTAAATTATCTTTAAAAAACGATATTGCGGAAACAGGCAGAAATTTAGCAGCAAACATCAGTGTTGAGAAAATCAAAACTAAAATTACTGAACCCTGAAAAACAAAACCCAGCGATTTTTTGGTGAATTCTTTTGCTGCCAGAATCTGAAAAGGCTGTACTATAATGGCATTGCAGATGCCTACCAAAAGATACGTTACCAAAAGCACAGATGAGAACAGACCAAAATCTGAAATATTCAGTTTTCGGGCAAGTAAAAACGTCAGAAGAAAATTGCTCCCGCTGAAAATCAGCTGGTCTGCGAAAACCAGAGATGTGGGTCTGCGAAATATTTCTGTAAGCTTTTTCACGATCTTTTTCTGTTTATAAAACTTTTAACGGAGGTCATTAAACTCGGGTTATAACCTTCTTTATTCAGCACAAACCATAGATTGGTCAGTTTGTATTCATCCTTAAGAAGTTCTACGTTCATAATGGTTTTTTCGGCTGTTTTCCGGCTGTCTAAAACAAACAGATTTTCATCTGCCATTTTCAGGAATAATAGAGGCAGTTTGCCTTGTTTTATCGACTGATTGTTGATGATACAAAGATCATTTCCTGTCATTTTTTCACGGATCAGATTTTCAATATCCGTGGAAGTTAATCTTAAGTTTTTTTCTTCTGAAAAGTCGATATAATCGATGTTTTCAATGTTTTTTAAGTTTCCTGCCACATCAATAACCAATACTTTTCTGGATTGCGCCTGTAAGGCTTTTATGATGTTTTTAGAATGAAACCTATGCTGTTTCGATTTATCATAGGACGTTATGCAGATGAGATTTTTATCTTTAATGATTTCCTTAAGCTCCATTTCCAGCACGTTCTCGAGAAAGTGATGCATTATGTTTTCCCTGTTTTTAATGAAAGGCGTTGTAAATGCAACAGGAATGGTGCTGTTTTTTTCGATGGTATACACATCATTCACTTTGGCTTTTGCAAAATGTACAGCGTAGATGAGGGCAATAGAGCCGATCATGCTCATAATGGCTGCAACAATGATGATGATGGATCGCATCGGTGAAACCGGCTGTTTAGGAAGCTCTCCTTTTGTAATAATTTTATGAAAAGAAATTTTTGCCGCTTTTGCAATTTCTGCATCTATTCTTTTTTCGTTCAGGAAGTTGTAGTTTTTTTCGTAGAGATTGAACTCACGATTCATAATGTTCAGCAGTTTTTCTTTCTCGGGAAGCCCGATAAAAGCCTGTTCTGCAATCTGAATATCGCGGTCGATGTCGTTATATTTGATCTGTAGGTTTCTCTGGGTGTTTTTAATGCTTTCAGTTTGGTAATCGGTAAGATCTTTAATTTTAGAATCAATAACCTTTACTTTCTCATGTTCCGGAGTGTAGGTTAAGAGCAATTCTTTTTTTTCCGCCTGAAGCAGCTTCATATTCTTCACCATTTCGGTTGAAAGAAGGTCGTTGAATGCTTCAAAATTCGGGGCAAGATCAAGATAGTTGTCTTTACCTTCAGAAATATAATTATTGAGATTTTTTATCGCATCGAGATTCATTTTCAGATTGCTTTTCTGAATTTTAAGCTGGGATATTTTTCTCAGATCGGTTTCTGTTTCCTGCGGAATATTGATGATGTTTTCTTTGTTTCGGTAATTTTCTATACGGTTTTCTGCACCGGAAAGCTTATTGTTTGCCTGTCCGATTTCATTTTTCAGAAAATCTACGGTGGTATTGGCAGCGCGGTATTTATTTTCAATATAATCCTGAATATAAGTCTCTGCAAGAGTATTTACTAGAAGACTTGCTTTTTCAGGAACATTGCTTTTGTAATTGATTCTGATAACGGGAACATCTTTGTCCACCGAAACAATATCCAGGTTTTTATTTACCTTATCCAGAAGTTTTTCTCTGCTCATGAATTCAACTTCATACTGATCGACAATTTTAGCACCGGGTTTGGACTGAAGGTAGCTGTCGTTTTTGGTAATCAGGATTTTTCCTCCTTTAATGGCTGTAGGAACTCCGAAAGTGCCTTTTACTTCTTTGGCAGAATCGGATGCTTTTATTGTAAAATTCTGATTTGAAGTTATATTAATGATAAATTTTTTATCGTAATTTTTTTCATCGTTTAGAATGCTTTCCACTTTTATCGGAGAATCGCCGAACAATTCTACAGAACGTACTTTTCCTTTTCTGTAAATTTCGGTAGAAAAGGGGAGTTTTTTCAGTGTTTTTTCAATTAATGATGTCGATTTCAGAACTTCTATTTCTGTGCTTATTTTGTTTGGCGTGGCAAAAACATCGAAATCTTTGAAGAGATTCGCGCTCGGAACGCCTTCCTGTGTATCCGCAAGCTTCAGTTTTGCGGTGCTTTCGTACATCGGCGTTACATAGTTGAGGTATTTTTTTGCTGCCAAAACCGCAATAATCATAGCAAGAACGACGATGGGAAATCCTCGTAACAGCGGTTTTAGAAATCTTACATTCTCGTTGTTCATGGTCATCAAATTTTATAATAATCCTATCAGAATCGCGGCTGCGGAAGTAACGGTTGCAAAAGGAATAATGGTGGAAATTCTCTTATCAAAATCTTTGCTTTTCTTAGAAGGAACAATGATGTAATCTCCCGGATGAAGAAGGATATTCTGGTTCGGAACATCCTTCATTTTGGTAAGATCGATATTGGTAACGCGAACGTTTTCGCCTTCTTGTCTCAGAATTTTAATAGATTTTAAATTGGCATACATTTCAAATCCTCCTGCTTTGGAAACCAGCTCCAGTAAAGTGTTCTGGTCTTTATCTACCTGAATTACCGCCGGATTTCTCACTTCGCCCATCACCGCAATTTCTTTATTCAGCACTTTTACATCCACGATAGGATTTACCAGCCATTTTTTAAGCTTTGTTTTTATTTCTTCCTTCAGTTCGGAAAGAGATTTCCCTACAACTGGAGTTGTTCCCAATTTTGGAATTTCTATATTTCCATTGATGTCTACCAGAAGCCATTTTCCGTATACTTCATTGGAGTTGTAAATTCCGTTTACAGAACCCACACTCAGATCATCCTGTCCCCAAACGGAAAGCGTAATTTTGTCGTCTTTACGGATTCTGTATTCATAGTTGGGATCATAGCTGAAATCCTGCATATTTCGGCTTGTCTGTTCCTCTTCAAGTACGTTGTAGGTTTTACAGGATACAAGAAGCATCAGGAAAAAGGATGAGAGTATGATTTTTTTTAACATAAGATCTAAAATAAAATGGAAAAGAATTTTCTAAAGCCTTTCAATTGATTACCAGACATTTCTTCTTTTATCTGTAAAATTTTCTGTATTGTTTCTGTCATTTTTTCGCAAACATTGGCATCTTTTACCAGATAGTCGAATGCACCGTATTTCAGGGCATTAACAGCGGTGTCAATATTTTCTTGTGCGGAAACCATAATAACATAAATATTAGGATCGTATCTTTTTATTTTCTTTAAAACTTCAAAACCGTTCATATCTTCCATATTGTGATCCAGAAAAATAATATCCGGCTTTTGATGAAGTTCATCCAGACATTCTTCACCATTGCTAAAGTATGTGATATCTTCATAATTATGATTTTTCAGATATTGTTCATAAACACTTGCGCAGAATCTGTCATCATCTACAATAAAGAATTTTAAATTTTGGTTGTTAGTCTCCATTTTATTGATTTGAAAACAATACCTCTATTTTTGTGCCTTATTGTAAGTTTTTGATAAACAGTTATTTAAATTTAAATAAATTCCAAAAAATGGAAAGTGTTCTTAATTTTGGATTTTAAATATTATTTTAATTCTGCTTTTAGCTGATTGATAACAGTGTTCAGGGTTTGTTTTATTTTTTCAAACAAAGCATACAATTCTGTAAGTTCTGCTTTTTGCTCTTTTGCCGATATTTCTAATAGTTTTACATCTTCTTTAATAGAGAATATCCCGATTCCTTCAACACTTGGCTTTATTTTATGAACCAGTCTTGCAATTTCGGAGTTGTTTTTCTCTTCAAATGCTTTTTCTACCAGAGGAATTGTTTCCTGTGTCTGCGAAATGAATATGGAAAGCATTTTCTGAACAAATTCTTCATTACCGCGGCTAAGTGTTTTTATATTTTTAAGATCATAGAGAACTTCTTCTCCGGTAGATTTTTTTGAGCGGAGATGTTTTGCATTTTTGGTATGTTTATAAATGATCTTAAGTAGATTTTCCTCGATAAATGGTTTGGTAATGTAATCATTCATTCCTGCATTGATGCAATTGTCGATCTCTGTTTTGAAAGCATTTGCGGTTAATGCAATGATCGGAGTTCTGATTTCGAGTTCTTCCCGCAAAACTTTAGTCGCTTCAATACCATCCATTTCCGGCATCTGAATATCCATTAAGATAATATCAAAAGGTTCATTTCTTGCGATTTCAACTGCCATTTTACCATTATCAGCTTTTGTAACGCTGCATTTGAAATAATTCAACGAATTTTCGGCTACCAATTGATTAAGCTCGTTATCTTCTACAAGCAACACTTTGGTTCCGGCAATGGAAATATCTTGTTTTTCCAATGCATTTCCTTTTATGTTTCCCCCGATTCCTTTGTCAATCGTAAACTTTAAAGTGACGCAGGTTCCAATATTTTTTTCACTCTTTACGAAGATTTCACCTTTCATCAATTTTACAAGTTCTTTGGTAATAGGCATTCCAAGACCTGTACCGCCGTACTTCCGGGAAACGGAACTGTCTTCCTGGTTGAATTTTTTAAAAATATTTTTTACGTATTCTTCACTCATCCCAATTCCGGTATCGGTAATGTTGATTATAATTGCCTGTTTATCGGGGAAATCTTTCTGAAGAGTACATTCAACTTTAATTTTTCCCTGATTGGTAAATTTCAAGGAATTACCGATGATATTAAATAAAATCTGCTCTATTTTCAAAGAATCTCCTTTCAACGCAGAGGAAATATCTGGAGAAAAGTCTGTGATAAGCTGAAGTTTTTTTTCTTTGGCTTTCGGCTGAAGAATGGCTGTTACATTCTGAATACTTTCCTGAAGTGAGAAATTTTTATTTTCCAGTGACATTTCACCAGATTCTATTTTCGACATATCAAGAATATTGTTAATAATTGATAACAAATGATGTGAGGCGTTGTAGCTGTTTTCTATAAACTGTTTCTGAGTGCCGTCATTCTGGTTTATCCTTTTCAATTCTCGTAAAAAACCGATGATCGCATTGAGTGGAGTTCTTATTTCATGGCTCATATTGGCAAGAAATACTTCTTTAGCTTTTGATGCCTCCAATGCTTTTGCTTTTTCCTGTTTCAGCTCTTCTTCGAGATTTTTCTGATCTGTGACATCAAGATGGATTCCTATGGAACCAAGCTGGTTGCCGTTGTCATCATAATTCGGAGCTCCACTTATTGCCCACCATCTTATTTCTCCTCTTTTGTTTTTTACCGGTAACTGATAAACACTTGAAACACCTATTTTTCTTAATTGTAGCTGCTCTTGTACAAACTCAACACTGTTTTCTCCATGTAAGAAGAGCTGTGACGGATTTTTGCCGATTAATTCATCCATATCATAACCTGAAACATTACAAAAGCTTTGGTTTGCGTATTGAATCACTTCATTATTATCTACTTCCAACAACCCCAAATTCATATTGGCAATCATGTTCCTGTACTTTTCCTCCTGTCTTCTCAAGTGTTCTTCCGCTCTTTTTCTCTCGGAAATATCTTTGATAAAGTAGCAATAATGTTTGTCGTTATTCTGAGTAACTGCAATCACCGACATTTCTACTGTAAGTTCTCCACCGTTTTTTTTGGTTACTTTGATCTCCAGTTGCTTGTTTAGCATCACCTTGTATAATCTTTTATCAGCTTTCGGAATAATTTTCCCAATAATCTGTTCACCTTCCATTTCTTCTTTCGTCCAGCCAAAAGTGGAAACTGCGCTTCGGTTCCAAAACGTGATTTCACCTTTATCATTGGTAATAACAATGGCATTCATCGCAGAATCCATAATCATTCTGTTTCTTTCTTCACTTTGTTTAAGAAGATTTTGAGTAACTACACGTTCTGTTATGTCATTGTATTTCCAGAGATGCCCTTTATAATAATCATTTATGAAGATAGGAATGTAATCTCTTTCCAGAAAGTTGCCGTTTTGGGTTTCCAGAAGTTCATTGGTTACAATTTTCTTTTCTTTAAGAATTTCATTAATTCTTTCTACAAAATGAACTTCGTTTTTGAATAAAGATTTAGAATCCTCTGCCGAATTTGTACAGTCTGCACCGATCATTTCATCTGAAGAAACCGGAATATTAAACATTCTACAAAACAGATCATTGGTGAAGATAATTTTTCGGTTTTCATCTTCCATTAAAATCCCGAATTGTAAATTTGCGAGTAGTTTTTTCAGAATTTCTACAGTTCGGGAAAGGTTTCTTTCAAGAAAAATACGCTCTCTTACGTTGACAAGCACCTGCGTGAAAATGGTAAGAAGATTTTTCTCAGTATCTGACAATTGATGAAAGTCTTTTACAAAATCAAACCCTACAAACCCTAAACATTCATTTTGCATCATTGCAGGAATAACCAACAAACTTTTAATATCCTGTTCCTGTAAAATGTTTTTGAGATCACTTTCCGGCAATTCGTTAATATTCGGGTAATAAATGCTTCCTCCTTTTTTGGTAATCTCTACCCATTCGCCGATCATTTCAAGAGGTACATCCTGAAGATTGTCTATTTGCGGACTTATTCCCGCATTGCAATATTCAAAAACATTGGAGCAGGTATTTTTTTCAAATTCATATTTAAAAATATAGGCTCTGTCTGCTTTTACAAACTCAGACATTTCCTTTAATGATTTGTTGACACTTTCTGATACCTTTTCAATGGGGATATTAATATATTCAGAAGAAATATCCATTAAAAGATTTTGGAAATCAAGCTGTTTATTGAGCTGTTCCTGTAAAAAGATTCTCTTTTTCAGTTGTTCCGTAACGTAAGATGACAATTCAGCAAGATCTTCAGAATTTTGGTTTTCAACAGAAGGATCGAGGATTTTTATAAACTCATAAAGATTGGAAATAGATTTCTGTTTCAGAAGGTTTTCATTTTTGAGATTGATGTAAATCTCCTGATACTCTTCCTCGCTCTGCTTAAAAGCATGATCCATCAGTTCTTTATCTCTTTCAAAAGATTTATAAGACTGATTAACCGCATTAATGAAATTTTTGAATTGCGGATGAGATATACAGTCATCGGTAAGATGTTTACTGATTTGTCTCTGTAAAAGTTTGTGGACTTCCGGCTCCATTTTTATTCAGTTTCGTTAATGGTTGTAATAGTAATCGTTTGGTTGTGAAGTGCGCAATCTTCAAAAGGTTTCAGCGGAGAAATTTCGCCGTAAGAATAAAAGCCTGTAATAAGTGGAGATGATCCCAATACATCTTTTATTACTTCTACCTCTTCATTAGTACGGTCTCCTAAAACTAACTTTCTTCCCACACAACTTATGATAATGGCCAGTTTTGGCTTCGTAGGATTCATCTCCAGACATTGGCTTGCTGCATCATTTGCTGCGTCTATCAATCGATCCATATTCGCTTTCATAAATCTTACTTTACTTCCTTCCGGAAGATCTCCTGCAAAAACCATCATATTGTTTTTCTCATTGATGGATAGAATGGTTCGTACAATCGGAGAAGAATGGTCATCAGATTTAAGTGATAAAGGAAAGAGCAGGGCAGAACCGGGAAGTCCTTCTGCATATTTTCCGAGGTATTTTTTATAAAGATCAAGCGCATTTCTATGATCTATTTCATACAGAATATTGTTGTGAGACTGGGTTACTGTTCTTTCCAGCCCAAAGCTTTCCCAACCACCGTAAGAAGCGTGAGACAATTCCAGATTTTCTCCGTAAAACCCTATTGCCAAAATCTGGTTGGGAACAGGAGTCTGATTCAGTCCAACTGCTGTTTTCTCAAACTTGTCGCCATCACCCGCCAATCCTCCGGAAATAAGTACATTTTCGGGACGTACAGAATTTAGTCCCTGCACAAGTTGACTGCCATTAACAAGGCTTCCGTCTGATAATACAAAGACCCATTTAAGATGTTCTTTCGGGAGTTTTTCCAAAAGGCTTTTTCCAGCTTCAAAACTGTTTGGGAAATCTTCTGTATTAATCTGTGAAGTTTTAATATGAGATTTTGAAAATCCGATGATGGTAAGAACTACAGTATCATCATAGACTTCATTGCTTAAAATCTCTCCGGATGATGATGACAAAGCAATCTCTGCATTGGGGAATTTTTCTTTTAACTGAAGAAAAAAACTGCTGTCTTCAATAATATGTCTCGCTCCGTATCCTATGACTAACTGAGCTTTCTGGTAATCAAGGTTTTCATCATTTCTTTCATATTGAGATTCTCCGTTTATAAAGAGTAATTTGGCAACTTTCATTAGTTATTTTGTTTTTTTTTAAGATCAACGTTATTCATAAGATTATAAATTGTTGATTTGCCGATGTCTAAAACTTTTGCTGTTTTTATGACATCATGATTGTTTTTTTTCAGAAAATGTAAAATAATATCTGAAGTGTATTGTTTCAGCGTTTTTTGTTCACCAAGAAAAGACTCCGAGTCTTTTTCAATAGCGTAGAAATTAATGTCTTCTGCTGTTATTTCGGAAGTATCAGACATTACGCAGGCAAGATCTATCACAGATTTCAGTTCTCGTACATTTCCCGGAAAACTGTAGGCAAGAAGTTTTTTTCTGGCATCTGTAGATAAAGCTAAAGGTTTGATTTTATTTTCCTTTGAAAACATTTCTATAAAATGTTTTGCAAGAATGAGAGTATCCTGATCTCTGTCTCGTAAAGGTGGCAACTCAATTGGAAGACCAACGATTCTGTAATATAAATCTTCTCGGAAATTCCCTTTCTTTACTTCCTGTGCAAGATTTTTATGAGTAGCCGTGATTACTCTTACATCCAGTTTTATTTTCTGGTTTCCACCAACTCTTGTAATTTCTCTTTCCTGAAGCGCACGGAGCAGTTTACTCTGAATATTGAGATCGAGCTCTGCAATTTCATCCAGAAAAATAGTTCCTCCATTTGCCTGTTCAAACTTTCCCGAAGCTCTGTCTGTTGCGCCCGTAAAAGCGCCTTTTTCGTGACCGAAAAATTCACTTTCTACCAATTCTTTGGGAATGGCTGCCATATTCACAGCGATGAAAGGTTTGTTTTTTTTAGCAGAATTGTAGTGTATTGCTTTTGCCACCACTTCTTTTCCTGTACCGGTTTCTCCGGTAATAGAAACATTAATGTTGGATTTGATGGCTTTATTGATTTTTGAGAATATATTTTTTATCCCTTCACTTTGTCCGATAATGGTTTTTTCAAATGTGTATTTTTTCTCAAGTTCTTCTTTCAGTTCTTCAACTTCCTTTCTTAAAGATATGTTTTCTCTTAGCCGAAGAATAGAACTCCACAAAAGTTCTTTAGAATGTTCGTTCTTTACAATATAATCTTTGGCTCCTTCTTTTAGAAAGTTAATGGCGACTTCAATTTTTTCCTGTCCGCTGATAATAATGATAGGAAGATCAGGGTAAATATGGTGAATCTTTTTGAAAAGCTCATCACCCTGAATATCTGGTAATCCGAAATCGATGCAGATAATATCAGGATTTAAATATAAATTAGAGAGACAGGCTTTGGCAGTATCAAATAGGTAAACTTCATAGTCTGGATTTAGCTGAAGATGATACTTAAGCATTTCACCAAAAAACGGATCATCATCTATGATAAAAATTTTACACATTCTGGCTATATTTAGTTTTTAAATTTAATACTAAAATAACATTTTATAATAATATAATGTGTTATCAATAAATATAATTTAAAATAAATATCATTTATTAAATAAATGTAAATTTATGTAAAAGAACGTAGCTTTTTTTTAATTGAATATTAGGAATATCAGAATTGACTTTTGTAAGATAAAAATTATCAAATTGAAAAGTTGAATCTTATTTGAAGTTCAAAAAATAATTATTTTTTATTTAAATTAATACTTTAAACAAAAGTTATAACCGGTTATATTGGAGTTTAATAATAATTATAATATAAAATATTATTTAGTTGTTTTTATTGAGTTCCAAACTTTTTAGAGTGTATTTTTTTCTCCTTAACTTTTATTATAAATTCAGGTAATGTAAAAAGTTCACCCGCTTTTACGGAGAAAGAAGCTCGTTCTGTTTCGCAATAAGTATTTTGAGGAAGCGTGTTTGAGTTGAGCGTTGCTGTGTAATTTCCAATTGGTAAAAAAGCAATAAATTCACCATTATCATCTGTCGCTGCAGTTTCAATTAATACATTATCTCGGTAAATATTGAATGTAATTCCGTTTGCTCTGGGATTGAACTCTACAGCCATTTTATGGTCGTAATCGTACTTTATGCGTCCTGCTAAAGTACCGTTTTGATGAAGAGGAACCGCAATACTAACTGCGTAATGATCAATATCTAAAATCTTATCCTCATAAAACCAGCCTTCCTGAATCGATTGTTTGAGTCTGTATTTCCCAAAAGGTACATTTTTGTAAGTTATTTTTCCTTCCGAATCTGTTTTGAAGGCAATATTATTAATATTCAGCAAATAATTGGGTGCTGCTTCTTCGTCAGAATCAAATACATTGTTGTTGTTTCTGTCATAGAATGCAAAAGCGTGAATGTTCGATTTTTTCTTTGTGCTCAAATTAGCTTTCTGAACATTTAAAGTAACTCCTGCCTCAATAGTGAAAATATTATTTCTCATATTGGCAGATGAATAATTATACAGAGATGAATTAACGAAAAAATCGTACAATCTTGTATGCCATTTCAGATTACAGAATGCCGAAGGTGACTTTCCGTAAATGTTATCTTCCGTATAGGCAATACCGGATGTAATGTTTAGTTTTTCTTTAAATGCATTACTGCTGTAATATACAGAAGTATTAAGCCTGTTGTATTTTTCGTTTTTGTCTATAATCTGCGAAAAAGCATACTCTGATAAATAATAGCTTCCTGTTTGATACTGAGATGCAAAGTTGATTTTTCGGTAATTATAATTGGCAATTAGTTTTCCCTGAAATTGTTGGTTTTCCTTATTCGGGTATTGCGCAACACCGATTTCAAATCCCAAAAGAGCAGAATGTTTCTTGTTATTGCTTGTCCAGTTTGTGCTTTCTACAATTCTGTTTGCTTTAATAGTTAAATCTTTTTGCTGAAACTGAGGTAAAAAATTATTATAAGAATTAGATTTTTCCAACTGATGTTGGTAGGCAAAAGAATAACCAAAAGATCCGGTTTTTGCTAAATTGAATCCTGCCTCCAACTTGAGATTATCTGAAGAAAGCTGACTTTGATAAAAGTAATATTTCGGAGAAAAATTAGAATAAAAAGCATTTGCAAATGCATAATGTTTTTTGAAGACTGTGATGTTTGCATTTTGCTGGATCTGTAAACTTCCACGTCGGTTTCCGGGATAATAATCTGAGCTGTAAAAAACGTTTCCGTTAAGGCTTAGTTTTTTAATAATTCCTGAATATTGAGATTCAAAAGCAAGAGAAGGCTTTGTAATTCCGTTTTGGTCATAAATACTTATTCCTCCATATAATTTTGAGGTGGTTTGCCAAAGATTATTAAAGTTACGGGTAAATTCTGTGCCTATCAAATGATGTTTTGCTTTCTCGTAGGGATCATTTTTAAATATATAAATCGATGAGAGATTGCGGGAAAAATTATAAGGATTTATAATTCCTTTCACATAAAATCCATATCCGTTTTTTAGAAATGAATTTCTTTCCAATAAACTGAAACTTTGCTCGATAAAACCTACTTCAATTTTTTTATCTTTTGCTGAATTCAGAAAACTGTATTCTATTCCTCTTCCAAAAAGTGAAACTTCCAGAAGTTTGCTGATGTTTCCTACCGTAAATTCACTTTTCTCGCGACGGTAAGAAATGTATGTATTGTTGATGATAGGATCGGTCTGAGAATTTAATAAAAGGATATTTCCGTTGATGAAAATATATCCGGAAGAAACGTTGAAACCTCCATTTCCCAAAATCTGGTACATGTCAAGATCATTGCCAATTCTTCGGTAACTTGCTGTAATTGTGTTTTTTGAAGTGCTTTCAAAACCGTTCTGTAATTCGTCCTGAAAGTTTTGTACATTGGATATACTTTGTACAGATATTCTGGTATTCCCAAATATTTCTTTGTCAGGATCTTTAAAACCCGTCACATTTACTGTAAAGACATTTTTTTTATTTAATTCTTTTGAAGGTAAAAAACTGAATGTAAATATAGAATCTTGTTGTGGATGAAGCATCCCGCTTTTTTCGATAAAAAGATTGCTTTCATTTTGATCCGGAATTTTAAAAACCAAAGTTGTTTTCTGTGGTTTGTTTCCTTTGTTAGATACTTTTATTCTTATTTTTAGGGAATCCTGATTATTGGTTCTGAAAATCTGTGAATTTTCGGCAATCATTTGCAGAAGGCTGTTTTCTTCAACGGTGTGAGTGATGGTTTTTTCGTCAATTTTCTGATCAGATTGATTGGCGAGAATGAGGTTGATTTTGGCGTCTCCTGCATCGGCGTTGTTACTGACTAAAAATTTAACTGAAACAAATTTTCTTTCGTTTTTCTGAAGATCAACAGCAATATTCTGATCCAGAATAGATTTGAATCCCGCAGGAGCTGAAATTTTTATCTTTCCTTTAAAGTTTTCATTAGCATTGTTGTTGCTTATGGCAAGAATTAAATCAAGAATTTTTGATTCGGCATTATATGTTTTTTCATGAATGTCTAATATCGTATTTCCTGTTGTGTTTTGAGCCGACAAAAAAACCGTACAAAATAATAAAAGACAGGTCGTAAAGTGTTTTATAAAGATTTGATTACCAAAAGAAAGCATTATTGCGGAGTTATCTCGTATTGTAATGTGGCAGAGTATTCATCTGGTTTTGCATTAATGAAATATTCGTCATTGGGTTTGGTAGAGTATTTTATCGTATAATCTAGATTTGCACCTTGTGTGGAAGATCCTTTTGCGATAGTTTGTGAAGCTGTATTTAGAAAAACAGTGTAAAGTGCTGAACCTGCATTTTGTGTAAGAGGTGTTACATTCATTTGAACATTACTTACCGGTATTGTTTTTCCGGCAAGTGATGTAAAATTACTCTGGATGGCTTTTACAGTTATCTGGAAATTGGTATTTGCTTTTACAGTAAGCGCATTCGGATACGTTACACTCTTTCCGTCTTTGTAGTCCTGCATACTGTTGAATTCCAAAAGACCATTTGTTGCGTTGCCATTTACTTTTAATGATAGTTCTGTACTTGTAGGCGGAGTTCCGCTAAGTGTACCAATCTGAAACTGAATGTTATGATCCATTCTTCCGATAATCGAATTGTTTTGGCTGTAAGCGGTAAATTCCATAGGAACATTAAATGTAGTCCATGCAGGATAGTTAGAAAGATAAGCTCCTCCGGCAACAGTGATGCTGAATTTTAGCTGTAAACTGTAATATCCGTTTTGCTGGCTTGGTTGGTTACGCAATGGCGCATTTGATTTTGGAACTAAAAAAAATTCTGATCCTTCTGTTACAACGGTATTCGGAGGAATTCCGATTTCAGCAATTGTAGGTACAGGATTAGGATGAGCCTGTCCCGTTGAGGAAACCGGTTGGAAAGAAATTTTATTAGCTGGGAAAGTGTATGGTCCGTTGTTCGCAGTAATAGGACTTTTCAGTCGTGCAGTTACTTTCCAGTTAGGAATGTTGAAATTTCCATTTCCGGAAAGGGTCATTGTATATCCGTTAGGATCTGTATTTCCCTGATAAGAATTAATTTGAAGGTAACCATTTACCCATGATGAATATGATATTTGAGAATGAATCTTACCTGTCAAAAGAAATATCATGATTAAAAGGCAGAACTTTCTATTCATAACTAAAATTTAATTCACCCAATTCTAAATTTTCTGCATCACCATAATCTACAAGAACTGATGTTGTATACTTTCCTTTTTCCAGAGTGGTAGGAAGTGCAATTTCCATTTGTCTTTTATTTCCCGGCATTGTATAAAATACAATCGGGTTCAGTGTCGTTTTTTTACCGTTACCTGCGTTGAGAATATCTGCATTTACTTTACCGTCTACCCAAATTTCAGCCTGATTCTCAAAGCTTAAATTCAGTGTTTTTTTAGCTGCATCAAATTTAAGATCTGTGATTTCAAGTTTTTTCTTTGTAGCTTCCGGTTTTTTATGGAATATTTTAATTCCCGATCGTATGCTTACTTTTATATTTGCTCCTTTGCTGTCGACATCGTCTACAGGATTCATTTGGCTTACATAAAGAAGTGCAGTATGTGCAGAAAGATTGTCCTTTGCTGCAGTGGGCGAGGTGATTGTAATTTCTATATCGCGTCTTTCTCCCGGTGCTAATGAAAAATAAGTGTCTTCTTTTTTTATGGTAATCCATCCGGTGCAGGATGTAGGTAAAGAATTGGCAGGATGCATCTGGTTTTCTCCTTTCACGTCATATTCCCAATCTCCCAGACTTACTGCAAGATCCAGACTGTTTTTTGCACTTACATTGGTTACGGTTACTTTTTCGGTATTACTTACTCCCGCAGCAGACTCAAAATAAAGTCGTGGAGGTGATACAGATATTCCTGTCTGTGCTTTTGTATTGAAAAAGAATACAAAAAAGAAAAAGCTGAAGAGCTGAAGTGTATTTTTCATGAAGAAAGTACGTAATGAAAGAGAAGTGCTGCAAAAACTGCAACACTTCTTTTTTATTGATTTTAAATGTCTCAGAATTTTATTGAGAAACAATAGTGTAAGTAAGTTCAGTAGTATATACTGTAGGATCTTGTCCTGCGATATAGTTGTCTAGATATGTATTTGCACCTGCACCTTTGTATTCGATGCTGATTTTTTTATCTACACCACCGTTTGAAGAGCTTACCAATGTAGTTTCGTTAGCAGAAAGCTGAACGTTTTGAGCGTATTGTGCTCCGTTTACTGCATCAGAACCTGCAGTTGCTTTGATCTGAATTGTATTTGCCTGAATGTTTTTGTTACCGTTTTGTAAAGCAGAATTAGCGCTTTTTACTTTTACCTGGAAACCACCTGTACTGAAGATGTTTAAGTGATCCGCATTCAAAGAGCTTACACCGTTTGCATAGTCATCTTTTGTTACGTAGTCTAAGTTAACGATTTTTTGGGCGTTGTTTACAACCAGTGTTTGGATAGGTTTTAATCTTACATTTAGAGTTGCATTTTGTGCTTTTACAGCAACTACACCTAATATTGCTATTGAGGTAATAATGATCTTTTTCATTAAATATTTTTTTATATTGTTTTCTAAGTTTCGGTTGCAAAAGTACGCCCACCTCGTGAAACCAATATTGTGAAAAATGACCAATGTTTTGTGAAAATTAACAGATTATCATCAAATGTTACATTTTGTTGATTTTATGAAAATTTAAACATAATATTATATGAATAAATATAAATTGTATTATTGCTTATTTTTTATCAAATATTTTATAAAATAATGTTTATGGGTGTTTAATTGATAATTTTTAATGATGATTATTGTTATTTGATGACTAATAAAAATTTGTGTTTTTCTAAAAAAGCTATTGTGTAATGATTAAATAGATAACGGTGTTATTGATGTTGTTAATATTTCGTTTATCATGAATCGTATCATTGTTTGCTAAAAACGCTGTCGTTATTTTGTGGTCTGTTATGGAAGAAGTTGTGGAATAGATGAGTTTAGATTCGGAAAGATAAGATTTGTTTTCAAAATTATTCCCGGTAGTTTCATTTTGTTGTTCTTTCAAAACTTTGATTTGATATCCGTATAAGTTAGATGCTGTCAATTCGTTTTTATTTTCCTTTTTAATATTTTGATTTTTGTCTGATAATTCTTTTGCGGTAGTTACGGATAGAATCTGAGTGGGAAAAAGTCTTACATTAATACGGCTGTGACTGGCTTCTTGTGCGGCTAGAAGTGTTGTGAGTAAAAGGCAAAAAAGTATAAAATACTTACCGCACATGATGATGGATTTGGTTTGTTTGGTCACATGAAGTTACGAAATTATGCTGAGATTTCTCTCATTTCGGATGGTTTTTTTCCGCAATGTTTCTTCACAAAATTGGTGAAATTTCCTTCGTCGCTGAAGCCGAGATCGAAAGCGATTTCAGACATCGTTAAATTTGAAAATTTAATTGCTTTTTCGCATTCAAATTTTACTTTTTCAATGATGAGTTGTTTGGCAGATTTTCCATATGCGTACTCTGTCATTTCGGTTAATCTTCTTACGGTGATTTTAAGTGCGTCTGCATAATGTGAAACTTTTTTAGCGGTTTTAAAATCTCTTTGTAGAAGAATTCTGAATCTGTTGGCATAAGAAACATATTCTAAACGCTCATCTTTCTCAGTCGGTTGGTTTTCTACATGAAGATATGCGTCTAAAATGAGACCTTCGATTGCGTTGTGTGCTGCAGAAATATATAGGCTTTCATCCTTATCTTGAAACTTTAGCAGGCGTTCTACCAGAATAATCTGATTGTACTTATTGTTGCCAAAATAAGGTGCTGTAAAGATTTCAGAATGACAGTTGAAGAATACCGGAGAATTCAGAAAAAGGCTGTCTTTGGATGATTTATCGTAAAATTCTGCCGAAAATCCAATTGCGTAGATTTCTTTACCGATGGCGTTATTAATGATAAGATCTTTTTGAGGACCTATGAAAACTGCATTTCCACCAGCTATTTTATATTCAATATTTGAAACTTTTATAATTAGATCCTGTGCTGTAAGAAGGATGCAAAAATATTCTTGAGTGTTAAATTCCTGCTTGTAATTGTTGCGTTTAATAATGTTACTGATCAGATTAATACTGAATCCAATTTTGCGAAGTTGATTTGTTATCTGGTACATTGTAGTTTTTAACGCTTATTTCTTGCTAATTTCAAATTTAGGATAATTTTTTGAATAATAAACAAATAATTTACGATTATGTATTAAAATTAATAATTAATGTTTTTGGTTATTTATTATTCGAGCTTAATAGCTTTTTTTTCTTTATTTGTAGGATATTAATTAATTTTTAAGTGTTTTGTTTTCAGTAATTTAAAGTTGTTTTAATAAATATATATTGATGAATTATTTCTAATTTTAGTATTAAATATATAATTATAATGTTTTTTAATTGTTAATATTATTGTGAATTTGTGTAAATTTTAAATATTGTGTTTATTAAGCTGTAAATTTAAATACATACATTTTAGAATAGTTTTAATTATTATTTATTTAACCGTAAATTGTTATTATTGTATTTATTAATAAATCATATTTAAGAAAATAACCCATTCTCTTTTATAATTTCTATCATCTCTTTACCCCGAAAGAGCAGGATACTGAAAATTTGTAAAATGTATACTTTTATAAAAATGAAATAAATAGATATTTTTCTTAATTGAAAAAAAAACTATTTCACCGTTTTATGTGGTTTTAATGTAAGTTAAAATCAAATCATAAATAATTTAACATAGTATGAAACTCCATAATCCTTTTACTTTTATTCTGTCTTTGTTTACAGTTTTCTTGCTTTCTTCCAACCTAAAAGCTCAGGATAAATTCCCAGACGGAACTACAATCCCAAAATGGTTTAAAGAAAACAAACGCACAGATATTAATAAATTAGGAAAAAAATATATAATCACTGATTTTGGTGTGAAGAACGATAGCACAGTTCTTCAGACCAAACAACTTCAGACAATCATCGATTTAGCAGCTAAAAACGGCGGTGGAGTTGTGGTAGTTCCGAAAGGAACTTTTCTCATCAGTTCGGTTTTCTTCAAACAGGGAACGCATTTGCATCTGGAAAATGGCGCAAAATTGAAAGGCAGCGATGATATCAATGACTTTCCTGTTGTATTGACAAGAATGGAAGGACAAACCGTAAAATATTTTCCGGCTTTAATTAATGCAGATGGATTAGACGGTTTCACCATTTCAGGAAAAGGAACTTTGGACGGAAACGGACTTCGTTTCTGGAAATCCTTCTGGAAAAGAAGAGAATGGAATCCTAAATGTACTAATATGGACGAAATGAGACCTAGAATTATCTACGTTTCAAATTCCAAAAATGTGCAGGTGGAAGGAATTACTATTAAAAATTCACCTTTCTGGAGCACACATTATTACAAAAGTGATTTTGTGAAATTATTAAATCTGACAATTCTCGCTCCGAAAGAACCTGTAAAAGCACCAAGTACAGATGCGGTTGATATCGATGCGTGTACCAATTTCTTAATTAAAAATTGCTATATGTCAGTCAACGACGACGCAATTGCTTTGAAAGGCGGAAAAGGCCCGAAAGCTGATACAGACCCAAATAACGGAGAAAACAGAAACATTCTTATCGAAGACAACAGCTTCGGATTTTGCCACAGTGTTTTGACTTGCGGTAGCGAATCGATTCATAATTACAATGTGATTTTGCGTAACTCTAAAGTGAACGATGCATCAAGATTATTGCACTTAAAAATGCGTCCTGATACGCCACAACATTACGAATTTCTTACGGTTGAAAACATTACAGGAAATGTGAAAACTTTCTTGTATGTAAAAGGCTGGAGCCAGTTTTTTGATTTGAAAGATGAAGAAAAACTTAAGAACGGGTTGGCAAATAATATCACCATAAAAAACATCGACATCAGTTGCGAAACTGCTTTTTCAGTTGAAAAAACAGATGCTTATCTTTTGAAAGATTTTACTTTTGAGAATCTAAAAATTAGAGCCTTAAAACCTGAGATGCAGAATTTAAATAACATTCAAAATTTAAAACAAAAAAATATCAATGTGACGCAAGTCGCTTCTCTCACGCAATCTTACGACAAAAAAGACGACTCTGATATTTCTGCTAAATGAGTTTTTTTACTAAAATATTCGTTTTCTTATGCTTTTGCTCACAGGTGTTGCATTCTCAATCTAAGGAAATCCAATTCCTGAGCGGGACAGATTCTGAACATACCAAAGAATGGGATTTTTGGATAACCAGCGGAAGAAAATCCGGAAAATGGGATGAAATTCAGGTTCCGTCACAGTGGGAACAGCAGGGATTTGGCTCGTACAATTACGGCAGAGATTACGTAACCTACGGCAAAAACTTTAAGTTTAACGATGAAACAGGTCTTTACAAACACAAATTTACTGTTCCGAATTCGTGGAAGGGAAAATCAATCAACATCGTTTTTGAAGGTTCTATGACCGACACCGAAGTGAAAATTAACGGCAAGTTGGCTGGAGAAATTCATCAGGGTGCTTTTTATGAATTTAAATATGATATTTCCGACAAAATACTATTCGGAAAAGAAAATATTCTCGAAGTCAAAGTTTCCAAAATGTCTGCCGACAAATCCGTCAACAACGCAGAACGGCTGGCTGATTACTGGGTTTTGGGAGGAATTTTCAGACCGGTTTATTTGGAAGCGACTCCAAAAGAAAATATTTCCTGGACAGCCATTGATGCCAAAGCAGATGGAACTTTCCGTTCAAATGTTCATTTAATAGGAATTAATTCTGCCAATATTGTAAAGGTTGAAATTTTTGATGATAAAAATAGTTTAGTTGGAGAATCTCAGATTTCAATCCAAAAAGGAGATACTTTAAAACAGATTCAGTTTTCCGTTAAAAATCCAAAACTCTGGACATCCGAAACGCCCAATTTATACAAAGCCAAATTCAGTTTAAATAAAAACAGAAAAAACATTTTCCAATCTGAAGAAAAATTCGGTTTCCGAACGATTGAAATCCGAAAAGGCGACGGAATTTTCATCAATGGAACAAAAATCAAAATGAAGGGCATCAACCGTCACGTTTGGTGGCCTGAAACCGGACGTGCAGTCAACAAAAATATCGATTTGATGGACGTTCAGCTCATTAAAGAAATGAATATGAACGCCGTTCGTTGCTCTCATTATCCGCCGAATAAATCGTTTTTGAAAATTTGCGATTCGCTCGGTTTATATGTTTTGGATGAATTGGCGGGTTGGCAAAAAAAATACAGTACAGAAGTCGGGAAAAAGCTAGTGAGAGAAATGGTTACAAGAGATGCCAATCATCCTTCCATCATTTTCTGGAGCAACGGCAATGAGGGCGGACATAATTTTGATTTGGATGCAGAATATGCAAAATACGACTTATCCAATCGTCCCGTCATTCATGCGCACCACAAGCCTGGAAACGCTTTCAACGGGATCGACTGCAATCATTACGAAGATTATTATAGTACCCAAAAAATACTTGAAGGAGAAAATATTTACATGCCGACCGAGTTTCTTCACGCACAGGATGACGGTGGTGGCGGAACTTCTCTGGCCGATTATTGGGAACTTCATTGGAATTCCAAAAAAGGCGCAGGCGGTTTTCTCTGGGCGTTTGCCGATGAAGGTTTGGTAAGAACCGATTTTAATAATCAAATCGATGTCAATGCGATTAATGCTCCGGATGGAGTGGTAGGTCCGCATCGTGAGAAAGAAGGAAGTTTTTACGCAATCCGCGAAATTTACAGTCCTGTAAAAATTGATTTGAAAACGTTGCCGAATGATTTTAATGGAAAAATTCCAGTTGAAAATCGCTATCATTTTACCAATCTAAATGAATGTCAGTTTGAATGGAAATTGGTCAAGTTCAAAACGCCATTTTCATCAGAATCTGGATTTGATGTGATTCAAAAAGGAAAAGCAGAATCGCCGAATATTAAACCAACTGAAAAAGGAAATCTTAATTTAAATCTTTTTCAAAATTGGAAAGAAAGTGAAGCTTTAATGCTGACTGCAACTGATTCTTTCGGAAAGGAAATCTACACTTGGACTTGGAAATTGAAGTCGAATGATGAAATTTCAAAACAGTTTTCAAAATCTCTAATTAAAGAATTTCCTGTTTTATTGATTGAGAATGATTCATTATTTATATTAAAATCAGACGAAAAAGAATTTTCATTTGGAAAAAAAGATGGATTGTTAAAGTCTGTCATTTTAGATAAAAAAGGAAAAATGACCTTCAGAAATGGACCAATTTTCGTGAACGGAACAATGGAATTATCATCCATAAAATCTTTTGCAGAACAACAAAATCAAATCATAGAAGTTTCGTACAAAGACGGAAAAAAGATTGTTTGGAAACTCAATCCGAATGGAATTTTAGAACTAAATTATGAATATTCGTTATCAGGAGATTACCAATTTTCAGGCGTAAGTTTTGATTATCCTGAAAACTATGTTATCAACGCAAAATGGCTGGGCAAAGGTCCGTATCACGTTTGGAAAAACAGAACTCAGGGACAAACTTACAATGTCTGGCAAAATTTGAGAAATTCAACCCGAACTGGTGTTTCGCCTTGGATTTATCCTGAATTTAAAGGATATTTCGACGATGTTTCGTGGTTGCAACTGAATACTGCGGAAGGAAAAATAACGGTGGGAACAAAAGAAGAAAAAATGTTCGTGAGACTTTTTGATTTTTACGGAATTTACGGTGCAGAAGGTTTCCCGAAACTGCCGACCGGAAATATTTCTTTCCTCGATGCGATTCCACCGTTGGGAACTGTTTTGGCATTTAATATTAATAATGATACTTCGACTTTAGGTTCTGAAAGTGAACCGAATCATCTGAACGGAAGCTTTAAAAGAACATTGTATTTCTATTTCGGACTGCCGGATTTGGGCGATGAAAATAAACAGTTTACAATGCCAAAAGAAAATATTTTAACAGATTAAGATGAAAAATTGGATTTCACTTTTAATCGTTTTTTTCTGCGCAACGATATTTGCACAGCAAACCACTTTCAAATTTGATTTTGGCGGAAGTAGAGTTGAAAATGGTTTCATTCCAATCACTTCAACCTCGAAATTTGATAAGAAAATCGGCTACGGTTTTATGGATATTTCAGGTTTGAAATCTGTTGACAACGGCGGAAATGCTTTGACAGGCGATTTTATTACGAGTGATAAACCATTCTATTTTTCGGTTGCAATTCCTGAAGGAAATTATAATATTACATTAAATCTTGTCGACTCTAAAGGAACTTCGGAAACAACCGTTCGTGTAGAAAATCGTCGTCTGATGCTCAATGACGTCAAAACTAAAAAGGGCGAAATCGTTGAAAAACAAATCACAGTTCACGTAAAAGACAGCATTATTCGAAATCAGAACGGAACTCAAATCGAAATTGTAAAACTAAAACCTAGAGAAAGAAAATATTTACATTGGGACAATCTCTTGACGATTGAATTCAATGGCAAAGCACCAAAAGTTTGTTCGGTAATCATTCAACCCAACAAAACCGCAAAAACTATTTATCTGACAGGAGATTCCACAGTTGTTGATGCGCAGTACGAACCTTGGGCGTCGTGGGGACAAATGTTGCCGTATTTTTTTGTTCCGAACGAAGTGGTGATAGCCAATTACGCCGAAAGCGGAGAAACCCTGAAAGCCTTTGAAGACCGCCACCGAATCGATAAAATCTGGAATAAAATTAAGTCCGGAGATTATCTGTTCATTCAATTCGGACACAACGACCAAAAAGCGGGAAATAGTACGAAGTCCGGTTACAGAAAACGATTAAAGGAATGGATTTTGAAAGCCAGAGAATTGGGAGCAACTCCTGTTTTGGTCACTTCAATGAACCGCAGAGTTTTCGATGAAAACAATAAAATTGTCAATACTTTAGACGATTTTCCTGATGCGATGCGTGAAATTGCGAAGGAGGAAAACGTTGATTTAATTGATTTGAATGCCTTGAGCAAAACCTTATTTGAAGCAATGGGACCGGAAAAAGCAAAGAAAGCATTTGTTCATTATCCTGCAAATTCTTATCCCAATCAGCCAACCGCTTTGGCAGATGATACGCATTTCAATACTTATGGCGCTTACGAATTGGCGAAATGTGTTGTAAAATCTATCGTTGACCAAAATTTACCATTAAAGAAATATATTTCAAAAAATTATAAGACTTTTAGCCCAAATAAACCTGATGACGTCGAAAAATTCCACTGGTCGGAATCTGTTTTTAGGGAATCATTGAAGCCTGATGGAAATTAATCTAATGTAAAAAAAGTCCTGAAAGGACGACTTTCAAAAGCATTGGGTGAAGCCCAATGATAAAATAAAAAAGAATGTGAGCAAGTCCTGAAAGGGCGAAATCGTGATTCAGCCATAGAAGAAAATCTATGATTTTCAAAACTAATGTATTCTTCTAAAAAGCCGAATCACTCACTTAAAAATAACTAATGTGTCCAAAATCTTTTGTGACTTTTGTGGTTAATTTTAAATGGTATGAGTGGTTAAATTTAAATGTAAATAATGAAAATTAAAAATATAGTCAGTCTAAGTCTTCTCTTTTTTGCCTTCGGAAATCTCTCTGCACAAAACCCGTGGCCAAAAACTACTGAGACCGCAAAACCGTGGACTCGCTGGTGGTGGATGGGAAATGCCGTCGACGAAAAAGGCTTAGACAAGCAACTGACAACTTTAAATAAAGCTGGCTTCGGAGGCGTAGAAATCGTGCCGATTTACGGAGCAAAAGGTTTTGAAAAACAATACCTCAATTATCTGTCTCCTGCATGGATGAAAATGCTTCAGTTCACCACGAACAAAGCAAAAATCCTGAATATGGGCGTTGATATGTCAGTCGGAACAGGCTGGCCGATTGGTGGACCACAAGTTGACGAACAGGACGCTGCCACTAAAATGATTGTTCAGACTTATACCATTGCATCAGGCGAAAAATTTTCAGATAAAATTATCTTGAAAGATGAGAAGCAGAAGAATTTAAAAACAATAAAACTCGATGTTGTAACCGCTTACAATGAAAAAAATGAAGCGGTAGTTTTAACAGATAAAGTAAATGCTGATGGCTCTTTAAACTGGAAACCAACATTAGGAAAATGGACGGTTTACGCAGTTTTCGTTGGCAAGGCTTTGCAAAAAGTAAAACGTGCGGCTCCGGGTGGCGAAGGCTATACTTTAGACCATTTTTCGCCTTATGCAACCCAAGATTATTTAAAAACTTTCGATCAGGCTTTTGGGAATTCCAACTACGGTATCAGGTCTTTTTTCAATGACAGTTATGAGGTTTACAACGCGGACTGGACGCCTGATTTTAAAGAAGAATTTCAAAAAAGACGTGGTTACGATTTAAGTCCATACATCAAATATTTGGTTGGTGATGAGCAGAGTGAAATTGCAGGAAGAGTAAAATCGGATTACAGAGAAACGTTGAGCGAATTGATTTTAAATAATTTTACTAAGGATTTCACCAACTGGGCACATTCAAAAAACTCAAAAAATACCAATCAGGCACACGGTTCACCAGGAAATTTATTGGATTTATACGCTGCTGTCGACATTCCTGAATCTGAAACTTTCGGAAGTTCAATTTTTGAAATTCCAGGCTTGAAAAGAGATACTGCAGATATTCAAAAATCAGATATGCCGGATTTTAATATGTTGAAATTTGCTTCTTCGGCAGCGAACCTAACGGGCAAAAAATTAACTTCAAACGAAACTTTTACCTGGCTGACAGAGCATTTCAAAACCTCTTGGTCACAGGCAAAACCGGAAGTGGAGCAGGTTTTTCTATCAGGAATCAATCACGTTTTTTACCACGGAACGACTTACACGCCGGCGGATGTGAAATTTCCGGGATGGCTGTTTTATGCGTCGGTAAATTTCGTTCCCGAAAACAGTTTGTGGCCAAACATAAAAGGACTGAATTCTTATATTGAAAGAACACAATCTGTACTGCAAAGCGGAAAATCGGACAACGAAATCCTGATGTATTGGCCAATTTATGACCAATGGGCGAGTCCGAAAGGGAAAGATGTTGCGTTTAAAATTCACAATATTGAAAAGTGGTTACAGCCTACTGAGTTCTATAAAAACCTCGATAAATTGGGCAAATCCGGATATTCTCTGGATATGGCTTCTGACAAAATGATTAGCGAGGCGAAACTGGATAATCAAAATATTCAGGTTTCCAAGGAAGGCGGTTCGTACAAAGTTTTAATCATTCCTCAATTAGATTATTTGCCGGAATCTACCTTAAAAAATATTTTAAATTTAGCCCAAAACGGTGCATCCATCATATTTCAGAATGAGCCGAAAAATATTCCGGGATATTTTGACTTGGACAAAAGAAAAGCCGAACTGGAAACTTTGTGGAAATCAATTCCTTTTCAGCAAAATGGAAATGTGAAATCGGCAACATTCGGAAAAGGAAAAATTATCCTGACTTCGGATGTTGAAAAAGGCCTGGATTATTTAAAAATTGAAAGAGAAAAACTGACCGACACCGGACTAAAATTCGTGCGAAGAAAATTTGACGGCGGAAAATATTATTACATCGTCAATCACACTTCGAAGGAAATCAATCAGAATATTCCGCTGAATTTTGTTGGAAAACAAATCGCTTTGATGAATCCTGAAAATGGAGATTATGGAATTGCCGACACTCAAAATAATTCAGTGAAAATTCAATTAAAATCCGGTGAATCTTTAATTGTAAAAGCTTCTGAAACTGCAGATAATTCTGTGGAAAAGTGGAAATATGTTGAAAAAACTGAAGCACCGATTTTTTTAAATCAGCCTTGGCAATTATCTTTCAAAGAAGGCGGTCCTGAACTTCCGAAACCCAGAACATTGACAAAACTTCAACCTTGGACGAATTTCACAGAAGATGCTCAAACGCAAAGCTTTTCGGGAACCGGAGTTTACACAACTACTTTCAATTTAAAGAAAAATAAAGCCGACGATTATCTTTTGAAGTTCGATAAAATCTACGAAAGTGCAACCGTGATTGTCAACGGGAAAGAGGCCGGAATTGCCTGGAGCAATCCGTTTGAAATCAACATCGGAAAATATTTGAAGAAAGGTAAAAATACAATTACTATCGAAGTTAGTAATCTGATGGCCAACCGAATCCGCTATATGGACCAAAATAAAATTGAATGGCGAAATTATCACGAAATCAACTTTGTGAACATTAACTACAAGCCATTCGATGCATCCAACTGGAAAGTTCAGCCTTCCGGTCTGGATGGAGAAATACAATTAATTCCGATTCATTATTCAAAATAAATGTTCGAATGATAATGATGCAATCGATTAAACCAAATGTAAAATCAGAATTATGATTTTTAAATTTAAATATATTTTAGCTCCAATTCTATTTTCACAAGTTCTTCTTGCTCAAAGACAAATGGAATATCTGAAAAGAGGAATCGTTGCCATTCCAGCAGATTTTGGCGTTTTTGTAAGTTGGCGTTTGCTGGGAACAGAAGCTCAAGATACCCATTTTGATTTGTACCGAACCGAAAATAATTCAACCAAAAAACTGAATGAGAAACCACTTTCAAACGAAACAAATTTTTTAGATAAAACCGCAAAAAAAGGAAAGAATTATACTTATTTTGTCAAATCCAATACTGAGGACAAATCGATTGATATTGATTCTGCAAACTATGTAGCCAATCAAAAATCTTATTTTTCAATTCCGCTGAAAACACCGCAGGGTTACACACCAAATGACGTATCTGTTGCTGATTTGGATGGGGATGGAGAATATGAAATTATTCTTCATCAAACCGGAAGATCAAAAGATAACAGTCAGAAAGGAGAAACAGACCCTCCGATTATTCAAGCTTATAAACTGAATGGACAGTTTTTGTGGGAAATTAATTTAGGTAAAAATATCAGAGAAGGTGCACACTACACGCAGTTTTTAGTTTATGATTTAGACAAAGATGGAAAAGCTGAAATTGTAATGAAAACTGCCGACGGAAGCAGAGATGGCAAAGGTAAATTCATTGGCGACCTGACAAAAAATTACGTCAACGAAAACGGAATGATTCTCTCCGGACCTGAATTTCTGACTGTTTTTGAAGGGGAGAACGGAGCAGAAATTCACACCGTTAATTATGAAGTTCCACGATTTGCAGGAAGTTTAAACCCAACCGACGAAGAAATGACCGAAACTTGGGGCGATGCCAAAGGAAACCGTATTGACCGGTTTTTAGGAGCTATTGCTTACCTTGATGGAAAAACTCCGAGTGTGATCATGTCGAGAGGATATTACACCAGAACGGCAATTGCGGCTTGGGATTTTAAAGATAAAAAACTCAGTCTTCGATGGCTTTTTGATACCGAAAGCTCGGAAGAAAACAAACTATACCGCGGACAGGGAAATCATAATTTGAGCATTGCTGATGTCGATAACGACGGAAAAGATGAAATTGTTTTCGGAGCGATGACCGTTGATGACGACGGAAAAGTTTTGAACAGTACAGGTTTTGGTCACGGTGATGCTTTACACGTTGGCGATCTTGACCCATCAAATCCAGGATTGGAAATTTTTGATATTCAGGAGAGATTTGATGATGCGGGAGCACATTTCAGAGATGGAAAAACAGGAAAAGTTCTTTGGAAATTGCCTTCTACTGTTTACAGCAAGCAGGGAAAATTTCAAGGTCCGGGAAGAGGCTTGTCTTTAAACATTGACCCTCGTTATGAAGGTTCAGAATCCTGGGCAGCCGGTGCCGGATTGAAAGGTGTTTATAATACCAAAGGAAAAAAGATTAGTGATAAAAATCCACCTGCCAATATGGGCATTTATTGGGACGGAGATTTTTTAAGCGAAATTTTAGACGGAACCAACATCTCAAAATGGGATTGGAAAAAAGAAAAATTAAGCCTGATTTTTGATGCTAAAAATTTCCACTGCGAATCAAACAACGGAACGAAAAAAAATCCGGCTTTAGTAGCAGATTTATTTGGAGACTGGCGTGAAGAAATAATTTACAGAACCACTGACAATCAGGAATTGAGAATTTTTTCGACAACAATTCCGACACAACATCGATTGTATACTTTGATGCATAATCCGCAATATCGATTGAGCATTGTCTGGCAAAATGTAGGCTACAATCAGCCTCCGCATACTGATTATTATTTGGATGAATAAATTAAAGAAATTCCGAAACCAAATATCATTACTGTAAAACATTAGAATAAAAATTAAGAAATAAATTACCTATATGAAAAGATCACTAATTATGAATGGTGTTTTTGCGTTGATGATCGCAACAATATCCTCCTGTTCAGTTCAGAAACAAAATACGATGAGCAAAACAGAACTTCCCGACAGGAAAGAAGTTTTAGATGTTTCAAGACGAGCCAACCAATATTTTATGAACAAATGGCAGGATACGGGAAAAGAAATTGTAGGAAAGAAAGTCTGGCCGAGCAATCTTTGGACAAGAGCGGTGTATTATGAAGGATTAATGGCGCTTTATTCAATAGATCCTCAGAAGAAATATTATGATTATGCAATGTCCTGGTCACAAAATCACAATTGGGATTTGATGAGGGGAACATACACCAGAAATGCAGATCATCAAGCTTGCGGACAAACTTATCTTGATCTATACGAAATTGACGGGAGAAAACATCCTGAAAGAATAAAAGCGGTAAAGGCTTCTATAGATAGTATGATTGCTACAGATAAAATAGACGATTGGTGGTGGATAGATGCATTACAAATGTCGATGCCGATTTTTACTAAACTGGGCAGAATTACCGGAGAGCAAAAGTATTTTGACAAAAATTACGAAATGTATGCTTACACAAAATATAGGCACGGCGGAAATGGTCTCTATAATCCGATTGATAAAATCTGGTGGAGAGACAAAAGTTTTGTTCCGCCATATGAAGAACCGAATGGCAAAGATTGTTACTGGAGCCGGGGAAATGGTTGGGTAGTTGCCGCTTTGGCAAAAACTTTACAGGACACACCGAAATCTGATCCGCATTACAATGAATATCTGCAAGATTATAAAGATTTATTATCTGCTTTGCTTCCGATTCAGAGAGAAGATGGTTTCTGGAATGTAAGTCTGCACGATCCTACAAATTTCGGAGGAAAAGAAATGACGGGAACTGCTCTTTTCGTTTACGGAATGGCTTATGGAATCAATAATGGTCTAATCGAGCGGGAAACATATTTACCGGTTGTTGTAAAAGCGTGGAATGCTATTGTAAAAGATTCAGTTCAGCCCAACGGATTTTTAGGTTGGGTACAGGGAACAGGAAAAGAACCGAAAGACGGGCAACCACTTTCTGTAAACAAAGAACCTGATTTTGAAGATTACGGGTTGGGTTGTTTATTGCTTGCAGGGAGCGAAGTTTACAAATTGAAATAGACTGTAATTTTTTCTGAATAATTAAGACTTAATAATGCGAATTGTTAAGTCTTTTTTTTGTTGATTTAAACTAACCATAATTAAATATCAATATATTAAAATTAAATAAAATTGATTTTTATTGCTTATTTTCGGAATTTACAGATACTTTATTTTAAACGAAAAATATATCTAACTGTCAGTGTAATATATTATTGAATCATTTAGTCAAAAAATTATAAAAAGTCTTATTTTTCGAAAGTTTAGGCATGACAGTACAAGATGCGCAATCGATTCCATCTTGGTAATTTTCAATTTCTACCAATACAATAATTATGAATGCATTATTAGGAGTTTTATTTCATTTCTTGGGAGGTTTTTCTTCAGGAAGTTTTTATTTACCTTACAAAAAGGTAAAAGGCTGGTCGTGGGAAACTTATTGGTTGATTGGAGGTGTTTTTTCATGGATCATTGTTCCGCCTTTGGCTGCATTTCTGACAATTCCCAATTTTTGGGAAATCATTCAGAACGAAAGCTCGGCAATTTTAGGACTTACGTTTTTGTTCGGTGCTTTGTGGGGAATTGGTGGTTTTACCTATGGTTTAGGTGTTCGCTATTTGGGAGTAGCATTGGGAAGCAGCATTATTTTAGGACTTTGTATGGTTTTTGGCTCGCTGGTTCCGTCAATTTATTATGAATTTTCACCACAATCGGGTAAAGATAATATCGGTTTAATGTTTTCCAGTACTTGGGGAAAGTTTGTTCTTTTAGGACTTATGGTTTGTGTTATCGGAATTATTATCAGCGGAAAAGCGGGGATGATGAAAGATAAAGAACTTCACACAGAATCTTCAGATCCTCACGGTACTGAAGTGAAAACGGAATATAAATTCGGATTAGGATTAACGGTTGCCATTATATCCGGTATTTTGAGCGCCTGTTTCAATTTTGGTTTAGAAGCAGGAAAACCAATGGCAAATGTTGCCAATGAAGCCTGGAAATTGGCAAATCCGAATCAGGGTGAATTTTTGTTTCAGAATAACGTAACGTATATTGTTGTACTTTGGGGCGGAATGGCTGTCAATCTGATTGGCTGTTTATATTTGGCTTTTAAAAATAAATCATATATCGATTATACGAAAAGGAATGTTCCTACCGTAAAGAATATTTTCTTTTGTGCGCTTGCAGGAACGATGTGGTATCTACAGTTTTTCTTCTACGGAATGGGAGAGAGCAAGATGGGAAATGGTGCAAGCTCATGGATTCTCCATATGGCTTTTATTATTTTAATTGCCAATCTTTGGGGTGTCATCATCAAAGAATGGAAAGGGGTTTCCAAAAAGACTATCACTACAATTTCTGTAGGAATGATTGTTTTACTTATTTCAATCCTTATTGTAGGATACGGAAATTCTTTAAGATAAGTTCCGTTAGTATTTATTCACGTTACCTTTGTATAGTTTCAATTTTTAAGACGCTGATAAAGATCAGTGTCTTTTTTTGTGTAATCTAATTTTTTTTGCAAATGTTTTTAAATACTTAATAATAATCATCAAATAATTTTTTTTATGAATTTTAAATATTATTATAAATTTTGTAATGAATTTAATATTTAATCAGTTTTAATTAATGAATGTTCATAAATAATTAATATAAATTAAGAATTTTGTAATGCAGGATATTGCAGGATGCTAAAATTTTTCTAAGAATGTACTTTGGCTACATAATAATTAATATAAATAAAAATTAATACATGTCTTTAATAATTAAACACAAGGATGTAAAGCGAATAGTCTTTCCGGCATTTTTGCTTTCATCAAGTTTCTTCTGGGGACAGAAGGCTGTAAGTGATACTGCAAAAACAGATACTAAAGATATTGAAGAGGTTGTGGTTATCGGTTACGGCAAAGTAAAAAAGTCTGATCTTACCGGATCTGTTTCCTCAGTGTCTGCAAAAGAGCTTGCTGCAACTCCTGCGATGAACGCTCTACAGGCTTTACAGGGAAGAGCTGCCGGTTTGAATATCGTTACCGCAGGCGGAGCTCCCGGAGCTGGAGCAAACGTTACCGTTCGTGGTGGTGCATCAATTACTCAGGGAACTGAGCCGTTGTATATTGTAGATGGTTTTCAGCTGGATAATGCTTTAAATATTATTAATCCGAATGATATTGAAAGTATAGATGTATTGAAAGGAGCTTCAGCAATTGCAATCTATGGTGCACGTGGTTCCAACGGTATTATTGTTATTAAAACAAAAACTGGAAAAAAAGGAAGAATTACCATTAATTACAATTCTTTTATGGCATTTGATATGCTTTCAAAGAAATTGGATATGGTTTCTAACGCTGAGCAATACGTAAAATATCAATATGAAATGGCTCAGCTACAGGGAAAAACAACGCAGTGGAGTAATGTTTTTGATAATAGCTTAGGTATAGATTCGCCAGGATTTTATACAGGTGCTTTCAGTAGAATCAATAACCGTTACAACTCGGCTTCTGCATTAGATTGGCAGGAAAAAATGCTTGGCGGTACCGGAATTACTCAGAATCATAACGTAAGTGTTTCTGCAGGTACAGATAAAACGCAGACATTCATCAGTTATAATTACAATAAACAGGAAGGTTTATTACAAAATTACAGCGAAACCAGAAATTCATTACGTGCCAATATCAATTCAGAATTGTATAAAGGGGTACGTTTAGATTTCAGCTCAATGTTTACTTCCAATTCCACCAATGGAGGAGGTGCATATTCAGGAATGAAAAAAATACTTCTTCAGCCTATCACAGGAGGTACTTTATTCACACAGGATCAGTTTTTTAATACTCAGACGTTTCCGGATTATTCATCTTTAGATTCTAGTTTTGATACAGAAAATCCCTACATAGAAACAGCAGCATCAACTTCAAACAGACGTGCCAGAACATTTTTGGCAAATGTAGGTCTTGAATTTGATTTACTGAAAAATTTCACATTCAGAACGGCAGGATCTTATAATTGGACTAATACTAAGTCTACTTCATTCTCAGATAAAAACTCGCGGGCCTTTCTTACAGATCCTGTCAACACAGGAATCAACGGAAGCATTGGGAACTCAGAAGCTTATCGTTATCAGATTACAAATACGCTGACTTATAATGCAAAATTAGGAGAAAAACATACCATTACGGGTTTATTAGGAAATGAAATCATCTATCAGGAAACCGAAAGTAACAACATGAGATTGATAAAATTTCCATCAATTTTAAATTATGGTTTAGATGAAATATCAAATGCTACCGTTGCTGATAAAGATGCAGACAGATCTTCGCTAAGCTTACTTTCTTATTTTGCAAGGGTTAATTACAATTATGATAACCGTTACTTATTAACGGGAACAGTACGCCGTGATGGTTCTTCAAAATTTGGACCGGATAATAAATATGGCGTATTTCCATCAGTAGCTGCAGCGTGGAGAGTTTCTCAAGAAGGTTTCTGGAAAAATTCTAAAATCGAAAACTATATTAATGATCTGAAATTCAGATTTGAATACGGTATCGTTGGGAACAACAGTATACCAAACAATGTTTTCAGAACAAATGTTGTGGGAACAGATTACCCTACGAATAATACGGTAGGAAATTTAGCTTTAGTAACAAGCAGTGTTTTGGGAAACCGCATGGTTCAGTGGGAAGAAATGAAATCTACAAATGTCGGGATAGATTTGGCTTTATTTAATAATAGAGTTAAATTGACTTCAGAATGGTATAACAACAATGTGTCGGGAATGTTGCTTGAAACTGTACTTCCTGCTTCTACGGGATATTCGAGACAATTCAAAAATATTGGCTCTATGAAAAATACCGGTATGGAATTCACATTAAATTCAGTCAATTTAAAATCTGAAAGCTTCAGATGGTCTACAGATGCAAACGTAGGATTTAACAAGTCAAAAGTATTGTCACTTGATGAAGGGAGAACTTTCAGAAACTTCAGTGTGGGAAGCAACAGAGCGGGTATGGTTACGTATTACGCTACCGTTGGAGAAGAATTGGGTGATATGTATGGATACGTTTATCAGGGGATTTACACCACTGATGATTTTACCCAAGCAGCAAACGGAACATTGACTTTAAAACCAGGCGTAGTAAAACCAGCTTCCGGAACTCCAAAGCCAGGTGATATTAAGTTCGCTGCAGATAACGAAGCGGGAGATCAGTTTACAAGAAAACTCGTGAAAATAGGAAATGGTACTCCAGATTTTATCGGAGGAATCACTAATAATTTTTCATACAAAGGGTTTGATTTGGCGGTATTTATGAAATTCAGTGTGGGTGGTGATGTTTACAACGCAACCAAACACAGTATGAGTCCATATGCTTTATTTCAAAATGTACCTTCAGAATTCGGAGACAATTATTATCATATAATTGATCCTAATACAGGACAGGCTGCAACAAGTTTAGTGAGATTAAAAGAACTGAACCCGAATGAAGACTCAAGCCTTTGGAGTTTAGGGACTACAAATTCCAGCTACATTACCTATCCTTCATCTTATTATGTGGAAGATGGTTCATATTTAAGAATTGCCATGGTAACATTGGGCTATTCTTTCCCGAAAGAATTTTTGAATACAGTTAGATTATCGAATGCACGTATCTACGCAACAGTTAACAATTTAGCAACCATTACAGGTTACTCAGGTTTTGATCCGGAAGTTTCTGCAGCAAGTGGTGTTACTGTTACACCAGGATATGATAATTCTTCGTTCCCAAGATCCAGAAGTTATGTTTTGGGAATTAATCTTACTTTTTAATATTTAAATGTTTCAATCATGAAAAATATATTTAATAAACACAATCTTTTAAAGAAACTAATCATCGTTCCCGCTATTTTAATTGCAGGTTTGGGTGTTAATTCTTGCAGTGATGAATTTTTGAATCAGCCGGCTTATAATTCTTCAGATACAGAATCTGTATTTACCAATTTAGAAACTGCAGACGCTTTTGTTCAGGGATTATACAGAGGGATTGTTCCTACAGAGATGTTTTATCAATTGGGAGCAGGAGATACGGTTACGCATTCTTCTGAAGACGGATCAACCAATAATTCCAAATACAATATCTGTAATTATCAGTACGACTCAAAAACGCCGAATACCGTTACAGGAATTTATGCTGCGATGTATGCCGTTATAGAAAGATGCAACATTGCAATCAGCAGGTTACCAACAATGGCAGCAAGCACAAAACGTGATGCTCTTTTAGCTGAAGCAAAAGCAATTCGTGCATTCTGCTATTATAATCTGATTAGAGTTTACGGTGATGTACCTGCAATTTGGATTCCTTTGGAAGAGGCAGATCCTAATGATCAGAATACATTCTATCCTAAACGTACTTCACGTGATGTAATTTATGACAAAGTTATCGGTGATATTCAGGGATCTGTGAACAGTATGCCGATTTCTAACGGAACTCCGGAAAGATTAAACAAACAATCAACCAATGCATTATTGGCAAGAATTGCTTTATACGCTGCAGGATATTCTCTTCGTTGGGATCTTAATACAGGATCTGCGGGTACAATGTCTCGTCGTCCGGATAACGCAAGAGTTCAGCAATTGTATCAGATTGCAGATGCCGCAGCAGCTTCTGTAATCAATGGAGGTACAAACAGTTTGGTTCAGGCTCAGGGAGGAAAAAGTGGCTTTGAAGCGTTATGGTTTAATTTCGACAGAAGAAATTTTGCTACTGTCAATCAGGAAATGCTTTGGCATGTCGCAGAATACGGACCCAATACCAATTCAGCATTTGGAGTATATGCACATCCCGGTTCAAGAGGAGGTACTTATGGATCTCGTAAAGCTTTACAGTTTATACTTCCAAGCTATTATCTGTCTTTTAACGCAGCAGATAAACGAAGAGATGTTGCCTGTACTTCTTACAGTATTTACTTCCTAAATTCTGGGAATGCGAGTGATACTTGGGTAGATGTGGGAACTACATATTCATGTATTATGCCGGGGAAATTCAGAATTTCTTGGTGTGTAGAGCCACAAGCTGCGGATGCACGTAACCTGAATATTCCTATTATCAGATATTCAGATGTGTTATTAATGTATGCCGAAACGCAGAATTATTTAAATTCAGGACCTACAGCAGCAGGTATTGCAGCGTTACAGCAGGTAAGAAACCGTGCAGGAATTGGTTCATTACCAATACCAAGTGGTCAACAGGCATTTGAATCTGCTATTGTTCAGGAACGCAAATGGGAATTTTCGGACGAATTTATGCTGCGTACAGATTTAATCAGAATGAATCGTATTGCTAGTGAGATTGATGCTACAAGACAGGCAATGAAAAACTTATCAAATCGTACAGGTCAGTTTGCCAATACCCCGATTTACCGTCTTTACAAATTTCACAAAAACGCACAGGCTTACGGAGATCCGTTCTTGGCAGTTACTTATATAGATTTAACGAATCCTGCACAAATTGCACAGGTTCAGGCTGTTCCTACCAATTCAAGTGGTTATGCTGCGTATCAGACTACTTTAAGAAGTATTGCAACAGCAAACGGACAAACCACAACAGTTGATGATAAATGGTATCCTGTAAATATGTTCCAGGCTTATACAAGTACATTCAACGGGAATGCAAGAAAAGCAGTAGGATTTACCGGCGGGTTTAATGCACTTCAGATTGGAAATATTATTTACACAAAACCAACAGGATCATTTGAAAATGGAGGAGTATATCCTAACTGGATCGAAGGTGGAGGAGACGGACTTTTCTACGGATTTGTACCCAATAAAACAGAATTGTTACCATTCGCAGCAGCTTCTGCAGGTCATCCTTTAGTTGATAATCCGAATCTGACTCAGCTTCCGGGCTATTAATTAAATCATTAAACAATCACCAATCATTATATTAATATTATTTTTTAATCTGATAGAATTACTTTACAACTAAACCGAAACGTGATAAATATCAGTATGAACTGATCTTTAAATAATCGGTTCAGCAGTATAGTACGGGATGCTGTAGACAATGCTACAGTCTAAATTTGGATTAAAATTCAGAAACAAAAAGAAAACAAATGGAAAACGTAAAGACTTTCAAATACGTAGATTATTTATGGGACGAAAATAAAGCCGCTTCATTCGGAGACAATCAGCTAGCTTTGTTTTTATACCGTTCAAACATATTAGGCGCAGATCTTAGAATTACCAATTATGGGGGAGGAAATACAAGTTGCAAAACCATCGAAAAAGATCCGCTTACTAATGAAGAAGTTGAGGTAATGTGGGTAAAAGGTTCTGGTGGTGATATCGGAACTTTAACAAGAAAAGGAATCGCAGGTCTTTACACAGAAAGATTGAGAAATCTAAAAAATGTTTACGAAGGTTTGGCAGACGAAGACAGAATGGTAGGATTATTCGATCACTGTATTTTTGATCTGGAAAGCAAAGCACCTTCTATTGATACGCCTCTTCATGGTTTACTTCCATTTAAGCATATCGATCACCTTCATCCGGATGCTCTCATTGCAGTTGCTGCTGCAAAAGATAGTGAGGCAATTACTAAAGAAATCTGGGGAGATACAATGGGTTGGGTTCCTTGGCAACGTCCTGGTTTTGATTTAGGTTTACAGTTGGAAAAATGTTTAAATGAAAATCCGGGAATCAGAGGAATTGTTTTAGGCAGCCATGGATTATTTACTTGGGGAGACACTTCTTACGAATCATATATGAACAGTTTGGAAGTTATCGAAATGGCTTCTGAATTTATAGCTAAAAAAATTGCAGAAAACGGACAGGTTTTTGGCGGACAAAAAGTAGAATCTTTACCTGCTGAAGAACGTAAAAATAAAGCCGCTCAATTAATGCCTTTGTTAAGAGGTTTAGCTTCTTCTGAAAACAGAATGGTTGGTCATTTTAACGACAGCGATGTGGTGTTGGAGTTCATCAATAGCAATGATCTGGAGCGCTTGGCTCCGATGGGAACTTCTTGTCCGGATCACTTCTTGAGAACTAAAATTCAACCTTTAGTTTTGACTTTATATAAAGATGAAGACTTAAGCGATTCTAAAGCTGTTTTAAATAAATTAAAACCACTTTTCGAACAATACAGACAAGAATACAAAGAATATTACGAAACTTGTAAGCATTCAAACAGTCCTGCAATGCGTGATCCGAATCCGGTGATCATCATTTATCCGGGAGTTGGAATGTTCAGTTTCTCAAAAGATAAGCAGACAACCCGTGTTGCGAGTGAATTTTATGTAAATGCGATCAACGTAATGCGTGGCGCAGAAGCAATCTCTGAATACACATCTCTACCAAGACAGGAAGCTTTCGATATCGAATATTGGTTATTGGAAGAGGCAAAACTTCAGAGAATGCCAAAAGAAAAACCGCTTTCAAGAAAAATTGCTATCGTAACCGGAGCGGGAGGTGGAATCGGACAGGCAATTGCTGACAAAATGGTTCAGGAAGGCGCAGTGGTAGTTTTCACAGATTTAAATAAAGAAGCTGCGGAATCTGTTACGGCAAAATATAGTAAAGATCAGGCAATTGCTGTTCAGTGCGACGTAACAAGCGAAGAAGGAATTGCCAATGCTTTCAAAGAAACCATTTTGGCGTTCGGTGGAGTAGATATCATCGTTCATTCTGCAGGTTTGGCGATTTCTAAATCTTTGGAAGAAACTACAACAAAAGATTGGGATTTATTGCAAAATGTTTTAGTAAAAGGTCAGTTTTTGATGGCTAAAAACGGAACCGAAATCTTTAAAAAGCAAAACTTAGGCGGCGACATCGTAAATATTGCAAGTAAAAATGGTTTAGTTGCAGGTCCGAATAATGTAGCTTACGGTACTGCAAAAGCGGCTCAACAACATATGACAAGATTATTGGCGGCAGAATTGGCAGCTGATAAAATACGTGTCAATGTGGTGAATCCGGATGGAGTTATTGTAGGAAGCAAAATCTGGGAAGGAGAATGGGCAGAAGGTCGGGCAAAAGCCAACGGAATTACCGTTGAAGAATTGCCGGCATTTTATGCAAAAAGAAACCTTTTAAACGAAATTATTCTCCCGGAAGACATCGCTAATGGAGTTTTCGCTTGTGTAGCGATTTTAGATAAAAGTACAGGAAATATCATCAATGTTGACGGCGGAATGGCAAATGCATTCCCGAGATAATATTTTTGGTTGTCGGTTTTTAGTTGTCAGTTGCTAGTTTTTTTAACTTTCAATTTATTTGGGCAGCTTTATCCGCCCTCCGTTCCCGCTTTTTTGTCTCCGCTTCGCTACTACAAAAAGAGCTCCACTCAGGTCGGGCTGCGAGCGATTCGAAAGCAATTTAAGGAACGAAAATAAAATATTTAATGCTAATTTTAATCCATCAATGTAACCTTGACAAGGTTTATAAAAATTAAACAAAAGCTTTTGGACTTTTGTATTTAAAAAAATCAAACTATGATTATAGGAAAAGATATCATTGAACAAAATAATAAAAGCGAGGTTGAAAATTTCAATTCAGATTTCGCCTATTTATCAGATAAATTAACAAAATCAGGAGCAAATGTTTCTGAAATTGTTAACAAAATTGCTGACTTCCAAGTAGCAATTCCAAGTTGGGCTTTAGGAGCAGGAGGAACAAGATTCGGAAGATTTTCTTATGGAGGAGAGCCTTCTTCTTTAGAACAAAAATTAGATGATGTAGGATTAATTCATGCTTTAACGCATTCGGCAGGTGCAATTTCTCTTCATATTCCTTGGGATATTCCGACTGATGTTGCGGTGATTAAAGAAAAAGCAGCTTCTCACGGATTGATCTTCGATGCGATGAATTCAAACACGTTTCAAGATCAGCCGGGAGCAAAACATTCTTACAAATTCGGTTCTTTAAATGCTGCAAATGAAGATGCAAGAGCTTACGCAGTTGAACACAACAAAGAAGTGATCAGAATCGGGAAAGAATTAGATTCAAAAAGTTTGACTGTTTGGTTGGCAGACGGAGCAAGTTTTCCCGGACAGTTAAATTTCCAGACTGCTTTGGCAAAAACCGAACAAAGTTTAAAAGAAATCTACTCAGATTTACCGGAAGACTGGAAATTGTTCATCGAGTATAAACCTTACGAACCAAATTTCTATTCAACAACAATACAGGATTGGGGAACGTCGTTTATGCTCGCAAACGCTTGTGGCGAAAGAGCTTACACTTTAGTTGATCTTGGACATCACCTGCCAAATTCAAATATTGAACAAATTGTTGCAACCTTGATGTACAAAGGAAAATTAGGCGGTTTTCATTTCAACGACAGCAAATATAGTGATGATGATTTAACAGTGGGTTCGATTAAACCATATGCTTTATTCTTGATTTTCAATGAATTGGTTTATGGAATGGAAAACAATCCGAATAATCCTTATCCGGCTTGGATGATCGACGCAAGTCACAACATCAAAGATCCTTTGGAAGATTTAATTCAGTCTCTGGAAGCTATCTTAATCGCTTATGCACAAGCACTTTTAGTCGATCAAAAAGCGTTGAAAGATGCTCAGTTGAATAACGATGTGGTTCGAGCGCAGGAAATTTTACAGAATGCATACAGAACAGATGTCCGTCCATTATTGAAAGCGGCAAGATTACAGACAGGAGCAGCTTTAGATCCAATTTCAGTTTACAGAAATCTTAAAGTAAGACAAAATTTAATTTCAGAAAGAGGCTTCAATGTAAAAGCTACAGGATTGTAAAATCCTTCTTATTTGATAATTCCAACTTTCAGGTGCAATCGAAAGTTTAATTATATCCTTATATAGTTACCGTTGAAAGAGTGTTTAGAAGATTAAGTTTAGGTATCGTTTTTCTGAGAATTAAGTAGATTTTTTCTTAATTGCTTGATCACTAAACACTCCTTGATGGTTTTAAATCTTCTATTAATTAAAGATAACAAGAAAGATTAAATCTTTGGGGTCCATAGCTGAATGAAATCGAAGATTCGACAAAGTCAAACGCCTTTGCGAACTTAAAACAGCTAGCTTGTTAAAAAAATCTTAGCGTACTTTGCGTTAAAAAACGGAATTTTTTAAATCAAATTTTGAAAAAAACTAATAACCATTTATAATCAATCATTAAATTCATTTCAGGAATGTCCAAGAAAAAGAAGGTAACCATTGTATTTGATATTGGAAAAACCAATAAAAAATTCTTTTTATTTGATAAAAATTATAAAGAAGTGGTGCGGGAATATACCGAACTTCCTCTCACCGCTGATGAAGACGGTTATCCTACAGAAGATCTTCCTGCATTACAAAACTGGATTAAAGAAAATTTTAATGCCATTCTTGATGATGAGAATTTTGAAGTAAAAGCCATCAATTTTTCTACTTACGGAGCAAGTTTTGTGCATCTTGATCAGAAAGGAAATGTTCTGACGCCGTTGTACAACTACACCAAACCGTTGGATCAGGATATTCTTGATCTATTTTACGAAAAACATGGTGGCAAACTGAAAATTGCCCGCGAAACTGCATCTCCGCAAACAGGAATGCTGAACTCTGGATTGCAATTATTCTGGCTGAAATATAAACATCCTGAAGTTTTCAAAAAAATCCGTTACAGTCTTCATTTACCTCAGTATTTATCATATTTATTTACAGGAATTTGCGTTTCTGAATTTACTTCAATAGGCTGTCATACCAATCTTTGGGATTATGATAAAAATGATTATCACAACTGGGTTTACGAAGAAGAAATAGATGCATTATTGCCGCCCATTGTTCCGACTTCTGCGAGCATCAATACTTCATATAGAAATCAGAAAATTAAAATTGGGGTGGGAATCCACGACAGTTCTTCAGCACTTTTACCTTATATTTTAAGTAAAAAAGAACCGTTTTTATTGCTTTCAACAGGAACTTGGAGTATTTCTCTCAATCCTTTTAATGATGAAAGTTTGACCGATGAAGATATTGAAAACAACTGTCTGAATTATATGAGAATTGACGGAAAACGTGTGAAAGCGTCCCGTTTTTTCATGGGAAATGAATATAAAATTCAGGTTGAAAAATTGTGCGATTATTATGGAAAAGAATATGGTTTTCATAGAGATGTACAGTTTGATCAGGATTTATATTTGCGTTTAATGAAAAATAAAAATATCTACTTCCGTTTTGAAGGGATTATTTTAAAACGAAAAATGATTACCGCAACAGATTTAAATTCATTTGCAACTTTTGAAGAAGCCTATCATCAATTGATGATTGAGTTGATGGATTTGCAGATTCACACCATTACCAATGCCATTGGAAATTCAGAAATAAAAAATATTTACATCGATGGAGGTTTTACTGACAATGATGTATTTATGAAACTGATGTCGCATCATTTTCAGCATTACAATGTGATGTCAACCCATTCTCCTTTGGGATCAGCTTTGGGCGCATCGATGGTAATTTCCAACAAAAAAATAGATGAAACTTTTCTACAGCAGCATTATCAGATGAAAGTGCTTCAGCCGTTAATTCTTAATTTGTAAAGAATATAGTTATTGGTTGACGGTTGTCAGTTGATGGCACAATCTCAAAACCATTAACCAATAACTATCAACCGACAACCAAAAACCAACAACCAACTATGTCATTTCCATTCGATACCAATTATGCTTCCCTTGAACTTTTAATTGAAAGAGCTAAAAGAAAAATGCCCCGTTTCGCCTTCGAATATCTTGACGGTGGCTGCAACGAAAATATCAATCGTGACCGAAATACCAGTGAACTTCGTGAGGTTTTGCTTCGTCCACGTTATCTGAATAATAATTATGCAGAAGCAAACATGGAAACAGAGTTGTTTGGTGTTAAATATTCCGCACCTTTCGGGATTTCTCCGGTTGGTTTACAAGGTTTGATGTGGCCGAATGCTCCGGAAATTTTAGCTAAAGCAGCTTTTAAACATAATATCCCTTTCATTTTAAGTACAGTAACAACAAGCAGTATTGAAAGAATTGCTGAATTAACGGAAGGAAAAGCGTGGTATCAATTGTATCATCCGAGAGAAGAATGGCTGCGTGATGATATTCTGAACCGTTGTGAAGCTTCAGGATATGATGTTTTGGTAGTTTTATCCGATGTTCCAACCTTCGGTTACAGAGCAAAAGAAATCAGAAATGGGTTGGCTATGCCTCCGCAACTGAATTTCAGAAATGTTTCTCAGGCTTTGGCAAGACCTGAATGGTGTCTTGAAATGCTGAAACACGGAATCCCAGGTTTTAAAACGATGGAAAAATATATGGATAAAAATATGAATGTGAAGCAATTGGGGCAGTTCATGAATTCTACTTTTTCCGGAAGACTGAATTCCGACAGAATAAAAGCGATCCGAGACAAGTGGAAAGGTAAATTGGTCATTAAAGGTGTTGCTTCCGATGAAGATGCGGCAGAAGCAGTACGTTTAGGCTTCGACGGAATGATCATTTCCAATCATGGCGGAAGACAGTTGGATGCCGGAGAATCTACGATTGCAGTAGTAAAAGAGATCAGTGAAAAATATAAAGGTCAGATTAAAACTATGATGGACAGCGGCGTAAGAACTGGTCCTGATGTTGCCCGTGCTTTGAGTTGTGGCGCAGAATTTACTTTTATGGGAAGAACGTTTATGTATGCAGTCGGAGCTTTAGGTGACAAAGGTGGCGATCATATTATTGAAATGTTGAAAATGCAGTTCAGACAGGTGATGGAGCAGGTTTGCTGTGATAAACCGGAGGATTTGCAGAAGTTTAGGGTGAAGTAGTTTGTAAGTTATAAGACAGGAGATTGAAGTCTTAAAGTTTAGCAAGAATATATTATAGAATGAATTGATTAATTGTAATGGGCTTTAGCTAGTTTTTGTGGTTAATTCATATGGTTTTAGACAAAACTGATCTCAACGAATTTCAAATGTATAAGTAAAAAGAAATATATTCAGCTTATCTTAATTATAACAAATGCATTCAATTTTTTTGCTTCGTGGAAAAATGTTTTTAAATCTTCAAATTCAAACTTTAAATAGACCAAATATTCAGGTCTTGTTAATTTATAAACTGAATTTTCTAATTTTTTATAGTCGTAAAATTTAACAATGTCTGAAAAATCTATCATTTGTAATAAATTAGAAATTTCCATGGTTTTAAAATTGTCTAAATATTGAAAACTTTGATATTGAGTATTATTAATAATATCTTTTCCACCAAAGAATACTTTATTATCATCAATGTTGATTTTTTTTGATTTTAAATATGCTATCAAAAGATAATTTAAAGTTTCATATCCACTAGTTTGACTATAAAACTGATACTTTTTAATGTTGGAATCTGGATAATGGGATAACACGGCTTTTGAATCTTCTATCAATTCTTTTAAAATGTTTTCTGGCGTTTCGTCCGGATTTGACTGAATCATTCTAAGATGTAATCTCAAATCATCCGTGTCTTGAATTTTATCAAAATCGTTTGCATAATTTTTATCTAATTTAGCTTTTTCAAGTACAAAATTAGCTTTTTCTGAAAATAAAGAAAAGTGTTAGGTCAAATCCCATTTTATTGTGGTTTTTAATTTGTTGTTACATTCAAAAATCCATCAATTCCTCTTTTTCCGTATAAATTGATTGATTCATTTTTGCAAGTAGTATCAATTTGTTTTATATCTAATTTATCTAGAGTTATAACTAATTTTCCATTATCATAACTTACAATATTCCAATTCACCATTAATAATGGATTTTCTCCAAGTTCATTGCTGTCTGTTTTTGATCTTATAAATTCTGATACATTATATCTTTTCTTAGATTTATTTTCAAATATGTAATATTTAGGTTTTTCAACATTAAGATTATAGTTTACAATCAATTCCCAAAATTTTTCTGACCAATTTCCAGAATCCCATATTTTTATTTTGGCATTTAATATGTTTTCAATTTCTGGTTTATTTTTGTCTTCATCAATCACAAGTTCTGTAAGAATAAATATATCATATGGGAATACCGCTTTATTTAATTTTTCAATTAATATCCTATTGTAAGGATTTAAATTTACTTTAGAGTGTTTAATGTGATATATAAAATTACCTAATTCAGAGCCATTTTTGGATTTTAGGTTGGATGATACGTAATGATAACGGCTTTGTCGAGTCATCTTTTTTAATGAAAAAGCATCATTACTTTTACAGCTTAAAATCATGATAAAAACGACAAAAAAATTATATTTTAAATTCATTTAGTATGGGGTAGATGAAATCAATTCTCAAATATAATAATAGAGATTGATTGATATGAAAAATTCGCATAAATATCTATGCGAATTATATTGATAAATAAAGTATGAATTACTTTTTCTTTTCCGACTTCACCGCCTGTCTAGCCAACAATTTCCAATCCTTTTTCACCTTCGTCCAAACCAACAGAATATCCAAAGTCACATCACCCGGAGTTTTCCCCAAGTCAGCAGTCGTTGCATTAAAATGGTGACGTACAATCGCAGTATTTCCGATGATTTGGATGTTTTGATTGGTAATATCAATGGTTAAGAAATCAGATTTTTTGCTGACCAATTTATCAACAAATTCTGTTGCGTCGTCTATATGACCACCCGAATGTCCGTAAGTCAGTTCCGGTAAAATGAGAGATTCCAATGCGGATTTTTCGCCACTGATCATGGCTAATCTCAATTTTTCAGCTGCATCGGTTACGGCTTGTTCATCACTTTTTTTCTGTCCTGAAACTGCAATTACCATAAAAAAACTTAGGGTGAAAATTATTTTTTTGATCATAGATATTTATCTTCTTTTTAATGTTATTTGAATGCAATCGATTGCGCTTAGTTTTATATAAATACTTATAGTGACTCTCTTTGAATGAATTTAAAAACATTATTTACAGATTCTTTCTTATTTTTTAAGATCATGTAAGCTGCAGATTCTCCCATTGCTTTAAAATCTGTAGTAATAACGGTAATTCCTAATAATTCCTTCAATGGAGTTTCATTGTAGGAAATAATTCCGATATCTTCACCTAATTTCAAATTTTTCTGTCGGATCTGCTTAACTAAATTGACAAGATCGCGCTCTCTTATGGTAATGAAAATATCTTTGTCCTGAAGTTCCATATCGGGGTAAATTTCATCCAGAATTTCATAATCAAGTTTAAAATCTTTACAAAACTTCTCAAAACCACGTACAATCCGGAAAGGATAGGGATGAATCGATTTATCAGGATATACTAAAATAATCTTTTCGTATGTTTTAATTTTATCTAAACCTTCTTCCAAGGCATTGTAAATATCATGCTCAAAATCCTGAAAAATAGAACCATATTCACCGGAAATATTAGGTTTGGTATTATCTAAAAGCAATAACTTATTTTTAGGAATCTGCTCAATAATATCCAGAACTTCCTGTGTAGAACTGGTATGTTTAGATTGCTCATCCCGAAAATGGGGCATAATTACATAATAATCAAATCCGCCAAGATTCTTCTTTAATGAATTAATAAACAGCGTTTCATCGCAGTGATAAATGTACATTTCTACATTTCCTTTGGTACCGATTGCATTGACGAAATAATTATAAATCATCATTTTATAGGTACTCGGTTTATTGATCAGAAAAAAAATATTGATGCTGTCGTTTTTATTGATTCGCGATATATAATATCCTTTTCCTTTTACTGATTCAATAATCTGTCTTTTTCTGAGTTCTTTATAAGCTTTTTCTACAGTATCCCGTGACAGAAAACAGGATTCGCTAAGCTCATTGATAGAAGGTATTTTCTCTCCGATTTTAATTTGTCCGCCATCAATTCCGTTCAGAATGGAATCTACAATTTGTTTGTATTTCGGAACTCTGGAGTTTTCATTAATGTGGATTTCTAATGTATCTGACATGATTTTTCAGGTGAATATTATTTCAGTTAAAAAATAATTTCGGAAAATTAATTAAATTATTATACAAGTTACAAAAATTATGTTAACCCTTATTATTAATTTAAAAATTCTCTAAAGATTCAGGATAATTTACAAAAAAGCCTGCCATTAATGACAGACTCCTAATTAAATATGAATGTAAAATATTTAAGGCATTTTCTTAAATCCTTCTGCTTTTATTTTCCAGCTTCCATCTTTCGGGAAACCGGGAAATTCCCCTGTAGAGCTGTCCCAACCTTCGAGCATCATTGCAACCGTTGTCAGAACACCGCCATTTCCGGGAAGATAAATTCTCAATCGCTTATCCTGAAAATTATGTCCGTTTTTAAGATATGTATTGGTTTGAATATCCATAAACAAAGCATCTAAAGCTTTATTTGGAAGTCCAAGTCTTACTGCGTTCATTGCCGTCATCGGGAAATCCCAACCCCAAGTGTGTTCCCAGTTCCATCTTTCCCAAATGATGTCTAAAGTGTTTTTCATTATTTTTTTATCTAGTTTCGGAGATTCAGGAACCATTCCCAATGCTCCCAAAACAGCAGGGTGGTCGGTCATCCATTTTGAAAAGGTGAAAGAATCTTTAGCTGATTCTGTTGAAAGGTAAACACCATCCTGAACCGGAAGCGGAGCTAATTTATTGATGACATCATCCCATTTTTTATCTCTTGGTTCGCCTAATCTTTCTTTCCAGAGTTGAGCAGTTTTCAAAGCCCAATCCCAATATGCTACTTCATAAGTCGGGTTATAAGTATCTTTCGCAGGGAAAACTTCCTGTGCAGGAATCACGCCTTTTCCAAGATTGTAATGATTTTTTTCTTTGTCATAAGTCGCAAAATCAGCCATAAAATCAGCCGTTGCAAAAATCAAGTCTTTGTATTTTTCCAAAACTTTTTTATCCTTACTATTTCGATATAAAAGTTCGGTCATATAAATGATGTGTGGCTGTTCCCAAATCAAAAATGCAGCAACGGAAGACGGACTTTCGTTCCCGTCATTATCAGACATTTTAATCCAGCGAACGCCTTTGTAACCTTGTCTTTCGGCTAATTTTTTAGCTTTGTCAAAAGTTCTGAAATAATAATCTAATTGTTTTTCCAAAATCTCCGGTCTTCCCCACAAAGCGTAGTGAACGCCGTGCCACCAATGCATTTCTGTATGTGGTTTTCCGTACCAGCTGTTGAATGTCAAACCAGTTTCCTGTGGCGGATTGCTTCCTCCACATTGCACTTTTGTCAAGTATTCTGACAAAACAACTCTTCGTTCCAATTCATTGGCTCTTGGATCAGTACTTCCTTCAAAATCAACAACAGCGCCACTTTCCCAGAAGTTTTTCCAACCTGAAGTGCTTTCCTTTTCAGCATCAGCAAATAAAGTTTTAGTGCTTTTCGGATTTTTAGCGGAAAACTCAACACTTAATTCTATTGTTTTGTTTTTAGAAGAAGGTTGGTAAACGAAGTAATGTTTTCCGGCTTCACTAAGTTTTCCTTCCGTAAAATTAAATTGAGTATAATAATCCGTGCTTTGTAACTTGTGTTGAATCAAGCCTTGAGTCGACTGTGAAGAAACAATCTTAGTGGTATGGTCATTTTCTCTTCCGTAAAATGCGGCGTCATCCAAAAACTGTCCCGACGGATGCGGATATTTGGCAAAAACTTTCAGTTTCCCTTTAGCAATCAAATCAGATTCAATTTTCACCCCAATTTTATCTGAATTTTGGAAAGAAGCAGTCCAGACTTTTACTGGAATTCCTTCCAGCGAAAATTCGCTGGTGATAATGCCCGTCCATAAATCAATTTTCTGATTGATGTTGGTTAAATCTGAAATTTTTGCTTTCTGACCGTCTTTTTTAATCAGTTCAATTCCGATATTTCCCAATTGCAAGCGATGTTGATTGACTCTGAAATATTCAACTGCTTTTTTGTTGCGTTCCGGTTCCTTGATTTGAACACTGTACAACGCTTTTCTTCCGTCATTATTGAAATCGTAAGGTTTTAAAGTCTCCTCAAATTTGAAATTTTCGGTATTGGGAAAACTGTTCCAGCCCCATTCCGACTGAGTTCCCAAAGAAACTCCGTTTTTGTAATATTCAGGGAACGACTGCATTCCGGTAATGTCAACCGTGTAGGCAAATTTTCCGTTTCCAACAGTCAAAGTTGATAAGGTATCTGCTTTGGTATTAACCACATTATGTCGCTGAACGACCTTCTTTCGGTCGATTTTCTGGGCATTTAAGGATGAAAATCCAATGCAGAAAAGACTCAGATATATTGCAATTTTCTTCATTTTATATAGTTGGTTTATTCTATTGATATGCGCATTATTTATCTAATTTTATTTGCTATACAGATAATGTTCATGTGGAACATTTTTTTGGATTCCGTTAGGAAATATATCTGTGTAGATAGTCATCATAAATTTCGGTGTATTCCATAAAATTGCTACATTTTTTCTGTTTTTTATGATTATCCGTTTTGAATCATAGTGCAAAATCAGCATTCATTTTGTCATTCCTTAGGAATCTAAATTGTTTTATTTTCAGTGTGTTGAGATTCCTACGGAATGACAAACAAACTTTTAAAAATTAAATTATTAATTACGGATATTCATTTTTAAACATTGTATAAAATATAAAATTTAATATAGAATTTATTTCAAAACCGTCGCACTCATCATTCCAATTACCACATCATTGCTTACGGCTGTTAATTTTATCGATTTTAATTCTTTATTTTGGTCAATAGGCAAATCCAGAATTGTTGCAGCACCACCATCAATCTGACGGTCTGTAAATCCTTTGATGCTTGAATATTTGCTCAAAGTTCCTCCTTTGTACAATTCTCCGGTCTTCAGTTTCACCCGATACGGAATTTTATCATCGGGAATTTCAAACGCAAAATTGTCATCAAACATATCCTGTTCAATAGACCACCAATTCGTTGGATTTTTCAGTTCTAATTCTGTAGTTGAACTATCAACATATTGAACGGTAATTTTTCCATTTACAATCTGCGACTGCATCGGATTCGTAGAACCTGCCATCAGGAAATAGATTTTCTTTCCTTTGCCTGAAACCGGAATTTCGAGAGAATCAGAGTAATTATCCCACTGACTTACGAAGGCAATATTTTTATCCGTCTTATCAATTAAAAATGGAATTCCGAGGAAATCAACTTTTCCATTTTTTCTCTTATTCATTAATCCGCTGTCATCGATTTGAGCGGTGATTAACGGATAACACCAGTTTCCGATTCCCTGCCACGGAAGCTGTAAAGTCGGAACTTCCAGTCTTGGCGAAAGGTATTTCTGATTAAAAATTTCAGTTACTTTTTCATTGTATTTTGATGCTAAAGAAATCGTATTGAATTGACCTTGGTTTTCAATTTCCCAATCTGTAATTTCAATGTTTTGTTTAATTCCGTTGTAGTCAAGTAAAAGTAAATTGGTGCCTTTGCTTAATAAATTCGCAGGAATTTCAATCGATGTATTCTGATTTTTTTGAACTGAAAAAGTTTTATTTAAACCATTAACAATCAGTTTTCCATTAATTTCTTTGGAAGATTTTGACTGAATCTGCAATTTTTTATTAGCCCATTTTGTTTCCAAAGGAAAACGGTTGTCTACATTTACAGGTTGCCACCAAGTTGTTCCGTTTTGCTCAACTTGCACGAAAAAAGTTCCTTTTCTTTCCTGTTGGTTAAGTTCAAACTTGTGTTTAACCACCCCGTCTTCTCCCGTTGGTCGAATCCACCCCTCCAGAGGAGGGGGATTTTTAATTAGTCCTTGTGGGTCGTATATATTTTTGATTTTCTTTTTTGAATCAAAATTCAACTGAAGACTTTCCGAAATATAATTAACATAGTAGATTTTCTCACTTTTCAGTTCCTCACCTGAATAACTGATTTCAATTTTAAAATCATTTTCTTTCGAAGTTTCAAACTGAATAATCGGCTGTAAAATAGAGTTTGTTTTAATTTTCCAATCCACATTTTTACCATTCACTTTTACCAATTTGATGTTGGAATAATTCACAGGAATCTGCATTTCCAACATCACCGGATTTTGATATTTTGATTTGAATGAATACTCGGTTTTCTTCGAAGTTTTGGTAAACTGATATTCCCAATCCGGAAGTTTCAGTTCTGCAGAATTCCAGTCTTTTGGAAAGCCGGGTTTGATGCTGATTTTATTTTCCAACAAATTCGGATAAACGCCGAAAAGTCCTTCTGTTAAAGTTCTGGAAGCCACACCAATCGGGTCGGCAAAATCGCGGTACAATTCTCCACGAAAAGCATCATAATGAGAAAGTTGCTCAAAGTTTCCCGGACTGATGCCGTAATACATTGATTCAACTAAATTTCCTTTCCAAAGTTGGTAGGCATCCTCATTTCTTCCCGCCTGCCAATACGCTAAAGCAGTCTGTAAATTTTCCGCCAAAGCGACATTGTTAATCGACCAGTCGTAAGGTTGCCAGTTTGTTGTAGAAAGTGTGTAGTAGTCTTTATTTTGAACACCTTTTACCGTCACAGGAATTTTAGGCGTATGATTATTAATGTATTGTAAGTTTTGATAATCTTCAAATTCATCCAGAATAAATGCATCGGAAACGTGATAAATTGACCATATTCCCGGTTTGTCGTGAAGGATTTGATTGCCCAAAGCATCTTTGTATTCAGCAAAATAACCTTTGTCTATTATCCAAAGCTGATTTTTCATTGCCTTTAAAATCGCATCAGCTTCCTCCTCGTAAGGTTGAGGATTTTCACCAATTATTTTCGCCAGTTTCGCCATCTCGCGGTTGGCTCTGTAATTATAAGCCGAAGTATGCGTCACTTTTCCCCCCGAATATTGAAGCGCATCGCTCGCCCAAATCGCAGCATACGCATCATACAAATCACCACGCTTGAAGTTTCGTTTTTCCCAATTGATATGGCGAACCATTGTCGGCCACATTTTCTTCAGAAATTCTTTGTCGCCCGTGTAATTGAAATGCGAAAATAGCTGGTCAAAAAACACCAGATTCATATCGTAATGATGCGGTTTTGTGTTGTCATTCGGATTTCTGGAAATGTATCCGCTTGAGAAAATAGAAGTTCCCATTTTCTCTTCGTGTCGGGCAAGATGTCGCATCGTGTCCATTTCCACGGGTGCAAAATCGGGCTTCAAAATCTGAGAATTGGCATAGCTTTCAAAATGTTTTTTCGCTCTGTCGTGCCAATTCAACGCATCGGCTGTGTAAGCGCCTCGCCACGCATTCAAACGCATTCTCCACGCAACTGCGCCGTGAAGAAAGGTGGGACTTTCCCAAATTCCGTCTGCGGCAATCGCTAAATTGGCTCCGAAATTATTTAAATCTGCATCCGGAGTTTTAAGCTGGATTCTGTTCGTTAATGCTAAACGGGATTTTTCCGCTTCATTAAATATGTTTTTTAAATCTTCATCCGAAAAATTTCTATCTGATTTTCCTTTGGCAATCTGAATATAGACCGGTTGTTTTTGTGGAGAATACGAAGCATAGACAATCGGAGATTTGTCTGTTTCATTTTGAGTAAACTCAGACAATTTTTCTAAAGTCGTTGCATCAGTTTGCTGTAACGAACTGGCATTAGAAAAGCTTCCGCTGACAATTTGAGTTTCTTTTTTCTTATTTAAATAATTAAGCTGGAATTGATTTTTATTTAACTGAAACTGATTGTTCAGACAATATTCCGACAACAGATAAAGTCCGGATTCCGGGTCTGCGCCGATGTCGCCGTTTCTGCTGAAAGTCGTTCCGCTCGCACCGCCAAAAACTGCATAGATTTTTGTTGACGAATCTACATTGACAGTTTCCATTTTTAAAACCAGACCTTCTTCTTTAGCCTGTGCCAAAACAGTCAGCTTTAAACTTCCGTTACCCAAAATCGGGTCTTTGATTTCATACAACATCGAGCCAGGACGGTAACGCGTTTCAATTTTATCAGCCTGAATTAATTTTTTAATAGAATTTCCGTTTTGGATAACGAATTGAAAATTCCCGCCCATTCCCGGAAGATACAATGCAAATTCCGGCAAATCTCCTGCTTCAACCCTCGATGCACGATTATCTCCATACAAAGCTCTGTTGAATCTGTACTTTCCATTGACCAATAAAAAATCGCCTTTGTCTTCTTTGTAATGCAGCTCACGCTCGTTATTCTGCCAGTGTTTCGACTGGGAAAACAAAAGTGAAAATGCCGATAAAACCAGAAGTCCGGCGAAAATGGTTTTTCTCCGCATTTTATGGTTTTAACTCAGTTAATGGCTTTCCGTTAGCGGTTACATTTTTTAAAGTCACGTTTTTCAGATAATCCACTTTGTAAGGAATCTGAACGCCAACCATTTTTGCGTTAATCATCGTGAAATCTGTTACAGGAGAAGATTCGTAAGCATCAGAGAACACCGCGTATTTTCCGCCTTTGTCCACTGTTAAATTTTCAACCCAGATATTTCTGATGGTCGGAATGTGATTTCCAGGTTTTTCGTAATGCATATTGAAACGCACCGCAGCTTCTTTGTAAGCACCCACTTTTGTATTGTAGAAAAATACATTTTCGATGATTCCGCCACGACTTGAACTGGTTTTGATTCTCAAAGCACGGTCAAGATTCTTACTGTCCATAACATTTCCGATGGCGTAGATATTTTTTGCACCACCTGCAATTTCACTTCCAATCACAACACCGCCGTGACCGTCTTTCATTTCACAGTTTTCGATGATGTGGTTTTCGGCTGGTTTTCCGATGTCTCTTCCGTCTTCGTCTCTTCCGGATTTGATGGCGATACAATCGTCTCCAGTGTCGAAATATGAATCTTTAATCCATACATTTTTACACGCTTCAGGGTCGAAACCGTCGTTATTTGGTCCGTGACTGATGACTTTCACTCTTTCAATTAAAACATTTTCACACAAAACAGGATTCAGATTCCACATTGGAGAATTTTTAACCAAAACATCTGCCATATAGAAGTTTTTCGACTTGTAAGGCTGAACGAAATTAGGTCTCAAATACCATCCGTCACCAAAAATTCTTTCTCGGGCAGGTTTTCTCTGAGCCATATACTCGTGAAGCTTTGCACGGGCAGGATTTTGTCTACCGGGACGAGATGTGTTATAACCATATTTTGTAGCACCGCACCAAAACCACCAATTGTCTAAATCAGAATTTCCATCCAAAGTTCCTTTTCCTGTGATAGCAATATTTTCTTCTTCATACGCATAGATTAAAGATGAATAATTCATACATTCCATTCCTTCCCAACGCGTGAAGACTATAGGGTAGTCGTTGCTATCTTGACTAAACAAAATGGTTGAACCGTCGCTCAAATGAAGATTGACATTGGATTTTAAATAAATTGCACCCGTAAGAAAAATTCCGTCTGGAACGACAACTCTTCCGCCACCTTCTGCGTTGCACTTTTCAATCGCTTTTTTGAACGCTTCTGTATTTTTCGTTTTTCCGTCCCCAACCGCTCCGAAATCGGTAATCAGATAATCTGCTTTTCTGAATTTTGGAGCTTTGATTTGTTTCTTTAAAGCTTTGATTTCCTTTAAAGGCTGTTTTGACGATGTCCAGGGTTTGTATTGAGCCGAAAGAAATGTAGAAATCAGCAGTGCGAATATGTATAAAATATATTTTTTCATAACGATACAGAATTATTGATAGTTAAAGAGTTTATTTTAAAAACTCTTTAATTACCGCAATCTAAAATTATTTTGATGATAAATTGTCCTGCACTGTCGGTGTTATCAAAATATAATTGATTTATCTTAAATCCTGTTTTTTTATTCTTGTTCTAAGCATGAGATTATTCTCTCTAACATTAAATTTCTGCATAAAAAAACGGACAATAATTATTATTTGTCCGTTGTAATTGATTAAAATTTAAGCGTTTTACCAATTTCAGCAATGTCTGCATTTTTGTAATCTGTGTAGATGTGTGCGTGAAATTCATTTAGCTTTTTCAGAATCGTGAGAAGCTCTGTTTTCTCATTGTTTTGAAGCTTGCCCGAAAGAACTTTAGAGGTCTGGTTAACTTTTGAAACAGACTCGTGAAAGACTTCTTCTCCTTTTTTGGTTAAATTCAGACGTTTAATTCTTTTATCTCCAAGATCATTTTTTTCTTCCAAAAGATTGGCTTCAAGCAGTCTTTTGATAATCTGGGTTCCGGTTTGTTTTTCGTGTCCGTTTTTTTCGATGAGCTGAATTTTCGTGAGAAACGGCTCGTCTTTTAGACGATACAGATAGGTGAATTCTTCGTTTGCTAATTCGGGAAAATCTCCCAATCCTTTTCTGATGAGCAATTTAGAATATCTTCCCAATAAAAGAACCTGTTTACAGATTTCGTTTTCTGTAAAAGAAACTTTATGATTTTCATTTTTAAAAAGCTTGGTAGGGCTTTCATCAGCATATTTTTTATCATTCAGCCACATTCGGAAATCGTCTACACTGGAGCTGGTTTTGTAAGCATCCGAATTTTCAAATTCTTTCACGTGCATAAGTAAATCAATGATAAAATCTGTTTGCATAGTTTTGATTTTAGGTAAAGATATAAGATTTTTTATTTTTTTTTAAAACGACTAAAGTTTTACGCTTCCCATTCCGCCATCAATTGAGATGATTTGTCCGGTAATCCACGAAGATTTTTCAGAAAGTAAAAACTCAGCCATATTTGCCATTTCCTCAGCATTTCCTACTCTTTGCAAAGGATGTCTTTTCCCCGAAGCTTCACGTTTTTCAGGAGTTGATAAAAGCTGGGAAGCAAGATGCGTATCCGTCAAAGATGGTGCAATGGCATTCACTCTTATTTTTTGAGCAGACAATTCTGCGGCAAGACTTTTTGTAAGACCTTCCACAGCACTTTTGCTTGCTGAAATAGAGGCGTGAAAAGGCATTCCCAGTTTTGCAGCAACGGTACTGAACAACACAATGGAAGCAGATTCTGATTTCTTAAGATTTGGAAGCAATTTCTGAATAATTTTTACGGCTCCCAAAACATTAATTTCAAAATCATTTTTAAAATCATCCGTGGAAAGTCTGTTGAATGGCTTTAAATTAATGCTTCCGGGTGCATAAACCAATCCATCGACCATATCGGGGAAAGTAATTTCATCCAGATTTCCGTTGAGAATATCCATTTGGTGAAATTCAATATTTAAATTTTCGATCTCCGAGTTTTCAGTTTTTGAAATCCCGATTACGTGATTGTTTTGCGATACAATTTTTGCAGTGGCAAATCCGATTCCCTGTCCGCAACCGATGATGACTATATTTTTCATATTTATTTTAATTTTATTTTTAACGTTTCGAAATTTTATTATGGCTTATTGTGCGTTGTCTTGTACATTTAAATCTCTCAATCTCAGGATTTCTTTTCATCAAATGTTTTTGGCTGACTCTGGAATTCACTCTCTTTCTCCAAAGCCGAAAACTGGAAGGTTTCAATTCGATTCTCATCACTTCAATCACTTCAGATTCAGTAATTCCAAACTGAAATTCTATCGCTTCAAAAGGCGTTCTGTCTTCCCATGCCATTTCGATAATTCGATCTATCTGTTCTAAATTAAATTCCTTTTTCATTATTTTAAATCGTTGATGGTTTTTTTCGCAATTTTAAAATGTTCAGATTTTTTATCATCCGTCATTTTATCTAAAGTTCTCAGCATCATTCCCAATCGTGGATTGGTTTCAAAAAATTTTCTGTTATCATTCACAAAATTCCAAAAAAGCGCATCCCATTTTTCTGTCCAGTCGCCATCTGTATAATCGCTCATTTTTTTGATATAATTGCTTCCGCTGATGTAAGGTTTTGTACTCATTTTTCCGCCATCCGAAAAACTGCTCATTCCGTAAACATTCGGAACCATCACCCAATCGTAAGAATCAATAAACATTTCCATAAACCATTGGTAAACCTCATCAGGATTGAGTTTCAGGAGATTCATCAAGTTGGCAAAAATCATTAGTCGTTCGATATGATGAGCATATCCTGTTTCCAAAATTTTCAGAATTGTACTGTCGATTGGTTTTATTTCTGTTTTACCACTGTAAAAAGATTTTGGAAGCGGATTGTTGTGTTTCCAGTAATTTTTATTTCTCTGAAAAGTTCCTTCATACAAATAAATTCCTCTCACAAATTCCCGCCAACCCAAGATTTGACGAACAAATCCTTCCAAAGAATTGATCGGAATATCAAATTCATCTGCATAATCAATAGCTTTTTCCAAAACATTTTCAGCAGTTAAAAGTCCAATATTCAGCAATGGCGACAAAACGCTGTGATGAAGGAAATGTTCCCGTTCGACAATGCTGTCTTCATACACTCCGAAGTCAGCAAATCGCAGTTCCAGAAACTGATTCAGCCAATTTTCGGCCTCTTCAAAATTGACAGGATAGAGTTGATAGGATGTTAGATTTCCATAATTTTTACTAAAATTTTTCTCTGTATATTTTTTAGCTTCCTCGTAATATGTATTGATTTTGGGAAAATGTATCGACGGTGCTTTCTTGTTTTTTGGATATTTTTTTCGGTTTTCTGTGTCGAAAGTCCATTTTCCACCGATTGGTTTTCCGGCTTTCATCAGGATGTTTCTGGAAATTCTCTGCTGTTTATAAAAATCGGTTTGATGGTAAGATTTTTTATCATTAAAATATTCTTTTAAGTCTTCTTTTGTATTGATAAAAAGTGGACTGTCTACAATTTCGAGTTCCAGTTTGGTTTCTTTAATTCTTTTCTCAAGCCAATTGTCGCAAACATCTATAATAAGAATTTTACCGAACTTTTCTTTTTCTAAGTGTTTTATTAATTTTCTAACGCCAGAAAGTGGGGAAGTGCTTTCAATATATTCAACCTTAAATTTTTGTTTGGTTAAATATTCTTCGTAAAACTTCATTGTCGCTCTGTGCAAAGCGATTTTCTGTTTGTGAAATTTGTACTGTCTGAAAAACAGAAATTCTTCCACCAAAAAAATCGGTTGACTTTTATCCAGATAATCCGTGTCTTTAAAAAGCTGATGCGGAAATATCAGTTGGGCAACAAGAGTTTTTATTTCAGCCATAGATTTCTGAATTTTTTGTCGGCATCGTATTGTTCTGCCTGTTTTTCTGCATTAAAAGTTCTGCTTCTCGGGTCATTTCCTACACCTGCGAGATACATCCAGTTTCCGTAATTGCTGTGTACATCGTAATCGATCAGCATTTCTTCAAAGTAAGCTGCGCCAAGTCTCCAGTGCTGCTTTAAAATTTTACAAAAATAAGATGCAACGTTCTGTCTTCCGCGATTGCTCATCCAGCCTGTATTTCTTATCTCGAGCACATTTGCATTGATGAAATCTGAATTTGTTTTACCATTCACCCAATCATTGATCGCATCTTGATTAGATTTAAAATTATATTCCTGATCTAAAATTCCATTTTTATGGAAGATTTTATCCCGAAACTGCATTGAAGTAAACTTGAAAAAATCTCGCCAAAGCAACTCAAAAATCAACCAATAAGTTGATTCATTACCTCCAAATTCGGCTTCGTATTTTTTAATCTCGTGATAAACGGATACAGCAGACAAACTTCCCAACGCAAGCCACGCGGAAAATTTACTGCTGTAATCCTCACCAACCAAACCATTTCTTGTTTCTTTATAAATACTGAGATTTTTAGTCTCAAAAAAATAAGCTTTTAATCTTTGTAAGCCTTCAGTTTCTCCACCTGAGAATGGAAACGCTGAAGATTGATTCGCCTCAAAATCATCAAATCCTAATGAATTTAAAGTAACATCGTCGTTTTTTAGTTTTAAGTCAAAAAAAGACTTGTTGTAAACCAAATTGTCTGTTTCAAACTCATTTCTGATATCTAGGTTTTTCTCAACTTTTTGCCTGAAAGTTGTGAACATCAAAGGAATTTTTTCTAATTTTTGCTTTACGAAATTAGGTTTTAATAAAAGTTGAGTGTAAGATTTTGACCATTTTACATTAGGTAAAACTTCTTTAATCTGACTTTCCAAATCAACTTCTTCTTTTGTCCATTCTTTCTGGCAAAATATTTTTTGAATATCAAACTCCTCAGAAATCTGCTTAAAAATATCCTGAGTCTTCCCGAATTTTTTCAGAAAAGGAATACTCTTAAGAGTTAAACTTTCTTCTAAATCCAAAACGCTTTCCAACAAAAACTTCGCTCTGAATTTCCCAATTTTTCTGAAACCATATTGCTTTGAATTAAAAAAATCTTCATCAAAGATATAAACGGCAAGAAAAGGCAAATCTTCCTGCATTATTCTATACAGCGATTCATTATCTCTGATTCTTAAATCTCTGGTGAACCAGAGGATGTTGATTTTTTGTTTTTCCTGCATCTTTCGCTACAATATTTTACTTCGTCCCAATTTTTCTTCCATTTTTTCCTCCAGTTGAAGGGAAGTCCGCAAACTTCACAAACTTTCGAAGGCAAATTAGCGGGCATTTTATTGAATGAATTTTTTAAACTGATTAATCTCAATATTCTTCGCTTTCAGATCGTGCATCATATTATACAACCCGAAAAATGTACGGTTCAGATAAATAAAATGTTTAGATCCTCGGTTGGCATTCATACCTTTCATATCGCTCATTTTCGCATATCGCTGTCCGAGATCTGCAATTTCCTGAAAGAAATTTTCATCAGAAAAATCAAAAAATTCTGTATTAAAAGGTCTTGTAAACAGTTCTAAAAGTTCGTAGAATAATTGAGTGAAAAACTCCAGTTCTTTAGGAGAATCATCTGTTCTCAAAATCTCAAGCTGATACAATTTTTCTTTGAAAATTTCGGGATTATTTAGGTTTTCCTTTTTTGCCAATTCAAAATAAGGTTTGTAAAAGTCATTCGGAATCTCTTTGATACATCCGAAATCGATTACCAGTAATTCTTTATTTTCAGAAATCAGGAAGTTTCCCGGATGCGGATCTGCGTGTACCTGCTTCAGGATATGCATTTGATACATATAGAAATCCCACAGTGTTTGTCCTATCTTATTCAGATCTTCCTGAGAATTATTCTCTTTGGTAAATTCTGAGAAATGTTTTCCGCTCATCCAGTCCATTGAAATGATACGTTCGCAGGAAAATTCAGGATAATATGTAGGAAATTTTAGATTCGGGAGATGGCTACATTTTTCAGAGATTTCCTAACTTCTTTTAAGTTCCAAATTATAATCGGTTTCCTCAAACAATTTGTTTTCAACTTCCTGAAAATAAGATTCTGAACCTTCTTTTTTGATGTTAAACATTTTCATCGCAATCGGTTTTACCATTTTCAGATCACTTGAAATGCTCTCTCTAACACCCGGATATTGAATTTTTACCGCAAAGTTTTTACCGTCTTTTTTAGCTTTATGAACCTGACCGATACTTGCTGCATTTACAGATTCTGTGGTAAATTCATCAAAAATATCTTCAGGATTTTTCCCAAAATATTTTCTGAAAGTCTTTTTTACCAATGCTCCCGAAAGTGGCGGAACAGAAAACTGCGAGAGAGAAAATCGCTCAACATAAGCCTGCGGAAGAATATTTTTTTCCATACTCAACATTTGGGCAACTTTTAAAGCAGAGCCTTTAAGCTCTTTCAGAGAGTCGTAGATATCTGTGGCGTTATCTTCATTCAGAATTTTTCTTGCCTCATCTTCTTCTTTTGTTATTTTGTTTCCGTAATATTTTAAATAATTAACGCCTACTTTGGCTCCGGCTTTCAGCAAACTGCCTGTTCTTTCGAGTTTTCCTGTAGGGATTTTATTCAGTGTTTTCATCTGTAAATTTCTTCTAATTAAGGTCAGATGGAATTTCCATCATCGGAATTTTGGTGTCTAATTCTTTTTGAAATTTTCTTTAAATAAAAATTTACCCAGATCCAGAACTTTTCGCAGAGGTTCGTTATCCATCAGTTCAAATCCGGTATCAATTGTTTTCTCAATATAGATGTCGGTTTTTTCAAAAGAAGGCGAAGTGTCCTTTTTCCAGAATTCAATAGCGGAGACCAAATGTAACCACAGTGCTTCTTCTCTTGCTTTCTCGTGAAAATTTCTGATGTTATCTTTAGCTTTTTCAATCATTTCCCAATCGTTGAAATCTAAAGTTTTGATAAAATTGCGGTGTGTTTCTTTAAGCTGATTGGCGACTTTGGCGAAATGCATTTTGCTGTTGCCTAAAATCATTAAAACCAGAGATCTGTTCATTGTCATATTTTCAAAAAAGATGAAATAAACATTCAGCAGTTTTTCTTTTGAAGTCACTTCTTGAGCATCATTTACTTCTGAAGCCAGCTCTATAGATTTATTAAAAAGATTGACCAGCATTAATTTCTCTATCTGCTCAAAACTCGAAAAGTAATTATAGAAGTCTTTCTCTTCAAATTCATTATCTTTAGCAAAGCGATAAATGTTTTTTGGTCTTTCTCCATGATTCAGGATGTAGTCACCATACAATTCAAATATCTTATCTTGTGTTATGAAGCTTTCTTTTTCCATTTTTAATTTTATTTGAAACAAATTTAGTAAAATATTTTACTATTTAAATAAATAAAGTATAAATTTGTACTATAATTAACATTTAAAATTATTACTAATGCTCAAAATACAAGCTCAGTCTCATATCCCAACAGATTTTGGAATGTTTACCGTATACGCTTTTTCAGAAAACGAAAGCGATTGGAGTCCGCATTTGGTTTGGGTTGCAGAAAAAACAGATTTTAATGCTGTTGTTAATGTGCGTTTTCATTCAGAATGCATCACAGGTGAAGTTTTCCATTCCAGAAAATGTGAATGCGGACAGCAATTGGATTCCGCAATGAAATTTGTCTCGGAAAATGGTGGAATGATTATCTACCTAAGACAGGAAGGAAGAAATATCGGAATTATTAACAAGCTGAAAGCGTATGCACTTCAGGAACAGGGATTTGATACGGTAGAAGCTAATCTTAGATTAGGACTTCCGGCGGACGGAAGAGATTTTGGCATTGCTATTGAGATGCTGAAAATACTTGGAGTTTCCGATGTGAATCTGCTAACAAACAATCCTGAAAAACTAAAATCTCTTGAAAATAGCGGGATTATTCTACACAACAGAATTCCGCTGGAAATTGATTCTAATCCTTCAAGTGCATCTTATCTTACTAAAAAGAAAGATTATTTCGGACATCTTTTGGAAAAGGTATAATTTTCTCATTGGGAAATAGTAAAAATTTCCAATAACAGATCAAATCCATTTTTATTATGAAAAAAATATTACTTACAGGCGCTACAGGCTACATCGGCAAAAGAATGATCAGTGTAATTGTTGCACAGGGTTACAAAGTAGTTTGTTGTAGTCGTGATGTCAGTCGGTTTTCTAAACCTTCAGGAATTAAAGAAGACCAGATTGAAGTGATAGAAGTGGATTTTCTGAAAGAAGAAACCATGAAAAATATTCCCAATGACATTTCCGGTGCTTATTATCTGATGCATTCTATGAGTGCAAGTGAAGATTATGAAGAATCTGAAAAAATATGTGCGAAGAACTTCGTCTCGGCAATAGAGAAAACAAGTTGCGAACACGTTATCTATTTATCAGGATTAGTCAATCAAAAAGAGCTTTCAAAGCATCTGAACTCAAGATTTCAGGTTGAAAAGATCTTGATGGAAAGCAAAACTGCAGTTACGGTTCTTCGGGCAGGAATTATTATCGGTTCCGGAAGTGCATCTTTTGAGATCATCCGTGATTTGGTAGAGAAACTTCCGGTAATGGTCACTCCTAAATGGCTTAATACAAAATGTCAGCCGATAGGAATTGCCAATGTTCTTGATTTTCTGATTTTTACTCTGTTTAAAAAAGAAACGTATCATAAAAGTTTTGATATCGGCTGTGATGATGTATTGACGTACAAACAAATTCTTCTGGGTTTTGCAAAAATGCGTGGCTTGAAAAGAACCATCTATACTTTGCCTGTGATGACGCCAAAATTGTCTTCATATTGGTTATATTTCGTTACCTCAACTTCGTACAGTTTGGCAAGTTCTCTGGTTGGAAGTATGAAAATTGAGGTGGTCTGTAACAAGGAAAGCTTAAATGAAATCAAAAAAATAACCGGTGTAGAACCTTTTTCTTATGAAGAGGCATTGCAAAGGACAATGGAAAAAATTCAGGCAAACGAAATCACATCCAGCTGGAAAGACAGCTTCATTAGCAGCCGAAGCGATTCTTCATTGAAAGAATACATCGAAGTTCCTCATTTTGGATGTTTCAAAGATGTAAGAAGTTATGCTTATGATGACCGTGAAAAATGTTTAGAAAGAGTTTTTGGTCTGGGCGGAAACAACGGTTGGTACGGACAAAGTCTCTGGAAAATAAGAGGATACATGGATGTGATGGTGGGTGGTCCCGGTTTGAGACGGGGGAGAACACATCCTACACAGCTTCACGAAGGCGATGCATTAGACTTTTGGCGTGTAATTTATGCCAACAGAGAAGAAGGAAAGCTGATCTTATTTGCTGAAATGAAATTACCGGGAGAAGCATGGTTGATGTTTAAATTGTACAGAGGGAAACTCTGGCAAAAAGCGGTTTTCAGACCAAAAGGTTTGTGGGGAAGACTCTATTGGTATTCTGTACTGCCATTTCATGGGGTTATTTTTAAAGGCATGGTGAAAAAATTAGCAAGGAGCTAATTTTACGGTGAATATTGTATTCGTGTTTTTATAATTTAATTGAGAGTAGAATTAGATCATAAATAATCAATAGCATCAATAATCAAGAAGATTTACTTGTAAAAAGTCTGTTTTTTACGATTTGAATTAAATAATTCACTTTTACTATTAAATTTTTTCTCCAATGTTAGGCTAGAAACATCTGAAAACATATATTTGCACCCTAAATTTATATACACATGAAAGAACTTATTGAAAAAATCAACGCAGAATTTGAAGCTTTTGCTACAGAAGCAAACCAACAATCAGAAAAAGGAAACAAAGCAGCGGGTACAAGAGCTCGTAAATCTGCTTTAGAATTGAGCAAATTGTTCAAAGAATTCAGAAAGGTTTCTGTAGAAGAATCTAAAAAATAAGAAAGATTTAGCCGACTGAGAAAGTCGGCTTTTTTATTGCAGTTTTTTATTGAGATCAGCTTTATCAAGCAACTTTCTTATTTCCCACACTTGGTTTTCTTTTATAATAAAAGTTTTGGTTATTTGATTGTTCAAATGCATACTGAAATTTAATTGAGTCCCAGATTTAGCCCAATATTCATTAGGTGACGGTTCAAAATCACTGAAAACCAGAAAGAAATTAACAAGTGACAAAATATTTCTTAATGCAGATCTGATAATCTTTGGTTGATGTCCAAAATCATCTATAACCTTTAATTTAAATAGTTTCTTTCCCAGAGTTGTTCCGAAGACGGTTTCCGAAACAGTACCCACAATAAGTACGCTTATCACTGAAAAAAGTAGAGAGATCAGGAATATTTTACTGAATACAAAATAAAAAACCAGCAAAAAAGGAATCAGATCGATGACTTTTGCATACAATCTTTTTCTCTCACTTTCTTTTTGTGTGGGATTGTAAGGCAAATCATATTCAAATTCATTATATATCCTGTTTCCTAACGCATCAAATTGACGGGTTGGTCTCCGAATAATTTTTTTGATTTTTAATTCTGATATTCTCAATAGAATTGATTAGTTTAAAATCATACTCAACTGAATTCTCTTTCTCGCTTCATCTACTTCAGTTACTTTTACCTGAACGTGTTGGTGAAGTTTTACCACTTCGTTCACATCTGATACAAAACCTTCTTTTAGCTGCGAGATATGTACGAGTCCGCTTTCTTTTATTCCGAGATCTACAAAACATCCAAAAGCCGTTATATTATTGACAATTCCCGGAAGAATCATTCCTACATTCAGATTTTTAATGCTTTTCACATTCGGATCAAATTCAAAAACTTTGGCAGCTTTTCTTGGGTCTAGTCCGGGTTTTTCAAGCTCTTTTAAAATATCTTTGATTCCTAAAATACCGATGGTTTCAGTAATGTATTTTTCCGGCTGTATCTGAGTAATTTTTTCTTTATTGGCAATCAGTTCGTCTGTTTTTATTCCTAAATCTTTTGCCATTTTTTCGACAATTCCGTAGGCTTCAGGATGTACTGCCGAATTGTCTAAAGGATTTTTCGCATTAGTTATTCTGATAAAAGCTGCGGCTTGCTGATACGCATTTTCTCCCAATCTCGGTACTTTTTTCAGTTGCTTACGATCTTCGAAAGCACCATTTTCTGCACGGTAATTCACGATGTTTTCTGCCATTTTTTCTCCAATTCCTGAAACATAACTTAGTAAAGATTTACTGGCAGTATTCAGGTTGATTCCAACTGAGTTTACGCACTTCATCACGGTAGAATCCAGTTCGTTTTTGAGCTGTGTCTGATCGACATCGTGTTGATATTGCCCAACTCCGATGGATTTAGCATCTATCTTTACCAGTTCAGCCAGAGGATCAGCTAATCTTCTTCCGATGGAGACGGCTCCACGAACCGTTACATCAAAACTTGGAAATTCATCTCTCGCAATTTTACTTGCCGAATATACCGATGCTCCCGCTTCCGAAACTACAAAAACCTGCAAAGGCTTATCAAAAGCTATTTTTTTAATGAAAAATTCTGTTTCGCGACTTGCGGTTCCGTTTCCGATAGAAATTGCCTGAATGTTGTATGCATTCACCATCGAACGGATTTTTTTCATCGCCATTCCGCTTTCATTTTGTGGTGTGTGAGGGTAGATGGTTTCGTTGTGCAAAAGATCACCTTTTTCGTCTAGGCAAACAATTTTACAGCCACTTTTAAAACCGGGATCAATCGCTAAAATTCTTTTTTCTCCCAATGGCGGAGCAAGAAGCAGCTGACTAAGGTTTTCAGAAAAGATCTCAATGGCTTTTTTATCCGCTTTTTCTTTAGCTTCCTGTAAAGTTTCGTTGGAAATTGCGGGTTCAAGAAGTCTTTTATATGAATCCTTTATAGCTAAAGCAATCTGTGATGCACTTTCGTTATTCGATTTGATTATGGCTTTTTCGATAAAATCAATGGCTTCATCTTTATCAATTCCGATATTCGTCTTTACAAAACCTTCACTTTCTGCTCTCAACATTGCCAGAAGTCGGTGAGACGGCGTTCTGTTCAGGCTTTCTTCCCAATCAAAATACTGAGAGAATTTTTGTGCAGCTTCCTCGTCTTTTTTCGCTTTTACCACTTTAGAGGTAATGATAGCTTTACGCTGAAACAATCGGCGAAGATTTTTTCTGACGTACATATTTTCATTAATCCATTCTGCGATAATATCTTTTGCGCCCTGTAATGCTTCTTCTTCAGATTTCACCTCATTGTTAATGTATCTTGAAGCCAAATGATACACATCATTGTTATTCTGACTCATCAGGATTTTCGCCAATGGTTCCAGACCTTTTTCTTTTGCCGAATCTGCTTTGGTTTTTCTGCGTTTCTTGAATGGTAAATATAAATCTTCCAACTCCTGAATATCAAAACTTGCTTCAATCTTCTGTTTGAGATCTTCCGTTAAAGCATTCTGTTCCTCAATGGATTTTAAAATACTTTCTTTTCTTTTGATAAGCTCTTCAAACTGTTTGTTGAGCTTAAAAATCTGCTCAATCTGCATTTCGTCAATATTTCCCGTTGCATCTTTTCGATAGCGGGAAATAAACGGAATGGTGCAGTCTTCAGCAAGTAATTTGAGTGTAGCATTGATGCTTTTATCGGAAATATTGAGTATGGATTGTATAAACTTTGTAGTCGTCATTCAGAATTTTTAGAAGCGCTAAAATACTCTTTTTTTAAGTGATTAAAAACAGATATACGCTCAAATAAAAAACCAACTGCTTCAGTGCAATTGGTTTTCATGATGTTTTTATTTTAAAATCTCGTTGTAATAGAGTGGGGTGTCTTCCTGATCAAATCCTATGATGATGACTTTAAATTCTTTTGCTTCGTCATTATTGTAAAACTTGATTTTTGCTGATCCTGCATCATCTTTTTGCAGATTAGGATTCCAATATAACGTACTCCGTGTATCTTTGGCAAGATCAGTTTGCGGTACATTTTCATACATTGTATTGTTGAAAGGTTCTTCTTTATCGTATCCTTTCAGCTTCATTTCTTTTAAGGATTTAGATTGTCCGTTATCGGGAGCTGATCCTGTAATTCCACCACGTTTTGTGTAGATTGCAATAGCTCCGTTTCCGCCACCTCCGAAACCGCCCGAAAAGAATCCCCTTATTACTTTAATCATTGCCACGTCTGAAACTGAAATCATGGTGATTTGAGAGGGATCTACTCTCATTTCATCTAAAAATATATCAACATTTCCGCCACGCATGGTTGCAGTAGTATTCGGTCCCTGTGAACTGATCTGTAAACCCGGAACTCTTCCCTGAAGCCACTGAAGAATATTATTGCCTCCTATCATATTGTTGTCATTCACAAAATCAAAAACCATTTCGTTCATACTTTTAAACAGCGGACTGCTTAATGCATCATTCAGTTTTTTAGTTTTATTTTTTCTTTCACCTTTTATTTTCACTTCTTCAATATCGGTGATTTTTTCATTAATGAATTTCTCAAAGGTAACAGTAGAAACAGATTTTGCAACCTTTTCGGGAAGTTCTTCTCCCTGTATTCTTTCAGTAAGTTTCATTGGAGTAGATGGCAACTCTTTTCTCAGAGGAATAAAACTAAAAGCCGGCTGAAAATAAACCTGCGTACTGTTAGCAATTGCTTTATCGCTTGTGTTGAGCTGATAAGAAAAATTCATTGTATCTTCAAAAACCAGATTGTCTAAAGCAAAAAAACCTGAATTATCTGTTTTTATCTGATGAAATTTCAAACCTGAGTCGGGCATTTTAAAGATTAAATTCAGATCGGCATTCGCAGCAGGTTTCCCTTGTGACAAAACTTTCCCTTTATAAGAGATATAAGATTCCGGTTTGTTTTTGATGAACGGATAATTTCCCGAAATAATAGAATACCATTCAAAGCGTTTCCACTTTTCAGAAATTAAAAGGGCATCCAAAGCTTGTGGATTATTGTTTTTTGTGAAATATTGTGCAGGTTTGTCAATGGATGAACTGAGATCTCCGGTCAGCCAAAGTGTAGTCAGTAAACTGTTTTCTTCTTCGGAACTATTACTTTTGGCATCCAAAACAGTAATGCTGTAACTGTCGAAACCTGTGTCTTTCCCAATGGTAAGAGCGTTTGCAGACTTTTCTTTGCTGTTAAAATCAGTAATAATATTTGGCTTTTTGAGGGGTAATGTTTGAGGCTGTACAAAACAGAGACGCTCGGCAATTACATTTTCTTTATTATCAAAAACAGTAAGTCTTAAAATTCCGTTGATCAATTTTTCTGTGGGAATTGATGCGGATTGCGAATCAGAAAGCTTACGAATGATTGCTTTATACACTAAAGTATTATTGATTGTACCTAAGATTTTATAGGGTTGATTTTCTGCAGGAATTTTTTTGCTGTTTAGCGTATACTTTACTGATGTATCGGTGCTTTCAACTTGAAGATGAAGTCCTGAAGATGACGCCATTGGCAAATCAAGACTTGTTTTTTTTCCTTTTTCATCTTCTATCGTAAGCTGATATTTCTTACCGACTTGAGGTTTTAACGGGAAAGAACCTACATTCTGATCAAAATTTTTGAATGTAACAATGGGCGTTTCCGGGTTTTCATTATCTGAAACATAACCTTTCCAGTTTAGCGGAGTCTTACCAACAGAATGAAGTCTTACCGCAAATTTGGTTTCAATTCCGTCAATAAAAGTTCCGCTTTCGGGATGCACAGTGGCTGTCCATGGAGTATCCGTATTTTCAATAAGTTTCTGTGCTGATGAAGGATTGTAAACCGTGATCGGACGAAGATAATTGTATTCTTCACTGAAATTGGTCATCCATGTCGTGTAAGCTCTGATAAAATAAATATCTTCTTTTAAGGTTGCTGCTAAGGAAAAACTTCCGTTTCCTTCCCCTTTCAGGAGAGGAATCATTTTTTTATCTAGTAATTTTTTACTGCTGTCATAGAGTTCTACAAAAAGAGAAGTAGAAATATCGGATCGGTTGTATCCGTCAAAAACAAAAGACTTAAACCATAGATTTTCTCCGGCTACGTAATGATCTTTGTTCAGTAAAAGATGTATTTTTTCCTGAGGATAATTTTCTCCAAACTTCTGAAGCGCTGTTTCTGCTTTTCCTTGAGCATGGAATACGTTTACTAAACCCAAAAATAATAGAGGAATTAGTTTAAATAATAACTTTTTTTTCATTTGCAAGAGATAAATTTTTCCAAAAATATACTTTTATTGAACATCTTCAAAATATTAAACTTTTTGATATAAATAAGATGTCAATAACCTATAGCATTGCAATACAAAAAAGATAACAAGCTTTTTTATTCAAACAAAGGCACCATGCTTAACAATACAATGCTGTTTTTGTTTTAGTGTGTTGAGATTCCTCCGGAATGATAAAATAACTGCTGAAGGTTAGATTATGACTGATTGTGAACAATCATAAAAAATTAATGAGTCATCCCAAAAAAAATGAAAATTTTTTAACTGAAAATAATAATCTGATGTAAGTTAGCGTTAAAGCAGAAAAACACTCTTTATGCAATAGAACTATTTTATTTTAAAACACTTCACAATGATGAAATTAGAATCCGGCAGACAGCTCACCGATGAGCAGTTTAAAGATATGGTACTTTTATTGCTTTCAGAACTGCTTGATCGTCACTACCAAAATAAACATACAGATCACGAATATTATGACAGCGCAGATGTAAAGCAGCTGCTTAAAATCAGTGACCGCACTTTGCAGCGTTTGAGAAAGTCCGGTGAAATACCGTATATCAGAATCGGAAGAAAAATATTTTATCCCAAATCATTTTTTACTGAAGCTTTAAAAAATCTCCGCAAAGACTGATTGATGATGAACTTATAATTCACAAACTGCCATTTTCAGATAGTTATTTTCACATTATCCTAATTATTACTTAGGATTAAAGTTTCCATTCATAGTAACATGACTTATAATAGTCATCCTTGTCATCATGCTTTTATGCTGATCCTGTCGAAGGATCTCGTCTCATTCTTTAATTCTATCATTACCAAATGAAAAGTCATCGCTCTCATAAAAGCATTCTAAAAGCTTAATTTTATTCGCAACTTTAAAATCAAAATCAGTTAAAATTCTCACACTGTCATGCTGAGCCTGTCGAAGGATCATCCTCCAATCCACCTTCGGAAAAAACATCTTTTTTCCGAAGAATATCCGCATCATTCCCGAAGAACACTCGAAACAATCACTCCCAATACAGACAAAACAAGTTATCTGAAGACAATTACAGCCAAAACTTTTCAGGTTGCTCCAACATGTTGTTTTCTGTGTTACCTTCGTTTCTCTAATCATAAAAAAAAATAGAAAAATGGCAAGAATAACAAAAGGAATCCTTGGAGGATTTTCAGGAAAAGTAGGAACTATTATAGGAGCCAACTGGCGCGGACAAGACATAATCCGGAGCATCCCAAAACCCAGCAGCAGACCGCCAAGCGAAAAACAGCTTTTGCAGCAGAATAAATTTAAGTTAGTGATCAGTTTTCTGCAGCCGCTCAGAAATATCCAGTCCCGATATTTTGGGTCGGGGAGTGGTTCTAAATCGAGAGTCAATATGGCGGCTTCGTATACCATTAATGAAGCCGTACAGGTTACGGCAGATGTTCCTTCTCTGGTGTATAACAAAATTCTGATCACAAAGGGCGACCTTACCGGTTTCCAGAATGTGACTGCTTCAGCACAGACCGGAAACCAGATAAACCTGAGTTGGGAAGACAATTCTTCACAGGGAAATGCTTCTATAAGCGACAGCATCAGCGTCGTCTGTTATGTTGAAGAACTCGGCAGATTTGAGATTTTTGAATCGGTGGCATTGCGTCCGGATCTCAGTGTAGATGTCACGCTTCCGGCTGACTGCAATGGCAAAGCGATGGAAGTGTATGCCTTCATCAGCAACGAAATGCAGACTTCAGCATCCACGAGTTTCTATCTCGGACAACTTCAGATCATTTAAACTTAAAAAATTCACTCGAAAGGGTGAATTTTTTGTTGTTTACGGTTTGCCGTAAAGGTTGGAATTGGTTTTTTGGTTATATTTGAAAAAATTAATAGACTGAATAAATATTGTTTAATTTATATAACAAGCAATAATTAAACATATAGAGCAAAGAAAAATATGAATTTTCAAAAAATACTCGATAAATACAGAAAAATTTCATTTTCAGAGAGAGACAAAGGAGATCGCTTTGAAAGATTAATGAAAGCTTATCTTTTAACCGATCCAAAATATTCTAATCAATTTAAAAAAGTATGGCTATGGAACGAGTTTCCTGCAAAGGCAGATTTAGGAACTAATGATACAGGTATTGATCTTGTTGCACTGACTCATAGTAATGAGTATTGGGCTATTCAATGCAAATGCTTTGATGAAAATACTTATATTGATAAAAAAGCTACAGATACTTTTCTTTCTACCGCAAGTCGTTCTTTCAAAAATGATGATTTACAAACTACTCATTTTTCTCAATGTCTTTGGATTTCAACAACAAATAAATGGACTTCTAATGCAGAAGAATCGTTAAGAAATCAGCGTGTACCTGTGTCAAGAATTAATATTCAGGACTTAAAGCAAGCTCCTGTTGACTGGGATAAACTCGAAAATAATATTACTGGTGAACTGGCAAGAACCGCAAAATATCCATTAAAAGATCATCAGAAAAAAGCAATGGAGTTTACTGAAAATCATTTTAAAGAGAATGACAGAGGTAAACTGATTATGGCTTGCGGAACAGGTAAAACATTCACTTCGCTGAGGATTGCTGAAAATGAGACCAATGGAAAAGGATTAATACTTTTCTTAGTTCCTTCTATTGCGCTTCTTGGACAAACTTTGAATGAATGGAGCGCACAGGCTATGGAAAAAATAAATCCTGTGTGTATCTGTTCGGATCCTGAAATCACTAAAAAGAAAACCAAAGCGGAGGATATTGATACAAGTTCAGTGATTGATCTTGCTTTGCCTGCTTCTACCAATGTTCCGAATATTATTCAGCAGTTTCATAAACTAAAAGCTCATTCTAATGATGGAATGACGGTTGTCTTCTCTACCTACCAATCTATTAAAGTAATCTCCGAAGCGCAGGCTGAAGTTGGAAAGATCTTCCCTGAGTTTGCAGAGTTTGATTTGATTATCTGTGATGAAGCGCACAGAACAACTGGAGCTAAACTGTCTACGGAAGACGAATCTGCTTTTACCAGAGTTCACGATAATGATTTTATTAAAGCTAAAAAAAGGCTTTATATGACAGCAACGCCACGTTTGTATGATCAGGAAACTAAAAGTAAAGCCGCACAAGCCGACGCTACACTGTGGTCTATGGATGATGAAAAAGTATATGGAGAAGAAATTTACAGAATTGGTTTCGGAGAAGCTGTGGGAAAAAAATTATTGACAGATTATAAAGTTTTGATTCTTACATTAAGTGAGAATGATGTACCGCCTACTATACAACAGATGATTGCCAACGGTGAAAGTGAGATAAAAGTAGATGATATGCCAAAATTGATTGGTTGCATCAATGCTTTATCAAAACAGGTTTTAGGCGATGAAGGTTTGATAAAATCAACTGATCCTCTTCCAATGAAAAGAGCAGTTGCTTTCTGTTCTACCATTGCTAATTCCCAAACCATTACTCAAACGCTTAATGCGGTTTCAGATACATATATTGATGCATTGCCTGAAGACAATAAAGAGGTAACTGTTTCTGTAAGTTCAAAGCATATAGATGGTTCTATGTCTGCAACAGAAAGGGGAGATTTGCTGGGCTGGCTTAAAGATGAGCCGAAAGATGATGAGTGTAGAGTTCTGACCAATGTGCGTTGTTTAAGTGAAGGCGTAGATGTTCCTTCTTTGGATGCTGTAATGTTCTTGTCTGCCAGAAACAGTCAGGTAGATGTGGTGCAATCTGTTGGTCGTGTAATGAGATTATCGGAAGGTAAACAATATGGCTATATTATCATTCCTGTAGTTGTTCCTTCGTCTGTAAGTGCAGAAGATGCTCTGAATGATAATGAAAGGTTTAAAGTGGTTTGGACGGTTCTTAACGCTTTAAGAGCACACGATGACCGTTTCAATGCAACCGTAAACAAAATAGAACTCAATAAAAAAAGACCTCAGCAAATTTTAGTGGGCGGTATCGGAATTGGTTTTGATGACGAAGGAAACCCATTTGAGAAAAAACCGTATGAACAGGGTTCTGCGGAAGCAATGGAAAAGCAGCTGCAGTTTAATTTTGAAGAATTGCAGAATGCCGTTTTTGCCAGAATGGTACAGAAAGTTGGAGACCGAAGATACTGGGAACAGTGGGCAAAATCTGTAGGTGAGATTGCAGCCAGACAAAAAGAAAGAATCATTCAATTAATCATTGATTCTCCTAAACACGCTAAAGAGTTTGAAAGATTTTTAAAAGGATTACGAAAAAGTATCAACCCATCCATAGCACAAGAGCAGGCTGTTGATATGCTGTCTCAGCATATTATTACAAAACCTGTTTTCGAGGCGCTTTTTGAAGGTTATTCTTTTGTACAGAATAACCCGATGAGTAAATCTATGCAGAAAATGCTCGATCTTTTGGAAGAAGAAACCATTGAAGAAGATGTAAAGACTTTGGAAAGCTTCTACGAATCTGTAAAGATGAGAGCTTCCGGAATAGACAATGCCGAAGGAAAGCAGAAAATTATCCTTGAGCTGTATGATAAATTCTTTAAAACAGCTTTCCCTAAAATGGTAGAACAATTAGGTATTGTGTACACCCCTACAGAAGTCGTGGATTTTATTATCCATTCTGTGGCAGATGTTCTGCATAAAGAATTCAACCGTAATATTTCTGATGAAAATGTGCATATCCTTGATCCTTTTACCGGAACGGGTACTTTCATTACACGTTTATTGCAGAGCGGTGTGATAAGACCTGAAGATCTAGAAAGAAAATATAAAAAAGAAATCCACGCCAATGAAATTGTTCTTCTGGCTTATTATATTGCTTCTATCAACATAGAAAATGTGTTTCACGATTTAACACCGGATCCGAACGATGGTATTGGCAAAGAAGTCTATCATCCTTTTGATGGAATCTGTTTAACGGATACTTTCCAGTTAGGCGAAACCAAAGAAGGCGAACAGCTTTTTGATGAGATGTTCCCGCAGAACTCTAAAAGAGTACAAAACCAACAAAAAACGCCTGTTCGTATTATTATTGGAAATCCACCTTATTCTGTTGGTCAGAAGTCAGGTAATGATAATGCTCAAAACCAATCTTATCATAAATTGGATAAGCGTATTGCAGAGACTTATGCAAAAGAAAGTAAAGCCACATCTGTTAAAGCTTTATATGATAGTTATATAAAGGCTTTTCGCTGGAGTACTGATAGACGCTGAACACGGAGGTGTCATTGCATTCGTAAGTAATGGTGCTTGGTTGGACACAAACGGAATGGATGGTTTTAGGAAAACAATTGAAAGTGAGTTTTCATCTATTTATGTATTTAATTTACGAGGTAACGCACGATCTAGCGGGCAAATGAGACAGAAAGAAGGTGGGGGTGTATTCGGAATAGGTTCACGAACGCCTATCTCCATTACTTTATTGGTTAAAAACCCAGATGCTAAAAATGAAAGAGCAACCATATATTATCACGATATTGGAAATTATTTAGACACCAAAAAAAAGCTACAAATCATTAAAGATTTTAAAACATTTGAAAATCCAAAATTTCCATTAAGAACATTGCAACCTAATGAACACGGAGATTGGATAAGTATGCGTAATGATATATTTGGCTCTTTTATCCCATTAGATAGCAAAAAGAAATTTGACGTTAAAACACAATCATTTTTTGTTACATATTCACTTGGTCTTGCTACAGGAAGAGATGCTTGGGTTTATAATTCATCAATTAATAAACTTAAAGATAATATAGAAAACTCTATATTATTTTACAATAGTCAAGTACAAAATTATATAGTTGAAAAAAAAATTAATGAACGATTAAAAGTAGATGAATTTATAGATACCAATCCAAAAAATGTTAGCTGGAACAGAAATCTCAAGGAAGATTTAGCAAAACTAAAAATGCATTCAGTTAATAAACAATCATTTTATGTTGGTAATTATCGTCCGTTTTTTAAGCAAAATATTTATTTTAATAAGGATTACAACGCTATGTTGTATCAGAACACAAAATTATTTCCTTCATTAAAATCAGTTAATTTAGTTATTGCTGTCTCAGGACTCGGACATCAAAAAGAATTTACACCTTTTATCTCAAGTAAGCTTACTGATTTACAAGTTGTAGATAAAGGGCAATGCTTTCCACTTTATTACTACGAAGAAAACAAATCTGTACAAAAAAGCTTGTTTGAAGAGGTGAGCGAAGAAGAATACATTCGCAGAGATGCCATTAGTGATTTTATTTATGAACAGGCTAAAAAACAATATGGTAAAAACGTAACCAAAGAAGATATTTTCTATTATGTGTACGGTTTTCTGCATTCCAAAGAATACAGAGAAACTTTTGCCAATGATTTGAAGAAGATGTTGCCGAGATTGCCATTATTGGAAGAGGTAAAAGATTTCTGGGCATTCAGCAAAGCAGGAAGACAATTGGCAGATTTGCATCTCAATTATGAAACAGTAGCGCCTTATCCGGGCATAGTTACTTTATTCAGTCCGCTCAACATTACCGATACGATGAGCGAGGCTCTGAAAGAAGAGAAAGAATATCTGAATTACAGAGTAGAAAAAATGCGTTTTCCCAAAAAAGGACAGAAAGATACCATTATCTACAACAGCCAGATCGTGATAGAAAATATTCCTGCAAAAGCGTACGAATATATAGTGAACGGAAAATCTGCGATAGAATGGATTATGGAACGTTATCAGATCACCACACACAAAGACAGCGGAATTACCAACAATCCTAACGATTGGTCTAAAGAAGTAGGCAATCCGAAGTATATTCTGGATTTGTTGTTAAGCATCATTAATGTGAGTGTGCAGACTGTGGATATTGTGGAGGGGTTGCCGAAGGTGAGTTTTGAGTAGATAAATAGTAAGGATTAATCTATACCATGCTGAGAGTTTACTGTGATACCAATATCTATTCTTTGATAAAGGAAGATAATAAAAGTTTTAATTCGGATTTACGTGAGTTAATGGATGAATTGAAAGATATTCTTATTTTCACATATTCTCATGCGCATCATTTAGATTTATCCAATTCATTACAAGAATATTGGCAAAAAGATTTAGAGTTTTTAGAGACCTATGTAAAAGATCATTATTTCAATTATAATCCTCTTAAAAAAGATACTGAATGTTTATTAGCAAAACCAACAGAATCATTTTATGACACAGATTTTACTGTTTATAAAAATTATTTAAATACTGATTTCAATATAATGGAATCACTTCTTAATGAATACGATATTGATGAAGATGATGAGATAATTAAAACACATAACGAGATATTTAAAAACCTTTTAAACCTTTCAATTCCAAACTTGTTTGTTACAAATGAGAATATAGAGGATTCTCAAAAATCATTAGTAGAAAGATTTTTACCAAGCCAAGAAAATCTTACTATTGGTAATTTAACAAGTCATTTTTTTAATTATGGTCAAAGGCTTTTCAGTGATAAAGAAGAGTTCAAATCATTGAAAAAAATGATTAGTGAATATGCTGATACTGATAAGTATAGTTTTGAAAAATGGAAGGATCAGTATGATGAAAAGTTTAAAGAAAATTTTCAAGGAAAGAGTTTTACCGAAATAATGCAACAATTATTCGATTCTGTTCCTAATTATAATGAGTATGATAAGTTTATTTTGTTCTTTAGTTGTTTGGAGGGGTATAATATAACCAAGGATAAGCCATTAAGAAAGTCGCAGGGGTATGACAGCATTCATACAGATGCAAATCACGCTTGGTATGCTTCATTTTCAGATTTTTTGGTTTCGGATGATAAAGGATTAAGAGCTAAAGCTTATATTACTTACAAGTTTTTTAATATAGAAACTGAGATTTTTAATGTTGATGATTTTTTAAAATATAAAATAAATTTTTTGCAGCAAGAAGAAGTCTCTTGGAAAGCTTTTGTAGAAAAGCTTTTGCATGAATCTGAAAATAGTTTGATTATAGAAAAAAATGCAATTACTCAAGACGAAGTTTTTGTCACGGTGAAAAACGAACATCATTTCTTTAATTATTTTAATAGAATTTTACATTCTACAAATTCTGTTATTTTGTATTGCCAGCGAAGTTTTAATTCTAATTTTATCATGTATAAAGAAGGTCAGTTATTAACGAATAAATTAATTAATCTTTTGGGAAGTGATAGTAATGATATGCACTATTATGATTTTGAAAAGGATAGTGATAAGAATGAAGTTATAAGACATTGGCTTACCGAAGAACTTGAAATAATTTTCGGATATGCTCAAAACAATGGAGGAATTTGTTATTGCTTGGAGTTACTATTAAAAAAATGAGTACATAAAAAAAACGACTTAATTATCTTAATTATATTATATAAAAAACTAACTACTATGAAACAAAAAACGCTCATACAAATATGGGGTAAAGCCGGAAGCGGGAAAACAACAACAATTAAAATTATCAGACAAGAACTTGAAAAAAAGTACATCAATGTTCATCATACCTATTCATTGCCATTACCAAACGGAGAGATTTATGAAATTTTCAATTGCAATGGTTTTATAATTGGAGTATCATCAATGGGTGATGAGTTAAAATCGCATCTACGCTCTCATCTGAACGATTGCTTTTTACAATGTGATATCATTATTGCTGCAAGCAGAGTATATAATAGTGTAGACAATTTTTTGCGTAAAGAAGCGAATAACAATAATTTTAGATTGATAAAAGCAACCAACTACAGAATAAATGATGTAAGATTAGTTCAAGATGAATTTAGCCAAGAATCTGCAAGACATATCGTAGAGTTGATTGATAAAATTATGTTGGGTATTTTATAATAAGATTAATGTTGAATACTAATAAAATTAGATGGAACAAAATTCTCAGCATTTACTTGATTTTAGGACTGAAGTTAACAATGCTTATTTAACTTTACAATCTTCACATTATGCCAAAGAAAAAGCATTTATCAGCAAATGTTTTCAGATTGAGGTAGATTGTCAGTTCGATAAGGTTAAACTTCGTTTGCAGTTGATAGATTCTCTATATTCTACCCAAATGAGTAAACGCTATTATGGTATAGAAGAGTTGGCAGGAGCATTGGCTCAATATATTGATGAAGAACTAATCCGTGAAGCTAAAAATTATGTAAATAGTGAAATGTCTGAAATTTTGGATAAAGTATTTACAGAAAAATATGGATATAATTCAGTTGGAAAAAAAGAGAAAAAAGCTGTTTCACTCATTTCAAAATATCTATACTTTCTTACAGATTATCAATTTCCAATTTATGATAGCTTGGTAAAAATTGCTTATCCAAAAGTCATTAAGGAATATGATATTAAAACTGTTTATTTAAAAATTACAGATACAAATTTTGCACATGTATTATCAAAGCTCAATCACATTTCTGGAATTAATAATTTTGAAAAACTGGATAATTACCTTTGGTATTCACAAAAAATCAAAAACAGTAGTTTTTCTTTGATTTTTAGTAAAGAAGAGCATTTACAGAAAATCAGATTATAAACTCAATTCAACAACCCCGACTCCTGAATCCTCACCGCAAACTCACTCCCCAAATACAAAGGATTTCCATGTTTCTCAGACCAGAAACCATCCAGCGTATCGGCATTAAGACAGTGGTAAACCACAACCCCTTTATACAATTTCTGGTCATCACCTTCGTAACTGAAATTAATGACCAGAATCTGATCTTTGTAAAAACCTGTGCCGTGCTGAATATGATCACCGATCATCCATTGGGCTGTAATGCGGTTGTTTTCATCCACGCATAAAGTTAGAAAGCCATGATAGGTGCTGCTGTTTTCTTCCTGATTGCTTCCCTGTATCGAATAGTTTCCTGCAAGATCGTGTACGGTCATTGTTTGTTTTTTGGGTAACAAATGTAAAACTTTTCTGAATGTCCGTAAAATGACCTGTTGTAAAATGTAAATCTAGAGATGAATACTTTATAATAGACACTTCGACAGGCTCAGTGTGACATCTTCTGAAAATTAATAATTTATAATAAACACTTTGATAGGCTCAGTATTACATATTTAGAAAATTAATAGTTCATTGTAGATACTTCGGCTCAGTGTGACATCTCTAATACTGAAATTTTGATTTTTGGAGAAGTCAGGATGAGCTTATTGAAGTCTTATGTTACTCAAAATACAATCAATCAACTTTTATTCTGCTGAAACTGAGATGAGGTGTTTTTGTGACATTTATTTTTGTTTTAGATTTGTCGTCATGTTGTACTTCTTTATAATCATCAATCTGATCACTTTTGCAACCTTTGCACTGGATAAGTGGAAAGCGGTAAAACACAAAAAAAGGATTTCAGAGTTTTCTTTACTGTCTCTTTCTTTCATTGGAGGTACAGCAGGAGCAGTTTTGGGGATGCTTGTTTTCAGACATAAGGTTTTAAAGAAAAGCTTTTTGTGGAAGACAGGATTCATTATTTTTTTCCAGATCCTTTTAGTGTTCTTGTATCAATTCGTATTATCAAGTTTCAGAATGTGTTGATACTTTAACATTTTTTAAAGATATTTTACCTTATCACGGCATCATTTTTTCTTAGGTATTGGCATAACACTCAAAAATATAATATTATGTCTAAGAAAATTGCAATTCTATCCACTCACGGTTTTGAAGAAAGCGAATTGAAATCACCAAAAGAACACATCGAACAGCAGGGATGGACTGCTCATATCATAAGTCCGGAATCGGGCAGCATCAAAGCGTGGGCAGAAAAAGACTGGGGAAAAGAATATGACGTGGATAAAACTCTGGATGAGGTTTCTGCTTCAGAATATGATGCATTGGTTTTACCGGGTGGTGTTATCAATCCGGATCAGTTGAGAACCAATGAGAAAGCGTTAAGCTTTGTAAAAGACTTTTTCACACAGCACAAACCGGTTGCGGCGATTTGTCACGGTCCTCAAATTCTGATTAATGCAGGAGCTGTAGAAGGAAGAAAATTAACTTCTGTGAATTCTATCAGTCAGGATCTGAAAAACGCAGGTGCAGTTTGGGAAGATAGTGAAGTCGTGGTAGACAATGGTTTGGTAACCAGCAGAACTCCGAAAGATCTTCCGGCATTCAATGCTAAAATGGTAGAAGAGATCAACGAAGGAAAACATGAAGATCAGAATCTGTAATCAGATTTATCTGCAAATATAAGAAGACCTGAATAGTTGTATTCAGGTCTTTTTATTTTAATGAAAAATTTCTGAACGTAAGTTTTACAAGGTTTAAATAATAGTAAAAGTTTAAAAATTCTTATCAATATCTTTCAATAGTCAGAAACATAAAACTGACGATTTAAAATTTAGATACGTTACAAAATATGGTCTCAGAGTATTGTTATTCCTGTTTTTGAGGAGCAAAAATCTTATCAGAATATCTTCTTTTAAACAATGTCCTCATTATGAATTTGTTAATTAATGAAACTTTTGATGGTTAATTCATTAAAAATCACTAATTTCGCACCCGTAAAAATCATTCATGCAAAACATTAGAAATATTGCGATTATCGCACACGTTGACCACGGTAAAACTACTTTGGTTGATAAAATTATTCATGCTACAAACATTTTCAGAGAAAATCAGGAAAGTGGAGAATTAATAATGGATAATAACGATCTTGAAAGAGAAAGAGGGATTACCATTTTATCAAAAAATATTTCTGTAACTTATAAAGACGTTAAAATCAACGTTATCGACACTCCTGGTCACGCCGATTTTGGTGGTGAGGTAGAGAGAGTTCTTAAAATGGCAGATGGTGTTATCTTATTGGTAGATGCTTTTGAAGGACCAATGCCGCAAACCAGATTCGTATTGCAGAAAGCTTTGGAATTAGGTTTGAGACCTTTGGTGGTTATCAATAAAGTAGATAAACCAAACTGTCGTCCGGATGAAGTGCACGATCAGGTATTTGATTTGTTCTTCAATCTTGAAGCTACTGAAGAGCAATTGGATTTCCCTACATTCTACGGTTCTTCTAAACAGGGATGGTTCAACACTTCTTTGGAAGAAACCGACAATATTTTCCCTTTATTAGACGGAATTTTACAATATGTTCCTGAACCTAAAGTGGAGGAAGGTAACTTACAGATGCAGATTGTATCTTTAGATTTCTCTTCATTCTTAGGAAGAATTGCTATCGGTAAAGTAATCAGAGGAGAGATTAAAGAATCTCAGTGGATCGGTCTTGCTCAGGCAGACGGAAAAGTAGTGAAAGGAAAAGTAAAAGAATTATACGTTTTCGAAGGTCTTGGTAAGAAAAAAGTAACCGAAGTAAAAGCAGGAGATATCTGTGCTGTAGTAGGTTTTGATGCTTTCCAGATCGGAGATTCATTTGTGGATCTTGAAAATCCGGAGCCATTACCAAGAACAGCGATTGATGAGCCTACGCTGAACATGACGTTCTCTATCAACAATTCACCTTTCTTTGGGAAAGACGGTAAATATGTTACATCCAACCACCTGAAAGAAAGATTAACTAAAGAATTAGAGAAAAACTTAGCATTAAGAGTACAGCAGACTGATGATGCGAACACGTTCTTAGTATTCGGTAGAGGTATTCTTCACTTGTCAGTTCTTATTGAAACGATGAGAAGAGAAGGGTATGAAATGACGATCGGACAGCCACAGGTTATTTTAAGAGAAGATGAAAACGGACAGAAACTGGAGCCGTATGAATCTTTAGTTGTAGACGTTCCTGAAGAATATGCTTCAAGAGTAATCGATTTGGCAACTCAGAGAAAAGGAGATCTTCACATTATGGAAACTAAAGGAGAAATGCAGCACATGGAATTCGAGATTCCTTCAAGAGGTTTGATCGGATTGCGTTCTCAAATGTTGACGGCTACTGCAGGTGAAGCTATTATGGCACACCGTTTCACAGAATACAAACCTTTCAAAGGTGCGATTCCTGGTAGAAGTAACGGGGTATTGATTTCTAAAACTCAGGGTCCTGCTACAGAATATTCTATCGCTAAATTACAGGACAGAGGTAAGTTCTATGTTGATCCGGGTGAGGAAATCTACGCAGGTATGGTGATCGGTGAGCAAAACAAGCCGGGAGATTTGGTAGTAAACATCGTAGAAGCAAAACAGCTGAATAACATGAGAGCTTCCGGTAAAGATAAAGATACAGGTGTTGCACCAAAAATCTTATTCTCTCTGGAGGAATGTATGGAATATATCCAGTCTGATGAAGCCATTGAGGTAACTCCGAACTTTATCCGTATGAGAAAGAAAATCCTTTCTGAAGAAGAAAGAAAAAGAGTAGAAAGAGGAGCGAAAGCTTAATCGCTTATCAATTCTTTTAAATAAATTTATAAAAACCTTTCAGTGTATTCTGAAAGGTTTTTTATTTGAATTCAATATACTGCGGCTGAATATTTGTATAAAAAGCAGTATGAAAAGTTTTAAATCTTTACTCCTTTTAATTATACTGTTTTTTCTTACAGTCTCCTGCGATGGTTTGAAGACTGCAAAAAGCATTTTCGAAACTTCAGAGCGTATAAAATATGAACGCAGTTTTAAAGGTTCAGACAGTCTCATGAATCAGTGGAAAGCGAATTATTCAGTTGCCAGAAATAGTCGGCTTACTATTGACGATGGTTTTTCCGCAGATGTTTTGTCAGATAGTATCAGTCTTCATGCATTCGGTTATGGTATTGAATTAAAAAAAGGAGATCTGCTAATCATTGAAACAGTGAGAGATTATTCTGAACCTAAAATCTTCGTTGATGTTATTGCTGAAATCTCAACAGGAGACGTTTCTCAAAGTAATTTGATAAAAGACAATCGGGTTACAAAACTAATTGAAAACTCAGGTCTTCATAAAGTGATTATACAGCCGGAAATAAAATTTAACGGTAATTTTAAACTCAGAATCTATACACAGCCATCTCTTGGTTTTCCCGTTGCAGGAAAAGGAAACCGGGATGTGCAAAGTTTCTGGGGTGCAAGTCGTGATGGCGGTAATAGAAATCATGAAGGTGTAGATATTTTTGCAGCCAAAGGAACGCCTATTGTTGCTGTGGCAAATGGCTTTGTAACCCGTACAGGAAATCAGGGATTGGGTGGAAAACAGGTGTGGTTGCGGGATTCTTCATCGGGAAACGCTTACTATTATGCTCACCTCGACAGCATTCTGACAGAAAGCGGAAAGCAGGTTCACATCAATGATACATTGGGTTTCGTAGGAAATACAGGGAATGCAGCAGAAGGATCGCCTCATTTACACTTTGGAATTTATACTTCTTCTGGCTCTGTAGATCCTTATCCATACATTCGTAAAAGAGATATTCCCAAAGTTATGAATGTTATCAACCAAACAAACCGTATAGAAACGACAATCAAAGCAAAATCTAAAATCTATTTAGGATTAGGTGAAAAGTATGAGGTCATACAAAAGATCAATACAAAAACTAAAGCTAAAGTTTTGGCAGTCAGCGGAAAATGGGTGCATATAAAAACCTTTGATGGCAATGAAGGTTTTATATTAAAAGAAAGACTGGATTAAAGGAGATCATAGAAGTTTTTTTTGAAGTGAAGCTTAATTTTTATTATCTTGAAAATTTTAAATCAAAAAATAAACAGCCTGTTAAATAATGAAGATTGATCAACTAAAAATAGTCATGCTGCTCGGCTTTTTTGCCTCTTTCAGCAGTTCTTGTTCGGTACAGAAAAGTACACCTATAACCAAAACTACTTCCAAAGAAAACAGATATAAAGCAAAACCAAAGGATTCTTTACTTACTGTAAAATCATTACCATCGGATATAATAGTAGATGAAGATTTTAAAGTCACTCTTCCTGTAATCAAAAGAGAATTTCGGGGAGTGTGGATTGCAAGTGTTGCCAATATCAACTGGCCTTCAAGAAACAATCTTTCTGTAGATCAGCAAAAAGCAGAAGCTATTAATATGCTGAATATGCTTCAGGAAAATAATTTTAATGCCGTTATTTTTCAGGCACGACCTTCTGCAGACGCCTTATACACGAGTGAATTAGAACCATGGTCTTATTTTCTGACCGGAAAAACGGGAGAACCGCCTTATCCGAATTACGATCCTTTGCAGTTTTGGATTGAAGAGTCGCACAAACGCGGAATGGAACTTCATGTATGGCTCAATCCTTATCGGGCGCATCATTCTAACGGTGGAGCGGTTTCTAATCTGTCGATGGTGAATAAGCTTTCAGATATTACCATAAAGTTAAAAAACGGAATGTATTGGTTTGATCCTGCCAATCCCAAAACACAGGGTCATGTTTCTAATGTGGTAAAAGATCTGGTAAAAAGATATGATCTCGATGCTATTCATTTTGATGATTATTTTTATCCTTACGCAACGTACAACAATGGAAGAGATTTTCCGGATAATGCAAGTTGGAACGCTTATGTAAATTCCGGTGGAACACTTTCCAGAGCAGATTGGAGAAGAGACAGTGTCAACAAATTTGTAGAAAGAATCTATAAAGAAATTCACGCAGAAAAAAATTACGTCAGATTCGGAATCAGTCCGTTTGGTATCTGGAAGCCGGGATTTCCTGAGGGAATTGTAGGTTCTTCACAGTATGACGAATTGTATGCCGATGCCAAATTATGGTTAAACAAAGGTTGGGTAGATTATTTTTCACCTCAATTATATTGGCCTATAGAATCCAAAGGTCAGTCTTTTGGAAGCTTATTAAACTGGTGGAAGTCTGAAAACACAATGAACCGCCATCTTTGGCCGGGACTGAATACGGTAGAAGTTAAAGTTTCTGACCGACCCAAAGAAATTAAGAATCAAATTGAAATAACAAGACAGCTGCTTCCTCAATCTACAGGCGAAATCCATTGGAGTATTGCGGGTTTAACGAAGAATTCCAATATGCTTCCAACTTTAAAGAGCGGACCATACAAAGAGAAAGCTTTAACACCAAAAAGTCCTTGGATTAAAGCTCTTCCTTTACAAAAACCAACTTTATTTACGAATGATAACGGAAGCTTTATTCAGACAAGCTGGAGTTCAAAAAATATCGGAAACGTTTTTCAATGGGTACTTTTTACGCAGTATAACGGAGTTTGGGAAACTGAAATCTTAACATTAGATACGCTTTCAAAAGAAATTCCGAAAACCAAAGACGGTAGAATCCTGAATGCAATTGCCGTAAAAGCGATTGACAGACTGGGAAATGAAAGCGAATATATAGCGAAGAAAGTGAAATAAAGTTTTGAGTAAGAGAGATTTGCGTCATTCTATCTTATGCAATTAATCTTAATACAATATAAAAAGAGAAGTCAGTACAGCAATGTTCTGGCTTTCTTATTTTAGACTCACTATAAATTATTACATTAAAATACTGATTGTTAATTGATTGTAATTTTGCAATCAATGATAATAATTTAATATTATGGTATCGGAATCATTTTTGTAATATCTGTAACACAATCATTAAAAATATACGATTATGAATACCAATAGACTTTCGCCAAGACTTGAGCTGGCTCTAAGTGATCAGATGAATACAGAAGATCTACAATCCCGTGTTTATTTTTCATACGGAATTTGGGCTGCAGATAAAGGGTATGGCGGAATTTCAAATTTTCTTTTCCGTCACGCTCAGGAAGAAAGAGATCATGCAGTGAAGTTTATGCAGTATGTACTCAATAGAGGTGGAAAACCTAAAATTACAGCACTTCCTGCACCAGGTCAGGAACCTCAAAGTCTGACAGACTGTTTCGATCTTGTTTTTAAACACGAAGTCGATAATACTACCGCAATATATAATTTAGTGAATATTGCTTTTGAAGAAAAAGACTGGGCATCATGGAATTTTCTTCAGTGGTTCGTAAAAGAACAGATTGAAGAAGAAACTTTTGCAATGAATTTGATTGATAAATTGAAAATTGCAGGGGGAGACAGAGCAAGTGATGAATCTCTGTTTACTCTGGATAAAACTTTAGAAACACTTCCGGATGATGCGGAACTAGCACAGGATGCAACCGGAGCAAACCCATAAAAGCACTTTGAAAAATTATTATTTCTGAAAAATCTGTCAAATCTCTGGCAGATTTTTTTATTATGAATTCCGTGATAAAATGATTATCTTTGCACACCTTTAATTTTAACAAACAGCTAAAGCCAATTGCTGAAAAATAAGGGAAATATGAAACCGAAAGGTTGCATAACACTATAAATAAAATAAAGTTTCGTTATGAAATGTGGAATCGTAGGCTTACCAAATGTAGGTAAATCAACTCTTTTTAACTGTTTGAGCAATGCTAAAGCACAATCTGCCAATTATCCTTTCTGTACCATTGAACCCAATTTGGGAACAGTTTCGGTACCGGATCAAAGATTATTTGAGCTTGAAAAACTGGTAAATCCTGAAAGAGTTTTGCCGGCTGTAGTAGAGATTGTGGATATTGCAGGTTTGGTAAAAGGAGCAAGCAAAGGTGAAGGTTTGGGAAATCAGTTTCTTGCCAACATCAGAGAATGCGAAGCGATTATTCATGTTTTAAGATGTTTTGAAAACGGAAATATTATCCACGTAGAAGGTTCTGTAGATCCGTTGAGAGATAAAGAAATTATCGACATCGAACTTCAGTTAAAAGATTTGGAAACAGTAGGAAAAGCTGTAGAAAAAGCAAAAAAATTCATCAAGTCTGGTAAAAAAGAAGATATTCTTACGTACGAAACTCTTCAGAAGCTTGAGAAATTTATTGAAGACGGTAAAAATGCAAGAGAATTCCCTATGGATGATTTTGCAGCATCAATTATAGAAGGAGTTCAGTTATTGACCAATAAGCCAGTTCTTTACGTTTGTAATGTAGACGAAAACTCTATTAAAAACGGAAACGAATGGATTGCCAAGATCGAAGAAATGGCTCAGAAAGAAAATGCTGAAGTAGTAGTTTTGGCTGCTCAGATCGAAGCCGACATCAACGAATTGGAGACTTTTGAAGAAAGAGAAATCTTCCTTGAAGAATTGGGATTAACGGAACCCGGAGTAAATCGTCTGATCAGAAAAGCGTATGATTTATTGAAACTTCAAACTTATTTTACAGCAGGAGTAAAAGAAGTAAGGGCATGGACAATCGGACAAGGTTGGACAGCTCCTCAAGCTGCAGGTGTAATCCACACAGATTTTGAAAAAGGTTTCATCCGTGCAGAAGTCATCAAGTATAATGATTATGTGAATTACGGTACAGAAGCCAAAGTAAAGGAGGCAGGAAAGCTTTCTGTTGAAGGGAAGGAATACATCGTGCAAGACGGTGATATTATGCACTTCAGATTTAATGTTTAAAAATATTAAAAGTTAGTTATATAGTATTTTAAAGGCGCTTTCATTCATTTGGAAGCGTTTTTTTATATATTAGTAAAAACATTTTATGAGATATTTATTTTTCCTGCTTCTTATTGTTTCCTGTTCAAAAAACTTGGAAGAAAGATGTTTTACATCTTCTGATAATATCTCGACTAAGAATTTTAAAAATGATGAGGATTTAATCAATGATAATTATTATGACTATGCACAGAAGTATAATGTAAAAAAAATTATTGCTGAAAAGCCAGATTATCTACAGATTGTCAATCTCAAAAAGTTTAGAAGCTTTAAAAAAGACAGTCTGATATCGAATTCAGAAGAGATTACGGAAAAGAAATGGAAAGAATATAGCTCAGAATTTAAAATATTTAATGATAAATTTTCAGAACAGTTTTCTTTTTCTAATCAGCAAAAAATCGGAAATGTAAGGTATGCATTTGGCAGAAATCAACTCGGATTCTGGCTTTGTAAAATTGAAAATGAAAAACCTTCTGCTTATTTTTTAGGGTTAAGTTTTAGTCATTATTACATCAATGAAGTCCAGGAAAAGCCAATTGTTAATCATGGTTTTTTGGAGCTTGAAGGAAGTTTTGTTAGCATAGTAAAGGTTCCGGGTTTGCCTGGATACGACGATTATTCCGCTGTTGAAGATGGTAAATTGTTTAAAATAAAATTAGAAGATTTAGTAAAAGATTCTGATAACGACGGTTATAACGATATTTTCGAAAACTGTTTTGGTTTAAATCCAAATAACAAAGATTCGGACAATGACGGAATTGATGATTTTAAAGATCTGAATCCTATGTTTAAATCTGAAAAGAATAAGTTTACCCAGCTTTATGAAATGCTTTTACCTGATTACGGATCTGAAAATCTTAGCAACAAAAACTACTATTTTGAAATTTTTATTAGTGATTGTGATTACTTTCATCAGATAAATCCTAAGTATCATGTTCTGTTTAGTCCTGAAAATCCAAAGTCAAAAACTGATTATTTAAAAGTTACGGATGTTTCTTCACACGGAATCGGAAAAATAAAAAGAAATAAAAACAATCCCAATCTTTTTTATATTAAAAAATGGGGAAACAGCGGCATGACCCATTATTCTGCCGAATACAAAAATGGAAAATGGATTTTGGAAATTGGAGGTGGATATATAATTTAAACTAGTTTTATATTCAAACATTCTATATTTGACTGATATATACTTCGCAACATTGAAAAATAATTCATTTTTATGAATGTCCGTAATTAGTAATAATTTAGTTTTTAACAGTTTGTTTGTTATTCCGTAGGAATCTAAACTGTTTTATTTTCAGTATGTTGAGATTCATCCGGAAGGACAAAATGACTGCTGATTTGAGCGTTATGATCAAAAACGGACATTCAAATTCATTTATAATGCAAAATGTTTTTTAGTTATGAAATCAAATAAACTTATTTAAAATTTTATAGTTTCGCTAAATTCTCAATTGCTCTCTCCAGAGTTTCCTGTTTTTTGGCAAAGCAAAGTCTAATTACATTTTCATTCAGTTTATTTTTATAAAACGATGAAAAAGGAACGCTTGCAACTTTGTGTGTAACCGTTAATTCTGTAGCAAAGTCAAAATCTGTTTTGTCTGATATTTTATCATACTTTAAAGCCTGAAAATATGTTCCTTCACAATCTAACAATTCAAAAGAGGTTTGAGCTAAACCTTGTCTTAAAAAATCTCTTTTTTCCTGAAAAAATTGATTCAAACCGAGATAATGCTCATCATTTTTCATGTATTCTGCCAAAGCCATCTGAATCGGAGTATTGACGGAAAAAACATTGAACTGATGAATTTTTCTGAATTCATCTGTCAGAACTTTCGGAGCGGCACAATAACCAATTTTCCAGCCTGTTACGTGAAAAAGCTTACCAAATGAAGCAATCAGAAGACTTCTTTCTTTCAGTTCGGGATATTTGCAGATGCTCAAATGTTTTTTACCGTCATAAACAATATTTTCATACACTTCATCACTTAAAATAAGGATCGGTGTATCTTTTACAATCTTGATTAACTCCTGAATGTCTTCTTCTTTTAAAATCTTTCCGGAAGGATTATTCGGATTGTTGAGAATGATCATTTTTGTTTTTTTCGAAACTAAATTTTTCACGGCATTCCAGTCGATTTCATAATCAGGAGCTTTCATTTCAAAGCGTTTTACAATCCCTCCGAAAAGCTCTACAGTCGGCTCATAACAGTCGTAAGCGGGTTCAAAAATAATCACTTCATCATCTTTTTTAATAAAAGTGGCGATTGTGGTAAAAATTGCCTGAGTTCCGCCTGCAGTGATGGTGATTTCCGAATCAGGATGATAAACTGCATGATGGCTGTTTTCTATTTTTCTTGCGATTTCTTCTTTCAGACCTATCATTCCGCCCATCGGAGCGTATTGATTAAAACCTTTCTGGATAAATTGATTAACGAGATCCAACAATTCAGAATCAGGCATAAAATCCGGAAAACCCTGAGATAAATTGATGGCTTCATTTTCATTTGCCAATTGCGTCATCTGGCTGAAAATAGTAGTTCCTACATTTGAAAGTTTAGAAAAAGGAAGTTGTATCATGAATTGGAAAATTTTACTTACACCGAATGTACAGTAATTTTTGAAATTGAGCCATATATCATCATTAAATTTAATTTTGAGAACAAAAAATCCGTTTTTTCTGAGAAAACATCATAAAAAATAACATGAAACATTCGGATATTTTTGTTCAATTCCGTATTTTTGTATGTTTGCTGAAATTACTTATGTCACAAGAAATAAACCCTGTATATTCCGAAGATAACATTAGAACCCTCGATTGGCAGGAGCATATTCGTTTGCGTCCCGGTATGTATATCGGGAAGTTGGGAGATGGCTCTTCTGCGGATGATGGGATCTATATTTTACTAAAAGAAATTCTTGATAACTCCATCGATGAATTCCGGATGAAATCCGGTAAAAGAATTGAGATAAAAGTCGACGACGGAAAAGTTACGATTCGTGATTTTGGTCGTGGAATTCCGTTGGGAAAGGTAGTAGATGCTGTTTCTAAAATGAATACAGGTGGTAAATATGACAGTAAAGCCTTCAAAAAATCAGTTGGTTTAAATGGAGTAGGTACCAAAGCTGTGAATGCTCTTTCAGATTATTTCAGAGTTCGCTCTTTCCGAGATGGTAAGATGAAAATGGCTGAGTTTTCAAGAGGAATTATTACCGAAGATCATGCTGAAAAAGATACTTCAGACCGTAACGGAACGGAGATTTCTTTCGTTCCGGATGCAGATATTTTTCTTAATTTCAAATTCAGAAAAGAATACATTGAGAGAATGCTCCGTAATTATTCTTACCTGAATCCCGGATTGAAAATTCTGTTTAACGGAGAAACTTTTTATTCTGAAAACGGTCTTAAAGACTTGCTGGAAGAAGAATTGGAAAATGATGTACTGTATCCTATAGTTCATTTGAGAGATAACGATATAGAATTGGCAGTGACACACACCGATAAATCCCAGACAGAAACCTATTTTTCTTTCGTAAACGGACAAAATACAACGCAGGGAGGAACGCATTTGAATGCTTTTCGTGAAGCGTATGTAAAAACAATCCGTGAGTTTTTCAATAAGAATTTTGATGCTTCGGATATCAGAAAATCTATTGTAGCTGCCATTTCCATCAATGTGGAAGAACCTGTATTTGAGTCTCAGACAAAAACAAAATTAGGTTCAAACGATATTGGTCCGAATGGTCCTACCGTAAGAATTTTCATTATTGATTTCTTAAAAAGTAAATTGGATAATTTCCTGCATAAGAATCCTGAAATTGCTGAAGCCATTCAAAGAAAAATTCTGATCTCCGAAAGAGAAAGAAAAGAGCTTTCCGGGATTCAGAAATTGGCAAGAGAAAGAGCGAAAAAAGTTTCGCTTCACAATAAGAAACTTCGTGATTGCAGACAGCATTATAACGATCAAAAAGCCGAAAGAAAAGCTGAAACACAAATATTCATTACCGAAGGAGATTCTGCATCGGGATCAATTACAAAATCGAGAGATGTAGAAACGCAGGCTGTATTTTCTTTAAAAGGTAAACCGCTGAACTGTTATGGTTTAACGAAAAAAGTGGTGTACGAAAATGAAGAATTTAATCTTCTTCAGGCAGCTTTAAATATCGAGGAAAGTCTTGAAGATTTAAGATACAATCAGGTCATTATTGCTACTGATGCCGATGTAGACGGAATGCACATCAGGCTTTTAATGATCACGTTTTTCCTGCAGTTTTTCCCAGATGTCATCAAAAACGGACATTTATATATTCTTCAGACTCCGCTGTTCAGAGTAAGAAACAAAAAGGAAACAAGATATTGCTATACTGAGCTTGAAAGAGTGAAAGCTTTAAACGAATTAGGCAAAAATCCGGAAATTACCCGATTTAAAGGTTTGGGAGAAATCTCACCGGATGAATTTAAAAATTTCATAGGAAAAGATATTCGTCTAGAACCTGTTGTTCTTGGTAAAGACCAAACCATCGAGCAGCTTCTTGAGTTTTATATGGGCAAAAATACTCCGGACAGACAGGTTTTTATTCTTGAAAACCTTGTGGTAGAAGATGCTAATATTGCGGATAAAGAAATTGCCCTTGAGCCAGAAGAGTATTCATAAAATTTAAAACTAAAACTAAAAAATAAACTGAAAACCAAATGCGATTAAGTAACCGAACCAAAACACCTATTTACAATTTTATCAACACATTATTATTAATGTTATTATGTATAGGAATTGTTGGTTTTATATTAGAAAAATATAAATTTAATATTTTAGGAGGAATAAGCTATCTTTTAATTATTTTACCTCTTGTGTTATTAATTACTTACTACGTCAACGGAAGACAGATTTTTGAGTATGACAGCGATGGTGAAGCTCTGCATTTTAGAAACAGGAATATTGTACCGTTTCTAAGCACACCTCTGAGTGACGAATTTCCTAAATACAAATTGCTGAAATTCGACACCATCAATATATTTTTCATTAAAAGATTATATATTACCATTTCCAGTAAAAACAACGGTTCTACTGTTTTAAAATATGAAATCTCATATTTAACAAAGAAGGAAGTTAACGATTTAAAATTTTCGCTTAATAAAGTGATTAAAGCAAATAAAGAAAGAAGATAGTAAGGAGTAATGATAGAAGAAAACTCTCACGAAGGCGAAAGCTTAAAAAAAGTTTCAGGACTGTACAAAGACTGGTTTCTGGATTATGCATCTTATGTAATTTTAGATAGAGCCATACCTTCTGTTTATGATGGTTTCAAACCAGTTCAGCGCAGAATCATGCATTCTATGCGAGAGCTGGAAGACGGCAGATACAACAAGGTTGCTAATATTGTAGGGAATACGATGAAGTATCATCCTCACGGTGATGCGTCGATTACCGACGCAATGGTAGGAATCGGGCAAAGAGAATTGCTGATTGATACTCAGGGAAACTGGGGAAATATTTACACAGGAGATTCTGCAGCTGCAGCGAGATATATTGAAGCAAGATTAACGCCTTTTGCTTTGGAAGTGGTCTTCAATCCTAAAACTACAGTTTGGTCTAAATCTTATGACGGCAGAAATAATGAGCCTGTCGATTTACCTGTAAAGTTTCCTTTGCTTTTGGCACAAGGTGTAGAAGGAATCGGAGTAGGGCTTTCAACAAAAATTCTTCCCCATAATTTTAATGAATTAATTAATGCTTCCGTAGCACACCTTAAAGGTAAAAAGTTTGAGCTTTTCCCAGATTTTCTTACTGCAGGTTATCTTGATGTTTCAGAATACAACGACGGTCACAGAGGCGGAAAAGTAAGAGCAAGAGCGAAAATTTCTCAGGTTGACAAACATACGTTGATGATTTCTGAGCTTCCTTTTTCTAAAAACACAGGTGATTTAATTGATTCTATCATCAAAGCTAACGAAAAAGGAAAAATTAAAATTAAAAAAATAGAAGATAATACCTCTGACAAAGTTGAGATTCTTATTTATCTTCATAATGAAGTTTCGCCCGACAAAACGATTGATGCGCTTTATGCATTTACCGATTGTCAGGTAACAATTTCACCCAATGCCTGTGTAATTGTTGGTGATAAACCAATGTTCCTTAATGTTTCTGAAATTCTAAGAATGAATACCGATCATACGGTTTCATTACTGAAAAAAGAATTGGAAATTGAGTTGAATGAATTACAGGAAAGCTGGCATTTTTCTTCTTTGGAAAGAATTTTTATCGAAAACAGGATCTATCACGATATTGAAGAAGTAAAAAGCTGGGAAGATGTTTTAACGACTATTGCTGAAGGTCTTAAACCTCATACTTCGCATCTTTTGAGAGCAGTGACAGAAGAAGATATTCTGAGGCTGACAGAGATTAGAATTAAAAGAATTTCAAGATTCGATTTAGATAAATTTAAAGAAAATATTGCTGCACTTGAAGGAAAAATAGAGCAGGTAAAACATCATCTGGAAAATCTAATTGCTTATGCGATAGATTATTATCTGAATATTCAGAAAAAATACGGAAAAGGAAAAGAAAGAAAAACAGAACTGAGGATTTTTGATACCATTGATGCTACAAAAGTAGCTGTTGCTAATGAAAAATTCTATGCTAATTTTGAAGAAGGATTTATAGGAACTTCTCTTAAAAAAGATAAATTTCTATTCGATTGCTCGGATATAGACGACATCATTACTTTCCGAAAAGACGGAAGCATGAAAGTTGTAAAAGTAGAGGCTAAAACATTTATCGGAAAAGATATTCTGCACGTTGCTATCTGGAAAAAGAATGATAAACGTACGGTTTACAACATGATTTATCGCGAAGGGATGCAGGGACCTTATTATATGAAACGTTTTTCAGTAACCGGTGTTACACGAAATACAGATTACCGCTTAGCTTCGGATGCAAAAGGTTCTGAAACGTTATATTTCTCAGCAAATCCTAATGGTGAAGCAGAAACAGTGACTGTACTTTTAAAGCCAAACCCAAGAATCAGAAAAAATAAAATGGATATTGATTTCTCTGAAATAGGAATCAAAGGTCGAGATTCTAAAGGAAATCTAGTGACTAAATATTCGGTTAAAAAAGTGGATCTGAAGGAAGAAGGTGTTTCTACTTTAGCGCCGAGGAAAATTTGGTTTGATGACACTGTAAGACGTCTGAATGCTGATGCAAGAGGTACTTTGCTCGGAAGTTTTAAAGGGGATGATAAAATTCTGACCGTCAACTCTCAAGGTGAAGCCAAACTAATCACTTTCGATCTTGGAAATCGTTTTGATGATGAGTATATCATTTTAGAAAAATGGAGACCAAATCAGCCGATTACCTGTATTTACTATGATGGTGAAAAAGATATTTATTTCATCAAAAGATTTTTGCTTGAAAATACGACTAATCCGCAGACTTTCATGCCATCTGAACATCCGAAATCTTTTATAGAAAGAATTTTGGTTTCTAATGGCACAACCGCAGAAATTATTTTTGCAAAAGACAAAGGCAAAGAACGAGATCCTGAAACGATTAATATCGACGAGTTTATTGCCGTAAAAGGTATTAAAGCCATAGGAAATCAGTTTACCAAATTTAAAGTAAAAACCATCAATATCACAATTCCTGAGCCGGAAGAAGAACCGGAAGTATATGAAGAACCCGATTTTACATCATCTGCAGACGACGATGGCGGAACAATTGGAGATTTATTTGAAGGCGGGAATAGTGAAAATTAAGAAATATAAGTTATGAGTATTTTAATATTTATTATTGCAATTACTGCTGTTATAAGCTTTTTAGCTCCCAATGGAAGCAGTAATTTTGAAAAATATAAGTTCAATGTAGGAGCAATCATGAACAGAAAGGAGTATATCCGTCTACTTTCTGCTGGTTTCCTACATGCAGATTTGATGCATTTGTTGTTCAATATGATGACTTTATATTTCTTCGGACCTGTTATTTTAGAAGGATTTGGTGCTGTAGGATTTATCATCATTTATATAGGATCTATTCTTTTAGGAAATATTTTTTCTCTATTTATATATCAGAAACAACCTCGGTATTCTGCTATTGGAGCAAGTGGAGGGGTTTCCGGAATTTTATTTGCTGCAATTGCAATGGCTCCGAAAATGAGTCTTTTTCTGTTTTTTATTCCTGTTCCTATTCCGGGATTTGTATTTGGACTTATATATTTTGGATATTCAGTTTACATGATGTTGAATCCTAAACAATGGGATAATTTGGGGCATGCAGCGCATTTAGGTGGAGCATTTTTTGGTTTGGTATATGCTATAGCCAATCAACCTGAACAAGCCATTGAGAATTCTCTGTTTATAGGAATCATGGCATTACCACTCCTATATTTATCTTACGAAATATTTATAAAGAAAAGAATCGGTTAATCACAACCGATTTTTATTTGTATGTTGAATATTTTTATTTAACAGCAATTACAAAACGATCATTACCCGACAAATCCTTGATTAAATCAGCCTCTTTAAATTCATTTTTATATAATTCTAAAGTTTCCTTACCTAATTTCTGATTGATTTCTAAAAACAACAATCCGTTTTTATTCAGATATTTTTTTGAATCTTCTGCAATCTTTTTATAAAAAATAAGAGCATCTTCAGTTGGTGAGAAAAGAGCCATTTTAGGTTCAAAATCTTTCACAGAATATTCAATTTCTATTTCTTCATCCATTCCGATGTAAGGAGGATTCGAAATAATGACATCATAGTTTTCATTCAAATTAAAATTCAAATAATCAGCATGAATAAAACTAACTTCTAGCTGATGAAATTCTGCATTTCTTTTCGCTGCTTCCAAAGCTTTTTCCGAAAAATCAATCGACGAAATTTTAGCATTTGAAAAATGTTTCTTCAAAACCAAAGGAATAATACCGCTTCCGGTTCCAATGTCTAATATTTTAAGTTGATCAAGATCAAGTTTTGAACTTTGAATTTTATCAATAGCCAATTCTAATAGCTCCTCAGTTTCAGGTCGGGGAATTAAAACGTTTTCATTCACGTAAAAGCACATTCCATAAAATTCGGTTTCACCTAATATATATTGATAAGGTTTTTCTGTTTTTAAATCTGAAATAATATTTTTAAACTTTTTCTCATTTTCATCAGACAATTCGAGATCATTGTTCATTCTGATCTGAATTTGATTTATGCCTAAAATCTTTTCGACAAAAACGGAAAATAAAAAGTCTGTTTCAGAATCGGTATACAATCCTGAGATCTCGCTTTTAAGTATGTTTTTTATATCTGCGACTGTCATTTATCTTGCAAAAACCAATTTAGTATCAGTAGATTTTTCTTCATCTATTCTGTAACCTTCATAGTTGAAAGCTTTCACATCATTCAACGTTTTAGCTTGATTTTCAGCACAAAATCTTGCAACTAAACCTCTTGCATGTTTGGTGTAAACTACAATAGTTTTTAGTTTTCCTTCTCTCAGTTCATAAAATTCAAAATCAATTATCGTATGATCAAGTTTCTTTCGGTCGATTACTTTTGCGTATTCAATACTGGCAAGATTCAGGAGAATTTCGTTTTTCTTCATCTCAGAATTGAGTTGCTCTGTTACTTTTTCAGTCCAGAATGAGTATAAGTTTTTATGACTGTCAAATTCAAAAGGTCTTCCCATTTCGAGTCTGTAGAGCATTACTTTATCTGAAGGTTTCAGCAGACCGTATAATCCGGATAGGATTCTGTGATTTTTCTGTAAATAATCTACCGCGTTTTTATCCAGAGTTTTTGCATCCAGACCTCTATAAACTTCTCCTGTAAATGCAAACAATGCAGGAGCAGATTCTTTCGCTGTAGGTTTTGGTTTCCATTTTTGATTTCTTTCCCAATTTTCATCTGCGAGTTTTGGAGAAATTTCCATAAGTTCCGAAAGGTATTTCGGAGATTTCTGCTTTAAAAAAGACTGTATAAATTCTGAATCATTAATGAATTTCGGGGTTGTGCTCCTCAACAAATCTGTTGAGTTTTCTGTATTCATTAATTTTGCAGGGGACGTTATAATTTTCATAAATTAAGTAAAGATAAATGTTTAATGTCCATCATATTCATTATCATAAGAGAGATAAAATCGATCATGAAATGACAGATAATCAGAATTTTTATATTGCAATATTTTTTATAAAACACAGAAAAAGCAATTCCGATAAAAAACGGAACAACGACCTGTCCTATAGTACCATAACTACTGTGAAGGATTCCGAATAATAATGATGAAACAGCAATTCCTAAAGTTGGACTATTATATATTTTTTCAATTCTCGGCTGAATATAAGCTCTCATCAATAATTCTTCAATAACTCCTGCGGTAAAACACGTGAAGAATATCAGAAAGTAATTGTTTTTGAAGACCGAATTGAGCTGCAACAGTTTATCACTTATTTTCTCGTGGGTGATCAACATGTTGATTGCATTCAAAAAAGCTCCGCCAATTACACAGATCAGATAAAGAGAAATTACTGAAGTCAAATAAAAGCCTGAAGAATATTTTCTGTCTTCCCAGATAAAAAACGATCTGTTTTCAATGAAAAAATTATAGATCAATACGAGCAGCAAAACAAGCCACAACGAAAGTCTGTTGTAGAAAAATATTTCAGAAGTAATACTTTTGGATTGAAAAAACAGATTAATTAAAGGAATGGAATAAAATATTGAAAAGGCAAGAAGTACAAAAGTAATTACAATGCCCAAAGAGTATTTTCCGTTAAGACTCATCATCAACGCTTCTAAATTTCACCTTTTCCCTGTCTTATCACTTCGGGTTCGCCAGAAGTAAGATCTACGATTGTCGATGCAATATTATCACCATAACCAGAATCTATGACAATATCTACCAAATGGTCATATTTTTCTGCTATCAGCTCCGGATCGGTGGAGTATTCAATGATTTCATCATCATCTTTTATAGAAGTTGAAGCAATCGGATGTCCTAATTTCTCGACAATTAATTGCGGAATAGGATGCGAGGGAACACGAATACCAATTGTTTTGTGATTTTTATACGCTAAAGGTAAATTTTTATTGGCTTCTAAAATAAAAGTGAACGGTCCGGGAAGATGACTTTTCAGAAACCTGAAAACAGAAGTGTCAATAGGTCTCGTAAAATCTGAAAGATGACTGAGATCGTTGCATATAATAGAGAATTTTGCCTTGTCAAGCTTTTGTTTTTTGATCTGGGCAAGCTTTTCCATGGCTTTTATATCAAAAATATTGCAGCCTAATGCGTAAACAGTATCAGACGGATAAATAATTAATCCGCCATTATTCAGAGATTTAATCACCTCATTGATAAGGTTTTCCTGAGGATTGTCGGGATATATTTTTAATATTTTTGCCATAAAACAAAGATACAAATATTTAAATAATTCCTGCAAAGTGCTTTATTTACTAGAAATATTTGCAATTGTGAAATATATTCGTATATTTGCAATCCAATATCGCGGGATGGAGCAGTAGGTAGCTCGTCGGGCTCATAACCCGAAGGTCATCGGTTCGAGTCCGGTTCCCGCTACTAAGTAAGTGCTTTCGGTAAGCACTATAAAAATACACCGCGGGATGGAGCAGTAGGTAGCTCGTCGGGCTCATAACCCGAAGGTCATCGGTTCGAGTCCGGTTCCCGCTACCAACAGGAGAATTACGAAAGTAGTTCTCCTTTTTTTGTTTATTAATTTTTGAATTATAATAAAAACAATTCAGCTACAATGCTCCTGTACAAAATAATAATGTAGTTTGATAAGAATTAGAAAATAAATTGATCATTATGTTCTTTCATAAGCTAAAAATCACTATCTGTTTGATGGTAAAGTTTTGATTTAATGTATACATAAGTATTTTGTTTAAGTAATATATAAAAGCTGATTAATACCAAGAGATAAAATCATATAAATACAGTGTAAAAGTGAATTTCATGTAAATGTGGAAAACTTTTAATAATAAATCATAACCAATTAGTCTTCATCTATTTCAAAATAGATTCTATTAGTCGAACTTTGTTAATAAGAAAGGTCTAGGTAAAATTTAACAGTTCTAATTGTTAGATTTAAACCTAAACCTTTGATTATTAACAATTTAAATCCTTTTAAAATGGAAGGTGGAAAAGATTCCAAGGAAAAAATTGCTAAAAGATTTTTAATATATCTTCGGATAGCAAGTGAGATTGCATCATTAATTGAGATAATTAAAAATTTATTTTAAAAGTTTCCACCTCGTAATGAGGTGGTTTTACTTTTCAAAAGTACTACATTCTGTAATATTATATGCTTTTTTGTGGATAAATTTATATATAATCTTTAATTAAATTTTTATGTGTATTACGAATAAAGGATTACGGAATATTTAAAGTAGATTTCTATATTTTACTTTGGGCTGTAATTTTCTGATTTTTTTATATTCATAAACACAAAGTGAAATTTGAGTTAATTTGGGATAAAGAGACTACCAACCTTTAATATCAGAATATTTGGTAAGCTGATAATAGAAGCTTACAGAATTAAGTAAAGAATAAAAAATCCCGCTTTATAAAAAAGTGGGATCATTTATTTTATTTAGCTAAGCTACTGAAATTTTGAAGTTTTAAATCATCAGACTTTAGTTGGTCAAAGTAAGCTGATTTGTTGTTTCCTTTCATCTTTTTTACGGCACCTACAGCTCCTGCAAAATCTTTATCGATTTTTGTAGCAATCTCAGTTGGCTTGAAATCTAGTTTTATACTGTCATCAGCAACACCTAAATATCCGTTCTTCTTTGTAATGTAAGTAATGTAGTTTTCGTAAATGCCTAATGTATTTCTGAAATATTGGGTATGATAATTCATACATTTGGTCGCTTTTTTAGACTTGCCCAAAATGCAGCTTGCCATATTTCCTTTATAAAGCTCAAATTCCTGAGAAACTTTATCGTATTCGTTTTTTAAAGCTGCTTTTCCGTTATTCAAAACAGTGGCATCACCTTGCTTCTCACTTACTTTTTTTAAATGTTCTACAACAACGGGAACCGTTGCTTCGATCTTAGATTTTGCTTCGGTAACAGATCCGAAAACCGATGACATCTGCGCCGATGTGACATTAAAAATAAACAGTAATAAAACAGGTAATAGATTATATCTTTTCATGAGAAATTTTTAAAGCACTAAAATAAATATATTTTCTCAGTTTAAGCAAGTAGATTTTGATTTTATTTAATAAAAATTAACAAGTTTTAAGAATTTTATGCTTTATTATGTTGATTGATGCTAAATAATCAGGCATAAAATAAGCTTAATTGAAAATTTAATATATTTTAATAAAAATTATTGTTTTGATTATCAATGATTTATGTTAGATTTAATTTTATCACTAAAAAAATAGTTGTTTGAATAAATTTAATTTTTACATTTGTATAACTAATTTACTAGTGATAACGATGGAATAATAAAAGTAATAACAATATAAAATTTTAATAGCCATGAAATATCTTACAACTTTGATTGTTCTTTTAGTATTGAATACTGATTCTAATTTTGACTACAAAAAACTCATCGGTACATGGAGCCGCAAATCTATTGCTAATACGAAAGATACAGGAGTATTTATTTTTAAATCAGACAGTACCGCATCCTTTGAAGTAAGAAAAGCCAATACAGATCACTTAATTGCAGGTATGACAGGACCCTATAGTATTCTGAAATCTAAAGGAATTCTAAAAGTTACCATGTTGGGAAAAGAAAAAACATTTAAAATTATTAAATTGTCACAAGATACTCTCACTTTTACGAATGTAACTGAAAATAAAGAAGCACAGACCTTTGTAAGATCAAAATAATTAATCGTCACTTGAACTGAAATAATGAAAATACAGAACTTAACAAAAGCAGAAGAACAAGTAATGCAATATTTATGGAAAATCGAAAAAGGTTTTCTGAAAGATGTGCTGGATCTTTTTCCGGAACCAAAACCTCACACCAATACCGTTTCTACAATTTTAAAGGTTTTGAAAGATAAAGATTTTGTAGATTATAATGTCTATGGAAGACAGCATGAATATTTTCCTCTGGTTTCTAAGGAACAATATTCTGGTAAGACGATGAAAAGTTTAGTAAAAAACTACTTCAAAGGTTCTTATAAAAGTGCCGTTTCTTTTTTGGTTGAAAAAAACGAAATGACAGTGGAAGATCTGGAAATGCTTTTAAACGAACTCAAAAATAAAGACTAATATGGAAGCACTGATTTTATATTTCGGAAAAGTAATCATCTGTTCGGGTGTAATGTTTTTGTATTATCAGTTGTCTTTAAAAGACAAGACGTTTCATCATTACAACAGATTTTACCTTTTGTCGGCAATGTTGATTTCGATTTTGCTGCCGCTCATTAAAGTAGAAGATTTTACCATTGAAGTGAGCAGCGACTTGTATTTGATTATTAATAAGTTCCAGAATTTAAACACAAATAAAACGATAAACAATGATTACATTTATTTTAGAATTATTTTTTCAGCTTTGGGATTGGTGTCTTTCTATTTTTTAGGAAAGCTTGTCTACGGAATTTTAAAAATAGCACAGTTTAAAAATCAGTTTCAGAGAGAAACCTTTGAAGGAGTCAATTTCTATCAGACCAATCTTTCAGAGGCTCCGTTTTCATACTTCAAAAATTTGTTTTGGAAGAATACAATCGTCATCAATTCAGACATTGGCAAGCAGATTTTGAAGCACGAAATGGTACACATTGAGCAGAAACATTCTTACGATAAAATTTTTATCGAGATCATGACTTCTATTTTCTGGTTCAATCCGTTTTTTCATATCATTAAAAAAGAAATCAATTTAATTCACGAATATCTGGCTGATAAAAAAGCCGTCAAACAATCGGACACGAAAGCATTTGCGCAGATGCTTTTAGCAAGCCACTTTTCCGGAACACAGTTGCCTGCGACAAGTCCGTTTCTAAGTTCAAACCTCAAAAAAAGACTCAAGATGCTACAAAAACCAAAAACAAAGTTCGGCTATGCGCGTAGAATTTTTGCACTACCTGTTTTATTTACAGTTGCTTTTGCTTACATGGTAAATGCGAAGAACAAAGAAATCGCAGAAACTAATATTGAAATTGAGAAAGCCGTTTCCCAAATTAAAAAAGATACCATTTCTCCAAAAAGTAATATAGATCAAATTGTAGAAAGACAGGAATCTAAAATTTTAAAAGCAAATGAGAAGCTAAAAATTCAGGCTGAAAAATTAAAAACGTTAAGCGAAAAATCAAAAGAAAAAGCTGAAGAATTAAAAAAAATAGCCAAAGAAAAAGGTGAAAAAAGCTATGAATTTGAATTGAAAGCTAAAGAACTGAAACAGCTTTCGGGTGAGATGGATAAAATTATCGATAAAGATCTTGCGTATCAATTAGATTTTGATAGAATTGAAAATCTGAGAAATAAATTACTTACAGAAAACCCACAGATAAATCTTAAAAGTTTAGAGTTGAAAAGGGTTTTTCCTGATGGTGATAATTATAAAATCAGAATCAATGATAAAAGCGAAAATGTCTTTGATCTTTCAGATATAAAAGATATGAATTTGAAGCTGGATTTGGATAACAAAAAGCTCGAAGAATTACTTATAAAGGTAAAATCTCCAGAGTTTAAAGATGCTATAAAGAAATTTAAAGATTCTAATCCTTCAGTGAATGCATATAACTATGATGAATTAAGAAATATGCTGTCTTACGGTTTTAATGAATCTTCCAAAGAAAAACTTTCAAGAAAAGAGCTTAGAAAACTTGAAAAGTTATCTAAAGAAAAAGCTGAACTTTCAAGAAAGCAGGCTGAAATTTCGAAAAAACAAGCAGAGATTGTAAAAGATAAGGTTCAAAATAATCCGTGGATTATTTCGGTTGATGCTCATGCTGCACCAAATGTTAAAATCATAGGTACAAGAAAATATATTGATTCCGAAAAGATCAGTAACAAAGCTTTTCTTACTGCAAAAAAACTTCAGATAGATGGTTTTAAAAATATTATAAAGTCTGATTTCGATGATAATATAAAAATTTATATCAACGGTAAGACTGTTTCCAAAGAAGAAATGAACAAATTAAATCCGAAAGATATTGCTTCTGTAAACGTTAACAAATCAAATTCCGACGGAAAAGAATCTGGAGAAATTAATATAAAAACAAAAGACTAAAGTTCTTGCTAATACAATTAAAACTCCATGAAATTAATTGCTTTTTTTAGTCTTTTCGCACTTGGAATTCTTGCAAATTCACAGAACAAAAGGTTTTCATACGAATATAAATTTATTCCGGATTCTACCAATATTTCAGAGGTAAAAACTGAAATAATGAATCTTGATGTCACAGAATCCGGATCAAAATTTTATAGTTACACTGTTTATAATTCAGATTCTCTTGCAAAAATTGATTTGGAAAAACAATTGGCAACTACAGGAATGATTAATATTAAATCTGATATGCAAAAGGGTTTGGTAAGATATTCTGTTACAAAAAACTATCCGAAATATGAAGTGTTTTTGCATGACAGAATTCTTTCAGATTTCTATAAAGTTTCAGAAGAGCGAGAATTGGTTTGGAAAGTAAGTTCTGAAAAACTAAAAATAGGTGATTGGATGACCCAAAAAGCAGAAACCCGTTTTGGCGGAAGACATTGGTTTGCATGGTTTACAACCGATATTCCAATTCAGGACGGGCCTTACAAATTTCATGGACTTCCGGGTTTGATTGTAAAATTGGAAGACCAGACAAAATCCCATGTTTTTACTTTGCAGGGAGTGAAAAATATCAATGCAATTTCTGAAAATGTTTTCAGTTCCAAAGAAATAGTTATTAATTCTAAACAATACAATAAACTAGTTAAAGACTACGAAAATGATCCTACAAAAGGGCTAAAACAAATGCAGATGGGAGGAGCAGTGATGATCATGAAAGACGGTCAAAATAGTCATATGAAAGATCAGGAAGAACGTATAAAAGCTTCAATTAAAAAAAATAATAACAGAATAGAACTCAATAAAATTAAGTAAAAATGAAAAAAATATATTTCGGATTGCTATTAGGAATTTGCTTTTCCGTTTCAGCTCAGAATCGCTTTTTTTATGAATACAAATTCATTTCAGATTCTACTGATAAAGCAGATGTGAAAAAAGAAATGATGCTTCTGGATATTGATAAAAGCGGATCTAAGTATTACAGTCAGGATAAATTTATAGCAGATTCTATTTCAAAAGCAGATCTCGAAAAACAATTGAAACAGAGTCCAAACAATATTAATATCAGCAGAAGAGAAAAACCGGGACAGGTTTCTTATAAAGTAACTAAGCAGTATCCTGAATTCAAGACGTATCTTTTTACAGGAATTTCTAGTGACAGTTATAAAATTGAAGAAGACCAAAAACCCGAATGGAAAATTCTTCCCGACAAACAAAAAATAGGTGAGTACAATGCTCAGAAAGCCATTACGAATTTCGGAGGAAGAGAATGGACAGCTTGGTTTTCTATAGATCTTCCTTTTCAGGACGGGCCGTACAAATTTTACGGACTTCCTGGTTTGATTGTAAAAATTGAAGATAAAACGGGATCACATTCTATGACGCTGGTCGGTAACAAAACAATTGTAATACCTTCTGAAAAAGAAACCGAACTTCCGCAAGGAGTACAAATCTATGGAATGGGTGGAAAAGATATTGAAATCAGTGAAAAACAATTCAAAAAAGTATGGAAAGCTTATGTAAATGATCCTACCAAGAATATGCGTGAAATGATGATGAAAAATTCTGATACAAATAGAGTAGTTTTCAAAACAATGTCTGCAAACGGAAAAGAAATATCAGATCCTAATCAGGTATTCCGTGAAATGGAAAAGAATGTGAAAGAAAGTCTTAAAAAAAATAACAACCGAATAGAGCCGGATTTGTATAAATAAAGATTCACGTTGTTATAATTTTATTCAAATTCACTGAAAATATTCCTCATTTCATCAAGAAGTGAGGTTTTTTTATCACTATAGCTTCATCATTACAATTTAAAATCAATTTCATCGTTTATTCATTTTTAAAGCCTTGTTTAAGCTTATATTTACGCTTTCAATTAAAAAAACTATTTCTTAATAAACATCAAAGAATGCAAACGATCTATTGTAGAATTTTTGCCACAATCGGGCTTTCGGTTTTTAGTGTTACTGCTTTTGCTCAGGAAAAAAGAACAATCAGCGGAACAATAAGAGACGGAAAAAATGGTGAACTAGTGATAGGAGCAACTGTAAAAGTAATAGAAGATCCTACTATAAATGTAGTTGCCAATGAATATGGCTTTTATTCGCTTTCACTTCCGCAGGGAAATTACACCGTAGCTGTTGCGTATGGTGGTTTCGAAAACTACAGACAAACTGTACAGCTAGATCAAAATGTAAAGCTTGATCTTATTCTGACTCAGGAAAAAGAAAGAACTGCACAGATTGACGAGGTGGTAATTTCTGCAATAAAAAAAGATAAAAACCTTACTTCTGCTCAGATGGGAACAGAAACGTTGAGTATTAAAAGCATAGAAAAACTCCCAGTTTTGTTTGGTGAAAGAGATGTTCTGAAAACAATTCAGCTTTTACCGGGAATCAAAAGTAACGGTGAAGGAAGCAGCGGATTCAGTGTAAGAGGCGGTGCAACTGATCAGAATTTGATTTTATTGGATGAAGCTCCCGTTTACAATGCGTCTCATTTACTGGGCTTTTTTAGTACATTTAATAGTGATGCGCTAAAAGATGCAAGTATCATCAAAGGAAATAGTCCGGCTCAATATGGTGGTCGACTTTCTTCGGTGATGGATGTTAAAATGAAAGACGGAAACAACAAAGATTACAACATCAACGGAGGAATTGGTTTAATCAGCAGCAGACTGAGCGTAGAAGGACCGCTTCAGAAAGAAAAATCTTCATTCATTGTTTCGGGAAGAAGAACGTATGCCGATGTTTTTCTGAAGGCAACAGATGATTTTAAAGACAGCAAACTTTACTTTTACGATTTAAATTTAAAAGCTAATTATCAACTTAACGAAAACAACCGTTTGTACGTTTCAGGATATTTCGGAAGAGATGTTTTGGGATTGGGCAATACATTTTCAACCGATTGGGGAAATACAACAGCAACTGTACGGTGGAACAGCATCATCAACAGTAAATTATTTTCCAATACCTCATTTATTTACAGTAATTACGATTACAAAGTAAGTCTTTCCAGCAACAACAATACATTCGGATTAGATTCGCAAATTCAGGATTGGAATCTGAAACAGGATTTTACATGGTTTGCAGGCAATAAACATGGGGTACGTTTTGGTTTACAATCGATTTATCATACCATTACTCCAAGTAGTGCTTCAGGAACAAGTGTAAGCAGTTTTCCGAGAAACTCAAGATATTCTTGGGAAAATGCTTTCTATATAAATGATGATTTTAAAGCAACTGAAAAGCTCACCGTTAATTATGGTTTAAGATTGTCCATGTTCAGCGTTTTGGGCGGCGATCAGTTTAATACGTATGAAAATGGAGTTTTAACGGGTGGTCAGTTTTTAGAGAAAGGAAAATTCGGAAAAACGTATTTTAATCTTGAGCCGAGAATCACAGCCAATTACAGAATTAATGAAGTAAGCAGCGTAAAAGCAGGATATGCAAGAAATACACAGAATCTTCATTTACTGAGTAACAGCAGTAGCGGAAATCCTACCGATCAGTGGATTGGAAGCAGCTATACTGTGAAACCCGAAATTTCTGATCAGATAAGTGCTGGTTTCAGCAGAAATTTTAATAATAACAATTACGAAATCAATGCAGAAATTTACTACAAATCGATGCAAAACCAGATTGATTACAAAAACGGAGCAGAAATAACTTTCGATGCAGGAGCAGATGTAGAAGCAGAATTGCTATTCGGAAAAGGAAGAGCTTATGGTTTAGAATTCATTGCAAAAAAGAAAAGCGGAAAATTAACGGGTTGGATTTCTTATACTTTATCCAAAACGGAAAGAAAAATAATCGGAATTAATGATAACGAATGGTACAACGCCAGACAAGATAAAACCCACGATTTATCTGTTGTAGCAACCTACGAACTCAATCCGAAATGGTCTTTATCGGGATTATTTGTTTACAGTACAGGGAATGCAGTTACTTTTCCAACGGGTAAATACGAACTTCAGGGACAGACTATTTTTCAATACAGTAAAAGAAATGCAGACAGAATGCCTGCTTATCACAGGATGGATCTAAGTGCAACGTATGAACCAGGAAAAAACAAACGTTTCCAAAGTTCATGGTCATTCGGAATTTACAATCTGTACGGCAGAGAAAATGCGTATGCAATTACTTTTGAAGATAATCCTGATAAGCCCGGAACAACGCGTGCTATACAGACTTCACTTTTTAGATTTGTACCCAATATTACCTATAATTTTAAATTTTAATTCGATGAAAAATATATTTTTAATAATCTTGTCGATGTTTTTATGGATCGGTTGTGAAAAAGAAATTGATTTAGACTTAGAGGATCAAAGCGGAAATATTGTCATTGAAGCGAATGTAACCGATCAACCGGGACCTTATTACGTTAAAATCACAAAATCGGTAGCATTTACAGAAAACAATTCTTACCCCATTGTAAGCAACGCTGTTGTTGTATTAAGTGATAATAACGGACAATCTGAAACATTGCAACACGTAGGAGATGGAGTGTATGAAACAACAAATTTCACTACCGCACCAGGAAGAACTTATACGTTGAAGGTTTCTGCAGAAGGAAAAGAATATACCGCCAAAAGTACAATGCCACAACCTGTTTTATTGGAAGATTTGCAGCAAGATTCTTTTATGGTTGCAGGTGAATTGTCATATACACTTTTACCTGTTTTTACTGATCCGGCAACATTAGGTAACAGATATTTATTTACTTATAGGCTTAATAATAATCCACACAAAATGTTTGAGGCATTTTCGGATAACGTGAATAACGGTTTGGTCAATCAAAGACCGATACTGCTTCCCAATGATGATGAAGACGGACAAAGTGAAAAAGCAAAACCAGGAGATATTGTGTATGTAGAAATGCAATGTATCGACATCAATATATATACTTACTTTACTTCATTAATTCAAATTATCGACGGCGGTGGTCCCGGTGGAGGAATTACTCCATCTAATCCACCAAGTAACATTAGCAACGGTGCTTTGGGATATTTCTCTGCACATACAGTGAGCAAAAAAAGCTATATCATTCAGTAGTTTGAATTAAAGAAAAGTCCGGTAATTACTTGTTTTTACCGGATTTTTTAATTTTAACGAATATCAGTTTTTGATCATAATGCTAAAATCAGCAGTAATTTTGTCATTCTGTAGGAATCTAAACTGTTTAATTTTCAAGGTGTTGAGATTCCTGCAGAATGACAAACAGACTGTTTGAGTAAGATAAATCTTTGTGTTAAAATAATTCCAAAACAAATATTCAGTTATAATCAAAAATTAAAATGCATATTTTATTTGGGAAGTTTCGGCGGTACAGGTCTTGTAACAGGTGTACTTAATGTTCCTAAAAATGCTTCTAGCTGCAACATTTCTTCTTTCGTTAAATCTAAAAGTTTAAGCATATCAGATTTTTCCGAATTTAGAGTAGTTCCATCATGAACAGTTGATCGATATTTATACGGTTCAGGATTTCCTGTGCTATAAAACTGAATAACTTCTGCTAAAGTATTAAAAGAACCATTGTGCATCCACGGTCCTGTTTTTGTAATTTCTCTTAATGTAGGAACCCGAAACTTCCCGACATCAGATTTGTTTTTGGTAATAAGGTATTGTCCTAAATCTTCCTCCTCCGAACTTAGCAAAGATGTTCCGTTGTTTTCAAAAACATTATTAGAAAAATATCCCGAATTGTGACAATTCATACATTGTGCTTTGGTTCTGAAAAGATGAAGTCCCATCACTTCATCATTCGTATAAATGTCTTTTTCGCCATCAATAAACCGGTCAAATCTACTTGGTGGACTGATTACCGTTCGCTCAAAAGTTGCGATTGCTTTTGCGATTCTGTCTTTGGTAATTTTCTTATCACCAAAAGCTTTTTCAAAAAGAGATTCATATCCTTTTATTTTTACAATCTTTTCAGTGGCAATATCAATATGTTCGTGCATTTCTCTCATGTCTTCAATTGGCATTTTTGCCTGATCTTCAAGAGATGCTGCTCTTCCGTCCCAAAAAAGAGATTTTGCATAAGCAACATTCATTATCGTCATCGCATTTCTGCTGCCCAATTGACGATCATGACCGAAAGAAAGCTTCCGATTATCTGTCCATCCCAATTCGGGATCATGACAGGAAGCACAGGCAATTTGATTAGAACCTGAAAGTCTAGGATCATAGAATAAAACTCTTCCTAAAGAAGCTTTTTCTTCTGAATAAAGATTATCTGCTGGAAATTCTACTTTTGGTAAATGACCAATCTCTGTAAATGCAGTTTTTGAAGGATCTAAAATGGGTTTTGGCCATTTAGAAATATCACCAGAAGAATAGGCAATTCTAAGCTGATCAATAAAAGACTGCTTTTTTTTAATCTCTTGATGAGTTGTATTTTGCAGGCAATTATTAAGCAAAGTAACGGTTAAAAACAAAACCAAAACCCAGCTTACCGCATTCTTCATTTTCTTTTTTTAATTTCAACAAAAATAATCATTCTCAAAATAGAATTTATAGATTGAGTTTAAATTTGATGAAAAGAAATATGATTTTTCCTGAAAAATTATTCTTCCATAGATTTCAAAGCCCAACCTACAAGAAGAGGCTGCATAAACAATCTTGCTTTTCTCCTTTCGTCTGTATCTAAACCAAAAGCATCTCGTCTGTTTTTGTATTGTGAAATGTTTCCGGGAAATACTGCTGTAAAAAATGCAGCGGTAATTTTTCCTAAAATGCTGCGATATTTTTTTGGAGTTGCAATAATGCTTGCTCCTAAAGCAATTTCAACAACTCCTGAATAAACCACGGTATCATCTTTTTCTAATGGAACCCAATCAGGAACCTGTGCCTGAAAATCTTTTCTTCCAAAAGTAAGGTGTGCAATTCCTGCTGTTACAAGCATCGTTCCCAATGCAATTCTTGAAATGTTTTTTGCGTTCATAATAATATTTTAATCATAAACTCAGACAAAATTCAGACCAGTCTGTAGCTTCTTTCAATATTAAAGATTAATGACATTATAATTATTTGCTAACAGAATAAAAGTTGTTGTATGAGTCTGATAATGTGATTGTAATCATAAAAATGTCGATAAAATTTCGTATATTAGCAATCACACTACCAAATCTAAAATTATATGGAACGAATTAAATTTTTTCTGGACAACGCACCTATTCAGAATGTTACAAAAGCAGATGAAAATGTAAGTATTAATTTCAGTGAGATAAAGAGCTTTTTATGTGAAGCTGATAATTACAGTTTTGATCAGATAAAACTCAAACTGAAACCTAATCGCAATAAAATCGTTATTGATATAGCAACAGGAATACAATATCCTGCCTACGACGATTTTATGACAATAATCAAGCAGAGTAAATATGCAGGTTATTTTGATTTGCAATAAAACGTAAAGCTTTATTTTCTAAAATTTTAAAACTGAACCTTCAGATCCTATTTAGATCAGAAGGTTTTTTATTAGCGTTCATTTCTGTGGCTTATTTTTTGACATTATTACCCAAATTATCCTATATGTATCTCTCTGCTTTTTTAGATTTTACCCTGAAAGAATTTTTAATGGGAAGTGAAGAATGGACTTTTCTCCTTGAAATTGTTCTACGAACTATGATTATGTTTCTTACCATTATCATCGGTTTACGTATTCTGGGAAAACGCGGAGTGAAACAGTTATCGGTTTTTGAATTGGTAGTCATTATCGGTTTGGGTTCTGCAGCAGGCGATCCTATGTTTTATAAGGAAGTAGGAATTGCTTCATCGATCATTGTTTTTATAGTTATTATCTGTTTCTACAGCATTCTTACCTATTTAATTGGCAGATTCAAAAAAATTGAAATTATTCTGGAAGGAAAACCAATTTTCCTTATTGAAGACGGAGTTTTTTCTATTGATAATTTTAAAAAAGAAAATTTGGGGAGTGATGAGTTCTTTTCAGAATTAAGACTAAAAGGAGTTTCTCATTTAGGACAGATAGAAACTGCGATCGAAGAAACATCGGGAGATATAAGTGTGTTTTTTTATGATGAAAATTCTATTAAATATGGTTTGCCGATTATGCCTCATTCATTAGATCATCCATTGCAGTTAATAGAAATAAAAGGCTATTATTCTTGTACTTTTTGTGGATTTACCGAAGAAAAAGAAATAGGTAATGCAGGAAGCTGTAAAAACTGCGGAAAGAAGAATTGGGTTGAAGCAAGTAATAAACACAGAATTGCATAATTAAAAAATCCTCTACTTTTATTATAAGGTAGAGGATTCACAATGTAAAGATATATAAAATTTGATTGGTGGTTTATCTTAAGCTATAGCTTCATTCTTGAAAATATTTTTCCTGGAGATCAACGATTCTTTTCCGAAAAGACTGTAGAAAATATTCTGAAATTCATGGATGTATTTACATTTAATTGTGTTTCCGTAAATCTTCAATCCTTCAACGATTTTTTTAGAACTTAAATCTATATCGTATTTGATGAATGTTTCCGGTCTTTCATATCGTATTCTGTGATCTGAACTGTAAGTTCTCAAAAATCCGAATTTTTCTAACCAGTCTTCGTTAATGGTGATGGGTTGAATAGAATCTGCTGATACAGAAAGACATTCAAAATCATTCTCAATTTTTACTGAATAGTCGTTTTTTTCGTTTTGAAAAATCTCTGTGACTGTAAAAATCTGGTCTTTATAATTTACCAGATTTGTAATTTTTAAATCTGTAACGTTCATAATATTTGCGGTGTAAATGGTTTACAAGAGCAGTTGCAAATACTATGCCTCACATTGTTTGTGTGGTACCTAAAAAAAACAATAATCATTTATTATTGAAATAAATGATTATTGTTAAGTATTTATTGATTTAAATTTTTAAAACTTATCGACAAAGATTATTGATTCTTAATTGGCAGGTTCCATTTCTTTAGTTTTAAATTTATAAAAGAAATAGAGATTCCATAAAATCATTTCATATCCATAAACTGTATCTTCAATAGGAATGGTAAAAATTCTAAAACCTATTATTTCTTCAGGATTATAATTAACGATAGGAGAGTCTAGTCCGCTTCCTGTAAGAATTCCGTTTACAGATAAAAATCCGGGCATTAAAATAAGATAAACAAACGACGCTTTACCAATCCATTTGATTTTTAGAATAAAATAAAGGACAAAAATGCTTATTGCAGTGGTAAGAAATGTTACAAATGGATAAATTTTCTCCCGAAAATAAACTGAAAGACAAAGTAAAATAAGAATTGAAGCAATTGAAAAGATTTTTTCGAACTTAGAATTCCAATCGAGCTTAAAAAACTTATCTAAACAAAAATAGGTAAAAATGCAGGAAAAAGGAATACAGATAAAAAACATCAGTTCTTCAACCGGAAGTCCGAAAAGTCTTGCCCCGATTAAATACCGATCATTAAACCACCAAACGCCCATTTTAGTAAACCAGACATCCCATGCGATAAAAAAAACGGCTACTAAAGAAGAAGCCATTATAAATGCTTTAAAATGCTTGTGAAACTTAATCTTCGGATGAAACGAAAATAAGAAACAGACAATTATCGTAAAAAAGTTGATCGCCAAATAGGTATATTGCCACATCTCTATTTCTTGTTTTTATTAAAATACATCTTAAAATATTTTACAGGAACCCAGAGAAAGCCGAAACATTCTCCCATTTCTTTTCCTGTATGTTTGTGATGCTGTTTGTGAGCACGTCTTATTGCCAATAAATAAGGATTTTGGGTGTCTCGTAAAAGCTTAAAACGCTGATGAATAAATATATCATGAACAAAGAAATACGCCATTCCGTACAAAGTAATTCCAACTGAAATATAGAAGTATGGGTTAAAATTATTTATAGTTCCGTAATACATCATTGCAATGGTAGGAACTGCGAAAATGACAAAAAAATAGTCGTTTCTTTCCATGTGACCTTCGTTGCTGTGATCGTGATGATCTCTGTGCAATGTCCATAAAAAGCCATGCATGACGTATTTGTGAACCATCCATGTAATTCCTTCCATGATAAAAAACGTAGCGGCGACAATCAGAAAATTCATATTAGTTTTTTTTCTGGTTAAACATTTGTTCTAATATATTAAATCTGTAGCTGAAGATATTTTCAAGCTTGCTTTTCACAAAAAGATTGTGTGCAATTTCTCCCAAAAATCCCAGAGGAAGTTCATAATCTACAGTGTCTTTTATTAAAACTCCTTTTTCATTCGGGATAAATTCATGAAAATGATTCCACAATTTGTAAGGTCCTTTATTCTGAAAATCTGTAAAACTTCGAAGATGATTTACCTGAGTGATTTCCGTTTGCCAGTCCATCTTAATTCCCAATAACGGAGAAACGTAGTAGTCTATAATCATCCCCTCATAGATTTCGTCGCTTTCCATTTTGGTACGAACGATAAAATTCATGTCTTTCGGAGTAATTTTAGACAAATTATTGGCAGATGAAAAAAACTTCCATGCCGTTTCTATATCACAGTTTAATTGTTGTTCTCTTTTAAGCTGATGTATCATTCTGTTATTTTAAAATAAATTTAAATTCTATAAATAAGATATTTTATATTGTACGTAGCTGCTCATCATTAATGAAAATTTTCTTCCGTTTGAAATTCTTATTCTCTGATTGATGATTTTTTTTGCTGGTGTTCTTTTTATTTTTCTGAATAAAGAAATATAATATCTGTAGGCAAGATAAACACCGAAACGTGCTGAGCTTGGTAGATTCTTGATTCCTTCCAGAGCTTCTCTGAATTCCTGCTGAATATCATTTTCTATATGTTCTTTTACAGAATTATCGAAAGATGTAATGTCAACATTCGGGAAATACGTGCGTCCCAAAACCTGATAATCATCTTTTAAATCACGCAAAAAATTCACTTTCTGAAAAGCAGAACCCAATTTCATTGCAGAAGGTTTGAGAGCTTCGTACTGTTGTTTATTCCCATCTACAAAAATGTAAAGACACATTAAACCCACAACTTCGGCAGAACCTAAAATATACTGTTTGTATAAATCTGAATTGTAATCGATTTTTTGCAAATCCATTTCCATACTGTTAAGAAACTGATTAATTAATTGCAGATCAATTTTATACTTATGAACGGTTTCCTGAAAACATTGCAAAATAGGATTCAAAGAAATTTTTTCTTCTAAAGCCTGATTGGTCTGCTCCTTAAATCTTGCAAGCAGCGCAGAACGATCAAAATCGTGAAAACTGTCTACAATTTCATCTGCCAAACGCACATATCCGTATATAGCATAGATTGAATTTCTTATTTTTGGTGATAATGCCAAAATTCCCAATGAAAAACTGGTACTGTATTGCTTTGTGGTCTGTTTACTGATCTTGTATGATAGATCGTCGAATAGTTTTTTCATATGATCATGGTTTATTTATTAGCTTCGATAGCTGCAATTTTTCCTGAAATAATTGATGGTGGAACTCCTGGTCCCGGTACGGTGAGTTGCCCTGTATAAAATAAATTGTTTACTTTTTTATTCTTCAAAGATGGTTTCAAAACGGCTGTCTGAGAAAGCGTATTTGCCAATCCGTAAGCGTTTCCTTCATATGCATTATAATCTTCTTTAAAATCTTTAATGCAATAGCTTTTTTTATACTCTAATTTTGATTCCAAATCTGTACTTCCCGTATGTTTCTCGAGTCTGTTGATCATTTCTTGGAAGTATTTTTCTCTTACGTCTTCACTGTCATTCAATCCTGTTGCAACGGGCATCAGCAGAAATACATTTTCACAGTTTTCAGGAGCTACATTCTCATCTGTTTTAGACGGACAGCAAACATAAAATAATGGTTTTGTAGGCCATTTTTTGTCATCATAAATTTCTGTAGTATGTAGATCTAAATCATTTTCAAAAAACAAAGTGTGATGTTTCAGATTTGGAATTTCTTCTTTAAATCCTAAATAATAAATAAGACATGAAGGTGCAAATGTGCGTTTCTTCCAGTAGTCTTCGGTATAGTTTCTATATTCTTCAGCAATAAGATTATTTTCTGTGTGATGATAATCTGATGAAGCAATTACCGAATCAAACTCAATATCTTTTCCGTTTACAGAAACTGCTGTTGCTTTATTTTTATTGATTTTAATAGAATCTATATTTGAATTTACATGAAAATGTACTCCCTGTTCTTTTGCAACATCTGCCATTCCATCAATAATCTTAGAAAATCCTCCCATCGGATACCATGTTCCGAGTTTATAGCCTCCATAATTCATCAAACTATATAATGCAGGAATGTCTTTTGGAGCAGCTCCCAAGAAAATCACAGGAAATTCCATGAGCATAATAAGCTTTGGATCTTTAAAATATTTTCTTACAAACCGATGAAAATTAGAAAGTAAATCTAATTTTAATGCGCTTTTTGCAATTTTTGGCGAAACAAATTCAAACCAGGAATGGCAGGGCTTATTGACGAATTCTTTCATCCCGACTTCATATTTGTACTGCGCATCGTTCATGAAATCATCCAGTCTTTTTCCTGCACCTTTTTCGGTAGTTTCAAAAAGGTTTTTCATATCATTATAATCATGCGGAATTTGCATGGTGCCATCCGAAAAAACCATTTCAAATTGTGGATTTAGCGGAACTAATTTAAAATAATCTGAAGTTTTCTTATCAAAATCTGTAAAAAAGTTCTCAATAATATCGGGCATCCAATACCAACTCGGTCCCATATCGAAAATATAACCATTTTCTGTCGTGAATTTTCTTGCTCTTCCTCCCAAACCGCTGTTCTTTTCAAAGACATGTACTTCATGTCCTTGCTTTGCGGAGTAAGCTGCAGCCGACAAACCTGAAAAACCAGATCCTATAATTGCTATTTTCTTCATATTAGTTATTTTCGAATGAGAAATTTTTGTTAACGGTTTCTATTAGATCTTTGTTTTCTATATTTTTCTGATATATTGGCTGATGAAAATCGTCAAGTTTAGTCAAGATACGAAGTAATTCTTTTTTCTCAGAATGATTAAGATTTCCAGAAATAATCTGTGTCGCCTGACGAATTTTTTTCATCTGATTCTCAAGCGCAAGCTCACCTTTTTCTGTGATATAGATTATTTTTATTCTTTTATCTTTGGTAGAATCTTTTTGATCTATCCATCCTTGTTCAAGAAGACGATTGATGATTAAATTTCCTACTGGTTTTTCGTGAATGTTTTTTTTAATTAAATCTATTTTCGACATTTCCCCAAAAGATTTAAGGTTAATCAAATAGATAAAGTCTTCCTGTGTAGAAAAATCAGAATCAGAAATTGCCGATTTAGAATAATTTTTGGCATATCTGTTGAGATGTACTAGCAATGTTGTAATGGCACTTTCTATACTTCTTCCGTTTTCCTTTCCTTCCCAATGAATGTCATCATTATCTGAATTTTTCAGAGATTGCTGATCGGAAATCCAGGATTTAAAGCCTTCTATGGTAGAAGGATAAAATGAATTTATATTTTTTGAATTAAATTCTTCTAATAAAGCAAGTATATCTTTTATTATTTGAAAATCCATTTTGTGTAGTTTAATAGTTTATAAATATACGATAAAATTATTTATTAGTTCATTTATAAATTAAATGAATCAAAAATAATTCCATAAAATCATTTTTTAAATAATAATTCTTTATTTATCAAATATTTAAACATTTAATAATAATTTAAAAATGATAAATAGCAGTTTTATGTAATTTTGAATGATATTGATTGCATAATAACAGTCAAAATTTTAATTTTACCACTGCCGAATTAGGGTATTAAAGAGGCAATAGGTTTTCAGATCATTTTAGAACTTTCATTTATTCAATGAAAGATAATTTTTTATTTTTTTAATTAATGATCAAAAAAACTTTACACAGCTTTCACATTCCTGTAATGGGATTAGCATATACAATCGATACTCCGATACGCGTTGCTCAATACGGTATTTCTTCAGTAATTTCTATCATAGATGATGAGATTATAGAGAAAATGAAAAATTTTTATAATAAGAAATTCAATCTCAATTATCCTGAAATTCCAATAAAAACCGAAGATTACCGAGCCAGACGAATTACCGATTATCTCAATATGATTGATGATATCGTCAACGAAAAATTCAAAACTTTCAAGCATGAAGTTACAAAAAATACCGATGCATTGCGAGATTTTATCAATATTCTTCCCAATACTTCGGATATTAAAACCAAACTTGAGAATCTTTTGGCTAACAGAGACTATTTTGGCTGTGAGATAAAGAATTTTATAGAGAAAAATCTTTTCCCCGGAGATATTGATGTCAACATCATGACGAAGGTTGATAAAGATAATTTCTTCAAAAAACAGCAACTTCCTGTTATTTATAACGATGCGCATGCTTCACTCAGAGGTTTTGCAAACAGCAGGCTTTCTTCATCATTGGTTTTATCTGCGGGTATGAATCCCCGTTTGTATTCATATCTTCAAGAGTTTGAAGATTTCTTTCCGAATGAAAACGGGCTTTTAAAAAAGAAAATAATTCTCAAAGTAAGTGATTTCCGTTCTGCGATGATTCAGGGAAATTTTTTAGCGAAAAAAGGATTGTGGGTTTCAGAGTATCGAATAGAATCTGGTCTCAATTGTGGTGGTCATGCTTTTGCAACTGAAGGTTTGCTTTTGGGTCCTATTATGGAAGAATTTAAGCAGAGAAAAAATGAATTGATAGACTCTGCATATTCTTTAATGGTTACAGCTTTACAACAAAAAGAAAAATATGTTCCTGCAGAACCTTTGGAAATGAAAATTACCATTCAGGGTGGAGTAGGAACGTCCGAAGAGCATGATTTTCTTCTGAAAAATTACAATGCAGACAGTGTTGGTTGGGGTTCTCCATTCCTTCTTGTTCCGGAAGCGACTTCTGTAGATGCAGAAACAAGAAATTTACTAGCGCAATCTAAGAAAGAAGATTTTTATCTCAGTCATATTTCACCACTTGGAGTTCCTTTTAATACCGTAAAAGGTACTTCGAACGAAATGTTCAAAAATCAAAAGACGGCCAAAAAGAAATTTGGAAGTTCATGTCCTAAAAAACTTCTGGCACTAAATAAAGAATATTCTTCAGAAGGAATGTGTACTGCTTCTAGGAAATTCCAGGAAATAAAATTGAATGAACTTGAGCTTCAGAAACATGAATTTACAAACGTGCAATTTGAAAAGAAAGGAAAAGAGATTAAGGACAAATCTTGTCTTTGTGTAGGATTGGTCAACGCTGCTTATATAGAAAATAATCTTCCTGTAAAAGGTGAAAAGCACGGTGTTGTAGTTTGTCCGGGACCAAATCTTGCGTATTTTGATAGAGAAATTTCTCTTTCTGAAATGGTAAGACATATCTATGGAAATACGAATGTACTTTCTGATCAGCAGCGACCGAATATTTTTATTAATGAACTTAGACTGTACGTTACACATTTGCAGAAAGAGATAGATGAGTTTTCCGGAAATTTAACTACTTCACAAATTAAAAAATGGAATGCATTCAAAAATAATCTTCTTGATGGCGTAAAATATTATCGTAATCAATTTAATGAATCAGATTTCTTTAAAACCAACCGTGAGGTTATAAAGTTTCAGCTTGAGGAAAGTGAATCACTTATTTTGAATATTCAGATTCCAATACTATGTTAATAATAAAAATTCTGGTGTGTTAAACTGGAAGGTTCACAAAATCATCTTGTAAAAAAATACAGTTGATTTTGTGAATTATTTAGAGATAATGTTATATTTGTATAGATTATATAGTCTGATTTTAAAGGCAACAAGTTTTTGGAATGCTTTATGCATAAAAGGAATATGTATTAAAATAATTTATTGAGATGTATAATATTAGATAAAAATGATAGAAATAGTCAATTTTATTACTAACTTTATTTTATGTAAATTTAACATCTAAAATAACAATACATAATTATAGATTATAGAATCTGGTTTTATTAAAATTAATAATTTAAAGTCTCTTTTATAAATTATTATTTTTTTTTATAGTTTTGCTTACATTTAGATAGAGTCAGATTGTATATCTTTAATTTGTGTGAAATAATATTTTTGAAGTTTTGCCAAATCCAATCAAATATTAATATCGTAAATTATTATAAATCTTTTCAAAAAAGTGGGATTTTTTTATCAATCTTATTGAAAGGAATAGTGTTTTTAAGAAGTTAATTTTTTAAATATTTTCTTTAAAACGCATTTATTTTTAATTAAAAAATAATTAATTGCTTATTTGCAATTCTAAATAATAAACGATGCCTAGAAAAGTTGTACAAGGTCCTATCAGGGACAAAGAAAAAACCAAACAAAAACTGCTAAATGCAGTAGGAAAAATTCTGAAAACCAAAGGTTATTCAGGATTAATGGTAAGTAAAATCGCTGCCGTTGCAGGCTTCGATAAAAAACTGATTTACGAGTATTTCGGAAGTACAGATAAACTTATCGACGAATACATCAAATCTCAGGATTACTGGAGTAAAGTAGATGAAAAAGAAATGAATGTAGATCTTTCCGATGGAGGAAAAGAAATGTCAAAGATTGCTTTACTTAATCAGTATGAAAGTTTAAGAAAAAACAAAGAACTTCAAAAGATCATTGTTTGGGAACTTTCTGAAAGTCGTCCTGCACTAAAGAAAATATTTGAAAAGCGAGAAGAAATTGGAGAAGGGCTTTTTACAAACATTACAGATCCTCATTTTGGTGATAAATCTGATGAATACAGAGCCATTACAGCATTATTGGTTGCAGGAATTTACCATTTAAACCTTTACACTGCTTACAACGGAACTACTTTCTGCGGAATTGACACCAAATCTGAAGAAGGAAGAAAGAAAATTGAGAAAGCGATTGTTGATATAATAGATTTTGCATATCAGAAGAAATAATTATTTTTTACAAAAGTCAAAGTCTGGTTTTAGCTAAATTTGAATTTATACTTTCAGATTAAAACTATATTTCTTACTTTTGGGCTATGGAAAATTTCATCGTATCCGCAAGAAAATATCGCCCACAACAGTTTGATACCGTTGTTGGGCAATCTCATATTACAGATACGTTAGAGCATGCTATTGAAGAAAATCAGTTAGCTCAGGCTTTGCTTTTTTGTGGCCCTCGTGGAGTAGGAAAAACTACTTGTGCAAGAATTTTAGCCAGAAAGATCAACGAAAAAGACGGTTCTGTTTCAGAAGATGGTTTTGCATATAATATTTATGAATTAGATGCTGCTTCCAACAACTCTGTTGATGATATTCGTGAATTGATTGATCAGGTAAGATTTGCGCCACAGGTTGGTCAGTACAAAGTGTATATCATCGACGAGGTGCATATGTTATCATCTGCAGCTTTCAATGCTTTTCTTAAAACTTTGGAGGAACCGCCTGCTCATGCAATTTTCATTTTAGCTACTACGGAGAAGCATAAGATTATTCCGACGATATTATCACGTTGTCAGATCTACGATTTCAAGAGGATTACCATTCTTGATATTCAGGAGCATCTGAAGGGGATTGCGCACAAAGAAAATATTAAATATGAGGATGATGCTTTATATCTGATTGCTCAGAAAGCAGACGGAGCATTAAGAGACGCTTTGTCAATTTTTGACAGATTGTCAACTTTTTCTCAGAAAAATATTACTTTGGCAAAAGCTGCGGAAGTTCTTAATATTTTAGATTATGATCAGTATCTTAAAATTGTTGACTTTGCAAAGGAAAATAAAATTCCTGAAGTATTATTTGCTTTCAATGAAATCGTAAAAAGAGGTTTTGATCCTCATATTTTCATTGCAGGATTGGGAAATCATTTCAGAGATTTGATGATGGCTCAGAACGCTTCAACAATTGATCTTATTGAAGTAGGTGAACAGACAAAAGCTAAATTTTTAGAACAGGCTCAGAAATGGAATGCTCAGCAATTGATAGATGGCATCGAAATTTGTAATCATGCAGATATTAATTATAAAAATTCTAAAAATCCTAGACTTACTGTAGAAATCGCATTGATGCAATTGGCTTCTCTTACGGCTGTAGGAGATGTTGCTAAAAAAAAAAGTTTATAATATTAGCTCCTTTTCTTCAAGAAAAGCAGGAGGTAAAACTTCCGTCCAAAATTGAAGAAAAGAAAGTAGAAGTAATTGCAAAACCTCAAACAGCAGAAGTTCTTTCTGGAGAAACAGTAAAAACAGCATCAAAACCTTTATCAAGACCTAAAATCTCATCAGGTTTCAGCATCAATTCTTTTATTAATAAAGAAGAAAAGCAGGAAACTGAAGAATCTGTTGTTAATAAAAACGAAGATTTACACGAGCACCACTTTACAGATACAGATGTTCAGTCGGAATGGAATCTTTTATTATTGAGTCTTCGTGCGAAAGATCCTGTAGTTTACAGTGCGATAAAATCTTTTAAACTTGAAAAGATTGATGAAAAATTGGTTCAGATACAATATCCATCAAGCTCTGCAAAACAGGAATTTGATAAAATAAGTATTGAATTTTTCAACCATTTCAGGCATAAAGTAAACAATCATTCCGTTGTTTTTGATTTTAAGCATGAACCTCAGAATCTGAAACAGGAAGTACTTACGACAAAAAAGATTTTCGAAAAATTTGTAGAAATTAATCCTTTATTAAAAGATCTTGATGATTTAATGAAGTTTGATTTAAGTTAATTTTTATATATTTGTCAAATGTTTTTAACGAAATACAGATTTCCAGAGAAAACATCATTTAAGAAAAACTAAAAATAGACATTTTTTATTACTCAAGTGGAAAAGCTATTATTCCCATATTTGTCTGCTTTTATACCTGCTGATTTTTTTAGCAGTGCTTTTAGTTTTTCTCCTTTTTATCATAGAAATTTCAGAAATTATTACCGATTTTATTGGTATTGCTAACTGAATTTCTTTCTCAAAAAATATAGAAAAATACAACGTTTTCTATTCCCTTTCACTACATTTTGTGCTTCATTTTTTGAAAAGAATTTATAAAGAAAATTTATAAGGGAAAAACTGTTGACACATAATTAAATAATTTTAAAATATAATACGTTACAATATGACATTAAATGATTTGAAAAACGACTGGATCTCAGAGTTTTCACAACCCATGATGATTGCCGGACCTTGCAGTGCAGAAAGTGAGGCTCAAATGCTTGAAACAGCAAGAAGAATAAAAGAAACAAATGCTCAGGTTCCGATTTTTCGTGCAGGAATCTGGAAACCGCGTACCAAACCCAATGGTTTTGAAGGAGTAGGAGTGATTGGTCTGAATTGGCTGAAAAAAGTGAAACAGGAATACGGATTCAAAACAGCTACCGAAGTTGCCAATGCACATCACGTTGCAGCAGCATTGGAAGCAGATGTTGACATTCTTTGGATTGGTGCAAGATCTACGGTAAATCCTTTTACGGTTCAGGAAATTGCCGAAGCTTTAAAAGGAACAAAGAAAACAGTATTGGTAAAAAATCCTGTAAATCCAGATTTAGCTTTATGGATTGGTGCTTTAGAAAGACTTTTAGGACAGAATATTGAAAATTTGGGTGTCATTCACCGAGGATTTTCCACGTACCAAAAAACGAAATACAGAAATAACCCGAATTGGCAGATCGCTTTAGATTTTAAAAGTCAGTTCCCCAATATTCCTATGTTGGTAGATCCTTCACATATTTGCGGGAACAGAACAGGTTTGGCAGATATTACGCAGGAAGCTCTCAACGTTGGATATCAAGGTGCAATTATAGAAACGCATTCTAATCCCGATGAAGCGTGGAGCGATGCTTCTCAGCAGATTACTCCCGAAGTTTTGGCAGAATTGATTTCTAATTTAAAAGTAAGAAATTCCGGTTTGGCAGGTTTTGATAACGAGATGGGAAGACACAGAACTTTGATTTCTGATATTGATTTTCAGATGATTGAATTGCTTTCTCAAAGAATGAAAATCTCCGAACAGATCGGAAAGCTGAAAAAAGAAAACGATATTGCTATTTTTCAGCCTGAAAGATGGAAAGTGATTACAGAATACGCAGTACAAAAAGCGAAGGAAACGGGAATGTCTCAGGATTTTATTGAAAAAGTTTTCAAGGCGATACATGAAGAGTCTATTGAAAAACAAAACAATATCATGATGAATAGGATTTAGAATTAAAAAATATATAATGTTTGTCATTTCGGAAGAATCTAAGCAAAATTATAAAGAGCTTTATTGAGATTCCTCTGGAATGACAAAATTTATGTTTAAACTCATCTATGATATGAACTTAATCGTAATTACTTATATTTGCATTCATATCTATGAAAGGAAAAATCATTAAATCTACAGGAAGTTGGTATCAGGTTTTGGAAATGGAAACCGGAAAAATTTTTGAGGCGAGAATTCGAGGAAAATTTAAGCTGATAAAAACCAGATTGACCAATCCTCTTGCTGTAGGTGATTTTGTAGAATTTCAACTGGAGCAGGATGATATTGCATGGATTACTAAGATTGAACCCCGCAGAAATTATCTCATCAGAAAATCGGTTAACCTTTCAAAAGAAGCTCATATTATTGCATCCAATATTGATCTGGCTTGTTTTATTTTTACATTGAAACATCCTGAAACATCTTTTGGTTTTCTGGATCGTTTTCTTGCCTGTTGTGAAGCCTACAACATAAAACCTCTTATCCTTTTTAATAAAATTGATGTGCTGAATGATGAAGAGATTGAAATCGTAAAAGATATTCAGTTTCTGTATGAACAAATCGGCTATGACAGTTTGGAAATTTCTTCTTATTCTAAACTGAATTTAGAACAGCTTCAAAATCTTCTTAAAGACCAGACTTCAGTATTTTTTGGCCATTCCGGATGCGGAAAATCTACCTTAGTGAACGCTTTGCAACCCGACTTAAATCTTCGTACCTCTGAAATTTCGGATACTCATCTTAAAGGGAAACATACCACTACTTTTGCGCAGATGCATTTTTGGCATTTTGGCGGAAATGTGATTGATACTCCCGGTGTAAGAGAATTTGCAATGATTGACATAGAAAAAGAAGAAGTGCAACATTATTTTCCGGAAATCTTCAAAAAACGTGAGGAATGTAAATTCCATAATTGTATGCACATTAATGAGCCAAAATGTGCCGTTTTGGATGCATTAGAAACTGGTGACATTCAATATTCACGATATGCTACCTACATTAAACTGATGGAAGAAGCAGAAGAGAACTTCCAAAACTAAATCTTTAATCCAAAAAAACAATCATTATTTTTGTTTTATTGCTTGCAATAGAAGCATTACTTTGTAATGTGAATATTTAATGCATTTTAATTTTATGAAATACATAATTATTTCGTCTTATTTTTAGGAATAAAAAAACCCAGCCGAAGCTGGGTAAAAACTAATAACCATGAAAACTCAAATTAAACATGAGAATCGAATTAATAGTAACAATTAATGTGCCAAAAAATAATTATAGAATTGTTAATTAAAGTTATTTTGTGTTAAAATTAATTTAAAATTATATTTAGATATTTTTCGTAGTTTTGTGCCGTTCAAAAAAATATACATTTATGTCAAACATTACATTCACTATGATTAAGCCAGATGCAGTTGCTGATGGACATATCGGTGCGATTTTAGGGAAAATTTCAGAAGGAGGTTTCAAAATTAAAGCACTAAAATTAACTCAGCTTACTGTTGCTGACGCAAAAAAATTCTATGAAGTACACGCTGAAAGACCATTTTACGGGGAATTAGTAGATTTCATGAGTTCAGGTCCTATCGTTGCTGCTGTTTTAGAAAAAGAAAATGCAGTTGAAGATTTCAGAACTTTAATCGGAGCTACAAATCCTGCTGAAGCTGCTGAAGGAACAATCAGAAAAATGTTTGCCAGAAGCATAGGAGAGAATGCTGTACATGGTTCAGATTCTGATGAGAACGCACTTATCGAAGCGCAATTTCATTTTTCAGGAAGAGAGATTTTCTAAGAAAAAGTCATATAGAATAAAAAAATCCGGAAAATTTCCGGATTTTTTTGTTTACAGTATTTCTTTTATTTTTTTTGTGCCATTTAGTCAGAAAAGTCATGAATTAATCTTAATTATTCTAATGAATGATTTTAGCTAAATATTTTATGAATTTCTGAATCATAAACCGATCTATATTCAACCTGCTTAAAATATTTTTTATTTGATAAAAATTCCGTGTTTTTACGGATGTTTTAGTTTTCAAAAAAGAACCATCTTTACAACAGTTAAAATGAAAATCAAGTTAACAACTAGGCATCGTTAAATGACATCATTAACTAAGAAACTAATAACCATAACACTCCTAAAGTGAGAATAAGAGCAGCTTTTACTGGCTGCTCTTTTTTATTATACTTTCAAAAATTCGATGGTTCTTGCCGGATTTTCTGTAGAGAAAACTGCATTACCTGCAACCAAAACATCTGCTCCTGCTTCAAAAAGTTTAGAAGCATTATCAAGATTTACACCACCATCAATTTCAATTAAAGCTGTAGAATTGTTGCTCAAAATTAAATCTTTGGTTTCTGCGATTTTTTTATACGTATTTTCAATAAATTTCTGACCGCCAAATCCGGGATTTACGCTCATTAATAAAACCAAATCTACATCTGCAATAATATCTTCCAGCATTAGAACAGGCGTGGAAGGATTTAGTACAACACCTGCTTTCGCACCTTTGCTCTGAATTAAATTAATTGTTCTGTGAAGGTGTGTGCAAGCTTCATAATGTACAGAAACCAGATCTGCTCCATAATCAATAAATTCTTCCACATATTTTTCCGGCTCTACAATCATCAAATGCACATCTACAAATTTTTTTGCGTGCTGCTGAATGGTTTTCATTACGGGAAATCCGAAAGAAATGTTCGGTACAAATCTCCCATCCATCACATCCACATGCAACCAATCGGCTTGGGAATTGTTGAGCATTTCTATATCTCTTTGCAGATTCCCAAAGTCTGCAGATAAAAGGGATGGAGCAATTAGTTTAGTTTTCATTTTTACTTTTTATACTTAATTTAGATTTATATTTTAAAAGGGATTAACAAACAAACAAAAAAATAATACAGTAAAATACTCACTGATGCAATCACTTCGATCGTTTTTAAGTTTAATTTTGTTAATTAAAAGACAGTTTAATATTAATGATATTTCAGTTTCATTTCAGGCGTTATATTCAGAAGTGTCTCGTAGATTAACTGAATTACATTTCCAACGTCTTCCTTAGAAACCATTTCTACAGTAGTGTGCATGTATCTTAATGGCAAAGAGATTAATGCACTTGGTACACCGCCGTTAGAATGGGCAAAAGCATCGGTATCTGTTCCTGTAGCTCTGCTTGCTGCAGCTCTCTGATAAGGAATTTCTTTCTTTTTTGCCGTATCAATGATCAATTCTCTTATGATGTGATGTACACTTGGTGCAAAGAAAACAACGGGACCATTACCGCATTTCTGGTCGCCTTCTTTTTTCTTTTCAATCATTGGAGTTGTGGTGTCGTGCGTAACATCAGTAACAATGGCGATATTGGGTTTAATGGTATCTGCAATCATATCTGCACCATACAAACCGACTTCTTCCTGTACCGAATTGGTAATATACAAACCAAAAGGAAGCGTTTTCTTATTTTCTTTTAGAAGTCTCGCTACTTCTGCAATCATAAATCCGCCGATTCTGTTGTCTAAAGCACGACATACAAAATAACGATCATTCATTTCAAAAAATTCATCAGGATAAGTAATCATACATCCTACAAAAATTCCCAATTCTTCTACTTCTTCTTTTGAAACAGCTCCGCAATCAATAAAAATATTATCAATCTTTGGAGTTGGCTCGTTTTGATTTGCACTCCTTGTATGAATTGCAGGCCACCCAAAAACTCCCTTTACGATTCCTTTTTCACCGTGAATATGTACAACTTTCGAAGGAGCAATCGTCTGATCTGAACCTCCATTTCTGATGACATAAATCAATCCGTCATCTGTGATATAATTTACGTACCATGAAATTTCATCGGCATGAGCTTCAATCACAACTTTGAATTCAGCTTCGGGATTAATAATTCCGTAGCAGGTTCCATAATGATCAACTTCAATTTTGTCAACATAAGGAGTAATATAATTCATCCAAACTTCCTGACCTCTGTGTTCGTATCCTGTTGGTGATGAAGTGTTTAAATATTTCTCTAAAAATTTCAAAGATTTCTTGTCAAATTTCATATTTGAGGAATGATTTTTGTAGTTAAATTTTGCTATAATACGTGTAAAAATAATGAAATTTCATAAAATCACCTTTCTTTTTCTTCTCTTTTTTAGCGTCGTATCCTTTGGTCAGCAAAGAGATTCTGTTATTGCTAAACCTCTCAGTCAATATCCGCAAGATCAATTAAAAACTGATGAGTTTGGTAATAAATATTTTTATGATGAGAGACAAAAAGCTAAAATTTATGAAATCAACGGTGAAACGGTAGTTGTAATGGATGAATTGGTTTTGCTGAATAAGCCAAAATTCAACAATCAGTTAGATAAAAACTATTACTTTTTTCTTAACAAAAAACTCTACAGAGTTTACCCTTTATTTTTAACAGCGCTTCAACAATACAGAGATATTCAGAAGGAAATGCAGGTGATGGATACTGCTGCAAAAAGAAAATATGTAAAAGACCGTCAAAACATGCTTGCAGATCAATACGAAAAGCAGCTTAGAGATCTTACGACAACAGAAGGTCAGGTTTTTGCAAAATTAATGAACCGTGCAACCGGTAAAAATGTATTTGAAATTGTAAAAGAATTAAGAGGAGGATGGAGCGCATTCTGGTGGAATGTAAAAGGTAAAATGGCAAATATTGATTTGAAAGATCAATATGACCCTCATAAAAACAGAACAGATCAGTTTCTAGAATCTCTTTTGCAATCCAATTGGAATTCTGGTTATCTTCAACCATATCCCGGAGCAAAGGATTATAAAGTTTCGAAATAAAATTAATTCCTGTAATAGATTTACAGGAATTTTTCTTTTAATTTTTCAAAAACTATTTTATCAACAGGTAAAGTAAACGGATTAATTTCTGTATCAATAGGTAACCATTCTGTTTTTTCTATACAGGGATCCAGAATTAAAAAATCTTCTTCATTCACGATTTTTACCATATAATATATAGTCAGCAATTGTTCATTTTCTCTGAATCTGGAAACCAAGAAATCTTCTTGAGTATATAGATGTTCTACAATTTCTATTTTTACGTTCAGCTCTTCATCAAACTCACGATGAAGACAATCTGTCAAACCTTCTCCAAATTCTAAACCACCACCAGGAAATTTTAATAAAGGCTGTCCTGCGTATTCTTCAAAAAGCGTAAGAACTTTATTGTCTTTTACAGCACAAGCATAAACTCTTACGTTGATCTTATTTATCATTTTTAATATTTTGTAAAGCTAAAATAAGGAAAATAGTTAAAAGTTAACAATTATGAATTTACAAACTGTGTACTCTTTATTGGATGATCAATTATGACTAATTCATCACTTATAACTTTATTGCATTGATCATTTCTCTCTTTCCAGGTGGACCTTGTTTCTTTTCTACTTCAAAATTTAGCTCTTTCAAAATTCTTCTTACACTTCCTTTAGAAGAATAAGTAGTTAACAATCCGTTTACATCCATTTTATCCGAAACCATTTCAAATAAAGGCTTTTCCCAAAGATCTGGCTGTACTCTAGCTCCGAAACAATCGTAATATACAAGGTTAATCTTAGGTAAATTGATGTTTTCAAGCTCGAAAAAGTCGCATTGAATTTTTTTAAGACTAAAACCTTTAATGATTTCAATCGATGTTTCCCAATTGGCCTGATGAATTTTTTGATAAATATTCTTTAATTCTGGGTTGTCAAAATGGCTGTAATATCCTAAATCTTCTATTTCAGCTTCACTTATGGGGTATTTCTCCAGCGTAAAATAATTGATGATATGATTTTTGTCAGTTTTTAAATATTCATTAATTGTAACCAAAACATTTAAACCTGTTCCAAAACCGAGTTCTAAAATGTTAATTTCGTAATTATTTACCAAATTCAATCCGTTTTTAATAAATACGTGTTCTGCTTCTTGTAATGCACCATGGTGTGAGTGGTAATTTTCATTTAAATCATTGATAAACAATGTTTTGCTTCCGTCGTTTGTTGTTCTGATTTCTCTTTTCAAAGTATTTTTTTTCAAATTTACTTCAAAATTTTTATATTTGGAAAATTATGTTAAATTTGTAGAACATCATAAAAATTTTAAGAAATGATAATTCAAAAAACAGAAAACTCTAGAATTTCTACTTTCGATCCCAATAATTTTTCGTTCGGAAATACTTTCAGTGATCATATGATCATCTGTGAATATGAAAACGGTAAATGGGGCGAAGTGAAATTGGTTCCTTATGGTCCTTTATTGTTTACGCCTGCGATGATGGGAGTAAACTACGGACAGGCTTGTTTTGAGGGTATGAAAGCCTATAAAGACAATGACGGACAGGTTTTCCTTTTCAGGCCAGAAAAGAATTTTGAGCGTATCAATAAATCTGCAAAGCGTTTGGCAATGCCGGAAATTACAGAAGAAATGTTTTTAGATGGTCTTAAAGCATTAGTAAATATCGACAGAGAATGGATTCCTCAAGGTGAAGGTAATTCCTTATATATAAGACCTTTAATTTTTGCTACGGAAGAAGCTTTAAAAGCCAGAGTAGCCAATAAATATATGTTTGCCATCGTAGCAACACCAGCAAAAATGTATTATACAGAGCCCGTATCTGTAAAAATTTCAGATTATTATTCCAGAGCGGCAAATGGTGGTGTAGGTTCTGCAAAAGCAGCAGGAAACTATGCAGCTTCTTTTTACCCGACTCAGTTGGCGATTGAAGAAGGTTATGATCAGATTATCTGGACAGATGATGCTACTCACGAATATTTCGAGGAAAGCGGAACAATGAATGTGTTTGTAAGAATTAACGATACCATTTTTACACCTCCTACTTCTGAGAAAATTCTGGATGGTGTTACAAGAGACAGTTTCATTCAGTTGGCTAAGAAAAGAGGCTTTGAAATAAAAATAGAACCAATTAAAGTAAAGGATGTTGTAGAAGCTCAGAAAAACGGAACTCTGAAAGAAGTTTGGGGAGTAGGTACAGCTGTGGTAACAACAGTTTTCCAGGCTTTAGGATATAAAGGTGAAAAATTGGAATTGCCAAGACTTTCGGATGAAGAAAGTTTTGCAGTAACTTTAAAAAATGATTTAGTTAATTTACAAACTAATATTTCAGAAGATCCTTTCGGATGGAGAGTATTGGTAGAAAAAGATGTTTTGGAAACAGCTTAATTTTAATTAATTCAATATTACATAAGCCGAGATTTTTTCTTGGCTTTTTTGTTTGTAATTTAAAGTTTAATTTTATTCTCTCACAGATTAAGCTAGATTTTCATCCAATGTATTGATCTGCGTAATCTGCACAATCAGCGAGATTTTAAAAATAAGATTTCCAGATGATCTTAATAATTTAAAAATATTCAAACTTTATTTTAATAAATTCATCAAGTTTTGTTAATGATTCCTGAAATGCGTATTTTCGCAAAAGTTTTATGAAAAAAATACTTCTCATATCCGTATTAGCACTTTTAAGCTGCAAAAGAAACGCTCCGCAGGTTCATCCCCCTGTAGGTGGTGTTCTGAGTAAAAGTGATCTTGATGTTTCCAGAAACCGTATGAAAAATCTCAATACTTTAGAAAGACAGCAGATTCAGGATTGGGTAAATAATCAGGATATTAAATTTTATCCTACTCAGCTGAATTATTGGTCTACAGTAGAAGGATTTGACAAAAGACAGCGAAGACCGGATGAATCGCCGATTTCTTATTCTTATGATCTGTACGATTTTGATGAGACTAAAATTTATGATAAACCGATTCAGCGAAAAGATGCAAGATTCGGACATTTTGATGAATTGAAAGCGGTAGAAAATGCTCTGCGATATATGAAGGAAGGGGAAGAAGTAACATTGCTTGTACCATCATCACTTGCTTATGGTACTTTCGGAGACGAAAACAAAATAGATAATGATATTCCTTTAATTATAAAATTAAAAGTTCTATAAAATGAAATTGTTTAACAAAAATATAATTCTCGCAGCTGCAAGTGTTTCGCTGCTAAGTTGTACACCAATTTATAAGAAAATGAACGTAGACAAAGAAACTTACGAAGGGCTTAAAGACGGACTTTATGCTAATCTTCAAACGACAAAAGGTAACCTTATTGTGCAATTTGAAGACAAAAAATCACCGGTAACTGTGGCTAACTTTGTTGGTCTTGCAGAAGGTAAAATTGATAACAAAGCGAAAGCGAAAGGTGTTCCTTTCTATGATGGGACAATTTTCCACAGAGTAATCAAAGATTTCATGATTCAGGGAGGTGATCCTCAAGGAACAGGAATGGGAGATCCGGGATATAAATTTGAAGACGAAAAAAACGATCTTAAGCATACTGGAAAAGGTATTTTATCAATGGCTAATTCTGGACCCAACACAAACGGTTCTCAGTTTTTCATTACTGAAGTAGCGACTCCTTGGTTAGACGGAAGACACACCATCTTCGGAAAAGTTGTAAAAGGTGATGATGTAATTGATGCTATTGCTAATGTAGAAAAAGGAGCTCAGGATAAACCTAAAACTGATGTAGTTCTTGAAAAAGTAAGCATCTTCAGCAAAGGTGATGAGTACAAAGGTTACGATGCTGCAAAAACCTTCAACGAAGGAAAGGCAAAAATTGCAGCTAACAACAAAGCAATGGCTGAAAAAGCTGAAGCAGAAGCAAAAAAAGCTTTGGAAGATGTTAAAGCAGGAATGCAGGTAACTGAATCGGGTCTTTACTATAAAATTACAAAAAAGACTGAAGGAAAAGCTCCTAAAGCGGGTGATAATATACAAGTGCACTACGCAGGAAAATTAACGAATGGAACTGAATTCGATTCTTCATTTAAAAGAGGAGAGCCTCTTGAGTTTCCTGTTGGAACTGGAAGAGTAATCAAAGGTTGGGACGAAGGTATTCTTTTGTTGAAAGAAGGAGAAGCTGCCACACTTTTGATTCCGCCAGCAATGGGTTACGGAGAAAGAGGAGCAGGAGGAGTAATTCCGCCAAATGCATGGTTGATCTTCGATGTGGAGTTAGTAAAAGTTCCATAACCGAATTTTATATATAACAAAAAATCCGCCTCGTAAGAGGCGGATTTTCTATTTTGAATTTATTATTATCATTCATTTTCCAAGAATTCTGTTTTCCTGTTTGTCATTCCGGAGGAATCCAAATGCAAAAAAAACTGTTGAGATTCCTGCGGAATGACAAACTTTATATTAAACAGTTGGATTCACCATTTTTCTTTCTCCGATCTGCTGTCTCCACATTGCATAATACAATCCTTTCAGATCCAGAAGATTCTCGTGAGAACCTGTTTCTATAACCTGACCACGTTCTAAAACATAAATTCTGTCTGCGTGCATAATGGTACTTAATCGGTGAGCGATAAGTACGGTAATCTGCTCTTTTTCTTCAGAAATATCTCTTATGGTTGACGTGATTTCTTCTTCCGTTATACTGTCTAAAGCCGATGTAGCTTCATCAAAAATCAACAGATTTGGTCGTCTTAATAAAGCTCTTGCAATGGCAATTCTTTGTTTCTCACCACCACTCAATTTTAGTCCGCCTTCACCGATAATAGTGTCTATTCCATTATCAGCTTTCTCAATAAGAGATGTAGCACTAGATTTTTTTAAAGCTAAATCTAAATCTTCCGGTGTTGCATTAGGATTTACAAAAAGAAGATTTTCTTTTATTGTTCCTGCAAAAAGCTGAGTATCCTGAGTTACAAAACCAATTTGGTTTCTCAATTCATCAAAATCAAATTCATTTCCGTTGATATTATTATAGAAAATAGAACCTTCTTTAGGTCTGTAAAGCCCAACCAATAATTTTACCAATGTACTTTTTCCTGATCCGCTTGGTCCCACAAAAGCAATTGTTTCGCCATTTTTCACTTCAAAAGAAATATCGTTTAATGCTTTGTAAGAAGCACTTTGATGTTTAAAGGAAACATTTTCAAATGCAAGTTTTTCAATCGCTCCGATTTGTTTTGGTGTTTGTGGTTTCTCTTCGACTTCTTTTTTCATCAAGTTATCAAAATTATTTAGCGAAGCTTGTGCTTCTCGGTAAGAAATGATGATATTCCCAATTTCCTGCATGGGTCCGAAGATGAAAAATCCGTAAAACATTAATGATAAATACTGTCCCGGAGTTACAATATTTTTAAAAATAAGATATAAAAGAGTAAGGGTAATTAGCTGTTGCAGAAAATTAACCATTGTTCCCTGAATAAAACTTAAAGAACGGATACTTTTTACTTTTTTAAGTTCAAGTCCTAAAATCTTGTAGGTATTGTTGTTCAGACGCTTTACTTCCTGTTTCGTCAATCCCAAACTTTTTACAATTTCGATATTGCGAAGACTTTCTGTGGTGCTTCCTGCCAAACCTGTAGTTTCGGTAACGATTGTTTTCTGAATGTTTTTAATTCTTTTACTCAGCAAATTGGTGATAAAAGCAATAAGGAAAATTCCGACCACATAAACCGGCATAATTGACCAATGCAAACGAATTGCATAGATTGAAACGAAAATAATACTTACCAGAATTCCGAAAAAAATATTGATGAAATTGGTAATGAATTTCACCGAATCTTCTCTTACTTTTGTTAAAATAGAAAGCGTTTCACCACTTCGCTGATCTTCAAATTCCTGATACGGTAAAGCCATAGAATGCTGTAATCCGTCTGTGAAAATATTGGCTCCGAATTTTTGGGTAATTACATTCACTACATAATCCTGAAAAGCTTTTGCAATTCTGCTGATCATAGCAGTACCTATTAATAAACCCAGAAAGTAAAATGCACCGTGGTAAATATCGGTTCCGTAGAAAAACTGATCCAGAGTTCTTGCATGAATTTTTTCTTTATCAAAATGATTAGGATGCGTCACCAACTGATCAAGAATGTTTCCTGTAATTGCAGGACTGAATAGAGAAAAAACCTGATTGATGGTTGCCAAAACCAAAGAAAGGATAAGCAGCCATTTGTGAGGTTTTAAATAATATAATAATGTTTTCATTTGCTTAAAAATACTTGGGTGCAAAATTACAGATATAAATTGGATGAACGACGAACTAATATTCAATTGAGATTAATGTTTATATTCATCTGTGATTTTTTAATAGAATAAAAACAATGAAATATTCCATATATTTGAAAGTTGTGTGTCATTATAAACCAACTATAATTGAAATATACTTTTATGACAGGACCAAATAAAGACTTAAAATTTCCACTTGAAAACTACGATAGACTTTGTTTCTTGAAAAATATTGTGAAAAATCCCAACATTATTGTTGGAGACTATACCTATTATGATGACTTTGAAAACGTTGAAAATTTCGAAAAGAATGTAAAATATCATTTTGATTTTATTGGTGATAAATTAATTATTGGAAAATTCTGTATGATTGCTTCAGATGTGAAATTTATTATGAACGGAGCCAATCATTTAACAAATGCTTTAACAACTTTTCCATTTGCGATTTTTGGAAACGGCTGGGAAAATGCAATGGAAAACAAAAGCTATCCACAAAAAGGTGATATCCATATAGGAAATGATGTTTGGATTGGTTATAATGCAACAATAATGGCAGGTGTTACGATTGGAGACGGAGCAATTATTGCTACTAATTCGACCGTAATTCATGATGTTGCACCGTATTCAATTGTTGGTGGAAATCCGGCAAAGGAGATCAAAAAAAGATTTTCTGATGAAAAAATTTCAAAATTACTAAAACTACAATGGTGGAATTGGGATATTGAGAAAATTACTAATAACATACAACACTTAACAGATAACAAAATAGAAAATATAACTGAATAAAAAGCAACTTACAAAACTTCATATTAATAATACAAACAATAAACATCTACACATGAAAGATAAATTAATCACACTTATATTCATTTTTACCGCATACTTTTCTTTTGCCCAAACCAAAGTAAGTCCGTACGATCAGGCGATCAGAAAGTCACTTGTTTACTTCGTTAATACTATCAAATACAAAAAAATAGATCAGGCTGTTGAATGCATCTATCCTAAATTTTTCACCATCAACTCAAAGGAACAGATTACCCAGCTTTTGAACATGACATATAATAATCCTTTTGTGAAAATTGATGTTCAGGATATGAAATTCGGAACTGTAGGAAAACCTGAATTGATTAGCGGTGAATATTTTTCATTATCAAATTATTACCTTACCATGAAAGCAAACGTAAGCAGTATGAATGAGGATATGAAAAAGAAAGTAGGAGAGATGATGACTTCAAAATATGGAAAAACTAACGTAAAATATATTGCGAACGAAGTTTCATACGTAATTACCGCGCCCATGAAAGTCTGCGCTGTTTCTAAAGACAGAAAAACATGGAAATTGGTTTTTGCTGATAATGAGTTTAAATCTCAGTTGGTGAAAGTGTTGCCGAAGAAGATTTTAGATAAAATTTAGAATTTGAATTTAAAATACTCAAAGCTGTCCGAAAGGATGGCTTTTTTTATTGATTCAAATGAAAATAATAATTTATCTGTTCTAAAGAATTGATTAAATATAATTTACCATTTTTCATGCTGAGTTTATTGATATTTAAGGGTGAAATTATAAATAAGTACTAAAATAAATTCCTATTTTAGTACAAAATAACTCCATGAAAAAAAATCTATTTCTACTTTTTGCCTTTTATATTGCAACTTTCTCAGCACAAGGGAAAAAATTTTATGAAGGTGGAGAAGTTGTCCTGAAAAATGATATAGAGAAAGTAACTCTTACATTTGCTAACGAACTACCTTTAATAAAAGTAGGGATTAATGGAAAAACGTATCAGTTTTTATTCGATACAGGTGCTCCTACCGTGATTTCTTCTGCTGTATACGAAGAACTCAATCTTAAGAAAAAGCACAAAAGCAGTGTGAGAGATTCTCAGAAAAATAAACAGCAGCAGATATTTACAGAATTACCGGAAATGACAGTCGATCAAATGGTTTTTAAAAACATTGGTGCAGTTGTGGTTGATCTTCAAGGCCCTGAATTTGGATGTCTGAAGATTGACGGAATTTTAGGAGCCAACCAAATGTCGAAACTTTTCTGGCGTATCAATTATTCTGAAAATGTGCTTGAGGCAACAAAAGATCTCAATAAATTCTCAACGAATGACTACGAAACAGTTTTCACATTTACATCAAGATCTCAGAAAACACCAATATTGTCGGCGGAGATTTTAGGTAAGAAAATGAACATGACTTTTGATACAGGATTTACCGGAGCAATAAAAATTTCTGAAAATAATTTTGATCATCAAAATGCAAAAGTAAAATCTGTAGAAACATATGGTGCAAATTCTGTAGGTGCTTTCGGAACAGGAAAACCGCAGTCTTCATATTATTTTAAAGCAGATGAAGTGATGTTTGCAGGACAAAAATTTAACAGCGAAATTGTAATGACAGGAAATTCAAATCTTTTGGGAAATGAGTTTCTGAAAAACTTTACATTCATTATCGATTGGGAAAACAATAAAATCTATCTTCACCGAATCAAAACAGTTCCTGTAAAGCTGGAATCTTATGGCTTTGCCTACCGATTTATAGATAACAAAGCAAAAGTTGTCCTAGTTTTCCGTGATAAAAATATTCCTCTGGAAATTGATGATGAAATATTGAGCATTAATGATACGAGTTTTGAAAATCTGAGTAAGGAATTGTCTTGCCAATATTTGCTTCAAAGAGTTGAAAAAAGCACTGATTTTATTGATGTAAAAGTAAAAAGAGGTGATCAGATTTTAAATTTTAAAGTTTCTAAAAAAGAATATTTGAATTAGTTATTTAATCTATAAACAATTAAAAAGCCTAACAGATTTAAACTGTTAGGCTTTTATTATTTAAGCAATAAGTTCTAGTAAGATCCTTTTGCAATATAATGTGCAGCAACCTTCTCAGTTAATGCTACTACATTTGGATGATTTGCATATTTTGTAAATCTTCTTAAACCGGAAAGCATCATTCTCTGTTCGTCACCTTCTGCAAAAGAAATGATTCCTTCTTTAGCTGCCACAATAATTTTTTCAACAGCTTTGTAAAGATTCAACTGCGCCATCGCAACTTCCACAGAATCGGCAGAGAAATGTTTTTCAGCTCTTAAAACTGCAGATTCTGCCATATAAAGCTGATTAAGAATTTCTGAAGCATTCAATAATAAATGTTGTTGTTTCTCAATATCCATCATGTATTTTTGAAGAGCAGCTCCAGAAACCATTAAGAATACTTTCTTAAGATTTGCAATAATCGATTTTTCTTCGCTCATCAATTCAGAATAATCCGGAACATCGAATGAAGGAATACCCATCAATTCTTTGCTGATTGCCATTGCCGGAGAAAGTAAGTCAAGTTCTCCTTTCATTGCTTTTTTAATCAGCATTCCAACTGCCAAAAGACGGTTGATTTCGTTGGTTCCTTCATAGATTCTTGCAATTCTGGAATCTCTCCATGCAGCTTCCATCGGCATATCTTCAGAGAAGCCCATTCCACCATAAATCTGAATTCCTTCATCGGCAGTATGTTGTGTGAGATCTGAAACGAAAACTTTTAGAATTGAAGCCTCTACAGCAAACTCTTCAACACCTTTCAATTCTGCTTGTTGATGGTTCATTCCACCTGCAACCAATTCATTGATTTTATCTTCAACATCTTTTGCAGCTCTGTAAGATCCTGCTTCTGCAACGAAAATTCCTGTTGCCATCTCTGCCAATTTCTTTCTGATTGCTCCGAAAGTAGAGATAGAAACACCGAACTGTTTTCTTTCGTTTGAATATTGTAAAGAGTGGTTTAAAATTCTTCTTTGTCCGTCAAGATTTGCCGCAGCCAATTTAATTCTACCAACATTTAATGCATTCAAAGCGATTTTGAAACCGTTGTTTCTTTCTCCTAAAAGGTTTTCTACAGGAACTTTCATATCATTAAAGAAAACCTGTCTTGTAGAAGACGAACGGATTCCTAATTTATGCTCTTCTTCCCCGAAAGTAAGACCTTCTGTTCCTTCTTTTTCTACGATGAAACCTGTAATATTTTTATCATCATCAATTTTAGCAAAAACAATGAAAATCTCTGCAAAACCTGCATTTGAAATCCACATTTTTTGTCCGTTGATCACATAATGTTTTCCATCTTCAGACAATTTAGCTCTTGTTTTCCCTGAATTTGCATCAGAACCTGCATCTGGCTCAGTTAAACAATAAGCTCCGAATTTTGTACCCGTCGCCAAATCCGGAAGATATTTTTGTTTTTGCTCTTCGGTTCCGTACAATAAGATCGGAAGCGTTCCGATTCCTGTATGAGCTCCATAAGCGGTTGCCAATGAACCATTTGCTCCGGAACAATAATCGCAAGCCAACATGGTGTTGACAAATCCCATTCCGAGACCGCCATATTCTTCAGGAACAGCAACTCCAAGAAGTCCCATTTCGCCCAATTGACGCATTTTTTCTTCTGTCAAAGCATAATCTTTATGCTCAAACCTTTCTTTCTGAGGAATAACCTCTCTGTCGATAAATTCTTTTGCCGAATCTCTCAGCATTTTTTGCTCTTCTGAAAGTTCTTCTAAAGTGAAGATTTCGTTTGCCGGAATTTCTTTGATGAGGAATTCTCCTCCTTTTACTATATTGCTCATTGTTGTTTATTTTAAATTTTGGATTATAAATTATGATTCGCTGTTATAAATTTTCGGACGAAGTTTTAATGATTTTAGTCAAAATATTGATAATACTTTCTATTTCTTTTAAATAAGAATCAGTTTCTATTTGAACTAAATTTGATGATTGATAGAGTTTTAACCAATATTTTGTTTCTCTTGCTTCCTTATTTGCAATCGACAGTTTTTATATAAAATCTTTTTTAGACTGAGCTGCAATTGCTTCTTCTACATTTGCACCAATCGAAGTTCCACAACGAAGAATTTGTTTAGACAGAATAAATTCATTTTGAGATTTACATTGAGTATAAAATTTAATTATTCTTAATGCAAAATCAAAAGTTTTTATCTGAATTAAATTGTCTTCCTTAAAACTCATTTCATCTAAAATTTATAATTTAAAATCTATAATTAATTAAAGAAGTTCAAAAATACTCGCCGCTCCCTGTCCTGTTCCGACACACATTGAAACCATTCCGTATTTGTTACCGCGTTTTCTCATTTCGTCAAGAAGCTGAACGGTTAATTTTGTTCCGGTACAGCCAAGTGGATGACCAAGAGCGATTGCACCTCCGTTTACGTTTAAAATATCAGGATTTAGGTTTAATTCTTTTTTAATCGCAACAGATTGTGATGCAAAAGCTTCATTTAACTCAATTAATTCGATATCTTTTAGTTCTAAACCTGCTTGTTTTAAAGCTTTTGGAATTGCATAAATTGGTCCCATTCCCATAATTCTTGGTTCAAGACCTGCTGCTGCATAAGCTGCTAATCTTGCTTCCGGCTCAAGACCCAGTTCTTTTACCATTTCTTCAGACATTACAATTACGAAAGCTGCTCCGTCACTCATTTGAGAAGAGTTACCTGCCGTTACAGAGCCTCCGTTTGCAAACACTGGTTTTAATTTGGCTAAACCTTCCAAAGAGGTATCTAATCTTGGACCTTCATCTACCGAAAAATCAAACTTTTTAGTCTGTATTTTCTGGTTTTCGTCCAGAAAATTGTATTCTACCGGAATTGAAACAATTTGATTAGTAAATTTACCTTCTGCATTGGCTTTCAAGGCTTTTTGATGAGATTCAAAAGCAAACTGGTCTTGCTCTTCTCTTGAAATATTGAATTGTTTGGCAACTTCTTCTGCAGTATAACCCATTCCCCAATAATAATCGGGATTAGATTTTGCGATTTCTGTTTCCGGAACGGGTTTGTAACCCCCCATTGGAATGTAAGACATTGATTCTGTACCACCTGCAATGATGCAATCTGCCATTCCTGCCTGAATTTTCGCTGAAGCAATCGCAATCGCCTCAGAACCAGATGCGCAATATCTGTTCACTGTCACTCCCGGAACTTTGTCGGTATTCAATCCCATTAAAGAAATTAAACGTGCAACATTTAAGCCTTGTTCAGCTTCTGGCATTGCATTTCCTACGATTAAATCATCAATTCTGTCTTTGTCTAATTGTGGAACGGCTGCCATTAATTTTTCAATTACTGTTGCTGCCATTACGTCGGGTCTTGTGAATCTCAGACTGCCTTTTGGAGCTTTTCCAACGGCGGTTCTGAACCCTTTTATGATGTATGCTTGTCTTGACATTTTATTATTTATTTTAATTTAAACATGCACTTTGCCATACTGAAGCATCTAGCTTAGATTGCTACGGAATGACAAACGGTGTGTTAAAATGTTTATAGTTATTAATTTCTAAGCGGTTTCCCTTTTTGCAACATAAACTGGATTCTTTCCAAAGTTTTTCTTTCACCACATAATTGAAGGAAAGTTTCTCTTTCAAGGTTTAGTAAATATTGTTCAGTAACTACTGTTGGTTCAGAAAGATTTCCACCCACTAAAACGTTCGCCAATTTATCAGCAATCAGTTTATCGTGTTCTGAAATATATTTTCCGGTCAACATTTGGTCAGTCCCCACATAGAACATTCCGAGAGCATCTTTTCCAAGAACTTTTACAGTTTGTTCAATGGGTTGAGTATATCCATGTTCTGCTAAACTTTTTGCCATCATCTTTGCAGTCATGATCTGACGTTTTTTATCTACAACCACCACATCTTTTCCTTTTTCAAGAATTCCCATCTCGTAAGCTTCGTAAGCAGAAGTTGCCACTTTACCCATTGCAATATTCATGAAAGCTTCACGGAGTCTGTTGTTTTTCACATCATCACTGTGAAATTCTCTTGAAGTTCTTAAGGCAAATTCTTTCGTTCCGCCACCACCAGGAATTACACCAACTCCGGTTTCAACCAGTCCGATGTACGTTTCTGCGGCTGCAACAACTCGGTCTGCGTGCATTGTCATTTCACAGCCTCCACCAAGAGTCATTCCGTGAGGAGCAACTACAACAGGAATTGAAGAATAGCGAACTCTCATCATCGACTTCTGGAAGTAAGCAATCGCCATATTCAAATCATCCCAGTCTTGCTCAATTGCCATCATTAAAATCATTGCTAAATTGGCTCCTACAGAGAAATTTGCACCCTGATTTCCGATGACTAATCCATCATATTCCTTTTCAGCTAAATCAATGGCTCTGTTTAATCCGTCAAGAACTTCGCCACCCAAAGAATTCATTTTGGAACGAATCTCAAAGTTGATAATACCGTCACCTAGATCTTGGATTGCAGAACCTGAATTGCTCCAAAGCGTTTTGTTTTTACGAATATTATCTAAAATGATAAATGATTCCTGACCCGGAATATTATCGTAGTTCGTTGAGTTTTTGTTGAAGAAAATACTCTGTCCTTCATCGTTTACTTTATAGAAAGATTCTACATTTGTTACCCATTCAGAAACTTCGTATCCAGCTTCTTTTGCCAACTCAATTCCTTTTTGAACGCCAACTGCATCCCAAATTTCAAAAGGACCGTTTTCCCAACCGAAACCTGCTCTCATTGCATCGTCGATTTTGTATAACTCATCAGAAATTTCCGGAACCTTATGTGAAACATAAGCGAATAATGCACCTAAAGATTTTCTGTATAATTCTCCAGTTTTATCTTTTCCGCCAATTAAAACTTTAAAACGATCAATTGGTTTATCAATATTTTTAGTTAATTCTAAAGTAGGGAAAGAAGATTTACCCTGAAGTTCGTATTCTAAAGTATCGAGATTTAATCCGTGAATTTCAGATTTCCCGTCTGTACCTTTTACCTTTTTGTAGAAACCTTGTTCGGTTTTAGAACCCAACCATTTGTTGTCTACCATTTTCTGAATATAATCAGGAAGTGCAAAAACATTGTTGAAGTTGTTTGCTTCTGCACCGCTGTTTCGAACGCCGTTTGCAACCATGACCAATGTATCTAGACCTACAACATCTGCTGTTCTGAAAGTTGCAGACTTTGGACGACCGATGATTGGTCCCGTTAGTTTATCAACATCAGAAACATTTAAACCTAATTTCTGAACATTATGAAGCAAATCCATCATTGAGAAAACCCCGATTCTGTTGGCGATAAAAGCTGGAGTATCTTTTGCTAAAACTGTTGTTTTACCTAAGAATTTTGCTCCATATTCCATGTAGAATTTCGCGATTTCTGGGTCGGTTTCTTTGGTTGGAATGACTTCTAAAAGCGGCAAATATCTTACCGGATTAAAGAAATGGGTTCCTGCAAAATATTTTTTGAAATCATCGCTTCGTCCTTCCACCAACATATTGATTGGAATTCCGGAAGTGTTGGAAGAAACCAAAGTTCCAGGTTTTCTGAACTGCTCAATTTTTTCATAAACCGATTTTTTGATGTCCAGTCTTTCAACAACAACCTCAATAATCCAGTCTGTATTTTTTATTTTCTGTAAATCGTCATCAAAGTTTCCTACTTTTATTCTTTCCGCAAATTTCGGAGAATAGAGTAGTGCAGGACTTGCTTTCTTCAGTTTTTCAAAATTTTCCGTAGCAATTCTGTTACGAACGGCTTTGTCATCTTTTGTTAAACCTTTTTTTTGTTCGGATTCATTTAATTCAAACGGAACAATGTCGAGAAGTAAAACCTGCACTCCGATGTTGGCAAAGTGTGCAGCTATACCGCTTCCCATAATTCCTGAACCTAAAACCGTAACATGTTTGATTCGTCTTTTCATTATAATATTATATTTATTTTCTGTTATTTATATCGGATGCAATTTTCATAATTTCCGTCATTACTTCTTTGAAAATTTCAAGCTTTTCGGGAGCAATTTTTTCCATCACTTTTTTGTTGAAATTCACAACAACTTCTTTAGACATATTTCTGGAATTTAAGCCTTTATCTGTAAGTTTAATGATTACCTCACGTTTATCTGCTGTTGTTTTCTCTTTATAAATATATCCGTTATCTTCAAGGAGTTTGATAATTCGTGTAAGAGAGGTCGGTTCTATTGCCATTTTGGGTCCCAAATTGGTACTTCTTGTACCTTCTTTAGGATCAATTTTCAGTAAAGTAAGGGCTTGAACAGCTGTAGAATCGTGTTCCTGAGCAAGTTCTGTATACATTTTAGAAACAGCTAACCAAGTTTGTTTTAAAATGAGATCAACATTTTCTGTTTTTTCTTTATTATTATCCATCATATTTTTTGCTAATCGGTTTTACCAAATGTAGTAAATATTATGCATGCATAGTAATTTTGACTGTTAAAATTTGTTAACAATCTGACTTTTAGTCAATTAAAATGTATGATTAGCATAATACTATGCATGCATAGTATGCGAAATAAATAATCAAAATACTGATTTAATGAAGCTTTGAAACTAATTTGATGATTTCTTCAAAAGATTCGCATTTGTATAGTTTTTGGGTGTGCGAAATCTCCCAAAAAGATTCTTTAAAGCTAAAATCGAAAGAAGATAAGTCTCTTTGAAAGTTTTTTTGAAGCAAAGAAAACAACATTTCCTTTTGTATTTGAGTAGATTTTATAGAAGGAGCAACAAAATTTTCATTTACCTGAAACAATGATGCATTCGTAAGTTCATCATGTTGTAATAAAACATCTTCTACAATTCCCGAATAAAGTTGCTGATCTTTGATATACCACATTTTGTCTGCAAATTCTTTCGCCAATCTCCAATCGTGAGATGAGAATATGATGAGTTTATTTTGCTTTTTAGCTAATTTCCTAAGAGTTTTAAGAATAATCAGCTTGTTTTTTTCATCAAGATGTGTGGTTGGTTCATCAAGAATGATGATAGGCGAATTTTGAGTAAGAGCACGACCAATGAAGGCTTTCTGAAGATTTCCGTCTGATAGATTTTTTAGAAGCGTATCTTTATATTGAGTTAAATCTAATTCCTGAATAATATCTTTAACTTCTTCTCTATCTTTTTGTTTAAGTTCAAAATAGAAAGGGTAATAAATATATTTACCGAGTGAAATAAGATCTTCAACAGTGTAATTCTGAGGAATAATTGACTTTGAAAAAACAATTGCAATATTTTCTGCAATTTCTTTTACCGATAGTTTCTTTATATTTTTATTATTAATTAAAATTTCACCATTTAATAAAGGAGTTTGGTGAAGAATAGATTTAATTAAAGTAGTTTTTCCTACACCGTTATTCCCAATCAACAAGCAAACATCGCCCAAATTCAAATCAGCAGTTGCGTTTGAAATAAGGGTTTTGCTGTAGCCAATGTCTGCTTGATTAATTTTTAGATGCATCTTTAATTTTTCTTATAAATAATAATTTTATTAGAGTGTTTGTCATGCTGAAAGCATCTCTACAAAGTTAGTCTAGATTCCTCCGGAATGACAAATATTATGTTTAATTTTAAAATATTCTTAAACATCTGAATGATTTCTCAAATTTGCGAGAAATTTCTAAATTTAGAATTAATTTGTTCGTAATTTAATTCTAAACCTTATTCTGTTTCAAAAGCATCATCAAAATTACGGGAATTCCAAACAGTGAACTGATTACATTCAACGGTATTTGTGTTTTCTCTGCGGCAATGGAGAACAATAACATGATTAGCATACCTAAAAACATATTCAAAATCCATTGCTGCCAAAGTTTTGCAGGATTGTAAATGAGTCTGCAAAAGTGAGGAACAATAATTCCGATAAATAAAATAGGTCCTAAAAATGCAGTGATAGAAGCAGAAAGCAACGATGATGTTACAATAATTAATATTTTCAGATGATTGAGATTAACACCTAAACTCTGGGCATAAGAATTTCCCAAAGAATTTCCTATTAAAGGTTTTATCGTTTTAAAACAGATAAACAATCCTATAAAAACTAATATGGAAAGTACAATAATCTGATTTCTCGACACCATATTATTCGCTCCAAAAGACCACAGAATATAATTTTTCAGGCTTTGATTTTCGGCGTAAAACTGTAATAAAGAAACTACAGCTCCTGCAAAAGCCGAAATCAGAAATCCGAAAATGATAAGATAAGATTTATCCGGAAATTTATTAGAAATTGAAAGCAAAATCAACATCAAAAGTAAACTTCCGATAATAGCTGAAAGACTCAGAAAACTGTTTTGCAAAAATTCGGGAAGTAAAATGTTGTGTGAAAAGAAAATATAAAAAGCCACAGACAAACTCGCAATAGAAGTAATTCCTAAAATATCGGGACCGGCAAGAGGATTCTGAAAGTATTCCTGCATCAGAAAGCCCGATGTAGGAATTGAAATTCCTGCCAAAAGCATCACCAAAAAACGGTTTACTCGAATCTCGGCAATTTGCCCGTTTTCCGAATCCTGAAAAAAATCCTGAAAATGTAAGTCTAAAAATCCTGTATTCAGATTAATAATCGACACACAAATTATTGCGATGATTAATACCGAACACAGGATTTTAAATTTTTTTGACATTAAAATAGCTTACAAAAAACGATTATCTATTTAAAAGATGCAATCTTTGAATTCAGCAATTCCGGAGTCATCATTCCTAAATATTCATCTACCTGATCTCCTTTTCTCATATACGTAAACGGAATTGCTCCGCCGTCCCATTGTTTAAAATTATTCTTGAAAAAGTTTTCATCTAATTGTCCGCCATCCAGCAAAATGGTATTATTTCTTATTCCTTGTTTATCAACAAATCTTGGCACTTCAGAATTCCAGACTTCTTTAGAATCTAAACTAATGAAAGTAATTTTTACAGGTTTACCTTTTAGTTCTGCAATTTTTTCTTTGAAATGCGGAATTTCTCTTACACACGGTCCACACCATGTGGCAAAGAAATTGGTAACGTATAAAGTGTCATTTTTCTTCTGAAGAAAATCTGTCGTCTCTTGAGGATTCAGTGTTTTTAATGAAGCTGTTGAAGGAAGATTTTCCGGAGTAATATTTACGATTGAGTCTTTCTCGGTTAAATTTTCTTCAGTTTTTTCGGCTTCTTTCTTACAGCTGAAAAGTGTTGTCGCTATAATTGCAGATAAAAATATCTTTTTCATAATCTAATATTCTTTGTTAAATGAAATATACGATTGGTAATTCTCAATGGTTTTGTTCGCAAGAAAATTAGCTCAATAGCAATTTCATATTTATTTTTTCTCTATTTTTGAATTGAAGTATGGAACAACAAATCTATAAAGGGAAACTAACGCAGTTTCATCGGTTAAAAATAGCTAAAAAGGAAGACCTGACCAAAAATACTTTTTCGCTGGAGCTTGAAATTCCGGAGAATATGAAAGAAAATTTCAAGTTTGAAGCAGGGCAGTTCGTAAGTATAAAATTTGAGTCGAATGGTGAAGAAATCATCAATGATTATTCGATGACTTCTGCGCCTTATGAAAACAAAATCTGTTTAGGAATAAAAGTAAATTCTCCTCAAGGAGCTACTTCAGATTTATATAAAAATTATAATATCGGAGACGAATTGTCTGTGAGCGAACCCAATGGAAGGTTTACTTTGGTATCAAAACCCAGTGAATTTCGTACGATTGTAGGTTTTGCAGCAGGAATTGGTATAACGCCTATTTTAAGTCATTTTAAAAATATTCTTCATAACGAACCAAGAACCAGGCTTTTTCTATTTTTTGGGAATAAAAATTCTCAGGATTTAATCTACCGAGATCTTTTGGATAATCTCGCAAAAACGTATAATGACCGACTTCAGATTTATTATTTCTATTCTCAGGAAAAAACTTCTCATCAGTTGTTTTATGGCAGATTGGATGCTAAAAAATTAAGCTTAATTATCAATCAGATTTTACATTTAGATGATACTGATGAAGAATCTACCATTTGGGATGCTGTAGACGAAGTTTTAATCTGCGGAAAAGGTGAAATGATTAAAGATTTGGCAAATGGATGTTATCACCACGGAATTCCAAAGAGAAATATTCATTTTGAGCTTTTTGAAGAGTTTAATGATGATATTTATCCACAGGAGAAAGAATTTCCTCTGATTGAAAATGTACAGGTAGATTTTAAAATGCTTGGAAAAAATTATCAAACAGAACTTCCTGACAACAGAGAAAAAATTCTTCAGCAATTGTTATCTCAAAACTTTCCTGTACCTTATTCGTGTAAATCCGGAATTTGCGGTAGCTGCGAATGTACGATTGAAGAAGGAGAAGTAGAACTTTTGGAAAACGAATATCTTACTGAAAAGGAAGAAGCTCAAGGAAAGATTTTAGCCTGTATGTCGATACCAAAAACTAAGAAAATAAAACTTAACTTTGATTTTAATTGAGAATCATCAAAAACATATTTAAGCTTATTATTACTTCATTAGAATTGTTTTTTCTTTTGATCTGTCTTTGTAATATATGGGTTTTTGGTGTAACGAACGGAAGAACGTATAATAAAATTTCAAAAATTCCGCCCCGTGAAATTGCTCTGGTTTTAGGAACTTCTCCCAGAATGAGATCGGGAGTTTCTAATCCTTATTTCACAAAAAGAATGGATGCTGCTGCATTGCTTTATCATCACGGAAAAATAAAAAAAATAATTGTAAGCGGTGAGAAAAGTAAAGGATATAATGAGCCTGCTGCAATGAAAAATTATTTAATTTATCAGGAAGGCGTTCCCGAAGATATTATTATTGAAGATCCTAAAGGTTTCAACACGTACCAAAGTATTCTGCGCTGTAAAGATGTTTACAAAAAGAAAAATGTAATTATTGTTTCGCAGGGTTTTCACAATTTGCGGGCTTTATTTTTTGCTAGAAATAACAGTATGAATGCCTTAGGTTTTGATGCACAAGATGTGAGTAAGCCCGAAAGTTTCTACAGAAACCAATCCAGAGAAATTATCGCAAGAGTGGTCGCTGTAGTTTATTTTTTATTAGGAATTTCCCCGGATTAAAAAGGATATCCGAAAGCAATATTCAGTGTAGGTTTTAGAGGCTGTATTTTATTAAATCTCCATTTTTCTCCGTCGGGTTTATTCGGATCATAAATTTTGTAAGCCAAATCTACTCTTAAAGTAATGTAGGCAACGTTTACTCTCAATCCAAATCCGCTTCCGACACCCATTTCTCTGATGAATTTATTAAATTTAAACTGATCGTCAAATCCGTTGTTTTCAGTATTCCAAACGTTTCCAATGTCGGTGAAAATTGCTCCTTCATACATATCATTAAAAGGAATTCTGTATTCTAAATTGGTCGTAAGTTTTATGTTTCCCATAAGATACGTTCTCACTCTTTCATCAATCTGAGAACCTCCAGGACCTAAACCACCGAAAGCAACCCATGCACGAATATCATTAGAACCTCCATTGAAATAAGATCTTACAAAAGGCATAGAAGAAGAGTTTCCGTATGGAATTCCTAAACCAATAAACTGGCGAAGGACAAAAGTCTGATTTCCGTTAAATTTAAAATATTTTCTTACATCAAAATCAAATTTTACGAATTGTGCATAAGGAATACCAAAAATCGTTCTTTCCGGGCTTCTCAGAATTCCACCTGCATCTTCTCTTTTTTGGTTGAATATACTTGGAATATTACCCGCTAATTCTACTTTTCCGTTAAAGTAAAATGCATTGGGATATTCTTTTTTTCCAATCTCATTATAAATGAAGTTATAAATCATAGATGAAATAATCACATCCTGAGTCTGTCTGTCTTTATTGACAAGTGTACCCAAAAATTCGATAAGATTATTCGCTTTAGCCTGATCTAGAGTTGTGGGATAATCAGGATCACTTATTATTTTTTCCGACACTTCATCTCTTGTTAAAACTCCGGAATCAAAATCCTGTTTAACCTGCGGATTAAAATTAAAATAATCATTGAAAACCTTCACTCTTACCTCATTATCATTTACAAAGAAATCATAGTAGTTGTCTTTATTCTTCGTTAAACTGAAAAGTGTATTGAATAAAGTTAATCTGTGTGAAGACTGATCATTCACATTCGCAGAATAATTAAGACCAGTATTGAAATTAACTCTTCCCAAACCAATATTATTCTGTATCGAAGTTCCTAATACAATAGAGGAAGTAGGAGTATATCGTTTTGGGATAAGCTTATAATAATTGAATGGAAGCAACAAACGAGGAAAATTTAATGATGCCTGAGCAGAAATTTCATAAGCTAAAATTCTCTTGTCTAAATTTTTAGGATTTCGAATTGATCCAAAAGTTCCTGAGAGACTTGTAGAAAGGTTTTCTGCTCCTCTGAAGATATTTCTCGTTGTTAAATCTACAGAAGGTGAAATTCCCAGATTTAATAATTGAGAATAATTAACATCTGTTCCTACTTTTACCTCATACTTTGGAAGTGGTTTCAGCAAGTAAAGAACATCTACAATACTGTCATTCGGTTTTATTGCTCCACCTTGTCTTAGAGAATCTTTTGCTTTCAGAATACTGAAATTATTCATGGCAAGAAGATTTCTCTTGGTCAGATCAAGCGAATTTTGATTATATACAGATTTATTATCAATAATAATAGCTCTCCAGATCGAGTTGGTTTTATAATCTTCATTCATCTTATGAAATCTGATTCTTCTAAGGCTGTCTTTCACTGTTTTTCTGCCAAAATCACTTGGTTCATCAACTATTGCAACATCAATATTTCCGATGGTGGCAACTTTATAACGAGAATCTGCAGAATCTTTATGAATTTCAAGCGTTAACGGAACATTTTTTCTGTCTCTTAATGAATCGGCTACAAAATAAACTTCATCATTTCCGTTATTAAATTTGTAATATCCGCTTCTGCGCATAAGATCGTTTATTCTCGTCACTTCTTTTTCAAGAACAGTCTGATCTAAAACTCTGTTGGATTTCACCAAAGTTTCATTTATATTTTGCTGATAAATGCTTTTTATACCCGCATCCGGAATATTATAAAAATAGTCTTTAATATTGGTAGGACTGTTATGTTTAAGAAAATAAGTTACCGCGGCTTTTTTGGAAGTCGAATCAAGATCATGCTTAAATTTTACTTCAGAATCCCAATAACCTCGATACGTCATACGTTTTTTAATAGATTCAGCACTTTTATCTGTTTTTGTCTGATCTAAGATTACAGGCGGCGTTCCCCAATTGTGTAAAATTCTATCCCATAATAAACTTTTTCCTACATTTTCGGACATATTATATTTAACGAATAAAGAATCTCTTAATTTCTGATCTCTCATTTCACTGGGATAAGTAAGATATTCGCTAAATAACGTGTCGTATTTTGGGTTTGCCGCATTGTACAATAAAAGTCCTAAAGGAACAAAAAGCAATTGCTTTTTATTTGGTTTCTGCTGAACGTAGTCTTTCAGTTCATCATCGAAAAACTCTTTCTTATCCTCAAACTGAAAGTTATTTTTCGTTAATAAAAATTCACCTTCAGGTACTTTTTTTGTGGTACTGCAAGCATAAAGAACACCAATAACAGTTGCAAATGATATAATTTTATAATATTTTTGAGGAGAATTCTTGAAATGCTTACAGCTCATACAATAAAAGTTTTACAGTCTTTAGATAAAAAGAAGTTCAGGCAAAAATACAATTTGTTTTTGGTTGAAGGGAATAAAATCATTTCCGAACTTCCCAATTCTAACTTTAAAATTAAAGAAATATTTTCTACAAATCCTCAAAATTTAGATTTTAAGGATACCCTTATTCATCAAATCACTGAAAATGAACTAAAAAAAATCAGTTTCCTACAAAATCCTAAAGATTCTGTTGCAGTTTGCGAAATAAAGGAAAGTTTTAAATTGAAAGATTATAGTACACAATTAGTGTTAGACGGAATTCAGGATCCGGGAAATCTAGGTACGATAATACGTTTGGCAGATTGGTTTGGGATTGAGCAGATTATTTGTAGTGAAGATACAGTAGATTTCTACAATCCTAAGGTGATACAGGCAACGATGGGTTCTTTTACGAGAGTCAAAATAGTTTATTGTAATCTTGTTGACTATTTATCTGAAACAGATAACGTAAATATAGGAACAGATATGGACGGAGAAAATATTTATACATTCCAAAGACCTGAAAAGCTTAATTTGATTTTAGGAAATGAAGGAAACGGAATGCGTGAAGAAACAGAAAAACTGCTTCAGAATAAAATATCAATTCCTAGATTTGGGAAATCCCAGACTACAGAAAGCCTTAACGTTTCTATGGCTGCTGGAATTATATTAGGACAACTTTTCAGCAGTAAAGAATGATAGAGTTTTAGACTGAAGATATTGAGTATTATAAAAACAAATCTTTTCACTCTAAAACTCTATAAACTTATATAAGTTGCTCCATGCTGGATACACTTTTAGTTTTTTGGTAAGCTTCTAATTTTGTTCTCACAAATTTCAAAGCCATAGGTGCTACATAAATTAATACTGCTCCTAAGATTTTCTTTTTCCAGTTTGAGCTTCGCATATTTTTCTTTGCGTAGTTGGCAACAAAAGCAGTTACCGCAAGCTTTACAACGGCATCCATTGCATCACCCTTAAATGCACTTCCCGCAATTCCCATGGCAGTATTTTTACTGAGGAAAAGATCTTTCACTTCAGAAGTGAGCTGTTTTGCAATCACATCTTTTCTTAGAACAGTTTTTTCTTCTCCATCTTCATCTATTTTTTCTTTCAGATACTGATCTGTTAAACCATTGGTAAATGCACTCAGACTTTCTTTGGTGTTTTTAAAAGTCAGCAAACCTTCCAAATCCTCAATTTCACTTTTTAAAAGTTTTTTCTTTCTTTTTAGTTCTTCTAAACTTTCGTAATTCCTCGCCATAATTAGTGATTTAAAAATTCAATTACTTTGTTTGCCACACTGTGAATGATACGTTTTTTAAAGGTAACAACAAAAATTGTGATCACCAAATAAAATGCTGCTACAATCAAAAATCCGTAAGAGGTGTTGTTTAATAATTTCCCTACAAAAAATGCCAGTCCAAAATTAAAAAGGATAATAAAAAAAGTAAAAGCAACTAATAATATAACCAGATAGGCAATAACTCCCGCAGAAATTGATGATTTTTCTGTCGCCTGAATTTTAAGCAAATCTATTCGCTTCGATGCATATTCTTTTAAAGTTTCTATCATTATTTTTTTTTAAAAGTTACAAAAAAAGGAACTTTAATTTGGTCAAAGTTCCTTTTTATCATTTTAACTAAATAGATTTATCTTTTTAGATCATTTAATCCTGTTTCTACATCCTTTACAATGTCTGTAGTTTTAGAAACGATTTGATCTTTGTATTTATCATAACCATCTTTTACAGTATGAGCTACATTGCTTGCTGTTTCTTTGAAAGTAGAAGAGATATTTCCATACTGATCTTTTACTTTTTCAGAAACTTCTCCATACTTGTTTTTAGCATCTTCCTTTAAGTCGTTTGCTTTGTTTTTAATTTTTTTTCTTGTTTCTTTTCCTTCTTCAGGAGCATATAACATTCCTAAAATTACACCTGCTGCAGCGCCTGCTAAAAGTCCTGCTAAAATACCTGCTGTATTATTTTCTTTTCTAGACATTTCTTGTTTTTTAATTATTATTAATAAATATTTTATGTAGTAAATATTACAATTAATATACCAAATAAAGTTTCTGGCAGATAAAAGTGTTATTTTTTTAAATATGCCAATATACTCTCTATTGTTTCCTTTTTGTTAAGCTTGGTATTATCGATAACGATTGCGTCATCAGCTTTCTTAAGAGGTGCTATTTCTCTTTCACTGTCTATGCGGTCTCTCTCAATAAGATTGTCTTTTACAAGCTTTTCATCTGTTTCTATTCCTAAACTCAAGAGTTCCTGATATCTTCTTCTTGTTCTTTCTTCAATACTTGCCGTTAAGAAAAATTTAAAATCTGCATTGGGAAGTACAACTGTGCCAATATCTCTGCCATCCATGATAATGCCCCCTTTTTCTGCCAAATTGCGCTGCGACTGTAAAAGAAAATCTCTCACTTCTTTTTGTTTAGCGATAAAACTTACGTTTTGCGAAACTTCGTGAGAACGGATTTCTTTTGAAATATTAATATGATTCAGGAAAAGAACCAACTCGCCATTATCGTTTTTGAATTCGAGTTCTATCAGTGGGAAAGATGAAAAAAGCTGTTCGAGATTTATGGTTTCATCATTATTTAAACAATTTTGTAATGCAAACCAAGTAATACCTCTATATAATGCACCAGTGTCTAAATGTACAATGCCTAGCTTTTCGGCAATAATTTTTGAAATAGAACTTTTTCCCGTAGATGAGAATCCGTCAATCGCTATTACTGGTTTTTTCATGGTACAAATTTCAAGAAAAATTCTGAAAAATTCAAAAGAATCTAATATTTAAACACTAATTTTTGTAATGTTTATTTTAACGCAAATTTCGCAAAGACTGGTGTTTTAAAAAATAAATTCCTCAGCAAAGATTTTTCACTTAGCAGAATTGGTATTTTAATTAAATTTTAGGATGAAATTATTCTCCTCTGTGGCTGCTAAGATCTACAGAAATACCGATTTGGTTCACGTTTGAAGAATTATGGTATCTTACATGTGCATAATCGATTCTGAATTTTGAAACTTTAAGTCCGAAACCTGCGGAAAGACCTGAGAAATTCCGTTGATCTGCAACTGCCAACTCGTTTCCTCTCTTTACATTATATCCCAGTCTTACATTGAAACTCTTTTCAGGAAAAAGCTCTGCGCCTAAAGAAAAGTGATCGGCAATTTTTCTTCCGATATTTACTTCCTGTCCGTTTACATTAAGATCCGAAGAAATATCAAACTCCTGCAAATCGTGAGCGGTAACAGTAATTGCTAAAGGAAAAGCTTTTAAAATTTTAGTATACCCTAAATCTATTCTGAACGGCAGATTTTCTCTCACACCATTAAATGATTTAAACTGATAACCGAAATTTCTTAATACCACAGAAACAACTTCTTTACTTTTTTTAGGATGATAAGTTACGCCCAAAGTTCCGGCTATAGCAGAAGATGTATAAGTATCGATTTTTGAAGTGATAAAGTTTAATCCGCCGCCAATCGTCCAGTCTTCTTCAAACTGATATGCGTATCCACCGCCAACTGCAACATCCGAAGCTGAGAATTCTCCCATTTCAAAACCGCTGTCGTCGGTTCTTGGGATATTTCCGTAGCTCATGTAACGGGCATTTACAGTAACCATGTGACCATTATCAAGATCTTTCGCAAAAGCAATTGTTCCGTATTTAGAATCTGCCAAATAAGCAGTAGCATTCACAGAAAGCTGTTTGTCTGATTCTTTATTCAGCAAAGAAGGATTGGCAATGGCAAAAGACACATCGTGATCTTTCATGGTAATAGCATCACCACCTAAAGCAGCCTGTCGTGCGGAAACCGGAATATTCAGAAATGGATAAACGTTTGTTCCAGTTTGTGCAAATGAAACAATTCCCGAAAGAAATAGTGAAAAAATTAGAACTTTCTTCAAATCAGTAATTAATTAATGCAAAAATAATCCTTTTTCGTACTTATCAAAATATTTATAACATTATTTACTATTAAATATTTTTCTTTTTACAATATTTTTAATGATTATATTTGCAAAGTTAATTTCTAAAGGAATTAATTCTCAAAAACTATTATAAATTTAAAGATGAAATATAAAAGAATCCTTCTAAAACTGAGTGGTGAAGCATTGATGGGGAACAGACAGTACGGTATCGATACTGAAAGACTGATGGAGTATGCTCAGGAAATTAAAAAAGTAGTAGATATGGGCTGCGAAATTGCTATCGTAATTGGAGGAGGAAATATTTTCCGTGGTGTTGCAGGTGCTGCAAAAGGAATGGATAGAGTACAAGGCGATTATATGGGAATGTTGGCAACCGTTATCAACGGTATGGCTTTACAGGGAGCTTTGGAAGATGCAGGAATAAAAACAAGACTGCAATCTGCCATAGAAATGGATAAAGTAGCAGAACCTTTTATCAAAAGAAGAGCGGTGAGACACCTTGAAAAGGGTAGAGTCGTAATTTTCGGAGCTGGAACAGGAAATCCTTATTTTACTACAGATACTGCAGCAACTTTAAGAGCCATCGAAATTGATGCAGATGTTATTCTGAAAGGAACAAGAGTAGACGGAATCTACGACAGCGATCCTGAGAAAAACGAAAATGCTGTAAAATACAATTCATTATCTTTCGACGAAGTTTTTGAGAAAAACCTTAAAGTGATGGATATGACCGCTTTTACACTTAGTCATGAAAATAAATTACCGATCATTGTTTTCGATATGAATAAAGATGGTAATTTGGTGAAGATTGTAGAAGGAGAATCTGTTGGAACCTTGGTTAATATTTAAAAAGTAAAAAATATAAAAGGCAAAAGTAAAAACATTATTTGTTCAAAATTAATGATTACCCATTGCTTATAATTATTGATGTGTAACTTATCAAATTTTTATTATATAATGGAAGAATTAGATCTTATTGTAGAATCTGTAAAACATGATATGGAAGCAGCTGTGAAGCACTTGGATCATGCATTTCAAAGAATCAGAGCGGGACGTGCGTCTACAAATATGGTTCAGGATGTTATGGTAGAGTATTATGGTGCTCTTACTCCTCTTAATCAGGTTGCTAACGTTTCTATTCCTGATGCAATGACAATTTCTATTCAACCTTGGGATAGAACTGCGATTGGAGCGATAGAAAAAGCAATTATCAATTCAAATTTAGGTTTTGCTCCTTCTAATAATGGTGAAAACATCATCCTGAATGTTCCGCCTTTAACTGAGGAAAGAAGAAGAGAATTGGCTAAACAGGCAAAAGCAGAAACTGAAGACACTAAAATTGTTGTAAGAAACGCAAGACAAAACGGAATTAAAGAACTGAAGAAACTGGAAGGAGTTTCTGAAGATGCGATAAAAGCCACTGAAGAAGAAATTCAGGTACTTACAGATAAGCATGTAAAACTTTGTGACGATCATCTTAAAACAAAAGAAGCTGAAATTATGAAAGTATAATTTTCGGTTTTAAATATTTTAAAAAAGTGGTTTCATTATTTGAGACCACTTTTTTGTTCAAAGACATTTTATATCTCCTTTACTGTCTTTATTTTTCATAAGAAGATTGAACGTTTTCTGCACTTCATCAATAGAACAGTTTTTTATTTCTTTACTGAGAACATTTTCAGATTTCGGATTATTCTTTGCGCTTGATTGTAGAGTGTATTTTTTCTCAAGACATTGAATTGGTCTATATTCAACGATGTAGAATCTTTTCTCTGTTATATCATCTTTGGTTTCAGGCTTTTCTGGTGTTCCGCCGTCAAAGCTCCAAAGCGTTTCATCTTTAAAAATAAAATAAGGTTTTCCGTTGTTTACAAAATAATTTTCGACTGTAGAATAATGACTGTCTGCATTAAAGTGTTTTATCATCTTCAGAACACCCTTTTCAGAATAATAAACTACATTTCCTGTTCGCTCTTCACATTGGTAATCAAACTTTACAGAATCTAGTTTTTTTGCCAATAATTGAGAATTAACAAAATTATATTCTCTTTTTATATCATCGACAGATCTGAGATTATTTCTTAATGATAAAGAATCAGAAGTTTTTTCAGTGTTTAAACTGTCTGTAACAGCAAAATGTTCAGACGTTTTTTGTTTGTTTTCCTTCTTGCACGAGACAACAAGAACTAAACACGAAATTAGCAGTAAATTTTTCATAATAGCAATTTTGAGATCGGTTTGCTAAAACAAAAAATGTGACAAAAAATTGTTTATGTATTAAAACTTCGCTTCAAATCCTGTTTTCAACGCTTTTTTTTCAGGATCGGTTAAACTTTTTTTATAAATTTCTTCCCATATTTTTACGGCTTGATCAAATGATTCTATTCCTAAATTTCTTACGTTTGCTGCCCAAAGTAAAATGGCGAAATCTTTTTTGTTGTAGAGTGTATCTCCAAATTTTATGAATGGTGCTTCTTTATACTTCTCTTCTATACTTTTTGTGAAATCTAACTTTCCGCCAATACTTTCTTTTTTGATATAACTTTCTTTATCGGTGTTGAGCTGAAATAGAAATGCCTAAAAATATTAGTAAAGCAAAGAATATATTTTTCATGATTAAACTTTTTAAATTCAGAATTAAATATAGAAAAATTTAACAGTAATATAAGTGTCCAAAAAAAATAGATTAATGATTAAAAGTAATCTGTTAAAAATTAGATATAAAAAAACAACTACACAAGCAGTTGTTTTTTATTCTTAAAATTGATTATTTACAGTTTTCGTTGTAGTCGTAGATCACTTCATTAATGATCGACAATTTATCCACAGTTGCGTTTTTGACTTCGTCTCGGATAAATTTTCCAAGACCCGATCTTTTTTTCTCATCAGGTTTCAGAGAGGCATATTCACCTTTGGTAGATTTAGCTTTCGCATAAGGACAATCTGCAATGGCAATTTTTACTTTTTCTGGAGTAAAGTCTTCTACTTTTCCTCCTTTTTTGGAATATACATAATCCGGATTTGTTCTTAATCGTTCATTCTCTGCTGAATTGTAAGCTGCACCAGAAGTAGGGTAGCCATACATCTTATAAACCTTAATCTTTCCTTCTGTTAATACTTCTGCAAATTGTGAAGTTCTTGAGAGGTTATTAAGTGCTTTTATTCCGGCGCCAAGACCTGTGTAATTATCAGAACTATTAAGGGCTTCTCTTGTATTGGTGTATTTTATAGATTGAAAAACTCTCGGTGTATCTCCTTCATAAACCATATATTCTTTGATGTCATCAGAATCGTAAGTTCTGAACTTGATCTTATTCTTTACCTTATCAATATCTGCAACAGCAGCAAACTTTACTTTCAATTGATTTTGCCAAGGGCTGGAATAGCCTCCATTCAAATGTACAACACCTTCAATTTTCTTTCCGGATTTATCAATAACATAACCGTATTTTTCACCATTATAGGTTGCGTTTTCTTCCTGTGCAGAAACGTGTGAAGTTAATAATACAAAAAAGGCAATAAATAATAATTTTCTCATATAATTCTCAATTAAAATTAGATCATAAATATGGGATTTTTTTTCGACATTTTTAAATCTTTCAAAAATTATTCTCAATGACGAAAATATACTAACATAAAAAATCCGGAAATTTTCCCGGATTATATATTTACTGATAACGTTTATGTTCTTTATTTTTTACAAAAACCTGTATTAACGGTTTGAAGAATGCTTTGTATTTTTCAGAATCGAACAACTGAGAATCTGTAAGAGCTTTATAAGTCATTAAAACTCCAAAAGGAAATAAGATCATATTCGGAAGCCAGGCTGCGAGATAAGGACTCATTTTTCCAGACCATGCTACGTTTTCAAACCCAACATTAATAACATAGAATATAATGAAAATTACAATTGCAACAATTACAGGAACTCCCATTCCTCCTTTTCTGATAATTGAACCCAAACTTGCACCGATCATAAAGAAAATAATACAGGTAAATGAGTACGAAATCATTCTTTGCTGATAGAGTACAACTTTATTGAAATACTTTACACTCGGACCAATTTCCTGATCCTTAGAGTCAATTGTAGCTTTAAGATCATTTAATCTGCTGTGTGCATTATAAATCATCTCAAGTTTTTTATCTGTCTTTATGGTGTCTAGTTTGTATTGAGATTTTACAGGAGCTTTCGACTTATTTTTATCCATATAAGTGACTGCAGAGTTGGTCTGTGATATAATCTCATTACTGATATTGTTCACCAGTTTTACGTTTTCTTTTTTTGTTTTATCAATGGTTGCAAATAATTCATTAAAATTTTCAAAACGATAATCTTCGGTAATTTTTTCCTGCTCAATGGCTTTGTTGATGAGTTCACTGACATCAAAATGATTCACCAAGGTATCAAATTTTATTGCCTGATCGGGTTGTTTCAATCTTACATTTTCAGATTTTCCTGCATAACTGTCTTCAACTACATATCCATTAAATAACATCAACTGAAGATAGTTTTTGTTGGGAGGAGTTACAAATTTTCCTTTTTCAGCAACAATAGACTGTTGGTTTTCAAAAGTGCTTGCTTTTTTATGGATGAAAATTCCTTCTAAATTACGTCCGTCTTCTCCTTCAATCTTGTCGAATTTCACTAAATATCCCGGAATCTGATCGATAAATTGTCCAGGAGTAAAATTCAATGCAGGTTTAGTCTGAGCAATATTGAAAAGCATATTTTTTGCTTTTCTCTGAAAATCTGGAATAATATTACTCGAAAATAGGTAGAGCAATATAGCAAGGAAAGTAACAACGCCCAAAAGTGGCATCATCACTCTGGTTAAAGATATTCCGGCGGCTTTCATGGCTGCAAGTTCATATCTTTCACCAAATTCTCCGAAAGACATGATACTCGCCAAAAGTATCGTTAAAGGTAAAACCATACTGATAACATTGACTCCCAAATAGAAGAGCAGCTTCATGATTTGCAATGTAGTAAGACCTTTTCCCATAAACTGCCCAAGCTGAATCCAGACAATGTTTACAATAAAAATGAAAAACAATACACTGAATATAAAAAAGAACGGACCAAAAAAGGTTTTAATGATATATCGGTCTAGTATTTTAAACATTTGCCAAAATTAATGAAAAAGCCACAAAGTTTCCTTTGTGACTTTAAATTTTAATATTTATTTAGAATTATAATTCTGTAACAAGATAGTTTTTATATTTATTCTTATCAAAAACAAACATATTTGCATCTAGTTGCTGATTTTCTTTATATTCTTTTATAGAGATCACCGCAATATCTTTGTTGTTTCCGTGTTGCTCAAGCTTTAGCATTTGTTTTTTTGCACCGTCAATGTAAATATAGATGTATTTTAATCCGTTAGCTTTTACAGGAGTCAGTTTAATGAAATCTGCACTTACACCATCAACCGTTTTTTTACCATTATAGGAAACATTATAATCATTTCTGTAAGAGGTTAAATAATTAATAGGAGAGAACATGGTAGAGCTTGCGTTGGGTTTCGCTACAGTAACTTCCATATCTTCTGTGTTGATATTGTAGATTTTACTTCCATCGAAAATCTGCTCAGTTTCCATGATTTTCAATTTGTATTTATCTCCAGCTGTGTAATATATTCCCGGTTCATTTTTGCTTACAACACCATTTACACCGCTTCCAAAGGCAAATTTAAAATAAGAATTTTTTTTAGATTTGTAATTAGCCGTTACATCATCTAATATTTTTTTCGCTTTGGCATCAATTTTCTGAGCCTGAACAAAAGCAATACTTCCTGCTACAAAACCTACAATTGCTATTTTTGAAATTATTTTTTTCATTTTTCTATTTCTAAATTTTTCTATTCTTTAGACAGTTTTATGTACTAAAAGTTAAAATGATATTTTTCCTGAATTTTAACTTCGCAAATCTTCCAAAAACTGTTCCAAAGAATTCAGATCACTTATCAGAACTTCTCTTGCTTTAGCTCCATTAAATCCTCCGACAATACCGCTTGCTTCAAGCTGATCCATTATTCTTCCTGCTCTGTTGTACCCCAATTTAAGCTGTCTCTGTAGCATTGAAGTAGAACCTTGTTGTGTAGAAACAATAATTCTTGCTGCTTCGTCAAATAACTGATCTTTTTCATTCGGATCAAATGTGCCAACAGAACTCGTAGCTTCTTCATTTACATATTCTGGAAGCATAAATGCTGAAGCATAACCTTTTTGCTCGCCAATAAATTCTGCCAGTTTTTCAACTTCAGGAGTGTCAACAAAAGCGCATTGAAGTCTTAAAATTTCATTTCCGTTAAAATAAAGCATATCTCCTTTCCCGATCAACTGATCTGCTCCCGGAGAATCAAGAATCGTACGTGAATCTACACTCGAAATTACTCTGAATGCCGCTCTTGCAGGGAAATTCGCTTTAATCATACCTGTAATTACGTTTACAGACGGTCTTTGCGTGGCAACAATAAGGTGAATTCCGACAGCTCTCGCCAATTGCGCCAATCTTGCGATAGGAAGTTCAACTTCTTTTCCGGCAGTCATGATCAAATCTGCAAATTCGTCAACTACCAAAACTATGTATGGTAAATATCGGTGTCCGTTTTCAGGATTTAATTTTCTTTCACTGAATTTTTTATTGTATTCTTTCAGATTTTTACAGAAAGCATTTTTCAGCAAATCGTATCGTTGATCCATCTCTACACAAAGAGAATTCAAAGTGTTGATCACTTTATGAGTATCCGTAATAATGGCATCATCAGAATCCGGAAGTTTCGCTAAATAGTGTCTTTCGATTTTTGAATATAAAGAAAGTTCTACTTTTTTAGGATCTACCATCACAAATTTCAATTCACTTGGATGTTTTTTGTAGAGTAGGGAAGTAAGAATGGCATTAATCCCGACAGATTTTCCCTGTCCTGTAGAACCCGCCATTAAAAGGTGAGGCATTTTGGATAAATCTGCCATAAAAACTTCGTTGGAAATTGTTTTCCCAAACACCACAGGAAGATCCATATCTGTATTTTGGAATTTTTGTGAAGCAATCACAGAACGCATAGAAACCATCGTAGGATTTTTTCTCGGAACTTCAATCCCTATCGTTCCTTTTCCAGGCATTGGTGCAATAATTCTGATTCCTAAAGCTGAAAGATTTAATGCAATATCATCCTGCAATTTCTTAATTGCAGAAACTCTTATTCCAGCTTCTGGTACAATTTCATATAAAGTAACAGTAGGACCTATTGTTGCCTTAATTTCAGCAATTCCAACGTTGAAATTCTTTAAAAGACCAACGATTTTATTTTTATTTTCTTCTAATTCTTCTTTATTAACCGAGATTTCTTCATTTCCATAATCTGTAAGAAGATCTATTGTAGGCATTTGAAATTTTGCCAAATCTAATCTGTGATCGTATAAACCGTGTTTTTCTACCAAATCATTTGATTGCTTTTCAGAGTCGTCTAAAATTTCTATTGCAGGAGCTACTTCTACGTTAAATTTAATTCCGTCTGATGAAGAAGGTGTAATATCAAAAGCTTCCTCAGGTTTTGCTGCAGGAATATGAGGTTTTGTATCTAAGTTTAAATTCAAAGATTGTGGAATCTCTTTTCTGTCTTCTTCAAAAGAAGTTTGATTGGGCGTTATAATAGTTTCTACCGTTGCTGAAGGCTGACTGTCAAAAGATGATTTTTCAGTCTTCGGATAATCTTTTGTTTTGTTTTTTTCTGAAAGATCGGTTACTGTAATATTGGGAGAATCATTCTTGATTTCGTTTTCAAGCTCTTCATCTGCTTCAAAATTTTCACTTGAATTGGACATCATCGATTTTACTTTGCCAATTGTATTTTCGTTGATTTCATTAAATTTTGCTTTTACAGAACTTGGTCTTAAATTAAATTCTAAAATAAAATATAGAGCGATACTCACTACTAACACCAACCAAAGACCTACACTTCCGATGATTGCATTTAAAGAATCCATAATCTGGTAACCGTAAACTCCGCTCAGAACTCCTGCATTTCCCTGACCTTTTGTGATGGCTCCAAAGAAAATAGGAAGCCAACAGATAAAGAATAAAGAATGTCCGAATGTCATCCAAGGTTTGAAGATTTTTTTCTTCAGAATCATTGTACCGAAAACCACAAAAAGAAATGCAACGATAAATGATGCAATACCAATGCTTTCAAAAATAAAAAAATTACCCAGCCAATCTCCCAGTTTTCCAAAAATATTAGAAGATTTTATGCTTTTATCCAGCATTGTCCCGGCTTGGCTTTGATCTGATTTCCAATTCATTAAATATGAAATGAAGGATAACGCAAGAACTCCCGAAAAAACGATAAACGTCAATCCGAAAAAGATTCGTGGTTTTGATAAGATTTTGCCTTTTTCAGGCGATGCGGTCTGTGGTTTTTGTGCTTTCTTTTCCATAATGTCAATCTCGGCAAATTTAGTGTTTTTTTAATATTGTCCTTATTTTTTTTCATTCAATCTAAGTCTGTTTTAGCATTGATTTATAGGTCATTTTAATTTTTAATAACAAATAAAATATTATTAAGAATGATTCAAAATAACAGTTTCAATGCCCTCAAATGACAAAAAACAGCTTTTTTTATCTCCCTTTCGTTTTATCATCCCTATTTTTGCAATTCAACATAAAAAAATCATGAAGAAGATCCAAGATATTCTTATTTCTACCAGAACAATGGCTGTTCTATTGTTGGTTTACGCATTTGCGATGGCATATGCAACGTTCTTAGAAAACGACTACGGAACTCCCGCAGCAAAAGCACTAATTTATGAAGCAAAATGGTTTGAACTGATCATGGTTTTGCTTATCTTAAATTTCTGTGGCAATATTGCTCGTTATCGCCTATGGAAAAGAGAAAAATGGCCGGTTTTGGTTTTTCACCTTTCATTTATTTTAATTTTTATTGGAGGTGCGATTACAAGATACATCAGTTTTGAAGGTCAAATGGTAATCCGAGAAGGCGAAACATCTAACGAGATCGTTACAGATAAACATTTCTTCAAAATTCAGATAGAAGACAAAGGTGATGTTCTTAATTATAAAGATGTACCGTATTTAATGTCACCTTTACATAAAGATTTTGCCGCAACTTATGATTTCCACGGAAAGACAGTAAAGGTAAAAACTCTTGATTATGTTCAGAGAAAAAAAGACAGCTTAGTTGCAGATCCTAATGGTACAGAATATCTTCACTTGGTTTCTACCGCAGAAACAGGAAGACAGAATATTTACATAAAACCGGGCGAAACAAAATCAATCAACGGAACCTTGGTTACTTTCAACAGAGCAATTGACGGCGCGGTTGAATTTAAAAAAGAAAACGGACAGATTTTGATTAAGACTCCTGTAAATGCCAACTTTATGACAATGGCAACTCAGGCAACGGGAACTACTGTAAAAGATCAGTTTCAGCCGTTAGTTTTAAGAAGTTTATATACCATTAATGAATTAAAACTGGTTGTACCGGAAGGTCTTAGAAAAGGTAAACTTATTGCTTTTGAAGGAGACAGGAAGAAAGATCAGAATGTTCCGGATGTAATGACGATTGAAATAGAAGGTCCTAAAACAAAACAAATCGTTGATTTATCAGTAGAAAGAGGAAATCCTAATGCCTACAAACAGGTTACCATGGATAATCTGAATATCATGGTAGGTTTTGGTCCGAAGATTTACAACACGCCTTTTGCTTTAAAACTGGACGATTTTGTAATGGAAACATATCCTGGAAGTTCATCTCCGAGTGCTTATGAAAGTCATGTAAAAATTATCGATCAGGGAAAACAGACTCCCTACAAAATTTATATGAATAATGTCTTGAATTATAAAGGTTACCGTTTCTTCCAGTCTAGCTTTTCACCAGACAGAATGGGAACCGTACTTTCTGTAAATCATGATTTCTGGGGAACATTGATTTCATACATCGGATATGCATTTTTATTCGGAGGAATGTTTGTTATCTTCTTCTGGAAAGGAACTCATTTCTGGAAATTAAATAAAATGCTGAAAGACATCAATAAGAAAAGAGCTGCTGCAATTTTACTTTTATTTTTAAGTTTCGGACTGAATGCTCAGAAAATTGAAACTCACGGAACAAACGACGGAAGCAGAGAACATGTACACGTAGAAGGAGATGGTCATACTCACGAAGCAGTTCCGCAAACAAATCAGTCTCAGCCAAAACCTCAGCAAAATTCAGTGGCTGTACCTTTGGCAAAGATGAAAACGATTTCTGCAGACGAGATCATTGCAAGAAATAAGATTGATAAAGATCACGCAGATAAATTCGGGTATCTTCTGGTTCAGAATTATGAAGGAAGAATTGTTCCGATTAACACACAGGCTTTAGATGTTTTAAGAAAACTTTATAAGAGTGATAGTTTCAAAGGTTCAGACGGAAAATATTTAACGGCAAACCAGTGGTTTTTATATATCAATACCGATACACCTAGCTGGACAATGGTTCCAATGATTAAGGTAATAAATGGAGGTGATCTGTTGAAAAAGAAAGTAAAAGCTAATGAAGACGGCTACACTTCTTTAATGAATATGTTTCCTACTGATGAAAACGGACAGTTACATTATGTTTTAGAAGAAGATTACAATATTGCTTTCCGTAAGAAGCCTGCTTTACAGTCTAAATATGATTTGGCAGTAATCGATCTTAATGATCGTGTTCAAGCTTTTAACGAATTCTTCAGCGGACAGTTTATGAGAATTGTACCGGTAAAAAATGATCCCAATCACACATGGCATTCTTGGCTTGATCAAAAAATGGAACCGGATATGGAATCTCAGCAAGTAATGGGACCTTATTTCGCAGAAGTGCTTCAGGCTCAGAAAAGTGGTAATTGGAAAAAAGCAGATGCAGAATTGGCTAAGCTTTCGGCGTATCAGCAAAAATGGGGTAAAAGTGTAGTTCCATCGAAATCTAAAGTTGATCTTGAGGTTTTCATTAATGGGGTGAATATTAATTTCAAGCTTTTAATTTTCTACACTATTATAGGAAGTTTAATATTAATATTGGGTTTTGTTGAATTATTTAAGCCTAAAAAGCGTTTAAATCAGATTATTAAAGTAATTATTTATTTAGGAGCAGTAGGATATATTTGTCATTTCTTAGGTCTTGTTGCGAGATGGTATATTTCTGGACACGCACCTTGGAGTAACGGTTATGAAGCAATTATCTTCATTTCATGGGTGGGTATTTCTGCAGGTTTTGCTTTATACAGAAACTCAAACGCATTGATTCCAGCAGCAGGATTTATGGTGGCTGTAATCATGATGGGATTTGCTCACGGAGGTTCTGCCCTTGATCCGCAGATTACACCACTAGTTCCTGTTCTGAAATCTTACTGGCTCATTGTACACGTTGCAATTATTACTTCTAGTTATGGTTTCTTTGGTCTATCGATGATTATTGCTGTAATTTCACTGGTGTTTTATATCATTTCAGATAAGAATGCTTTTAAAATTCATAACGATTCAACATTAAAAGAATTGGCAGTTGTTTCTGAAATGTCATTAACACTGGGACTTTTTGCTCTTACAGTAGGAAACTTCTTAGGAGGAATCTGGGCAAACGAATCTTGGGGAAGATACTGGAGTTGGGATCCTAAGGAAACATGGGCATTTATTTCAATTATGGTGTATGCTTTCGTGTTGCACATGAGATTGGTTCCGGGATTAAGAAGCAGATGGGCATTTCATGTAGCAACAATGTTTGCATTCTGCTCAATGGTAATGACGTATTTCGGAGTGAACTATTATTTAAGCGGATTGCATTCTTACGCAGCAGGAGATCCTGTTCCTGTTCCGGCATGGGTGTATATAGGCTTGGGAACGATGTTGTTATTATCAGTAGTTTCTTACTTTAGATTTACAGCTTTAAAGAAAAAATAAATTTTAATTTATAAATTTTAAAACTCCCAAAAATAATTTTTGGGAGTTTTTTGTTGCACACATTTTATCATTCCGCAGGAATCTAGACTGCTTTTATTTTAGTTACGTTGAGATTCCTACGGAACGACAAACTGTGTGAGTATTGATATTAGGATTGCAAAAATTATATCAAAAAAACAGATAATTCAAAAAATCTTTTTTAAATTTATGATATCAAATTAATATCATTTTAAATTAAAAATCATGGAAAAAACTTTAAAACCTATGTCTGGCTATCTTGCCTTGGTAATTTGTCTTCTCTTGATGGGAGTTTCTGTTTATCTTTTTATTATAGGAGTTAATGACAGAATAGAGAATAATATCAGCTATCTTATTATTTCAATCGTCTGTTTCTGTCTTACATTTTTCTTTATGAAAGGCTTAATGATCATTCAGCCCAATCATTCCAGAGTTTTAAATTTCTTTGGAAAATATGTTGGCTCGGTGAAAGACAATGGATTGTTTTTTATCAACCCATTGTATTCTTCACAGAAGATATCTTTACGTTCCGAAAACCTTCAGGGACAAACCTTAAAGGTCAATGACAAGATGGGAAATCCTATTGAGATTGCAGTTGTAATGGTTTGGAAAGTAGGAGATACGTACAAGGCTGCCTTTGATGTCGAACGATATTCAGATTTTGTAAAAATGCAGAGTGAAGCAGCAGTTCGCCACTTGGCAATGAGTTTTCCTTATGATAATCTGGAAGATGATCATGCACCGATTACCTTAAGAGAAGGCGGAGAAAAAATAAATTCTATTTTGGAGCAGGAACTTACAGATCGTCTTTCAAAGGCAGGAATTATCATTCAGGAAGCCAGAATTTCTCATTTAGCTTATGCTTCAGAAATCGCAGGCGCGATGCTTCAGAGACAACAGGCAACAGCAATTGTAGCTGCAAGAACTAAAATTGTAGAAGGCGCTGTAGGAATGGTAGATTTAGCTTTGAAGAAACTTTCAGAAGAAAATATCGTAGAGTTGGATGATGAAAGAAAAGCTGCAATGGTCAGTAATCTGATGGTAGTACTTTGTGGTGAAAAAGCTGCACAACCCATTCTAAATGCCGGAACTTTATATAATTGAGGTTAAGATTAATTGCCAACACAATTGAAAGATCTTTGTGCTCTTCGCTAAGTGAAACGCCTTTACGAACTTAAAAGCAGTTAGTAGTAAAAAAATCTTTGCGAACTTTGCGTTAAAATAATTAGTTTTTAAACCTGCTAAAAAATGAAATCTCAGAACCCTAAAAGCTCTTCAGAATCACCAGCAAAAGGTAAAAAATCTTTTGTGATAAGAATTGACGAGTTTACTTATAAATTATTGGAAAAATGGGCAAATGATGAGTTCAGGAGTGTAAACGGACAAATAGAATATTTGCTCAATCAAAGTTTAATAAACTCGGGAAGGAAGAAAAAGGAATAAAATTTATAATTTTAAAAACGTAAGCAAAGATCATTTCTTTGCTTTTTTTATTGAAAAAGTCCGGAAAAATAATCACTGATAATCGTCCAGAAGTTTTTTCCTAAGAAATAAATCAGCGTAGAAGTGATGATTCCCTTCACTGTAAAGAAGATAATTCCTCCAATCCCAAATTTCTTCAGCAATTTTTTCCAGCGGGATTTTTTCTCTTCTTCGGGCTCGTTTACAGATTTTTTGGTTTCCATGAAACAAAGATTATCATACAAAGATAAAGATGTTTATAATCATTCCAAATAAAAACAGTTTTAAATCATTAAAATTTCATCAGTCTCAGAAATATTTTTATCTTTAGACAAAACGAAAAGTAACATTTATGTCAAAAAAAGTCAAAGATTTCGGAATTGAAAAATCTTTAAAAAACCTCGGAATAAAAGCTGAAAATAAAGGTACTTCTACAGGAGGTAAATTTTTTGCTTCCGGGAAAACTATTGAAAGTTATTCGCCGTCAGACGGAAGATTAATTGGTACAATAAAAACTTCTGCAGAAAAAGATTATGATAAAGTAATCGAAACTGCACAAATTGCTTTTAAGGAATTCAGAATGATTCCCGCTCCGAAAAGAGGAGAGTTGGTAAGACAATTGGGTCAGAAATTAAGAGAATATAAAGATGATTTGGGAAAATTAGTTTCCTACGAAATGGGTAAATCTTTGCAGGAAGGTCTTGGTGAAGTACAGGAAATGATCGACATCTGTGATTTTGCGGTTGGTTTATCAAGACAGCTTCACGGTTACACGATGCATTCTGAAAGACCTGGACACAGAATGTACGAACAATATCATCCACTTGGAATTGTAGGAGTAATTACAGCTTTCAATTTCCCAGTTGCTGTTTGGGCGTGGAACACTGCATTGGCTTGGATTTGCGGAAACGTTACCATTTGGAAACCTTCAGAGAAAACTCCGTTTTGTGCCGTTGCCTGTCAAAATATTATGATGGAAGTTTTAAAAGAGAATAATCTTCCGGAAGGTATTTCGAGCGTTTTGGTAGCAGATCACGAGATTGGACAATTATTGGTTGATGACAAACGCGTTTCGTTAATTTCGTTCACCGGTTCAACCAAAGTAGGAAGAATGGTTTCTTCTAAAGTGGCTGAAAGATTCGGAAAATCTATTCTTGAGTTGGGCGGAAACAATGCAATAATCATTTCTAAAGATGCAGATCTTGATATGTCTATTATCGGAGCTGTTTTTGGTGCGGTAGGAACTGCGGGACAAAGATGTACTTCTACAAGAAGACTGATTATTCATGAAGATGTTTATGACGAAGTGAAAAACCGTTTGGTAAAAGCTTACGGACAATTAAAAATAGGAAATCCTTTGGATGAAAGTATGCACGTTGGTCCACTTATCGACGTTCATGCTGTCAACCAATACGAAATGGCGATAAAAAAATGCATTGAAGAAGGCGGAAAATTTGTTGTAGAAGGTGGCGTTCTTGAAGGTAAACATTATGAATCCGGATGTTATGTAAAACCATGTATCGCTGAAGTTGAAAATTCTTTTGAAATCGTACAGCACGAAACTTTTGCACCGATTTTATATTTAATTAAATACAAAACTTTAGAAGAAGCTATTGAAATTCAAAATGATGTTCCACAAGGTTTATCGTCTGCAATTATGACACAAAATTTGAGAGAAGCAGAACTTTTCCTTTCTCATGCAGGTTCAGATTGTGGAATTGCCAACGTCAACATCGGAACTTCTGGTGCAGAAATCGGAGGAGCTTTCGGTGGTGAAAAAGAAACTGGAGGTGGTAGAGAATCTGGTTCAGATGTCTGGAAATACTATATGAGAAGACAAACCAATACCATTAATTATACGGCAAGTCTTCCTTTAGCTCAGGGAATTAAATTCGATTTATAATTAAATTGAAAAATTCAAAGATTTTGAGATTTAGAAATTAGCTATAATTTATAAGTAATATTAATTTCTAAATCTCTGAATTTCAAAATCACTAAATTTTAGATAAAAAATGGAACACACATTAGAAACAAAAATAAATAAAGTAAAAGAAACCGTAGGAAAACATGTTCTTGCAGACGGTTTCGATTTTGTAATGGACATTGAAAACTCTCACGGATCTTGGATTCATGATTCTGTTACAGGTAAAAATTATCTGGATATGTTTTCAATGTTTGGTTCTGGCTCAATAGGTTACAATCATCCTTATCTGGTTGAAAGATCAGAATGGCTTGGTAAAATGGCAATCAATAAACCTACTTTAGCAGATGTTTATTCTAAAGAATATGCAAACTTTTTAGAGACTTTCGAAAGAGTGGTGATGCCGGAAGAACTGCAATATGCGTTTTTCATAGAGGGTGGAACAATGGGTGTTGAGAATGCTATGAAAGCCTGTTTCGACTGGAAAACAAGAAAGAATTTTGATAAAGGTCTTACTACAGAAGCGGGAATTTGCATCCACTTCAGACAGGCTTTTCATGGAAGAAGCGGTTATACATTAAGCTTAACCAATACTTCAGATCCCAGAAAATATCAGTATTTCCCGATGTTTGAATGGCCAAGAATTCTTAATCCTAAACTAACGTTCCCAATTACTGAAGAAAATCTTGAGGAAACTATTAATAACGAAAGATTAGCATTGTTAAATATTGGTGAAGCTATTTTATCCAATCCTGATAAAGTTGCGTGCATCATTATCGAGCCGATACAGGCAGAAGGTGGTGACAATCATTTCAGAGATGAGTTTTTTGTTGAATTAAGAAAACTTTGTGACGAACATGAGATCTTATTGATTTTTGATGAAGTACAGACAGGAATCGGAATCACAGGAAAAATGTGGTCTTTTGAACATTTCAGCGTAAGACCAGATATTATTTCTTTTGGTAAAAAAACACAGGTTTGTGGTGTTTTGGCAAACAGAGAAAAATTTGATGAAGTTCCACAAAACGTTTTTAGAGAAAGCTCAAGAATCAACTCTACTTTTGGAGGGAACTTTGTCGATATGATGCGTTTCCAATTGGTAATGGAAGTCATTGAAAAAGAAAATTTAGTTGAAAATGCAAGAATTGTTGGCGAATATTTATTAGCAGGTTTACAGAATTTAGCTCAGAAATATCCTGAAAAATTATCTAACGCAAGAGGAAGAGGATTAATGTGTGCAATAGATCTTCCTACACCGGAACAGAGAAATCATATCCGTGAACTGTTGTATGATGACGAATTAATTATACTTGCTTGCGGCGATCAGTCAATTCGTTTCAGACCTCATCTGAACGTTACGAAGGAGGAAATTCAGATTGCAATAGACAAAATCGAAAACAATATTAATAAAATTTAAAACCTCTAAATTTGGAATTCTGAAAAAAACGCACTATATTTAGATACTCAAAATGTATATTATATGGAACGCAACACTAGAGTATCAGTTTTTGAAAGCGACAAACCTTCAGAAATTCAATTGATCAAATCTAAATTAGAAGAAGCGCAAATCACCAATGACGTAGAAAATAATTATCTTACTTTCACGACAACGCCTACTGCTACATCGCTGAAGGTAATGGTAGATTTGCAGGATGAGAAAAAAGCATTTGAGATTATTGATGCTTATCTTCAACAAAATGAAAATTAATAAAATATCAATTTCATAATTTTAAATTTTACTACTTCGGAACCGAAAATTAATACAATTAGTTTTCGGTTTTTTTTGCTGAATGACGTATGAAGTTTTAATCATAAAGCTTTATTGCTGATTTTCAAATTATAAATATCAATATTTTCAAAAAAATGGAATCAATGACTCATGATGATTTAATTGAATTTAGAAAAGCAACAATTTCTGATAAAGACATTATCTGGAGCATCATTCAGCAGTCTATAGAAAGAAGGCGAATAGATGGAAGTCAGCAATGGCAGAACGGCTATCCCAATGAACAAACCGTTGAAAGTGATGTTTCTAAAGATTTCGGATTTGTGCTTACCGTAAACGGAAATATTGCTGTTTATGTCGCTCTTATTTTCAATGATGAACCCGCTTACAATTCTATTGAAGGAGCCTGGCTTACCACCGGAGAATTTGTGGTTGTTCACAGAGTGGCAGTTTCTGAAAATTTTGCAGGAAAGGGAATGGCGAAAAAACTGTTTGACATCATTGAAGATTATGTGAAATCGCAGAATGTAAAGAGTATAAAAGTAGATACGAATTACGACAATCTCGCTATGCTGAAAATTTTAGAACAAAAAGGTTACACTTACTGCGGTGAAGTTTTTTTAGCAGGTGGTGTGCGAAAAGCATTTGAAAAAGTGCTGATTTAAAAAAAACAAAAGGTTAAATATTTTTCTGATTGATTCTTTAAGAAACTATTTATTCATAAACTCTATTGGTTTTGTTCGTTTAGTTCCGAACTAAGTTTTATTTTTGTTCAAAATTTAAAATGATGAATAAAAGTATAGAAATTGATGAGAAAATTTTTCAGGATGCAGTAAAGTTTTGCAGCACGATGTTTAATCTTCCACCATTGGCTTCTAAAATCTATTCCTACCTTATTTTCGATTTTGAAAAGGTAGGAATTACTTTTGATGAATTTGTAGAAGTTTTTGCAGCAAGCAAAAGTTCGGTTTCTACCAATATCAAATTATTACTTAATGCTCAGCTCATTATTGATGTAAACAAAATAGATGAAAGGCGAAGGTATTTTTATACAAACAGCGAGTATAAAAAAGTAAGGTTTGAAAAAATCGTTCAAAAAATGCAGGATGAGCTGAATTTAATAGAAGATCTTCGGAAATTCAGACGACTCAGAAAAGTAGAGGATAAAGATTATGAAGATAAAATGGAAGTCTACAAATCTCTTTTAAATAAAAATATCGTAAATATTCAGGAATCACTTAATAAACTATAAAATGACAAACAAGCTTATACTATTTTCTGTAGCAGCATTTTCTCTTACTGCCTGCAAAAAAGAAGCTCCGAAACAGGAAGGTCCCAAAACTTTCCCTGTAATATCAGTAGAAAGTAAAAATATCACAGGTTACGACATTTTTCCTGCAAGTATACAAGGCAGAGTAAATAATGATGTAAGAGCAAAAATTTCGGGATACATTACTCAGGTTTTGGTAGATGAAGGTCAATACGTAACAAAAGGACAGCCTTTATTCCGATTGGAAACCAATACTTTAAATGAAACGGCAGCAGCAGCAAAAGCAGGAGTAGGTGCAGCACAATCGAACATTGCAGCAGCACAAGCCGCCGTAAATGCAGCACAGGTGGAGGTAGACAAACTGAAACCTTTGGTAGAAAAAAATATCATCAGCAAAATTCAGCTTCAGACGGCACAGGCAAATCTCTCACAAGCTCAAGCTCAGGTTCAGCAGGCAATTGCTGCAAGACAACAGGCAAATGCAAATTATAAAGGTGCAGCGGCAAACGTAGATTATTCTATCATTCGTGCGCCAATTTCAGGGGTAATTGGCAAATTACCTTTAAAAGTAGGAAGTTTAGTAGGTCCGAATGATCAAACAGCTTTAACTACTATTTCAGATACTTCAGAAGTTTTCGCCTATTTTTCAATGAATGAAAAAGAATATTTTGATTTTCTTGAAAAATCTGTGGGCGCATCTGTTCCGGAAAAAATTAAAAACCTTCCAATGGTAGAACTGCAATTGGCGAACGGAAGTATTTACCCTGAAAAAGGAAGAATAGAAGCAATTACAGGTTCTATAGATCCTACGACAGGAACAATTCAGTTTAGAGCTGGTTTTAAAAATCCACAGAAGTTATTGAGCAACGGAAACAGCGGTAGTATCAGATTTCCTAAAGCTTATGATAATGTTTTGGTGGTTCCGGAAAGTGCTACGTATGAGCAGCAAGGTATTGTTTACGTTTACAAAGTTGAAAAAGATACTGCCAAAAATGCAGTGGTAGAAGTAATTGAAAGAATAGACAATTTAGCTTTACTAAAATCTGGTGTAAAAAAAGGTGATGTGATTATTGCAGCAGGAACCGGAACTATAAAATCAGGAACTGCTGTAAAACCTAAAAAAATAAGCATGGATAGCCTCGTTCAATCAGTAAAACCCAAATTCTAATGATAAAGAACTTTATTAACAGACCGGTTTTATCAACGGTAATTTCCATATTAATCGTTATTCTTGGTGTTTTGGGACTTACAGCATTACCGGTTACACAATATCCCGATATTGCACCCGCAACAGTAAGTGTAAGAGCAAACTACACCGGAGCCAACGCAGAAACAGTAATGAAAAGTGTTGTTGTTCCTCTGGAAGAACAGATCAATGGTGTGGAAGGTATGGATTATATTACTTCTTCAGCAGGAAATGACGGCTCAGCTCAGATTCAGGTGTTTTTCAAACAGGGTGTCAATGCAGATATTGCAGCAGTAAACGTTCAAAACCGTGTTGCAAGAGCGTCCCCTTTGCTTCCGAGTGAGGTTACACGTGCAGGTGTTGTTACACAGAAACAACAGACCAGTGCATTGATGTATCTTTCTTTCTATTCTGAAAATAAAAATATTGATGATGTTTATCTTCAGAACTTTTTGAATATCAACGTTATTCCGGATCTTCAGAGAATCAACGGAGTTGGGGAAGCTAATGTTTTTGGAGGTAAGAATTATTCGATGAGAATATGGCTGGATCCTGCTAAACTTGCAGCTTACGGCATTACTCCAAACGAAGTTACTACAGCAATTAATGAACAGAGTAGAGAAGCTGCTGCTGGTTCTTTAGGACAAAACAGCGGAAGTTCTTTTGAGTATATCATTAAATATGTAGGGAAATTCAGTGAAAAAGAGCAGTATGATGATATTATCATTAAATCTCTTCCTGATGGACAGAACTTAATGCTGAAAGATGTTGCCAAAGTTGAATTGGGAGGTTTATCTTACAGCGGAGTAGGTGAAAACGGAGACAATCCGTCAATCAGTATGGGGGTTTTCCAGACTCCGGGATCAAATGCTCAGGAAATTATTGAAAACATCAAAAAACAGCTTAAAGAGAATGAAGGCTCTTATCCTGAAGGGGTAAAATATACTTTTAACTTCGATACGAATGAGTTTTTGGATGCATCTATTGAAAAAGTAATTCATACGTTGATTGAAGCATTTATCTTAGTATTTATTGTAGTTTATATTTTCTTACAGGATTTCAGATCAACATTAATTCCCGCAATTGCAGTTCCTGTATCTATCGTCGGAACATTTTTCTTCCTGAATCTCTTTGGATATTCATTAAACTTACTAACGCTTTTTGCTTTGGTATTGGCAATTGGTATTGTGGTCGATGATGCGATTGTTGTCGTAGAAGCAGTACACGCCAAAATGGAAAATGGTGTTTCTAATGCAAAAAAAGCAACAGTAGAAGCAATGGACGAAATCACGGGAGCGATTATTTCAATTACTTTGGTAATGGCAGCGGTATTTATTCCGGTAACATTTATCACAGGTCCTACCGGTGTATTTTATCAGCAGTTTGGGATTACTTTGATTATTGCCATCATTATTTCTGCGGTAAATGCATTGACGTTGAGTCCTGTTTTATGTTCACTTTTCTTAAAACCACACGAAGATCATCATGAAGATTATAAAAACAAAAATTTCATTCAGAAATTCTTTTATAAATTTAATATAGGTTTCAAAACTGCTACAGACCGTTACGGTAGAGGTTTTAATTTCCTTATTAAACATAAATGGGTGACATTGGTCATTCTTATCGTTACTGGTGGAATTATCTATTGGGCAAACGGAAGCATGAAAAAAGGTTTCGTACCGACAGAAGACAGAGGGATTATCTTTACAGATGTACAGCTTCCACCGGGAGCATCCATGGAAAGAACTTACAATGTTCTGAAAACTTTGCAAAAAAACGCATTGCAAATTCAGGGAATCCAGAATGTAACCATTTCTACAGGTAGAGGTTTACTTTCCGGTAATGGAAGTAACAACGGTTTGGCTTTTATAAAATTAAAACCTTTTGATGACAGAAAAGGTGATGGTTTGTCTTCCGAAGAAATTACCAAAAGATTATTTGGTTTGGCTGGTAAAGTTCCTGATGCGAAAGTAGTATTCTTCCAGCCTCCAAGTGTACCGGGATTCGGTAACAGTGCAGGTTTTGAGATGGTACTTTTAGATAAATCGGGAGGAGATTTTGCTCAGCTTGATGCTAAAACCAACGAATTTATCGGAAACCTAATGCAAAGACCGGAAATTGAATTTGCACAAACCTCATTCAATACAAAATATCCACAATATTTAATGGAGATTAATGTTCCTTTAGCAAAACAGAAAGGTGTTTCTGTGAACGATATTTTATCAACAATGCAGGGATATATTGGTGGAGTTTACGGAGCAGATTTTACCAAATACGGAAAACAGTTCAGGGTAATGATTCAGGCACTTCCGGAAGACAGAGCCAACGCAGAAAATCTTAATCAGTTTTACATTAAAACAAGTTCTGGAGAAATGTCACCAATTTCTCAGTTTGTTACACTTACCAAAACATACGGTCCTCAATCTGTAGGTCGTTACAATTTATTTACTTCTGTAAAAATTACCGGAGCCAATAAAGCAGGATTCAGTTCTGGTGATGCGATCACTGCGGTTCAGGAAGTTGCCAAAGAGACTTTGGATCAGAATTATGATGTTGAATTTACAGGTCTTACAAGAGAAGAATTAAGTTCGGGATCTCAGACTTTGTTGATTTTTGCTTTGAGTTTGGTATTTGTGTATTTTATTCTTTCTGCTCAGTACGAAAGTTATATTTTACCTTTAGTTGTGGTAATTTCACTTCCACTTGGGGTGATGGGAGCTTATTTCGGACAGAAAATCATGGGATTAGAAAACAATATTTATTTCCAGATTGCGCTTATCATGTTGGTAGGATTATTAGCTAAAAATGCAATTTTGATTATCGAATTTGCCGTTCAGAGAAGACATCACGGAGAAACAATTGTAGATTCTGCGATCAACGCAGCCAAAGCGAGATTAAGACCTATTTTGATGACTTCATTAGCGTTTATTTTCGGTTTGTTACCATTGGTTTTAGCAAGCGGAATTGGTGCAGTTGGTAACCGTTCTATTGCTACAGGTGCAGCCATAGGATTATTGATAGGTACTATTTTAGGAGTATTTGTAATCCCTGTATTGTATGTAGTTTTCCAGACTTTACAGGAGAAAGTGAAACCTATTAAGCACGAAGACATTAATTTAGCTGAATAAGAAATCTTTAAGATTTAAATAATGAAAAATTTATCAATAATTATAAAAGGAACTGTTTTTTCAGTGCTTACTGCAGTAGTTATAACCTCTTGTCACGTAAGAAAAGAGTACGAAAGACCTGCAGCTGTAGTAGATGAAAAACTGTTCCGAACCGATATGCTTCCGCAGGACAGTACAAGTATCGCCAATGTATCCTGGAAAGAAATTTTTACAGATCCTATTTTGCAGAGGCATATTTCAAAAGCTTTAGAAAATAATTTAGATATAAGAATTGCTCTGCAGAATATTAACTCTGCAGAAGCATATCTTAGACAGGCGAAAGCAGCTTACCAACCAACTCTTTCTGTAGGACCAGGATATACTTTTCAGACCCAATCTTTAAATACTCAATTTGGTCAGATCATTGGTGAAAGAAGATATATCAATCAATTTGATATTACCGGAAGCATCTCTTGGGAAGCAGATTTGTGGGGAAAACTAAAAGCGCAGGAAAAAGCACAGTTAGCAACGTATTTAGGGAATATTGCAGCCCATCAAGCCGTAAAAAGTGATTTGGTTTCCTCTGTAGCATCGAGTTATTATCAGTTGCTTACTTTGGATAATCAGAAAAAAATTATTCAGGAAACGATAAAGATCCGTGAGAATAATCTTGAAACAACCAAGGCATTAAAAGTTGCCGGAACGCTTACAGAAGTTGCCGTACAACAAAGTGCAGCTTTGGTTTATAATGCACAATCTTTATTGATTGACATCGATACACAGATTCAGCAATTAGAAAATACGATGAGCCTTTTAATGGGAGAACCTTCAAGAGCTATCGAAAGATCAACTTTGGAAAGCCAGAAACTTCCGGAAAGTTTTGCTTTGGGTTATCCTGCCAATTTATTGTCGAATCGTCCGGATGTAATGCGGGCTGAGTTTAATCTGATGAACGCATTCGAACTCACTAATTCTGCAAAAGCTCAGTTTTATCCAACGTTACGACTGACGGGAAGTGGCGGATTGCAATCTGTAGATATCGATCATTTATTTAGTGTGAATTCTTTATTTGCGAGTGTAGTCGGAGGTTTGGTACAGCCTATTCTGAATAAAAGACAGATTAAAACCAATTATGAAGCAAGTCTTGCTGCTAAAGAATCTGCTTATTTAAACTTCAGAAAAACCGTTCTTACAGCAGGAAAAGAAGTTTCTGATGCAATAAGAGTATTTTCGGTACAAGATTCTTTTATTGATCTAAAAACAAAAGAGTTGAATGCTTATAAAAATTCGGTAGAATATTCTCAGGAATTGGTCAACTACGGTATGGCAAATTATCTAGAGGTATTGAATGCCAATGTAAATTCATTAAATGCTGAACTGAACATTTCTAATGCTCAATACAGCAAAATGAAAGCTGCTGTAGATCTTTACAAAGCTTTAGGAGGCGGTTGGAGATAATTTTATCTAAATCAATTGAAACTATAAACGTATGCTATTTTCGGCATACGTTTTTTGTGTTTTTACAGAAAATATTATTTATTAGATGATTATTCTGCATTTATTTGATGATCTTCTTAAATAAAATTTAACAAATTATTTGCAAATATGGTTTAATTACTTACTTTTGTACCGCTTCGTATAAAATGTACAGAAACAAAGGGGAATTAGCTCATCTGGCTAGAGCGTTAGACTGGCAGTCTAAAGGTGACGGGTTCGATCCCCGTATTCTCCACAGAAACAAAACTTTATCAAACCATATTAAAAAGCTATGAAGAAACTTTTTTTACTTTTTGTGACGACTTTTTTATTAATCGGTTGTACCGCAGATGACGATACTATATATGATTATATAGGAACTTGGTCCGGAAAATATACTGGCTCTGATAAAGGAGTGTGGAATTTTGTTGTAGCAAATGACGGAAAAGTTACAGGAACAATGCATTCTGAAACAAATAACGAAAACTATAATATTTCCGGGCGTTTGGATGCTTCAGGACAATTGACTGCAGAACTGGGATTACCTTCAGACGGACAGTTTACAGGGACTTTAACAGTTGATAAAACAGGAAGTGGAAACTGGACAAATGCTGTACCTACACCTACAAGAAGCGGTGCATGGACTGGAGAAAAGAATAAATAAATTTTCAATTATAAATTAGAAAAACCTGTAAACTTAGTTTGCAGGTTTTTTTATTTAACAAATGTCCGTTTATAGTCATAATACAAAAAAACAAGAGCCTTTTGTCATTCCGTAGGAATCTAAATTGTTTTATTTCAGCGTGTTGAGATTCTTTCAGAAACGTAAGTTCGACGCAGTCAATGACAAAAATACTGTTGAAGACTAAATTATTATTGATTGCAGACAATCTAAATTGTTTTTAAACAAACCCCATTCTCATAATTTTACCATCCTTTTTTAAAACGACAAAATGAAACTGAAGCTCTTCATCTGAAAAATGTTTTTGAAAAACATATTCATTCATTGGTTTTTCAACAAAAATTTGCTGCTTAAAATGTTCTGATTTATATTCCTCAAAATCAATACGTAAAGTCTCAATAATAATTTCATCAATAACTATATTCTTATCTAAAACTAAACCGTAATCCCATAAACTGGCAGAAATGGTTACAGTATTTTCAAGACTTCGAATATTCCCAAACTGAAAATTTCTTAACATCTTCATTCCGGATTCTGTAGCAAGTCCGCTTTTTACTGTTCTTTTTCCTTTCTCTGAAGCATTGTCTAAATCTTTAATTTCTGTCATGAGTTTGGCAAATTTCTGATAGAGTAGGGAATCATCAGATTCTTTAATATAAACTTCCAGACATTGCCTTATAATTTTTCCGATTTTAGAACAATGGCCAAATTCTGAACTGTTTTGGCGCACCTTTTCATAAGACGCACTTTTATGAAATGCATTCTTATTAAAACCACTTTTTTTCCTGACGATATTTTTACCATTCAGATTATAAAAAACCAAATCTCCTACAGATCCGTTCAGCTTTATAAAGCTTTCGTATGTTGCCATTCATGAATATTGAATTTCAAAGATAATAATTTATATTTAAATCAATAATTTTAACATATAATTATCATATAGTTGTAGTATAGTTATAGCATAATTAAATTTAATTGATTAGTTTTGTAATCACAATTCTATTTGGCTTTAAACCAATTCAATATGAGGACAAAATTCTATCAATATACTTTCTGTTTAAAATTTGTTGCATTATTAGTTATTTCAACAATAATTATCTCTTGTGGAAGTTCAAAAAATGTAGTAAAGTCTAAAAATTCTCCTTCGAAATCGGTTTCAAAAACTGAAAACCTAAGAAAGTTAGATTCTAAATTTGATGGTAAAATTTCAGGTTCTGTTAAAAGCATTTTAAAAGATGCAGAAAGTTATTTAGGTTCTCCTTATAAGTTTGGTGGAAACTCGTCTTCAGGATTCGACTGTTCAGGATTAACAACCAAAGTGTTTGATGAAAATGGTCTCAAGTTACCGAGGAGATCATCAGAACAGGCAAATACAGGTAAAAATATTGATATAGAAGAAGTAAAACCAGGAGATCTATTATTTTTTGCAACCGCAGGCGGAAGCAAAGTTTCTCATGTAGGTATTGTACACACCATTGAAAATGATGGTGAAATAAAATTTATTCACGCATCTACAAGTAAAGGTGTCATTATTTCTTCTCTCAACGAAAAATACTGGAACAAAGCCTATCTTCATGCACAGAGAGTTTTGTAAGAAATCTAAAACCTCTCTTTAAAACTTATTTATTTTTAACAAATAATGTTTCAGATAATAAGTTTAAAAAATCATTTGCTCAACTTTTTTGTATCTTTGGCAGCATTATTATTAAATTGATTTAAACTAAAAAGATGTCGTTACAACAAACAATTGAAAACATTTGGGACAATAGAGATTTACTACAAAACGAAGAAAGCAAAACAGCTATCAGAGAAGTTATTTCTCTTTTAGACTCAGGAAAACTTCGTGTTGCCGAGCCAACAGAAAACGGATGGCAGGTAAACGAATGGGTAAAAAAAGCGGTGGTAATGTATTTTCCAATTCAGACAATGGAAACTATTGAAGTAGGTCCTTTTGAGTTTCATGACAAAATGCCTTTGAAGAGAAATTATGCAGAAAAGGGAGTGAGAGTTGTTCCTCACGCAGTTGCAAGAGAAGGTTCTTTTATCGCTTCAGGAGTTATTTTGATGCCTTCTTATGTAAATATCGGAGCGTATGTGGATTCAGGAACGATGGTGGATACTTGGGCGACAGTTGGAAGTTGTGCACAAATCGGTAAAAACGTACATTTAAGTGGTGGTGTTGGTATTGGTGGTGTTTTAGAACCGCTTCAGGCTGCACCTGTAATTATTGAAGACGATTGTTTTATTGGATCAAGATGTATCGTTGTAGAAGGAGTTCATGTGGAAAGAGAGGCAGTTTTGGGAGCGAATGTTGTACTGACGGCTTCAACTAAAATCATTGATGTTACAGGTTCAGAACCCATCGAAATTAAAGGTAGAATTCCTGCACGTTCAGTGGTAATTCCAGGTAGTTATACCAAACAATATCCTGCAGGAGAATTTCAGGTTCCTTGTGCTTTGATTATTGGACAAAGAAAAGAATCTACAGATAAAAAAACGTCTCTGAATGACGCTTTGAGAGAGAATAATGTTGCGGTTTAATTGATATTAACCCTAAAACTAATAATCTTGAAAGAAAAATTTTTAAAAATCATTTTAAACCCCAAATACATTTTTGGGGTTTATCTTATTATAGCAATTGTTACGGCTATTTCAAAATACTTTAGAGGGAACGCCATCAATAATTATCTCATTTTTAAGTATACCTATATCAATACGCTTCTTGAGAAAAATCTATACCTGCAATATCCAGAGCATTTTCAGGATTCTAATCATTATGGGATTTTCTTCAGTGCATTGATTGCTCCATTTGCCTTAATGCCCGATTGGCTCGGAATTTCTCTTTGGAATGTTGCCAATACTTTCATTTTTATTTATGCTATTCACAAACTTCCGTTTTCTGATGGTAAGAAGGCATTGTTTGCATTATTATGTTTGCAGGAATACATTACAGCCGCTCTGAGTTTGCAGTTTAATATTGCTCTTGTCGGACTTTTGATGTTGTCAGCAATTTATATTTATGAAAAAAAAGAAGTAAAATCTGCAGCATCACTCATGATTGGAGTATTTGTGAAAATTTACGGTGTTGTAGGCTTATCACAATTTTTCTTTATCAAGAATAAAACAAAATTTATTGTCGCTGGAATTGTAATTGCGCTTTTGTTTTTTGTTTTCCCGATGATTTATTCAAGTCCCGAATTCGTTATTCAAAGTTATAAAGATTGGTCAGTTTCATTAGCTGAAAAAAATGGACAAAACCAAAGCTTAAACAGTTATCAGGATATTTCTCTCATGGGTTTTGTAAGAAGAATTTTGGGAGATGCTTCCATTTCCAATCTTACTTTTTTAGCATTTGGTTTGCCTTTATTTGCATTGCCATATATCAGAATCAAACAATATAAAAATTATGCTTTTCAGTTGATGATTTTGGCATCTACATTATTATTTTTGGTGTTATTTAGCTCAGGTTCAGAATCTCCAACGTATATTATTGCTGTAGCAGGAGTAATGATTTGGTTTTTTTTACAGAGAGAAAGGTCACCTTTAGTAATTGCGATGCTTATTTTTGTAATTATTTTGACAAGTTTTTCACCTTCAGATTTATTCCCGAAGTCCATCAAAGTCAATTATATTGTTAAGTATTCTCTAAAATCGGTACCTTGCATCATTGTTTGGTTCAGAGTAATTTATGAACTCATGACAAGAGATTTTGAAAAAGATTATAGCTTGCAATAATATCTACAATGAAAAAAATATCTATTGTAATTCCCGCATATAATGAAGAAGGAAATGTTGCGTTAATCCATCAGAAAATCAAAGAAGTTTTTGATGGATTGAACAATTATGATTTTGAAATTATTTTTGTAAATGATGGCAGTCGTGATAACACCCAGCAAAAATTAGAAGAACTTTCCCAAAAATTTGAAGAAGTAAAATTCATAGAATTTTCAAGAAACTTCGGACACCAACCTGCCGTAAAAGCAGGAATTGACGGTGCTTTGGGAAATGCGGTCATTTCTATGGACGGAGATCTTCAACATCCGCCTGAACTTATCCCGAAGATGATCCAAAAATGGGAAGAAGGTTATGATGTGGTTCTTACAATAAGAAAATACCCAAAAGAAATTTCGCTTTTTAAAAGAAAAACTTCAGATTTTTTCTATAAAATTTTATCCGGTTTATCAGATGTAAATCTTACAAAAGGAG